>WBZT01000002.1_pt1 | contig 397813 bp, 392 predicted proteins | sample 5204241 | NCBI WGS metagenome assembly WBZT01 (sample SAMN12344358, study PRJNA552823) | activated sludge metagenome | biome: Activated sludge suspended growth; feature: Nitrification reactor; material: Wastewater; isolation source: activated sludge from nitrification reactor of wastewater...
TGAGTCTTGCTTAAACCATACAACAAAACATTCTTAACCTTTTACAAGGCCAAGCATTCGTTGCGTCTAAGCAAGTGTCTTAACTACAAACACCCACACTTATCAGTCGTTCAGTTTGTTAAAGAGCAGTGCCAAATAATTACTATTAATTTTGGCGAAGCGCGCATTATACAGAGCTTTTCAGGCTGGTCAAGATTAAATTTGAAACATTTTTAATTTAATTCTCAAACCGTATTTGGCTTACCGCTTTTCACTTGTTATCGAAGCGAAGGCGCGCATTTTACAGGGCTTATACGTTTGGTCAAGCCCAAATTTGAAAAATTACAAATTTATTACATATGCAGATCTAAAGCGACAGCAAAAACAATCTATTAATGACCCAAAAGGGCCATAGACTCCTGCATCGCAATCTATAAAATATAGATGCTAAAAAAGTTATTTTATTTGTATTGAAGGCCGCCAAATAAATGAAGCATGTTTTTAACTTATTCTATATAAAGTCATTGCTGCTGTTAGGTGGCCTGATTATGTGCGCCAGCGTCATGGCGAACGATGCTGAAACTCCGATAGGCGCCCAGCAAAATACTGAAAATTCAGCCTCATCATCAACTAAGCTGCCTATCGGCAAGCAAGATGCCAAAGGATCGCTCAAAAATCCTAATTCAATGCTGGTTGCTATGGCATTCAAGTTCAAGAACTCCGATGGTACACCACGCGATTATGCGGAGGTAGCAGCCAATTACTGTCGTGCCGCCAGATCCGGCGATGCTGATGCGCAGTATGCGCTGGGCTGGATGTATGCCAATGGCCGAGGCGTTTCCCAAGACGAAAAAATTGCCGCGCAGTTATTTACCATGGCGGCAGAACAAGGACATGCCCTTGCACAAGAATCATTAACCAAGATTTCTGGCACCTCACCGCAGGCGCCTTTGCTTGCATGCCTTTTACCAGATCCGCCTGCACCTGTCGCGAGTTTGTCAAACGTCGAAACCGCGCAAAACGAACGAAAAGCCATTTCAGATAAAACGGCAGCATTGTTTTATTCACAAGCCCACATTCTAAAGCTGGTGAATAAGCTTGCACCACGCTACAACATTGACAGCAATCTGGCGATGGCTTTTATTGCCGTGGAATCAGGGTTTAATGTCCAGGCAACTTCACCGAAAAATGCACAAGGCCTGATGCAGCTTATTCCAGAAACCGCCAAACGTTTTGGTGTTAAAGATGCGTATAAAGCCGAGGACAACATTAAAGGCGGGCTGGCCTATCTGCGTTGGTTGCTGGCTTATTTTAAAGGCGACGTACAGCTGGTAGCGGCAGCCTATAACGCTGGCGAGGCTGCTGTTGAAAAACACAAAGGCGTTCCACCTTACGCAGAAACGCAACAGTATGTAAAGAAAATCGCCAAACTTTACAACAACTCAACCCATCCATATCAGGACAATTTGGTAAAGACTTCACCACTGCTTAATTCAGCCAACAAAAGAACGATGTAAGGAAGCGCCTTTATTTTAGTTACAATTACTTTCTTAAAGAATTGTAATCTTAGCAAACTTGCGCTTACCCACTTGCGCTACAAATGTCGCACCCTTATTAAGCTGTAAATTCCTATCACTCACTTTTTCACTATCCAGCTTGACGCCACCTTGCTCAATGGCGCGGTAGGCTTCTGAGGTGCTATCTACCAAGCCTGACATTTTTAAAAGCTGCGCAATACCGATGCTCTGCGAGCCGATATCCACGGGCACTTCAGGCACATCATCCGGAATGCCGCCCTTGGCTCTGGTTTGAAAATCATTCAGCGCTTTTTCGGCGTCCTGTTGACTGTGGAAACGCGCGACAATCTCCTGCGCGAACCGCACTTTAATATTGCGCGGGTTTTCACCTGCTGCTACAGCAGCTTTCCATTGCGCGATAGTTTCTAGCGGTTCGAACGAAAGCAATTCGATATAACGCCACATCAATTCATCAGACACAGACATCAGCTTCGCGAAAATAATTTCTGGCGGCTCATTGATACCAATATAGTTGTTAAGCGATTTTGACATCTTGTGGACGCCATCCAAGCCTTCCAGCAACGGCATGGTAAGCACACACTGCTGTGCTTGGCCAGCTTGCTTTTGCAGTTCACGCCCCATCAGCAGGTTGAATTTCTGATCGGTGCCGCCCAACTCAACATCGGCTTTCAGCACAACCGAATCGTGGCCCTGCAACAGTGGATACATGAATTCGTGAATCGCAATTGGCTGATTGGCTTTGAAACGTTTCGTAAAATCGTCGCGCTCCAGCATGCGTGCCACTGTATGACTGGCCGCGAGTTTGAGCATGCCAGCTGCGCCTAGCTCGTTGAGCCAGGTCGAATTGAAAACAATTTCTGTTTTGTCTTTATCTAAAATCTTGAATACCTGGCTGGCATAAGATTTTGCGTTCTCCGCCACCTGATCTTTAGTAAGCGGCGGACGCGTGGTGCTTTTGCCAGTTGGGTCACCTATCATGCCCGTAAAATCGCCTATCAAAAATAAGACGTGATGCCCTAAATCCTGAAAGTGGCGCAATTTATTAATCAGCACCGTGTGCCCAAGATGCAGGTCCGGCGCAGTGGGGTCAAAGCCTGCCTTGATACGCAAAGGCGCACCTTTTTCCAATTTTTCGATGAGCTCTTGCTCAATTAACAGTTCTTCTGCACCACGTTTAATAATCGCTAATGCCTGATTAATGTCTGTTTTCACAGTTTCTTCCAATAAAGTTTAGTCTTATGTTTTTATAATTTGGTTGTTTTTTGTTGTTTTAACTTTTCTGTTACCATGCTTTTATATTCAAGCATTTGGGCGGTTTTAGTCATTTTTATGCTGCAACCGATACAGAAACGGGATAAAAAGCCTAAGTTTTCTATTTTAACGCAAAACCTCAGTCAGGTTGTGGCACAGGAATACCCTCTTTAAGAAAAACTCTTAAATCATGCAATTATTCATTGGCATTATGTCTGGCACCAGCCTGGATGGTATTGACGTGGCTTTATGTTCGTTTGAGAACAATGCCTGTCAATTGCTTGACACGCATTTTGCGCCTTACCCCACCCAGATAAAAACTGGGCTACTGGGTTTACACATATCCGGCAGCAACGAACTGGAAGCCACGGCACTGATGAGCAACAGCCTGGCAGCCATGTATGCAGATGCGGTCAAGACTCTATTGGCTTCTAAAAAAATCAACGCTTCTGTAATTACTGCCATCGGCTGCCACGGCCAAACCATCCGGCACCGGCCTGGCTTTAATGATGGCATAGGGTTTACGCTGCAAATCGGCAACGCCGCATTACTGGCGGAACTCACCGGCATCACGGTGGTTTCGGATTTCAGAAGCCGCGATATTGCCGCTGGGGGCCAGGGCGCGCCGCTCGTGCCTGCTTTTCACAAGGCCGTATTTGGCGATTCCCAGTTAAACCGCGCCCTGATCAACATCGGCGGCATTGCCAATATTACTTATCTTTCTAAAAAAGGTGATGTGCTGGGCTTCGATTCCGGCCCGGGCAACATGCTGCTGGATGCTTGGGCGAAGTTGCATTTGGGCAAGGCGTATGATGAAGACGGCGCGTGGGCATCGACAGGCGTGGTACTGGACGCCTTATTATACGGCATGCTTGCTGAGCCTTATTTTGCAATGCCCCCGCCCAAGAGCACAGGACGTGATCTGTTTAACGATGACTGGCTGAAGCGGCATTTGCTTTATCCACATTTACGCCCGCAAGATGTCGCACGTACACTTGTAGCATTAACTGCGCAGAGCATTCATGATGCACTCGGAAAATGCGGCGATGTGGATGAAGTGTATTTATGTGGCGGCGGCGCACGCAACAGCTTGCTGAAAAACAGCCTGCAGTCATTATTGGGCGAAACAAAAGTATTATTCACTGATGCGCTTGGCGTCGGTGTTGATTGGGCTGAGGCAGCCGCCTTTGCCTGGCTGGCCAAACAAACCCTGGAAAACAAACCCGGCAACTTGCCTGCGGTCACGGGTGCCAAAGGCCTGCGTGTATTAGGCGCCATTTACCCGCACTAAAACTCCCGCATTAAGCCACAAGCATCTTTCATACTTTATAATATTCACATTATCAAAATTAAGAAGTTCGTTATGAAACCAACCAAAGCCACCATCACCTTTGATAACACCCTCAAACCCATTGAATTGCCTGTGCTTTCCGGTACGGCGGGTAATGATGTGATCGATATCCGCGCGCTGGGCAAACATGGCGTATTTACTTACGACCCGGGCTTTATGTCCACCGCCTCCTGCGGTTCGCAGATTACATTTATTGATGGTGAAAAAGGTCTGCTTTACCATCGCGGTTACCCCATCGAGCAACTCGCAGAACATTGCGACTTTCTGGAAGTTTCCTATTTGCTGATGCATGGCGAGTTACCAAACGCCACTGAAAAAAACGAGTTCACCAAAACCATCAGCGGCCACACCATGCTGCACGATCAGCTCAACAATATATTCCGCGGCTTCAGGCGCGATGCGCACCCCATGGCCGTCATGATAGGCGTTGTAGGCTCGATGTCCGCATTCTATTTCGATGCGATGGACGTGTACAACCCGCAACATCGTGCGATTTCTGCACATCGTTTGCTCGCAAAAATACCCACCATCGCGGCCTGGAGCTATAAATACAATTCTGGCCAGCCGTTCATGTACCCTAAAAACAGCCTGAATTATGCTGAAAACTTCATGCACATGATGTTTGCCACGCCGTGTGAGGAATACACGCCCAACCCGGTGCTAGCCAAGGCATTCGAGAAAATCCTCATTCTGCATGCAGACCATGAGCAAAATGCCTCGACTAGTACCGTACGCTTAGTCGGCTCCAGCGGCGCCAACCCGTTTGCTAGCGTGGCGGCGGGCATCGCTTCGCTGTGGGGGCCTGCGCATGGCGGTGCGAATGAAGCCACGCTCCAGATGCTGGAAGAAATCGGCGACATATCGCGCATTGACGAATTTATTAAGCGTGCCAAGGATAAAACCGATAGCTTCCGCCTGATGGGCTTCGGCCATCGCGTTTACAGAAACATGGACCCGCGCGCGGCCATTATGCGCAAAACCTGCCACGAAGTACTGAACGAGCTTGGCCTGCAGGACGACCCGATGTTTAAACTGGCGATGGAGCTGGAAAAAATCGCGTTGGAAGACGAATATTTTGTCAGCCGCAAACTGTACCCGAATGTCGATTTTTACAGCGGCATAGTCATGCGCGCCATGGGCATTCCAAACTCGATGTTCACCGCCATCTTCGCCCTTGCCCGCACGGCAGGCTGGATAGCGCAATGGAGCGAGATGAATGCCGACCCGGAACACAAAATTGGCCGCCCAAGACAGCTTTATACGGGGGAAGCAAGACGCGAGTTTGTGCCGATTGAGAGAAGAACTTGAAATACATTTGACGCAATATAAAGCGTCAAATGGAATGCTTGCTTTTACAATAGCGCACCGAGGAAAATATGAGTCAAGAATCAGGGCAACAGATTTTGTCAGTCCTGAAGGAGATTCGAGATGGGCAACGAGAAATCGTTACTCACCTAGAATCGAAACGAGCGCTAGCGACGGAACAGCTAAGAAAGTCGCAAGAGCGAGTTGAGGAGTCGGTCGGTCTGCAAAAGGAAGCATTGCGCCGCCAGCAGAGCATCATGCGTATGGTAGTGCCAGGTATTCTAGTCTGCATTGCAGCCATTGCTTACTTGGTTATTAGATACCTCTAATGACAGATCGACTCACATCCTGTGCAATACGCTTCACTATCGACGCCCTACAACACCTAAGACAACACCTCTACAAACCGCATGGATATTGCCTTACAGGCATCGTTAAATCATCCTGCAAACCCCAGTTGTTTTAAAGCTTTATACATATCACTTCCCACCACGCCGTAACCGCGTGCGTTGGGGTGTATCTGGTCCGCCTTTAAATCTCGTTCCGAAAGCACTTCTGAAAACACATCCTCAATCAACGGGGTGGCAGTTTCTTGGGCGATAGTTTCATACAACGGATGATCGGACAAATTACCCACAGCGGCTTTTAATGCGCTAATCTCTGGGATTGCCACCAGAATGGTCTTAACGCCTTGCGCCTTGGCGAGCGTTAAGATGTTTTTAAGATTGGTCATAATCTCGCTGTGCGGTGTCTGGTGCAGTAAATCGTTGCCGCCAAGCTCAACAATCAACAGCTTGGGTTGATGTTCTTCCAGCAGCTCCGGCAGACGCTCCAGCCCACCCGCCGTGGTATCACCCGGGATGCCAGCATTAATAATGTTCCAGCCTGTGGTTTTAGCCAATAAAGTCGGGTAATCTTCGCCCTGGTTTGCGCCTGTCCCATAGCTTAAACTATCGCCCAAAACAACCACTGCTGAGCCTTTTGGAATGGGTGGGTATTTTTCACCTTGGCTGCAACTTGCCAGTATTAGGATTATTAGCAAATAAACAAATCTTTTCATTATCTGAACCTTATTAAAACCCAAACAAAAAGCCAAGCATTTGCTTGGCTTTTTAATTTACTCAGCAAGTTAAGCTGAGAATCTTAAACAGAGAAAGAGCTACCGCAACCGCATGTAGATTGCGCATTCGGGTTGCGAATCACAAATTGCGAGCCTTGCAGGCTATCCGTGTAATCAATCTCTGCGCCAATCAAATATTGCAGGCTCATCGGATCAATGAGCAAGGTCACGGTATCTTTCATTACTTGCGTGTCGTCTTCGTTCACTTCTTCTTCAAAGGTAAAGCCGTACTGAAAGCCGGAACAGCCACCGCCGCTAACAAACACGCGCAGCTTGAGATCTGGCGTGCCTTCCTCTTCAATCAGTTCTTTCACTTTTTTGGCCGCATTGTCGGTAAACACCAATGGGCTTGGCATTTCTACTTCTGCTGTATCTGCTACTGTATTCATTTCTTGCTCCTTTAAACCTTAATCGAAAGACCATTCATTTAGTCAATTGTTCAATCTAAAAATTTATTCTGTATCTTCAGGCACATTATCGCCCATGTAGACAAGTTTTCCTTCTATCACCGCGCCGGTGTGCATTTCGAGCGATTTGTAATGTAAATCACCCGTGATGCGGGCCTTGGTTTGCAGCTCAATAAAATGGCTGGACTTCACCGTGCCTATGACTTTGCCATTGAGCACGATTTTTGCCGCTGTCACCGCGCCTTCTATACTGCCATGTTCACTAATAATCAGCGTGCTTGGCACGCCGTTCTGTTCGGTTACATCGCCGCGAATGGCGCCATCGACACGCAAACCGCCACTAAAATGCAAATCGCCTTCAATACGGGTATCGGCACCCACGAGTGTATCAATGCGATTATCAATTTTGTTTGCTTTTTTAAAAAACATCTATTTCCCTAACCTGGTTTTAGCTAAATAAAGCGCCAAAAAATATTATTTTGACCTTTTGCCGCCCACCATATTTTTATAGAAGAATAAATCTTCCTTAATCTTAAGGTTCTCATCTTGAACGCTTGCAAGCTCTTTGGCAAGATTATTATTGGTTGCCAGTTCCACTTGCAGCTCACGCTGCGCGCCCACCAATTTGGTCTCCAGCTCTTTATTTTCAAGGGTAACCTGCTTTAATTTTTCGCCAAGGTTCTCAGTATCGCGCAACATCCAATACGCCGATGCGAAACCTAATGCCGCACACAAAACAGCCAGCAAGGCGTGGAAATACCAAGGCCGTTGCGAACGCACCGCGACCTGCTTGGCGGTAAGCCCAAAATGACGGCGGATTCTGCTGCGGACTGGTCTCATTTCAACAAGCTCGGTTTACGGAAGTAACGGAACAAGTTCCAGACCTGCGGCTTCATCAAAGCCGAACATAATATTCATGTTTTGCACCGCCTGTCCCGCCGCCCCTTTGACTAAATTATCCTGTACCACCAGCAATGTCAAATAGCCGGTATCTGCTTGCTTGTGCAAGGCAATCCGCAGATTATTGGCACCGCGTACAGAGCGCGTTTCCGGCAGACTGCCCGCCGGTAAGACATCAACAAAGCGTTCTTGTTCATACCTTTTCTCGTACAGCGCCTGCAAATCTGTGCTATTGCCTTTGGGGGTAAGCTTCACATAAATGGTCGAGAGCATGCCGCGTATCATGGGAATAAGGTGCGGTACAAAAATCAGATCGAGCTTATCGTCTGCCAGCTGTGTGAGCTGTGCGTGAATTTCCGGATGATGCCTGTGACCCGCAACACCATAGGCTTTGAGATTGTCGCTCGCTTCTGCAAATAAAGTACCGATTTCAGCTTTTCTGCCTGCGCCCGATACGCCTGATTTCGAGTCCGCGACAATGGGCGCGGAAAAATCAATAAGGCCTTGCTCCAGCAAAGGCGCCAAGCCAAGAATCACCGTGGTAGGGTAGCAACCTGGGTTGCCAATGACCTGTGCGGTTTTGATTTGCTGCCGATACAGCTCTGGGATGCCGTACACCGCATTTTTGAGAATGTCAGGGCAGCTATGCGGCAGTTTGTACCATTTTTCAAACACTGCAATATCCTGCAGCCTGAAATCTGCCGCGAGATCGATGACTTTAACGCCTGCTGCCAACAACGCCTGTGCCTGGCTCATGGCCACGCCATGCGGCGTTGCAAAAAATACCACATCGCAAGTCCCTAAATTAGCGCTTGCAGGGTCGGTAAATACCAAATTGACATAACCGCGCAGGCTAGGAAACATGTCAGCTACCGGCATCCCGGCTTCACCACGAGAAGTAATGGCGGCAAGCTCTACCTGCGGATGCACCGCCAACAGACGCAGCAACTCGACACCTGTGTAGCCGGTGCCGCCAACAATACCTACTTTTATTTTCTTATTTGCCATAAGTCTTATCATAACAAAGTTAATGCATTAAATAAAAAAGGCCGCAATCGCGACCTTTTTTAATACTAGACGCTTTAAATTAGCGTTTAGAGAATTGTTTACGGCGACGTGCTTTGCGTAAGCCCACTTTTTTACGCTCAACTTCACGCGCATCACGCGTTACGAAACCTGCATGTGACAATGCGCTTTTCAACGCTGCATCGTAATCGATCAAAGCACGTGTAATGCCGTGACGCACTGCGCCAGCCTGGCCAGATTCGCCGCCACCCACCACGTTTACCATGATGTCGAAGCTGGCTGTGTTGTTGGTAAGCTCCAACGGTTGACGCAAAATCATACGTGAGGTCACACGTGAGAAGTATTCGTCGGCAGGCTTGTCATTCACAATGATATTGCCTTTGCCAGATTTTAAAAACACGCGCGCTACTGAACTTTTGCGGCGGCCTGTACCATAATTGTATTTGCCAATCATTTGTATATAACCTTAAATAGTCAATGCTTTTGGTTGTTGTGCAGCATGTTCATGCTTGTCGCCAGCATAAACTTTCATTTTTTTAATCATTGCGTAACCCAGCGGGCCTTTTGGCAACATGCCTTTTACTGCTTTCTCTAACGCGCGGCCTGGGAAGCGATCCTGCATTTTAGAGAATGTCGTCGTGCTGATACCACCTGGATAGCCAGAGTGACGATGATATTCTTTATCGGTCGCTTTTGCGCCAGTCACTTTAATTTTGTCGGCATTAATTACTACAATATAATCACCGGCATCCACGTGAGGCGTGTAAATGGTTTTATGTTTACCACGTAAACGGTGCGCTACTGCACTTGCCAAGCGACCCAACACCAAATCAGTTGCGTCAATCACGAACCAGTCGCGTTGCACTTCGTGCGATTTAGCAGAAAAAGTTTTTCCAGAGAAAATATTCATAGTCTAACTACCAATACATTGCTTATAAAATCAAGAGGGCGGATTATATGCCCTCGAATGAAGGCTTGTCAATTGCCAAGCAGAGATTATTTGTTGATTTTTAATGTATTTACTTTATAACACTGTTTTCTTTGAATCTGCTTAAGATTTCAGTGCACGTGCCGATAGATTATTTAGTTGGCACACCGATTGCTTATTACCAATGCAAGACCAAGGCGAAGAATAAAACATCGAAAGCCGTACTTAAAATAAACAGGTGATCAATATGCGAAGCAACTATACACTTAAACAGGCGGTGATTACCGCATTGACCATACTGGCAGTTGGCACTCAAAACCAAGCGCTGGCGCTAGGTTTGGGCAATATCGAGGTTAAATCACACCTTGGGCAGCCTCTGCGCGCGAGCATCAAAATACAAGGCGCCGGTGAGCTGAAGAATGAGGCTTGTTTTAGGGGAATCAACGATTACAGCGCAGAAAACCAGCTTGCCAACGTAGATTTGAAGTTCTCTAAAGCTGTCGATGATGTCGCGATTTTGACAGTCACCACCAGCCAGGTCATCAATGAACCGATTGTTAATTTATCTGTAATCGCGGAATGCGACGCCAATATGCGCCGCGATTATGTGCTGCTGCTGGATCCGCAGTTAACTGCCGAAGTTGAAAATCCATCTGCTGAAGCTGCTGTGATCACTGAGGACAAAGCCGGCTCAAAAGCCAATAGCACAGCTGGAACTGCCGCACAGAAACAAACTGTAAACACGCGCGTAAGCTCTTCAAAAAAAACTTCCGGAAAAAAACAGAAAAATAACAAAGGCGCTAATAAAAACATTGTGCTAACTGCCGGCTATCAAGTTGAAAAACCCGCAGAAACAATCGCCGCCAGCGCAGAAAATAATACTTCAAAAGAAAATAAACCGCGCTTGAGCATTTCTGGCGGCGATGCTTCAAATATTAACTTGAACAGCGCCCAGCTGCGCCTGGACAGAGAATTGCATTTCACGCCGGACACCGCGCCGCAAGCGCTTGCGGCCGAGGTTGAAATCCAAGACGAAATCACTGTGATGAGCAATCGTCTGGCACATCTTAAACAGCAAATCGACACGTTAGCACAGGCCAATCTTAAGCTTAAAAGCGAAAATCAGCTTATAACACAGCAATTAAATGAAGCTAACGCGTTGAATAATAAGTTGGATTTTATCGGATATATATTAGGTGGCGGGCTGCTGATGGCCGGCGTTAACATCGCGGATAAGTGGCGCAGGCGCCGTCAAATTCAGCAGCTTGAAAATGCCCAACTCGCATGGGTAAACAACAGTAAAGCAACCACTAATTTTGGCAGTTTGGAAGAATTTGATACAAACGATGATTTTTTTGAACTCGAAACCCGTCAAGAACTAAAGAACACCGCTGAAAAATCAGCAGAAATTGCGGATGCTTCTGAAGATACAAAAGAACCCGCAGTGTCGTTTACGGTTGAGGAATTTAACTCCGAAAACAATGTGCTGGACCATGCCGATGTATTTTTGTCTCACGGCCGCACCAGCCTGGCAATTCAGCTGTTGCAAAATCATTTGCTGGATTTTCCGAAACAGTCGGTCACCATCTGGATGTACCTGCTCGACTTGCTTGCCAAAGAGAATCTGCAGGCGCTGTACGAACAAACCGCGCTTGAATGCAAGGAACACTTTAATATCAAGATTGCCGATTTTTCCAGAAACGAGGATGAATCAAACAGCAGTCTGGAATCATACACACGTATCATGGCGGGACTGCAACAGTTTTGGGGCAAGCCTGCCGCACTGACCTACCTGGATGATCTGATTTACAACAGCCGCCTGGAAGTGCGCGTGGGCTTTCATAAAAACGTGATTGAAGAACTCCTCTTATTAAGAAGCGTGGCACAGGAAGAGTTAAAAACTGCTGAAGTGATTCAAATAGATGAGAAGAAACTGGCAATGAAAGCACTTAAGGAAGCGCGCCTTGCAGCCAAAAGAGAAGAGAAACTCAAACAAATGGACGAGTTGCCAGAGCTTAATGCGCTGGACAATTCGGTGCCGGAAGACACCTCAACACCTTTGGAAAGATTTGAATTTAATCTGGTTGAGTACAAATAAAAGGATTCAGCGGATAATGTAATATTCTATCGCTAGGCCGATAAATATTACCAAACCGATCCAGTTGTTGTGCAAGAACGCTTTAAAACAATCGGCTCTGTTACGGTTTCTTATCAAAATGTATTGCCTGCAGGCCAACACCAGAGCGGCTCCCAGGCCGATGAAATAAAACTTTCCATAGCCCATAAACTTGCCCACATAGACTAGCAAGCCAAGCATGACGGCATAACAAGCCATCACCGCAATCACGTCGTATTTGCCAAAAAATATGGCGGAAGAGTTAATGCCGATTTTTAAATCATCGTCCCGATCCACCATCGCATATTCCGTGTCATAAGCCATCGCCCAAAACACGTTGGCCGCCAACAATACCCATGCTAGTGGTGGAATATAATCATTCACCGCGGCAAATGCCATGGGAATGCCAAAGCCGAATGCCACACCTAAATAAGCCTGTGGGATCGCCAGAAAGCGTTTGGTAAACGGGTAAGTGGCGGCCAGAAATAACGCTATAAATGAGAGCATAATGGTGGTTTTATTAAACAGCAGCACCAAACCAAACGCCAGCAGACATAAGCCAGCAGCCAATAAATACGCCTCTTTCACACTAACTTCATGTGTTGCTAATGGTCGATTTTTGGTGCGCTCCACCAGACCATCATATTTGCGATCAGCAATGTCGTTCATCACGCAGCCCGCGCTGCGCATTAGTACCGCGCCTGTGACAAAAATCAGCAAGACAATCCAATCCGGAATGCCGCGCGAAGCCAACCACAATGCCCATAGCGTAGGCCACAACAACAACAAAATGCCAATGGGTTTATCCAGCCGCATTAAACGCTCGTAAGCGTCTAGTTTTTTACTTATGTTTTCAAAATTCATTTTAATAATTGTTCTAAAAAAACTTCAGTAACGAGAATTCTAGCGCAATTTAAACTGAAAATTGAGCGACGCGCCCACAACACTTTTGGTGCTACAGACATGTGCTCTGCAACCCGCATGGATATTGGATGGTGGCGTGGCAGTTTTTTATATTCCAACGGCGTACGCTTTACTCTTGGGTTAGCAAACAAAGTTGCACCGAGCGGTTTATTACCTAGCCGGCCAAGTCCATTCCATGCGCCTCTTAAGGACGCTCTTGGCAGTACGCTATGCGCAAACACCACTGGCTGGCCGTTGCCAAACAATAATACTTCACGTATCAGTGCATGCTGACAGGCTTTCAGGCCAAGTACGGTGGTTTCATCTGCCAATGCCTTAGCATTCTTTTGCAGCATTGGCTGCACAGCAAATTCGCGGTAGCGTGCTTTTAAGCACGCGGTCAGCGAACTGTTATCAATCAGCCATGGCCGAAAATTGCCGCTCCATAACGGCCTGCCAAGCCATCCTGACTTTTTGTTATGCTGATGCATATGAATTTTCATTGATTAAACTTTCACCAATTCCCCTGCGTGGCTCAACCACCGTTCCAGATGCTGCTCAACCGCTGCTGGATATTCTTTTATGAGCTTATCCGCCATGTTTTTCGCCGCCTCCAGCAAATCGGCATCGCGTTCCAAATCCGCGATTTTGAGCATGGGAACGCCGCTTTGGCGCGTACCCAAAAACTCGCCCGGGCCGCGCAAATGCAAGTCCGCCTGCGCAATCGCAAAACCGTCGTTGCTCTCATAGATCACCTTCAATCGTGCACGCGCGGTTTCACTAAGTTTGTTCTGATACAACAGGATACAAGTGCTTTTGGCCGCGCCACGCCCTACGCGACCGCGCAGCTGATGCAGCTGACTCAAGCCGGAGCGTTCTGCATGCTCGATCACCATCAAACTGGCATTGGGCACATCCACGCCGACTTCTATCACCGTAGTGGCAACTAATAATTGTATGCTGCCTGCGCTGAATTGCGCCATGACTGCCTGTTTTTCGACCGGCTTCATTCGGCCATGCACCAGGCCGATATTGAGTTCGGGAAAGGTAGTTTGCATGTATACGAACGTATCATTGGCAGTTTGTAACTGCAAGGCTTCAGATTCTTCAATGAGCGGGCACACCCAATAGGCCTGGCTGCCTGCCATGCAGGCCTCGCGCACGCGCTGCAGAACCTCATCGCGCCGCTGATCTGATACCAATTTTGTCACAATCGGCGTACGGCCTGGCGGCAGCTCGTCTATCACCGAAACATCCAGGTCAGCAAAATAACTCATGGAAAGCGTACGTGGTATCGGCGTGGCGGACATCATGAGCTGATGCGGTTCTGGCTCACCTTTTTTACGCAAGGCCAAACGCTGCTGCACCCCAAAGCGGTGTTGTTCATCAATGATCGCTAAGCCTAATTTATTAAATTGCACGGCGTCCTGAAATAACGCATGCGTACCCACGGCAAGCTGGGCGCGGCCTGTGGAGATGTCAGCAAGTGCTTGCTCACGTTCTTTTTTACTTTGGCTTCCTGTGAGCCACGCGATATTCAGTCTAAGCGGCATAAGCCATGTTTCAAATTTCTTGTAATGCTGCTCCGCCAGAATTTCAGTCGGCGCCATCAGCGCAACTTGCCAGCCGTGCTCAATCGCCTGCAACGTAGCCATGCACGCGACAACGGTTTTACCGCTGCCCACATCGCCCTGCAACAGACGCTGCATGGGGTGCGGCTGCGTTAAATCATGGCTGATTTCCGCCACTACTTTTTGCTGTGACTGGGTTAAAGCGAACGCCAGATTTTTTAATAACTGCGGCACCAAAATTTGCGAGGCCGCGATAGTCGGCGCGTCTAAACTACGCCGTTTTGCGTAATGTTTGCGCATGGAAAGCTGTTGCGCTAATAGCTCGTCAAACGCCAGCCTGCGCCATTCCGAAGTACTGCGATTTTCTAGTGCGCCTAAATTGGCCTCGGGCGGCGGATTGTGCAGTGAGTGAATACTTGCTGCAAAGCTGGGAAGATTTAACTGCCTGTACACGCCGGCCGGCAAGGTTTCACCCAGCGCATGCTGATTGAGTGCAATCCGAATCGCCTTACGGATATTCGGCTGCGTAAGCCCTGCTGTAGTAGGGTAAACCGGGGTGAGCGTTTCAGCAACCTGTGTTTTTTCGCCCACTTGTTTGCATTGCGGATGCACCATCTCGTAACCAAAAAAGCCGTGACGCACTTCGCCATATACGCATAATTTGTTACCCACTTTTAGCGCAGCAATTTGGCTGGGGTAAAAATGCAAAAAGCGTAACGTCAGCTGTCCACTGGCATCTTCCAACCTTGCAACCAAGGCTTTGCGCGGCTTATAAGTGACTTCGGCATGCACAATTTCACCCTCAACCTGCGCCGAATCACCCAACCGCAAATCACGTATTTGCGTAATGCGCGTTTCATCAATATAACGCAGCGGTAAATGCAGTAACAAGCCCTGAATAGTCGAGATGCCGAGTTTGCCAAGACTCGCAATTAACGGTTTGCTGAAAACCTTAAAATCGGCAAGATTACTCAGATGCAGCCTTTAGGATATGGGATTAAGTGAAACAACGTGCAAAGCGCATTTCAACACTGCCCGCTATTGTATTTTTTCTTCATTGTGAACTCCCTTGACGCGGTTAATCCTCACCACATCCGGTATTTTGCGCAAATTGCGCATTAATTCGGCCAAATGGATGCGGTTACGCACCTGCACGGTAAAATTCACATTTGAATATTTGCTGCCATCCTGCTCTTCCACGCTCACATTATCAATATTCGAGCCGACATCCGAGATGCCTGCAGCAATTTTGGCCAGCATGCCGCGCTCGTTGGCCACCACCATGCGCACGTTGACTTTAAACAGTTTTTTATTGTCGGCATCCCATTCCACATCCAGCCACCTGTCAGGATCCAGCTTGAATTTGCGGATATTGGGGCAATCATGCGTGTGGATAATGAGGCCTTTATCTTTGTTGATAAAGCCTAAAATCGGGTCACCCGGAATGGGTCGGCAACATTGCGCAAACTGTACTGCCATGCCTTCCGAGCCGGTAATGGTGATACTGTCAAATTTCTTATGCGTTTTTGGTGTTGAATTTTCAAACCCATGCAATTCCGGATTGCCCGCCGTTAATTGATGCGCCACCATCAGGCTCACACGTTTACCTAAGCCAATATCGGTCAGAATCTCCGATTTATGTTTAGCGCCATAATCGCGCATCACTTTGTGCCATTGCTTTTCTGGCACCGCGCTCGGATCCACATGCAAAGCCCTTAACGCCATATTGAGCATGCGTTCGCCCAAATGAGCCGATTCTGTGGCACGCAGCGTTTTTAAATAATGCCGGATATGGGAGCGTGCCTTGCCGGTCACCACATAATTAAGCCAGGCAGGATTAGGCTTTGCCAGCGCAGCGGTAATAATCTCTACATTGTCCCCATTGCGCATCTCGGTACGCAGCGGCGCGAGTTCGTTATTGATTTTAACCGCCACGCAGCTATTGCCGACATCGGTATGCACGGCATAAGCAAAATCCACCGCGGTAGAGCCTCTGGGAAGTGCTAATATATTACCCTTGGGCGTAAATACATATACTTCGTCCGGAAACAGATCGACTTTGAAATTCTCTAAAAACTCGTATGAGTCATCACTTTCGGTTTGAATCTCCAGCAAACGCTGCAGCCATTGATGGGTTTGCTGTTGTAAAGTCGTGAGGTTGGCATCGGTGGTTTTATACTTCCAGTGTGCGGCCACGCCAGCATTGGCGATTTTATGCATTTCTTCAGAACGGATCTGCACTTCGATCGGTGTGCCAAATGGACCAAATAAAGTGGTGTGCAACGACTGATAGCCATTGGCTTTTGGAATCGCAATATAATCCTTGAATTTGCCGGGTATTGGTTTATATAGCGCATGCAGGCAGCCCAGCGCCAGATAGCAGCTGGCGGCATCTTTTACCACCACCCTGAACCCGTATATATCATGCACTTGCGCCAGTGCCGTGGCCTTGTTCATCATTTTACGGTAAACGCTGTACAGATGCTTCTCGCGACCTTTGACATCCGCTTCGATATGCGCATCCGCCAGATGCTGCTTGATCTCTTCCAGTATCTTGCCGATCACCTCTTTGCGATTGCCGCGCGCCACCTTTATCGCCTTGGAGATCACACGATAGCGCATGGGGTACAGATATTTAAAGCTTAAATCTTCAAGTTCCTGATAAACAGGATTCAGGCCCAGTCTATTGGCAATAGGCGCATAAATCTCCAGCGTTTCACGCGCGATGCGTTTCTGCTTTTCTGATTTCATCGCGTCCAGCGTCTGCATGTTATGCAGCCTGTCGGCCAATTTCACCAGAATCACGCGCACATCCTGGCTCATGGCCAGCAGCATTTTGCGGAAGTTTTCGGCCTGTGCCACGGTAGCGCTTTGAAACTCGATTTTATCCAGCTTGGTCACACCATCCACCAGTTCACCCACTTGCTTACCAAACTTCTCGGTGACGGTCGCGACGGCAACCCCGGTATCTTCCACCACATCATGCAGCAACGCAGCGAGTAAAGTCGGCAAATCCAAATGCAGTTTGGCTAAAATACAGGCTACTGCAACTGGGTGTGAAATATAAGGCTCGCCGGTTTTACGCGTTTGGCCTTCGTGCGCAGCAGCAGCATAGCGGTAGGCCGCCCACACTTGCTCGATGTCGGCCTGGCTAAAATATTCTTTGAGTAAGAGTGTGAGCTGCGAGGTTTCGGAATCTGCCGGCAACAAAGGCGGCTCGGCAGACTGGAAGGGTTCCGCTGATGGTTTAAGAGCGGTTTTTGCCATGATTTTAAATGCTGAAACTTACATGCTCAAAGCTTGCTGGAAGCTTAAGAATGCGTACGTTGGTTTAAAATCTCCAAACCCACTTTACCTGCGGCGATTTCACGTAATGCAAGTACAGTCGGCTTGTCTTTTTGCCCTACACCATGCACAAACGGATCTGAGCCATTCGCCAGCTGGCGCGCGCGATACGCCGCAACCAGCGTCAACTGAAAGCGGTTAGGAATTTTTTCTAAACAATCATCTACGGTAATACGGGCCATAATAATTTCCTTTAAGTTAACTTTTGAATGAGGGCAGCGTAGCGCTGCAACTGTGATTGGGATTCAAGCCTGCTTGCACGAGTGATCGCCATTAGGTCTTGCAAGGCTACCTCGAAGTTATCGTTGATTGTAACATAGTCAAACTCCACTACATGACGCATTTCTTCACGCGCTGCTGCTACGCGCTTGGCGATGACTTCCGCGCTATCCTGGCCGCGATTATTCAGCCTTTCCGCCAGCGTTTCTACCGATGGCGGCAGAATAAAAATGCTGATCGCCTGTGGATAAATGGCACGCACCTGCGCGGCGCCCTGCCAGTCGATTTCCAATATCACATCATACCCTGCCTGCAACGCAGTATCCACGCCGCTTTGCGAGGTGCCATATTTAGCGCCATGTACATCGGCGCTTTCCAAAAAACCACCTGCAGATAGAATTTCTAAAAATTGTGCTTCGTTCACAAAGTGGTAATGCACGCCATTTTCTTCACCGCTGCGCGGCCGCCGCGTGGTATGTGAAACAGAACGCTTGATTCGCGCATCTTTAGCCAGCAACGCCTCGACTAGGCTGGTTTTGCCTGCACCAGAGGCGGCGGTGATAATAAATAAGCTACCTGAAATCATCTGTCTATTTTAGACGATTTTAGGCTTTATTCATTACACTCTATTTTAAATATTTGCTATTCAATATTCTGAATCTGCTCGCGCATCTGCTCAATCAGCACTTTGAGTTCCATTGAAATCTGGCTGGTTTCGATTGCCACCGACTTTGAGCCCAGCGTATTCGCCTCACGGTTCATTTCCTGCATTAAAAAATCCAGCCGCTTGCCCACGGCACCCGCCGCATTCAGAATGCGCTTCACTTCCTCGATGTGCGAAGTCAGGCGCGACAGCTCTTCATCCACATCGATACGCTGCGCAAACAACACCATTTCCTGGCGAATGCGCTCGTCATCGTTGCTGTTGGTGGCCTCATTCAGTTTGGCGGTGAGTTTTTCCTGATATTGCCTGATTAACGCCGGCATCATCGGTTTCACTTTTGCGACATGCTGTTCTATTTGTAGCAAACGCTCCAGAATCACGGCCTTTAGCTTCGTGCCTTCGCGCGCTTTGGCCTCGATTAAATTCTGTAGCACTGTGTTCAAGGCGGCTCTTAAATCGTTTTCGAGCACATCCGTATCTAATACCTCAGTCGCCATTACGCCCGGCATTTGCAGTATCTCTAACATGTTTACCGGCTGTGTATGCGGAAAATATTGCGCGGCGGCTTTTGCGCTTTCAGCTATTTGCTGCAATACGGCATGGTTAAGCTGCGGCAGGCTTCCGTTGGCGAGATTACGCACCAAGTTGAGACGGCAATCCACCTTGCCGCGCCCCAGTTTAGCCTGAATAAGTTCGCGCACCACGGCTTCAAACATACGTAAATTGTCATCCAGTTTTAGCTGCAGTTCGAGATAGCGATGATTCACGGAACGCAGCTCAACCATCAAAATACCGTTTGTAGTGTTGCATTCTTGCGACGCAAAGCCCGTCATACTTAATATCATAGCTTGCTTTCTTAAAGTAATTGATGATAATTGTATCAAATACCCATGATTTTATGAGAGAATATTCCCAACTAGTTACATTAACGATTATTATTTGAACCAATAGATGGCTACCAGTAAAAATCAACCTTTGCCTATCGGCTATATACTGCAAGACTATATCATCACCAAAGTCTTGAGTACTGGCGGCTTTAGTTTTGTGTATCTTGCCCAGGATTTGAACAAGAACATTGTCGCCATCAAGGAATACATGCCCACTGGACTGGCCCTGCGCGAAGAAGGCGCTACTGTGCTGCTGGGCACAGAAGATGATGCAGCTACTTTCAAGCATGGCCTGAAATGCTTTTTTGAGGAAGGCTTGGCGCTCGCCAAAATTGATCACAAAAACATCGTGCGCGTGATTAATTTCTTTAGAGAAAACAATACCGTTTACATGGTGATGCAGTACGAGCGCGGCAAATCGCTGCAGGATTACATCCTCTCGCAACCAGACCCCGTCAACGAAAAATTTGTGCGGCGCGTATTCGGCGAGTTGCTGAATGGCCTGCGTGAAGTCCACACGCAAAAACTGCTGCATCTGGATATTAAACCGGCCAATATCTATATTCGCCTGGATGGTTCACCGGTATTACTGGATTTTGGTTCTGCCAGGCAAACGCTGACTCAGGTGCAATCCAAGCTGTCGCCCAGCTATACGCCGGGCTTTGCGCCACCCGAGCAATATTTTGAACGCAAGCAGCTGGGGCCCTGGAGCGACATTTACAGCGTGGGTGCAAGCATGTATTCCTGCCTGGCAAGGTCTGCCCCAATGGCTGCGAATCTGCGCGTTAAAGAAGATTCGTTGATACCTGCGGTCAAAATGGGCAAGGGGCTTTATACGGAAGAGTTGCTGCAGATCATTGATAATTGCTTGAAACTCGATTATCTGGAAAGACCGCAGAGCGTGTTTTCCCTGCAAAAAACCCTGCTTGAGAACGTGCCTCCGCTAGTACCCAAAAAACCGAGTCTGGTACACAAAATCAAGCACGTGCTGAATAAACCGCTGTAAGCATAGATTTACCAAATGAAATTCACTATTTATCAGAATAGCCGCCAGGGGCCAAGACAGTACAATCAGGACAGGCTGGCCTATTCTTACAGCAAAGACGCCCTGCTGCTGGTACTGGCCGATGGCATGGGCGGCCACCGCAATGGCGAAATTGCCGCACATCTGGCAGTTAAAACGCTTACCGAGGCATTCGAGCGCCTGGCCGTGCCAACGCTCAGCAGCCCGGCCAAATTTCTAATCGATCATATTCAGCAGGTACATGACATGATCGAGAACGTCACGCAGTCCGAAGATCTCATCGAATCACCGCGCACCACCATCGTGGCCGCCATTATCCAGCGCGGCTATTTGTATTGTGCGCACGTGGGCGATTCGCGCCTGTATCATTTTCGTAATGGGCATTTGCTGTTTCGCACCGAAGACCATTCCGTGGTGCAATCGCTCTATAAAAAGGGCATGATCAGCAAAGAGGAAATGGCAACACACCCTTACAAAAACAAAATCTATAATTGCGTCGGCGGCGAAACCCCGCCGCAGATTGATTTGTCCGACAGGCACGAACTGCTCGAAGGCGATACCGTGTTGCTGTGCACGGATGGCGTATGGGGCGTGCTTGATGACCAGCAAATCAAGGAAATCATGCAACAAAACAAGACGATTATTGATGTCACCACCGAATTAATGGACAGCGCCGAATTTGCCAGCGATGAAAAAGGCGACAACATGAGCGCCATCGGTTTGCAATGGGGCGATCGGTTAATGAGCCAATCTGCGGTTTCTACACAGCTGATGCCGCTGGGCGAAACGACCACCATCATTAATCCGGTCACGCATCAGAATTTTGAAGAAACCGACCCGCTCGAGTTGTCTGATGACGATATTGAAAAAACCATCGCCGCTATCCAGAACGCTTTGAACAAAACACAGCAGAAGCCTAAGATTTAATACCAATAATCTAAGTCTTAAGGCTTCAAAACCAGAATCTTAAAAAAATCCATGTTATAAAACCAATCGCATGGCGCATCGCTTATAATTGCCTTTTTCCATGAAACAATTATTAAGCAAATCAACATCATGCAAGCTCATCATCGCCCTAGCCAGCGCGCCAGTCATCAGTTGCGCGACATTGAAATCATCCGCCATTACACCACGCATGCCGAAGGTTCGGTACTGATCAAATTTGGTGATACGCATGTGCTGTGCACCGCCAGCGTAGAAGAAAAAGTGCCCGGATTTCTCAAGGGCAAAAACCAGGGCTGGGTGACGGCTGAATACGGCATGCTGCCGCGCTCCACTGGCAGCCGCATGGACAGGGAAGCCGCCAAAGGCAAGCAATCTGGCCGCACACAGGAAATCCAGCGTCTGATTGGCCGCAGCTTGCGCGCCATCATCGACCTGGAAAAACTCGGCGAGCGCAGTATCCATCTGGATTGCGACGTGATTCAGGCCGATGGCGGTACGCGTACCGCCAGCATTACCGGCGCTTATGTGGCATTGCATGATGCCGTTTCAACACTGTTAAAAAGTGAAAAAATTACTGAGAACCCGCTCAAGCAAGCCGTGGCGGCGATTTCGGTGGGCGTGTACAAAGGTGTGCCCGTGCTGGATTTAGACTATATCGAAGACTCCGACTGCGACACCGATATGAACGTCGTCATGACTTCAGGCGGCGGCTTTGTGGAGATTCAAGGCACCGCAGAAGGCGAACCGTTTGATAAAACCGCGATGAATGCCATGCTAGATCTGGCGCAGGCTGGTATTACCGAATTGCTCGGCAAGCAAAAAGCAGCACTGGGCTTATAAGTGCTAAAAAAATTAGTCATCGCCAGCGGCAATGCCGGCAAACTGCGCGAGATCCAACAACTTTTATCACCCCTTGATATAGAAGCTGTACCACAGTCGGTATTCTATATTGCCGAAGCGGAAGAGCCGCACTGCACTTTTATCGAGAACGCGCTCACTAAAGCGCGGCATGCCAGCCTGCATTCCGGCTTGCCTGCACTTGCCGACGATTCCGGAATTTGCGTCGATGCCCTGCAAGGCAAGCCAGGGGTGCACTCTGCGCGTTACGGCGGCGAACCAAAAAGCGATGCAAAAAACAATCAGGCACTTTTGAACGCGCTGGCAAACGAAACCAGCCGCTCGGCCTATTATTATTGTGCGATTGTGCTGGTTCGCCACCATGATGACCCGCAGCCTTTGATTGCAGAAGGCATCTGGCGCGGTGAAATATTAACTGTACCGCGCGGCACAGGTGGCTTTGGCTATGATCCATTATTTCTGGATGTTGCTTCAGGTAAAACAGGTGCCGAATTAACGCCCGAAGCAAAAAACAAAATCAGCCATCGCGGACAGGCATTGCAACAATTGATTAAGAAATTACAGGATTTATTATAATGAAATCACCCCTGACATCTCTGCCGATATGGGTGGGCGACAACGGAAGCATTGTATCCTGCACCGAAAAAATCAAAGTCATGCGCGAGAATTTTGAGGAAATCAAACAAATCGCCCAGGACGCAATGGAAGATGGCCTGCTAATGGAAGTATCTGAGACACAAATGCGCGATGCCTTGCATCATTTGGTCGATCAGCTTGTGAATCCTTATCTAAAACAAAAAGCAGCGATTGAAAAAAGTTATCCCCATTAATCCGGAAGCAAGCTTCAATGCGCCTGCAAGGCCTATCAATACACGCTCGCCAATTCTGGGCGAAGCTACGCTATCCGGCCTCACCACACCGCCGCCGCTGTCGCTTTATATCCACATTCCGTGGTGCATAAAAAAATGTCCGTATTGCGATTTTAATTCGCACGAGTCACGCAGTGAGATCCCTGAAAAACATTATGTGCAGGCACTTGTCAAGGATTTGGAGCAATCCGTGCCGCGTGTTTACGGGCGCAAAATCAAAAGCGTGTTCTTTGGCGGCGGCACGCCTAGCCTGTTTTCGCCCGAAGCCATTGATGAAATTCTAAGCGCGGTGCGCATGCTGACGCCGCTGGAGTATGGCGCAGAAATCACGCTGGAAGCCAACCCGGGCACAGTCGATACAGCACATTTTGTGGGCTACAAACAGGCGGGTGTAAACCGAGTATCACTCGGCATACAAAGTTTCAATGCAGATTACCTCAAAGCGCTGGGCCGCATTCATGATGACAAGCAGGCCATACAAGCGGCTGAATTGGCACTTGATACCTTTGAGCGGGTCAATCTGGATATGATGTATGGACTACCCGAACAAACGCTTGCACATGCTCTGCAGGATGCGCAGCAGGCTGTCGCGCTTCAACCGGACCATTTGTCTTTTTACCATTTGACTTTAGAGCCGAATACGCCGTTCTACCGCACACCACCGAGCTTGCCTGATGATGATGCCAGCGCGGAAATGCAGGAAAAAATAGAAGCTTTACTGGCAGAAAATGGTTATGAACATTACGAAACTTCTGCCTTCTGCAAACCCAGATCGCAGGCACGGCATAACCTGAATTATTGGCAATTTGGCGATTATTTAGGCATCGGTGCGGGTGCACATTCCAAATTGAGTTATCACGATAAAATCACCCGCGAAACACGTCATAAACACCCCAGAAGCTTTATGGAAAACGCCGAAAGCGGCAATGCCGTGGATAACGTTTGGGCGGTTGAAAAGGCCGATCTGGGCTTTGAATTTATGATGAACGCGCTGCGGTTAACAAAAGGGTTTGAAACAAAGCTGTTTACAGAGCATACCGGCATGCCCTGGGAGGCAATATCCATGCGCCTTGCAGAGGCATCAAATAAAGGCTTTATTACACGACAACATCAATTCATTCAGCCGACCCTGCTCGGGCGACGTTACCTGAACGAGCTGCTGCAGATCTTCCTGGATTAACTTATTTCTTTACGTGTATCCAGCAGCGCAATCAGCAATAAAATTTCGTTTAATACCGCTTTACCGAAACCCGTGCGCTCGCCACCGCGGTTATCAGTAATCAGGCTGCGTAAATACACCGCCGCCGCGTCATCAGGCCATGTGCTATACAGTTTTTCCATGATATGCGGAAACTCTTCCAGGCTTTGTGCCACCACCATGGCGATTTCTGTATCCTGCCAAGCGGGCGCGATGACGTTAAAAGTCTCATGTAAGCCTGTGGCGTAATGCTCATAATCCTGTTGCAGATTAAGTTTTCTAAAAATTTCCAATAGGTACAGCCAGTGATGGATCGAAGCTTTCGGCTGTGATTCAATCGTCAATTTAAGGTGGGCGATCGCATCGCTGGTACGATTGATGCCCATCAGCAGTCTGGCTTCTTCCAGCGTAGCCTCCAGCCTGGATTCGGTCTCTTTAGCTGCTTTCGCCAGTCGCGTAGCTTGCACAGTTTCATACTCGGTTTTTACCAGCGTATTTTGCCAATGTCCGCCCATATCGGGCATAGTCGTCTGCACACTGGTGGCAACAAAGCCCATTTTTGCAGCCCTATTTTGCCGGTATTTTTTAAACAAGTAAGTGCTTAAACTTCCCAATAAAACCAAGGCCAGTATTATTTTTATCAAGTCACTGCTTAAACTGTCAAACAGTGGATTTGTGGCTGGTTTTTCTGCCGCTGCCGCTTGCGGCTTTTCAATTGCTGGATGATCTAAATTCTTAAATACTTTTTGGGCTGGCTGGTTCAGCGTTTTTTCAAGCGCCAGTTTTAGTTCATTTAACTTGGTTTGCAAAAAAAAGAGTTTTTCATTTAATCTGGCCAGCTCTTCTTTCAAAAATGCATTTTTGCTGAGCAAAATTTCATAATCCTGCATCAGTTTTGCAGGTATTTGCTCGATTCCATAACTCATTTTCAGTTTTTGGCTATCGGATTTTTTTCGCCCCAACTTAATAGGATGCGTTCTGACAGAAAGTGATTTTAAGGTAGGAATAATCAGCGATACCGGCGTTTCAAAACGTTCCGATGGCTGAAGGTTTGGCCGAACAGCGGCATTTAAACGCAAGGTTTTAAATACAAACTTCCGTTGCATCGCCTTGTTTTTAGGGTAAAACAAACGTGCGACGTCATTCAGGCTTTCGCCCGGCAACAACGGCCAGGTCATGCTGTTTGCACCATTCCCTTGTGATTGATTGTCCACAACAACCGCATCATTCACCGCGGCAACAACATTGCTACCCACTAGCAGCACAAGCAAAAAAACTAAAATTGAATTCAGCTTCAAGTGAGTCATTTGCTAACTGACGAGTTGACGGGCTCGCTGAATGGCTTGTTTTACTTGGTTTGGCGCGGTGCCACCAATATGGTCGCGGCTGGCGACTGAGCCTTCCAGCGTCAATACGCTAAATACATCACTCGCGATGCTGCTGCTGAATTGCTGCAACTCATTTAATGGCAAATCGGCCAGATCGCAGCCTTTGTTTACCGCGTGTTTCACGGCCAGCGCAACGGCTTCATGCGCATCCCGGAACGGCATGCCTTTTTTCACTAGGTAATCGGCCAAATCGGTCGCCGTGGCAAAGCCCTCCAGCGCAGCCTGACGCATATTCGCTTTATTCACACTAATGCCGCGCAGCATGTCTGCATAAATCTCCAGCGTGATTAACACCGTATCCGCAGTATCAAATAAAGGCTCTTTGTCTTCCTGGTTATCTTTGTTATAAGCCAGCGGCTGGCCTTTCATCAAGGTGAGCAAGCTCACCAAATGGCCATTCACGCGGCCTGTTTTGCCACGCACCAGTTCGGGCACATCCGGGTTTTTCTTTTGCGGCATAATCGATGAGCCGGTACAAAAACGGTCCGCAATATCAATGAACGCAAAACGCGGGCTTGACCATAAAATCAGCTCTTCAGAAAATCGTGACAGATGCGTCATCAATAAAGCACTGGCGGCGGTAAATTCAATGGCAAAATCACGGTCTGAAACCGCATCCAGCGAATTCTCGCATACCCCGTCAAAACCCAGCGTTTTTGCCACCTGTTCACGATTAATCGGGTAACTTGTACCGGCCAATGCCGCTGCGCCCAGCGGTAATTTATTGATACGTTTGCGGCAATCGGCAAACCGTTCTGCATCACGTTTCAGCATCTCGAAGTACGCCATGAGATGGTGCCCAAATGTCACAGGCTGCGCTACTTGCAAATGCGTGAAGCCTGGCATGATGGTATCCACATGCGGTTCGGCCAGTTCCAGAATAGAGCTTTGCAGATTTTTAATGCCTGCCAATATAGCATCACTTGCCGTACGCAGCCACAGGCGCACATCGGTAGCCACCTGATCGTTACGGCTTCTACCGGTATGTAAGCGCTTACCAGCGTCGCCGATTTTATCGGTCAGGCGTTTTTCGATATTGAGATGTACGTCTTCCAGATCCAGCAGCCATTCAAAACTGCCAGCCTGGATTTCAGCCAGAATCTCGTTCAAACCCGTTTCAATGGCGCTTACATCCGCTTGCGAAATAATGCCTTGTGCACCCAGCATCTGCGCGTGCGCGAGCGAACCCTGAATATCGAATTCGGCCAGGCGCTTGTCAAAATCCACAGAAGCGGTATATCTTTTGACCAATTCAGCGACCGGCTCATTAAAACGGCCTGACCAACTTTCTGATTTTTTATTTAAAGAGTTTTCTGACACACTTAATCGCTTTATTCACTTGGTTTATATTTATTGGCTTTATTGTAAAAATTACTTTAATAATAATATACTTATCGCAACATTATAACTAAGTATTCGCTGTGCGCAAAAATAGTCGCTTACCTAATCTGCATAATCTTGGCATTCACCTGCGAATCTTGCTCATTGTGAACTTGTTGGCTGCGATGGCAGCCATTTTACTCAGCAAACAATTCAATGAGTTTTTGCCCTTATTGGCGGAGTTATCAGCACTGGTGCAACCCGTGCTGTTGCTCAGCATGCTGGGGTTGTATGTACTCTACCCCGTGTTAAGCAAGCTAAAATACTGGCAAGGGGTTGTTGCGATCATGGCGCTGGAAATCGCTTTCACCAGCCTGGTTTTTATTTTTATCCATCGCTTTTTTGCATTTGAATCCATCCCCGAAACCTACCGCGCCTGCTTGCTTACCGTCATTGTGACAACCATCGTGCTATATTATTTTCACCTGCAAGAGCGCGCGTATTCACCTGCCATTGCCGAGGCGCGTCTGCAGGCTTTGCAGGCACGCATACGCCCGCATTTTTTGTTTAACAGCATCAACGCCGTGCTGTCGCTTATCCGCAGCCAGCCCAAGCGCGCTGAAACCGCGCTGGAGGATATGGCGGATTTATTTCGCGTGCTGATGAGCGAAAATCGGGAACTGGTGCCGCTCGCGCAGGAAATCAGCCTGTGCCACCAATATCTGGATCTGGAGAAATTACGTTTGGAAGACCGCCTGAAAATCACCTGGCAGATCAATGACATGCCTTCTGACGCCATGATTCCGCCGCTTATTTTGCAGCCGCTGTTAGAAAACGCGGTCTATCACGGCATAGAGCCGATGCCGGAGGGCGGCGAAATTATGGTTAAAATCTACACCAAACTTAAGGAACTGCACATCGTCATCAGCAACCCGTATGCGTCACAAAATAATCACCACACGGGCAATAAGATGGCGCTGAAAAATATCAAGGAACGCCTGAAACTGCATTTTGATCTGGAAAGCTCGCTTAAAACCGACACAAAGAATAACCGCTACGAAGTACATATTCGCATCCCGGGAAAAATTTGAATCATGTCGCAAATCCTTAAAATTTTAATTGCTGATGACGAAGCACCGGCCAGAAACAGGATGCGGGATTTACTGAGCGACATTGAAGGTGTCTTAGTTGTCGCCGAAGCCAGTAACGGTAAAGAAGCGATCGGTCTGGCCCAGACCACCAAGCCGGATGTCATGCTGCTGGACATTCGCATGCCGCTGATGGATGGCATAGAGGCCGCGCAGCAAGCGCAAAAGCTCGACCCCAGGCCGCACATTATTTTCACCACCGCTTTTGACGCCTATGCGATTAAGGCCTTTGATTTAAATGCGATTGATTATTTGCTTAAGCCGATTCGGCTAGAACGCCTGCAAACTGCAATCAATAAGGCCCATACTCTAAAGCCCTTGTCCATCGAAGCACTTAAACCGCTGCAAAAAATACGCAGTCACTTAAGCATTCACGAGCGTGGACGCGTGTTGCTGGTGCCAATTGAACAGGTAATCTATCTGCGTGCAGAGCTGAAATACATCACTGTACGCACCACCGAACGTGAGTATTTGATAGAAGAATCGCTCACTCATTTAGAAGCAGAGTTTGGTGAGCGCTTTTTACGTTTGCACCGCAACTGTCTGGCAGCAGTAGATTTTATTGCCGGTTACGAAAAACGTCTTAACGAAGCGAACGAAGCACAATGGGTCGCCTTGCTGAGAGGTATTCCTGAAACCATTGCCATAAGCCGCCGCCAGCAGCATTTGGTGCGCGAAACCTAATTAAAGAACTACTAACAAAAAAATCAAATGGATTATTGATTTTTATTTTTATCAAAATCCTCGATTACCTTGGCAGCCCAGTCTTTTCCGCCCAGGCCAAAAGCAATCGCCAGTGCCAGGAAAAACGCGCCGAACACGATCGTAAACAATGAATAAATAAGCTGCATGCCGATACCCAGCTGCTCCAGCGCCACAAACACTGCTAAAATCTGTATGCCGTATTCGGTCGAGGTGCTAACCGCCAACGCATGCGTAAACTTGATGCTGTAAAGCCACGCAAATACCAGCCGATTCACAAAGCGTGCCAGCAAAGTACCGAAAATCACCACCAGAATCGCCACAATAATATGGGGTAAATAACCTGCCAGCTGTTGTAACAAACCGGCCACCTCGCTCATGCCCAATGAGTTTGCACCCGTAATGATGAATAAAGTAATCACTAGCCAGTACACCACCTGGCTGATAATGCCGCTTAAGGTCACACTGATATTTCCGTGGCTCATAAAAGCCTCAAGCCCTGATTTTTGTGCAAATTTATCAAAATGTGCAAGCTCCAGGCCGCGCTTTACTGCTTTTCTAGCCAGCTTGGCGATGATCCAGCCGAAAAATAAAATGACGATGACTGCCAATAACTTCGGCACAAAGTTTACAAGTTGTAACCAAAACTGATTTAATGAGCTGACAAAAATATCGATTTGATATTGCATAAAAATCTCCTAGAAACAGAGTAAAAACAATTAGTTAACTAAAAATTACCCAATGATAAATTGGGTTTTTAGCACTTACCATGCTTTAGCTTAACCCAAAAAAGCACACTTTTTTGTAACAGTTTGTAACCCCGCTAACAAAAACTACGCTATGATAAAATCACACATTATGAAAAATTCACCAAAAAAATTAGTCATCGCCTCACGTGAAAGTGCGCTGGCCATGTGGCAAGCCAAACACATCCAGGCAAGGCTGCAAGCCTTATACCCAAATTGTGAAGTCAGCATTTTAGGCATGACCACCACAGGTGACCAGATTCTGGATTCACCCCTCGCACGCATCGGTGGCAAAGGCCTGTTTGTAAAGGAGCTGGAAACCGCACTGGCTAACGGCAGTGCCGATTTGGCCGTGCATAGCATGAAAGATGTACCGATGAATCTTCCGGAAGGCTTTGCCATGGCGGCTACCGGCGAGCGCGAAGACCCGCGTGACGCCTTTGTATCGAACAATTTTGCTGGCTTAGAAGACTTGCCGCATGGCAGCATCGTTGGCACTTCCAGCCTGCGCCGCCAAAGCCAGCTGCAAGCGCGCTTTCCACATCTCAAAATCGAATCGCTACGCGGTAATGTACAAACACGCTTGCGTAAGCTGGATGAAGGCCAGTATGCCGCGATTATTCTGGCTGCAGCTGGATTAATTCGGCTTGGTCTGGGCGACAGAATCCGCCAATTGATTGCGCCGCAAGACAGCATCCCCGCCGTCGGACAAGGTGCATTGGGCATCGAGATTAATGCGTCCCGTACAGATTTATTAGAGGTTCTCGCACCGCTCAACCATATCGACACACAACTTTGCGTAGAAGCGGAGCGCGGCATGAGCCGTGCGCTGGCGGGCAGCTGTACCGTACCGCTGGGCGCCTATGCAGTGCGCGAAGGCGATGAAATCAGCATCACCGGCTTTGTGGCCAGCGTGGATGGCAAACAGATGTTGCGCGAAACGGTACGAGGCTCGATTAACAATGCCGAAGCGGTCGGCAAAGCATTGGCTAATCAATTGATCGCCAAAGGCGCAGATAAAATCTTGGCCGCGCTTGAGCATGTTAAATAACGCCACATCCGTCATTCCCGCGAAACCTGGAATCCGTTTTTTTAAATGACGGATAAATCGCTTGCTGGCATCACCATTGCGGTCACCCGCCCGGTTGAGCAGGCACAGGCTTTATGCGAGGCGATTACCCACCTTGGCGGCAGAGCGGTTTTGTTTCCTCTGCTTGCAATCGCTCCCTTAAAGGATTACCACGCGTTTGAGCAACAGCTTACCCAGCTTGAAACAACCGACTGGGCAATTTTCATTAGCTCAAATGCGGTTAATTACGCCATGCCGCGTGTGCTCAGGCACTATGGCAACGTTCCGGATAACCTGAAATTCGCCGCGATTGGTCACCAGACCGCCAAAGAACTTGCACATTATGGCGTGCGTAATGTGCTCACACCTCACACCCGCTTTGATAGCGAAACCCTGCTTGCCCTGCCGGAAATGCATGATGTCGCCAACATGAAAATTGCCATCTTCCGTGGCGTGGGCGGGCGCGAGCTGATGGCAGAAACACTGACCGCGCGCGGCGCCAACGTCTACTTTGCAGAATGTTATCAACGTATTAACCCGCAAACTAATGCCAACTTGCTGGCCGAGCTTTGGCATAAAGGCGAACTGCAAGCGGTGATTGTCACCAGCAGCGAGGCCATGCGCTACCTGCTGGATTTGACAGGCACTTCGGAGTGGTTACGCCATGTGACTATATGCGTCAACCACGCCAGAATTGCCGAGTTACCGCTACAATATGGCTTAAAAGTATTGGTGGCAGACGCACCAGGTGATGATGCACTACTGAAAAAATTACTTGAAAATTTAAGCTAAAAACATCTGACTGGTAATTTTTAAGCTATTGCTGGCTTCGGCGCTGGGTTCGCAAACGTAAATGCATCCGAGAAAAACTCATCTGCTGGCAAACCTTGCTCTACAAACGCTTTATGTGCAACATCCACCATCGCCGGGGCGCCGCACACATAGGCCTGAAAGTCATTTAAATCCTTAATGTCATCCAACACCGCCTGATGCACCAAGCCTGTTCTGCCCTGCCAGTTATCTTCGGGTTGCGGCTCTGACAGCACGGGGATATAGGTAATCTGTTTGTGTTCCGCCGCCCATTTTTCGCACATGTCGTTCATGTACAAATCCTGCAGGCTGCGCACACCACGATACAGCTTGATTGGGCGGGTGTTTTCGGTGTGCAGCATATGCTCGATAATGCCTTTAACCGGTGCGAAGCCGGTACCGCCCGCCACCAGAATCACCGGTTTATCGGAATCTTCGCGCAGGAAAAAGCTGCCAAACGGCGCTTCGATGCGCAAAATGGCTTTTTCCGGCATTTCGTTAAACACGTATTCGGTAAACTGGCCGCCTGGGATAAGGCGCAGATGCAGCTCCATCACCATGTCGTCATGCGGTGCATTGGCGATAGAAAACGCGCGGCGCTTGCCATCTTTCAAGATAAACTCAATATACTGCCCTGCCAGAAATTGTAAGCGCTCACTACTCGGCAATTGCAAATATAGCGCGATGACGTCATGTGTGAGCTTGTCTTTTCTTTGCACGCGTGCAGGCAAAATGCGTGGTCGGATGCCGTTCAGGCTATCGACTTCGTGGGATTCGATTACCAAATCTTCTAACGGACGGGCGCAGCAAAATAAAGCATTGCCCGCGGTTAACTCATCGTCCGTCATAGCGCTGCGTTGGTAATCGTCATGCATGACTTTGCCGCTGATGACTTTGCCCTTGCATGAACCGCAGGCACCGTTGCGGCAGCCGTAAGGCAGGTTAACGCCCGCCTCAATTGCGGCTTCCAGCACAGTTTGGCTGGGGCGCACTTCAAACTGGTGCCCGGTAGACTGGATGGTAACTTTGTGATTTGCTGATGCCATTATTTTTTCTCTGTATCTTCTTTTATTTCTATAAATTCGCCTTCAATCACATCATCGTTGGCGGCCTTTGTATATTGAGTGTTGGGTGAAGTACCCAGGCTTGGCTTGCTAATAGGGATGAGCAGCAATGTTACCGCAATAATGTCCGTGATAATGCCCGGAATAATCAGCAGCACACCCGCCACCATATTACGCGCGCTTCCCAGCATGGTTTTAATGGGGTTGCCACCCGCACTCATGCTTTGCATCATTTTGGCCGACATGAGCAGCTTTTCGCCGCGAATCAGTTGTAAGCCCAGGTAGCCGATGACGACTAAATAAAATAGCACCCACCATCCGTATTTGTGCGCCAGATCGACCAGCAGAAATATCTCTAAAAACGGAAAAGCGAGTAAAATTAGGCCTACTAAAAAACGCATGGTTAAGAACTTTCTAAGAAATTTATCCTCATTATGATGGGGTTTTGCCCGAAATTTACAACCGACAGCTTGATCATTTTTCCTATAATTTAATTGGGAGTTGCATTTGAAGCGCATTTTTCATTGGCCAGGCATTATTGTAGTGTGTTTGCTGGCAACTTTCACGATGCAATTTCTCACAGCGCAACTCTCGCATGCGGCAGAAAGCAGTAGCGCTAAAAATATTTTTACTGAAGCCGCAGAAGAAGACGAGTTTTTACCGCCAGATGTTGCGTTTCAACTGGATTTAGCAGGTAAAGATGCCAATAATTTAACGGCGAACTTTAAAGTTGTTCCGGGTTATTACCTTTACAAACAACGCATCAAGTTTGTCATCAAAGATGCTGCTGCAGGCAAAATTGAAGCGATTGACTTACCCGCCGGTGATATTAAAGATGACCCGAATTTTGGCAAACAGGAAGTGTATCACCACGATTTTGCGGCCAATATCAAACTCGCGTCTGCCAAGAATCCTGCTAAAAATCTTACGGTTCAAGCCACTTACCAGGGCTGTAGCGAAAAAGGCTTGTGTTATGCACCGCAAACCAAAACCATTAATGTGGCTTTAAATGGCACTGGCCTGCAGGCCAATACCGACGCGGCTTCTGGCGCATCTTCAAATGATGATAAAACCACGCTTGCGTTAAAATCGGGCAATTTGTGGCTGGTGATTGCGGGCTTTTTCGCCGCAGGCCTGCTGCTTTCGTTCACGCCGTGCGTATTGCCGATGATCCCCATTTTATCCAGCATTATCGTTGGCAGTCAAAGCCGGCAAAAACACCCTTCCAGACTGCATGCTTTTGGCTTGTCGGTAGCGTATGTGCTCGGCATGGCGCTTAGTTATACGCTGGCCGGCGTTGCAGCGGGATTATCGGGCAATTTACTCAGCCAATCACTGCAAAACCCATGGGTATTAGGTGCAATGGCCTTGCTGTTTGTGGTGCTGGCTTTCTCGATGTTTGGGTTTTACGAGCTCAAATTACCTGCTTTTTTTGAACATAAAATTTTAAGTCTCAGCAACAAACTCAAAGGCGGTAAATTCTTTGGGGTGTTCATGATGGGCGTGCTTTCGGCCTTGATTGTGAGCCCATGCGTCGCAGCGCCATTGGCTGGCGCGCTTATTTATATCGGCCAGTCGCATAACGTGCTGCTGGGCGGCGTAGGCCTGTTCGCGCTGGCCATTGGCATGGGCGTGCCATTGCTGCTGATAGGTGCTTCCGCAGGCAGTTTGCTGCCCAAAGCCGGCGCCTGGATGACTATCGTGCGCAACTTTTTTGGCATGCTTATGCTGGCAATGGCAGCCTATATCGCATGGCCGGTGCTGCCCAACAGCATCACGCAGCCAGTGAACACGCTGCTTGGGTTTAGCAACCAACAGCATTTACCGTTTAGCCGCGTAAAATCGTTAGCCGATTTAGATGCCGCCATTCATTCGGCCAAAGGAAAAACCGTAATGCTGGATTTTTATGCGGACTGGTGTACGTCGTGCAAAGAAATGGAAAAATATACTTTCAGCGATGACAAGGTTAAAACCGCATTGAAAGATACGGTATTGTTGCAAGCTGACGTCACGGAGAATAGCGATGATGACACTGCCTTGCTCAAGCGCTTTAATTTGTTCGGTCCGCCTGGCATCATCTTTTTCGATAAGTCTGGCAATGAACTTGCCATCAGGGTGATTGGCTATAAAAATGCCGATGAATTTACCGAAATCATCAATAAGGTGAGCCAATAAGCATGCTCAAAAAATTTGATCATCCTGCTGTTTACATACTGCTCGTTATTCTGCTTGGTTTTGGCATTCGTCACTTTTTTCTCGATGCGCGAGTTGAAAACGGCAGCAATTCATCGACACAAGCCTTATTTGCAGCTACTTTCCCCGATGAAACAGGGCGACCACAAGCGCTTAACAACTACGCGGGAAAGATTGTAGTGCTGAACTTTTGGGCCACCTGGTGCGCGCCATGCCGCGAGGAAATGCCTGAACTATCAAAACTGCATAGCGCCTATCAACACCAGAATGTGGTGGTGTTAGGCCTCGCCGTTGATGACGTCGCCGCAATCAGCGATTTTGTAAAAGAAACTAAAGTCAGTTACCCGCTATTGGCCGCCGACATGCAAGGCATGGAAATCGCCAGCCAATTAGGTAATAACAAAGGCGTGTTACCTTATACCGTGATTATAAAAACTGATGGCAGTGTGGCCGAAACCTATTTTGGACGCGTCACCCAGCCATTATTGGAAAAAACGTTAAAAACACTGCTTTAAGGTATTGAAAAATAAATAAAATAATTTATTTTTCGATTCAAACACTTAGGTATATTTACGTTAGTAACTTCGCTTAAGTTCAGCGAATCTGCTAGACAAAAACGTGTAAGTTCGGCAAACTCGCGTTTATGAAAGTTTGCAAAAACCTGACAAGAACACTGATGGCAGACAAGCGTTATGGCAACTAGGTCTGTATTGGTGTTGCATGGCCCAAATCTTAACCTGCTTGGGCTGCGTGAGCCGGAGCATTACGGCAGTTTGACTTTGGCTGATATTGATAGCAACCTGCAAGCCTTGGCCAAACAAGCCAATATCGCATTAGAAACTTATCAAAGTAATGCTGAAGCCGAAATTGTAGCTAAAATCCAGTCTTTAGCGATTAACAAGGTTGATTTCATTATCATCAATCCGGCTGCATTTACCCACACTTCAATTTCAATTCGTGATGCCATTTCTGCGGTTAACATTCCGTTTATCGAAGTGCATCTATCTAATATATATGCACGCGAAAGTTTCAGGCATCACTCGTATTTTAGCGACATCGCTATCGGGGTCATTAGTGGTTTGGGTGCTGAAGGTTACAACGCCGCACTTAATTTTGCGGTGAATCAACTTAACAAATAACTGGTTAAATCATTTACACTTAAAGAGTCTCTCGAGGTCATTATGGATTTACGTAAACTTAAAAAACTAATCGATCTGGTCGAAGAATCCGGCATTTCTGAGCTGGAACTTACGGAAGGCGAAGAAAAAGTACGCATCAGCCGTGCGCTCATGCCAAGCCATGTCCCAATGGCGCACTATACAACAGCTGCACCGGCGCCTGTGGCACATGCTGCGCCAGTGCCAACAGCAGCAGCACCCGTTGTTGCAGAAATTGAAGGCCACATAGTCAAATCGCCAATGGTAGGCACTTTTTATCGCGCATCTTCACCCGATGCCAAACCCTTTGTGGATGTGGGCTCTAAAGTTGCCGTTGGCGACACCTTGTGCATTATTGAGGCTATGAAACTGCTCAACGAAATTGAATCTGATCACGAAGGGGTTATCAAAAAAATCCTTGTTGAAAATGGACAACCCGTTGAGTATGGCGAACCTTTATTTGTGATTGGTTAAATATGTTTGAGAAAATACTAATCGCTAACCGTGGCGAAATAGCCCTTCGTGTACAGCGCGCTTGTCGTGAACTGGGAATTAAAACCGTTGCTGTGCATTCCGAGGCCGACAAAGATGCCAAATACGTCAAACTTGCCGATGAGTCTGTCTGCATTGGCCCTGCGGCTTCTAATTTAAGCTACTTGAATATTCCGGCCGTAATCAGCGCTGCCGAAGTGACTGACGCCCAAGCGATTCACCCGGGTTATGGGTTTTTATCCGAAAACGCTGATTTTGCAGAACGTGTAGAACAAAGTGGCTTTGTGTTTATTGGCCCGCGCGCCGAAACAATCCGCCTGATGGGCGATAAAGTCTCTGCCAAAGATGCGATGAAAAAAGCCGGTGTGCCTTGTGTGCCAGGCTCTGATGGCGCACTCCCTGACGACTCTGCTGAAATCATCAAGACTGCCAAAAAAATCGGCTACCCTGTCATTATCAAAGCAGCCGGCGGCGGCGGCGGACGCGGCATGCGCGTTGTGCATACCGAGGCAGCGCTGATCAATGCAGTGGCAATGACTAAAGCTGAAGCACAGTCTGCCTTTGGCAACCCCATGGTATACATGGAAAAATTTTTAGAAAACCCGCGCCATATCGAAATTCAGATTTTGGCTGATCAGCATGGCAATGCGGTGTTTTTAGGCGACCGCGACTGCTCCATGCAGCGCCGTCACCAAAAAATCATTGAAGAAGCACCTTCACCATTGCTCAACACAAGATTACGCGACAAAATCGGCGAGCGCTGCGCAGAGGCGTGCCGCAAAATCAGGTACCGTGGCGCCGGTACCTTTGAATTTCTGTATGAAAACGGCGAGTTTTATTTTATCGAGATGAATACCCGCCTGCAGGTCGAGCATACCGTTACCGAAATGATTACCGGGCTAGACCTCGTCCAGCAGCAAATTTTTGTAGCAGCAGGTGAGAAATTAAAGTTCCGCCAAAAAGATATCGAGCTGCGTGGCCATGCCATCGAATGCCGTATTAATGCGGAAGATCCTTACAATTTTGTGCCCTCCCCGGGTAAAATCAGCACATTCCATATGCCCGGCGGACCTGGTGTGCGCATTGATACACATGCTTATTCCGGCTACACCGTGCCGCCACATTACGATTCCATGATTGGTAAGCTCATCACACACGGCACGACACGTGACCAAGCCATTGCGCGCATGCGCATCGCGCTGTCTGAAATGCTAGTAGATGGCATTAAAACCAACATTCCATTGCATGCGGATTTAATGGCAGATGCGGCTTTCCATTTAGGCGGCACAAGTATTCATTACCTTGAACAAAAACTGGGTATCGGCCATAAATAATACCCTGTGGCGTGGCTATTACTTAAAATTTGGGCGAATGAGCAAAATGCGGATGCGATTAGCGATGCATTAATGGACATAGGCGCCCTGTCGGCCAGCATCGAGGATGCTAACGCAGAGACACTCGCCGAGCAGGCGATATTTGGTGAACCAGGCGACCCGCCCCCTGGAATCTGGCAGCAAAACATTGTGACAGCCATGTTCGATGAAAATGCTGATATAAACCAAATCCTTGACGACTTGAGCCAACAAACGGATATTACCAAATTTCAGTACAACACCGAAATTATTGCCGAGCAAGACTGGGTGCGCACCACCCAGGCCCAGTTCGACCCTATTAAAATCACCGATAAATTATGGATTGTGCCCACCTGGCATGTTGCGCCAGATGAAGATGCAATCAATATTGTGCTGGATCCGGGTCTGGCTTTCGGCACGGGTAGCCATCCGACGACAAGTTTGTGTCTGGAATGGCTTACACAGCAAAAAGCCATTCCAAGCGTACTGGATTATGGCTGTGGCTCGGGTATTTTGGCAATTGCAGCTAAAAAATTGGGCGCAGAATCTGTAGTTGGAGTAGATATTGACGATCAGGCCATTATTGCAAGCGACTACAACGCACGCCAAAATAAAGTCGATATTGAATTTTTTGACGCAAATGCTTTTACCCACCGGACATTTGACGCTGTTGTAGCCAATATTTTATCCAGTGCCCTGATGGTACTGGCACCCGCGCTTGCAAAATATTGCAAAACTGGCGGTAAAATAGCATTATCAGGCATATTAGAAAGCCAAAAGGAAGCGTTAACTGCGCGTTATAGCGAATGGTTTGATATGGACGCGCCTAGACAAAAAGACGCCTGGATATTGCTGACCGGCACAAAAAAATGAACTACATCACCTCTTGCCCAGTTTGTGAAACACAATTTTTGCTTAAAACGGAGCACTTGAAGGCACATCGTGGCAAAGTGCAATGCGGCCATTGCGAACATATCTTTAACGCAAAAAATCGCCTTACTGAAATTCCTGATGACATTCAGAGTGCGGCAGAATACAACGCCAGCCTTGAAACGCAGGATAAAGCCCCTGCTTCCACTTCAGATGAAAAGCCTATCAGCCAAGTTTTGAATGTGGTGCTGAAATCTGTTCCAGATTTGGAAAATCTGGAATCCAACCATGAAGCAGGCGACCCTTATGTTAGCGAAATTATTGTTGAACCCCGGCATGAAGTTATTGAAGCCTACGATACCGACCAGATACAATCACCTATCATTATTGAAGATTTATCAGCTGACCCGAAATTTCTCAGACGAAAAACCAAGCTGGATATCAGGTTAGTGCTTTTAAGCCTGATGCTGGCTATTCTGGCTGGTTTGCAATTCATTTATTTCATGCGCACAGCTATCGCAGCCGATTATCCGCAATTCAAGCCTTATTTGGTGCAAGCCTGTGCAGCACTTAATTGCGAAGTAAAATTACCCAAAAATCTGGATTTACTCACCATTGATGATTCTGATATGCAGGAGGACGAGCATTATCAGGATGTGATTAGATTCTCCAGCCTGCTTATTAATAACGCCAGCCATGCACTGGCTTACCCCAATATTGAGCTTACGCTCACCGACACGTCAGAGCAGCCCGTGTTAAGAAGACTGATCAAGCCGGGCGACTATCTGCCAGCCAACGCCGATGTAGCTGCAGGAATCGGCTCTCGCGAAGAAGTACGTATTAATCTCGCTATAAATGTGAAAGATATCGCAGTTGCCGGCTATCGCGTGCTAATCGTTTACTAGGCTATAGTAGTTAATATAACTTCTCATGATTTTCATGAGTCGTTTTTAATAACATCACACAGGCTTTATGTTCAACTATTCAATAATATACAACTCATAGATTGTGTAGTATTTATTAATTAACTGATTAGGAGATCTACCATGTGGACAAAACCAGCTGCTACTGAAATGCGTTTCGGTTTCGAAGTGACAATGTACGTAATGAACAAATAAGCACCAAACAAGTAATACTAAGGGTAATAAAAAGGCGTCTAGTGCGCCTTTTTATTTAGGCGCGCCAAACAAAGGTTGCGCCTTTTTTATTACCTATAACATTCATTAATGCACAATTTTCATATAATCCGAATTGATGGCATTAATCGCTTCTGCAATTTTCTCTACCGCTTCCAGCCTCACAAAACTTTTACGCCAGGCAATCGCGATGCGCCGTGTGGGGGCAGGATTTGCAAATGGGATTACCTTAAGCAACGGATTGTGATAGCGCTCTGCCGTGGCCGAGCACGGCAACACGGTAATTCCCAAATTGGATGCCACCATATTGCGTATAGTCTCCAGCGAATTGCCCTGCAAAACTTCGCCTTTGCGCGAAAGTTCCGGGCAAGCTTGCGTCACCTGGTTGCTAAAACAGTGGCCGCTATTCAGCAATAACACTTTTTCGTCCGCCAATTCTTCTGGCCGGATATGCTTGCGGTGCGCCCAATGATGGCTACTGGGTACAACCACATCAAACTCCTCGTCATACAAGGCGCGATATTGCAAGCCGGGCACATCGAACGGCAGCGCGATAATCGCAGCATCTATCACGCCGTTACGCAGCTGCGTTTCCAGATTCGCTGTTAAATTTTCTTCTATCTCCAGCGGCATCTCCGGCGCGATTTTACGCAATATCGGAATAATCTCAGGCAATAGATACGGACCCACAGAATGAATCATGCCCAGCTTTAATGCGCCTTTAAGCTGATTCTTACCCAGCTCTGCCAATTGTTTGATGCGCGCTGTTTCTTCCAACACTCTCGATGCCTGCTCAACAATTTTCTCGCCGATTTCTGTCATGGTGACATCGGTGCGGCTACGCTCAAAGATAATTACATTTAATTCTTCTTCCAGCTTTTTAATCGCCAAGCTCAGCGCAGGCTGAGTAACGAAACATTTTTCGGCCGCACGCCTGAAATTGCGCTCCTGCGCTACTGCAACTATAAATTTTAATTCTGTCAGACTCATATCGGGTTGATAACTTTTTAAATATATTCATCATATATTAATAAATAATATTTATCAATCACATCAAAACATACAATTATACATATCGAATTGTGCGCTCTACAATGCACAGCATGTACCACAGATGATAACTTTTTTAAGGAGAGCAGTATGCTGAAAACCTTCTTGGAAACTGTTAGCCAGGAGCTGATTGAATTATTAGCTAATTATGCTGCTAACAACTAACCCCAGCATTTTATTGATATTGAGGAGACTTACATGAGCATCAAAAAAAGATTAACCACCGCGGCAGGTGCGCCCGTGCCTGATAACCAAAACACCATGACCGCTGGCCCGCGCGGCCCGGCGCTGTTGCAAGACGTATGGTTGTTAGAAAAACTTGCACACTTTGATAGAGAAGTGATTCCAGAACGTCGTATGCACGCCAAAGGTTCCGGCGCTTACGGCTCGTTCACCGTTACCAACGACATCACGCAATACACGCGCGCAAAAATCTTCTCGCAAGTGGGCAAAAAGACAGGGTTATTTGCTCGCTTTACCACAGTGGCAGGCGAGCGCGGCGCGGCGGATGCCGAGCGCGACATTCGTGGCTTTGCATTGAAATTTTATACCGAGGAAGGCAACTGGGACATGGTCGGCAACAATACACCGGTGTTCTTTTTGCGTGATCCATTAAAATTCCCGGATTTGAACCACGCCGTGAAGCGCGACCCGCGCACCAATATGCGCAGCGCCGAGAACAACTGGGATTTCTGGACATCCTTGCCGGAAGCTTTGCACCAAGTGACCATTGTGATGAGTGACCGCGGTTTGCCCGCGACTTACCGCCACATGCATGGCTTTGGTAGCCACACATTTAGCTTTATCAATGCAAAAAACGAGCGTTTTTGGGTGAAATTCCACTTCCGCTCACAACAAGGCATTAAAAACTTAACCGATGCCGAGGCGGAAGCCATTGTCGGTAAAGACCGCGAAAGCCATCAGCGCGACCTTTATGAATCGATTGAAAAAGGCGACTTTCCGAAATGGAAAATGTTTGTGCAAATCATGCCGGAAAAAGAAGCGGGCTCTTATCACATCAATCCGTTCGATTTGACCAAGGTATGGCCGCATGGCGATTATCCCTTGATTGAAGTGGGCGAGTTTGAGCTTAACCGCAACCCGGAAAACTTTTTTGCCGAAGTCGAGCAATCTGCGTTTAACCCTGCGGCGGTCGTGCCCGGCATCAGCTTTTCGCCAGATAAGATGCTTCAGGCGCGTTTGTTCTCTTATGGTGATGCACAGCGTTACAGATTAGGCGTTAACCATCACCAGATACCTGTAAATGCGCCTAAATGCCCTTTCCATAGCTATCACCGTGACGGCGCGATGCGTATTGACGGCAACCAGGGTTCTACGATTGGTTATGAGCCTAACAGCAAAGGCGAGTGGCAGGAACAGCCTGATTTCAGCGAACCACCATTAGCCATTGAAGGCATGGCTGACCACTGGAATCACCGCGTGGATGAAGATTACTACAGTCAGCCTGGCGCCTTGTTCCGCTTGATGACACCGGCGCAACAGCAAGTGTTGTTTGAGAATACCGCACGCTCTGTTGGCGGGGCTTCGGTTGAGATTCAAAAACGCCACATTGCCAATTGCGCTAAAGCCGACCCGGCCTATGGTGCAGGTGTTGCTAAAGCATTAGGTTTAAAAATTTAAGTATTTTCTCCCTGCCCCGCGCAAAGCCCATCCTAGAGTGTTTGAATCGGGGACGGGCTTTTTTATTTTAACATTAAGCTTTTAGCCTTACAGGCGACAAAACAAAGTGCTTATCACTTAAAATAACTCTATTAATAGCTAACGGAAATGATGATGAAAACTTGGATGTGCGTAGTATGCGGTTTGATTTACGAAGAAGAAAAAGGCTGGCCGGAAGATGATATTCCGCCCGGTACGCGTTGGGAAGATGTGCCTGGAGACTGGAAATGCCCGGAATGCGGCGCGAGTAAAGCCGAATTTGAAATGGTAGAGTTTTAAGACTTTTTTAATTTAAGACAGTTAATTCATACTTAAAACACATGCCCTGAAAGCCAATATCCATGCGGCTTCCAGGGCATTGTTTTTAGGTTTTTCAATGCTTAAAAGTGAAACATCGCCAGCGCTGCTTTGCCAAAATACCACAGCATAAAAAAGAACGCGCCGAAATAAACGACGGTAAAGATGAGCCAGAAAAACGCGATGTAAAACATCAGGCCATCGTCTTCCAGCTCGCCAATGCAGTAAAACAATATCGCCAAGCCCGGCAGCATATTGTTAAACGGCAATACACCGAATGGAATTGCCATCAATCCGCCGCCTGCCAATAATATAAAACCGCCGATTTTTTGCCCGCGCTTACCGTTGACCAATGACAAATGGCGCGGCTTAGTAAACTTTCTGCAAAAGCCCAGAATTTTAAGGCAAACGTTGACCAAAACTTGCCATGTATGCTCAGAAAACTCCAGCGTGCGTAATTTTTCTGGCAATACGGGTGACTCATGGCCATGAAACAACTGCCAGCCCAAAGTTGCAAAAGCAATGCCGCCTAGCACCGTTATTGGACCCAGCGGCAAAGGCTGCAAAAATGGCAACACCAGAATAATCGCGATAAACGCATAACCAGCCTCATCTAAAGTATCCAGCACCTCGCCTAAAGTGAGCGGCTTATGCTTGGATTGCTCGGCAAACTGCTGCAAAGTTTTTACCAGCGTATCGTAATCACACATGAAATAAACAATCCTTAAAAATTTGAATGGCGATAGTCCGGATGATTTTGCCACAAGATCACATATTGTTGAGATTGTACCGCGCCGCAGGCAAAGCGGATTTTTAAATGGCAGCGTTTTAAACCTTTTTTAATTTAAAACGGCTAAATCAAGCATAAAACAGACGCCCTGCGAGGCAATATCCATGCGGGGTTTGAGGCATATATTTTATGCTCTATCTAACGTGGAGCTAAGAGGCGCGCCGAAGGCGCGTCCCGCTAGAGCGCAAGGTTAGAAAACATTTTTTGTGAGCCACTCGGTCCCTAGTATTAATTCTTCAACCTGCTCTTTAGTCGGCTCAGCATCTTTTTTGTGGGAACAGAGATTGCGAAGGTCAGCTAAGAAGCTGATCTTACGCCAAGCGGGAGTGTCGATTACTGATGCGGCCTTGAGCGGGTCGTTCAAATCTGCGATGGTTGGGTTTTTCTTCACCACCTTCACCCCGTGTGCAATGGCGACCTTCTGAAGATGGCCTTCAATGAGCACACCAACTAACGCTCCCGCTGCCCTCAGGCTAACCTTTGCCAACTGCCGAGCGGTAGCAACTTCGCTATCTTGGATTTCCGCATATAGTTCACCTTCGATGTTCGCGAGAACAGAATCCACACGCTCCTCAATGGAGTTAAGGATTGTGAGCTGATTGAAGAAGCAAGTAAGCACTTGTGCTCGAGTGTCGAAATTTGGATAGTGAAAGTCGTTCGGAGCAACGCCTTTGAGGTAGTCCTGAATCACAAATGTGCCGTAACCAAGAGATTTTCGCTTTGGGTCAACCTCGTAATAACTGCGAAACTCAGCATGCCGATCCGCCGCTAGAGAGGAGACGGCCTTAAGGGCTTTGGTATACCAGCGTTGATAGTCATACTGGAATTGCTTGTCTTCTTTCTTCTGGAAATCAACAGCCAGTTTTGCACCTTCCTGATACAAAGCCGTTAGTTCTTTGTGAATAGCTTCGCGCTTGGTCATATGTTTTCTAACGTAAAGTAGACCCCAAAAAAGAACTTAATCTTTTATTGGGGTAGGTTGTTAAATAAACAATACATTTTATTTTCATTTAAAAATCAATTACCCCTTTTTAAATATCCAAATTGCTCGCACCCAACGCATTGCTTTCAATAAATGCGCGTCTTGGCTCGACGTTATCGCCCATCAATGTGGTAAAGATTTCATCGGCAGCAATCGCGTCATCAATCTGCACTTTTAACAAACGGCGCACTTTCGGGTCCATGGTGGTTTCCCAAAGTTGTTCCGGGTTCATCTCGCCCAAGCCTTTGTAGCGTTGGATATTCAGCGTATTTTTCGCCTCACTTAACAGCCAATCCAGCGCTTGTTTAAATGTAACTACCGCCTGCTCTTTCTCATTACGTTTAACCTTCGCACCCGCGCCGATTAAGCCTTGCAACATGGTAGATACTTTTAGAATCTGGCGGTAATCGCCGCTGCTTAAAAACTCTGCATCTATCACGCAGCATTGCAAGTTGCCATGCACGTATTTGTTCACTTCTAGGCGATAGGTGTTGGTTTCTGCATCAAAGCCCACAATCACCTCGCTGCCGATAGCGCCTAAAATGGGCCGCAATTGCTCGGCCACTTTGTTGGCATTGGCCTCGCTGCTTAAATCGATTGCGCCCACATCCTGAATCGCACGCAGCACGCTTTCGTCATACAGCGCGGCAATGCGGCGAATCACCGCTTCTGTGAGCACCATTTGCTTGGCGATTTCAGCCAGCGGGTCGCCAGTTATCACACCAGCATTGGTTTTGGTATCAAGCTCTGCGCCTTTAAGTGCAGAATTCAGCAAGTAAATATCCAGCTCTTGCTGATCTTTTAAATAACGTTCATCTTTACCCTGCTTGACCTTGTAAAGCGGCGGTTGCGCGATATAAATGTGGCCGCGCTCTACCAGCTCGGTCATTTGGCGATAGAAGAAGGTGAGCAACAGCGTGCGAATGTGCGCGCCGTCGACGTCCGCATCGGTCATGATAATAATGCGGTGATAACGCAATTTTTCTACGTTGAAGTCGGCTTTTCCAATACTTGTACCTAGTGCAGTAATCAGCGTTGCGATTTCTTGTGAGCCGAGTAATTTATCAAAACGCGCTTTTTCTACGTTTAAAATTTTACCTTTTAGCGGCAAAATGGCCTGATTTTTACGATCGCGCCCTTGTTTGGCTGAGCCGCCTGCAGAGTCACCTTCCACCAGATACAATTCGCATTTAGCTGGGTCGCGCTCTTGGCAATCTGCAAGCTTGCCAGGCAAGCCCATAGTATCCATTACACCTTTACGGCGGGTGATTTCACGTGCTTTACGCGCTGCTTCGCGCGCACGTGCGGCATCTACAATTTTGCCGCAAATAATTTTGGCATCGGCTGGGTTCTCTGCCAAAAAGTCAGCCAGTTTTGCAGAAACCACTTCTGAAACAACCGGCTGCACCTCGGATGAAACCAGCTTATCTTTAGTTTGTGATGAAAATTTAGGATCTGGCACTTTAACCGAAAGCACACAGGTAATGCCTTCGCGCATGTCGTCGCCCGTGGTTTCCACTTTGGCTTTTTTCGCCAGCTCGCTTTGTTCGATATATTGGTTTAACGTGCGCGTCATGGCAGTGCGCAGGCCGGTTAAGTGTGTGCCGCCATCGCGTTGCGGAATGTTATTGGTAAAGCATTGCACGGTTTCAGAATAACTGTCGTTCCACTGCATGGCGACTTCAACCGTCATGCCGTCTTTTTCGCCAATAGCGTAGAAAACTTTAGGATGCAGTACGGACTTTGTGCGGTTCATGTATTCCACAAAACCTTTAATGCCGCCGGAATAAGCAAAATTTTCTGATTTGCCATTACGTTGATCGATAAGCTCGATTTTGACGCCGTTGTTAAGAAACGAAAGTTCGCGAATACGCTTGGCCAGGATTTCAAAGTGGTATTCCACCAGAACAAAGGTTTCGACCGAAGCTAAAAAATGCACCTCTGTACCTTTTTTATCGGTTTTACCTGTAAGCGCTAGCGGTGCTACTGGCACCCCGCGTTGAAATTCCATTTGGTGCACCTGCCCATTGCGATAAATTTTAAGGCGCAACCAATCGGAAAGCGCATTCACCACAGAGACGCCCACACCATGCAAACCACCAGAAACCTTGTATGAGTTTTGGTCAAACTTGCCGCCAGCGTGCAGCTCGGTCATCACGATCTCGGCTGCAGAACGTTTCGGATCATGCTTATCGTCATCTTTAATATCGGTAGGAATGCCCCTGCCGTTGTCTGAGACGCTAATTGAATTATCAGGGTGGATGATGACCTTAATATCGTCACAATGTCCTGCCAGCGCCTCGTCAATAGCGTTATCGAGCACCTCGAACACCATGTGGTGCAATCCGGAGCCATCAGAAGTATCGCCGATGTACATGCCAGGGCGTTTACGCACGGCATCAAGGCCTTCTAAAATTTTAATGCTGTCTGAGTTATATTCTTGCTGCGGGGCTTTTGCCATAATCGTTTCTTTTAAATAGTTTCTGATTTTGTTGAGTATTAAACAGGGTTAAATGCGCATCGGCATAACCACGTATTTGTAATTTTCATCATTGGGCACTGTAATCAGGCAGCTGCTGTTGGCATCAGCAAATGAGAAATTGATATTTTCATCACTGACATTGTTCAGTACATCAATTAAATAGGTCACGTTAAAGCCGATATCCAAACTATCCTTGGTGTAATCAATTTCGAGTTCTTCTTCTGCCTCTTCCTGCTCGGTATTGGTACTGATGAGTTTTAAGTTATTATTACTTAGTACCATGCGGATACCGCGGTATTTTTCATTCGATAGAATCGATGCACGCTGCATGGCAGTGAGTATGTTCAAACGATTGGTGGTAAATGTATTCTGATGACCGCTAGGAATGACGCGGTTGTAATCTGGAAACTTACCATCAATCACTTTGGAAATTAAACGGATATCGCTGAATGCAAAATTGACCTGACCGGCATTGATTTCGATCGTGACTTCTTCCTCGCTGTCATTGAGCAGCTTGATCAGCTCGATCACGGTTTTGCGTGGCAAGATAACTTCAGTTTTTTCGTAACTTTGATTGAGCGTGGTTGAAGTAAAGCTCAGGCGGTGTCCATCGGTACCAACCAGGTTAAGTTTGTTTTCATTTACTTCTAACAACAGCCCATTTAGATAATAGCGAATATCCTGCTGCGCCATCGCAAACTCTACTTGTTTGAGCAGTTTTTTAAATGCGAGCTGGCTGATTTTAATCTGTGTGTTATCGCCCGTGACCTTGGTCATGACCGGATAATCTGCCGCAGGCAAGGTCTGCAGATTAAAACGGCTTTTACCAGCTTTAACCGTAATGCGACTATCGTTGCTCACCATATCAATATCCACACCTTCTGGCAGCGAACGACATATATCCAGTAATTTTTTTGCAGAGATAGTGGTAGATAATTCACCATTAAAGGCACTTTCAATACCAAGCGAGATTTGCATTTCCAAATCTGTCGCAGTGAGCTGGATACTATTCTTTTTCGCTTCCAGCAATAAATTGGAAAGGATTGGAAGTGTATGACGACGCTCAACAATACTGCTGACACTGGTAAGTGGCTTTAACAGGATTTCACGATTGATTTTGATTTGCATGGTTATTTTCCCAATGTGCTTAAGTTTTACGTAGTTAAAAGATCTTGGTTAATTAGATGTTTAATATATATTTAAAAACAATAATAGTAATAATGTACGGTTTTTCTGTTGATAACATCATTAAAATTAATTAAATCAATAAGTTGCTATAAATTTTTGCCTGTTTAAAATTAACTTTTCTGTTGCGGATTAAATGTGCATAAAATTTTAACTATTGAAAAGATAGCGTTTTAATCATATTTAATCCACAAGCTTATGTTGCTTTAATCACAACGGCTATTTTAGAGCCTAATCCCTTATGACTTGCGTCAAAAATCCAATATCTCGTGCAATTGCCTGATCATTCAAGCGTAGCTGTTCTATTTCTTCACAGGCATGCATCACAGTGGTGTGGTGACGGCTGCCAAAGGCTTCACCAATTTCAGGAAAGCTGTGGTTGGTAAGCTCTCTTGCCAGACTCATGGCAATTTGCCTGGGCCGGGCAAAATTGCGCGAGCGCTTTTTGCTGTGCATCTCACTGACCTTGATTTTGTAGTAATCAGCGACAGTTTTCTGGATGTTTTCGATTGTAATCTGGCGGCCGCGTACCGCGATTAAATCACGCAGCGCGTCTTTTGCAAGGTGAACATCTATAGCATGCCCGGTAAATTGCGCCATGGCAATGATGCGGTTTAGCGCGCCTTCCAGCTCGCGTACACTGGAACGGATTTGTTTGGCGACAAAAAAAGCCACGTCTTCCGTCAGGCTGATTTTAGATTCTTCCGCTTTTTTAAGCAGAATCGCGACGCGCATCTCGAGTTCCGGTGGTTCAACCGCAACGGTTAACCCCCAGCTAAAGCGGGTGCGCAAGCGTTCATCGACATCTATAATTTCTTTGGGATAAGTATCACAGGTAATCACGATTTGCTTTTTTTCTTCAATCAGCGTGTTAAATGCGTAAAAAAACTCTTCCTGGGTGCGTGTTTTTTTGGCGAAAAACTGAATATCGTCAATCAGCAATAAATCCAGCGAATGATATTGCCGCTTAAACTCATCAAACGCTTTGTTTTCGTAGGCTTTTACCACATCAGACACATAGCGCTCGGCGTGCAGATAACGAATGTTGGCATCCGGATTCTGATGTTTCAACTGATTGCCAATGGCCTGCAATAAATGGGTTTTACCCAACCCCACCCCCCCATAAATAAATAATGGGTTATAAGCCTGGCCGGGATTATCAGCCACCTGTATGGCGGCAGCCCGCGCAAGCTGATTGGCACGCCCGGTGACATAATTATCAAAATTAAAGCTGCTATTTAAACCAGAAGCGCGTTCACCGGAGCGGCGATTGACCAAGGCTTTTGCCGTTACAACTTTTGTTGTGCTGACATCGTCATTCTCTGCGGGGGCAGCACTTTTGTTTGGTATCCTTGCGACGGTTTTGTTGGCAATTTTTTCACTAATCAGCAACTCAACCACCGTGTTTTCTGGCAATAATTCGGATGCCAGTGTTTCTATTTTGTTTAAGAAACGATCTTTTACCCATTGCTGCACAAATTTATTAGGGGCAAGCAAACGGACAGTATTATCCACCACCTCCATTTTTAAGGGTTTGATCCAGGTATTAAATTGTTGTGCTGACAGCTCTTGTTCAAAGCGACTAAGGCAGGTAGACCAAAAATTTTCCATCGGTTGCCCGAAACCCCTTGTGATTATTGTTAACTTAATGATTTTATTATGATTAATTATTTAACAGGTGTTAATTAAGCAAGTTTAAATCATTATAAATTAGCAGGCTATTCTAGCTGGTTTAGACAGACTTATCCACAGGCAATCAAACATTTATTAAACTAAATATCGGTTGACAGAATGGAGGGTTATCGGGTTTAATATAGGGCTTTGTAGCATTTGCTAGCCGGAGATTTCAATGAAACGTACTTACCAACCTTCTAAAACACGTCGTGCACGTACCCATGGCTTTTTGGTGCGCATGAAAACTAAAGGCGGTCGCGCAGTCATAGCAGCCCGCCGCGCTAAGGGCCGTGCTCGCTTAGGTCTTTAATTACAGCTACTGTCATCTGATTCAGACGATGGTATAGATTTAGCCACTTAAAGAATTAAGAATATCAATTGGCATCGTTTAGATTTACTAAACAAGCCAAAATTGTAAAAACGGATGATTTTTCATCCGTTTTTAATTTGCGCAAACGCATTGCCAACAGGCATATAGTGATGCGTTACCGGTTGAATGAGGTCGAAACTGCGCGTTTGGGTTTGATCGTGAGTAAAAAAACAGCAAAACTGGCTGTACAGCGCAATTATATGCGACGTGTATTGCGAGAATTGTTTAGATTAAACTGGTACCGCTTACCGGCGGTTGATTTGGTGATTCAGGTACAAAAAGCATTTGAAAAACCAGATTTTTTTGAGATAAAACAAGAGTTTGAGTGTTTAATACAAAAACTAGTTACAAAAGATCATTAAAAATTCAAATTCTCGCTAATATGAGGTACAGGCCAAATATATGTCACGGATTTTGATAGCACTCATTAAAGCATATCAAATCGCGCTAAGTCCGTTTTTTGGTCAACAGTGCCGGTTTACCCCAACCTGTTCACATTATGCGGTCGAATGCATACAAAAGCATGGTGCATTCAAAGGCTTATTGCTGGCTATCAAGCGATTATCGCATTGCCATCCTTGGCATGCGGGTGGTCACGATCCTGTGCCATAATGTTCGTACCATTAAAAATGGTTAAAATTTATATAACTTACTGATTATAAAGAATCTATGGATACACGCCGCTTAATTTTATTTGTTATTTTTTCATTTTCCATTTTGATGCTGTGGGATTCCTGGCAGCAAAAAAATAAGCCGCACACACCTGCTCAGCAGCAAACACAAGTGGAGGTTCCGTCTGTAGCGGGCAATGCCAATACCGCGATGAATGTGGCAGATGAAAAAAGTTTCAAGCTCGAAAAAGGTCAGCGCATTAAAGTTTCCACTGATTTATATCAAGCCGAAATCGACACAACGGGCGGTGATTTGCGCTATTTGGCGCTTAATCAACATCGTGCAGCAGAAGTAAAAAGCGGCAACTTTGTGTTGATGGATGACGCACAGAAACCCATGCTGTATGTTGCACAGACCGGCTTACTGGGCGGTGATTTGCCCAATCATAAATCAGTGTTTACCAGTGCTGCAGCAAGCTACACATTAGCTGACGGCACAACAAGCCAGGAAGTACGGCTATCTTGGGTGGGTAATGGTATCAGTGTGGATAAAATTTACACCTTTCACCGCGGTAGCTATGTAATAGACGTTACTTATCAAATCAACAATGGTAGTGCTGCAGTTGTTACACCATCTGTTTATTATCAAATCGTGCACGATAACCAATCCAAGCAAGGCTCCGCGATGATGCCCACGTTTACGGGTGGCGCATATTTTACCGAGGCAGATAAATTCACAAAAATTAATTTTGCGGACATGGCCGAAGAAAGTCTATCAAAATCCAGTAAAGATGGCTGGATCGGCTTGGTTGAACATTACTTTGCGAGCGCATGGATTCTAGCGAATGGTGTTGCGCGTGAGTTTTATACCAAGCAGTTATCTGAAAACATCTTTGCTTTGGGGGTAGTTACACCAAGTACGAGTCTAGCAGCGGGCGCAAAAACTGAGATTCGCGCTAAACTATTTGCCGGGCCGCAAACGCATACAGATTTAGCTGCCGCCGCGCCGGGACTGGAGTATGCGGTAGATTATGGCTGGCTTACAGTGGTGGCAAAGCCGTTGTTTTGGATACTGTCGAATATTTATTCCCTGGTGCATAACTGGGGCGTGGCGATTATTTTATTAACGGTACTGATCAAAGCCGCATTTTATCCGCTCTCGGCGGCGAGTTATAAGTCGATGGCACAAATGCGCGAGTTGGCGCCGCGTTTACAGGCGATGAAAGAAAAATTCGGTGACGATAAACAGAAAATGCAGCAGGCGATGATGGAGCTTTACCGCACGGAAAAAATCAACCCAATGGGTGGATGTTTGCCAATTCTTGTGCAAATCCCTGTTTTTATTGCGCTTTATTGGGTGTTGTTAGGTTCTGTTGAACTGCGCCATGCGCCATTCTTTGGATGGATCCAAGACTTGTCCGCTGTTGACCCATGGTATGTGCTGCCGGTTTTAATGGGCGCGACCATGATCATCCAAACCTATTTGAACCCTGCACCAACCGATCCGCTGCAAGCGAAAATCATGAAGATTATGCCAGTGGTATTTAGCGTATTCTTCTTCTTTTTCCCTGCCGGTCTAGTGTTGTACTGGCTGGTGAACAATATCCTGTCGATCTGGCAGCAATGGTATGTGAATAAATCTATTCATGCCGCTGCGTTAGCCAAAAAAGGCAATGCAAAAAAATAAGGCAGATACCATCGCGGCCATCGCTACAGCCAGCGGTGCGGGTGGTATCGGCGTGGTGCGGGTTTCGGGGCCGTTGAGTCACGCGATTGCTAACCAGATATTAGAACAGTGCCCTGCCCCGCGCCACGCAGCTTACCTGCCTTTTTATGATGTCAATCATCAATTGATTGACCGCGGCATCGCGATCTATTACCAGAATCCACATTCATATACCGGCGAAGATGTACTGGAGCTGCAGGCGCATGGCGGTACCGCGCTCATGCAAATCTTACTGGCACGCTGTATCGAGTTGGGAGCGCGCCAGGCTGAGCCAGGCGAGTTTACGCGCCGTGCTTACCTGAATGACAAAATCGATTTAGCGCAGGCTGAAGCGGTGGCTGATGTAATTAACGCGTCAACAGCAGAGGCAGCACGCAGTGCTGTGCGTTCTTTATCCGGAGAGTTTTCAAATAGCATTAATCAGCTGTTGGCCAAGCTGGTTAATTTACGCATGTATGTCGAAGCCTGTCTGGATTTTCCTGAAGAAGAAATCGATTTTATTTCTCAAGGCAAAGTGACCGAAAAGTTAGAGGCCATTACTAGCGAATTAGAATCGGTATTTTCAAAAGCCAAACAAGGCAGCTTATTACGCGAAGGCATGCACATTGTGTTGGTGGGTCAGCCCAACGTGGGTAAATCGAGCTTGATCAATCAGTTGAGCGGTGAAGAAGTGGCGATTGTGACCCCGATTGCGGGCACAACGCGGGATGCTATAAAAAGTTCTATACAAATCAATGGGTTGCCTTTAAATATTATAGACACTGCAGGGTTGCGCGATACAAATGACGAAGTGGAAAAAATTGGCATCGCGCGAACATATCGAGCGCTAGAAAACGCGCAGGTCGCATTATTATTGGTAGATGCAGCTCATGGTATTGACGATGCAGAAAAATCGATCCTAACGCGCTTACCGCAAGAAATCAGCAAAATATGGGTACATAATAAAATAGACACCGCGAATGAAACTGCAAAAATTGTGGAAAAAGCCGGTGAAACACATATTTTTCTTTCCGCAAAAATGGGCAGTGGGGTTGACTTGTTAAAACGGCACTTGTTGAACATTGCAGGATATCAGCAAAATGCCGAAGGCGTTTTTATGGCGCGAGCTCGGCATTTGGAAGCCCTAAAGCAGGTAGATGCGCATTTGCAGCTAGCGTACAACAATATCAGCCAGGCAGAAATCATCGCAGAAGAGCTGCGTTTGGCGCAGGAAGCGTTAAGTAGTGTAACGGGTGAATTTACCCCGGATGATTTGCTGGGAGAGATATTCTCCAAGTTTTGTATAGGCAAATAAGCGCAAATAAAACAAATGAAAAAAGGCGCATTTGCGCCTTTTTAATGAGTTGCTTTAGTTAAGCAGATAAATCTACCACTACAGCGTCGGGGGCATTTTTCTTCACGGATTCAATGCCATTGTCGCGTCCTGCTTCTGATTCATATTGTTGGCTTTGACCAATGACTTGATGATTGCCTGCTTTAATTACAAAATAAGGCTTGCCGGATTTCGATACTAAACGTTCATAACGCTCATCCATGCCAGCATTCTTTTTAATAGACTCTATGCCATTTAATGCGCTGGCCCTGGTTTCATACATTTCAGATTGCAAAATAATTTGGCCATTACCTGCCAAAAGATTAAAGTGCGTTTGACCGCTTTTTGCGGTTTTTACTTCGAATTTACCTGCCATACCATTCTCCTCGTCTTGGGTCGGTGAAAGCGTCATTAGCCGCTAGCAATACTATAGGCGCGCTAAGTTGCATTCGTCAAGAGGCATGTGCCTGTAAATTATTTTTATTATTGTTTCACGTGAAACAGGGAATTAATATTGGGATTAATAGATTTTAAGCGATTTTTTGCCTGGCTTGTTTTTCGCCTTTTCTGGTCACGCGCTTGCAGCCGGTAATCATGGCTAAAATCAGATTATCTTTATGCAAAATGCTTTCTGTAATCACGCCAAGTACATGCATGATTACCAGCGCCAACCAACCCCATGTTGAATATTGATGCAGCGTCTGCAAAAACTCGGGCTGGTCGATTAGCCAGCCTTCGTTATACACCAGCCAGCCAGAGCCCACCGCCGTGAGTCCGGTGACCAGCATTGCGTAAATCACCAGCGATCCAGCTGGGTTGTGACCAATATAACGCTTCGCATTGCCTTTTAGAACATGGTAGATGTGCTTGATTGCTTGTTTGGGATCAAATGGGAACGAACAAAAACAGGCATAACCTGTTTTTGTTAAGCCCCAAATAATACGCGCTAGCAGCAAAACCCCCGCGGCATAACCAGCTTGTACATGAATAAGGCGATCCCATTCGGAAGCATGCGTGTAGAACGCGACTGTAAACGCTACAACAAGCGACCAATGAAAGATTCTTACAAATGGATCCCAAACATACTGCATAACGATGTTTCTGCTTATTTTTTGGCTGAAGGTGTTTTTTCAGTCAATACATAGCCGATAAAATTGGCTTTTTCTTCTGGTGTGCAATCTGCACCGATAATGTCGTTACAGTGTTCAGTGAATTTATCTTCTACTTTATCCAAGTCATTAAAGCGTTTGTTGTTGACAGCCGGTGACAGCGGACGAATTGCTTTGCCGGTAACGATGTGCTTACCCTCATTTGCTGGGTTGGGAGTGTGGCAAGAGGCGCATGCTGCTTCGTTGCCGTTATTAGTGATTTTGCGATTAAAAAATATTTTACCTTCCATCGCTGAAGGGCCCGCGTATCCGGGATTCACTATTTTGGCAATAGTGGTGTATTTTTGTGCTAATTTTTCTGCATTGGCGACATCTGCCTGTGCTGAAACTGCGGTTAAGCCAAGCAGTGATGCTAAAACGATATTTAATTTCTTCATTTAATACTCCATCTCTAGTTAATAATTAATAAAAGGTATGTTTCGCTGCATGCATAGTAAAGCTATTTGATTAACAATGCGTTGATATGAATCAAGCTAATTCTATGCCAATATTGTTAAGGAATTGTTTCAGAAGCGTATAAAGTATGATGTTTCACGTGAAACAGATACAAAAATATCTGTTAAAACATGCTTTTACATGACTTAAGCATAGGTTTACAGTAGAATCTAATCCTTTGAAATAAAATCATTTGGCTATGAATTTTCCTGATATTTTTGATGTGATTGTGGTGGGTGGCGGTCATGCAGGCACTGAAGCGGCACTTGCAAGCGCCAGAATGGGGCAAAAAACCTTATTGCTGACACACAATATTGAAACTTTGGGACAAATGTCTTGCAACCCCAGTATTGGTGGCATCGGTAAGGGACATTTGGTTAAAGAAGTGGATGCGCTGGGAGGCGCGATGGCGGCCGCTACGGATGAAGGCGGTATCCAGTTTCGGATTCTAAATTCCAGCAAAGGCCCGGCGGTACGCGCCACCCGTGCGCAGGCAGACCGTGTTTTGTATAAAGCGGCAATCAGGAAAAGATTGGAAAATCAGCCAAATTTGTGGCTGTTCCAGCAGGCGGTTGATGATATTGTGCTTGAAGGCCAGCGTGTTGCTGGGGTTGTGACGCAAATCGGGTTGCGCTTTAGGGCTAAGTCGGTTGTGCTAACAGCCGGCACATTTTTAGGTGGTCTGGTGCATGTGGGTTTGCAGAACTATAGTGCAGGTCGTGCTGGGGATCCGCCCGCCATCTCGCTCGCAGCGCGATTGCGGGAATTGAATTTGCCGGCCGGCCGCCTGAAAACAGGTACGCCGCCACGTATTGATGGCCGCACCATCGATTATTCGGTGATGACCGTGCAGCCGGGCGACTATCCGGTGCCGGTATTTTCTTTTATGGGCAATGCGGCACAGCACCCGGCTCAACTGCCTTGCTGGATTACACACACCAATGAGCGCACACATGACATTATTCGCGGCGGCTTGGATCGCTCGCCTATGTATACCGGCGTGATTGAAGGCGTGGGGCCGCGTTATTGTCCGAGCGTGGAAGATAAAATTCACCGTTTTTCTGACAAGGAAAGCCATCAGATTTTCCTAGAACCGGAAGGCCTTAATACGAATGAGATTTATCCCAATGGTATTTCAACCAGTTTGCCTTTTGATATCCAACTGGCGCTGGTGCGTTCAATCAAGGGGCTGGAAAGCGCGCACATACTGCGCCCAGGCTATGCGATTGAATATGATTACTACGATCCGCGTGGTTTAAAGTCCAGCCTGGAAACCAAAGCGGTTAAAGGATTATTTTTTGCTGGTCAAATCAATGGCACCACGGGTTACGAAGAAGCCGCTGCACAAGGTTTGCTGGCAGGTGCCAATGCGGCGCTGTACGCACAAGAAAAAGAACCCTGGTGTCCTGCGCGTGACGAGGCTTATTTAGGTGTGCTAGTGGATGATTTGATTACCGCAGGCGTCACCGAGCCCTATCGCATGTTTACCTCGCGTGCCGAATACCGCTTACAACTTAGGGAGGATAACGCTGATATGCGGTTAACCGCCAAGGGCCGTGAGCTGGGTTTGGTGGATGATGCGCGCTGGGAGGCGTTTAGCCGGAAGCAAGAGGCTGTGGCGCGCGAACAGGAAAGATTAAAGCGTACATTTGTACAGCCCACCAATGTTTCACGTGAAACACAATTAAAGATGCTGGGCAAAGAATTGGAGCACGAATACAGTTTGTTTGAGCTGTTGCGCCGTCCGGAGGTGAGTTATGAGAGCCTGCTAAGTTTGATCCCGGCAGTCGAGACGTTAACGGACGAAGTGAAAGAACAGGTCGAAATCGCGGCTAAATACCAAGGCTATATCAATCGTCAAAAAGATGAAATTGCCAAACAGAAAGGCAGCGAGAGCATTAAGCTGGGTGCAGATATTGATTATGCTGAAGTGCATGGCTTGAGCATAGAAGCACGCCAGAAGCTCATGGCGCACAAGCCGGAAACGATCGGTCAGGCCGGCCGGATTTCGGGCATTACCCCTGCGACGATTTCGTTATTATTGGTTTACTTAAAGCGCAAGCACAAAAAGTTAGCCAGCCAGGCCAATATTGAAGCGGCATGACGCAAGCAGAGTTATTGGCTGCGGGTATCGCAGAGATGGGTTTAAGTGTATCCTCGGATACTCAGCAAAAACTATTAAGTTATATCGGTTTGCTGCAAAAGTGGAACAAGGTGTATAACCTGACGGCGGTGCGAGACCCGCTGGAAATGGTGACCTTGCATTTGCTCGATAGTTTAAGTGTATTGCCTTATATTCAGGCTAAAAGCCTGCTTGATGTCGGCAGTGGTGGCGGCTTGCCGGGCATTGTGCTGGCGATATGCTTGCCGCAGCTGAAAGTGACGACCATTGACGCGGTGCAAAAAAAAGTGATTTTTATGCGCCAGGTAAAAGGTGAGCTGGGGTTGGACAACTTGGAAGTGGTGCATGCGCGGGTAGAAAACTATCGGCCAGCGGAAAAATTTGACGCAATTATTTCGCGCGCTTTTTCTGAGCTAGGTTTGTTTATTGGCCTGACAAAGCACCTGATTAAAGAAAATGGCCAGTGGTTGGCCATGAAAGGCCAGGTTCTGCAAGATGAACTTAAGGACTTGTCATTAGGCCCAGCGCAAATTATTCCGCTTATGGTAGCGGGTTTAGAGGCAAGGCGGCATTTAGTTGTTTTAGAGAATAATCGATGAAAATATTAGCTATTACCAATCAAAAAGGCGGTGTAGGCAAAACCACCACTTGTGTGAACCTGGCTGCCAGTTTGGCGGCCAATTATAAAAAGGTGTTGCTGGTGGATTTGGATCCGCAAGGCAATGCTACGACTGGCAGTGGGGTAGATAAAGCGCATCTAAAACATAGCATCTACGATGTGTTGATTGGGAAAAAGTCATTGAACGAAGTGATTGTTACCAGCGAGAAAGGCGGTTATCACATTGCACCTTCTAACCGCGAACTGGCTGGAGCCGAGGTTGAGCTGGTGAATGAGTTTGCGCGCGAAGCCCGCCTGAAGCAGGCGATCGCGAAACTGGATGGTGAATATGACTATATACTGCTGGATTGCCCCCCTGCCCTCAATCTGGTCACGGTGAACGCGCTTACCGCTGCCAATAGCGTGATGATTCCGATGCAGTGCGAGTATTACGCGCTGGAAGGTTTGTCCGACCTGGTGAATACCATTAAAAAGGTACGGACGAATTTAAACGCTACATTGGAAATCGAAGGTTTGCTGCGCACCATGTTTGATAACCGCAATATGCTGGCACAGCAGGTATCGACACAGCTGGTGAGCCATTTTGGCGATAAAGTTTATAGCACCGTCATCCCGCGCAATATCCGCTTGGCCGAGGCACCCAGTTACGGTTTGCCGGTATTGGTTTACGACAAATCTTCGAAAGGCGCAATCGCGTATTTAGATCTGGCAAAAGAAATTATTGTTAAAAATCAACAAGTTAAAAATAAAAGCATAGACAAAGGTATTCACAATGGTTAAACCAAAAGGTTTGGGGCGCGGCTTGGATGCCTTGCTGGCAGACAATATTGACGAATCCGGAAGTGCCGATACACTGCGCATGTTAAATGTAGCGCAACTGCAGCCAGGCAAATATCAGCCGCGCTCTTTCATGGATGACGCGGCATTGCAAACCCTGGCGGATTCGATTAAATCACAGGGCATTATGCAGCCGATTCTGGTCAGGGAGATTTCACCGGAAAAATTCGAGATTATTGCTGGCGAGCGCCGCTGGCGCGCCAGCCAAATCGCGGGTTTAGCGCAAGTGCCGGTGTTGGTGCGTGAAATCGCGGATGAGTCTGCGCTCGCCATGGCGCTGATAGAAAACATCCAAAGAGAAAATTTAAATCCGCTGGAGGAAGCGCAAGGCATCAAGCGTTTGATCGATGAGTTTGCCATGACACACGAAAAGGCGGCGGAGGCGGTTGGCAGGTCACGTGCTGCGGTGTCGAATTTATTGCGTCTGCTGGGGCTAAGTGCACCGGTGCAGGATTTGCTCATGCAAAACAAGCTCGATATGGGGCATGCACGTGCCCTGCTTGGCTTGGATGCAGCACAGCAAGTTATGCTGGCTAATAAAATTGTGCACCAAGACCTGTCGGTGCGCGAGGTTGAAAACATAGTAAAAAAAATGAGTGCTGCAATCCAGCCTAAGCCGCATAAAACGAATATGAATCGTGACATATTGGATTTGCAGAACAGACTAAGTGAAAAAATGGGTGCTGTGGTGAGTATTTCTGCAAAAGCCAACGGTGCGGGAACGCTCAAAATTAGCTACAGCAATCTGGACCAGTTGGACGAAATTATTGCAAAAATGTCTCGATAGCAACATATTGAGTTTAGGCGAGTTTTTGCCTTAAGAGATTCATCCGGCTTGAGGAAAAGTGCTTGACTAAAAAGCGCTAATAATTCAAAATCGCGGACTTTGCTAATAAACCCGTTTCAAAAGCAAAAAATGGTTTTTGAAATGATAAAAACATGGAAAACATAACTACGGCCAATATTTTTAGCAAAATGTTGCGGTTACAGTTAATCGCAACAGCCGCAATCGCAGTTATTTCACTTATAATATCAGGATTTCATGCAGGCTTATCGGCAGTGTTTGGTGGCCTGGCGGTGTTGATAGGTGCATTAGTCGCATCGAAAATTGCGCAGAAAAGCAAAAAAGAAGCGACAGCGGCACTGATTAATTTATTGAAGGCGGAAGCAGTCAAGATTTTAGTGATTTTTGTGCTGTTGTTTGTCACGTTTAAAGTTTACAAGCAGTTGGTTCCTTTTGCGCTGATTGCGGGCTTGGCAGCTGCAGCGCTGGTATCTGGCGCAGCAATGCGCAAGTTGGAAAACACAGAATTAAAAATATAAGTAACATTTACAGGGCTTTTTGATTGATATGGCTACAGAACACGCAGAACAAGTTGCATTGACCCCGTCAGAATATATTGCTGGACATTTAAGCTTCAATGCCAAGCCAATTGGCGACGGCGGTTTCTGGACTCTGCATGTGGATACGCTGGTAATGTCTGTCATCCTGGGCATCTTGGTGATGGGGCTTGTCTGGTGGGTTGCACGTGGCGCATCTGCAGGCGTGCCAACTAAGCGCCAGGCCTTTGTCGAACTGGTCTTTGGGTTTGTGGATGATCAGGTTAAAAATATTTTCCATGGTAACCGTCATGCGTTTATTGCACCAACCGCATTGACGGTTTTTTTATGGGTGTTCGCAATGAATGCCATGGACTTCCTGCCGGTAGATGTCATGCACAAATTTTACGGCTTATTCGGCTTGCATCATTGGCGCAGCGTTCCCACTTCAGACATCAATACCACATTTGCGCTCGCGCTCGCGGTATGGTTTTTGATGATTTTCTTTGCCATTAAGGTGAAAGGCTTGGGTGGTTGGATTCACGAGTTATTCTGTTCCCCGTTCGGTACTAAAGTCTGGGTTTGGCCGGCTAACTTCTTGTTCAACATGATTGAATACATTTCAAAACCGCTTTCTCATTCGTTGCGGCTGTTCGGTAACATGTATGCAGGCGAAGTGATTTTCTTATTGTTGGGTCTTTGGGCTGCAACCGGTTTAACGGGCACCATCTTTGGCGCGATACTTGGCGCCGGCTGGTCGATATTTCATATTTTAATTGTGGCGCTGCAGGCGTTCATTTTCATGATGTTAACCGTGGTGTATCTCGCCATGGCACATGAATCACACTAGTTTTGTAGTTAGTTTTAAGTTTTATTTGTAGTTGTAATTTAATTTTGAGAGGGTAATAAAATGGAAGCATTAGCAATGATTCAGGCCTACACAGGCGTTGGTATTGGTTTAATTATTGGTTTGGGCGCTGCAGGTGCTTGTATCGGTATCGGTATTATGTGTGCCAGTTTCCTGGAAGGCGCTGCACGTCAACCAGAAATGATCCCGGCTTTGCAAGGTAAAGTGTTCTTGCTGTTGGGTTTGATCGATGCTTCATTCATTATCGGTGTTGGTCTTGCAATGATGTTTGCTTTTGCTAACCCATTACTGAGCGTGGTTGCTAAATAATTAGCAAACTTAAGCTGATTTGGTCATTAACAAAGGTTTAGTGGCTGACGCTTTAATGATTAACAACATGGATCAAAAATGAACATTAACTTTACACTTATCGCACAAGCTATCGCATTTGCTGTGTTGATTTGGTTCACGGTGAAATTCGTTTGGCCGCCGCTTTTAAAAGCAATTGAAGCGCGCCAAAAAGAAATCGCTGATGGTTTGGCGGCGGCAGCAGATGGCAGAAATGCACTTGAAGTAGCAGCTAAAAAATCAGAAGTGACATTGACTGAAGCTAAACAAAAAGCGAGCGAAATCATTGCACAGGCTGAAAAGCGCGGTACGCAGATTATCGAAGAAGCTAAAGGTAATGCCAAAGTTGAAGGTGATCGTATTATCGCTGGCGCTAAAGCTGAAATTGAGCAAGAAGTGAACCGTGCTAAAGAAGGTTTACGTGCGCAAGTTTCTACATTGGCAATTGCTGGTGCGGAGAAGATTTTGCGTAAAGAAATCGACGCCAAAGCACACAGCGAATTGTTAGCTAAACTTGCAGCAGAACTTTAAGGCTAAGGGATAAAGGAAAATCACATGGCTGAATTATCCACCATCGCAAGGCCCTATGCAGTTGCTGCCTATAAATTAGGCCGTGAGCAGAAGGCGTTGGGCAAATGGTCTGAGATGTTGAGTTTTGCTGCTGCAGTTGCTAATGACGCGCAAATCAAGGCTTATATTCAAGACCCTAAAGTGGTGAGCAGTGATCTGCAAGCGACTTTCTTGAAGGCGTGCGGCGACAATCTCAATGAAAACGGACAGAATCTGGTCAAAGTTTTGGTTGAGTATGGCCGTTTGTCTATTTTGCCGGAAATCTACAGCGCGTTTGAAGCATTGAAAGCGCAAGATGAAGGTACATTGGATGCAGAAATCATTGCTGCAGCCAAGATCAGCGCGGCAGATACCAAAGACTTGGTAAAACGTTTGGAAGCAAAATTCGGCAAGAAAATTGAGGCTAGTGTTTCTGTAGACCCGGAAATCATCGGTGGCATCAAAATTATTGTTGGCGATACCGTAATAGACGCATCCGTCAAAGGCCAGTTACAAAATTTAGCCTATACGCTTACAGCATAAGGCACAGGAGACAAAGTAATGCAGTTATCTACATCAGAAATCAGTGAACTGATTAAAAGCAGATTAGAAAATTTTTCGACCAGTGCTGAAGCGCGTACCCAAGGTACCGTAATTTCAGTTACTGACGGTATCGTTCGTATTCACGGTCTTTCAAACGTGATGTCTGGCGAGATGATCGAGTTCCCGGGCAATACATTCGGTTTGGCACTTAACCTTGAGCGTGACTCAGTGGGTGCGGTGGTGCTGGGTGATTACGAGCACATTACAGAAGGCGATACATGTAAATGTACAGGTCGTATTCTGGAAGTGCCGGTTGGTCCGGAATTGATTGGCCGCGTAGTGAACGCGTTAGGTCAGCCAATCGATGGCAAAGGTCCAGTCAATGCAAAAATGACTGACAAAATTGAAAAAGTTGCTCCGGGCGTTATTGCACGTAAATCAGTTTCACAACCAGTGCAAACCGGTTTGAAATCCGTTGACTCAATGGTGCCAGTAGGCCGTGGTCAACGTGAGTTGATTATTGGTGACCGTCAAACAGGTAAAACAGCGGTTGCAGTCGATGCGATCATTAACCAAAAAGGTCAAAACATGACCTGTATCTACGTTGCGATCGGCCAAAAGGCTTCAACCATCGCTAACGTGGTGCGCAAACTTGAAGAAAACGGCGCAATGGCTTACACCATTGTGGTTGCAGCAGCAGCTTCTGACTCAGCAGCGTTGCAATTCCTGGCTCCATACGCTGGCTGTACCATGGGTGAATACTTCCGTGACCGTGGTCAGGATGCATTGATTGTTTATGATGACTTGTCAAAACAAGCGGTTGCTTACCGTCAAATCTCATTGCTGTTGCGTCGTCCACCAGGCCGCGAAGCTTATCCAGGTGACGTGTTCTACATCCACTCACGTTTGTTAGAGCGTGCTGCTCGCGTTAACGAAGAGTATGTAGAGAAATTCACTAACGGTGAAGTAAAAGGTAAAACCGGTTCATTGACTGCATTGCCAGTGATTGAAACAGCGGCTGGTGACGTTTCTGCATTCGTTCCAACCAACGTGATTTCTATTACTGACGGTCAGATCTTCCTGGAAACTGACTTGTTCAACGCGGGTATCCGCCCCGCGATTAACGCTGGTATTTCAGTGTCCCGAGTAGGCGGTGCAGCGCAAACTAAAGTTATCAAGAAATTGGGTGGCGGTGTGCGTCTGGCATTGGCTCAGTACCGTGAGTTGGCTGCGTTCGCGCAGTTCGCATCTGATCTGGATGAAGCGACACGTAAACAGCTGGAACGTGGCCGTATGTTTACCGAGTTGATGAAACAAGCACAATACGCACCTTTAAGCGTTTCAAATATGGCAATTACCTTGTTTGCAGCGAACAAAGGGTATTTCGACGACGTTGCTATCAATAAAGTATTGGCCTTTGAAGGCAAATTGCACGGCTTTATCGCTTCGAAATATAAAGCAATCGCTGATGCTATCGAAACCTCTAAAGATTTGAGCGCTGATAACGAGAAAGCACTTGAGGCAGCAATTCAAGACTTCAAAGCGACAACTGCTTACTAATATCTAACTATTAGGACATTAAAATGGCTGGTAGTAAAGAAATTAGAACCAAGATCAAGAGTGTAGAAAACACACGCAAGATCACCAAGGCGATGGAAATGGTGGCCGCCTCTAAAATGCGTAAAGCGCAGGATAGAATGCGTGCATCCCGTCCTTATGCTGACAAAATTCGCAATGTGGCGGCTCACCTTTCACTGGCGCATTCTGAATACAAGCACCCTTTCCTGTTGAAGCGTGATGAAGTAAAGAATGTTGGCATTATCGTGGTGAGCTCAGACAAAGGTCTTTGCGGCGGCTTGAATACCAACGTATTGCGCTTAACAGTTAACCAGATGAAAAACTGGGAATCTGAAGGCAAAAAAATTGCTGTCAGTGCGATAGGTAACAAAGGCTATGGCTTTATGAATCGCGTCGGTGCCAACGTAAAATCACACATCATCGGCTTAGGTGATGTGCCGCATTTAGAAACACTGATTGGCACGATTAAAGTGATGCTGGATGCTTATACCACTGGTGAAATTGATCAGTTACATATTTGCTATACGCGTTTTATCAATACCATGAAGCAAGAGCCTGTAATCGAGCAATTGCTGCCATTGACCAGTGAACGTTTGGGTACACATCCTACAGAAGAAAAAGCTGAGAAATTGAGTGCGAGTGCAGTGGTGAAGAGTGCACTTCAAATCGGTGCAGCTAAAGGCCATTGGGATTATATCTATGAACCTGAGGCGAAGCCGGTGATTGATGAACTGATGGTACGCTACATTGAGTCACTGGTGTATAACGCAGTATCTGAAAACATGGCGTCTGAGCAATCATCACGTATGGTGGCGATGAAGGCCGCATCTGACAATGCGAAGAACGTGATTGGCGAGTTGAAACTGGTTTACAACAAAGCGCGCCAAGCGGCGATTACAAAAGAGATTTCAGAAATCGTTGGTGGTGCGGCCGCTGTGTCGTAGGTGCTTTAGTAAGCAGAGTATCGAATTTAATTAAATCTGACTAGAAGAAGTTAGGAAATAAAATGGCAAAAGCAAATCAAGTAAATGTAGGTAAAGTGGTGCAATGTATTGGCGCGGTGGTTGACGTTGAGTTTCCACGTGATCAAATGCCAAAAGTGTTTGAAGCATTGATTATCGATGATGCATCAAGCCAAGCGGAAGCTGGTTTGACATTGGAAGTGCAACAACAATTGGGTGACGGCATTGTGCGTACAATTGCCATGGGCTCATCTGATGGTCTTGCACGTGGTACAGCATTCAAATCAACAGGCGCACAAATTCAAGTACCGGTTGGTACGGGTACTTTGGGTCGCATCATGGACGTGTTGGGCCGCCCGATTGATGAAGCTGGTCCAATCGATTGTGACGAGCGTCGTTCGATTCACCAAAAAGCACCGACATTTGAAGAGCTCTCCCCTTCTGTTGACTTGTTAGAAACAGGTATCAAGGTGATTGACCTGGTTTGCCCATTCGCTAAGGGTGGTAAAGTGGGTCTGTTCGGTGGTGCCGGTGTAGGTAAAACCGTTAATATGTTGGAACTGATTAACAACATCGCTAAGCAACACTCAGGTTTATCAGTGTTTGCCGGCGTGGGTGAGCGTACCCGTGAAGGTAATGACTTCTATCATGAAATGGCAGAAGCTGGTGTTATCAAGCTGGACAACATGAAAGAATCAAAAGTGGCGATGGTGTTTGGCCAGATGAACGAGCCACCAGGTAACCGTTTACGGGTAGCTTTGTCAGGTTTGACTATGGCGGAAAAATTCCGTGATGAAGGCCGTGACGTGTTGTTCTTCGTTGACAACATCTATCGTTATACCTTGGCTGGTACTGAAGTATCAGCACTGTTAGGCCGTATGCCATCGGCTGTGGGTTACCAACCTACCCTTGCTGATGAAATGGGGCGTTTACAAGAACGCATTACTTCAACTAAAACAGGTTCTATTACGTCTATCCAAGCTGTTTATGTGCCAGCGGATGACTTGACTGACCCATCACCAGCAACCACGTTCCAGCATTTGGATTCTACCGTTGTGTTGTCACGTGATATTGCTTCTCTTGGTATTTACCCAGCGGTTGACCCGTTGGACTCAACTTCACGTCAATTGGATCCATTGATCGTTGGTGAAGAGCACTACTCAGTTGCACGTTCGGTACAAGCAACATTGCAACGTTACAAAGAATTACGTGACATTATTGCGATTTTGGGTATGGACGAATTGTCACCAGAAGATAAATTAGCCGTTGGTCGCGCACGTAAAATCCAACGATTCTTGTCACAACCATTCCACGTTGCTGAAGTGTTTACTGGCGCACCTGGTAAATACGTGCCATTGAAAGAAACGATTAAAGGCTTTAAAGCGATTGTTGCTGGTGAATACGATCACTTGCCAGAGCAAGCTTTCTACATGGTGGGTGGTATTGAAGAGGCTATTGAAAAGGCCAAGACGCTTAACTAAAAAAACTTAACTAAGTTTACTTAGCTAATAAGTTAATCGCTTTAAGGAAAAAAATGGCAAATACTGTTCATATTGATGTAGTCAGTGCAGAGGCAAGCATATTCTCAGGTGAAGCTGAGTTTGTGGTTGCACCAGCAAGCGCTGGTGAAGTGGGTATCTACCCAAACCATGCGCCAATGATTACGACCATCAAACCGGGTGCTTTGCGTATCAAGCAAGCTAACGAAGCTGAAGATACCTTGATTTTCATCTCAGGCGGCATGCTGGAAGTACAGCCAGGTGTAGTCACTGTATTGGCTGACACGGCAATTCGTGGTCATGACCTGGATGAAGCAAAAGCAATCGCTGCGAAAGAGGCTGCGGAAGAGGCGTTGAAAAACAGAACTTCAGACATTGATTACGCAACAGCACAAGCTGAATTGTCTGAAGCGCTCGCACAAATCCAAACAATTGAACGTTTACGTAAAACTACGCATTAATTAAGTGTTTTCATGCTTATACAAAGGCAGCCTATGGCTGCCTTTTTTGTTTATACTTTCACTATCAAGTAAATTAAATAGAATATGAATAAACTCAATATTGTCATTCTTGCTGCCGGTAAAGGCACACGCATGCACTCTAATAAGCCCAAGGTGCTGCACCAACTAGCCGGCAAACCGCTTTTACAGCACGTCATTAATTGCGCCAAACAATTAGATCCGGCGAAAATCATCGTGGTTTATGGCTATGGCGGCGAGGCGGTACTGCACGCATTCGCGCATGAAAATATTACCTGGGTTGAACAAATCGAGCAGCTTGGAACTGGCCATGCCGTGCAGCAAGCCTTGCCGCATCTGGATGAAAATGCCACAACGCTTATCTTGCTTGGGGATGTGCCGCTGCTGTGTGTTGAAAGCTGCAAAAAACTGCTCGATAAAACCGAGGAATTAGGCCTGCTGACTTTTATAAAGCCGGATCCAGCCGGCTATGGCCGTATCATTCGTAATAGTGAAGGCATCGTTACTGCAATCATTGAGCATAAGGATGCGACTGCTCAGCAGCGCGAAATTAAAGAGGTGAATACCGGCATTATCGCTGCTGAGAACAGGCATCTGGCAAACTGGTTAAAGCGCCTTACCAACAACAACGCCCAGGGTGAATATTATCTGACAGACATCGTGGCGATGGCAAAACTGGAAGATGAGACAGCGGTGCGCGAAATTGCAGATGATGAATCGTCTTCGGACGGTTGGATTGGTCTATCTAAAAAAAGGTATACGATTGCAACAGAAATTTCTCAGGATGAAGCCTCTGTGACAGGGGTGAACTGCAAGAAAGACCTAGCTGACCTGGAGCGGGTATACCAAAAACGCTATGCCGATAGCTTAATGCTAGCGGGTGTGACGCTGCTAGACCCATTAAGAATCGATGTGCGGGGCGAGTTAAGTGTAGGCAAGGATGTAGAAATAGATGTCGGCTGTGTTTTTGAAGGCAAGGTAAGCATTGCCGACAATGTAAAAATTGGCGCGTACTGTGTCATTAAAGATGCCGAAATTGCTTCTGGAACAATCATCGCCCCGTTTACACATATTGACCAGGCTAAAATTGGCAATAATAGCCGCATTGGGCCATATGCACGCATTCGCCCCGGTACTACACTGGCGGCTGAGACGCATATTGGTAACTTTGTCGAGCTCAAAAACGCTCAAGTAGATATTGGCAGTAAAATCAATCACCTGAGCTATGTGGGTGATAGCACTGTGGGTAAAAACGTGAACATTGGCGCGGGTACGATTACCTGCAATTACGATGGCGCCAATAAATTCAGAACCATTATTGAAGATGACGTGTTCGTTGGCTCCGATACGCAATTAATCGCACCTGTTACCGTAGGCAAAGGCGCGACCATCGCCGCAGGCTCCACCATTACCAGGGACGCACCAGCTGATCAGCTTACGTTATGCAGAGCAAAAGAACAAAAATCTATCATGGGCTGGAAACGGCCTGTAAAGATAAAAAAATAAAGCCTTATTCGTCATCCCCGCTTTCGCGAAAATGATTGAATAGAAATAATTTAAGAAAGAATAAACGTTATGTGTGGCATTGTAGGTGCAGTAGCAAATAGAAACGTCGTTTCAACTTTAATCGAAGGCCTGAGCCGTCTGGAATATCGCGGCTACGATTCGGCCGGCGTCGCGGTGCTGAACAGGAACGGCATCGAGCGCGTACGCGCGGTGGGCCGCGTTTCCGCCATGGTAGAAAAAGCATTGGATGCGAATTTAAGCGGCCTGGTCGGCATCGGCCATACGCGCTGGGCTACGCATGGCGGCGTCACCGAGAGCAATGCACATCCGCATGTCTCTAAAGGTGAGATTGCCGTGGTGCATAACGGCATTATCGAAAATCACGATGAACAGCGCACGCGCTTAAAAGCGCTGGGTTACGAGTTTACCTCGCAAACCGATACTGAAGTGATTGCTCACTTAATTCACTATTACCACAAAGATTTGGCATTGCTGGCAGCTACACAGAAGGCGGTAGCAGAGCTTACGGGCGCGTTTGCCATTAGCGTGATTTCGGTTAAAGAACCAGAGCACATGATTACCGCGCGTTTGGGCTGCCCGCTGCTGATAGGCTTGGGCGAGGGCGAGAATTTCATTGCATCCGATGTCTCTGCAGTGTTATCTGTCACCCGTAAAGTGATTTACCTGGAAGATGGCGATGTGGCGGATATTCGCCGTGATGGCGTGACCATTTATGGCCGCGATGGCGTAGAGGTAACCCGTAAAATCCACATGAGCGATGTCTCGCTCGCCAGCATGGAGCTTGGCCCCTATTCGCACTTCATGCAGAAAGAAATCCACGAGCAACCACGTGCGCTCACTGATACCATTGAAGCGCTGATCGATAACAACAGTTTCTCTGCCGAGTTGTTTGGCAAGACCGCCAGCGATGTATTCAAGCAGGTGGATAGTATCTTGATACTGGCCGCAGGCACCAGCTATTATGCCGCGCTCACCGCGAAATACTGGCTGGAAGGCATTGCAAAAATACCCACCAATGTGGAAATCGCCAGTGAATACCGCTATCGCCAATCTGTGCCTAATCCCAAGCAGCTGATTGTTACCATTTCACAGTCCGGCGAAACGCTGGATACGATGGAAGCCTTGAAACATGCAAAATCCTTAGGGCAAAATCTTACATTGTCGATCTGCAATGTGCAGGAAAGCGCCATTCCTCGGGCTTCGCAGCTCGTCTTCTACACGCGCGCGGGGGCAGAAATCGGCGTGGCTTCCACTAAAGCCTTCACAACACAACTGGTGGCGTTATTCACTTTGGCCGCAACATTAGCCAAACAACGTGGTTTATTAAGCGCTACCCAAGAGCAGGAACACTTAACTGCCTTGCGCCAATTAGCTGGCAGCGTGCAATTTGCGCTTAATTTAGAGCCGCAAATCCGCGAATGGGCAAAACGCTTTGCCGATAAAGAACACGCCCTATTCCTGGGCCGTGGCGTGCACTACCCTATCGCGCTGGAAGGCGCGCTTAAGCTTAAAGAGATATCCTACATCCACGCCGAGGCTTACCCCGCAGGCGAGCTTAAACACGGCCCGCTGGCGCTGGTAGATAACAACATGCCAGTGGTGGTCATCGCGCCGAACGATGCGTTGCTGGAGAAGGTGAAGTCCAACATGCAGGAGGTGCGTGCCCGTGGCGGCGAGCTATTTGTGTTTGCCGATGCCGACAGCCGCTTTACCGCATCAGAAGGCGTGCATGTGATTCGCACACCACGCCATGTGGGCGTGCTCTCCCCTATTCTGCATACTATTCCTGTGCAGATGCTGGCATATCATGCGGCGTTGCTAAAAGGGACGGATGTGGATAAACCGAGGAATTTGGCGAAGAGTGTGACGGTGGAGTAACTTAAAGTATCACTTAATGACTATTCCGCATGATGAATCTAATCGAAATTGGATTGAGGTTTCCGGCTTAAATCAAGGTTGGGTTGATAATTTTCGCCCATGTTTAATCTCTTTTCTGGCATTTGATAGAAATAGGAATGCTAAATTTGCTGGTAGCGGATTTATTATTGGTCAAGCAAATGGTCTAGCAATAGCCCTAACAGCTAAACATGTTTTAGAGCATATAAGTGCAATTCAGAAGCCTGACAATATTAGTTTTACATCTCTATTTGTAAAAACGGATAACACACCTCAAATTAAACCAAATTCACTCAAAGCACTTTGGATGAATTCAACATCTGGAAAGTTCTTTGATGTTTATTATGCTTCATATAATGATTCATCTGATATAGCTTGCGTTTTAATATCTTTGGAGCCTAATCAAAAATTAAATCATGTGATACCGTTATCAACTGACTTGCCGCAAGTTGGTGAAGTGGTACATATGGTATCGTTAGAAGGGATGAAAACTACCGAAATTGTTCCTCCTATAGACAAAACAGGCATAGGACAACGCTTAGAGATTTATAGAAAAGTGTCAATTCGTGTTGGAACAGTAAGCTCTATTCATCCAAACGGTTTAAGGCATTATAACTGGCCCTGTTTTACTACATCTATACCAGCCGAGCCAGGTATGAGCGGCGGCTTTGTATATTTACCTCGTAATGGAAAGACTGTAGCTGCCGCTGGGATAGTCTGTGCTGATAATTCCTCAGAAGCAGCGAGAACTAATTTTTTTGAATCAGGTGAGTCGATTGTGGGGTGTACATGGTTGGGTCTAGGCTTACAAGTACCTATATATATGGATGATAAAAGTCCAAAGCATACTATCTATGAAATGATGAAAACTGGTTCTATGACGGAGGCTCATGGAGGGTTAGAAAAGATTGTTTTCCAAAAGTTAGGCAATGGTGAATGTTTAATAGGTTTGAGGTAGAAAATCTAAGTTGCAATGTTTAAATGTTTGACTTAAGTCCTCAAACAGTCTTCGCCGAAAACTCCTGATTTGTTTGCGTTGCTCGGCATGGTAACTGGGGATAGAAAGTCAAAACCATGCGAAAACAGTCGTTTTACGCATGCCCTGGAAGCCGCATGGATATTGGTCTGCAAGGCATCTTATTTTGCATCTAAATGCGTTGTAAAACTATCTAAACAGCCACCACCCTGCCCAAGTGGCTGCAACTTGCACAATTAAGCCCGGAAGGACTTTGTCTGAAAATTCCTTGCCGCCACTGATTAACGCGATGACTGCTTTTGAAGTTGAATTGACCGAAAAAGCAACCAGTATGGGTATCACGGCGCTTTCTGGGCTAAGTTTGCCAGCCCCGGCAAGCGAGGCGACCGAGATGGTAGAGGCATGCACATCTGCCATGCCAGCCACACCAGAGGCTACCACAAGCCCGGCCTGACCAAACCAGGCTTTTAACGCAGCCGATGTCACTAGTACTACCGCAATCACTGCGGCTAGTATCAACGCGGTTTTTACGCTAAACGTTTTGGTGGGTTTATTGATCTCTGTTCCATTTTTATGGAAGGAATTTAAAGTCACTGCCAAGCCATATACTGCAACGGAAACTCCCCCCAAAATAAGCGGCCACATCAGTGCGTGTAGCGTGGGCGGGTGGATTGCCGCGAGCAGCATGGCGAGCTGCAAAATGGTAGCAAGACAGGATAACAATGCACCCGCCACGGCGGTGCCCATTAAGGCCGGCGCTTCTTTTGCGCGTTCGCCCATTGCACCCACAGTTGCAATGCTGGAAATAAAACCTGATACCAGCCCAACCAGCGGCAGGCCGATGCGTCCGCCTAGCCAGCGTAACGCTAGGTGGCCAAGCGCGCCAATCGCCATCACCAGAATCACGATCAGCCAGAGATTGTGCGGGTTAACGGCCTCGAATGGCCCAATAAATTCATTAGGCACGAGCGGCAAAATAATAAGCGTTGCAGCCGCCAGAATAAGAAAATCATTCAATTCATCTTTTGTGACTACCCCAAGTACAAAGCCGTGAATAGGCTCTTTAGCAGCCAGCAGTATAGCTACACTTACCGCAAGCGCTGCGGCTAAGGCGGCCGCGCTCATGGCCAATCCACCTAAAATCATAGTAAATATCAGGGTGATTTCGGTCGTCAGCCCCGGATCTTGAGTCCGCCTGTTAAAGTAAGCGATAGCTGTAAAAATCATCACACAGAATATGGAGGCGACCAGTAGCCAAAAGTCTACAGCAGTGCTTACTGCTCCAAGTAGAGCTGAAATAGTAAATGTGCGTATCCCTGCAGCCGAGCGTTCAGGACCGGTGCCTTTGCTGCGTTCGCGTTCAGCGCCGATAAGCAATCCAATGCCAAGGGCGACTGCCAGATTAAGCCAGAGTGCGTTGTCAACTATCATTTGGTTTGCCTGAGAACCCTTTTACTGAACCACGTTATCTTATCGTACTTTATCTATCAAGTTTATGCTTACAGATTTCATTTTATAAGCAAAGGGCGGAATTAAGCCTATAAATATTCTTTATTCTCTGGAGTGATTTAATTTAAGCAGGTTTAACATTAACCCAATAAAGAATTGTAATTGTAGTGTGACGGCATACTCGGAGCGTTAGGAAAAAATGGAAGATCAGGCATTTATCGGGCGCCAGCCCATTATGGATTTAAAGCAACACATCATTGGTTATGAGCTTTTTTTCAGACACAGCGCAAGTGCCGAAGCTGCGGTGTTTGAAGATGACTTTAAGGCTTGCTCTAATGTGCTGGTGAATACCGTAGGGGAAATGGATATGCAGTGGTTGCTGGGCGACAAGCTTGCATTCATCAACGTGAATGAAGAGATGTTGAAAAGTGAGCTATTAGAGCTGATGCCGCCCAAGCGTACTGTGCTTGAAATATTAAAGAGTATTACCCCTAGCGATGAGATTGTTGAGCGCTGTCAGGCTTTACGCAGCCAAGGCTACCGGGTTGCTCTGGATAACCCGCATTTATGTGAGGGCTCAGAGCGCTTACTGCCGTGTGCTGATTACGTCAAAATTGATATTCAGAGCGTCGATCTTGCCGAGCTTGGTAAGATTTTTATGCGATTTAACGCGTCTTCGGTAAAAATGATTGCAGAAAAAGTTGAAACTGAAAAGCAGTTTGAGGCATGTAAACATGCTGGTTTTCAGCTTTTTCAGGGATTTTATTTTGCTCGCCCCGAGACGTTTACGGCAACAGTGATCAATCCATCATTTGATAGCGTATTGAATATTCTGAATAAAGTGAGTCAGGACGCTGATAATGACGTGATTGAAGCAGGTTTCAAGCGGGATGCTGCCTTATCATTCAAGCTGTTACGCTACATCAACTCAGTGGGGTTCGGGCTCTCGTGCGAGGTGCAGTCCATCAATCACGCTTTGTCGATTCTTGGCACCAACCAGCTTTATCGCTGGCTTACTTTGTTGATGGTAACAGCCGGAGAAAACTCTACACCACCCGCATTAATGAAAACTTCTATCACACGCGGACGCTTGACCGAACTGTTGGGTGAGAGCTATTTTGATAAAAAAGATCGCGACAACCTGTTTATCGTCGGTGTGTTTTCATTGCTGGATGCAATCCTGAAAATGCCAATTGATCAGGTGCTTGAAAAAATTCAATTGCCAGAGCCAGTAGTCGAAGCGCTGCTTAATCGTGAAGGAGTTTATGGCCTTTTTTTACAGTTGACGGAAGCCTGTGAAGACTCTGACGATGTGCGCATTTTGGAGTTGGCTGAATTGCTGCAGCTGGATTCTTCCAAAGTGAATAAATGTCATATGTCTGCCCTGGCATGGGTAGAGACACTGGGAGTTTAATAGGGAGTGTTCTCTTTTAGAACAACAGGAGTAATGTCAAAGCTACCCGCATCATGGCTTACCAAGATTTGACCATCCTGAATGGTGCAGCTGATGTGCATGCTGCGCAATGTAATACCCGCCAGCGCTTGCGTGCTGGGTAAATTGATAACGCTGAGGTTGTTGATTTTTAATAGCGCTTTGCTGTTCTGGCTCCACCACATATCAGCAACCCTTCCGCCGTAAAGCACCACCACCACTTGCTTTGCTCTGCCGCAGGCTTTGCGAATTTCCTTTTCTGCGGGCAAGCCCACATCTATCCACAATTGTATCGCGCCAGTCAGGTCTTTCTGCCACAAGTCCGGCTCTTCATCATCACTTAAGCCTTTACCGAAAATCAGTGCTTCATTGGCATAAAGCGTAAATGCGATGAGTCGCACCATCACACGTTCATCGGTTTCTGATGGGTGTTTGGCCAGCGTAAGGCTGTGCTGCGCGTAATAATTGCGATCCATATCCGCAATATTCAGGTCGATTTTGTATATAGTTGATTTAAGCGCCATCGCGCGTCTCAAAAGTAGTTGCCATGGCGCATTATACCTACTTAACAAGGCCGGCCTGCTTTCTGTTAAGCTTTCATTCTTTCAAAAAAAGATAAATACCATGGCTCAATATGTAATGTCTATGCTCCGCGTGAGCAAAATCGTGCCGCCCAAACGGCAAATCATCAAGGATATCTCACTATCGTTTTTTCCCGGGGCCAAAATCGGTTTGCTGGGTTTAAACGGTTCCGGCAAATCGACCGTGCTGCGTATTATGGCGGGCGTAGATAAAGAGTTTGAAGGCGAAGTGCAATGGCAGCCTGGTATTTCAATCGGCTATCTGCCGCAGGAGCCACAGTTAGATGCTAACAAGACTGTACGCGAGGAAGTTGAAAGCAGTATGGGCGCAGTGATGGAAGCCAGGCAAAAGCTGGAAGAAGTGTATGCGGCATACGCTGACCCTGACGCAGATTTTGATAAATTGGCAGAAGATCAGGCCAAGTATGAAAATATCATCGCAGTCAGCGGTTTGGATCTGGAGCATCAACTGGAAGTTGCCGCGGATGCGCTGCGCTTACCGCCTTGGGATGCAAAAATCGGCCCGCTTTCTGGCGGCGAAAAGCGCCGCGTGGCCTTATGTAAACTACTGTTATCTAAACCAGACATGTTGTTGTTGGATGAACCTACCAACCATCTGGATGCAGAATCCGTGGAGTGGCTGGAGCAGTTTCTAGTGCGCTTCCCCGGCACTGTGGTAGCGATAACGCATGATCGATACTTTCTAGATAACGCAGCAGAGTGGATTTTAGAGCTGGATCGCGGCCATGGTATTCCGTGGCAAGGCAATTACTCAAGCTGGCTGGAGCAGAAAGAGGAAAGGCTGAAACAGGAGGAGTCGCAGGAATCTGCAAGGCGCAAGGCACTGCATACAGAGTTGGAATGGGTGCGCCAGAATCCGAAAGCACGCCAAGCTAAAAGTAAATCCAGAATCGCGCGCTATGAAGAGCTGGCGAGTGCGGAATACCAAAAACGTAATGAAACGCAGGAGATTTTTATTCCTGCAGGTGAGCGCTTAGGCGACCAAGTGATTGAGTTCAACGGTGTAAGCAAAGCGTTTAAAGACCGCCTGCTGATTGATAACTTGAGCTTTAGCATTCCTGCAGGCGCGATTGTTGGCATTATCGGCCCGAATGGCGCAGGTAAATCGACCTTGTTCAAGATGATTACCGGCAAAGAGCAGCCTGATAGCGGCGAAGTGAAGATCGGCTCAACGGTCAAGCTGGCGTATGTAGACCAAAGCCGAGATGAACTGAGTAGCGATAAAACTGTGTTTGATGAAATTTCTGGCGGGTCGGATATTCTCACGGTGGGCCGTTACGAAACGCCGTCACGCGCCTACATTGGCCGCTTCAACTTTAAAGGCGGCGACCAGCAAAAAATCGTCGGCCAGCTCTCAGGCGGTGAGCGCGGGCGCTTGCACTTGGCTAAAACACTGATTTCTGGCGGCAATGTGCTGCTGCTGGATGAGCCTTCCAACGACTTGGATGTAGAAACCTTGCGTGCGCTGGAAGACGCACTGCTCGAATTTGCGGGCTGTGTATTGGTGATTTCGCATGATCGCTGGTTCCTGGATCGTATTGCCACGCATATTCTGGCGGCAGAAGGTGATTCACAGTGGACGTTCTTTAACGGCAATTATCAGGAATATGAAGCCGATAAACGCAAACGTTTGGGCGAGGAAGGCGCGAAGCCAAAACGCATCAGGTTCAAACCGATTGCTCGGTAAATGGATTAAAGCCAATCCCAATCCAGGCGCTTCTTATGAGGCGCTTTTTTCATCGCAAAATCCCATAAGTATGGCGGTATAAAGCGCATGAATCTAGCCAATATGCCCATTTGCCATGGAATCACCACAAAGCGGCGTTTGCTTTCTACGGCATTGGCGAATTTTTTTGCAAACACGTCGACATCCATTAAAAACGGCATTTTGTAGCTGTTAACGTTTGTCATCGGGCTGCGGATATAGCCCGGCGCAATGGTGGTGACGGCTATATTGTCGCGCGCCATTTCTACACGCAGGCTTTCCAGATAATTAATAACGGCGGCTTTGCTGGCGCTATAGGCACCTGCTCCGGGCAAGCCGCGGATACCTGCCACGCTGGCAATACCCACCAGTTGGCCATGCCCGGCTTGTTTCATCGCGGCGATAAAAGGTTGAAAAGTATGCACCATGCCCAAAACGTTAATATCCATAATCGCTTGAAATGCGGGGGTGTCTTCTTTGTGCTCGGTGAGCGTGCCGCGACTGACGCCAGCGTTGGCGATGACAATTTCGGGTGCGCCGAAGCGGGTGATAAAGTCTTGTGCGGCAGCTTCTAGAGCCGTGCTGTCGCGCACATCCAGTGGGTAAACAGCACAGGTGATTTGATGCTGTGTTTGTAGCTCGCTCGCAATTTGTTGTAAGCGCTCACTGCGCCTAGCAACCAATCCAATAATTACTTTGCCATTGGCAAAGCGTTTTGCGTATTCTTGTGCTAATGCGTTACCTATGCCGCTGGATGCCCCGGTGATAAAGATTTTTTTCATAGCCAATAGTGTAGCGCATAAAAAAACCCGCTGAAAAAATTCGGCGGGTTAATTAGGGTTATTTAACTTTTTTTGGCAGTGCTACTTTTTTAGGCAAAACTTTGTTTTTAGTTTTTGCCTGATTTACTTTTTTGCTGCTTTGTCCTTGCGTACATTGTCGATAATGTAATCGGCGGTTTTTAACGCTTGTTCGTTGCCGCCGCTCATGGTGCTCGAGGTGATGTATTTACCGTCAATCACCAGGCTTGGTACGCCGGTTGCGCCAGAGTTACGAAAAGTGATTGCAGCGCGATTTAGGCTGGTGTTGATAGTGAACGATTTGAATGCCTGCTCAACTTTCAGTTTATCCAGCCCGCTTTGTTTGATCACCCAGTCAATCGCTGCTTTTTCATCGGTGGGGTTCAAGGTTTTTTGTTTATGAACAGCCTCAAACAAAGGCGTATGCAACTTCTCTGCAACTCCTAAAGTTTCCATTGCGTAAAAGGCTTTGGCCATTGGCGCCCAGCTTGGGTTGGGCAGGCCTGGCATGCGCTTGAAATAAACATCGCCTGGCAACTTTTTCACCCAGGCGTTTAAGGGCGCTTCCATTTGATAGCAGTGAATGCAGCCATACCAAAAGATCTCCAACACTTCAATTTTGGCCGGATTTTCTGTAGAAATTGGCTGTGCAACAACATCAAACTGTTCGCCTTGTTTGGGGGCGTCTGCGAGGGCTGCATTTCCCATCGTTACTGCGCCGAACGCAAGCATAAAAACCGCAAAAAACTTTTTCATTATTTATTCCTTATTTCTTTGTAAAAAATACTATTGTGAAACCACAGTCCACGCTTACTAACGTCAGTTGACAATTAAAGATGACAACTAATTCCTTCATGATTTTATTTCTAAATCAATACTGACTTTGTCAACTTCCCCTTGTCGTGCTACAGCATAGTCTGCGGCTTGTTTTCGTATCATTGTTCATTTGTAAATAGAATCATTGGGGCTTTGTTTCAGTATGCACCTTAATCAGGTCGGTATTAAACCCGTTGGTCGTAAGCTCGCCACGAATCTTGTTGATTTGTGCAATATCACTTAACGGCCCTACGCGCACACGATGCCAAACGCCTTTTTCTGGAATGGTTGCAGTTTGCACAACCGCTTCAAAACCTTGCAAAGCCAGTTTGGCCTTCATGTTGTCCGCATCAGCCTCGCTTGGAAACGCGCCCACCTGCAGGAAATAACTATCTTTTTTAACTGTTTTTGAATTATTCTTGATTTCCTGCTCGGTTACCGTACTTTCGGTTTCTGGCAAAATGGTGTAAAAATCAAACTTATTATCCTGCTTGGTTGCGCTATCAGGGCCTTCTTCCTGCGGTAAGGCGCTTTCTGCTGCAATATTTTCTTTGGCCAGTTTTTCGGTGTGATTTTCGATAGCCGGCCTGTTGATTTTTTTGTCAGAAAACGGATTGTCGGTACCTTTAATAAACATCGTCAGCCCAAGAGATAAGCCTACACCCAGCAATAAACCTACCAGTAAGCCTGAGAAAAACGGGCTGCCTTTACTCCGGCTGTTTTTTTGTTGGGTAGGTTTGTAATCTCTGCTCATATTTCGTCCTTGCTTTACATTTTCTGCGGCGCGCTCACACCCAGCAAACTCAGGCCATTTTTTAGCACTTGCTGTGTTGCGGCAATTAACGCCAAACGTGCCAGTTTGGTTGGCTCATCATCCACTAAAAATTTTGTGTCATTGTAATAGCTATGCAAATCACTTGCACATTCTTTTAAGTAATTGGCGATGGTATGCGGTGCCAGATCTGTGGCGGCTGTGTTCACAACTTCAGGATACTCGCTCAAACTCTGCATCAATTTTGCCTCGTTTGGCATGTTGAGCGGGCTTAAGTTCACTGATTTTAGGCTGGTTACATCGCCGCCCCACTGGCTTAATACGCTGCAAATACGTGCATGGGCATATTGAATGTAATACACCGGGTTATCGTTCGTTTGTGCACGTGCCAGATCGATATCAAACACCAGTTGCGAATCGGAGCGTCTTGCGGCTAGGAAATAGCGCGTGGCATCGCAGCCAACTTCATCGATTAAATCGCGCAAAGTGACATAACTGCCGGCACGCTTCGATAGTTTTACCTCTTCGCCGCTGCGCATGACGGTGACCATCTGGTGCAGCACATATTCTGGCCAGCCTCTCGGAATGCCCATGTCGAGCGCCTGCAAGCCGGCACGGACCCGGGTGATGGTGCTGTGGTGATCGGCGCCCTGCTCGTTAATCACGCGGACAAAGCCGCGCTCCCATTTCTCTGCGTGGTAGGCTACATCCGGCACAAAATAAGTGTAACCGCCTTCACTTTTACGCATGACGCGGTCTTTATCATCGCCAAAATCTGTGGTTTTAAGCCAAAGCGCATTATTCTGCTCGTAAGTGCGGCCGCTGTTGATTAACGCCTGCACGGTTTGTTCAACCTTGCCTTCTGCATAGAGCGCGCTTTCCAGTGAAAACGCGTCAAATTTAATTTGGAACGCTTTCAAGTCCAAATCCTGCTCGTGGCGTAAATACGCAACTGAAAAGGCACGCATGGATTCCAGATTATTAATGTCGCCACTGGCTGTCACTTCAACGTCGTCCGCGACAACGGTGTGTTTGGTTAAATAGGCTGCTGCAATGTCATTGATATATTCGCCGCGGTAACCATTTTCTGGAAAGCTCGCATGGCCGGTCGAGATACCCTTGCAGCGCGCTAGTACTGAAATAGTAAGATTATCAATTTGTGCGCCTGCATCGTTGTAGTAGAACTCGCGCGTGACCTCCCAGCCAGTAGTTTCCAATAAGCGCGCCAGGCAATCGCCTACAGCTGCGCCGCGGCCATGGCCTACGTGGAGCGGACCTGTGGGGTTGGCAGAGACAAATTCCACCTGAACTTTTGCACCATTACCAGTATTGTTGCGCCCAAATTCAGCACCCTGCTGCAAAATCTCACTCACCACGGATTGTTTGGATTGCGCATTCAAAAAGAAATTGATAAAGCCGGCGCCCGCAATTTCTACTTTTGCGATATATTCGCTTTGTGGCAGCGCTTTGATTAAACTTTCAGCAATGGCGCGCGGGCTTTGGCGCAGGGGTTTAGCCAGCATCATGGCTAAATTGGTGGCAAAATCGCCGTGTTCTGCAGATTTTGGGCGCTCAAGTACAATGTTAATTTGTGCAGCATCTGCGCCTATAGCGTTTGCGGCGCGGGTGAGTAAATCGGCAAGATGGGCTTTCAAGTAAGTTGAGCTTTCAATCATTTAATTTTGCAAAAACGGTATTTTAACTCAAGCAAGCCCTAGACTCACCTATAACTTTTTTATGTTTTTTATGCCACAAACTATTTTTAATATTGCCCTGGATGTGCCGCTCAATCGAACTTTCGATTATTTGAGCGGCGGCTTTGCCGCACGTGTGGGGAATCGAGTCGTGGTGCCATTCGCCGGGCGTCACTTGGTGGGGGTGGTGGTTGGCTTATCTGAAACCTCGGATTACCCGATTGAAAAGTTAAAGCACGTCAGGCACGTGTTTGATGATGTGGTGTTTGATAGCCACATGTATAAATTGCTTAAATTTTGTGCAGATTATTACCATTATCCGCTTGGCCAGACGCTGATTTCAACACTGCCACTGCGATTGCGGCAGATTAAACCCGCAGTTTCGCGCAAGCAATTTTCTTATAGTTTGTTGCCGAATGTTGATGCAAGCCAGATTCCAGTACGCAAGGCCTTGATACATCGCATTATTGCTGCCCTGCAGATCAAGCCCGGCTTGACTGAAGCCGAGCTGGCCCTGATTTCACCGGGCTGGCGAAAAGCAGTCACCGAACTCAAAAATTTGGGCTTGGTGAGTGCGCAAGAAGTGGTGGCGGTAAAGGCATCATTGCCAACATCATCTGTCGAGCCGCAACTCAATGATGAGCAAGATCAAGCGATAAAAAGTGTGTTAGCGCTTACTCATCAGTTTAAACCATGGCTACTACATGGCATTACCGGTAGCGGTAAAACCGAAGTTTATATTCAAATCCTGCAAAAAATTCTCGGTGACAACAATGCACAAGTGCTGGTGCTGGTGCCGGAAATCAACTTAACGCCGCAGCTGGAAGCACGTTTTAGAAGCAGATTGTCGCAATATTCCTTAGTCACGCTGCACAGCAATTTAAGCGAGAGTGAGCGCTTACAAAACTGGCTAGCGGCCAGCACGGGTGCTGCTAAGATTGTGATTGGCACACGCCTGAGCGTGTTTACGCCGATACCGCATCTGAAATTAATCGTGATGGATGAAGAGCATGATAGCTCTTACAAGCAGCAGGACGGCATGCGTTACCACGCACGCGATGTGGCGATGGTGCGTGCCAAGCAACTGAATATTCCCATTGTGTTGGGCAGTGCGACGCCGTCACTGGAAACTTGGTTTAACGCTACAAGTGACCATAATGCCCAAAAGCAGCAATATGGCTTGCTAAGCCTTAGCCAGCGTGCAGTTGAAAATGCGGAGTTGCCCAATATTTTTTGCATTGATACCGCAAAATCGCCCACAGAAAACGGGCTATCCCCTTTGCTGGTGAACGCATTGCGTGAGCGTTTGTCGCGCGGCGAGCAGAGCCTGCTGTTTATTAACCGCCGAGGTTACGCCCCGGTGCTGCATTGCAATGCGTGCCAGTGGGTGGCACCTTGCATGCGTTGCTCGGCGCGGATGGTCGTACATTTAAGCCAAAAACGGCTTAAGTGCCATCATTGCGGGCATGATCAAAAAATCCCCCAGCAATGCCCAAGTTGTGGCAATACAGATTTGCACCCTACCGGGCAAGCCACCCAGCGTCTAGAGCAAACCTTGCAAAACCTGTTTCCAACAGCGCGAATAGCACGCGTAGACCGCGACAGCATGCGAAGCAAGGACGCGCTTACTGATATATTAACCAAAGTACACAACCAGGAAATCGATATACTGGTGGGTACGCAAATGCTGGCCAAAGGCCATGATTTTCCGCATCTTACTTTGGTCGGCGTGATTGATACCGATAGCGCCTTATATAGCCCGGATTTCCGTGCCAGCGAACGCTTATTTGCACAATTGATGCAGGTTTCTGGCCGTGCGGGGCGTGCCGAAAAGGCGGGCGAAGTGTTGATACAAACCGCTTTTCCGCAACATGTCTTATTTCATGCGCTACGCAGCCAGGATTACGTGAGTTTTGCCAACGAATTATTGCAAGAACGCTCGGTGATGCAGTTTCCGCCTGCGAGCTATTTTGCATTGCTGCGGGCTGAGGCGAATGATTTTAGCCAAGTACAGCAATTTTTAAGTAAAGCGGGAAATCTGGCGCGCGCGCTACTAGCAAACCAGTTAAAGCCTGAAGTAATGGTTTACGACCCGGTTCGCCCACAGATGGAGCGTTTGAAAGGTATGGAGCGCGGACAATTGCTGCTGCAAGCTAACAGCCGCGCGGCTTTGCAGCGGCTGTTAAAGTCATGGATGCCGCAATTGCGTGAACTACCTTTAGCCGCAAAAATCCGCTGGAGTTTAGATATTGACCCGCTTGAGTTTTAAATGGTGAGATTGTTTTTCAACCAAATCTCACCCTTATTTTAAAAGACAGTAAAGCTAGTTTGGTTTTCTAAGGTGCATTATTAATAGCTTTAGAAAATTGATTGTAAAGTCTGGGCGCTATAGTTTTTAAATTATGTTCAGACTCTACTCTACGTCGTCCTTCCTTACCTTTCTCAGATAATACTCTAGGGGAAGCTTTAAGCGCTTCACTTATCGCTGAAGCAATATGATCAATTGATCCGGCGGGAATCATCCACCCACACTTTTCATCAACTAGTTCTGGTATCCCAGCGATATAGGTAGATATTACAGGCCGACCTAGAGCAAATGCCTCCATAATAACTACTGGCAACCCTTCAGCAAAGCTGGGCAGTAGAAGAGCGCGACTTTTTGAAAGCAGTTCTTTTACTTCTGTATTGGCTTTCCAGCCATGCAATACCACCATATTTCTCACATCATATTGATCTATTGCAGTCTCGAGTGCAGTTCTAGACTCGCCATCACCTATAAAGTGCAACTTCATATGGGGGAACTCATTTTTAAGTTTCGCCAATGCTGGTGGAAAAAGAAGTTGTGCTTTTTGTGGACATAGCCTGCCCACACATACTAAAGATTGATTATTCGCATCAAATTCATAGTTGGGCGTAAATTCATCTACATTGATTCCACAATGTGAAATAATAATTTTATCCCAATATGCATAGCTACTAAAACGCACTAATTGCACACGACAATAATTAGAAATCGCAACCACAAAAGTTGCATGTTGAACCTTAAGATTCATGCTTATTATGCTTGGATCAACAAACTCATCTGGCCCATGCGCAGTAAAACTGTAATTCGTCCCACCCATTTGTTTAGCCAACATAGCTACCGTGGTAGCATTGGTTGAAAAATGCACATGCACATGCTGCAATTTATCTTGCTTACATAATCTGTAAAAATAGGTTGCTTGGAGCAAATATGCAAAATGCTTAATAGAAAGACTGCCTGAATTTTTGCATACTTTTACCCATAATCTCAATGCTCGTAAAAACCCTATAGGATTAAAAAAAATGGTTAAGAAAAATGACTTTAATAGTGCGTATGTATTTCCTGTTAATAAATAATGCGTACGTGCTTGGTCAGCAATATCCAATGGGTCTACTAACTTTTCTCCCCAATGTCTCACCGCGAAACGTTTAATTTCCAACCCTAATGCTTCAAGACTTTCTATCTCACGACGGATAAATGTCGTGCTAGTCATTGGGTATGAATTCATTAAATAACCAATTTTCAATATTTGTATCCTTTTAGTTCAAGTTTCTTTACTGGTTATAGCTAACTTTTTTGCCTGTTCGACTACAAGCAACACATTGCTAGATAAGCTAAGAGGTATGACATCGCTTTCACTTTTCCCGGAACGATATAACGCACAAAAGTGGTTGAGCATAGGCAAATATTGATTTACTCCATAAGAATAATATTCTTTTTTGCCAGTATTTTTTTTACTTTTTATACGACGCAGAAATGATGATTGTTTTAATTGTTGTTTAAGTATATTTTTGAAGCTATTTGCATTGGCATGCGACACATCATGATGAATACTCTGTATAGCAACAGTTTCAGCGCCTATCACAGGCGGTTCTAAACTTATATTTCCTTCAGTAAAAGATAAAACGGCCCTGTTCTGTAACAGAGATTGAATAGAAACGGCAAGCTGAGAATAGCACCCATTGTGATGACCAAGAAGCAAACTCGCATGGGTGTCAACGCCATCTTCATTGAATTCAATCTGGGATGCTAAATGCTTTACTTTGCCAAATAATTTAAGCGATAAAGCGATAGGATAAACACCCCTATCAAGCAACACGCCACTTCCAGATGATGGAGAGAATAAACGAGAATGCGTTTCTTTATTTTCAGGGTAGCCAAAATCAGCATACAAATGTATGGGCTCTCCCAACGCCTTATCCAGTTTAAGCCCAAACAAACGTTGATAGGCAGGTAGAAAATGTGTCCACATCGCTTCCATACACAATTTACCGCATTTTGCTGATTCAGCCTCTACAAGTTTACTTTCAGCTTCTGAAGTGGCGATGGGTTTTTCGCACAAGACAGATTTACCAGATTTCAAGGCCTGAATTGAACTGTTAGCGTGGCTTTCCGTAGCATTTGCAATGTAGACGGCCTCTATTTCTTGATCGCTTAACAGATCATTAAGCGAGTGATATGACTTGGGTATATTGAATTTTAAAGAAAAATCTTTTGCTCTATCGGCCGACTCACTGGAAACTGCAATAACCTTAACATCTGGTAAATGCTTAAAAGCTTCCATCATTGTGGCTGCCATTTTTCCTGTGCCTACTATACCAAATTTAATCATACTCTCTGCCAATAAGGTTTTTGAACATTCTAGTTTATTTGGCCCAAGGCATGGGCGACAACACAGGGCAACTAGTTTTCATGATTTGAACGCCTGTTGAATCATGCGAATTTTGTATTGCCAAAGTGACTTCGTTAAGATGTAAAGCAAAATCTGCCAAGTACATTGTTTGTCTGCCATCTTGAATTGCTGCTAAAACCTCCGCAGGTCCTAACGCAAAGTTCATTGCAGCAGCTCCACGTCGTGGCACTTTAGGATGTGTTTCCCCTCTGATTTTAAATTTTCTAGCGAATATACTATTTACTAATCTTCTACGAATGACATACCTTTTACGTATTTTTACTTTTGCACTGTTATTCCAGCTTTCGTTAACTTCCAAAACGCCTTCCTCTCCAATCACTCTTAAGCTATGATTGTGAGGCGCAACAATTCCACAAGTAATTCTGGCAACTATTCCAGATTCAAAAAATAAAGTAGCATTGGAAAAATCAGGTGCTGTTTTTTCTAAGCCTTGAATCTTGTTTTTCACTAGTTCGGCCGAAGAAGCTACCACTTTTTTCACACTACCAAATATCATCATTAACCATGTTAAATAATAGCCGGCATGCTCAAGAGTGCACCCAACTTTAAACTCATCCTCATAAGGCCATGGCGCACCTGATTCGCTTAGCCATTTTTTATAAGGTGCTTGTGTTATAAAGTCATCATCCAACTCAGCGTATATCAATAATGGTTGGCCTATTTCATTTCTACGTATCGCTAACCAAATTGTTTGTGCTACTTCGCTTAGGTAGCTACATGGAGCCGAGGTAAGTATTAGATTTCTTTTTTTTGCTATCTCATGTAACTCATAAGCATCTTGCATTTTGGTTGCCAAAGGCTTCTCACTATAAACATTTCTGTTTGATTCTAAACACTGTTTGCTTACTATGTAGTGCGAACCAGGATTAGTAAGATTCAAAATTAAATCTGGTATTTCCGCTTTGTTTGCAGATAGAGCAATAATTTCTTCTATAGAATCAGCAGCCCTTACATTCCAAAACTTAGAAAACGCATTTAATCTAGCTTTATCTTGATCAAAAACTTTTAGGATTTTAATGTTTGGGTAGGTTTCTAGTGATCTCATGTAGAGATCTGCAACAAAACCTGTGCCGATAATAGATATTTTTGCCATTTAAACTCGCTCTTTAGAATTACAAAGTATTAGCAATTAAATATTAGCAGATTTTTAATTTATCACTGTGAAATACTCTCTAAATGGACTATCCACAAGGGTGCGATTTAAAGCTCAAAATGATTGAGGTATAATTTAATGCTATTTTCATTAGGCGGGATTGGTGAAATGGCATCATGAAACTTTCCCAAAGTTTAGTCGCGGGTTCGATTCCCGTATCCCGCTCCAGCGATACAATGATAATATCTAATTTTAAAACGGACTGATGGCCTCGATAATTCCCAAGCTCGATACGCGGGTTCGATTCCCGTCAGCCGCTCCAAGAAAGCAATTGTAGAAAGAATAGCATGACACCAACACCACCAACCGTACTCACCTTTGCTGCCACAGACCCTAGTGGCGGCGCAGGTTTGCAGGCCGACATCCTGGCATTGGCCAGCATTGGCTGCCACCCGCTTTCTGTGGTGACAGGCATTACCGTGCAAGATACGGTGGGGGTAGAGAGCGTGATGGCACTTGATGCCGATTGGGTGAATGAGCAGGCGCGCACGATTTTAGAGGATGTGCAGGTTTCAGCATTTAAACTCGGGTTGCTGGGCAGCATAGAAAACATGGCCGTCATTGCCGAAATCATGGCCGATTACCCGGATGTGCCCTTGTTGATAGATCCTATTTTAACTTCGGGCCGCGGGGACGAGCTGGCGAATGAAGAAATGCAAGCCGCAATGTGCGAGCTACTGTTTCCGCAAGCCACGCTGATTACGCCCAATAGTCTGGAAGCGCGCCGTCTGGCGTTTTATGATGAGAGCGAAGAGATTCAGCATACCTCGCTGGATGAAGCGGCCATGCGTTTGCTGGGAATGGGCGCAGAATACGTGTTAATAACCGGTACGCATGAGCGCTCAACCGATGTGGTGAATTCACTCTATGGCGTATACCCTTCGGGTGCCAGTGGCCTCATTAAATCTTACCATTGGGAACGGCTGGCCGGTAGTTATCATGGTTCAGGCTGCACGCTCACCAGCGCGATTGCCGCTTGTCTGGCGCATGGTTTAAGTATGGAAGAAGCGATTCAGGAAGCGCAGGAATATACCTGGCAAACGCTTAAAAATGCCTTTAGGCCGGGCATGGGACAGTTTATACCCGACCGCTTTTTTTGGGCGCGTGACGATAGCGATGTTGATGAACAAGATGACAAAGTCCCATCCATTCAGCATTAGCGGCTTATACGCTATTACGCCGGACGAACTGGTCACTAGCCTGCTGTGCAGAAAAGTAGAGGCCGCCCTGCAAGGCGGTGTTTCGCTGGTGCAATACCGTAACAAGGCGGCCAATGGCACGTTACGTCTCAGGCAGGCCAGCGCGTTGTTGGCGTTATGCCGCAGTTATCATGTGCCCATGGTGATTAACGATCACCTGGATTTATGCGCGCAGATTGATGCAGACGGTTTGCATTTGGGCATGGCCGATTGTGATGTGGGTGCAGCCAGACGTCTTCTTGGCGCTGATAAAATCATTGGCGCGTCATGCTACAATCAACCTGAATTAGCCATTAAAGCCGAGCAAGCTGGTGCCAGCTACGTGGCGTTTGGGGCGTGTTTCAGCTCATCTACCAAGCCGGATGCCGTGAATGCGTCGCTGGATTTGTTTGCACAGATGAGGCAGAAAATATCGATTCCGCTGGTGGCGATTGGCGGTATCACGCTGGAAAACGCTTCAAGTGCATTACAAGCAGGTGCCGATGCTGTTGCGGTGGTGGGTGCGCTGTTTAACGCAAACGATATTATGGAAACCAGTCAGCAATTTACACATTTATTCAAAACAACATCTATTTAATTCAGCCAACATCATGACTTCACAAAACCAAATCCTGTTTGAAAAATCCCAGCAACTCATTCCGGGCGGCGTCAATTCGCCGGTGCGCGCGTTTCGTAGCGTAGGCGGCACGCCAATATTCTTCAAAAAAGGCTTGGGATCAAAATTGTGGGATGCCGATGGCAAAGAATATATCGATTATATCAATTCTTGGGGGCCGATGATTGTCGGCCACGCGCACCCGGAAGTGATTGCAGCTGTGCAGGAAGTCGCCGCCAATAGCTTATCGTTTGGCGCGCCGACTGGGCTAGAGCTGGAGATGGCAGAAGTAATCAACAAGCTTGTGCCAAGCATGGAGCAAGTGCGCTTGGTCAGTAGCGGTACAGAGGCTACCATGAGTGCCATCCGCGTTGCGCGCGGATTTACTGGCCGCAATAAAATTGTGAAATTTGAAGGCTGCTACCATGGCCACTCCGATGCGCTGCTGGTGAAAGCGGGATCTGGCTTGCTGACATTCAGTGATGCCAGTTCAAAAGGGGTGCCAAGCTCGGCGGGCGTGCCAGCTGAAGTGGTAGCGGATACGCTCACGCTGGAATACAACAATACGCAGTCGCTCAAAGATTTATTCAGCCAGATTGGCGACCAGATTGCCTGCGTGATTATCGAGCCGGTGGTGGGCAATATGAACCTGATTGTGCCGCATAAGGAATTCTTAACGACGTTGCGCGAGCTTTGTACTCAGCATGGCACAGTGCTGATTTTTGATGAAGTGATGACCGGCTTCCGCGTGGCATTGGGTGGCGCACAGGCGCTTTATAACATTAAGCCTGATATGACGACATTGGGCAAAGTCATTGGTGGCGGTTTGCCAGTGGGCGCTTTTGGCGGGCGCAAGGACATCATGAGCTGTCTCGCCCCTCTAGGCCCGGTCTATCAGGCGGGCACGCTGTCGGGTAACCCGGTGGCGGTGACAGCGGGTTTAACCACGCTTAAATTGATACAGGAAAAAGGCTTTCACGAGAAACTTACTGCACAAACCAAAAAACTGATGGACGGCCTGGTGCAAGCCGCTAAAGACGCGGGTGTGACCTTTAGTGCACAAAGTGTTGGCGGCATGTTCGGGCTGTATTTTATGCAGACCTGCCCTGTTTCTTTTGCCGAGATGATGCAATCGGATAAGGAGGCTTTTAACAAGTTTTTCCACAGCATGTTGGATAGCGGTGTTTATCTTGGCCCGTCTGCGTTCGAGGCGGGGTTTGTTTCAGCCGCACATACAGATGAAGATATTGCGTTTACGATTGAAGCTGCGAAAAAAGCATTCTCTGCGATTTGAGGCATTATTTTGCCCTATGTGATTGATAGCAAGACGTTTTAACGGTATTATTGAAGGTTCCGCTAAATGTTTTGAAATTAATTTACTTTAAAATAACATAAGATCACCAGGCAATGAATATGTCAGTCGTGCAAGTTAAAAAATTTAAGGGAAAGACCCCGGAAAATCAGGGTTTATATAACAAACGTAACGAAAAAGATGCCTGTGGCGTAGGTTTTGTAGCGCACATCAAAGGTAAAAAAAGTCACGAAATTGTTCAGCAGGGTTTAACGCTTTTAACCAACCTTACGCATCGCGGCGCCACCGGTTATGACCCGAAATTGGGTGATGGCGCAGGTCTGCTTATGCAAATGCCAGACGCATTTATGCGCCGCGAAGCAGCCAAGCTCAATATCAACTTGCCAGAGGCTGGTAAATACGCGGTTGGTAACTTGTTCTTGCCGCAGGACGCCAAAAACCGTGCCGCCTGTGAGGCACTGATTGCCAAAATTATTTCAGAAGAAAAACAAACTCTGCTTGGCTGGCGCGATGTGCCGGTGGATAACAGCAATATCGCTCAAGCAGCGCGCGATGTAGAGCCTTGCATGCGCCAGGTGTTTATTGGCAGTAATGCGGCAGACCAAACCACTTTCGAGCGCAAATGTTTTGTGATTCGCAAACGCGTGGAACATGCTGTGAATGCGCTAAACTTGAAAGATAACGCTGCATTTTATGTGCCTTCACTTTCAAGCAGAACGATTGTTTACAAGGGTATGCTGTTGGCCAATGAAGTGGGCGTTTACTATCGTGACTTGGCAGATGAAAGCGTGGTTTCAGCACTTGCATTGGTGCATCAGCGTTTTTCTACCAACACCTTCCCCGCTTGGGATTTAGCACATCCGTTCCGCATGATTGCGCACAACGGTGAAATTAATACCGTTCAAGGCAATGTGAACTGGATGGCGGCGCGTCATGAGACCATGAAATCAGCGGTCATTGGCGAAGATTTAGATAAGCTTTGGCCGTTAATTGCCGAGGGTCAATCGGACTCTGCCTGTTTTGATAATTGCCTGGAGTTGCTGGTGGCGGGCGGTTACAGTTTGCCGCATGCCATGATGATGCTGATTCCGGAAGCCTGGAATAACAATGCACTGATGGATGATGAGCGTCGTGCGTTTTACGAATATCACGCCGCTTTGATGGAGCCGTGGGATGGGCCCGCTGCTGTGGCGTTTACTGACGGCGATATGATTGGTGCAACGCTGGATCGCAATGGCCTGCGCCCTGCCCGTTATTTAGTGACGGACGACGATGTGGTGATGATGGCGTCTGAAATGGGTGTGCTGACATTCCCGCAGGAAAAAATCGTTAAAAAATGGCGCTTACAGCCCGGAAAAATGCTGCTGATAGACACGCAGCAAGGCCGCATTATTGATGATGCGGAAGTAAAAAGTGAGTTGGCTTCTGCCAAGCCTTATAAAGCATGGATTGAACAATCACGCTATTTCCTGGGCGATCTGCCAAAAGAAAGTGCTCAGCTGGAAATGGCGGAAAGTTTGCTGGATACGCAGCAGGCCTTCGGGTATAGCCAGGAAGATATTAAATTTGTATTGCAGCCGATGATCGCCAATGGTGAAGAAGGTGCTGGCTCAATGGGCAATGATGCGGCTTTGCCGGTGTTGTCCAATAAGGCAAAATTGCTTTACAACTATTTCAAACAGCTATTTGCGCAAGTGACCAACCCGCCAATCGACCCGATTCGTGAGGAACTGGTCATGTCACTGGTGACGTTTATTGGGCCCAAGCCTAACTTGTTAGGTGTGGATGAAATTAATCCGCCATTGCGCCTGGAGGCCAGTCAGCCTGTTTTAACCTTATCGGAATTAGAGCAGCTGAAAAATATTGGCACTTCAACTAAAGGCCAGTTCAAATCACTGGTGCTGGATATTACCTACGATGCGCAGCAAGGCAAAGCAGGCATGGCGAATGCCATTACCAATTTAAACAAAGCTGCAGAAAAAGCAGTGCAGGATGGCTTTAATGTGTTGATTCTGTCAGACAGGGCCATTTCGAAAAACCGCATCGCTATTCCAGCATTGCTGGCATGTTCTGCTACCCATGAGTTTTTAGTTAAAACTGGGCTACGCACCAGCACTGGCTTGGTAGTAGACACAGGTTCGGCACGAGAAGTCCATCATTTTGCATTATTGGCCGGTTATGGAGCAGAGGCGGTTTGCCCATGGCTGGCATTCGAGACGATTGGTCATCTGGCAAGTGATCATTATGTTGCCAGCAAAAACTTCGTTAAAGCCATCGGTAAAGGCTTGTACAAAGTCATGTCCAAAATGGGTATTTCCACATACCAATCGTATTGCGGCGCCCAGATTTTTGAAGCAATCGGTTTAAATAGCCAGTTTATAGATCAATACTTTACAGGAACAGCTACACAAATCGAAGGCATTGGCCTGGATGAAGTGGCTGAAGAAACGCTGCGTTTGCATAACCTGGCTTTTGGTAATGACCCGGTATTAATGACTCAGCTGGATGCAGGTGGTGAGTATGCCTTCCGGGTACGAGGCGAAGAGCACATGTGGACGCCGGAAACCATTGCCAAGCTGCAAAACGCTACGCGCACCAACAAATTTGATACTTACAAAGAGTATGCCAAACTGATTAACGATCAAACACGCCATTATAAAACTTTGCGCGGTTTGTTTGAGATTAAACCGGCAGGCGCCTCGATTGCTTTGGATCAGGTAGAGCCTGCCAAAGACATCGTGAAGCGCTTTGCAACTGGCGCAATGTCTTTAGGTTCTATCTCAACCGAGGCGCACGCGACCTTGGCCATCGCTATGAACCGCATCGGTGGTAAGTCTAACACCGGTGAAGGCGGTGAAGACGCCAAACGTTTTATTCCGGTTGCACAAGATACCACCATGGCTAACGTCATTGGCCATGATTTGGTAGAAAGCAATATTCCGCTTAAAGCGGGAGATTCGATGCGTTCGCGCATCAAGCAGGTGGCTTCAGGCCGCTTCGGAGTGACCGCTGATTATTTAGCTTCTGCTGACCAAATTCAAATCAAAATGGCTCAGGGTGCAAAACCAGGTGAAGGCGGTCAGTTGCCCGGCCATAAGGTAAGCCCGTATATCGCCAAGTTGCGTTTCAGCGTGCCAGGGGTTGGTTTAATTTCGCCGCCACCGCACCATGATATTTATTCGATTGAGGATTTGGCACAGCTGATTCACGACCTGAAAAACGCTAATCCCAAAGCATCCATTTCGGTGAAACTGGTTTCGGAGACAGGGGTGGGCACTGTAGCCGCAGGTGTGGCTAAAGCGAAATCCGACCATATTGTCATTGCAGGCCATGATGGCGGTACAGGCGCATCGCCTATTTCTTCTATTAAGCATGCCGGCACGCCATGGGAGTTGGGTCTGGCAGAAACGCAGCAGACTTTAGTGCTGAATCAACTGCGTGGCCGCGTCGTTGTGCAGGTTGATGGCCAAATGAAAACAGGTCGCGACGTATTGATTGGTGCGTTACTGGGGGCTGATGAGTTTGGTTTTGCCACGGCACCGCTGGTGGTAGAAGGCTGCATCATGATGCGTAAATGTCATCTCAATACTTGTCCTGTGGGCGTAGCTACGCAAGATCCGATATTGCGTAAAAAATTCACAGGCCAGCCAGAGCATGTCGTGAATTTCTTCTTCTTCATTGCAGAAGAGGTGCGCGAACTGATGGCCAACATCGGTATTGCAAGGTTTGATGATTTGATTGGGCGCAGTGATTTGCTGGATATGAAAGCCGGTATCGACCACTGGAAAATCCAAGGTTTGGATTTAAGCAAAATTTTACATCAGCCGGATATGCCCGCAAGCGTTTCCCGCAAAAATAACGATGTGCAGGATCACGGCTTGGTGAACGCGCTGGATAACAAGCTCATTGAGTTGGCAAAACCTGCGTTAGAGAAACGCGAAAAAGTGATGATTGATTTGCCGATTACCAATACCAATCGCACGGTTGGTACCATGCTCTCTAACCAGGTAGCGGTGCGTTATGGCAACACTGGTTTGGCGGATGACACAATTCATGTGAATTTTGCCGGCACCTCAGGCCAAAGTTTCGCCGCATTTTTAGCCAAAGGCATTACCTTTGATTTGACCGGCGAGGGCAATGATTATGTAGGCAAGGGCCTATGCGGCGGCCGCATTATTATCAAACCGCCGGCAGCGTTTAGAGGCATTCCGCACGAAAATATCATCATCGGTAATACTGTGATGTACGGCGCGACTACGGGCGAAGCCTATTTTAACGGTGTGGCAGGCGAGCGTTTCTGCGTGCGTAATTCGGGCGCCAGCGCCGTAGTAGAAGGTGTTGGTAATCATGGTTGCGAATACATGACAGGTGGCACGGTGGTGGTGTTGGGCATTACTGGGCAGAACTTCGCAGCAGGCATGAGCGGTGGCGTAGCATATGTTTATGATGAGGATGGCTTATTTGCAAAACGCTGCAATATGAATATGGTGTCCCTGGAAACAGTGCTGCATATAGATCATATAGCGGCAGATGCAGTGCATCACCTTGATCAGCCTGATGAAGTGACCTTGCTTTCCTTAATCAACAAACATATCAAATACACTAACAGTGCGCGTGCCAAGGCCATTCTCGCCGACTGGGACAATGCGCGCGGCAAGTTCGTGAAGGTAATGCCAAATGAATATAAACGCGCATTGATTGAACTTGCTGAAGATAAAGTATTGGTGGCTGCATAATGGGTAAAGGCTTTTAATATGGGTAAAGTTACAGGATTTATGGAATTTGAGCGGCTATCAGAGGCTAGTTTGCCAGTCGCTGACCGCGTTAAAAACTACAAAGAGTTTGTATTGCATCTGACGGATGACCAGGCCAAACAGCAGGGTGCGCGTTGTATGGATTGCGGCATTCCGTTTTGCACCACGGGCTGCCCGATTAACAACATCATCCCGGATTGGAATGACTTGGTGTACCGCCAGGATTGGCACGGCGCGATAGACGTGCTGCACTCAACCAACAACTTCCCCGAGTTTACGGGCCGCATCTGTCCGGCACCCTGCGAAGCAGCCTGTACTTTGAATATCAATAACGACGCAGTCGGCATTAAGTCGATAGAGCATGCCATCATCGATAAAGCTTGGGAAAATGACTGGGTAACCCCGCAAATCAATCCCAATAAAACCGGTAAAAAAGTAGCGATTGTGGGCTCTGGCCCTGCCGGACTGGCTGCGGCGCAGCAGCTCGCGCGGGTTGGCCACAGTGTGACTGTGCTTGAGAAAAACGACCGTATCGGCGGTTTGCTGCGTTATGGCATTCCAGATTTCAAAATGGAGAAATTTCACATTGACCGCCGTATGAAGCAGATGCAGGCCGAGGGCGTCGAATTTAAGGTGAATCAGCACGTAGGTCAAAATGTGAGTGCGGATGATTTGCTCAGCCAGTATGATGCGGTAATTTTGGCGGGTGGTGCAGAACAGCCACGTGATTTGCCGGTGCCTGGTCGTGAGCTTGATGGCGTGATGTTTGCGATGGACTTTTTACCGGCGCAAAACAAGGTGGTTGCTGGTGATTCTGTGCCCAATCAAGTCAAAGCAACCAACAAAGACGTAGTGGTGATTGGCGGCGGAGATACCGGCTCAGACTGCGTAGGCACGTCAAACCGTCATGGCGCTTTAAGCGTTACCCAATTTGAACTGATGCCCCGTCCGCCTGAAAAAGAAAATAAAGAACTGGTTTGGCCGAACTGGCCGCTCAAATTGCGCACTTCTAGCAGTCACGAGGAAGGTGCCAATCGCGACTGGTCTGTGACGACCAAAGAGCTTGTCGGTGAAAACGGCAAAGTGACTGCATTAATAGGTGCGCGCGTGGAATGGAAAGACGGCAAAATGAGTGAGATCCCGGGTTCTGAGTTCACGATAAAGGCAGATTTGGTACTGCTGGCCATGGGCTTTGTTTCGCCAGTGCAAAAACTGCTGGATGCGTTTGGTGTCGAAAAAGACCAGCGTGGTAATGCTAAAGCAACGACCGATGGTGATGGTTGCTATAAAACCAGCAAAGATAAAGTATTTGCCGCAGGTGATGTGCGGCGTGGGCAGTCATTAGTTGTTTGGGCGATTCGTGAAGGCCGCCAGGCGGCGCGTGCTGTCGATGAATATTTAATGGGCGCATCCACACTGCCTCGTTAATGCTAATCTGAAACAAAAAACTAAGGATGCAAAATAAGTTGTTTTGCATCCTTTTTTATTAGGTAAATAAAATGACTCAACTGAAAAACGACACTTTCCTGCGCACGCTCATGCGTCAGCCCACAGACTACACGCCAGTATGGATGATGCGTCAGGCCGGGCGCTATTTACCGGAGTATCGCGCAAGCCGTAAAACCGCCGGCAGTTTTTTGCAGTTGTGCAAAAGTCCAGATTTTGCGACCGAAGTGACCATTCAGCCGCTGGATCGCTACCCTCTTCTGGATGCTTCAATCTTATTTTCAGACATTCTTACCGTGCCGGATGCGATGGGTCTCGGCTTGTATTTTGAGGAAGGTGAGGGCCCAAAATTTGAGCGTACAGCATCGGATGAATCCAGCATTAAAGCACTGGATGTGCCAGATATGGCCAAGCTGCAATACGTGTTCGATGCAGTGAGCAGCATCCGTAAAGCCTTGAATGGACGTGTGCCGTTGATTGGTTTTTCAGGTAGCCCCTGGACGCTTGCGACGTATATGGTGGAAGGCAAAGGCGGTACGGACTTTCTTAATACCAAGAAGCTCATGTATGCGCGTCCTGAGTTATTGCATCATATTCTGGAAGTGAACGCACAGACCATTATTCAGTACCTCAATGCGCAGATTGCCGCCGGAGCACAGGCTGTGATGATTTTTGATTCTTGGGGAGGGGCGCTCTCGCACAATGCCTATATTGAGTTTTCGCTTAATTATATGCAAAAAATCGTGAATGGCCTGACCAAAGAAGCGGAGGGTCGCAAAGTGCCAAGTATCGTCTTTACCAAAGGCGGCGCGCTCTGGCTGGAAGCGCAGGCTGACATCGGCGCAGATGCGCTAGGTCTGGATTGGGCAGTGGATATAGGCCAGGCACGCAAGCGGGTGGGTGATAAAGTGGCATTGCAGGGCAATATGGATCCGGCGATTTTGCTTTCAACGCCCGAAGCCATCGAGAAAGAAGTTGCCAGTATTTTGGCAAGCTATGGCCATGGACATGGACATGTGTTTAACCTAGGTCATGGCATCACACAGTGGACACCCCCTGAAAACGCAGCATGTATGATTAATGCTGTAAGAATGCTAAGCGCTCAATATCATCGCTAACCATGTTTAATTAGGGACATGCTGCGTTTCAGTGAGGACTAACCTTCAGGTTATGTCATAACTAAAATGCGGGTGTGCTAATTAATAGTATCAAAGAAATCCCTAATTGAAAAGCCCGATAAATCGGGCTTTTCAACTATTTCAGCGACATGCGTTTTGGAGTTTCATCTTTATCTATCAACTGATGTTTTAACGCGCCTGCAATATGCAGAATAATGACAAGCAGAATAATGACACCAATCACTTCATGCACCTCTTTGAATATTTCGCGCATGTCTTTATTATCTAGCCCCTGGATTAAGTCTATGCCAAACCATTTAATCCCATATTTACTATTGGTTGCCATGATGATGCCGCTGACAGGCAGTGCTACCATGAGCAGGTAAAGCAAATGATGCGCGCCTGTAGCGAGCTTTCTCTCCCATGCTTTAAGTGAAGCCAGCATGGCGGGTGGGCGATGTGTGATGCGCCAGAATACACGAAACAAAATGATTGCAAACAATGTTACACCGATGGATTTGTGCAAATTAAAATAGAAAGCTCTGGCGGTGGTTTCCTCGGTGAATTGCCATGTGTAAATGCCTAAATCAAACAAATCCAGATTCATCAGTTTAGGCGCATCTTTAGGCAGTTCACTCATATACCAGCCCAAGGCAAACATCACAAAAATACCAAGTGCAATGAGCCAATGTAGAATAATCGCTGTCTTAGTGTAGCGTAAAGTACTTTGATTCATAGTAATATCCCAGAGTAAATAACAAGTGCTTATGTGACACGTGTCACAGCAGATTGTTGCACGCAAAGACAATATTCTAATCGGTAACTTAAAGTAAAGGAAAGCGTCATGCGAATTCTAATGATAATCATGAGCATGTTTGCACTGATGGGCTGCGCGCATGGCCAGGCGGCACACGATGCCTTTACAGTCGAGAATGCGGGCGATGGTATTTATGTACATCACGGCGTACATTTGGATATTGATGATGGTTACCAGGGCGATATCTGCAATGCTAGCTTTGTAGTCGGCAGCAAAGGCGTGGCGGTGATCGATACCGGCGGCAGCCTGAAAGTGGGCAAACAGCTGCGCGATGCTATTCGCAAAGTGACACCGCTCCCGGTGTTGTATGTCATCAATACACATGTGCACCCGGACCACATCTATGGCAACGCGGCTTTTCTTGAAGACAAGCCTGAGTTTATCGGCCATGATAGATTGGCCACCGTAATGGAGTTGCGCCGAGAGCAATACGCCAAACTGAATGCCAGACTCCTGGGTGAGGATGCCAAAGGCAGTGAGCTGGTTAAACCTACGGTGAGCGTTAAAACAACGCTGGAGCTGGATTTGGGCGACAGAAAACTCATGCTGACTGCCCACCCGGTTGCACATACGAACACCGATGTTTCTGTGATGGAAAATAAGACCAGCACTTTATTTGCAGGTGATTTGCTGTTTATCGAACGCACGCCTGTGCTGGAAGGCGACATCAAGGGATTGATTGCTGAAATCGAGAAGCTGAAAAGTAGCTCCGCAAAGCAAGTTGTACCAGGCCATGGGCCGGTGACCAAAGACTGGATTAAGGCACTTGATGATGCGCAATACTATTTGAATGTATTACTAACAGATATTCGTGCCAGCATCAAAAAAGGTGAAAGCATGGAATCCGCGATGAGTAGCGCCGCCGCAACTGAAAAAGGTAAATGGAAATTATTCGATATAGCCAACAGGCGCAATGTGAATACGATTTACCCGGCACTTGAGTGGGAATAGGAAAGCGGCTTGCGGCCGGCTTTCCTGAAAACGAATTATTTCTTTTTAAGGTTATCCAGGCTACATGCCGTGACAGGATTTAGATACAGCATCAGCAAGCCGCCCGAAATCGCAAGATACTGCAGTACAGGAAGTTTAAGCAGGAAGGAAATAATGACGGCATAAACGGCCATGAATATTGCGAAAAATTTGGTCTTGAAGCCAAAAAACAATGCCAAGCCACCTGCCAGCTGCACCAAAATAATCAATGGCGCAAAAATACCAGGTAAACCTAGGCTACCCAAGCCCATCTGATACTCTTGATAACCGCTGGGATTGGTAAAAAAACCGTAAATGAGCATTACAACCTGCAGTAAAAAAATCTGTGCGAGCAAAATACGCGCAAGTGTTGACAAATAACGTTGCATAACTAACCTTATGAATAGAGTTGACCAAAAATAATAGCCTGCATAATGCACCGAACCCATTGAATCTGCAAGCGCATCTAAAACAATGCCACAATTATCCGAAGTTAACATCAAACATGTCAATTGGCACGAAGCTGAAAATCTTTTGCGGGAAGCAAGAATGCAAGTGTTTATTGAGGAACAGCATGTACCGGTTGATCTGGAATGGGATGGCTTGGATGAAAGTGCCAGCCATTTGCTGGCTATGTTTGAAGACCATCCCATTGCCTGCGCGAGAATTGTTGACTATAAAATTATCAGCCGTATGGCAGTTCTCAAGCACTGGCGCGGCATGGGGCTGGGTACTGCTCTGCTACAGGAGGCGATTAAGCTTTGCAAACGGCAAGACAGCAAAGCAATTTCGTTGTCTGCGCAAACACATGCGATCGATTTTTACAGCCGGGCGGGATTCAAGGTGGTAAGTGGTGAATACATGGATGCCAATATTCCGCATGTAGATATGCTGCTGGCGCTTGCAGATTAAGTTTAAGGATTAAATTGATACTAGCGCCAAGCATTTGGTAAAATAACATTTTAATTATTGAGAATCCCAAGAGAATATTATGTCAAAAATCATTTTCAAAGCTGGCGAAGCAACTGTATTTTCAGAAGGTAAAGACGTTACTGCTGCAATGCCGGAAATTTTAATCGGCGCAGTCGATGGCCCAGTTGGTCAAGCATTTGCCAACTTGATGGCGCAAAGCAAAGGCCACACTGCGATGTTTGCTGTGCGTGATATCAATCAGCTAGTGCGTCCAGTTTGTATGACTGTGCCAAAAGTGACTTTGAAAGGCAGCACTGATGTAGGTTTGTTTGGCGGCGTAGTACAGGCAGCCACAGCAGATGCGATTCTGGATTGCGTGATTGAAGGCATCATTCCTAAAGACCAAGCGAACGATTTGTGTATCATCAGTCTGGTTTGGATTGACCCAGGCTGCATTGCGCTAGAAAAAGAAGGCAAATTGGACAAGGCCGATATGTACAAAAACAACTACGATGCGACAAAATTGGCGATCAAACGTGCACTGAACGACGAGCCAAGTATCGATGAACTGATTGCTAATCGCCATAAAATCAAACACTGCATGTGGGAAGATTCTTGGGATCAAAAGTAAGCTGGGAACAAAAATAACATAACTCTTGCCAAAGTGCCCAAAGGTTTTTACTATTAACTAATAAGATAAAACTTGGAGGGCATATGGCAGAACGTAATGTATGTATGGAAGCGTTCGAACGGCTTTGTGAGGACGTGAATGCAGACAAGAAATCCGCGATTGATGAATCAGATTACTGGCTGTTCGAGTTGGGGTTTCGATCTGCAATAGAGGAACTGTTGAGCATTGCGGATACCGGTTCGCAAAGCCGGAAATTTGTATCGCCGCGCTTCCAAATGCTGGCAGATAGAATCCTGCAGTCCCGGATGCATTAATAAAAAAGCAGCTCAGGCTGCTTTTTTCTTTTTTAGATTCAGTAAAATTTTTCTAACCGGGGTGGGAATGGCTGCATGGATTGCCTCATCAAGCCCTATCCATAAGGTGTTTGGTGCATTTGGCTGGTTGTCTGTTTGAATTAGCACCGGCTGAATGTTCAACTTAAAATGCGTAAATGTGTGTGTGAACTTGGGCAGTATCTCCGCATTATCCGGCGCGGCATCAGTTTCCGGAAAACTCCATAAACCACCCCAAATTCCGGTATTGGCGCGCTTCTGCAGCATCACCTCGTTAGCATGGAGATATAACAGCATGATTGTGCTACGCTCGGGCAGCGTTTTGCGCGGTTTAGGCGTAGGTAACGCCTGCGTTAGCTGCAGTGCATGCGCCTGGCATGTAACCATTGCCGGACATGCCTCGCACCGAGGGCGTGAACGCACGCACAATGTGGCGCCCAAATCCATCAGTCCTTGCGTATATGCGCCTGCTTCTTCATTAGGGTTTTCGCGGCTGGCAATTTCCCACATCTCTTTTTCAATGTTGGGTAAGCCGGGCCAGCCTTGAATCAGAAAATGCCGCGCAAATACACGCTTTACATTGCCATCCAAAATCGGCATCGGCAGGTTAAACGCAAAAGTGGAAATGGCGGCAGCAGTGGAGCGGCCAATGCCAGGCAGACTTAAAATGTCGTCGAATTGTGTCGGGAAATTTCCTGAAAACTCATCTACGATTTTTTGTGCGGTATTGTGCAAATTGCGCGCACGTGAGTAGTAGCCAAGTCCGCTCCAGGACTGCAAAACTTCTTCTTGGGTGGCTGCTGCAAGTGCAGCAATGGTAGGAAATCGCCGCATAAATTTAGTGTAATAACCAATAACGGCAGCCACCTGCGTTTGCTGCAGCATGATCTCGGAAACCCAAATGGCGTAAGGGTCTGTAATATTTTGCCAAGGTAAATCATGGCGGCCGTGCAGCTTTTGCCAGGCAATAATCTTGTCAGCAAAAGCTGGCATAGTTAAAATTTGAGCAATTTTTTGAGTTTCTTTTCGGCTTTTTCTTTAGCGATTTCTTCGGCAGACTTTGGCTCCTCTGCGGGCGCTGCGGGTTGTGCTGGCGCAGCCTCGGTACCAGTAGGTGTTGTGGGTGCAGGGGCTTCGGTGGCTTTTTTCTTGCCTAACAAGCCTTTAAGCGCTTCTGCTTTGTCGCCGCCGCCAATCAACTCTTTTACGGCAGCCCCCTTTTCGCCCCCTACTTTATCCAGCAGTTTCGATTGTGCCAAGCCAGAAGCGATTGCAGTAAAATCCATGCCATATTTGGGATTTGCAAATGTGCCGCTGATTTTAATGGGAATGGGGATTCCGCTCAGTTCATCAAGATCCGCACCGCCCTGGCCTTTAAGTGATTTTACAACCGTAGGTTTAGCAGTGTAGTTGATTTTTTCATTGCCAATGTCTATGTCGCCACGGCTATCGCCTTTGGCCAGACGCAACACAGGAGCTTTCATCGCCAAATCTTCGTTATGCGCAACACCGTTTTTAATATCAAACGTAGCGGTGAGTTCACTAAAGTCGGTTTTCTTGGATTTATCGGCATCCGCCTCTTTGGTTTTAAACACATTCACTTTATTTTTAAGCTCGCGAATGCTGCCTGCAATATCCACGCCCTTTAGCGCGCCATCTGCCACATTAAGCGAGGCATTGCCCAGTAGTCCTTTTTTAAGCGCGCCTACGCTACTGCCTTGCGTCGTCACGTCGATATTGACAGTGCCGGTGCCGGAAAGCATATCGTTATTAATCGCATCCACCATCAGCGGCCCGATCGAAACGCCTTTCATGGATTGCTTAAAGGCGATGCTGGGTGTTGCACGTGCATCTACCTTAAGCATGCCGCTCATGCTGCCTTGATACAAGTTGGCGGCAAACGGCGAAACTGTCACCAGCCCGCTATCCGCTTTAAGTCCGATGTTGACGTTCTGGGTTGTCACATTGGCAAGCTTCAGCCAGCCGATTTTCGCGTCGCCAGACGCGTTAAGCTTTTTTAGCGCACTCAGATCGATCGGTGTGTCGGCAGCGCTTTTTTCGGCCGGCTTATCACTTTTGGCGATGTATTTATCTGCATCCAATTTATCGACGTTCACGTTAAAGCTGTAAATCGGGTCGTTAAACCTTGTGATGCCAATATCTGCGTGAATCTGGCTGTCATCAACCTTGGCAGCCAGCGGGCTTAAGTTTAATTTCTGGCCGTCTGCTTTTAAATCAATACGGATATTGGATGCTTTGGTTTTGCCGTATTTAAGATTGCCAATCCGAATGGAGCCGTCCGCATTCAGGGCTTTAAGCGCGCTTAAATCAAGGGGTTTGTCTGCATCTTTTTTAGCATTTGCATCGGCTTTTACATATTTATCGACATCCACGTGATCAATGTCCAGATCAAAGGTGTAAAGTGGTTTTGCGAAGTGGCTGATGCCAAAATTACCTTTAATCCGGCTATCATCCACCTTTACATTCAAACCGCTTAAGGCCAGTTTTTCACCATCCGCCTTTATGCTGACATTCAGGCCTGAAATACGGTATTTGTCATATGCAATGCTGCCTATATTGAGCTTGCCGTCCAGGAAAATGTTTTTAAGTGCAGACATGTCCTCAGGCTTTTCATTGGCTTTGGCAGGCGCGTCAGATTTTGCCAGCAGTTTATTTAGATCCAATTTATCTGCATTCAGGTTGAATTTAATGTTGGGCTTCTTGAAGCTGCTCACAGCAACGTCGCCGTTAAGCTTGGTTTCAGCAATGTTTAGATTAAACTTGCTGTTAGCAGTTTCGTTCTTAATATCGGCATGAGCGCCTAAATTAAATGTGCCTTTCATGCTGCCATTTGGCAGGTTGGGGTCTTTAATATCCAGATTGCCTGTTAGTTTTGGAATATCAAATACCAAATTTTCGAGGTTGCCGCTAAATGGCGAAGAGAAATTGCCGGTGATGATGCGCTTACCTTGCACGGCAGATAAATCACCCGTAATGCCGCTGCTTTGCAGGGCTTTGGGCGAACCCTTCATGTCGGCCAATACCATGTTGGCTTTAAAAGTTTCACCTGACTTTTCCTGGCCTAAACTAACTGTTACTTTTTTGCTGCTTACTTCATCTTTCTGGATAGTGAGCGCCGGAGCGTAAAGGTCGATGCTTTGTTTAGCGCCATCAAACAAGCCGGAGGCTACAAATTTCAAGTCATCCACCAGAAATTCCATCACCTCCGGCTTGGCGTCTACATCGCCGCTGGCCTTAATATCCATGCTTTTACCGCTTAGCATGTCGCCCACGATATGGCTATCTAAGCCCTTGACTTTAAAGTGCTTGGTTTCCGGGTCTATCAGGAAATTGCCTTTAAGATTGATATTGGCGGCTGTTTCCGGTTTGTTTGAAGTAAGCGTAAAGTTTGTGTCTAGATCAACGGGTTCAGCCAAGGCGATATGGCCGGATTGCATATTAAATCTGGTGACGTTATAAGTCGCCCCTGTGGCTTCATCCGTGTATTTCACCTCGGAGTTGGTGACATTAACGCCATCAATATCAAATTTAATTTTGGTTTCTTCTTCGTCTTTGCTAAGCAAGTCATCAAAATTGGTGGTGCCGTCTTTGTATTTGATGATATTGGCTTTTGCGCCATCTACATAGACAGTATCTACCACCAGCTCCTTTTTAAGCAAAGGCATTACGGCAAGTGCGACTTTTACGCTGTTGACCGAGGCGAATTCTTTGTCAGACTTGTGTTCAGAGAGAGATAATTTGCCGAGGTCGGCGCCGATTTTTGGCCAGAAACTTAGTTTGATATCGCCATCGATATGCAGTGTGCGCTCTTTCTTGTCTTTGACTAATTTAACGATTTCGTCTTTGTAGTCGTTTGGGTTGAATGTGGCAGCAAAATAGCCGGCAATCATCAGTACCAAAACAATAATGCCACCAATGCCGTAAAGCGCATATTTGATTATTTTATTCATCGCTGCCTCGCTTAACTTGCTGAAATTTTTTTGAGTCTAGCTTAAGGAAATAGTTTACCAATAATACGCCAGCACTGCCAAACCAAAGATAATGCGATACCACGCAAACACCGTAAAATCGTGGTTGGCCACGAAGCGAATAAGCATGCGGATGACGAGCAAGGCTGAAACAAATGCGGTGACAAAACCGATAAGGAATATAGGCAAATCCGCCGCGCTCAAAAATTGATAGCTTTTCAGCAAATCAAAACCGGATGCTGCAAACATAATTGGAATTGCCAAAAAGAACGAAAACTCAGTCGCCGCATGGCGATCCAGGCCTGCCGAAATGCCGCCCAGAATGGTCGCTCCGGCACGTGATACGCCCGGCACTAGCGATAGTGTCTGTGCGAGGCCGATTTTAAGCGCTTGCAATGGCGTCATGTCATCAACGGTTTTGGTTTCGCCGTGTTCCAGATATTTTTCTATCAGCAAAATCGCAACACCACCGACGATGAGGGCGCAAGCCACGGTGAACGGTGCGAATAGATAGAGTTTGATCTGCTTATGAAACAGCAGCCCCACAAAAGCCGCCGGAAAGAAAGCTAAAGCCAGATTGATAAAAAATCCGCGTGATGAAGTTTGATCTCGCAGGTGAATGATTTTGTCAATCAGACGTTGGCGATATTCCCAGCAAACCGCCAGAATCGCGCCAAGCTGGATAATGATTTCGAATACATCACGCTTCTCTTTACTTAAAAAATTAAGCAAATCGCCTGCGATAATAAGGTGGCCTGTGCTGCTGATGGGCAGGAACTCGGTTGCGCCTTCCACCAAGCCCATGATGATGGTTTTGATGACTAATAAAATATCCATGCCGCATTCTACCAAACAAAAAGGGCGTCAATGCGCCCTTGCGACGATATTCCTCGATTTATTTCAGCATGCCTAACACAGTGCTTAGCAAATTACCTGAGTTGGCTTCTACTTCGCCGTTTGGCGTCATTTTATCAATCACGGTCGGCAAATGTTCGGCGATTTGTGCGCTTAAGGTTTCCGGTGAAATGCCGAATTTTGCGGCCATCTCTGCAATAGCACCGTTACCCAAAACGCTGGAAAGCTGGTCAGCAGAAATGGGCATATTCTCTCCCTTCCCCACCCAGGAGGCTGCTTGTTCTGCCAAGCCGTTTTCTTTAAATTTATCTAAAATGCCGCTCAAACCGCCATTTTGGTTAAACATATCCAAAGCCACTTGCGCCATGCCGCCTTTTTCGCCGCCTAATTTACCTAAAACTGCACCTGCCAAGCTATCTAACAAACCCATAACATTTCCCTTGAATATTTAAAAAAATCACACACTAAAATCGTTCGTTCGGTCTTAAATAACGCCACTGCCCCATGGGAAGTTTACCTAAATTCACGCTGCCAATACGCACGCGCTTCAAGCCCACCACATGCAAGCCCACCATTTCGCACATGCGGCGAATCTGGCGTTTTTTGCCCTCACGTAATACAAAGCGCAGCTGATCTTCGTTTTGCCAGGATACTTTCGCGGGCTTAAGTTTTTCGCCATCTAAGCTCAGGCCAAAATTGAGGCGCTTCAGGTCGGCATCGCTAAGCTCGCCCTGCACTCTTACCAGATATTCTTTTTCAACACTCGAATCTTCACCAATCAAATGGCGGGCGATACGGCCATCCTGAGTGAGCACTAACAAACCTGTGGAGTCAATATCCAGGCGTCCGGCAGGGGCAAGGCCATGCAAAACCCCGCGCTGGAATTCTTTTGGCTCACGTAAATCCGGGTCATCCAACCACTCGTTATCCGGGTGTATCAGCACAATCGCCGGTTGGTAGCCATCCTCCGCCTGCCCGCTCACATAACCTACCGGCTTGTGCAGAAGGATAGTCACATTTTCCGCTTGGTGCTCTTTGGCATAACCGCTAATCACAATCTCGGCATCCGGCTTAATGCGCGTGCCCAATTTGTCGATAATCACGCCATCCACTTTCACCCAGCCGTTCACAATCCACTCGTCCGCTTCACGGCGCGAGCACAAGCCCCGCTCCGCCATCACTTTTGAGAGTCTGGGCAAATCACCACTTACGGGCGAAGATTTATACGCCACTTTTGCTGCTGCGCCATATTGCGGCGTAGTAGCGGCATCGTAGCCATCGCGCGCTTTGCCGCCACGGCGCGGCGCTTGGCGATATTGCGGTTCGTTTTTATCAGGGCGTGGTGCGGTGCGTGTATCTATGCCCGTGGGTTTTGGTTGCTTGGGTGCCGAATGAGCTTCCAAATCGCGTGGCTTGCCATCGAAGCGATGATTGCGTTGGGAGCCCGCAGGTTTAGTCACATTCACGTCATTCCCGCGCAGGCGGGAATCTATTTTGGGGTTTTCAGCCCTAGGTTCAGCATCTTGCTCGCGAACAACAGGCTTCGGCGGCGGCTTTGTTCTGTCGCGCATGGCCGGGTTAGCACGGCGCACCGGCGCCTTGCTGGCAGCAATTGAGTCACTAGGTTTTTTGGTGAGTTTAATCGTAGTCAAAATTTGGCTAACGCGTTTTGGGTGATGCAGCCATTTTAACAAAATTAAGCGGCAAGCCCTTAATTTTTCATCATTAAAATTAAAGCATTGTTTAAATGGTGATAGTCAAAAGTTCGAGCCCTATTTAGGGAGCCAGATTTTAAAAGCCTTGCAGAGATGTAAGGCTTTTTTCATTTTTGGCGGTACAAATCAATTATTTCAATTTAGAGTATGTATAGAATTTTCAGACTACCTATTATTGTTAATGAGAGTCTGCTTTAAAGCAGTCTAATTTAATAATACTATGCTCGTTACTTTAGCGACACATGAAACTCTATATATCACCGCGTATAAGTGATTGCTACAGGACCATTTTTAGTTGTATCGTCTTTTTGATACTCAAGCAAAATCGTACTGTGATTAAGGTCCTGTGTAAAAGCATAGCGTGTCAGTACATGGCCCGTCTCAAACCAAAGTGCACGACTGAAGTCTGTTTTGTCGCCGTGTGATTTTGAAAGCATATGGTTTGTTGCTAAAGCCTTCATTACGTCGTTTGGGAAGACTCCATTTGTTGATACGCGGCAAGCTTCACCAACCCATTCGATAAGATATGGGTGATTGTCTAAGGTCATCATATAGCCATTATCACCTTGGCCTCTGATCTTATCGTATTTTGCTTGTTCATCATCTGTTCTTTTGGAATTCGAACCATCTAAGGTTTGCGAATTTTCGGATTGCTTGAGACAGTAGTCTTCAAATACTCTCACTAAGCTGCCGCCATCGGCAAATGCCGAAATGGGCATAAGTGTGGATAGTAACGAAATGATGATGGCTTTCTTCATGATGACCTCCATTGAATGGCGATATAAATAAACTTAATATCAATAAATTCCTTACATTCACTACACCTTGGACTAGGCATGCCAGGAATCGTTAATACACACTTTAAGCAAGTAATCTTAAGGGATACTTAACAGATAAATTTCTACAATTAAATAATTGCCTAGGGCTGTATTATTCTGCCCTATCTTTTGATGGTCAATTCATCATGGATGCTGTGAACACCTTCAATACTTCGGACTAATTTGACTATATGATCAAGTTGGTTTTGATTGTCAACAGCACCATTGAGACGAACATCTCCCTTGAGTGTAACAACAGCAATGTCAAAACTCTTGGCCTGTTCATCATTAAGTAACGCCGTTTTAACCTTCATTGTCACATCAGAGTCACTAATTTCTGTCTTTATAGAGGTGCTTGTTTTTGTTGTATCAGTAGCTTCTTGAGGTTTATTACATCCTACGATCGTCGTCATGCCTACAAGTGTTGCACTTAAAATAAATAATTTAGCGTACGTTTTCATTTTAGAATCTCCTTTTGTTGTCTATCAACATTGATAGCACCATCAATATAACTGCGAGAACTTAAGGATTTCTTAATTTAATGTACAAGAAATAAATACAAAAAACAGTGGACTCATCCAACTCAATCCATAAAATCACAGCTCCATTGAGGTTTCGATACTGTATCTAAAGAATTTCGCATACAATTGACTAGAGGCTAAAGTATTGTGAGAAAAACACTTGAAGACAATTCATTTATGGGCTTGTCACCGCAGTGCCAATGAGGATGACATCCGTGGCGGTGAAGGAAACGTTGAGGGTGATATGATTAACCATGCAAACTGACAAGCGACCCTGAACTAACTTATTACAAAATGGGCACGTCCACGCAAAAAATAATATGACACTGGCACAGCGATTTGCGTAAGATCATTCTGCTATTTGATTGTTTCAATGGTTGCTTTAGTATTCACATTAAATTCTAAGAAAAATTTTCAGCTTATAATTGAACCTTAAGTTTTGCTTAAGAAATCTCTGCTTAAATATCTCTGACGTCTTAATTCAGACGCACTACTTAACCAAGGAGATATATTATGAAGAAGTTATTAGTTATTATCGTTACTGCTTTTGCTGCCACAAGTGCCTTTGCTGCTCCGACTTGCGATGTCCCCAAAGAAAAATGGATGAAAGAAGCTGACTTCAAAGCAAAGATAGAAAGCCAAGGCTACAAAATTAAGACGTTCAAAGTGACGAACAAGAACTGTTACGAGATTTACGGCACTGACAAGAATGGCAAGAAGGCAGAAGTTTACTTTGATCCACAGACAGCTGAAGTGCTCTTGGCAAAATAAGTTAATCACAACAAGACAATCGAATTCTGCCTCGGGGTAGATAAAAATTATCCTCCGAGGAAGGAAAGGGTGGTCAGGATGAAACTAAACGTATCCGTTGAATCCGTCTATGTATGGGATCGCTTCATACGTGTCTTTCACTGGAGTCTGGTCAGTTGTGTGCTACTTGATTACTTTGTGATAGATGACGGAGAAACTGTCCATCAGTGGTTCGGCTATGCCGCCTGTGTGCTTGTGTTGGCTCGTATAGTGTGGGGCTTCATAGGCTCAAAATATGCGCGTTATTCTGACTTTTTCCCCACTCCGACCCGAACCATCAAGTACTTGCATCACATGATTTTTGGTGAGCAGGATATGCATGTCGGCCACAATCCTCTTGGTGCCATGATGATGTTTGCATTGATGGCGCTTGTATTGGCTCTAGGGGTGACGGGCTTCATGCAGGGCCTTGATGCCTACTGGGGTGAGGAATGGCTGATGGATTTGCATGACACTCTTGCCGACATTCTAATTGTTCTCGCGGCCATACATGCACTAGCAGCAATAGCCATGAGCCACATCGAACACACTAATCTCATTAAAGCGATGATCACTGGCGTTAAAGTTTTACATTCAACAGCCAAGTCAGATAAAACAACCCAATAGTTGACTGGCTAGTTGTTAGTGAAATAAGTGGCTCTCACATGCAATGCTGACGATACACACTTCGACAGTTCATTTTTCGGACTCACTATATAGTTTATTTCCAGATGAAAATAAAAGATGTAACTTTGTGTGACAGGCCGCAATGGGTCGTTACTCGTCAATGATAACAATGCAATTCCAGTTACCAGATTCGTCAGATTTGGTGAACCAATCAGGGCTCGAACCCAATAAAAAAGCCAGCTAAGCTGGCTTTTAGTTAAGAGAATTAAGCTTGTACTAGGTTCTCCAGGGGTGTTTAGGCATATCGCATTCACCACATCGAGTGGCGCCAGCAACAGCAACGATATGGTCATTTTCAACCGTATCTCCACTTACGCCAACAGCACCAATTAAGTTGCCTCCTTTATCTACAATTGGCACGCCACCAGGGAATGTAATTAAGCCATCATTAGAATGCTCAATGCCGTAAAGCGGTGATCCAGGAATGGATAGCTTTCCAATTTCGCCAGACGGCATAGCAAAGTAACAAGCCGTTTTTGCTTTTTTAATGGCAATATCACTGCTACCCACCCAAGCATCGTCCATACGCGCAAACGCTTTGATGTTGCCACCAGAATCTAGTACGGCGATACACATTTTGACGCCAATCTCGACCGATTTTTTTACTGCGCTATCGACAATTTGTTGTGCTTCTTCGAAGGATACGTGCATTTAATTCTCCAATTTTTTGTGTTGAAACGAGGTTAAGTCTCGTTGTGGTTGTGGGCTAGGTTAACCCGATGAATTACTAAACGGTAAATATACTAGCAGTTAATTACGCTTTGAGGATTTGTTCTTAATTAAGTTTACTAGCACCTTGGGGAATAAAAAATTAAAAGCCAGCATAGCTGGCTCTTAATTGGCTAGTTAGAAGTTTTACACTTTTTGATACACTTCGCTACCCTTTTTCACAAACTCAATGGCTTTTTCCTGCATGCCTTTTTCCAAAGCTTCTTTTTCGTCCACGCCTAGTTTGTCCGCATAATCACGTACATCCTGCGTGATTTTCATGCTGCAGAAATGCGGGCCGCACATGCTGCAGAAGTGCGCTTGTTTTGCGCCTTCTTGCGGCAGGGTTTCATCGTGAAATTCCTTGGCTTTTTCCGGGTCTAGACCGAGGTTAAATTGGTCTTCCCAGCGGAATTCAAAACGCGCTTTACTCAACGCATTGTCTCGGATTTGCGCGCCCGGGTGGCCTTTTGCCAAGTCTGCCGCGTGCGCTGCGATTTTGTAGGTGATGATGCCTACGCGCACGTCTTCTTTGTCTGGCAAGCCTAAGTGTTCTTTTGGCGTTACGTAGCAAAGCATCGCACAGCCGTACCAGCCAATCATGGCGGCGCCGATGCCGCTGGTGATATGGTCATAACCCGGTGCAATATCTGTTGTAAGCGGCCCTAATGTATAAAACGGCGCTTCACCGCAATGCTCAAGCTGCAAATCCATATTCTCTTTGATGAGGTGCATCGGCACGTGACCCGGACCCTCGATCATGCATTGCACGTCATGTTTCCATGCTATCTGCGTGAGCTCACCAAGCGTTTTAAGCTCGGCAAACTGTGCTTCGTCATTGGCGTCGTAAATGGAGCCTGGGCGCAGACCGTCGCCTAAACTAAAACTCACGTCATAGGCCTTCATGATTTCGCAGATGTCTTCAAAATGCTCATATAAGAAGCTTTCTTTATGATGCGCCAAGCACCATTTAGCCATAATCGAGCCGCCGCGTGACACAATGCCTGTCATGCGTTTTGCGGTCATGGGGATGTACGCTAAACGCACGCCGGCGTGGATGGTAAAGTAATCCACACCCTGTTCCGCCTGCTCAATGAGCGTGTCGCGGAAGATTTCCCACGTTAAATCTTCGGCCTTACCATCAACTTTTTCCAGTGCCTGGTAAATCGGTACTGTGCCAATTGGCACCGGCGAGTTGCGGATAATCCACTCGCGGGTTTCATGGATGTTTTTACCAGTGGACAAATCCATCACGGTGTCGCCGCCCCAGCGCGTGCCCCACACCATTTTTTCCACTTCTTCGCTGATTGAAGAGCCCAGCGCCGAGTTGCCGATATTGGCGTTGATTTTCACTAGGAAGTTACGGCCAATGATCATCGGCTCGATCTCAGGGTGGTTAATGTTAGCAGGAATAATGGCGCGGCCGCGCGCCACTTCATCGCGTACGAATTCAGGCGTGATGACTATTGGGATACTTGCGCCGAAATCCTGGCCTTTGTGCTGTGTCTGCAGTAGTTCGCTCATGTTCTCGCGGCGCTGATTTTCGCGGATGGCGATGAATTCCATCTCAGGCGTGATGATGCCTTTGCGCGCATAGTGCATCTGGCTTACGTTCATGCCTGCTTTGGCACGCAGCGGTTTGCGCGTGAGGTTAAAGCGCATTGCGGCGAGTTCAGGGTCCGTTTTACGCTGCTGACCGAACTCCGAGCTTGGGCCGTCCAGCTGCTCTACATCATTGCGCTCGGCAATCCAGCCAGCGCGAAGCGCGGGCAAGCCATTGCGAATGTCGATTTTTATATCAGGATCGGTGTAAGGGCCGGAAGTGTCATACACCACGACTGGCGGATTTTTTTCTGCGCCAAAAGCTGACGGCGTGTCGCTCAGGCTGATTTCTCGGAATGGCACGCGCAGGTCTGGCCGCGAGCCTTCGATATAAATTTTGCGTGATTTGGCAAAAGGTTTGGTTGCGCCTTCGTCTACCGAAGCGTCTGCGCTAACAAATTTGGTGAGGTTTTTATCAATGGCATTCATGGGTTGCATCCTTGCAGTGTAAACGTAGGATGCAGATTATCTGCATTCCCTACGGCGGCATGACCCGCATCAGGTTCAAAGGGTGATTCTCACTGTTTTATAAGAAAAAACGCTTGATAAAACAGACCCCTAGCAATTGCTGAATTTACGCGAAAACGGCTTAAAAGGCAAGAAGCCATTTTTAAGGAATACACTAAATGCAGGATTTAAAAAATCTTAAATTTTTAGGATTTTTTGATAAAAAATGTTATAAATACATTAATTACACAAATATGGCATAGGGTTAATTATGGTACTTATTGCAATTTATTACGCATTAGCTATTGCAGTACTCACCCTTCATTTCACAGGTCATCTTGAGCGCTGGAATATGGAGTGGTTGGTGTTTGTGTTTGCCTTGACTGTTTTTCCGGCAGTGCTTTATTTATAGCTAATCTCGTTTGGCAAACGGCGCAGCAAGCGCCGTTTGTTTTTTCAGGCCTATATTCACTGCTTTCGGCAGTACACCATTCAGCCGGGCGAAAAATGATTGTGGTTGACCGATAAATACTTCCTGTTTTTCTTTTTCCAGCGCATTGACGACAATCCGGGCGACATCCTCTGGTGCATCCATCTGGTTTCCAGATTTTTCCAACATGGCTACTGTTTTTGCGTCATTCATAGGCGTTTTAATCCCGCGTGGTGCGACGTAAGTTACGCCAATATCGGTATCAACAAGTTCACGACGTAATGCTTGAGAAAAACCGTGCACAGCGAATTTGCTGGCACAGTAGGTTGAAAAATGCGGGAAGCCAAGCGAGCCAAATATAGATCCGATGAACAAAAAATGTCCTTGGTTTTTAGCTAAAAACGTAGGAATGATGGCGCGTGCGAGCTGGATGGGCGCAGTGACATTGGTATTAATCATTTGTGCAATGCGCGCTTCACTTTGGTCTTGGAACTGAATAAAATCAAGCACGCCGGCATTATTGATAAGAATGTCGATATCCCCCAGTTTTTGCTTGGCTTCATCGGCAACGCGCTGGGCGGTGCCTGCAACATCAAAGTCTGCTTGAATATAAACCGCTTTACCGCCCGCGTTTTCGATGCGGATTTTGAGCGCGTCCAGTTTTGATATATCGCGTCCGGCCAGCGCTAATGCTGCGCCTTTTTCGGCCAATAACATGGCGATGTGTTGGCCGATCCCACCTGTTGCGCCGGTGAGTAGTATGCGTTTATTAGCAAGATTCATGTGGATTCCTTAAAGCATGGTGCGTGCTTCGATGTCTCTGAATATATCACCATACAGCTTGTAGAAGTTTTTGGCGCTATGTATCAGCATCGCCTGGTCCTCGGCATCGGTAATCTGGTTGACAAGACTCTCATAAAACGACACATGGCTAATATCCAGCGAGCCATGTGACAACAAATAACTGAAGGCCTTTTTCGGCAAATTCAGGCTTTGCATCAGTTTTTCACCTGCTTGCGTCGCAACCGCTGTGCTGGTGCCTTCCAGCACCAATACCATGCCAAAAAAACCGATGGGATTCACACGGTGAATCATATCGTAAGCATAAGCCACCATGAACTCTGTGGCCTGGCTGGCTTGGGCTGCAGGCGATTTTCCTAGACGAACGGCCTCTTTATCACCGCCACAAACAGCAATGTCATCTAGCACCCATTCCTGGTGCCCCATTTCTTCTTCGATATATTCGCCAATCGCGGTGCGCAGCCATTCGTATTTGCCAGGCAGGCAGCCACCACATGTCATTAGCAAGGGTGTGGTATGTTTTACGTGGTGATAAGCCTGGGTTAAAAAAGCCACATAAGTCGCAAGCGAAATTCTGCCTGCTGCGCCTTGTATAATCAGCGGCAAGCTTAATAGTTCTTTGCGTTCTGCTTCGGTTGCTTTGAGGAGTTCGTCATAAAATGCCATCGGGTTTAATCCTTATAAAGTACGTTAATTTTGTTCTGATAATGTTGCCAGATGATGTCGCGTTTTAAGCGGCCATTGGGGGTTAGCTGATTGTTTGCAACATTAAAAGGGGTTTCTGTGCGCAGCCATTTACCAATACGTGCATAATCAGGCAGATTTTGATTAATGGCTTTAACCGCAGCATTGATATCATCATCAGTGACATCGGCTTTTGGTGTAACTAGCGCTGTATTCCAAGGTTTCGCTTCGCCAAACAGGCAGGCTTGTGCGATGTGCGGCATGCTGGTGAGTTCACGTTCTACCCATTCAGGAGAGACATTGCGGCCAAACGAGGTGATGAAAATATTCTTTTTGCGGCCATTAATAAATAAATAACCATCTTCATCCAGATAACCAATATCACCAGTGTGAATAAAACCGTTTTCTTTTTCTATATTGCCTTCACCTGTATAGGCTAACAAATTGGCCCCTTTCACCATGATCTCATTTTCATCAGAAAAACGGATAGAAACATGCGGTAAGGGCTTGCCTACGCTGCCAATTTTATTATGTTGCTTGGTATTTAACGCCACAACAGATGCGCTTTCAGATAAACCATAACCTTCAAATACCGGAAGTTTAAGTTTGGCAGCACGCTGCAATAGTGCTGGCGCTACATGCGCGCCACCCACTGCTAAAAAGCGTAAGTGCGGCAATTGGCTGGCCCCCGCCTCGCAAGCCGATACCAGTGCATAAAGCAGCTCAGGAATGAAAATTGCAGTGCTGGCTTTGGTCTGGCTGAGCGCTGCATGCAGTTTGCTCACGTCCAAACTGCTACCGCTTAGTCCAACTGTTTCGCTCGGCAGCAAGTGAGCAGTTGCACCTGCTATCAGTGTTGCATAAACACCAGCCACGTTTTCCAGCAAAGTAGAAAGCGGCAAGACGCAGAGATGCTGATCGTCACGTTTTAAATGGGTGACTGTTTTGATTGAGTTCGCAACTTTCGACATGGCGTCTTTACTTAAGCATACGCCCTTGGGTTGACCTGTGGTACCAGAGGTGTAGGTAATTTTTGCAGTGCCTTTGGCAAGTTTTTTTGACGGAGTCGATAAGTTGAATTGCGTGAATGATTTGCTGGCAATTTGCAGCGTAGAAGTGCTCACTATCAGATCGTCCAACAATGCGGTAAATCGTTGAGGATTATCTGTAATGAGCGCATCGACACCTGCGTCTGTAATCGCATGCAGCAGTTGCGCGGATGAAAAGAAAAGCGGCAACGGCACCAGGGGGATGTTGCATGCCATTGCCGCCAAATCGGCAATCACCCAGGCAGGATGATTTTCCATCGCAATTGTGAGTGTTACAGGATTGTTATATTGGTTGAATCGCGCTTGTAATCGGGTAATTTCAGCAAAAAAATCTTGATAATCAAGCGAAACATCTATGCCCTGCAAGGCAATATCCATGGGCCTTTCAAGCGCATATTTTGCAACAGTCTCAATGAGCATCATTTGCAACTACGATCAGACAAAACTGTATTATGCTGCAATTCCGCGTATGGCGATGACTTGTGGCTGTTGGTGATAATAACTACCCCATTTGGCTTGTTCTTCCAATGGCAATCTGGATTTGTCCGCTGGAAACAACGAGTATACATCCCTTCCACCCTTGATAAGCCCATTTTGCAAGCTATGGTGCGCGGTGGCTACGCACCATTCAATGCCAATATCTAAACTATGTTGAATGACATGTGCAATTAGCACGCCCGCATTGCGTGGATTGGCCACCGCCAGATTACCGATTTTAGTAATTTGATCGCGAGTGATATGTTTGTTCAAGCGCTTGGAAATGAGCGATTCTATAGGCTCGTCAAGATACTGCTCCAAAAACAACGGACCATCGGTAGCCTTTTTCCAGCCAAAAGCAGCCATCAATATGCCATCGCGATCGCGCAGTGCAACTAAATTGGGCAAGAAAAGCGTGATTTCCGCGTTGTAAGCTCGCTTGAACACATCATGAATAAATGTTTCAAGTTCGACACGGTCTGGGTGGCTTTTATTTACAGTAGTTGCAGTAATTTCGTTCACTTGATAGCGCTTTGTTTTAGCAAGTTCACGGTTATTATATGCCGCTGCAGCATCAAAGTAGGTTTGTACTTCGTTAAAATTTTCTCTCAACATGGCATTACCTGATAATGGGTTGCTTACAATAATGCAAATGCCATGCCAAAAATAATATTATTTAAAATCAATAGATTGGTAACTATGACGTTTCTGGACTCTGCAAAATTTACAGTATTCTTCTGATTAAAAAGTGCAAAAATTGAATAAGTTCGACCTTGAAATATTGTATGGATGATATAGTGCGGAATTGCGTGGGCGTTTTTTAATGCGGTTTGAAAATAACGCATTCTAAACTGGCAATGTTTGCAGAATTAACTTGAATGTGCGCAAATTTTGCAGATAATACAAAGTTGTAATTTATAATTAAACAAATAAAAACAATGGATTAGCAATATAAACATGATGGCACAAGGTTTGCTGATTATGGCCGATATCAATTGTTAAGGCTTTCAGTTGCGTTTACTTTCATTTAATCCGTCTCAATCTAGTGCCAAGCGTTTTAATCTTCCGTTTTTTGTCGTCATTGCCATTATTTCCATGGCGGTTTGGCTGGCCTTGCGGCTTTTGTTGTGGCAGGGATTAAACCCAGCACAATTTACCCCGGAAGAAACGCTTAAGCTTTTCGCTTATGGATTCTGGTTTGACATCAACACACTGAGCTTTTTGCTGCTGCCAAGTGTGTTTCTTACCCTCTCGCTTTCAGAAAAGTTCAAAAACTCAGCCTGGTTTGGCTACATGCGGTGGGTGGTTTTATTTGTAGTGATTTACAGCTTGTTATTTACTGCAGTTGCAGAATATATTTTCTGGCAGGAATTTACGACACGCTTTAATTTTATTGCCGTAGATTACTTAATTTACACGCATGAAGTCATTGGCAATATCCGTGAATCTTATCCGGTGCCGCTTATATTACTTTGTTTGGCGCTGATGTCTTTGGCCGTTATATGGATGGTGCGAAGATGGACAACATTCAACACTGCGACACGCAGCAATAAGCAGAAAAGGCAGTTAATTTCTGCTGCAATTGCTTTGCCATTGCTAAGTTTTCAAATGGCTAATATCGATCAAATGTCGTTTAGCAAAAACGCGTATGCCAACGAGCTGGCGGGCAATGGCATCTTCAGCTTCGCAGCGGCAGCGCGGCGTAACGAGCTCGATTATGACCAGTTTTACAAAACCATTCCGCAAACCCAGGCCGATATGATTTTGACCAGAAATGGCCTGGATCGTCAGCCCTTGTCGCAAGCGCTGGAAACAAAGGCAGATGCAGAAGTGCCTGAAATAGGCCCGTTCAAGCGCCGCCCAAAAAATGTGATTTTAATTTCGGTTGAAAGTCTATCGGCAGAGTATCTGGGCGCTTATGGCAACAAACAAAATTTAACGCCCTATCTAGATAAGCTAGCCAAGGAAAGCTTGGTGTTCGACAGAATTTTTGCCACCGGTACGCGCACCGTGCGTGGACTGGATGCGCTTTCGCTTGGCACGCCGCCTATTCCCGGACAGGCCATTGTGCACCGTCCAGATAACGAACATTTGGCGACGCTGGGGGAGTTTTTAGAGGCACAAAACTTTTCTACATTTTTTATTTATGGCGGTTATGGTGTGTTCGACAACATGAATAACTACTTCAGAGGTAACGATTATGTGGTGGTGGACCGTACCGATTTTGATAAAAGCACGATCCAGAGTGAGAACATTTGGGGCGTGGATGACGAAAGCCTATTCAACAACGCGCTAGCTATTTTTGATAGAAACATCAAAACCCACAAACCGTTTTTTGCGCACATCATGACGACATCCAACCATCGGCCATATACTTTCCCGGTGGGGAAAATAGACTTGCCGCGAGGCCACCGTGAAGGCGCAGTGAAATATACAGATTATGCGCTAGGCCAATTCATTGAGCACGCAAAAACCAAATCCTGGTTTAAGGATACTTTGTTTGTGATTGTGGCCGATCACTGTGCGTCGGTGGCTGGCAAATCGAAGTTGCCCGTGGCTAAATACCATATCCCGCTATTTTTCTATGCGCCGGAGTTGTTGTCTGCAGGGCATTACGGGCGCATGGCGAGTCAAATAGACATGCCGCCCACCATTCTGGATCTGCTGGGCGCTAAGGGTGACGATCATTTTTTTGGACAAGCATTGTTTGAAGAAGCAGAAAAGCAAACCCAGCCCCGCGCCTTTATCAGCAACTACCAGGAATTAGGCTATTACAAAAATGATACCCTCATTGTGCTAAGCCCTAAGCAGAAATCTGAAGTTTACAAAGTTGACCCTGTGACAATGGAATCTACACCTACAACAATGAATGAAACATTACTCAACGAAGCGATTGCTTATTACCAAACGGCAAGTCGTGCTTATAAGCGCGGTGATTTAAAAGAGGAAAACAACCTGAATTAAATTATGGCTTGCAGAACAATTCAGGTCTTTCAGAGAGAATACGCATACCATTAATCCATAGAATGGCGTTTACTCGCTCATCAGTTTTACAGGCATCCATATAGCCAATCGCATAGGGCGTTTGGGCTATGTAGCGCAATACGGCTTCTTCGGAATTCACGCTATAGGGCGGTTGTATGCCGTTAAAATAAAGTCCGTTCCAATAATCAATCTGCATTTTGGGCAAGCTACCCAGCACACTTTGCGAAAACCGGCTTCGAAATGGATGCTCTGTATGCAGGTTGACTGGCAAAATACGTTTGCCGCTTGGCCAATATAGTTGTTTGCGCAAGTAAATCAGCTTAAGGCTGTTAGGCGTGAGTTTCAGGTTGTCTGTAGTTTGTTGCGCGGAAACCACTACTGCCAATATGGGAACATGCTCTTCTGCCCTTGCTGATAGGGCGCAGAAACAGATTAACAACAAAGCAATTTTTCGTATTTTCATTTTAAGCAATCGTTAAAACAAAAATGCATAACTTGCAATAAATCCACGCGGTGCTTCGGGCTGGTTGCCGCTGCCACCAGCAAATTCCAGCTTGAGCAGCTGGGTAGGTTTGACGCGCCAGGTCGCACCGGTTAGCCAGCGTTCCGAGCTGCCTTCTTTTGGGCGTTGCAAGGTTTCAAGCCGGGTGAGCCAATACCAGTTGTTTAACCCCAACGCATTAAGCGGCACAGCGGTTTGCAAGTATGCGCCACTACCGCCATCGCCACCGTTTGAGGTAAATCGGGCGAAGCCTTCGCCGCTTAATTCGGCTTCTCCGAATTGCCTGATAAAATCGAGCCCCAGCATGCGATAGGTTTTATCCTGCCCGCCTAGTGCCTTGATATCATTTTCCTCAAACGAAAGCAGTGAGATGCCAAAATTCCATTGTTTGCTTAAAGCCAGACGCGCGCCGCGCACATGCGCAAACGGCAAATCAAAACTGTCTTTCTCCTGATCTTCTAGCACCTCGGCAAACAGCATGTAATCAATCGCATAATCATTCACGGGCATACTGCCATGCAGCATTAGGCCATTGGTGGCGGTGGGAAAAAGCCGATAGGTTGCGAGCGGGCGCGTGCTGGTCCATACCAGCGGGCTGGCATGCAGCAAATTCCAGCGGCTATTGGGCGTTAAAAAGCGGCCCAGGCGCAGATTCATGGTTTCAGAAATGTTGTAATCTAGATAAAGCCGCTCCAAATCGAGATGTGATTCTTTGCTGTGAAATTTACGGTCATCGTTCCATGATAATGGCCGCTCGAGTTCAAGTTCGCCAAAAAAACTCCAGCGGCTATCGCCGTTCCAGGTTAGTAACAAGCTCACCTCGTTAATTGCCGCCTCGGCGTTTTCATCTCTGTGTAATGTGACTCCCGCGCTGGAGTAGCCGCCCAGCCTGAATCCGCTCCATAAATTAGCTGCTGATGCTTCTTCAGCAAATACCGGCTTGCACAGTGCGAACAGGCTGGTTACACTGGCAATTGCGATGATTATTTTTTGCATATACACCTCGAATTCTCAAGCTTTAACGCGCCCTGATGCGCAGGCGATGACGTTAACCAGCTAGATTGTCGCATCTATTTCCTGATGTTAAAACAACTATCTATCCGACAATTGCTGCTGCTGGCTTTTTTGCTGGCGGGGCTTTTGCCTGCGATGCTGGTGAGCTTTTTAAGTTTTTTCCAGGCCAGGGAGGCGCTTAAAAAAGAAATTAGCCATGATATACAGGCGCTTAGCAGCACGGTGGCTAACGATATAGAGCGAGTGATGTTCGAGCGTGCGCAAAACGTGCATTCATGGAGCCGTCTAGCGGTAATGCAGGATATACAGATTGGTGATGTTGATAAGCGTGTTTCGAATTTGTTGCAGGAATTACAATCGGGTTATGGCAATGTATATCAATCGATTTATGTGGTTAATATGCAAGGTCAGGTTGTGGCGTCCAGCGATGCCATGAATATTGGCAAACAAATGTTGCCGGAAAAAAAGTGGGTGCAAATAAACCTGGCGAACAGTGTTGTGAGTCTTGCGCCGATTCGGCTAAACGTGCTTCCGATTTCACAGCTGGTTACTGATATCAACACCAACCAGCCGACAGGCGTTCTGGTGGCAGAATTTAACTGGCAATTCATGCAGGATTTACTGAACAATGCGGTGAATAATTCTGCAGCCGCAGCATTACTGGACAGGCAGGATGGCTTGTTGGCCACAACGGCGGATTGGGGACAAATTCAGGCGGGACATGAAATGCAGGCCAGTGCGCATTTAAGTAACAAAATAAACCTGCAGGATTGGCAGGTGCAAATTAAAAAATTGCACTCGGTGGCGGTAGCGCCGGTACATCGCTTGGGATACGTCTTTCTGGCATTGCTAATTACCACCTTGATTTTAGCGGCCTTGCTGGTGACGCCGATTGCACAAGCCATCACACAGCCATTGTCCAGATTAACGCAATTTGTACGCGGATTTTCACAAAACCAGGCGTTGCCGCCCAAGGCGGGGCCGCCAGAAGTAAAAGAGTTAGGTGTCGCTTTCGAGAAAATGATGCAGGATTTGGCTGCTACGCAAGCAAACCTTACACGTGCTGCCAAGCTGGCGGTGGTGGGCGAAATGGCAGCCGCCATGAGTCATGAGGTGCGCACGCCACTTGGGATATTACGCTCTTCAGCCGACCTGCTGCTGCGCGAACCGAAGCTCAGCAAAGAGGGTCACGAGGTGTTGGGATTTATTGTCAGCGAGACAGAGCGGCTCAACAAATTGGTATCCAGCCTGATCGATGCTGCACGACCGCGGCTGCCCGTGCTGACAACGCTTAATTTGACAGAGGTGGTTTCAAGTACAATTGCGCTGTTAGCGAATCAGGCCAAGGCAAAGAAAGTAAACCTGATTTTTAATCAGAATGATGCAATAGAAGCCCTTGCGGATCGAGACCAGATGACGCAGGTGCTGATGAATTTGTTGATGAATGCGATACAGATTTTGCCCAATAATGGCAGAGTGCAAGTAAATTTGCAGAGCAGCAAGGATTGCGTCAAGCTGGAGGTTCTGGATGATGGACCCGGGATATTGGCCGAAAATCAGGCGCAAATATTCGAACCGTTTTTTACGCAGCGCGCGGGTGGCGTGGGTTTGGGTTTGGCGGTAGTGCGGCAGATTGTGCTGGCGCATAAGGGGGATATCAGCTATCAAGCCAGCCCGTGGAATGGTGCGCAATTTACAATTACCTTGCCTAAAGCTCATTAATATGGAAAAACAAAAGACAATACTGGCCGTAGATGACGAACCGCATATGCTCCGCCTGCTAGAAATTAGTTTACGCCAGGCTGGCTACAAGCCTGTGATTGCGACAAATGGTCAGGAGGCACTACAGGCAATAAATCAGCAAACAATCGATCTGGTGGTGAGTGATTTGCATATGCCAAGCATGAATGGCCTGGATTTGCTAAAAAATATTCGCCGGGATAACGAAAACCTGCCTTTTATTATGGTAACCGCACAAGGTGAAATTAAAACGGCAATAGAAGCAATGAAGTTGGGCGCATCTGATTATATTTTGCGCCCGTTTGACCTGGAAACTCTGGAAATCGCCATTGCAAAAGCGCTGTCGATAAAACAACTTAAATTAGAAAATACTTATTTGAAATCAAGCGCCAGTCCCGTAGATGGCGACCTGATCGGGCAGAGCGCATCTATGCTGGCGCTCAAGCAGCTGATTGATCAGGTGGCGCCAGAAAAGGCGACGGTACTCATTACTGGCGAAACGGGTACAGGCAAGGAACTGGTGGCAAAGGCTATTCACCAGGCCTCTACCAGAAGAAACGCACTTTTTGTGGCGGTAAATTGTGCTGCGATTCCCAGCGAGATGCTGGAATCCGAGCTTTTCGGCCACGAAAAAGGCGCGTTCACGGGGGCGGTAAAGGAGCGCATCGGTAAGTTTGAGCTTGCGGATGGCGGGACGCTATTTTTGGATGAAATTACTGAAATGCCGATCCACCTGCAAGCCAAGCTGTTGCGTGCGCTGCAAGAAAGCGCGGTGGAAAAACTGGGCGGGAATCGCCGCATTGATCTGGATATTCGTGTGATTGCCGCCACCAATCTTGACCCTGTGCAAGCCGTTAAAGAAGGCAAGCTGCGCGAAGATTTATATTATCGGTTGAATGTATTTCAATTGGACATCGCGCCTTTGCGTGAGCGTGTTGAAGATATTGAGCTACTCACGCGGTATTTCTTGGCAAAACGCACCGCGCAAATAACGGCGGAAGCGCTGCAAAAGTTGCAAACCTATGCCTGGCCGGGCAATGTGCGCGAGCTGGAAAATGTGCTGGAACGCGCATCGATATTAGCTGGCAGGCAGCCCATTCTGGTTAAGTATTTGCCTGCGGATATTTCGGGCGTGCAAGCCGAAAAGCCACAGGATATCGGGCCAATCAATCAATTTTCGATTCCAAAAATAACTGAGCAGATTGAGAAAAAACTGATTCTGGAGGCGATTGCCAATTGTAATGGCAACAAATCAAAAGCAGCCAAATTATTGGAAATTAGTGAGCGCTCGCTTTGGTACAAGATTGAACAGTACCAACTAAAATAATCCGCAATAAAGCAAAAGTGATTTGTATTGACATACTTACTTAACATTGTTAACTTAACGATGTTAAGTATAAATATCTACTATGCCACCCAAACTTAAAACCGAGGCAGAACGCCAGCACTTGCGCACATTGATTATTGATGCGGCGCGTGAGTTGTTTGTGTCGCGCGGTGTTGAAGCCGTGACCATGCGCGAAATCGCCAAGCGTATCGGCTATTCGGCGACCAGCATCTATCTGCATTTTGCCGATAAAGAGGCCGTGCTGCGCGCCGTGTGCGATACAGATTTTCTGGCGCTGGCAACTTCACTGAAAAATATCATGCAAATTGCTGACCCCGTAAAGCGCATGCAGGCGCTTGGGCAAGGCTATGCCGCTTTCGCACTGACACACCCCAATCACTATCGCCTGATGTTTATGGCGGCGCATGTGCCGCATGATCCGGCAGAATCAAGCCTGCAGCAAAACAGCGCTGAGCAGGATGCTTATTATCAGTTAAAAATGGTGGTGCAGGATGTTTATGATGCGAGCCATTTCAGGGCTGATTTACAGGATGTAGACCTGATCGCCCAAACGATTTGGGCAGGGGTGCACGGCGTGTGCTCATTACAAATCAGCATGGCCTGCGATAAATGGGTGAACTGGAGTGAAATCTCCGCGCGCCTGCAATTAATGCAGCAAGTGATGATGCGTGGGCTTTTGCGACAAGATGATACGAAAGTTATAACATGAAAAAAATAATGTTTTTTATCGCGTTGGCTGCGTGTTTATCGGCTTGTGAAAAACCTGCAGAACCACCGATGCCGCCACGTCCTGCACTGGTAGTCATTGTGGGGGAGTCGGCCGCCAGTAGTGCGATGGTGCTGGTGGGTGAAGTGAAGTCACGCTTTGAATCCAATCAAGGTTTTAGAATTAAAGGCAAAATCATTGAGCGTAAAGTTGATGTAGGAAGCCTGGTGAAAAAAGGCCAGATTCTAGCGCGTTTAGATGCCTCAGACACCAATCTAAGCGCAGCGGCTGCGCAAGCGGATGTGCGTGCAGCAGAGGCAAATTATGCTTTGGCAAAGGCTGAGGTAGAGAGGCAACGGCAGCTTGTTAATAAAAAATTCATTTCGCAATCGGCGCTGGATAAATATGAAGCGGAGCTTAAAACTGCGGATGCGCGCGTGAATCAGGCCAAAGCACAGGCGGCGGTTTCTGGTAACCAGTCACGCTATACCGCGCTGGTAGCCGATCGTGACGGCGTCGTTACACAAATCCGTGCTGAGCCCGGCCAAGTGGTAGACGCGGGTGAAATGGTCGCGCAAATCGTCGACATCAGGCAAATCGAAGTGCTGGTTGCGATTCCAGAGTCGCGCATGGCCGGCTTGAAAGTGGGCGATAGCGTGACGATAAAATTGTGGGCAGATCGCGAGAAAACTTACAATGGAAAAGTGCGCGAGATAGCGCCGGCTGCAAGCTCGGCCACGCGTGCGTTTGATGTGCGCATAGCGATGACTGACGCAGACGAGGCAGTTAAACTGGGCATGACAGCGGGCGTGCGGTTTGCGCAGACCGAAGCCGACGAAATCATAATTCCATCCAGCGCACTCACGCAGTTAAACGGTAAAACCAGCGTTTGGGTGATAAACCCCAATGGAAATAAAAATAGCGGTATCGCCAATCCGCGTGAAGTCGTTGCAGGTCAATATACCGAAAACGGCGTCATTATTACCAGCGGCCTGCAGGCCGGTGAAATGGTGGCAATAGCAGGCGTGCATACTTTGATGAAAGGCCAAAAGGTGCAGCCAAAGATTGAGGTCGCACCATGATCGAGAGTCAGTTGCAACCAGACCAGCCGACACTAGAAAAATCGCGCTTCAATCTTTCTGAATGGGCGCTTAAACATCAGACATTGGTGCTGTATTTCATGCTGATGCTCACCATATCGGGCTTTCTGGCCTACACTAAACTTGGCCAGTCAGAAGACCCGCCTTTTACCTTTAAAGTGATGCTGGTACGCACCAGCTGGCCGGGTGCGAGTGCCGTTGAGGTTGAGCAGCAGGTCACCGATAAGTTAGAGAAAAAGATTCAAGAGGTGCCAAACATAGATTTTTCCAGCAGCTATTCAAGACCTGGAGAGTCCATGATATTTATCGTGATTAAAGACGATACTTTATCAAAGGAGATTCCTGATATCTGGTATCAGGTGCGAAAAAAAGTAGGTGATATTCGGCATACGCTCCCCAGCAATATTGAAAGCCTGACTTTTAATGACGAATTCAGTGACGTCTATGGCAGTATGTACGCGCTTACAGGTGATGGCTTCGATAATTTTGCGTTAAAAAAACAAGCCGAAATCATTCGCGCCGAGTTATTAAAAACGCCCGATGTGGCCAAGGTGGATTTTTTTGGCGAACAGAAACAGCGTATTTATATCGAGCTCTCAAATGCCAAGCTGGCGACGATCGGCATCAGCGCCACAGAACTCATTAACATCTTGCAAGCGCAAAATGCCGTGGTGAGAGGCGGCACTTTCGAATCACCCAAAGAGCGCATCCGTATTGAGGTTTCTGGCAGATATAACACTGTAGAGGATTTGCGTGAAATCAGGCTGCGTGTCAACAAACAGGACTTTAAACTCAGCGATGTGGCGAAAGTTTCCCGCGGCTATCAAGATCCACCGCGCGATTCTGTGCGCTACAACGGAAACGCAACCTTATTACTGGGCGTGAGTATGCGTGAAGGGGGCGACGTTATTGCGCTTGGCCATGCGCTGGATACAAAGATAGCACAGATTCAGCAGCGTCTGCCCATTGGCTTGAGTTTTGGCACGGTCACCTCGCAACCAAAAATTGTTGCGAATTCGGTAAGCGATTTTGTAAATTCACTGGCAGAAGCGCTGGTGATTGTGCTGGGTGTAAGCCTGCTGTCACTGGGTTTGCGCACCGGCATTGTGGTGGCGATATCGATACCGGTCGTGCTGGCGTCTACTTTTTTAGTGATGAATTTTTTCGACATCGGCCTGCATAAAATCTCGTTGGGCGCGCTGATACTGGCGCTGGGGCTGTTGGTGGATGATGCCATCATCGCGGTTGAAATGATGGCATCCAAAATGGAGCAAGGCTGGGACAGGGTCAAGGCGGCTTCATTTGCCTATAATTCAACCGCCATGCCAATGCTGACCGGTACGCTCGTCACCGTGGCCGGATTTTTACCCATCGCCACGGCAGCCTCTGCCACAGGCGAGTACACGCGCTCAATCTTTCAGGTGTCGGCAATCGCATTGATTATTTCATGGTTCGCGGCAGTGATTTTTGTGCCTTACCTGGGCTACCACTTGCTGCCGGATTATGCGCATGCGCCAAAGCCTTCAAGGTGGATGCTCTGGCTGAAAGAAAAGCTGAGCCTGATGGAGAAGGCTGAAGATAATCACCATCACGATATTTATAACACCAGGTTTTATCGTGCATTTCGCCAAATTGTCACTGCCTGCGTGCGCTTTCGTAAAACCGTGATCGCCATCACCTTAATCATGTTTGTATTGTCCATTGTTGGTTTTGGCAAAGTGCAGCAGCAGTTTTTTCCTGATTCCACCCGTCTGGAATTAGTGGTGGATTTACGCCTGACGGAAGGGGCTTCTTACCACGCAACCGATGCCGAAGTGAAAAAGCTCGAAGACTGGCTGCAAAACTGGAATAGCCAGCATCAAGGCATTGATAATTTTGTGGCCTATATCGGCACCGGAGCGCCACGCTATTATTTGCCGCTGGATGTGCAATTGCCACACCGCGCTTTTGCCCAGTTTGTGATTTTAAGCAAAGACCTGAAAGCGCGTGAGGCGCTACGTAGCGACCTGTTAAAACTATTCGAAAATGATTTCCCCAGTTTGCGCGCCTCGGTATTACGGCTTGAGAACGGTCCACCTGTAGGTTTCCCAGTGCAGTTTCGCGTGGATGGCAGCGACATTCCTAAAATCCGCGAAATATCAAATAAAATCGCCGATATTATGCGAGCCAACCCCAATCTGGCTAACGTGCAGCTGGGCTGGGAAGAGCCAAGCAAAGTCATGAAAGTGTCCATCGATCAAGCCAAAGCGCGTTTGCTGGGAGTAAGTTCAGTGGATATTGCAAACATTCTCAATGGTGCGATGAGCGAGTTATACATCACCGAATTCAGAGAGGGTAACGAGCGTATTGACCTGGTGGCGCGAGGTACTGAAATTGAGCGCACTCAGTTATCGCGCCTGCCAAATTTGATGATTAGCACGCAGCATGGTGCCAGCATCCCGCTTTCGCAAATCGCGACTATTTCATCAGAGTTTGAGGAAGGTGTCATCTGGCGGCGTAACCGTGTGCCGTCCATCACGGTGCGGGCGCATCTGCGAGGTAATATGCAAGCGCCGGTGGTGTCTGCGCAGATTGAAGAAAAACTGGGTGAGATCAAAGCTAATCTGCCATTGGGCATTTCGATTGAGACAGGCGGGGCGACGGAAGAATCCGCCAAAGGGGGGGCATCAGTTGCCAAAGGCGCGCCACTGTTTCTGGTGGCGGTGCTCACCTTGTTAATCCTGCAGTTGCAAAGTTTTTCACGTGCCTTTCTGGTGTTGCTCACTGCACCTTTAGGCTTAATTGGTGTCACAGCAGCGTTGCTGCTGTTTGATAAGCCATTTGGATTTGTCGCCATGCTGGGTACCATCGCGCTTTCGGGCATGATCATGCGTAACTCGGTGATTCTGGTGGATCAGATCGAGCAGGACAAATCAAGCGGCCTGGAAGACTGGCAGGCGATTGTCGAATCCACCATCCGTCGTTTCAGGCCGATCGTATTAACGGCGGCGGCGGCTATCTTGGCCATGATACCGCTCACGCGCAGTGTGTTCTTTGGCCCGATGGCGGTGGCAATTATGGGTGGCCTGGCGATAGCGACTTTGTTAACGGTGTTGTTTTTGCCAGCCCTGTATGCCGCCTGGTTCAGAGTAAAAATGCCACAAACGGCCTAGAAGTAGGTATTAAAAACTGGTTTAATTTCAGGTTGTATGGCAAGTGCATAGGCTATAATCATTACAATTGTAAGGAACAGAATTTGTTATGACACAAACAATACAAAAAGACATGCTGCAAGAAACAACTAGACATAATATGCCTCGCGAAACCGCGAGATTTAATATGATAGAACAGCAGATTCGCACCTGGGAGGTGCTGGATCCAACCGTGTTACAACTGCTAAACGATGTGCCGCGCGAAAATTTTGTGCCCGCCGAATATCAGGGGCTTGCCTTTGCGGATATTGAAATCCCGCTTGGGCATGGGCAATCTATGCTCAGTCCGAAACTGGAAGGCCGCATTTTACAAGTGTTAAATGTACAAAAAATGCATACCGTGCTGCATGTGGGTACTGGCAGCGGTTATTTTGCGGCGCTGTTGGCTAGCCTTGCCAAGCATGTGATTTCAGTGGATATTTATGCAGACTTAAGCGTGCAAGCTGCAAAAAACTTGGCAGCGCAACATATTCAGAACGTGACTTTGGAAGTAGCGGATGCGATATCGGGCCTGCCTGCACATAAACCTTACGATCTGATTGTATACACGGGTTCTTCACCTGTAGAGCCGGCCGGGGTGCGCGAGCAATTAAAAATCGGCGGCGCCATGTTTATTGTTCTTGGGCAGTCGCCGGTGATGCAGGCCACTCTGATACATCGTATTTCAGAAACCGGTTTCAGGGAGGAGGTGTTGTTTGAAACCTGTATTCCAGAATTAATCAACGCTCCGCAAGCGGAGCAATTCGAGTTTTAACATGACCATTAAGCGCCTTGTCTTCATCGTTTTTTTAGCAGTTTTGCCGTCAACGGCCTTACTGGCGGCAGAAGACATGCCATCGCAAACCAAGCCGCAATCCCTGATGGACATATACAATCAAGCGCTGGCGCATGATCCTGCCCTGGCTTCTGCGCTAAGCGCCAACAAAGCTGCGCAGGAAATCATTGAGCAAGGCAAAGCGTTGTATCGCCCCACAGTGAATTTTAATGCCAGTGCCAGCGCCTCTCAAACCGATAATAAATTTATTGGCACCGGTTTTAACCAGTTCAGAACCGAAGGCCGGCAAAACTTCGAAGGCTATAATTACGGCGTCGAAGCACGCCAGCCGATCTACCGCAAGCAGAATCTGGTGCAAATGGATCAAAGCAAAACCCAGGTCAGCCAGGCCGATAAACAGTATCATTTGAGTCAGCAAGAGCTGATTCTGCGCACCACCCAGGCTTATTTTGAGGTGCTGATCGCGCAGGATAAAATCGATTTGATTGCTGCGCAAAAAGCGGCCATTTTAAGTCAGCTCGAGCAGGCAAAAGCCACTTTTGAGGTAGGCACCTCCACTATTACCGATGTGAACGAGGCGCAGGCGCGCTACGATTTAATCGTCGCCCAGGAAATAGCGGCGGTGAACGAACATCAGATCGCCAAACGCTCTGTGGCGGCAATCACAGGCGAAGTGCCGGCTAAGCTCGCAACTGCAAAGACAGATATTCAAGTTAAGCAGCTTAGCCAAAGCATGCAGGATTGGCAGCAGGTGGCGGTGCAAAATAACCTCAACATTCAGATCCAGCAAGATGCGCTTAAGCTGGCCGAACAAGAGGTAGAGCGGACGCAGGCGGGCCATTTGCCTACTTTAGATGCGGTGGCAAGTTACACCAAAAACTATGCCAACGGCGGCACAAGCGGCGTGGGTAACGATCTTGATAACGCAACAATCGGCCTGCAACTGCAAATTCCACTCTATCAGGGCGGCGCAATCAGTTCACGGGCACGCCAGGCAGTGCTAAACAAGCAAAAAGCACTCGACGATATAGAAATAGCACGTCGCCAGGCCGATCTGGAAACGCAGCGCGCGTATTTCAATTTGAGCACGACCATTGCTCAGGTTAAGGCATTGGAGCAGGCCCTGATTTCCAGCCAGAGCCAGCTCGATTCGACTAAATTAGGCTATGAAGTGGGCGTGCGCACCAGTGTGGATGTGCTAAACGCGCAACAACAATTTTATTCTGCCAAGCGTGATCTACTGCAGGCGCGCTACAATTATCTGGTGAATATCATCCGCCTAAAATCCGCTACTGGCCTGGTGGGCGAGGCCGATGTGCAGGATATTAATCAGCAGCTGGTTTCGGATGCGCATTAATGCTTGCTAGCCAACAACTCAGCCAGCTTGTAATCATTGATATGCAAGTAAAATTGGCGTCAGTCATGCCTGCAGAGGCATTGCAAGGCGCGGTTAGAAATTGTGGTGTTTTAGTGCAAGCCGCGCATTTACTGGCTGTGCCAACGATTCTCACTGAGCAATATCCGCAAGGCTTGGGCATAACCGTGTCGGAAATCAAGCTGCATTTACCAAACTGCAAACCGGTTACTAAAACGGCATTCTCAGCATGCGGTGAGCTCAGGTTTAGTCAGCAGCTGCATCGCGATAAACCTCAGATTATCCTGGCAGGCATGGAGGCGCATATTTGCGTACTGCAAACGGCTTTGACGCTGTTGCAGGCTGGTAAGCAGGTGTTTGTGGCGGAAGACGCCGTTATTTCGCGTAACCCCGCTAATAAGGCCAACGCGTTGGCAAGGCTGCGCGATGCGGGTTGCGTGATCAGCAATACCGAATCTGTCGTATTTGAATGGCTGGGTGATGCCAATCACGAGGCGTTTAAGGCCGTATCCAAACTGATTAGATAATCAACACCAGCGTGAACTGGAAACTCATATTCTTCGTTACGCTTATCAGTTACGGCGCATATCAGCATTTTTCACATCGTCCGGTTACGCATGGCGAAGGCGTCATAGCCAGCCATCTGCCGATACAAAATTCAATCAGTCAGACCAGCTTCAAGCTCAACGGCTATAGCATTACGCCTTTGAAGTCTTTCGAAATGGAAGCGCGCGTGTTGTCTGCAAAGAGCTATTCTATTGGCAGAGAGGCCGATCTGTCGCCCATAGATCTGGCGCTGGGCTGGGGCCCTATGTCTGATGAGGCCGTTCTTGGTAAAGTGGATATCAGCCAAAGCAATCGATTTTATTACTGGCATGTGGATGAGTTTCCGATTTCGCGTAGAGAAATTGAAATGAATAGCGCCAATATGCACATGATTCCAGCGGATGCCCGGATTGAGAAGATGTTGAAATCAGTGCGGCCGGGCGAAGTGGTCAAACTAAGCGGCTATCTGGTGCAGGTAAATGCCAGTGATGGCTGGCACTGGAAAAGCTCGCTTACCCGGGAGGACACCGGCAATGGCGCCTGTGAAGTGGTCTATGTAAAAGAACTTGTGGTGAGTTAGCGCAAGCACAATTTAGTGTAAATATGTTGCAATCAACTTCATCATACGCGCGGTCGCGCCTGTGGAGGCCTCACTAAAACGTAGCGCGGCCTGCTGCATTTTTTCACGTTTTTGCTGGTTATGCAGCAAGTACTGGATTCTGTCGCGCAGCTCTTCGGCGCTTTTTACCTGTATTGCCGCCCCTGCCCGCACCGCATTCTTTGTGGCATCAGCGAAGTTATAGGTGTATTTGCCAATCAGAATCGGCTTGCCCATGCTGGCCGCCTCAATCAGGTTTTGCCCGCCATATTTCAGCAAACTGCCGCCGATAAAGGTGAAATCACACGCCGCATAATAGGCAAAAAGTTCGCCCATGCTGTCGCCCAACACAACCTGAATGTTTTTATCAATCGGGCCAACTAAGTTGCTGCGGCGCTGGTAAGTTAAACCGGCGTTTTGGATAATACTTTCTACTTCGTTAAAGCGTTGCGGATGGCGCGGCACAATCACTGTTAAAATTTCCAGATCTTTTACCGCTTCCAGAATGCGTTTTTCTTCGCCTTCGCGGGTGCTGGCCGCAAGAAAAATTGTGCGTTCAGAACCAAACAACTGGCGTAGCTGCAAGCCTTTATCCGCGCTATCTGCGGGCGGCCTCACGTCAAATTTCAGGTTGCCCGCAACGCTGATATTATTTGCGCCCAAGGCCTGTAATCTAGCAAAATCTTCTGCGGTTTGTGCGGCAACGGCACTAAGGCCTTGCAGGCCATCGGCGGCCAGCTTGTCCAGTTTTGCATAACCTTTTGCGGAATTTTCTGACAGCCGCGCATTTAACAGCAGCACCGGAATTCTGTGTTTTTTGCATGCGGCAATCAGGTTAAACCAAAGTTCGGTTTCCATCAGCAAACCAATGGCTGGTTTAAAGTGCCTTAGAAAATGATTGACCGCAAACGGTAAATCATAAGGCAGGTAAACACGTTGAACGGTGTCCGCAAATAACTGCTCGCTGGTTTCACGTCCGGTTGGCGTGGTGTGCGTGATCAAGATTTGATGGTTTGGATATTGTTGCTGCAGCGCTTTAATTAAAGGTTCAGCGGCGCGTGTTTCACCTACCGAAACGCAGTGCAGCCAAACAACAGGCTTGCTCACAGGCGCGCTGTAAAAGCCGAAACGCTCGCCCCAGTGTTTTCTATAAGCGGGTTGTTTAATGCCGCGCCAAAGCAGTTTAACCGGCACAAACGGCAGTGCTAAATACAGCAAAAGAGAATACAAAAATCGATTCATCGCACCATTTTCTCACAAAATGGGGCGGATGTTTTTGTTGCATGAATGCAAGCATAAACGACTAAATTTTGCGAGAAATATATATTTTAAATTTTATTTTTTTGGTAAGTAATCGCTCACCTTTCCCCAACCCGAATACTGGCCTTGTCTTCATAAGGGTTCACCAGAATGGTGCAAAAAATACATGTAAAAATAGGGTTGACGTCTACAAAATAAAGGCATAAATTTCTGCTTCACACACAATATGTTGTGTTTAGGTGAGAATTTTTTCACAAAAATATACGATTGTTAATATAAATCACATAGTTAGCAAAAACCGGGTAGTAGTGCTAAGTTTAAGACGTTAAAAATAAGGGGGTAAGGCATGCTAAAAGCAGTGGAAACAGCTATGAAATCAAAAGAGAATACAGAGGTTGAAATTCCGATTCAATCGGTGTCGCTGGATATTTGGGATAAGAAATACCGCTTAAAAACCAAAACAGGCGAACATGTCGATAAAGATATGGACGATTCCTATTCTCGCGTAGCGCGTGCTTTGGCAGATGTCGAAACAACAGAGGAAAAACGCCATGAGTGGCACGAAAAGTTTCTGTGGGCTTTGCGCCATGGTGCGATTCCGGCTGGCCGCATTACCTCCAATGCGGGTGCGCTGGAGCACAAACCGGCCACTTCTACCATCAACTGCACTGTCTCGGGCGTGATAGAAGACAGCATGGACAATATTCTCGGCAAGGTGCACGAGGCTGGCTTAACCCTTAAGGCTGGCTGCGGTATCGGTTACGAATTCTCTACCTTGCGTCCAAAAGGCGCATTCGTGGCAGGCGCGGGTGCCTACACCAGCGGCCCGCTCTCTTTCATGGATATCTACGACAAAATGTGCTTTACCGTGTCATCAGCGGGTGGCCGCCGTGGCGCGCAAATGGCCACATTTGATATTTCACACCCTGACATCACCGATTTCATCAAAGCCAAGCGTGAAGCCGGCCGTTTGCGTCAGTTCAACCTTTCCTGCCTCATCACCAAAGAGTTCATGGAGGCAGTAAAGGCCGATGCAGAATGGAAACTCGCTTTCCCCGTGACTGAGAAAGAAGCCATTGTGGATGGCCTCAATGTGAATGATGACAGCCAGGTAGTGTGGCGCGAGTGGCCGGTAAAAGGTAAATACCTCACCAAGGCCGACGGCGTGGATGCCGGCAAGGTGGCCTGCCGCGTGTATAAAACCATCAAGGCGCGCCGTTTGTGGGATGTGATCATGTCCAGCACTTACGACTTTGCCGAGCCGGGTTTTATCCTGATTGACCGCGTGAATGAGATGAACAACAACTGGTTCTGCGAGAACATCCGCGCGACCAACCCATGCGGCGAGCAGCCTTTGCCGCCTTATGGCGCGTGCTTGCTGGGCTCGATTAACCTGACCAAATTCGTGAAAAAACCGTTCACCGATGAGGCGCATTTCGATTGGGCAGAGTACCGCGAAGTGGTGGGCATTTTCACCCGCATGCTGGATAACGTAGTGGAAATCAATGGCCTGCCATTGCAACAGCAGCGCGATGAAATCATGCGCAAGCGCCGCCACGGCATGGGCTATCTGGGCTTGGGCTCTGCGCTTACCATGATGAAAATGAAATACGGCGAAGAAGATTCCATCAAATTTACCGAGGAAGTCACCCGTGTGATGGCCGAAGAAGGCTGGAATGTTGGCGTGCAGCTGGCTGAAGAAAAAGGCCCGGCGCCGATTATGGATGAGAAATTCGAAGTAACTGCCGACATGCTGGCAAAACGCCCGGAGATGGCTGCAGATGGCATTAAGGTGGGGCAAAAAATCGCCGGCAAAGTGCTCATGGGCAAATACAGCCGCTACATGCAGCAGTTCCCAGAAGGTTTGCGCAACCAGATCGCGACCAAAGGCGTGCGCTTTACACACCACAGCTCTATCGCGCCAACCGGCACCATTTCACTCTCGCTCGCTAACAACGCCAGCAACGGCATCGAGCCATCATTTGCCCACCACTATGCACGCAACGTGATTCGCGAAGGCAAAAAATCGAAAGAGAAAGTCGATGTGTTCTCTTACGAGCTATTGGCCTACCGCGAGCTGATTAACCCGAATGCCATGCCGTTTAGCGATAAACCGGAAGAAAAACTGCCGGATTACTTTTTAGACTCTTCCACCATCATGGCGAAAGCCCACGTGGATATTCAGGCCGCGTCACAAAAATGGATTGACAGCTCGATCTCAAAAACCATCAACGTGCCGACGGATTACGATTTTGAAGACTTTAAAAACATCTACCTTTACGCTTACGACAAAGGCCTGAAAGGCTGCACCACATTCAGGTTTAACCCGGAGGCTTTCCAGGGCGTGCTGGTGACAGAGAAAGATCTGGAAAACACCACCTACAGATTCACGCTGGAAGACGGCACCCATGTTGAGGTGCAAGGCAACGAAGAGATTGAATACGATGGCGAGATTCACAGCGCCGCAAACTTATACGATGCCTTGAAGGAAGGCTACTACGGTAAATTTTAATTTAGTCATTTCAAACTGCGTCGTTTGCTAACACATTGTTGCATTTGAATTTTCAATCCTCATGTACCACTTGTACATTCCGGTTAAAAATCCAAATACGCCGCGCTTTAGCTTCACACGCAACGTTTGAATTTGACTAAATTACATAAAAATTGCCGATTAAATTGGAGAAGAACATGACAGTAAAAATAGATAAAAAAATCGTCGGCTATGCGCTGGTGAATGATGAAAGCAAAGCCAAAGAGGCAGAGCTTAAAGCGCTGAACGCAAAAGTGGTGCAAATTGGTGAGCCCTTAGACCGCCCAGAGAAAATTACCGGCAGCACCTACAAGGTAAAAACGCCGGTCACCGAGCATGCGCTCTACATCACCATTAACGATGTGGTGATGAACGAAGGCACGCCGCAAGAGCACCGCCGCCCGTTTGAGATATTCATCAACTCCAAAAACATGGATCACTTTCAATGGATCGTCGCCCTCACCCGCGTCATGTCTGCGGTGTTCCGCAAAGGCGGCGACGTGACCTTTTTGGTGGAAGAGCTTAAAAGCGTATTCGAGCCAAGCGGCGGCTACTTTAAAAAAGGCGGCCGGTTTGTACCAAGTTTGGTGGCAGAGATTGGCGAAGTGGTCGAGCAGCACTTGCAAAACATCGGCATGCTTAAAAAACCGGGTTTGGACGAACACCAGCAAAAACTGGTAGATGAAAAACGTGCCGAATATTTTGAGAACCACGCCAAAGCGGGTGAGGAGATGACCTCAGAAGGCTTTCCTAAAGGCGCTGCGCTGTGCAACAAGTGCCAGACTAAAGCCGCGATTGTGATGGATGGCTGTTTGACGTGTTTGAATTGTGGTGAGAGTAAGTGCGGGTAAATTGAATTAAAGAAAAGGCCAAGTAGTTAGAGCTACTCGGCCTTGGGTGACGCGGCTGGTTGGAGCCACATCGTTTGAAACAGTAAAGTAATAGTATCTTTTTCATTACTGAATTACAACTCCTTTCAGTCGCGTTTTTATAAATTTTCTTACAAGGAGAAAATATGAAAACGCTTAATTATTAGTGCCATAAAAATTGCTTACTTAATAAGCAACTTTATTAAAAATTTACTAATTTTCTAAAAGGAATTGTCATGAGAATCAACCGTAAAACCCGTAATATTGCCAAATATTTGCGGCATATAAAACAAGGAAAATCATATTTCCTAGGCTTACCAATCGAAGAGGTACATTTTGATATCCTTCAAAGATTAGGTTTTAACCTTCCACCAACTCAAGGGGAAAGAGTTCTGCCTGATGGAATTTTCGGTGCTGCTAGTCACAAGAATGCTTATGGCTTTGAGATAGTGCATCGTGAACAGCCAAAAGAAACAGCCTATAGATTAATGGAGTGGAAATGGAAGGAATTTCGCGGTCGTTACGATTCTGTAGAGCGCTCCAAAATTGTAGAAGTGCCTTATAAACGATATCCCAGAACCCAGTTCGCCCCGTATGCAATCGAACTAGAAATTAAGCAATCTAAAGCTGGAGAGCTGTTAATTGTAGCCGGGCCATTTATAAATGATAATTCCGACATAGATAAAGCAACTAATACAGCGAATATGTTTATTGAGCTGTTTAAAGAGACTTTAGTCTTTGATGAATCATTGGCTACATGGAGTAAAGTTCCTGTGCGTAGATTAAATTGGGAATTGTTGCCGCCCGGTAAAAATCCTTGGGAATCAGCTAAATCTGGACTTAAGAAAATTGTTGAACGAGCCGACAAAGGAAATCAGCCTGTAATTCAGAAACGCTTTGATGCAATTGGTATTTACAAGCCAGAATTTATTGCCGAAGGTAAGGGAGGCTTTAACGGATATGTGGTTTTTGGCTTTCCTAGCAATGGATTTTGTATTCTTGAAAGCAACTCTGTAAATAACGCGACTTATGTGCTGAACGATGGTAATTGGGAGTCAGTTTCTCAGCTCTCCAAAGCAGAAATACTGAATGCTAGAACTCATAAGAGTCGACTAATCCATAGAGAAAACTGGTTCAAAGAGTTAAGTTCCTTTATAGGCTCTTCGAAGGTAAATAAAAATTAAAGGGTAACATATAGTTCGTGTAGGTCGGATTTGCGTAGCGTTTCCTGCCGCATGAAGTTTCTTTTCGCCTCTTGGCGACCCACTTTATTTTGCTTGTCCAAAATAAAGTGGGTAAACAAAAAGACACCCCGCTGCCGCTTGTTTCCTTCGGTCTTAGCGCCGCATCTGGGCGGCTGCGGAACTCGCGCTTTCAGCGCTCAAACAGTCCTCGCCGCTTATCCATCTGCCGCTCAAGCCGAAGGCGCGGCAGATGGGATTAAAAGTCAAAACCATGCGAATGCGTTAAAATAAATGCTCTGCAAGCCGCATGGATATTGGCTTCCAGAGCTTCTATTTTTGGTTTAATTGCACTTGGTTTCCAAGTTTTTCATTTCGGCGTATTATCTATTCCATATTCTGCTGGGGAGATTCGTCATGAAGCCCAAAACCCGTCTTAGCCTTTATTATTTGGCGACTTATCTTTTTCTCACAGGCCTTGGTTTGCTGTTTGCGCCGCAGTTTTCGCTTAAATTGTTGCTCTCTAACGGGCATTACGAGAGCACGTTTGTACAATTTACTGGTGCGTTTATGATTGCGCTTAGCGTGGTGGTGAGCCAGATTATCCGCCATAGTGTGGAGGTGCTTTATACAACGACGCTAGCCGTGCGCGTGTTTTTTATTGTGGTGATTGTGTGGCTTTATATGCAGACGAAAGACCCGTTGTTCCTCGTCGTGTTGGGCGTGGTGGCGCTGGGCGTTGCGCTGACGGCAACATCGTATTTACTGGATAAACGTACGAATTAATTAAAATAATATGCCCTGCAGACCAATATCCATGCGCCTTGCAGGGTATGTGTTTTATAGCGGTTTTACCGCGCCACAGCTTGCATTCATCCATTTGCCGTTGATATCTGCCCGCTCATTCACCGGGTTGCCTTGAGCTTCGCCATTAAAATTAGTTTGCCCTGTAAAGGCCTCCGGGTTTGTAATGGTGCCCTCTGCTGTGCCGTTGCCTTTAAGGTCTGGGCTGGCACAAACAAAATCTATTTTATAGTTGTTACCGCTTCGGTTCGCATTTTTAGAGCTGCAGCCTAATTGCGTATTATAAAAATTGGGCAGCGTTTTTTGGGCAGCCATTTCTTGTGTGATGCATGTTTGGGAGATTGCAGCGCCGTTTTCAATTTGCGGCATTTCAAGCCCGTAATCTTTGGCTAAGTCTTTAATGCTTTGCATTTGCTCAGGGGGCAGGTGCGGCGCTAGCAACAATAAATCAGATGTGGTGGTGATTTGCCATAATCCAGGCCGCATGTTGATCTCTGCAGCGTTTGCAGTGGGTGCTAATAATGGGGCAATTAAAGTTAAACCTATTAGAATTTTGCGCATTGAATCTCCTAGCCAATGTGAGGAATACGCGTTTTTAGAGGCGAAATACTTAAGTATAGTTCAGCGCAATTAAATAACAGGAGTTAAACCACGATAATTGCCTGCCCTGTAGGCCAATATCCATGCGGCTTCCAGAGCACCGTTAAAGTCTGGCGGCTTTCGTTAGTCATTTGCTAACTTAGCGTGATGCATCGCCCACTCTTTGGCTTTTGTAATGGCAATGCGAATCGCCTTGCCTTCATCCATGCCTTCTTCCAGCAGGGCATTGGCTATCTCAATCGCTTTCGTGCGGACGATTGGGCTAAGGTGTTTCATTGAGACAGGATAGTGTTGTTCGTTCCAGGGCATAAGTTATATTAACACCTGGTAATAGGCTGCTGCGACGATTCTGAAGTATCTATTTGGTTGCTTTCCTGTCGGTCATCCTGCAGGGCGCAATATCTGTAAGGCATTGCGCCGCATATAACGCTTTCTTTCTTTCGGCGTATTACGCTACGCGAATACACCCCACCATTTTTTTTGCTTAGAAACCTTCGTCTTCTACTGCATTAATGGAGTAGTAGCTTTCTTCACGTTGTTCGTTTAACTTGGCTACCTCTTCTACGGCAACTTCATAGTTAAGATATGCATACTCTAATTCGTTTTGTTTGTTGATCACTTGGAAAATTGTCATTTTATCGCTCCTTAACACATCGTTTAATTAACTACATCACAGTGTGTATTGAGCAAAAACAAGACCAACAATAAGATTATCTAAATAGTTCGTTATATTTCAACGAGTTATATTAAATTTATTGGCTTATTGATTATTGGTCGTGGCGGATTTAAGCCAAAGATTGTTTGAGGTTTCGACATGACTGTGCAAATATTGACGATTGTATTAAAGCACACACAAATAGTGTATTTTCTGGCAGGTCTGCAAGCCGACCATATATAAACTAATGGAGTGCGGCCTGCAGGGACATGTTTTTACCTGAAAAACAGGTAAGGCACAAAAAGTCAGGGGATGCCAATAACTTTAAGGTATTCCTCAAGCGTGAGAGCTAACCTTTGAAGAGAGTTAGAGACTTCATCCAAATGCGTGTTTGAATCCAGATGCAGTTTCTCAAGTAAAGCTTTGTGTTTTTCAACCGCGTCCACATGCTCTTTAAATTTAGCGTCTTTTAAATCCTGTTTAGTCATTGCCAATTTCTCCATCAGTAAGTGTTCACTATAGCACTCGTTTGAATGCGTGTGTATTACAAAATATCGCAATTCAAGGTAATTCCATGAATTTATGGCATGCCTGCAAGCCAATATCCATGCGGCTGTGCAGGGCATGCCGTTTTGCAATGTAAAGCTATTGAATTAAATCTATTAACGCCGCTCTTAACTGCTGGCACTAAATAATTTTTAACAAGTCAGGAGAGAGCTAGTGTGGCTACGTCTAATGTTAACATGTTGTTTCTTCACCATTTTTGGAGCACAAGTCGCTATGGCGATTGAGGAACCCAAATACACGGTGACCGAAAAATCGAATGATTTTGAGTTGCGCACTTATGACCCGATGATTGTTGCGGAAACCTTGGTAGAAGGTAATCTGGATAAAGCTTCAAACAGTGGGTTTAAGATAATTGCAGATTATATTTTTGGTAATAACACATCGCGAAACGGCGCTAGTGAGAAAATTAGTATGACCGCCCCAGTAACGATGGAACCTAAAAGTGAAAAAATCAGCATGACCGTGCCAGTGAGCATGCAAGAAGCGGCGGGTAAATGGCGCATGCACTTTGTAATGCCTAGCCAATACACGCTGGAAACCTTGCCTGTGCCCAATAATAAAGCGGTAGTGCTGCGTGAGCTGCCTGCCAAAAAATTTGCGGTGGTGCGCTTTTCCGGTTTGGCGGGCGAAGCAAAAACTGCTAAAAAAACCGAGGAATTACTGGCTTGGCTTGCTACAAAGAAAATTAAACCTGTCGGCACACCTGAACTGGCACGCTACAACCCGCCGTGGACTCTGCCATTTTTAAGGCGCAATGAGGTGATGGTAGAGTATTAACTGTTATTTATATGCCCTGCAAGCCAATATCCATGAGGCTTACAGGACACGGATTTAGATGGTTTTGGTTTCGCTTTTAATCACGTTTACGATTGCCGCAAACACCAAGATGTATTCCATGAATAGCAGCATATAAAGATTCTGCTCAGGAATGCCTGCAAGCGAGGTTATGGCCAGTGAGAGTGTATTGGTGAAAACGCTGATCATGATAAAAAGACCAATCAGTTTTGTTCTTAGGCCGAAAAGATAAAACTGGGCGACAAAGCTCAGGCCAATCACCGTTTCAAGATTGATGCCGCCGTTGAGACGTTTGTTGGCAAGGTTCAGCGCGATGTACAGGCTAACAAGCGCCAATGCGGCAGGGAGCTTTGCCGGCATGCCGGTGCCATCGTGTTTTAGCCTTAATGCCAGCCAGACATGAATCAATATTGCAGTAATCAGTTTCATTTTGCGCCCCTAAACCAAATTGATAAAAGCGGACTACATTTTGTGTTACGCATAAATCAGGCCAAAAATTGGGTATTTTTGGTATTTTTAATCCGGCTCTGATTCCAGTTCTTCTACATGGTATTTGTGGTCTTCATCCCACAGCGAGAAAGCTTGCGCACTTTGCTTGGCTTTCTGCAAATCCATGTATTCGCAATACACCTGGTTTTCTTCATCCAGCACTTGATAGATTGTCATCACACACCTCTTTGCATAAATGTTGCAGTGATCAGTTTCAGTAAAAACAAATTGGTAAGAACTGACTGCATTAATAACGGACTGCACTTGGTGTTATGCATAAATCAGGCCAAAAATTGGATGTTTGTGGAATTTTTAATCTGGCTCTGATTTCAGCTCGCCTACATGGTAGTAGTGGCCCTCATTCCAAAGCGTGAAAGTCTGTGCGCTGCGCAAGGCATTCTCAAGATCCACATATTCACCATAAAGATTGTTTTCTTCATCCAGCACTTGGTAGATTGTCATCACACACCCCTTTAGTCGTTTTGCAGTATTAAGAATTACATCGGCGTGATTGAAACAAACTTTAATAAAAGTTGTAGGTCGGGTAGAAAAGCCATTTTTTCGTCATGGCCTGTCGATTTTTGCACTAATTATTGTATTTGTTGCTACATTCAGACAATGTTAATAATTCACAATACATAAACATCCTATGTTATTGACGCAGCTGGGCATTCGTGCGAGTATAAAAGGCCGTGAACGAGTTATGTAATTGCGTATATAGCGCTATTTTTTTAGATAATTTAGGTATATAGAAAATAGCGTTCGTTTTACAAGGAGAACAGAACTTGAAAAAGACGATACAGCAACATATTAAAAAAGGTTGCTCCCCTTTGCGCTTAACGCTAGCGGATTTTGTACTTTAATAAATGAGTGCACAAAAAATGATGGATCTATCTGTCGTTTACAGTAAAACAGCCAAAGGATTGCGCGCCCGCACCTCCCTGATTGGCGGCCTGTCATCGCAACTGATGAAAGTGCTGACGCACATCGACGGCAAGTCAGAAGCCGAAACGATTCTGGACAAGTTTGTTCAATTAAGCGAGCAAGAACTGGCCTCGGCCTTAACCCAGCTTGAAAACGAAGGCTACATCAAACCGGTAGTGGTGCGCACCGCTGATGACTGGGCCCCTACCACCAACTTTACGCCGATGATCGTTGAAGAATACCTCGATGAAGCGGAAGTGGAAGCCAGAGCAAAGGAACAAGCGCGTCTGGAGGCTGAGCGTCAGGCTAGGGAAGCCGAAGAAAAAGCCAGAATTGAGGCAGAGCAGGCACGTGCCAGAGAGAAAGAAAAAGCCGAGGCAAAAGTAAAAGCGCGCCTTGAAATGGAGCGCATCGCCCGCGAAGCCGAAGAGAAAGCCAAAGCCGAAGCAGAACAGGCGCGTGCTAAAGCAGAAGCTGAAGAAAAGGCCAGAATAGAGGCTGAACGCAAAGCCAAGGCCGAGGAAAAAGCGCGTCTGGAGGCTGAGCATAAAGCCAGGGAAGCCGAAGAAAAAGCCAGAGTAGAAGCAGAAAAAGCACGCGCTAAAGCCGAGGCCGATGCCAAAGAGAACGCACGCCGTGAAATCGAACGTATTGCCCGCGAGGCAGAAGAAGCGCAAAAGAAAGCCGAAGCGGAAGCCCGCGCCAAGGCCGCAGAGGAAGCGCGGCTGGAGGCGGAGAGAAAAGCAAAAACTGAGGAAGAAGCCCGCCTGGAGGCAGAGCGCATCGCCCGCGAAGCCAAAGCTGAAGCAGAACAGGCACGTGCCAAAGCCGAAGCTGAAGAAAAAGCCAGGCTTGAGGCTGAACGCAAAGCTAAAGCCGAGGAAAAAGCGCGTCTGGAGGCTGAACGCAAGGCCAGGGAAGCCGATGAAAAAGCCAGAGTAGAAGCAGAAAAAGCGCGCGTTAAAGCTGAAACCGAGGCCAAAGAGAACGCACGCCGTGAAATCGAGCGCATTGCCCGCGAGGCAGAAGAAGCACAGAAGAAAGCCGAAGCGGAAGAAGCCCGCGCCAAGGCCGCAGAGGAAGCGCGGCTGGAGGCGGAGATAAAAGCAAAGGCCGAGGAAGAGGCGCGTTTGGAAGCAGAACGTAAGGCCAGAGCGGAAGAAGAAACACGCCTGGAAACTGAGCGCCTAGCCCGTCAAGCTGAAGAAAAAGCCAAAGCAGAAGCCGAGCAGGCGCGCGCCAAAGCTGAAGCCGAAGAAAAAGCCAGAGTTGAGGCGGAAGAGAACACGCGCCGCGAAATGAAACGCATCATCCGAGAAGCGGAAGAGGAACGAAAAAAATCTGAAGCCAAGGCCAAAGCTGACAGACTGGAAGCCAAACGCAAGGCTAAGGCCGCGGAAGAGGCGCGCTTGAAAGCAGAGCGCAAGGCCCAGCAGGAGGCAGAGCGGCTGCGCGCTAAAGCAGAGGCCGAAGAAAAGGCGAGAGCCGAGGCGAAGGAGAAAACGCGCCTGGAAATGGAGCGTATCGCCCAAGAGGCAGAGCAGGAACGAAAAAAATCCAAAACGGAGACGCTTGCCAAAGAGGCTGGCGAGGCTAGGTTAACGGTTGAAAATGAAACCTCCGCTGAACAGGTTGCGGAAGAAAAGGCCAGGGCAGAAGCCGAAGAGCTAGCCAAGGCGGAAGCGCAGGAAAAGGCAAAACTTGAAGCAGAGCGTATTGCCAGAGAAGCGGAAGAAGCGCGGAATAAATTTTTTGAGGATGATGAACGTGCCTTGTCGGAAGAGGATCTGCGTGAGTTAGCCGAAGAAGAGGCCGAGCTTGAGGCCGGACGTGCGCCAAAAATTGAAATAGATGAATCAACACAAGCGGCTGATGAAAAAGCCCGGCAAGACGCTGAAGATCTAGCGCGCGAGGAAGTGAAACGCATTGCCAAAGAAGATGCGAAAGCTGAAGCCAGACTCAGGGCGCAGGCGAAGACCCAGGCCATGTTGAGGGTGGTTACAGCGAGTGTTAAAAAATGGATTAAGCGAGGGGCAAAGGCCACATTGATTGGTTTGCCGCTGCTGGCTCTGATGTTGATAGTTCTGTTGCCCTACATCAACCTTGGCATATTGGTTGAACCCATTGAAAAGCTCGCGTCCAACAGCACGGGCGAGCCGGTGACCGTCAAGAATGTCCATGTCTCACTGTGGCCTGAGCCGAATCTGGTGATTGGAGATGTGGCGATTGGTGTTGATCCCGGACATAGAATTGAGACGGTTCACGTGACACCTGTGACTTCAACGTTATTTGATCCATTGAAGGTGGTGAAATCGCTGGAGATCGATGGGCTAGAGATCGAGCAGGAGAATTTTGGACAAGCGCTGCGATGGATCGGCAATGCAGGCAAAGCAGAACACCTGAAGATTGAGCAGATGAGCCTGAAAAATATTTCGTTGAAAATTCGCGATCTGGAGCTTGGGCCTTTTGCGGGCAAAGTCGGGATTAATGACTCGCATGAACTTAAAAATATCGAACTCAGCATGGCCGACCAGACGCTTTCGGTCCAGATACTCCCGCACGGTGGCAGTTATGAGCTTGTGCTCAACGCCACTCATTGGCCGTTGCCTGTAAACCCGAAGATCGTGTTTGATGCCCTTAATGCCAAAGGCATTCTAAATCGGAATCAGATTAATTTTAGTCAGCTCAAAGGTGAGATCTACGGCGGCAGCTTCACAGCCAATGCAGTCGTTGATTGGGGCAGCCAGTGGAGCACATCTGGGGATTTCCGCCTAAGCCGAGCGGATATGCCGCAGGTGTTGCAGGCGTTTAACAGTGCTGCCTCCATCGACGGAAAACTGAACCTGGCAGGAAAGTTCGTTTGCAAATCGGCCACGGCTGCCGGGCTGACTGAAGCACCTGACATTACCGCCAATTTTGATATGAGCCATGGCAGCTTCAGTGGCGTTGAGCTTACCCGTGCCGTGTTGTCCAGGGAAAGCCAGTCTTTGGCAGGTGATTCCACGCATTTCGACACACTGACGGGTAACGTGCAGATTAAGAATGGGCTTTACCAGTACAGAAAGCTCATGCTGGAATCTCCACAATTCCATGCCCGGGGTCAGGTGGATGTAATGCCTAATCAGGATATTTCTGGAAAAATAAGCGCCAATCTTGCCGCCCAATCGCGACGCCTGTATGCGAACTTCAGCCTGACCGGCAAAGTTAACGATGTGAGGCGGCGATAATCGGAGGTTCCCTAGTCTCTAGGGCCTAGATAGTCCGCTTTACCCAGATCTACGCCATTATGGCGCAAAATGTTGTAAGCGGTCGTCACGTGAAAATACACATTAGGCAAAACCCATTTTTGCAGGTAAGCCTGTCCTGTAAATGTTAACTCAATTTTGCGCACGGCAATCGTCACATCGCGGGTTTCGCTGCCTTCCATTTGCGCTGGTTTGATGCTGTCGATAAACGCGATGGTTTTGGCGATGCGCGCCTGCAGCTCTGCAAAGCTGGTTTCATTGTCTTCATACTTGGGGATCTCTACCCCCGCTAACCGTGCCGCTGCGCCCTTGCTCATGTCGGTCGCAATCTGCACCTGTCGCATAAGCGGATACATGTCAGGGAAAAGTCTTGCGCTGAGCAAGACCGCAGGCTCGATTTTCTTAGCGTTGGCATAATCCTCACCTTTTTTCAGAATGGCGGAAAGATTGGTCAGTGCGCGTTTAATCGGTGGAATCGTGACATCGTACATGGTAAACATGGGGGTGATCCTGAAAAAGAAATCAATAAGCGTAAATCATACCCCTAAAAACCTGTGAAAACTTAATTTTATATAGCTTGGTCAACAGGCTGTATTTTGATAAATAATAAATAATTTTTGATATGAATCAAGTTGTTAGTATGATTTTAGTAATACGATTCAAGCGCTTGCAGGTGTTCGATTCAACATTGTTGGAAATGATGGGAGAACAAAATGACCTTTTTAGGCTGGCAGGGAATTGCTACGTTAGTCGGCGTACTCGCCGTGATTGTTTTGGTGTTGGTAGGGTTTGCCAAGCTCGCTAACAAGTAGTGCAAAACCTTTGTAGCTTTACTATAAGGCTGTTACATAGCCTGAAGAGTTTTTTGTGCCTGCGCCTCACCAATAACGCCTGAAAATATTTCACCTATATTTCCCTATTGGCCTATGATGAAGCTCTGTAGAACTCTTAAGGAGAGATATCATGGCAAAAGGTCAGATTCGCGGTAACAAGGAAATAAAAAAGCCTAAAAAAAGTAAAGAGGTCGTGGTGCCGGCAAGTTCCATTATTCCAATGAAATCAAGCACACCAGCAAAAAATAAGCATTAATTTTTTGTTTTTTTGTTGTGGAAGTGGCAGGAATGGGCTGTGTTGGAGTTGTGCCGTATCAAGCCAATAGGCAGGATATCAATGTATACTTCGCTTCATGGCGCTCGTACAAATACAAATCAACAAACCTAATCATCCGTCAGCGAAAAAGCTCGCATTATTCAATCTTGGTTTTCGCCCATTCTTTTTAGGGGCGGGTATTTTTGCCGTTGTTTCGATAGCCCTGTGGATATATGTCTATTTTTTTCATGGCTCGGCAAGCATTACTCATATAACCATCAGCCAATGGCATGCGCATGAGATGCTATATGGTTACGGCATGGCTGTGGTCGCGGGCTTTCTGCTCACTGCGGTAAAAAACTGGACAGGAATCCAAACGCTTTATGGCAAGCCATTAATGGCGTTGTTCATGCTTTGGTGTGCGGCCAGACTGTTATTCCTGTTTGGCACGACATTTTTACCATGGGCAGCAGCCGCGGATATGCTATTCGGTCTTTTTTTGATCGGTGCCGTAGCCAGGCCAATTATCAAGGCAAAGCAATGGAAGCAGCTTGCAGTGGTGAGTAAAGTCATTTTGTTGTGGGTGGGCAATCTGGTTTTTTATCTTGGCTGTTACGGCATATTAACAAGCGGCATGCTGTATGCCATTAACGGAGCGGTGCTGCTGTTTATCAGCCTGATTTTAATGATAGGCCGTCGTGTCATCCCATTTTTTATCGAGCGCGGTGTGGAAGAAAAAGTCCAGTTCAAGCAATACAAATGGCTGGATATCAGCATTCTAGCGGTTTTTGTCGCGTTATTCTTAAACGTGATTTTTATTCAGATTGCTAATTTAACATCACTGCTGGCATGGGTTTTATTTGCTTTGAATGGCTACCGCTTGCGTAATTGGCATGCTGCCGGAATCTGGCAGGTGCCATTGTTATGGAGCCTGTACCTGTCGGCTTGGCTGATAAATGTTGGCTTTCTATTTTACGGCTTGCAAGCACAGTACAGTCAGCTGTCTATTCTAACGCTGCATCTTTTCACGATTGGCGGAATCGGGTTAATGACGCTGGGTATGATGTCACGCGTAGCTCTGGGACACACCGGCCGTGATATCAGAAAGCCCTCGCGCTGGATGGGATTTGCTTTTGCGGGGATTGTGATGAGCGTGCTGTTTCGCTCGCTGGTGCCTATGCTAAGTACGCAGCATTATGCAAACTGGGTACTGATATCTGCGACTTTATGGATATTGGGCTTTGCGGTTTTTGTGGCAGTTTACGCGCCGATACTGTTAAAGCCAAGAACTGACGGGGCTTTTGGTTAATTCTGGTGGTTGATACCGGCGGTTGATCCGGTATCAAAAATCACCTTGTTTTTTCACTTCTTGCCGTAACCATCGCTCCAACACAACTACCACATAGGCCTGCTCTTCCAGCGTGAGCTCACGCCCAGGTGGAATTCGATGCCATTTTTGCAGACAGCCGCGGCAACAGCAGGCGGTAGCGTGCTGTGCAACAAAAACCGGGTGGCCGCGCATGGGGGTTTGTTTGCCATCGTTACTGATTTCTGCAGGGGCGAGACGTTTGTTGATAAAATCTTCCGCATGTATCAGCACTGATCCTAGGCCTTTTTCTTGCAGGTAAGTGTAGTCTTTGCCGCGCAGGTGAAAGCCGCTTCGGAAGGGTGATTTGGCCAGTGCTGCAAAGAGTTCGTCCAAATCTCTCATCTGATTCATCTATAAAATTGCCCATCATATCGCTAAATATGAGGGGCACGACAGGTTAATTATGCTTTATCTAGCTTATTCTTTAATAGCTGGCGGGCCTTTAAAGCGTTTCTTTTCGCCAAATAAAAACCAGAATGCAGCCATCACAACCAGCATGAAAATTGTCACATAGAGCACTTTTTCATTTGGCGGTTGTATGCCAACGATGACCAAAAAGCCGCCGCCAATTACGGCTAACACGGCAATAAGCTTGGACATTCCGCCTAAATCAAAAGGCCCTTTATGTTTCCAGGTTTTACCTTCTGCCAGGATGCCTGCGGCTGTTGGCATAATGTAAGAAATGTAAAGAAACACAGCGCAGCCTACTGCCAGCACACTAAAAGCCGCGGCATATAAAGTGGCAACTATCGCTAAAATGGCGGAAGCCCAAACAGCGGCAACAGGTGTTTTTAACGTGCGATCCACTTTACGCAAGAGCTTTGATGCAGGTAAGCCACCATCACGGGCAAAAGCAAACATCATGCGTGAGCAAGAGGTTAAACAAGCCAAACCACACAAAAAGTTGACCAAGAATATACCAAGTCCTAATATGGATTTTAAAACTGGAGGCAATGTATTTAAAAGGGCATCAAAAAATCCAAAGCCTTGCTTAACGCCAGTGGCAACATCCGGCATGACCAATACGAACGTACAAATCATAATATAACCAAAAATTACTGAGTAAACCACCGAACTTACAATGCCTTTAGGAACGGCTGTTGCTGCATTGCGCGTTTCTTCAGAAGTGTGTGCAGAGGCATCAAAGCCGGTAATAGTATAAACCGCTAGCAACAGCCCAAGTAAGAACGGGAAGACCATGCCTTCACTTGCCGGCCAAACACTACCTTCAGTGCCTGTAAAGTTGGTGAATGTAAAAAGTCTGGAATAATCGAGTGGGTTTTGGTTGTAAGCCAATAAAGACATGGTAAGAATGCCACCTATAGCCATAATCAAATATCCTGACAAGTCTGTGATTTTAGTCGTAAATTTTGGAAAGCGATAAATTAAGACTGCTTGGATAGCAGTGAACAGCGCTATATAAAAGGTTTGATGCGCATAACCAAACCCTGAGACATCCACTCCCAGGATAGGTAGTGCCAGCCCTTTAAAGAAGAAGTCGTACACACCGAAATTCACTGAGGCCACTACAAAAATTAGCCCCAGCAAATTAAACCAGGCGGTACACCAGCCATAGCCTTTGCCGCCCAAAATAGAACCCCAGTGATATAAGCCGCCGGCCGTTGGGTAGCTTGAAGAAATTTGAGCCATGGCTAACGCAACAATGGTGGCAAACAACCCACCGACCAGCCAGCCGATGCCAATAGACGCGCCACCAGCACCACCTAATGCCAGTGGAAAAGCTGTAATGCCGCCAGCCAGAATACAAATAATAGAAAAGGAGATAGCAAAATTAGAAAATCCACCCATATGTCGATGAAGCTCCTGCTCATAACCCATTTTTTTTAGTTCTTTGGCATCATGATCCAATGCCTGATTCGACTCACTCATTTTTTACCCCTTTTAAAGATTAAATGCTAATAGAAACTACTAGATACTAATTTTTAAAACTTAAAAACAGAGAAATCCTGAAGCTATTTTTTATATTGGGAAGACATAGTGCGTTCCTAGTATAGATTTATAATGCGCAAAAGCAAGTACCAGTTTGTGACATTCGACCATACCATTTGCGGTATGGCTAAAAAGTGTCGCATAATGCCAGCATCAAGGGTAGGTTATTCAGGAGCAGAGGCGCATGATGACGTATCGTTATAGTGTGGGCGTGCAGACTTATCAGTTCGCTGACTTAAAGGCTGTGCTTGCTAAGGCAACGCCGGCGCGCTCTGGCGATTATCTTGCAGGCGTGGCGGCGGATACTTATGCGGAACGCATGGCTGCCAGAATGTGCCTGGCGGAGATCCCGCTGAAGCGCTTTCTGGAAGAGCTTATCATTCCCTACGAAACCGATGAAGTCTCACGCCTGATCGTCGATACGCATGACAAAAAGGCGTTTGCAGAGATTAGCCATTTAACGGTAGGCGATTTTCGTGACTGGCTGCTTTCCGATATTGCTGATTCGACAACCTTAAAGCGTGTAGCACCTGGAGTTACGCCAGAAATGGCTGCAGCTGTTTCTAAACTCATGCGTAACCAGGATTTGATTCTGGTGGCAAAGAAATGCCATGTCACCACCTCGTTCCGCAACACCATTGGCCTGCAGGGCCATATCTCAGTGCGCCTGCAGCCCAATCACCCCACGGATGATATGCGCGGTATTGCCGCTTCGATGCTGGATGGCTTGCTGTATGGCGCGGGTGATGCGGTAATTGGCATCAACCCCGCGACTGATAGTTTGCCTGCACTGATGGATTTATATTATCTGGTGGATGAGGTAATAAACCAATATGAAATCCCCACGCAATCCTGCATTTTGACCCATGTCACCAACCAGATTCAGTTGATAGAAAAAGGTGCACCGGTCGATTTAGTATTCCAATCGATTGCGGGTACGGAAAAAGCCAATAAAAGTTTTGGGATCAATATTGCCCTGCTCAAAGAGGCGCAGTCTGCGGCACTGTCATTGAAACGGGGCACGGTCAAAAATGAATCAGGTAGCCATAATGTGATGTACTTTGAAACCGGCCAGGGCTCCGCATTATCCGCCAATGCCAATTTTGGGGTGGATCAGCAGACCTGCGAAGCGCGCGCCTACGCGGTTGCACGGCATCTATCGCCGCTGCTGACTAATACGGTGGTGGGATTTATCGGGCCAGAATATTTGTATGATGGCAAACAGATTATCCGCGCCGGGCTGGAGGATCACTTTTGCGGCAAACTGCTTGGCGTGCCTCTGGGCTGCGATGTGTGCTACACCAACCATGCCGAGGCGGACCAGGACGACATGGACACCTTAATGACGCTGCTTGCCACGGCTGGACTGACGTTTATTATGGGCATTCCGGGAGCTGATGACATCATGCTAAATTACCAGACCACTTCTTTCCACGATGCGCTGTATCTGCGCAAAGTATTGGGCTTGAAAGCCGCGCCGGAGTTTGAAGCCTGGCTCAAAAAAATGCACATCATGGATACCAGCGGCCAAGTGCAGCCAATCGCGGACGCACATCATATGCTACAAAATATGCCGAAACATTTGTTAAGCGCAGCGTAAATTTTCATGTCAAATAAACCAGACAACATTACTCCAATTGAAGCCATAAGTGCCGACCCTTGGGCGCAACTCAAAAGCTTCACCCGCGCACGCATTGCGCTCGGCCGCGTAGGTAGCAGTTTGCCCACTAGGGAAGTATTGGATTTCAGCTTAAGCCACGCCATGGCGCGCGATGCAGTGCACCTGGCGCTGGATATTGATGCCTTGGAAGCGGACATTAAAAGCCAGGGATGTTCTAGCGTTCGAGTCAAAAGCATGGCGCCCGACCGCGCCAGCTATCTGTTGCGCCCGGATTGGGGGCGTAGACTAAGTGAGAAGAGTTTGACGGATTTAAACAATATGAATCAAGCCAAACCGATTGATTTTCTAATTGTCGTCGGCGATGGCTTGTCTTCGCTTGCGGTGGCGCGCCATGCCGCGCCCTTGCTGGCGGAAATGCGTCATCTTTTACCCAAGGGCTGGCATACAGGCCCCGTCGTTATTGCCTCCCAGGCGCGTGTCGCATTAGGGGATGAGATTGGCCAGGCGCTTGGCGTGCGTATGGTCGCCATGCTCATCGGCGAACGCCCCGGCCTGAGCTCGCCGGATAGTTTGGGCATCTATCTTACCTATAACCCGAAGCTTGGTTTGAGTGATGCGGACCGCAATTGTATATCCAACGTGCGGCCGGAAGGCTTGCAATACGCTGCTGCAGCCAAGAAACTGGTGTGGCTGGCAAAAGAAGCGATGCGACTGAAACTGTCAGGTGTGGCGCTGAAAGATGAAAGTGATGTGCAGGAAATTGCTCAGCAAGGTACATTAGAATTACCTAAACCTTAAAACAGTTTGATTAATGTAATTGATCTAGCTCCAGATTCCGCAATTTAGGCGCTAATTTCGCTGTGATACCCACTATAGCCAGCGTCATCAGACCGCCAAATACGACCGATGGCACCAAGCCCAAGATCCTGGCAGCGATACCCGATTCAAACGCGCCTAGTTCATTCGATGAGCCGATAAAAACACCATTGATCGCGGAGACGCGCCCGCGCATGGCATCGGGCGTGGCAAGCTGTAAAATGGTATGGCGCAGCACCACCGATACACCATCGAAAATCCCGGATAAAAACAACAGCAAACCAGCCGCCACAAAATGGCTGCTTAAGCCAAAGCCGATAATGCACAGCCCGAAGCAGGCGACCGAATATAAAAGCCAGCGGCCGGCATGCAGGTTAATGGGGTGGCGTGCCAGCCATAGCCCGATGACTATAGCACCGACGCCCGGGGCCGCACGCAGGATGCCTAAACCTTCGGGGCCTATTTTGTAAATATCTTGGATGAAAGCAGGCAGCATGGCTACCGCACCGCCAAACAGCACGGCAAACATATCGAGTGAAAGCGCGCCAAATATAATCTGGTGGCCGTATACAAAGCGCAAACCCTCATGGATGCTTTTGAAAACCGCCGGGCTATCGCCAGCGGCGGGCGGCTCTTTTAACCTGAGTGACAGCATGGCTAGAATTGCACCAAAGCACAGCAGGCAGGCCACCAGGTAAGCCACGGTTTTACTGGCAAAGCCTACGAGTAAGCCACCCAAAATAGGACCTAGCACCAAGCCGATTTGAAACGCTGCAATGCTCACACCGGTGGCTTTGGCGAAACTTTCTCTGGGGATAGCAATGGCAAACAATGTGGTGTAGCTTGGCGAAATAAACGCGCGGGCAATGCCTGTAAATGCTATCGAGCCATAAATCCACAGGGTGGTGCCATTGCCAATCCAGCCTGTCGAAATGGCAGTTAATATCATGGCGTTAATGAGCAACAGTGTCGCCGCCAGCGTGCCAAAGGCCCGGCGTGTATAGTGGTGGTCTACCGCGTGACCGGCAAACAAAGCCGATGCGAAATAAGGCAGTGCTTCAGCCAAACCGATCAGGCCGAGCGAAAGCGGGTCGCGCGTGATTTCATAAATATGCCAGCCCACTGTCACCGCCATGATCTGGTAAGCCAGCACAATCAGGATGCGAAACGCGAGTAGTTTGAGGAAGGCATGATGGTGGGATGTAAAGATGTGCATGACTGATATTATAAAATCAAACGGGGCAAAGAATACGGTGCGTTATAATCCATATGGTTAGTGCAGTGAATAAGGCAGTAAGTATATGAAAGTATACCGATGAGTCGTCGTTGACCTAGTGTGACTCTGCCGATATAGATTAGGCGCACTAACCTTCTTAAAAACCCCTAGTGTATGTTGATTGGTCAGTCAATGGCATTATGCCTTTATGCGGTCAAGTTTTTTTAATAGTTGCCGATAAGGGTGTATGCAAATCATTAACTTATGTGGGGCAATGCCTTGAAGCAATTAATCCTATCTTTAGGTGCGGTGTTATGCTTAGCCTTTGTCGCTATTCTGACGCAGCTGCCCCTGTTTTCTGGCCTCAACGTTGCGTTATTGATGAGTGGAATTTTTGCGCTTTGGTATAGATCGTTAGCCCAACAAAAAGAAGCCGGAAAAATCGAGAAACGCTGGCAGTTCGCAATCGAAGGCAGCAGCCAAGGGCTGTGGGATTGGGATGCGCAAACGAACAAGACATTCATCTCGCGCCGCTGGAAAGAGATGCTGGGTTATGCTGATATTGTAATAGACGATAGCATTGACGAGTGGGATAGGCTTATTCATCCGGACGATAAGGCGCGAGTATATGATGCAATTGATAAGCACTTCTCCGGCATCACGCCGAGTTATGAATGCGAACATAGAATGCGGTGCAAAGATGGTAGCTATTTATGGGTTCTCGATCGTGGAAAGGTGATGGAGCGGGACCAAAATGGCAAGCCGTTGCGAATGCTGGGAACCCAAACCGATATCAGCAAGCGCAAGGCTGCAGAGCTGGCGGTCTTAGAACAGAAACAACAATTCCAGCAATTTATTGAGAACCAGAGTGTTGCTACCTTCATGATTGATTCGCAACATCGCGTATTACATTGGAATCGTGCCTGTGAAGTGCTCACCGGTGTGGCAGCCGAAGGCATGGTTGGCAAGGCGGAGTCCTGGCGAGGATTTTATCCCGCCCCACGTCCGTGCTTGGCCGATCTGGTGCTCAATGCAGAAAGCGATCAGGCTGGAAACTATTATCCCGTACAGGGGCAATCTACGCTGCTGGAAACCGGCTGGCATGCAGAAGCCTGGTTTGACGATATTGGCGGCAAACGCCGTTACGTGATTTTTGATGCAGCACCCATTTTTGATACGAATGGGCAGATCACCTATGTCATTGAAACCTTGCAGGACGTGACCGAGAACAAACTAATAGAGCAGGCGCTAGCGGAAGAAAAATTGGTTGCACATCAGGCATTGATGTCCTTAGAACAGCAGAAATACGCACTTGATCAGCATGCCATTGTTGCAACAACCGACGTGCAGGGTCGTATTATTTACGCCAATGACAAATTCTGTGCTATCAGCGGATATTCACGCGAGGAATTAATGGGGCAAGATCACGCCCTGCTTAACTCCAGCCATCATCCCAAAGGCTTTTTTAAGGAGATGTATCGTACTGTGGCAAATGGCAGAGTCTGGCATGGTGAGGTCTGCAATCGAAATAAAAATGGTGATTTATACTGGGTGGATACCACCATCGTGCCTTTCATGGGCGATGACGGTAAACCGCAGGAATATATTGCCATCCGCGCTGACATCACCGAAAGAAAACGAGCTGAAGAGGAAATCAGAAACCTTGCGTTTTACGATGCGCTCACAGGGCTTCCTAACCGCCGTTTACTGCTGGATCGCGCGCGTCAAGCTTTAGCCGCCAGCACTCGCAGCAAGAACTACGGCGCATTAATGTTCATTGATCTTGATCGCTTCAAGGCGTTAAACGATACCATGGGTCATGATGTGGGTGATTTGTTACTTCAGCAAGTTGCCAACCGGCTGAAATCCTGCTTGCGTGAGGCTGATACCGTGGCGCGCCTGGGCGGCGATGAGTTTGTGGTGATGTTAGAGAGTTTGAGTAGGAGTTCGTCGGAAGCTAAGGATCAAGCTATATACCTCAGCCAAAAGATTTTTCAGACACTTACACGGCCTTATGACCTGGCCGGATATATTCATCGTAGCACACCAAGTATTGGCACGGCCTTGCTACATAGCAGCTGCGGTAGTATAGATGAAATACTTAAACAAGCTGACGTTGCCATGTACCAATCCAAGGCGGCGGGCCGCAGTATCCAAAACATTGTTGACTCTGGTCGTATCCAGCGCGTTCTGAATTAAGGGGCTATTTAGGCATACGCCACAAATACCAGCTGGCGATGGTGCGATACGGGCTCCATGCCTTGCCGATTTCTGCAATTTCTTTACGTTTAGGCGCAACTCCCAGTTTTTTAAGACGTTTGTAGCCTTCCACTATACCAAAATCATCGGCAGGTAGAATGTCCATGCGTTTTAGCGTAAACATCAACATCATTTCTACCGTCCATTGGCCAATACCTTTAAGCGTGACTAAGTGTTCAATGAGCTCTTCATCACTCATTTTTTCAGCATCGAATCTGGATGGCACAAGGCCACTGAGAGCGCCCTCTGCAATGCCTTTAATGGTTTCAATTTTTCTGGCGGAGAAACCGCAGGCACGTAACTCATCAAATTTGGCAGCAATTAATTGTTCGGGTTTAGGAATTTTCCCATCAGAGTCTTGGCCAAAATGTCTTTTGAATTTTGCAAAGATCGCATCGCCAGCTTTACCGTTAAGTTGCTGATAAGCAACTGCCTGAACTAGCGCTTCGTAAGGATTAAGCTCGGGCTCGGCTTCTGTATCGAAAGTACAAGCCCCTACAGTTTCTATTAGCCAAGCCCAGTCAGCATCTAATCGAGATAGAAAATCCATTGCCTGTTGATATTGTGCGTTCATGATGTAATGATAGCCTCTAGGAAAAGATAAAGTAAGTGCAAAGCGCGCCGTGCAAAATATGGAAAAAGCGGATTTGTTTGATAACCTGCCTGAGACAACCCGAGTGCCTCTGGCAGAAGACGCAGTGTTTTTGCGAGGCTTTGCGTTACAGTACGAAGCGCTATTATTAAATGACTTAAAATCTATTATTACGCAATCCCCTTTTCGCCATATGGTTACGCCGGGTGGCTTTACAATGTCGGTCGCTATGACTAATTGCGGAAAACTAGGTTGGGTTACGGATAGAAAAGGTTATCGTTATGATGCGCTGGATTTTAATACAGGTAAGCCTTGGCCTGTAATGCCTGCGAGCTTTTCGGCACTCGGAACGCAGGCTGCGCTGGAGGCAGGCTTTACTGATTTTGTGCCAGATGCTTGCTTGATAAATCAGTACAAAACAGGTGCACGCATGAGCTTGCACCAAGATAAAGACGAGCGTGATTTTAATCAGCCGATAGTTTCCGTTTCGCTCGGCGTGCCGGCCACTTTTTTATTGGGTGGGTTTGAACGTGCCGATAAAACCGTCAAAATCCAGCTAAACCATGGCGATGTGATCGTTTGGGGGGGGCGCAGCAAGATTGCGCTACCATGGCGTGTTGCCGCTTAAAGCCGGACATCATCCAGCTTTTGGCTCATGTCGAATCAATCTGACCTTTCGCAAAGCTGGATGATTTAATCGTTACAAAACTACAGCTTCAGTGCCAGTCTAACGCGGCGATAAATGCGGCCAATCAATGTACCGTCGAGTTGATAATGCTTGCGCAGCGGTTTTTTCACTTCCCAGTTGGCGGTCATTTCAGCAGGAAAAGTCACTAAATCACCTTTGCCAAAAGTCACAGCATTGCCTCCAGCGGGCGTTATGACACATTCGCCTTCCAAAATGTAGGCGATTTCCTGCTCCGGAAATGTCCAATCAAATACTGAAACTTCTTTCTGCCAGGTTGGCCATTTGCTTACGCCCATTGCTTCTAAACGCGTTTGGTCGGGATTGTGCTCTACGATAATTTGGCTCATGCCGGTCCTTTTGAAAAAGGGGTATTCTAACTTATGGCGATAGCCTTAATCCGGTTCGCGACTGTGAAATCACAAATAAACTTAGGCGCATTCTAAAGTAGTAAAATACGCTTTTTAGCAAATTTTTAATTTATATGCGCGTTAGTTTAGATGAGGCCATTGCCAGACTTAAGAATGGCGAGGTGGTAGCGATTCCTACCGAGACGGTTTACGGTTTGGCGGCGGATGCGAGTAATGATGCTGCGTTGCGGCAAGTCTATGCGGTTAAACAGCGCCCTATGGATAATCCTTTAATCGTGCATATTGCCGATGCGAACCAAGTACCTGATTGGGCGACGGAGTTTCCGCCGTTGGCGCAAAAACTGGCGCAGGCATTTTGGCCGGGACCTTTTACGCTGGTGTTGCCTGCAAAAGGAAGTGTTTCTAAGATAGTACGCGGCAATCAGCCGACCGTGGCACTGCGTGTGCCAAACCATCCAGTCGCCTTGCAATTGCTTAAACAAAGCGGCCTAGCTTTGGCCGCGCCTTCTGCCAATAAGTTTACGCAATTAAGCCCCACCACGGCGGCGCATGTTAGCGCCGGTTTGGGTGAGCAGGTTGCCGTACTCGATGGCGGCGCATGCAAAGTAGGAATCGAATCGACTATTGTGAGTGTTGAAGGTGACGATTGGCGCATGTTGCGGCTGGGCATGATCAACGAGGCTGCAATTGAAGCTGTGGCAGGCAAGCCGGCATTAGAAAATCAACATAATTTGACTAACGACCTGCCCAAAGTCCCTGGGCAGCATTTGCTGCATTACTCACCAAAAACGCCCATAAAGTTGTTTGAGTCGCGCCCTGCGCTAGTTAGTTTTGCCAGAACTTCTCCCCAAAAATGTGCTGCCCTACTCGTTGGCGAAATCGGAAACAGCAATAACTTGCCAAGCTGCAATTATGTAAACTTGCCAGACGATGCTGAACAGTTTGCAGAACTGCTCTACAGTTCGCTCCACGCATTGGATAACTTGGGCGTTGAGTTACTGCTGGTTGAATTGCCGCCAAACGCACCAGAATGGCTGGCAATTTTAGATAGATTGGGTCGCGCTGCTCACCCCAAATAAATCACTTGTTTTAATGTCGAAAAGCGAGTAATTTTATACAAACGACAGTCTGGTGCTATGCGTGATTCCAGACTTGTGTGAAGGAGCTAGCCATGGACAATAAATACGGTTTAGGCGGTAGCAAAGTGGCGACCGAGCATCACGAAACGCATCATAAGACTCATGTGGTTTATCCCACACATTGTAAGTTTTGCGGAAGTAAAAACTTGACGTTGAGCCCAACCATGCACGACCATCGCTGCAACGATTGCGGCGAGTGGCAGAATGACATTCCGCAGGGCTATTCAACCGGCAGAAGCAGCGATTATTAATTAAATCAGGGTTTCCGAGTTTAATTTCTAGGTTTTAGTGCCTCTGTAAACGCTTCGTCCAGTTCATTATCAATGGCTTTTAGCGCGACACGGGTTTTCTCTACTTCATCGGCCTTTCCAGCCTGATTTGCAATTAAACCCAGTTCGAACAGGGTGGCGACGTGAAGCGGATGCAACGTGAGTGTTTTTTTGAAATATTGTTGCGCCTTGTCCAAGTCACCCAACTTTTCTTCAGCGATACCCGCATAGTAAAAGGCTTCCGGGTTAGCCGGCTCTTTTGCAATCCACTCTTGTGCAACAGCCTTAAGTTCCGCCCAATGACCGTTTTGATATGGCAATACCACGCGCATAAAAAATGGCCGTTGTTGTTCCGGGGCGTCCCAAAAAGGCAATATTTCTGTTTTAAGGGATGTGGTTTCTGGTGAATCCAATAAGGCCTTTACCCATTTCACTGGGATGTTGTAAAAATAAGCGCTACGCCCTGGGCTTTTAAAGGTACTGATGGCAACCAGTTTGCCATTGCGATCAAATACTGGGCTACCGCTCGCTCCCATCACAAACGAGGCGTCGGTGCGCACAATCTGGCTGTCGTCCAGCGCATATAAAGCTTTAATTTTTCCCTGAGTGGTCTGTGGTTTGGGTGGTCCGCCAGGAAAACCGATTGAAAAAATCGACTGCTCATATTTCAGGTTTTCGGAATCACCAAGTTCCACGGGGTTGAGATCGAGGTATTGAAAGCGCAAAATGCACACATCGTGCTTCCAATCCGCCTTTATCGCATCTGGTATAGCGCTATCGCCAAACTTGGTGATTTTGACCCCGCTCGCATTGGCCAGCACATGGCAATTGGTGGCGACCAGATCTTTGCCGACTACCACGCCGGTTCCCACCCCGTGATTGCCAGCCTGCGTGGCAACATGTAATTTAACAACAGAAGCCTTGAGTTTATAAACGAGTTCATAATTCGGCTCGGCAGACAAAGCATTCTGGGCAAACCCCAGACTTAAAGAAACTACCATACAAATCGTAAGCAAACGCATAAGTGGCACCTCAAGTCGCATTGTTTTTTGAATGACAGTAGTTTCAGTAAATAATTCTTTATAAAACAGACTAAATATCAACATAACACAAAATTTAACGTGAAAGTCGCATTAAAGCTAGGTAAAATTGGGGTTTTGAGAAATGTTAAATTTTGGAGTAAATCATGCTAACCCAATCGCATTTTGTTGATTTGCCAACGCCAACGGGAGTAATGCGCACCTATGTGCATCGCCCGACCGGCGATAAATCTTATCCTGCCATATTGTTTTATTCCGAAATTTTTCAGCAAACAGGTCCAATCGAACGCGCGGCGCGCTCTATGGCGGGTAAGGGTTATGTCGTGCTGGTGCCAGAGGTGTTCCATGAATTAAACCCTATCGGCACTGTGCTTGGCTACGATGATGCAGGTCGCGACAAGGGTAATGCAGATAAAGCGGCGAAAGATGTGCAAGGTTACGATAGCGATAACCGCGCAATGATTGAATATTTAGGCAAGCAAAGCTGGTATAACGGCCATGTTGGAGCAATGGGTTTTTGCATTGGTGGTCACTTGGCTTTTCGGGCCGCGTTACAGCCAGAAATAAAAGCAACAGCGTGTTTTTATGCAACAGATTTGCATAACAATAATATCCCTAACAAGCCCAATCAACACAGCATGGACAGGCTGGCCGATATTAAAGGCGAACTGATGATGATTTGGGGCAAACAAGATAATCATGTCCCTACAGCCGGACGCGTGCTGGTACATCAGAAACTAACCGAAGCTAATTTGAATTTTACCTGGCATGAGTTTAATGCGCAGCATGCTTTTATGCGCGATGAGGATCAGCGTTATGATTCTGAGTTGGCAACGATGTGCTATCAATTAGTCTTGCAGATGTTTTGCAGAACTTTATAGATTTTCATGATAGATTTATACTTACGCCTGCTAAGAAGAGGCCTTACACCAAGTTTCTAGTTTGTAAATTAAGCCGTGTTTATTAGTCTTATCGTATATTCGCGGCACGACTCAAAACAGTAAAATTGTATATTACCAATTAAAGAGAATTTTATGACCATAAAAAATGCTGATATCGGCCTAGTTGGCCTGGCTGTTATGGGGCAGAACCTAGCCCTGAATATTGCCGATCATGGCTACACTATTGCGGTTTATAATCGTGATCCAAAAAAAACCCTCAATTTTATCGAAGAATGTAAAAAGAACGAACCATCTCATGAGCGTGTGGTGGGACATACCGATTTAGCCTCTTTCGTGCTGAGCATTAAACGCCCCCGCAAGATTGTATTGCTGGTAAAGGCCGGTAGTGCAACGGATGTCACGATTAACGCACTGCTGCCGTTTTTAGAGCAAGGCGATATTATCATTGATGGTGGCAACTCACTTTGGACAGACACAATCCGCCGCGAAAAAGAACTGGCAGTAAAAGGCATTGATTTTATTGGTTCCGGCGTTTCTGGTGGTGAAACTGGCGCACGTTTTGGCCCAAGTCTAATGCCGTCCGGCACACGCAAGGCCTGGGCGTCGCTGGAGCCGATCTGGCGTGATATCGCAGCTAAGGTGGACAGTGTAACAGGTGAGCCGTTAGAAGGCGGCAAGCCAGGTAAGCCGGTGGAAGGCGGTTTTTCATGTGCCGAATATATCGGTCCGGATGGCGCAGGTCATTATGTGAAAATGGTGCATAACGGTATTGAATATATCGACATGCAGTTGATTTGCGAAGCATACTGGCTGATGAAGAATTTGCTCGACATGCCTGCAAACGAGATTGGTAAAGTGTTCCAGGAGTGGAATAAAGGCGAGCTATCCAGTTTCCTGATTGAAATTACGGGGGATATCCTGCAGCAAAAAGACCCGATGGGTCCTGGCTTCCTGGTAGATAAGATCATGGATGCAGCCGGTCAAAAAGGCACTGGCCAATGGACAGCTGCCAATGCGCTAGAGCTTGGCGCACCAGCCAATGCGATTGCAGCAGCGGTATATGCGCGAGCACTTTCAAGCTTAAAAGAAGAGCGTGTAGAAGCGAGCAAAATCCTAAAAGGCCCTGCGATTAAAAGAGTGGATGGTGATAAAAAAGAAATCATTGAGGCGATTAAAAATGCACTATATTGCTCAAAGATCTGTGCTTACGCACAAGGTTTTCAACTGATTGATAAAGCGCAAGTGGCGTATAACTGGAAGCTCAACTTTGGCGAAATCGCACAAATCTGGCGCGGCGGTTGTATCATCCGCGCACGTTTCCTGCAAAAAATCACCAATGCTTATGCGCTCAATTCACGTTTGAAAAACTTAATGCTAGACCCCTATTTTACTAACGCGATGAATGAGGGTCAGGCGGGCTGGCGCAAAGTGATTGCTTTGGCCGTAACCAATGGCATTCCGGCACAAGGGTTCAGTGCGGCATTGGCTTATTACGATGGTTATCGCAGTGCGGTACTGCCGGCCAATCTATTGCAGGCGCAACGCGATTACTTTGGCGCTCATACCTATGAGCGCCTTGATCAGCCGCGTGGACAGTTCTTTCACCTGGATTGGCCAGAAGCGGGCCGTCCGCAAATAGCGATTGAATAACGGGCTGGCAATATAACTAGCCAATAGACAAGTGGGTTTGCTGAAAGGCAACCCACTTTTTTTGCTTCAAAGCCTAAAGTGAAAAAACTGAGGCGTTTTTTATTGGGCTTGAGTTATACACAATCGCTAAAAGCTTCAATCGTGCGATTAAAGTCTTTTTGCTTTTTCAGGCTTAAGATGCTGGCCTCTTGCACTTTTACTTTATCGGACTTCTGGCTGAGCGCTGGCTCATAAATCTTATCAATCAGTTCTGGTTTCACTACTTTTTTAACATTTGTTGCTTGCATCATATTTTCCTTTTGGGAGTTAAAATCTACAGGAATTGTGTTCCCGCAGCGTGTGAGTTCAATTTATCAAATAAATTCATTGATTTCATATGATTAGTCGATAAATCATTAAAATCATTACAACTTTGCCTATAACGTAAATCATTTGTTGCGGAATACACAAAAATAATTATTTTTATTACGCTCTATACAAGCAATAGCTATACCAAAATAAACGACAAATAAAATTAAGTATTTAAAATACGCAAAAATCCCGTAATCACCGTAAAATGCTAGTCTTTCACATGGCTAATAACATATGAAAATTTCTATAAATGGCAACACCCAGCAATTTGATGGTGAGAATATGACAATTTCTGCGCTGGTAGTGACATTAAATTTAACAGGCAAACGCTTGGCAATTGAAAAAAACGGTGAAATAGTGCCGCGCAGCCAGTTCGCAGAAACAAAATTGAAAGATGGCGATAAGTTGGAAATTGTGGGTGCAGTCGGTGGCGGATAAGTGGGATAGTGGGAAAATGATGAATCAACAACTGGTTATTGCGGGCAAGTCTTATCACTCACGCTTATTAGTGGGTACGGGTAAATATAAAGATTTTGCCGAAACGCGCGCGGCGATTGACGCCAGTGGTGCACAGATTATTACGGTGGCTATACGCCGCACCAATATTGGCCAAAACGCCGGCGAACCTTCATTGCTGGAATATTTGCCGCCCGAAGAGTTTACTTACCTGCCCAATACCGCGGGCTGTTATTCGGCCGATGATGCAGTACGCACTCTGCGTTTGGCGCGCGAGTTGCTGGACGGCCATAAACTGGTGAAGCTGGAAGTGCTGGGCGACCCCAAAACGCTGTATCCGAATGTGATAGAAACAATTGCCGCGGCCAAGGTGCTGGTAAAAGAAGGCTTTGACGTCATGGTGTATACCTCGGATGACCCGATTATAGCCAAGCAGCTCGAGGATATAGGCTGCTGCGCGGTTATGCCGCTAGCTTCACTCATCGGTTCCGGCATGGGCATTCTGAATCCGTGGAATTTACAGATTATTATCGAAAACGCAAAAATTCCTGTGCTGGTAGATGCAGGCGTAGGTTGCGCAGGCGATGCAGCGATCGCCATGGAACTTGGTTGCGACGGCGTGCTGATGAATACGGCGATCGCTGCTGCGCGCGACCCTGTTTTGATGGCGTCAGCCATGAAAAAAGCCATTGAAGCAGGCCACGAGTCTTATCTGGCAGGCCGTATGCCAAGAAAATTATATTCAGCCAGCCCGAGTTCGCCTACTTCCGGCTTAATTACAGCGGCATGATCGGTTGACGTGACCATATTAGGCAAAAAATATGCGTTTTCGGTGAGTGTTGAAACCGTATATCTGTTGGATCAGTCAAATCCGGATGAAAATCAATATGCTTTTGCTTACACGATTACCATTAGCAATGTTGGTAGCATCGCCGCGCAGTTGATCAGCCGTCACTGGATTATCACTGACGCGAACAACCATGTGAAAGAGGTTAAAGGGCTAGGTGTGATCGGCGCACAGCCTTTATTGCAGCCAGGCCAGCAGTTTGAATACACGAGCGGGACGTTATTGGCGACACCTGTCGGTTCAATGCGGGGCACGTACCAAATAGTGGCTGAGGATGGCATCCTGTTTGATGCGGAGATCGAGTCGTTTACCTTGGCCGTGCCCAAGGTGTTAAATTGAGCTTGTGGAATTAGGTAAAAATAATTTGAAAAAGTTTTTGATTCTAGCTTGTATGGTTCTCGTTACGGTTTCGTGTGCGAAACGAAATGTGAAGCCTGCAGTACAAAAAAGCGTGCAGACCTGTGATTGTGCACAGCAAACTGCACCAAATCAACCACCAGACACCACCAAATCAAATGGTGAAACTAAGCCAGCGACACCAATAATCACGCCAGATTACTCGCTGCTAAAGTCAGCGGCCTGGAGCGATATTGATGGTTTTGCAGAAGATGATTTAGGCGCGGCCTGGCCAGTCTGGCTGAAGAGTTGCAGCACCTTGAAAAACAAGCCCGCATGGCAAACGGTATGCGCTGCTGCGCAGAATATGAATAATCTGGATAGTGCAGCGATTCAGGCCTATTTCACACAAAATTTTAATGTGTATCGCGCCAATAATCAGGATGGTACAGACACCGGTTTGATTACCGGCTACTATCAGCCGTTACTGAAGGGTAGCCGTACCAAGTCTGCACAATATCCGCATCCCATCTATCGTCAACCCAGCGATCTGGTAACGGTGGAACTGGGAGAGCTCTATCCGGAACTTAAATACAAACGTGTTCGCGGCAAACTGGTAGGCAACAAACTTGTGCCATACATGACCCGTGCAGAAATCGAGGCATCGCCTTCGCCGATGTCCGGTACCGAAATTATGTGGATTAATGACGTCATCGATGTGTTTTTTCTGCAGATACAGGGTTCCGGCCTGGTTCAGCTGGATAATGGCGAACAGGTTCAAGTGGGCTATGCGGACCAGAATGGGCATCCCTATAATTCAATCGGCCGCCTGCTGGTCGAGCGCGGTGAACTGACCCTTGATCAGGCCTCAATGCAGGGCATTAAAAACTGGGCGCGTAATAACATGGAAAAATTGCGCGATCTGCTCAACAGTAATCCCAGCTATGTGTTTTTTAGAGAATTGCCCGCAGGCTTGCCAGGTCCGCTCGGTGCGCTTGGGGTGCCCGTCACCGGAGAGCGTAGTATGGCGGTAGACCCAAAATTTGTGCCGCTGGGTGCGCCAGCGTTTTTGTCGACCACGCATCCCAATAGCACAAAACCGTTAAAACGATTGATGATGGCACAGGATACCGGCGGGGCGATTAAAGGTGGGGTGCGCGCTGACTTCTTCTGGGGGGCAGGCAATGAAGCCGGCAAGCAGGCGGGGGCGATGAAGCAGACTGGCAAGATCTGGGTGTTGTTACCTAAAGACTTTCAGTTTCCTAAATAATTGGAAAAGGGCGGGCTTCTAGTACCAAAGAAAAAGGGCGCGTTGGGCGCCCTTTTTAATGACGTTAGAACTAATTACTTGTTCATTACGTACATAGTCACTTCGAAACCGAAACGCATTTCAGTAGCAGCTGGTTTTGTCCACATAGTAATTCTCCTTAGTTAAAATTCGTCTGGGTTAATTCGCATTACTGCAATCATTCCATAACGTAGAAACCATACTACGCTGGTACCAAAAATAAGTCGTATTTAATCTGCTTAAAACATGCTCATGATTTTCATGAGATTATAGAGCGCCTCTAATCCGTTTTAGCAGGCGCTTAATGCCTTTTCTGCCAATGGTGCGTTTCATACTCACCTTAAGGTCATAGAGGTGAAATTGTAATTTATCCTGCCATCTCAGTTTTCTGCCTGTGAGTCCAAGATAGATGTGCATGAAACGTTTGCGCCCTGCCCAGTGCAGTTTGTGGCAGGCCCTTGTAAGATCCGCCACGCGAAGTTTCAAAGCGATCGGGTGATTGAAGCTATGCAGTCGGGCCGTGTCAATCAGAGAGAAGTGCAATTTATGATCAGCCAAAATGTTGACCAGAATATTGCCACCAGACAAATCCCTGAAGTGAATGCCGCGACTATGCATGATATGACAATACTGCGCCAATTGAGGATAAACATCTTCGGGGGTTAGTCCTAAAAAAGCAGGCTCGCCGCTTGCAAACGCAGAAAACAGCTGGCCAACATTGCAGTCAGCTTGCACATAGTCGCATAGATAAAAATTCTGTTTAAGTGTGCTATCACTAATTTTCTCAAAGAATGCTACAGGCTGGGCGGTTTTTACACCGCGCCTTAACAACTCCATTGCACCATTCCAACTGCGTCTGGCTTTGCTTGGTTTGAATCGGTCCAGAAAGGCTTTGTGCGGGTACATTTTGACAGGCTGTTTCACCGTGATTAGGCGCGAGCTGTCACGCGGGTCGGCAACCGGCCAAATAGCATTACGTGCGTGGCGCAATGCTGCATCCTTTGCGGGGCTAAGCAGCTTGCTAGGGTGCAGGGCTTGCATCAGCAGGTTGGCTTCATTGGCATCTTTGGCCAGCACCAATCCCTGCCAGTCGTTCTCATTCACTCTAAAATATTGCAAGCCATCGATATGGGCATGTATCGCCAAGTCATTTTCTAACGCAGGCTGGGCTTTGGTTTTGATGGGAAAATCCGCATCCCACTGTAAATAAATGGGAGATTCTGTAATCAGCTCAAAATTCTTGTGGGACAATCCTCCGTCACGATGCAGCACAGTTGCCGCATTCAATGTGGTTTCTTCATAGACATCGCTCAAAAAAGCGACTTTTCCATTGATCGTCCACGCGGCATGCATTTGCCTGCCATCCTGTTCAAAATGATGGATTTCCAGGCCTTGCGCCGAAGCAATATGCCGCACATAATGCGCGCCATGAATCAGGCTGGTTATGGTTTTGACTGCGTTAAAACTGGCGCGGGGCGCATAATTGGCAAGGTTGCCATCCGCGCTTTTGTAATGGGTTACTCTTTCTAATGGCGGATAATCCGATTCCTGCAGGCTATCGTTAATCAGGCCTTCGCGCTGGCAGATGAATGCGCCCCAGAGCACCTGCGCCAGACTATTCGAAGCGGCCGTAAGGGTAAGGTAGCGGGCGGCGTAATCGGCCTGCTTTTGTTCGCCATCAGGCAGTAGACGCTGTATGCGATAAATCGCCCAAAAAGCGACCGGTGAAACCAGTTGAGCTACGCCAAAATCCGTGCTGATTTTTTTTAAGATGCGCGCTTTTTTAACCAGATTGTATTTGAAGATGGTCGCCCAACGGTATTTGAATATGCGGTGATCAAAGCGCTCAGGCTCAGATACACGCTCGGAAAACAAATTGTCGGTATGAATATCGGGTAATTGTTTTTTTTCCTTAAACGTCTGAAGCAGGCCGATGTTGTAAATAGGCTCGAAATCGCTGATGTTGGGACCTGCCAATCTCAGGCCACGGTTTTTGATTTCATGATGCGCAATCCCCCAGGCGGCAAGAAACCCGGGCATGGAATAACCCGCCCAACGCTTGCGGTTAATGGTGGTGCCTACTTCGATTTGTCTGACTTTGCTGCCGAACTGCTCCAGCACGCCCTGCAGAAACTTTCGCCAGATGGCTTGCTCAGCAGGGGATTCCATGTTTCTTGCGGCTTCAAAAGGCTGTACCAGATGTAAGCTCACCTCGAATTTATGTGTGATTAGGGCACATAAAAAACGCGCATTAAAACTGGTTAAATCACCATAGCTGAAATCAAGACGCACTTGTTTTGTACCAAGCTGATTGAGCTGTGAGATAACGTAGTCATCTACTGCCGGGTCGAAGGAAGATGCGACACAAACGCCGAAAAAATCGGCTGGAATGATGTGATTGTTAGGGGGTAAATGCCCATTCTTAATCAATAAACCGCCACGCAGAATGTAGCTTAAGCCATCATATACCACCTGCCTGGTAAGCATGGAAGGCAGTTTTCGGTTAGCTGTCATTGCGGCAATCGGTAGCGCTGCTCGCTATAAAGCAAGGCGGGTAACAGCGCATTGGCAAGCGCGCGTCGCTCGATTTCTTTAGCATTGGCAGAGGGTGCAGATTCACTAAGGCGTTTTGCCTTGGTGTCATATACTGCATGTGCCGGCGGTTTGCCTTCGCGTAAAACAACGACTTCGTTTGATTTTGGCGTTTGCTCCATCCAGGCAAAGTTGTAGTTGTATTGCATCATGGCGCGGCCAAGCCTGTCGGCGGGCTCGCTGGATAAGTCTCGCCCCGTCATCGGGTGCTGACCTTTAATGCCCATGAGAGACAGCACGGTGACAGGCAGGTCAATCTGACTGGTGATGCTGGTAATTTTTCTGGGTTGAATATCGGCACCTAAAATTAAGCCTGGAATATGAAAATGCTTAATCGGTACGAGAGAATCGCCCCGAACGCGGATGTCGTGATCCGCTACAATCAGGAACACGGTGTCCTTCCAGTAAGGGCTTTTTTGTGCCTGCTCAAAAAATTTTCCCATGGCATAGTCAGCATATTTTACAGCGTTGTTATCAGTAGCCTTTGGTTGCTCATATAGCTCAATGCGCCCATCCGGGAATTCAAACGGCGCATGATTGGATGACGAAAATGCTAGCGTAAAGAATGGCTTACCGCTGGCGTGGTGTGCCATCAGCTGCTCGTGGGTTTTGTTGAGCAGGTCTTCGTCCGAAGCACCCCAGCTGCCGACAAATACTGGATTTTTATAATCTTTTTCTTCGATAATTTTCTGAAAGCCGTTGCCTAGAAAAAAGCTGCGCATATTGTCAAAATGCGATTCGCCGCCGTAAATAAATTCCGTATGATAGCCTTGTTTGCTGAGCAAAGCCGCAAGTGAGAAAAAGTTTTTCTGGCTGAGCGAGAGTTTAACTGTGCTGTCCGCAGGGGTGGGCTGAAAGCCAGTAGTCACCGCCTCGATGCCGCGCACAGAGCGTGTACCGGTAGCATACAGTTGCTCAAGCCAGATGCCTTGTTCTTTTAGTTTCTCCAGGTTGGGCGTTACAGGTTTGCCACCAAGGGACTCCACAAAAGTCGCCCCCAGGCTCTCTTGCAGGATAATCACCAGATTGAGCGGCTTGTCGCGTTTAACGCTGGGCTCCAGGGTTTTAAGCGTAGGAATATCTATGTCTTTTGCATCAGTGAGTTTGAATATCTCGGCCTTGGGCATTTTTCCGTAAATCTTGCTGGATTTGCTTTCATGCTGCAAGCTGTAAACCGCGTAAAACACCGAATAACCGGAATTTAATATCAGGCTATTCACCATGCTATCCTGCGTGATGGCGAATAATGCGGGATTGGCAGGCCTGTGGCCAGTGGTAGAACGAATACCAAAAGCGATTAATACTAAAATAAGCGGCCAAAACAGAGCTAATTTTTTGTTTGACCAGGACGGAGTGCTGCTAACTAGCCATGGGTGCATAAAACGGCGCATCGCCCAAATGGCCAATAGTGTGAAGCCAATGCCTGTGAACACTTCCACCTTGAAGCCGCGCCAAAGCATTCCCAATACTTCATTGGGGTATTTTAAATATTCTACAAAGATACGGTTGGGCCGCACATCGTATTCGGCTATAAAGCCGGGCGTAGCCGCTTCTAAAAACACCAGAAAAACAATCGCTGAAATTACCCAGAGATAGGTAAATTTTCGCCATACATTAAAAAAGTGCCTGGTCGCTAAAATTGGTGCTAATAACACAGGGATGACACTGAGTAAACAAAGTTGAATAATATCGGTGCGGATGCCTTGCAATAAAATTTCCAGCAGCTTGCCGGTTGCATTGACGCGATCCAACTTCCATAACACGAGGCCAAGCCGTGAGGCCGAAAGTATCACCAAACCCAACAGCACCATGGCCACAAGCGGGGCATAGGGCCCCAGCTTTTTGCTGATGTGCCAGAAGGCTTGCTGCCATTTTTTAAACAACCTTGATAACAACATGCAGTATTTACTTTAAAATCAAAACGCTATTATAAATGCAACGGGCTAAATATAAAGAAACGGATTTAGTATTTGCGTAACCTGCCAAATGTCAGCATGCCGATGACGCAAAAAATCGGGTTGCCAATAATATAAGGAGAAAATATATTCATATCAACTGCTTCTTGGCAGTTGTGAGCATTAAGCATTTTCTGCCATCTGCTTAAGTGTGACGTAGTCTGTTTTGCCTGTGCCGAGCAAAGGTAACTCTGTAATGCGTACGATTTTGCGTGCAATGGCGATTTCGGGGTTTCCTAGATTTTTGGCCACAATTTGCAAATCCTCACGTTTCAATGTGGGGTCGGTCGTGAATAGAATGATATTTTCACCGCGTTGTGCATCGGTTTGGGTGCTGGCAGCATGCTGGTGCTCTGGCGCGGCAGTATTGGCGATCTTTTCCACCACTTCTAGAGATACCATTTCGCCTGCCACTTTGGCGAAACGTTTCACACGGCCTTTGATGTGAATAAAGCCCTGGGCATCAACTTCAACAATGTCGCCCGTGTTGTACCAGCCATCTTCGGGAGGGTAAAGCACGCCCGGATTATCGAACAGGTAATAGCCTTTCATTACGTTTTCGCCACGCACATGCAGCAAGCCGCCAGTATGAATGCCAGGCACAGACTCTAACTTGTGTTCCAGGCCGGGGATGAACTGGCCTACGCTTCCATTCAGGTTTGCCATCGGCGTGTTGGCCGAAAGCACGGGTGCGCATTCTGTGGCGCCATAGCCTTCAAGAATGCGGATGCCGAATTTTTCCGTATAAATTTTGCGGACCTCATCATTAAGCTTTTCTGCGCCTGCAATCACGATTCTGAGTTTATAAAAATCGTAAGGATGGGCATATTTGGCATAATTTGCCAAGAAAGTGCTGGTGGCAAAAAATACCGTGCAGCCGCGGTCGTAGATAATTTCCGGAATGACTTTGTACTGCAATGGTGACGGGAACAAGTGAATTTTAATGCCGTTTAACACAGGCAGCATGGAACCCGTAAATCCAAAGGCGTGGAATATAGGTAACACCATCATGAATTTATCGGTAGGGTTGAAATCCAGTACCGCCATAATCTGTGCGATATTGGTCAAAATGCTTTTATGCGAATGCACTACGCCTTTTGGTTTGCCCTCGGAGCCTGAAGTAAACAATACAACAGCGGGTTCCTCGGGTGAACTGGATTCCATCACCGCCCGCGGATAGTGCAAGGCATAGCCTATCAGCCAAGCGCGGTCGACTACGCCAAAATCAGCACGCAGGTCTTCAAGATATAGGAGGTTGAGGTCTTTCAGGTCGGCAATAGCCTCTTCCAGTTTGGCCGTTTCAATAAACTTGCGTGAGGTAATTACGGTTTTTACATCAGCCGCCGTGCAGGAATTTTGCATGCCTGCTGTACCAGCCGTGTAATTGATCATGGCCGGGACTCGGTTAAATGCCGACATGCCTAAAATCAGTGCAACGGTATTGGTAATGTTAGGCATGAGCACGCCGACAACTTCATTCGGGCTACTGACTTTTGTAACGATTCTTCCTAGCGCCAGACTTTTTTTCAATACATTCTGATAGGTTTCTTCTACTTCGTTGAGGTCCTCAATGAGTTTGTAGTCGCTACCGAATTTATCCACAGCATCTAAAAAAGCCTCAAACAAGGTGCGGCTTTTCTGCGCCTGAAACAGCATTTTTTGCATTACGCTGCGCATGCCCTCACCCGCGATGCGGCGCCGTTGCCTGGCTGTAGGAAAGCTGCGGTTCGTGGCTTTTGGCATCACGATGCTGGTGGTAGGTAGCACCGTGAGAGTGACTCGAGGAAATAAGCGCTTTAGCTGGTGGCGTGCTAAGCGTCCATAATAAGATTCTCCTGCGCCATCAATACGCACAGGTAAAACAGTTGCCCCCGTTTTCCCTGCAATAAACCCAGGGCCGTCATACACTTTTTGTATTTCTCCAGTTGCCGTAACACGTCCTTCTGGGAAAACCACTACATTTTCGCCGGCTTCAAGCAGTTTAATCACCTTTTTCATGGCAATCGGATTAGCGGTATCTACTTCTACATGGCGCGTTAAACGTAAGGCTTGCCTAAATGCCCATTTTTTAAAGGTTGAGGTATGTACGACAAAAGTGGCTTTTTTTGGCAAAAATATGCACAGCAATAAACCATCCAAAAATGATTCGTGATTAGCAACGATCAACAGCCCATTTTCAGCGGGCACATTCTCTAAGCCGCGCACCTCGACGCGAAATAGTATTTTGCTAATAAAACGCAGGATACTTGCTAACATAAAGACTTCCCCTGTTTCGTTGTTATCTAAATATTATTTTTTTACTTAGTCTTAAAAATGTTTTCAATTTTAGCCGTTCGGTCTTTTTATAAATGCTAATAGTACACGCTGACGTTGCTTGGCGCCTAGAGCAACAAAAATACAGAAATATTTTCCCATAAACAATATGCTCTGCAAGTAAATATCCATGCGGCTTTTGTGGCATATAAATGCTATCGTAAAACAAAAACGGACGCCGTAGCGTCCGTTTGTTTTACAGCAAATTTACTGATTACACGTGATAAGCACGCTCGCCATGTTCCGTTGTATCCAAGCCCTCACGCTCAGATTCTTCAGATACACGCAGGCCGATCAAGATGTCCACAACTTTAAGCGAGATGAACGCGACGACTGCAGACACGACGATTGCTGTGCCAACGGCCCATAATTGCGCGGTCATTTGTGCAGCAAAGTTGTATTCACCGACAGCATTTGCAACATAGTCATATACGCCCATGCCACCCAAAGCCGGGTTTACAAACACGCCAGTCGCCAGTGCGCCAAAAATACCACCTACGGCATGTATACCAAATACATCCAGTGCATCATCGTAACCAAACATGTGTTTTACTTTTGATACAAAAATGTAGCAGATTGGTGAAACTAACAGGCCGATGATGATGGCTCCCATTGGGCCTACGAAGCCGCAGGCTGGAGTCACAGCAACCAAGCCAGCAACCGCGCCAGAAGCCGCACCCAACATAGATGGTTTTGATTTATGGAACCACTCAACAAACATCCAAGAAAGTGTTGCTGCGCCAGTGGCGATCATGGTGTTGAGGAAAGCCAGCGCTGCATAGCCGTTAGCTTCCAAATTCGAGCCGGCATTAAAGCCAAACCAGCCCACCCATAGTAACGCCGCGCCTACCATGGTTAATGTCAGGCTGTGGGGCGTCATGGCTTCTTTACCGTAGCCAATACGCTTACCCAACACGATACAGGCAACCAAACCTGCGACACCTGCGTTGATATGCACAACAGTTCCGCCTGCAAAGTCAATTGCACCCTTAGCCCATAACCAGCCAGCATTTGCTAATACGGTATTGAGTGATTCAGCACTGGTAATTGCGTCAGGACCATCCCAGTACCAGACCATGTGCGCCATTGGCAAGTAAGCAAAGGTAAACCAGAGCGCCATAAAGGCTAACACAGCAGAAAACTTCATACGCTCTGCAAACGCGCCGATAATCAGGGCTGGCGTAATAGCTGCAAAAGTAAGTTGGAAAGCAACGAAAATCAGCTCAGGAATATATGCGCCTTTGCTAAAAGTGGCTGCGATGGAATCTGGTGTGATGCCTGCCAGAAACGCCTTACTTAGGCCGCCAAAATAAGGGTTGCCACCTGTAAACGCCACGCTATAGCCATACAGCGCCCATAGCACACCCATGAATGAAAAGATCACAAAGGTTTGCATTAGGACTGACAGCATATTTTTTTGACGAACCAGGCCGCCGTAAAACAAAGCCAAGCCTGGAATGGTCATTAAAGTGACCAAGGCCGTGGCTACAATCATCCATGCCGTGTCGCCCTTGTCTGGAACAGGTGCAGGCGCAGCTGCGGCCTCAGCTGGCGCCGCTTCTACAGGCGCTGCCTCGGCTGGTGCTGAAGAGCTGCTTGCTGCGGCATCCATGGCTACTGCCGCATCAGCTACCGCCTTTACTGTAGCAGCAGCGGCAGCGTCTTCCGCAAAACTCATTTGTGTCGCGCCTAAACCTAGTATGGCGACTAACGAAAATATAGATAAAAATTTCTTCATGCCTGTGATTTTATTCATGCTAGGCCCCTTAAAGTGCGTCAGGACCGGTTTCACCGGTACGGATGCGATAAACTTGTTCTAAATTAAATACAAACACTTTGCCATCGCCAATTTTGCCGGTGGCTGCCGCTTTTTCAATCGCATCCACCACTTGATCCAGCATGTCATCTTTAATGGCGACTTCTAATTTTACTTTCGGTAAAAAATCCACCACATATTCTGCACCGCGATACAGCTCAGTGTGCCCTTTCTGGCGGCCAAAGCCCTTTACCTCAGTAACCGTAATGCCTTGCACGCCAATGGCAGACAAGGCTTCACGCACTTCATCAAGCTTGAATGGCTTGATTATTGCGGACACAAATTTCATTTCTAACCCCCTTAAGTTTTACGTACAAATTAAAATAAAAAGCACATTTGGCATAAGCAAAGCACGTGCCAATCAAAAATATGTTTATAATCAATGGCATAAATAATGTTTAATCATTGCGGTTATTGTGAAATAGCTATAAATATCTGCTAAACTACGATTAAAAATTGTAAAACCTTCAGGAATCGCCATGTTGAATGCAGAAAAGATTAATGAAATATCCAGTAAAATCAATGAGTTGATAAAATCAAGCCCAATAGCTGATATTGAAAAGAATATTTATGCACTAATTCAGGGCGCATTCACCAAAATGGAGCTTGTTTCACGCGAAGAATTCGATGTTCAAGCCGAAGTGTTACGCAAAACGCGTGAGCAGCTTACAAAAATGGAAGCCAAGCTAATCGAGTTAGAGACACAGCTGAAGCAGAAATGAGTCTAGCTGTGCTTTATAGCCGCGCGCTGAGCGGCATGGATGCGCCTGAAGTGGTGGTCGAAGTGCATCTGGCCAATGGCTTGCCCAGTTTCACCATTGTGGGACTTCCAGAGGCCGAGGTGAAGGAGAGCAAGGATCGTGTGCGTGCCGCCATACAAACTGCGCAGTTCGAGTTTCCGGCGCGGCGCATCACGGTCAACCTGGCCCCGGCCGATTTGCCCAAGGAAAGTGGCCGCTATGATTTGCCGATTGCGCTGGGGATTTTGGCAGCAAGTGGGCAGATTCCCACAGAGCCGTTAGACCGTTATGAAATTGCCGGTGAATTGGCGCTGACGGGTGAGCTAAGGCCGATACGCGGTGCATTGGCGATGACATATCATATGGTGCATGCCCAGGCTAAACAAAACACCCAGACTAAACAAAACCAAGTTAAGCAAAATTTTGGTGCAAAAATCAAACGTGCTTTTATTTTGCCCCAACGCAGTGCACAAGAAGCCAGCTTGGTAAAAGACGCCATTATTTATCCGGCCAATTCCTTGCTGGAAGTATGCGCACATTTGAGCGGGCGCGCAATGCTTGGCCAATATGAATCCAGCATGCAGATACAACATATTGCTTATCCGGATTTTAGTGAAGTAAAAGGGCAAAGCCAGGCCAAGCGTGCGCTGGAAATTGCCGCAGCGGGCGGGCATAGCGTGCTTATGAGCGGGCCGCCTGGAACGGGTAAATCCATGTTGGCCAGTCGTTTTGCAGGTATTTTGCCCAGCATGACAGAAAGCGAAGCATTAGAAAGCGCCGCCATCCAATCGCTCAACGGTAATTACAAGCTGGAAAACTGGAAACGTCGTCCTTACCGAGCGCCGCACCATACCGCATCAGGTGTGGCGTTGGTAGGTGGTGGCGGCATTCCGCGCCCGGGTGAAATTTCGCTCGCGCATAATGGCGTTTTATTTTTAGACGAGTTGCCCGAGTTTGACAGAAAAGTATTAGAGGTGTTGCGTGAACCGCTGGAGAGTGGACACATCACCATCTCACGCGCCGCAAGACAGGCCGATTTTCCCGCGCAGTTTCAGCTTATTGCCGCCATGAACCCTTGCCCTTGCGGCTATTTGGGGCATTTCAACAACAAATGCCGTTGTACGCCTGACAATGTGGCGCGTTATCGTGCCAAAATTTCAGGGCCGTTGTTAGATCGCATAGATTTGCATATTGAAGTGCCTGCCCTGAAAGAAGATGAGTTGACCTCAGCTGCAGTGGCTGAAAACAGCGATGCAATTCGCGCACGTATAGAAAAAGCCAGACAAATACAGATTCAACGTCAAGGCAAAGCCAATTCTGCGCTTGGCAGCTTGGAAATCGATAAATTTTGCCAGCCGGACGATGCCGGTTTGACTTTGCTTAAAACTGCCATCTCACGCTTAAATCTATCTGCACGTGCTTATCATCGTATCTTAAAAGTCGCACGTACCATTGCTGACTTGGCGGGCGAAGCGGCCATAAAGTCTGCCCATATTGCCGAAGCGGTGCAATATAGGCGCGGCGATGCACAGTAATATTGCGCTAGCGTGATAAAATTAACGAAATTCTAAAGACTCATTTTTCATGACTTTGCTGCCAATTTCTGCAACCGAGACCAAACTGCGTGAACTGCTCAGGCAGCGCATCCTGATTCTGGATGGCGCGATGGGCACCATGATACAGCGTTACAAGCTGACCGAAGCCGATTATCGTGGCGAACGTTTCGCAGATTTTAAGGCGCCGGCAGGTGAGCGTGAATTGTTTGTTAAAGGCAATAACGAGCTGCTGACATTGACGCAGCCGCAGGTGATTCAGGAAATCCACGAGCAATATCTGGCGGCGGGAGCGGATATCATTGAAACCAATACCTTCGGTGCAACCAGTGTTGCCCAGGATGACTACCACATGGCGTATCTGGTGCATGAAATGAACGTGCAATCAGCTAAGCTCGCCAAGGTGGCATGCGTCAAATACAGTAAACCGGATAAACCGCGCTTCGTGGCAGGCGCGCTGGGCCCCACCCCTAAAACGGCCAGCATCTCGCCGGATGTGAACGACCCCGCTGCGCGTAATGTGAACTTTGACCAGCTGGTGAGCGCTTACTTGGAGCAGACTCGAGGTTTGGTAGAAGGCGGCGCAGATATTCTGATGGTGGAAACCATTTTTGATACGCTCAACTGCAAGGCGGCATTATTCGCCATTGATACTTTTTTTGAAGAAGTGGGTTACCGTATGCCGATTATGATTTCCGGTACGGTGACTGATGCTTCCGGGCGGATCTTATCCGGCCAAACCGTCACTGCATTCTGGCATTCGGTGCGCCATGCCAAACCTCTCACAGTGGGTTTGAATTGCGCGCTTGGCGCTACGCTGATGCGCCCGTATGCGGAGGAACTCTCCAAGATTGCGGATACGTTTGTGTGCATTTACCCCAACGCAGGCTTACCAAACCCGATGAGCGACACGGGGTTTGACGAAACGCCCGATGTGACTTCCCGACTGGTGAAAGAGTTTGCTGAAAGTGGCTTTATCAATATTGCAGGCGGCTGCTGCGGCACTACGCCAGCGCATATCAATGCGATTTATGAAGAAATCAAAAACATTCCGCCCCGACCAGTACCAACTGTTCCGCCATATACCCGCCTTTCAGGGCTGGAACCATTCATCATTGACGAGAATTCGTTATTCGTCAATGTTGGTGAGCGTACTAATGTCACGGGCAGTAAGGCTTTTGCACGCATGATTATCAACGGCCAGTTTGAAGAGGCGTTGAGTGTGGCGCGGCAGCAGGTAGAAAACGGTGCACAAGTCATCGACATCAACATGGATGAAGGAATGCTGGATGCCGTGCAGGCCATGACGCACTTTTTGAATCTGATAGCGAGTGAGCCTGATATTGCGCGCGTGCCAATTATGATTGACTCCAGCAAATGGAGCGTGATTGAAGCTGGCCTAAAATGTGTGCAGGGCAAGTCGATTGTCAATTCCATTTCCATGAAAGAAGGCGAAGCAGAATTCTTACGCCAAGCCAAGCTGTGCCGCCGCTATGGCGCGGCAGTGATCGTGATGGCCTTTGACGAAAAAGGCCAAGCGGATACCTTTGAGCGCAAAATTGAAATCTGCAAACGTGCGTATGATTTATTGGTAAGCACCGGTTTTCCGCCAGAAGATATTATTTTCGACCCGAATATATTCGCCATCGCCACCGGCATTGAAGAACACAACAACTACGCTGTGGATTTTATCGAGGCCACGCGTTGGGTCAAGCAAAACCTGCCACATGCGAAAATCTCGGGCGGCGTGTCGAATGTGAGCTTCAGCTTCCGTGGCAACGAGCCTGCGCGCGAGGCGATTCATACGGTATTTTTGTATCATGCGATTAAAGCCGGTATGACCATGGGCATTGTCAACGCTGGCATGGTGGGCATATACGATGACCTCACGCCGGAATTGCGTGAGCGTGTGGAAGATGTGGTTCTTAACCGTCGACCAGATGCGACTGAGCGCATGATTGAAATCGCTGGCGCTTTGGTTGCGGGTGGCAAAAAAGAAGCTGCAACGCTGGAATGGCGGGGTACGCCGGAAAATCCAGTGAGCGTGAATAAGCGCCTTGAGCATGCCATGGTGCATGGCATTACGGATTTTATTGTAGAGGACACCGAAGAAGCGCGTCAGGCCATAATGGCGGACGGCGGCAGGCCAATTCACGTGATTGAAGGCCCGCTTATGGATGGCATGAACGTGGTCGGTGATTTGTTCGGCCAGGGCAAGATGTTTTTACCGCAAGTGGTGAAATCTGCCCGCGTCATGAAGCAAGCAGTGGCGCATTTAATTCCTTTTATCGAGGCTGAAAAAGCGCTGGAACAAGAACGCACGGGCGTGGTAGCCAAACCAAAAGGCAAAGTTGTCATTGCCACGGTGAAGGGCGATGTGCATGACATCGGTAAAAATATCGTTTCAGTAGTGTTGCAATGCAATAACTTTGAGGTGGTGAACATGGGCGTGATGGTGCCAGCGGCTGAGATTCTTGCCATGGCCAAAGCTGAGAACGCCGATATTATCGGCTTGAGCGGCTTGATTACACCTTCGCTGGAAGAAATGACGCATATTGCAAGGGAGATGCAGCGTGACCCATATTTCCATGGCTTAAAAACACCCTTGCTGATTGGCGGCGCTACGACTTCACGTGCGCATACCGCAGTGAAAATCGCCCCGCATTACGATGGCCCTGTGGTGTACGTGCCAGATGCGTCGCGTTCTGTGTCTGTGATGCAAAACCTTCTCACCCCCGAAAGCCGTGGAGCTTATTTGGCGGAGATTCAGGCGGATTACGAAAAGGCGCGTACGCAACATGCCAACAAAAAAGGAACGCCTTTGCTCACGCTGGCAGAGGCGCGTGCCAATAAGCCTAGACTTCAGTTTCATCCAGTCAAGCCTAAGTTCATTGGGCGGCGCGTGTTCAAGAACATTGATTTGAGCCTGATCGCACAATACATTGATTGGTCGCCTTTCTTCCAGACCTGGGATTTGGCAGGCAGTTATCCCGCGATTTTAAGCGACAAAGTTGTCGGCGAAGCAGCAACTAAAGTATTTGCGGAAGCACAAGCGATGCTGAAGAAAATTATCGACGGGCGCTGGCTCACCGCGAATGGCGTGATTGCGCTGATGCCTGCCAGCGCCGTGAATGACGACGATATTGAAATCTACACTGATGAAACCCGGAGCCAGGTCGCGTTTACCTGGTACGGCATGCGCCAGCAAAGCGTAAAGCCCGTTATTGATGGTATTGCCCGGCCTAATCAATGTTTGGCGGACTTTATCGCGCCAAAAGGCACACCTGATTACATCGGACTGTTCGCCGTTACCGCAGGTCTGGGCATAGAAAAAATCGAGCAACGCTTTGCCGATGCGCATGATGACTACAGCGGCATTATGTTCAAAGCGCTGGCAGATCGGCTCGCCGAAGCCTTTGCCGAATACATGCACGAACGCGTCCGCACGGATTTGTGGGGCTACGCGGCGGATGAGAAGCTGGATATTGATGCGCTCATTAAAGAGCAATACCAAGGCATCCGCCCTGCGCCTGGCTACCCTGCCTGCCCGGACCATACGATCAAACCCGATATGTTCAAATTGCTACAGGCAGATGAAATCAGCATGCATTTGACCGAAAGCTTCGCCATGCAGCCTGCCGCTGCGGTTTCTGGCTTCTATTTAGCACACCCCGAAGCCAAATATTTCAGTGTGGATAAAATTGGCAGCGATCAACTGGAAGACATGGCAAACCGTCGCGGCTTGCCGAAAGCGTATCTGGAGCGCTGGCTGGCGCCAAATTTATCTTGAATAATTAAAACCACATTATGCATATTCACATTTTAGGTATCTGCGGCACGTTTATGGGCGGCATTGCGGTGCTGGCAAAGGCCGCAGGGCACAGGGTTACGGGTTGTGATGCCAATGTTTACCCGCCCATGAGCACGCAGCTTGAAGCGCAGGGCATTGAGCTGATTGAAGGGTTTTCACCCGAGCAGACCAAGCTCAATCCAGATATGTACGTGATTGGTAACGTGGTATCGCGTGGTAACCCGCTGATGGAGGAAATTCTGAATCAGGGTTTGCCGTATATCTCGGGCCCACAATGGCTGGCGGAGAACGTGCTGCAGGGTAAGTGGGTATTGGCCGTGGCTGGCACACATGGCAAAACCACGACATCATCTATGCTGGCATGGATTCTCGAATATGCAGGGCTGGCGCCAGGTTTCTTAATCGGCGGTGTGCCAGAAAATTTTTCAGTTTCGGCGCGATTACCACAAGCCCCTAAACAAGATGCAAAAAGCATTTCACCGTTTTTTGTGATTGAGGCGGATGAATACGACACAGCGTTTTTTGATAAACGTTCCAAATTCGTGCACTATCGTCCACGCACTGCGGTGCTGAATAACCTGGAATTTGACCATGCCGATATCTTTGAACATTTGGCTGCCATCGAAAAACAATTCCACCATCTGGTGCGCACCGTGCCGCAACAGGGGCTGATTGTGGCGAATGGCAAAGAGGCCAGTTTGCAGCGCGTGATTGATAAAGGCTGCTGGACACCGGTAGAGCAGTTTGGGACCGATGATGATTGGCAAGCGGAGAATGCAAAAGGTGATGGGAGTTTTGATGTGTTATATCAAGGCAAGCCACAAGGCCGCGTGCAGTGGGATTTGCTGGGCGAGCACAACCGCATGAATGCGCTGGCCAGTATCGCCGCAGCGCGCCATGCGGGGGTTGCGGTGGAAACTAGTATTGCAGCGCTGACCGAGTTTAAAAATGTGAAACGCCGCATGGAAGTGCGCGGCGTGGTGAACAACATCACTATTTATGATGACTTTGCGCATCACCCAACTGCCATCGAGACCACCGTGGCAGGTTTGCGTGCTAAAGTAGGTAAGGCGCATATACTGGCGGTGCTGGAGCCGCGCTCCAACACCATGAAGCTGGGCGTGATGAAAGATGCTTTGCCCGGGAGCTTAAAAGAAGCCGATTTGGTATTTTGCTATGGTGCGAATCTGGGCTGGGATGCAGCCGAAGCGCTTAAGCCGATTGCGAGCAAATCACAAACTTTTGAGAGCTTGGAAAATTTGGTGCAAGCCATTGCAAAAATCGCGAAATCGGGTGACCATATTCTGGTGATGAGTAACGGCGGGTTTGGCGGCGTACATCAGAAAATTCTTGATACATTGGGCGGGAAAACCTAAGTTTGAGTGCAGCACTTAAACAAACAGAAATGGTGCCTTTGGCGACATTAGCGGGCAAAGTAAGAACTGTCAGCGCAATCAGCGTGGCGATATGGGTTTCTATTCTCATTCATGTCGTGATTCTAAGTATTAAATTCCAGCCAGAGCTTAGAAAACTTGCTGATCGCATGCCTTCGCTGGACGTGGTTCTGGTGAATGCCAAAACCAAGCCGGCGCCTGATAAAGCTGAGCTGCTGGCGCAGGCCAATCTGGATCGTGGCGGCAATACCGAGGCGAACCGCAAGATGAAAACAGCGCTGCCCTCGCCTAAAGAACAAACTACCGAAGTCAAATTAAAGCCGAATTCAGAAGCGCGCAGTGCAGCCAAATCCGCCAAACTAAAAGCACAGGAAGCGCGTGAACAAAAGCGCGTAGACGATCTGGAAAAACAGGCGCAGGAGCTGCTCACACAGATTAATTCCAGCAAAAAAATCGAATCGAATCTTACGCAAAATGCAGCCTCAGCCGAGCCGGAACAAGGCGAGCAGAAAGCCAAGGCCAAGGCGCTGGATCGTGCAGATTTAATCGCAGCGAGCCTGGAAATGGACAGGCTGCAGGCGCAGATCGCAAAACAGCAGGACGAGTATCAAAAACGCCCCAAGCGCAAGTTTATTGGCGCGCGCACCAAAGAATATCGCTTTGCCATGTACGTGGAATCGTGGCGGCAAAAGGTGGAGCGCATTGGCAATATGAATTATCCGGAAGCGGCAAGAGCGCAAAAACTGTACGGTCAGCTGCGCATGACGGTATCGATTAAAGCGGATGGCACTCTTGAAAGCGTGGTAATTGACCAGGCATCACCCCATGAAGTATTAAATGAAGCAGCCAAGCGTATTGTAGAACTGGCTGCGCCTTATGCAGTGTTTCCTGAGGATATCAAGAAAGACACAGACATTTTAAGCATCACCAGGACTTGGACGTTTACCCAAGAAGACGCCCTGCAGACGGAGTGATTTTCTGAAAATGCAAAAAACTCATCGTTGGTTGAGGTTCGCCGTACAAAAACGTACTTTCTTCACTTTACCGCCTTGATTTTTTTGATTTTGAGAAATCAATGACTGTTTAATTTAAAGAATTTACATCTCGAGAATTGTTACAAAATTAAGATGACAAATTATTACCAATACCATGTCTTTTTCTGCTTGAATCAGCGTCCAGATGGCGAGGCGTGCTGCCAGGATAAAGGCGCAGAGGGGGCGTTTGAGCATATGAAAGCGCGCGTCAAAAAACTGGGTTTGAATGGCCAGGATAAAGTACGCATTAACCGTGCTGGCTGTTTTGACCGTTGTGGCGAAGGGCCGCTATTGGTGGTGTATCCGCAAGCGGTCTGGTACACGTTTATTGACAACGAAGATATTGATGAGATTATCGAAAGCCATTTGATGAATGGCAAAGTGGTGGAGCGCCTCGTCGTTTAGCTAATAGATAAAGCGCATTCGGCATGCGCTTTTATTTTGTCTTGCAGCAGCTTTTTCGATGCCCCAGAAAGCGCATGGATATTGCCCTGGCGGGCAGGTTCTCCCCAGTGTGAATTGGGGAAATGCCTGTCATCGCTAAAACGGGGCACAATGTGCCAGTGTATATGCGGCGTTTTGTTGCCCAGGCTGGCCAGGTTGATTTTATCCGGCTGCAGCACTTCCCGCATCGCGGTTTCTACTGCAAATACCGTTTTCATCAACCGCGCGCGCTCAGGCGGCGGCAAATCGCTCATTTCCTTGACGTGTGCAATCAGTTCAACGCGGCAATAAGCCGGGTAATCGGCGTCATTCAGCAACACCACGCGGCAAAAATCATCCTGCCATAAGGTTTCATGCGGGGTGGGTGCACATAGCGGGCAGTTTCCAGTGGCAGGGTTCATGTGATGCTTATCCCTCGTGCGCGTTCATTGTTCAGATAAATGTCCTGAAAGCAGGGTTGATGGGGCTCACAGGGCGGTGTTTAGTGTAATGAAAGAAAAATGGATTTTAAGATGCTGCCAGCATGCGGTCCAGCGTGAGCTTGGCAAGCTCTGCATCATGTTTGGGCACTTTAATCTGGTTGACCACATTGCCTTCAGCCAGGTTTTCAAGCGTCCAGGCTAAATGCTGCGGGTCGATGCGCGCCATGGTCGAGCATTCGCACACCACATGGCTCATAAATTGAACCAACTTGCCCTGCGGTTTCATCTGTTCGGCCAGACGGTTGACAAGATTGAGTTCGGTGCCCACCAGCCATTTGGTATTGGCCGGCGCTTCTGAAACGGTTTTCAAAATATACTCGGTTGACCCGACATAATCGGACTGCAGACATACTTCGAATGGACATTCCGGGTGCGAAATCACAAAACCGTCAGGATGCTCGTTGCGGAATTTGATGATGTTTTGCGGACGGAACATCTGATGCACCGCGCAATGACCTTTCCACAGCAATATCTTGGCGTTTTTGATTTGCGCTTCGGTGAGGCCACCCAGTGGCTGGTCCGGATCCCACACCGGCATTTGCTCCAGCGGAATGCCCATTTTATGCCCAGACCATCTGCCTAAGTTCTGGTCGGGGAAAAACAACACTTTTTCACGCTGTTTGAAACCCCATTCAATGATTTTTGTGGCGTTGGTGCTGGTGCATACGATACCGCCATGCTCTCCGCAAAAAGCTTTCAAATCGGCGGCAGAGTTAATGTAAGTCACCGGTGTGATTTGTTCGTCAAAATTCAGCACTTTGTTGAGTTCGCGATAACTGCGCTCAACTTTGGCCAGGTTAGCCATATCCGCCATCGAGCAGCCTGCCGCAAGGTCTGGCAGCACCACTATTTGCTCGGGGCGACTCAGAATATCCGCTACTTCGGCCATAAAATGCACGCCTAAGAATACGATGTATTCGGCATCTAGATTTTCGGTATAGCGCGAAAGTTTGAGCGAGTCACCCGTAAAATCGGCGTGACGGTACACGCTCTCATGCTGGTAATGATGGCCCAGAATCACCAGGCGCTTGCCGAGTTTGGTCCGCGCAGCAATAATGCGGCGCTGGCAGTCGGCGTCATCGGCGGTTTGGAATTTTTCAAATTTAATCGTAGCAGTTTGCATAATTTGTTATGTAACGCACATGCTTTAAAAGCGTTTATTTTATAACTTTAACTGGTGCAATTCACCTAATCTTTTTAGTGCATCCACGTTTGTCCAGGAAAATACACGTTTTGCGGCTTCGCGCCAGTCCACCCATTCATAACGCACATGCTCATCCGGAGCCAGTTTGATAGGTAATTTTTCAGGGAGTTCTAAACCGAACAAATGTTCGGTGTTTTCAGTAACGCCCGGTGCATAACGATACCGCCAATGTGGATAAATTTCGTACACATTGGAGGCTTGCCAATCCTGCAAATCGTACTGGGCAGCATGCAGGCCGGTTTCTTCAAGCACCTCGCGGATGGCGGCTTGTAGGGGTGTTTCATCGCCTTCCACGCTGCCGGTGACCGATTGCCAGAAGCCAGCCTTATCGGCACGCTCCATAATCAGCACCTGCAAATCCGGGGTGTGGATCAGTACCAGCGCAGAAACGGGCATTTTGAATGTTTTCATGAATCAAATGGTGCCGGAGAAGGGAATCGAACCCCCGACCTTTTCATTACGAATGAACCGCTCTACCAACTGAGCTACACCGGCTGTATAAAATGTGAATAATTATTCTACCCATTTTTACCGGGTGCAGAAGTTAAATTTTTAGGTAACTGAAACACTACATTTTCTACCACGCCTTGCAATTCCTGCACTTGGTTTGCGCCAAGCTGCCGCAATTTTTCGATGACTTCTTTAACCAGAATCTCGGGTGCGGAAGCCCCTGCTGAGACGCCAATTTTATGTTTTCCAGTTAACCATTCGGCCTTCAAGTGGCTTGCGTTGTCCACCATGTAGGCTTCAACGCCCTGATTCTGTGCTACTTCGCGTAAGCGGTTGGAGTTGGAACTATTGGGCGAGCCGACAATAATGACCAAATCGCAATCGCGTGCCATGATTTTAACCGCGTCCTGACGGTTTTGCGTGGCGTAGCAGATGTCGTCACTTTTAGGTGCCTGAATGCTGGGAAATCTGGTTTTAAGCGCGTGAATCACTTGCGCCGCGTCGTCTATCGAAAGCGTGGTCTGCGTCACAAACGCGAGTTTTTCGGCATCTTTCACATCCAGATTCGCTACGTCTTCAGGCGTTTCTACCAGATACATTCCTTCATTAGATTGCCCCATCGTGCCCTCGACTTCCGGGTGGCCCTTGTGGCCAATCATCACAATTTCCAGGCCGGCTTTGCGCATTTTTTCGACCTCGATGTGTACTTTGGTCACCAATGGGCAAGTGGCGTCAAAAGCGGTCAAACCGCGCGATTCGGCCTCAATGCGCACGGCTTTAGAAACGCCATGGGCACTAAAAATCACCGTGCTGCCAACGGGAATTTTATCCAGTTCATTAACAAAAATAGCGCCTTTTGCACGCAATGCATCAACGACAAATTTGTTGTGTACTACTTCGTTACGCACATAAATCGGCGCACCGAATTTCTCCAGCGCCTGTTCCACAATAATAATGGCGCGATCGACCCCGGCGCAAAAACCACGCGGGTTGGCGAGCACTACATCGGGATGCGTCATGTTGGGAGTAGCGTCAACTTTTTGGTCATCTCTTGATTGCATAGTATTCAAATCGTTATCTCGACTAATATCAGTAATTGGCGCATCAGGTATAATTGCACAAATTTTTAACAAAATGTTTTAAAAAAACAAGCCATGAAAAACACCGCAACATTACTGATTACCTGCCCCGATGCCAAAGGCATCGTAGCGGCGATCGCTGATTTTTTGTATCAGCACAATGCCAATATTTTACACGCAGACCAGCATCAGGATGCAGAAAATAATCTGTTTTTAATGCGCGTGGAATGGGACCTGGCGGGTTTTAATCTGGATGAGGCCGGTTTTAACACGGCCTTTGCGCCAATCGCAGCCAAATTTAACATGCACTGGCAGTTAAAACTCTCGCAGCATAAAACGCGTGTGGCAATCATGGTGTCGCAATATGACCATTGCCTGGCAGATTTGTTGCATCGCCATAAAAGTGGCGAGCTGGCATGTGAAATTCCGCTGGTGATCAGTAACCATCGCGATACCGAAGCCTTGGTAAAGTTTTATGGCATCGACTTTCACCATATTGCAGTGAATAAAGACAACAAGCCGCAAGCAGAAGCGGCGCAATTCAAGCTGTTTGACGATTATCAGATCGATTTGATCGTGCTGGCGCGCTATATGCAGATTTTGTCGCCAGATTTTGTCGCGCGCTATCCGCAGCGCATTATTAATATCCACCATTCTTTCCTGCCCGCGTTTATCGGCGCACGGCCCTATCACCGTGCGTTCGAGCGCGGCGTGAAACTTATCGGCGCGACCAGCCATTACGTGACTGAAGTATTGGATGAAGGCCCGATTATCGAGCAGGATATTGACCGGATTTCGCACCGCGACCAGGTGGAAGACCTGATTCAAAAAGGCCGTGATCTGGAGCGTGTGGTGCTGTCAAAAGCGGTTAGCTGGCACATTGAAAATCGTATTTTGCTGTATGCTAATAAAACGGTGATTTTTGATTAGCTTTAATCCGGACGTAAAAAAAGCGAAGTAGTAACTTCGCTTTTTTTATTTCAGCCAGCAGATCCGATTACATCTCTGCTGGAACCATATCTGGCAACGGTTCTACGACCTCATCATCATAAGCAGCAATTTCAGGCAAGCCACCATTATCACCGGCGCCAGCAGCGCCGCCGCCTGATGAAGCACAGCCAGCAATCCATAGCATCATGAAGGCCATTAAAGCAATTAATGATTTATTCACTCTACATATCTCCTAAAGTTAATTGGAATTAACGTAATTATGAATTAATTATTTTGTGTCATCAGGCGCAGGAGCGTCAATTGGCGGTATCGCGGGGTCATCTACAGGTGGAACTTCAGGAAGCGCATCATCCGCGTATGCGAGCGGCACGGTGTTAAAAGCAAGCATTGCAATTACTATAAACAGCAGTTTCTTCATGTAATTCTCCCCTTGTGTTAATTAATATAATTTAAGAGTAAACCTCTCGACGATAATTTACGCCTAAGTACCGAATTCTGCAAACATTTTTGTATTTATTGACTGTTATTTGAGCAAGGTTTCTAAAGCAAATAAATCTGCGATTTTTTCGCGCTGTCTAATCACAAAAGTTTTGTCGCCATCCACCATGATTTCAACAGCCCGTGGCCGCGTATTGTAGTTGCTGGACATGCTCATGCCGTAAGCGCCTGCGGATTTTATAGCCAATAAATCACCTTCTTGCAAATTAAGCGCGCGGTCATGTCCCAGGAAATCGCCGCTTTCGCATACTGGCCCGACAATTTCATAGTTTGTCGTTTCGCCCGAACGTGGTTTTACAGCCAAAATATCATGATACGCATCGTATAAGGCCGGGCGCATGAGGTCGTTCATGGCGGCATCGACAATGGCAAAGTTCTTACTTTCGGCGAGCTTCAGGTATTCCACTTTTGTCAGCAGAACACCCGCGTTGCCCACCAGTGCACGGCCTGGCTCAAACAGCAATTTTACATTCCGGTTCGCCAATTTATCCAGAATCGCCTTAGCATAAAGATCAAATTCAGGCGGCGTTTCGTCAGCATAAGTAATGCCGATGCCGCCACCCACATCAATGTGTGAAATATGAATACCCTTGGCCTCAAGTGTATCTACCAAGCCCAGCACACGGTCCATCGCATCAATAAAAGGTGATAGCTCGGTAATCTGCGAGCCGATATGGCAATCCACGCCATGCACGGCAATGTTGGGCATGCTGGCAGCCTGCATGTAAACATATAGCGCATCTTCAAATGCCACGCCGAACTTGTTATTTTTCAGCCCAGTGGAAATATACGGGTGCGTTTTGGCATCCACGTTCGGGTTTACGCGCAGCGATACGGGTGCGATTTTACCCATCTCACCCGCCACAATATTCAAACGCGCTAATTCGCTGGCGGATTCCACGTTAAAACATAAAATACCAGCCTCAAGCGCAGCGCGCATCTCATTTGCAGTTTTGCCAACGCCAGAAAACACCACTTTTTGTGGGTCGCCTCCGGCCGCGAGCACGCGCGTCAGTTCGCCACCAGAGACGATATCAAAACCCCCACCTAACTTGGCGAACAAATTCAGAATCGCAATATTCGGATTGGCTTTTACCGCAAAACAAATCAGATGGTTAGCATGCACCAAACCGGCCTGAAAGCTTTTAAAGGCCTGCGTAAGCGCCGCTTTGGAATACACATAGCATGGCGTATCAAACTCTTTTGCAATCTGGCTAAGCGCAACATTTTCAGCATGCAACTCGCCGTTTTTTAAGTTAAAAGCATTCACAGTAATTTATCTTTAGTATTCTTTTGATGGGGTTGTAGCTTCAGGATTGGCTTGCGGCGCGGTCTTAGGCATTTCTTTCGTACTATCTTTTTGCGGGTAGCGCTGCTCTGGAATATACAACGGCCCTTTTGTTCCGCAGCCTGATAAAACGCTACAACTTAAGCACATCGCTACAACACTAAAAAATAGTTTAGGCATCACAATCTCGTATTAAAACCTGATGGCGATATTTTAACATTGAATAGCAAGTAAGGCGGAATGTTGAATAGGCATAAAATTTATGGCTATATTGCCGCTCATTCTGCTAATTTATCCGATTGTCGGATACTGCTAGACATAGCCATCAAGGCTTTGGCATGATTCAATTAACCGAAAAAGGGTATACAAAATGAATACATTAAAAGTAACGCAAAAAGGGTTTACGCTCATTGAGTTGATGGTTGTCGTGGCGATTGTCGGCATTTTGGCGTCAATTGCACTTCCTGCATATCAGGACTACGTGAAGAAGGGCAAAGCGGCTGAGGCCACTGGTAACCTTGCAGATTTACGCGTGAAAATGGAACAGTATTTTCAAGATAATCGAACTTATGTGGGGGGTACTTGTGCGCCAGCTAGCGGAGCGAAATATTTCACTTATACTTGCACGGTACAAACAGCTACAACTTATACCTTAAAAGCTGCAGGGAACTCGTCTGAGAAGATGGACAACTTTGAATATACGGTTGATCAAGCAAATGCAAAAACCTCTAAATATGATGGGACTACTGGCGCCAACTGCTGGCTGACTAGTAAAAGCGGGTCATGCTAATGTTATTGCCAAATCGTAAGGTGCAGGGCTTTAGCTTGATAGAACTGTTAATTGCGGTTGCGATCATCGGTATTCTGGCATCGTTGGCTGTTCCCAGCTACAGCGTTTGGGTGCAAAACAATCGTATTCGCAATGCGGCTGAATCTATTCAAAATGGTGTTCAATTAGCGCGGGCAGAAGCGGTTAATCGCAATGCTTCAGTGCAGTTTACATTAGGCGCAAATTCAGCGTGGACTGTTGGTTGTGTGACAGTTGTTCCTGATAATGATGGTGACGGCGTTGATGATTGCCCAGCAGCTATTCAAAGTCGGGCAATCGGTGAAGGTTCTTCTGCAGATATCACAGTTACACCAAGCGTTGCCGGTCCTTATGTTTTTAACAGTTTGGGAGTGTTGACTCCCGCCCCAGCGGCTGGAACGGTAACGATAGATATAGACAATTCGGCATTGTCTACGGCTGATAGCCGAGATTTACGTATTGTAATCGGCGTTGGGGGGAGCTCCAAGATGTGTGACCCTGCACTACCTTCTGCTGGAACCGACCCGCGCAGATGCCCATAAGATTGATGAGGAAATTGCAAATGAAACAAAATCTCCCACCTTTCCAGTCCTCACAAAAGGGTGTAGTGCTGCTGGAAGCACTGATTGCGATCCTTATATTCTCTATGGGGATTCTTGCAGTAGCAGGTTTGCAGGCAGCGATGGTAAAGAATACTTCTGATGCAAAATATCGCGCTGATGCGGCATTTATTGCGCAGCAGGCACTAGGCAGAATGTGGGCAGACCCTACAAACCTTTCCGTTCTTGAGACACAGCTTGATGGTGATATTTCTTCGTTGTTACCCAATGGTACACGAACAGTTAGTTTGCCAGTTGTTGGTAATGGTGAAGTCAAAGTTGAAATTAAGTGGCGGCTACCTGGCCAGGATGAGCATAATTACACAACATACGCCCGTATTACAGGAGGCGACTGATGCTTACAAAAAATAACATATTTTTGCGCCAAGCAGGCTTTACTTTAGTAGAGGTTCTGGTAGGTCTCGTTATCGGCATGCTGGCTACTTTGGTGATTATGCAGGTATTCGCAACGTTCGAAGGGCAAAAACGTACCACTACCGGCAGTGCAGATGCACAAACAAACGGCAGCATTGCACTTTTTACTTTGCAGCGCGATTTGCAGATGGCAGGTTTCGGCTTGTCTGTTTTTGATACGCAAAATCCCCCATTAAAATGTGATCCAACCGTTACTGTAGATCACGATGGAAATGGAGCAACAGCGCAAATTGATATGTTCCCAATTTCTATTGTAGATGGTGGCGGCGCAAGCGACACCGTTAGAGTTCGTTATGCGACAGATAACGCTTCGGCAAAGAATGGTGTTGCGGTTAAGATTGTAGGCCTAACAGCTCCGGTTGCGGGTGTGGATAACAATCTAGGTTGCAATGATGGCGACGTTGTTTTAATTAGCTCTGGTAAAGATTGCGTTATGACACGGGTAAACGATGCCGACCTTACGGTAGATACTACGCACATTACATTACAGAGCGCTGCAGGGGTGAGCGCAGGTGCTAGCTTGGCCTGCTTGGGAAAATGGAATCAATTCACATATTCAGTAGTCAACAATCAGCTACAAAGAAACGATGCAACTACAACCACTCCTACACCAATTGTTTCTGAGATCGTTGATATGCAGGCTCAATATGGAATCTCGGACACTGCTGATAATAATAAAATCACCCATTGGGTAGATGCAACGGGCGGCACTTGGGCAGCACCCAGCGTAGCTAATCGTAATCGGATCAAGGCAGTACATATCGCGGTTGTGGCACGCAATGGATTGCTAGAAAAAGAAGATGTGACTGTGGCATGCACAACAGCAAAAGGCACAGCCAATAATGGACCCTGTGCCTGGGATGACGCCGACCTGCCAGACGCTGCGCCAAAGATTGATCTTTCAGGGGATGCCAATTGGAAGCGTTACCGCTATCGAGTTTATGAAACTATCATTCCACTTCGCAATATGATTTGGTCTAAAAATACACTTGGGTAAACATAATATGAATTCACAATACAAAACATATTCTGTCGACGAAAAATGTCAGATAAAACAATCTACGAAACAGCAAGGTGTGGTTCTGTTCATTGCACTTATAGCACTTGTAATCATGTCGCTTGCAGCGGTTGCGCTTATCCGCTCGGTTGATACCAGCACGGTTATCGCAGGCAATTTAGCATCTAAACAATCCGCAACCACGTCGGCTGATAGTGGTTTAGAAACGGCGCTTATGTGGATGGCGAGCATATCAGACCTTACTACGTTTAACAATGATAATGCAGCTGTTGGTTATTACGCTACCCAAACAAATGACCCGACCACATTTAATTGGAACGATGCCGACAGTAAACCTGCAAGCGACGCGAGTGGCAATATTAATGCTAACGGTACTGATGGAAGCGGCAACACCATACGATATGTTATTCAACGTATGTGCCGTAATGCTGGCGAGCCTGCAGCGGGAAACTGTCTTTTTGGCGCCCCAGCGGTTAATACAAGTTCACAAGGCGTAAGGCCTGCGCCACTGGCCTGTGCGACATGTTCCAATACAGAGCAAAGCCCCATATACCGAGTCACAGCCAGGGTTGTTGGTGTAAAAAACACCATCAGCTATATACAGGCGTTTATTTACTAGGAGTCATCATGAAATACTCACTCAATATCCAAGCTAAAGTGCTGCTGCTTGGCTTTATGCTGACAGCAAGTATGATATTGCCCAGAGCAGCCATGGCCGTGCCGGCAACAGGACCTGTTGATTTGGCAACTTCGCCATTGGCAACATCCACCACCAGCGCGGCAAAACCAAATCTATTGTTCGTGCTGGATGACTCGGGGAGCATGAATTGGGACCACATGCCGGATGATCAGGCGGATGGAGGCAGCTCAGTGTCATTTGTCTACGGCTATTATGGCCTGCGCAGCAGTCAGTGTAATCAGGTTTATTATGATCCTTCGCTTACTTACCTGCCACCAGTCAAGGCAAATGGAGATCCCTACCCTGATGCCAGTTTCACAGGTGCATGGGTCGACGGGTTTAGTACAGGCGCAGGCACGGTTAATCTTAATACCAGTTTCAAAGCGTCTCAAAGTTTAGGTGGAGATTCACTTGGTCAGTCTGCCTATTACTATACTTATTCTGGAGAGCAAGATACCCAGTTAGAGAAGAATTATCATAGCACCACCAATGCTTTTTATAAGGAATGCAATGACTCTACCGGTAGCTCTACTTCAGCAATCGCCCCGTTAAATGGCGTTAATGCCCTTACTGGAGGCGCTCCATCTCCTGTGGGAAGTGGCGTGTTTACCAAACGCAGGCTGGCTACCACAATGACTACCACCATTGTGGTTGGTGGGACGAGCGGTACTAACGTAAGCATTAATGATATTAAAGTCAACGGTATTCAGATAATGTCTGGTGCTTCTACCGGCAGCACCAGCACCAGCACAGTGGCTACCAACGTTGCAGCAAAAATCACATTGAGCGGTTTTAGCGCTACTGCCTCAGGTAGTACTATTACTGTTACTGGCCCAACTTCTGCAGTAAATCAGACGCCGGTAATCACTGAGTCAACTAGTATGACGTTTACTGCGGATATATTCCCAGATACCACTGCTGCTAATCAGACCAACTTTGCTAACTGGTACAGCTATTACCGCACCCGCATGCTGATGATGAAAACTGCTACTGGACGTGCATTCAGTAGTGTTAACAATAAATACCGAGTCGGCCTGATGAAAATCAGCTCAACAGGAACGCCAGCAGTGCAGATGGGTACATTCGAAGGCGCACAGCGTGATACCTGGTACGACACACTTTATGGTGTTAGCCCGGGAGGTAGCACCCCACTCCGCAGGGCACTGTCAGAGGCGGGGAGGTACTTCGCTGGTAAGCTGGGTGGTACCGATCCAGTGCAGTTCTCGTGTCAGCAGAACTTTAACATTCTTTCTACCGATGGCTACTGGAACACGGGTGGCGGATACGATGTAAACGGGGCCGCTGTTGGTAACCAGGATGGTGCAGCTGCAAGGCCGATGTACGATGGAACGCAAAGTGCTACCACTGTGACGACCACCTATGTGCGGAATAAGTACTCAACATCTAGCAGTGGTTGTTCTGGCGGTAAAAAGAAACTCAAAACTCAACCAGAAATTAGCTCATGCAGTGTTACTCTGGGGGTTGAAACCTGCGGTTCCTGGTCTAATAACGGCGCTGCAACTTTTGGGTCCTGTCAAAGTTCAGTGACCCTTCCCACCCCCAACCCCAGTGCTAAAGCCGCATCGGGAACCCCTGTAACAACTGCGGGCGCCACTGGCGGGACGAGTGACAATTTGGCCGATATTGCGATGTATTACTACAACACAGACCTTCGTCCGGGTACCTGTACCTTATGTACTGATAATGTGTTTACCAGCAACACCGACAAAAACACTGCGCAGCATATGACAACTTTTACATTAGGCTTGGGGGCGAGCGGCTGGATGAATTATTCACCTGCTTATTTGAGTGATGGCGCTCCGGATTTTGAGGCGGTCGAACTTGGCAGCACTGCCAGTGCTTCAGTCTGCACATGGCAAGCTACCGGTACAGTATGTAATTGGCCAGTTCCTGGCATGTCAGGCAGTGATGGCTTGATTGCAAACATTGATGACCTGTGGCATGCAGCCGTGAACGGACGTGGTGCCTATTTCAGTGCTACTAATCCAGAGACGCTGTCTTACGGCCTTGCCAATGCGTTAGCAGCGATTAATACCCGCAGAGGTGCGGCGGCAGCGGCGGCTACCAGTACTTTAAACCCTGTTGCGGGTAACAATTTTGCCTATGTCGCCAGCTACAGCACGGTTACATGGAAAGGTAATCTGGAATCCAGACAAATCGATACACTAACCGGCGAAGTTAATAGAAATGCAGCTTACTGCGTAGAAGACGTATCGCCAGATGATTGTGCAGGTACAGTGGTTTCTGAGGAAAGTGGTGGAAACGCCACGGTTAAATACTGCGTTACGCCCAATTCAGTAATTTGTACTGGTGGTGTGTTGGAAGGTACTGATTGTAAGGTGCCAGTTGCTGTCGCGTGCTCCGGCACCTTGAAAAGCAAAGTGACCGATAGTACAGATACACGGAAAATCTGGACAAAAGGCCCTAATGCAACCACGCTCAATAATTTTAATATATCTGGGGGCGATCTTAGTGCAGCTGATTTTTCTGCGACAAAACTAGCGGGATTAACACAGTGGCCTACACTTGATGCTGCACAGAGGACCGATGCGGTTAATAGCATTGTGGGTTACTTGCGCGGACAAAAAGGTAAAGAGGATACGACTGTCCATGATGATGTGGATAGATTGTTCCGCTACAGAGAAGCTACGCTAGGCGATGCGGTTGATTCTCAACCTGCTTATATTGGTCCGCCCACATTCAGTTATACCGATGCTGGTTATAGCACTTTTAAATCTATTTCACGTACCCCTGTGGTTTATATGGGCGCTAACGATGGCATGATGCATGCGTTTGATGCAAATTCGCTCGAAGAGCTTTGGGCGTATGTACCGAGCATGGTGATTCCAAACATGTGGAAATTGGCTGATAAAAATTATGCGGTCAACCATCAATATTACGCCAATGGTAGCCCGATAATTTCAGACGTCTTTGATGGCAGCTCCTGGAGAACCATTCTCGTGGCAGGTTTGAATGGTGGCGGTCGCGGCTATTATGCTCTGGATATTACCAATCCAACGGCTCCTACATTATTGTGGGAATTTACGCCAGCCGATGACCCTAACCTGGGTTATACCTTTGGCAACCCTGTGATTACCAAAAAAGCCGATGGCAAATGGGTTGTATTGGTGACCTCCGGCTATAACAACATTCCAGAACCCAGCAAGACGCCGCTTATCAACACTGGCGATGGCGGCGGTTATCTTTATGTGCTGGATGCCATTAATGGCCCTGCTGCAGCTTTTAGCAAGATTCCTACAGGTGAAGGTACCGCCAGTGTGCCAAGCGGTTTAGCTCAAATTGCAGCTTGGGCGGATGAGCCTGAGAAAAATAATACGGCAACCTTTACTTATGGTGGCGATTTGTTAGGTAACGTTTGGCGTTTTGATATTAACGCCGGCACAGTGACTAAATTTGCAAAATTACAGGCTGGTTCAGGAACTGGTGCAGCACAACCCATCACCACTAAGCCAGAACTCGGTAAGGTTTTGACATCGGATGGCAAGGCGCACCGAGTAGTTTTTATTGGTACTGGTAAATATCTGGAAATCGGTGACATTGGAGATAAGTCGCAGCAGACTCTGTACGCAATAAAGGATGACGACACACTTACATCAACGCCAACACCGACCCTGGTGAATCCTCGTGGTTCGACCAGCGCTCCCAACCGCATGGTGGAACAGACACTTTCGGCTTCTGCCACTACTCGCACAGCGTCCAACCACGATGTGGACTTTGAAACTGATCGAGGCTGGTTTGTAGATTTGGCTCTTGATGGAGAACGCCAAAATGTAGCAGCACAGTTAGTGCTAGGCACTTTGATAGTGCCCACCACAGTGCCCTCAAGCACCGTATGTGAACCCGGTGGTACCAGTTGGTTAAATTACTTTAATTATAAAACCGGGGGTGCGGTTGATCCTACGTCTAGCAATCAGGTTTCGTCAAAAGCGAATGCGCCTATCGTGGGTATCAATGTGATATATGTGAATGATCCAGTGACTGGAAAACCAAAACCAAAAGTGTCGGTGGTCACTTCAAATGACCCGACTCCAGAACTGATTCCTGGAACGCCGTTTTCAAGCTCTGGTTCAGGATTCCAGAAAAAGAGGGCAATTTGGCGTGAGTTGATTAAGCCTTAAGTTAAGGGTAACTGTTTAAAGGATAGCGGTTTAACTGAATAAAAAGGGCGGGGAACCGCCCTTTTTTTATTTACTGTGATGATGGAAAGATCAGCTATTTTTTTGTTCAACTAATTTAGCCGTAATTAGGCCATTGATGAGCCCAAAAACCAGGGCAGCAAGTGCAAAAATGGGGATTAAATAAATAATTCCTGTATGCGGAATCAGCCATAAGCGCACCACAATCAATTGTCCGGCAATATGCGCGAAAGCCGCGAATATGCTGAGCGTGATGGCACTAAAGTACTTTTTTGGCAGATATTGCGCTAAAGACAAGGCGGCTAGACTCAAAAGCGCGCCAGATAAGCTGAGTACAAATGTAGGTGACAAAAACTGGCCAAGCAGCAAGCTACTGGCAAATACGCGCAGCAGACTTACCCAGGCGGCGGTGGTAAAGCCGTATTCGTAAAGCACGAATAACGTCACAATATTGGCGATGCCTGGCTTTACGCCGGGCAATGGCGACGGAATGACAGCTTCAATCATGTGCAGCCCAATCGCCAGCGCGGTGAGTTTGGCGATGTGGTGATCTTCAGCCGTGGCGCTGATATTAATAGTTGAGTGAGTCATAGCTGCTTATTGCCCCCATTAATTGCAGGCTTATTTGATTAGGCAAGCATATAGCGACTTGCCCTGCGTGGCTTAACCAGCCTTGATGTACACAGTACTGGTTGCGGCACGGCGATTGTTTGAAGCGCACTTTACCTTGGTTGATGACAATAATGGATTCACCAATCGGGCCTTTGATATGCAGCTCGCGGGTCTGGTTTAAATCGAACGTGCCGACAATTTGATTGCCTTGCCTGATTTTAAGATTACTTGCCTGTTCAAATACCCAAAATCTCTGGAACATCAAAATAACCAGCGCAAAGCTGGCAAAAATAACCAGCCAGTCGCCGATAAGCGGTTTAGGATGGTGGCTGAATTTGAACGGCATGTTTAGCAGCCTCTTTGTCTAACCAGATAATCCGTTTTGACATCGTTTTGCTCACCAAAATCTTGTCTGCAGATTCAATCACAAGATAATTTTCTACCCCCATTGCTTTGGCGGCTTCAGCACGCGCTTCCGGGTTGGCGATGAAAATGGGCTTGGAGGCCACATCGGACAATGTTCCTGCATTATTTTGCGGTGGAATCAATACGGTCACCGATTCTACACCTTGCACCGGGTAGCCGGTAGCAGGGTCGATAACGTGGCAGTAACGCTTACCATCAAGTTCAAAGTAGCGCTGATAATCACCTGAGGTGCCAATCGCCCAGCCGCTTTCGAGATCCAGCGTAGCAATCGCATTAGGTTTGCGTGGGTGTTGGATGCCCACGCGCCAGGGCTTATCGCCGTGTTTGCCGAGTGCAATAATGTTGCCGCCAATATTGATAAGAGCATTTTTAGCGCCCTGCTGGCGTAAATAAGCTAAGGCAATATCCAGTGCATAGCCCTTGGCATAGCCGCCCAGATCTAGTTGTACTGCCGGATTGTTGCTATAAGCGGTGTTACTTTGAATGACAATATCAGCCATTTGCGGGTTGGCTTGCACTAAGTTGTGCAGCTTATTTGCATCCACTTTAACCGGCTTGAATTCATCGTGATGAAACCCCCATGCTTCAATCAGACTGCCAATTGCGGGGTTGAAAGCACCTTTAGATTGAATGGATAGCTTGGCTGCATCGGCAATCATCTTTGCAACATCGGGCTGGATGAAGACAGGTGTTTTGCCTTGCGAAAACGCCTGGTTTAGCGTCTTAAGCTCGCTCGGGTGCCAGGCGTGCAAGCGATTATGCAGTGACTGAAAATCGCGGATAATTTCATTGGAAAGCATTTGCGCTTTTGCTTCTGATTCGCCGTAAATGGTGATATCAACCAATGTGCCAAACACATAGCTTTGGGTGTTGTAGAGCGGTTCTGGTTTTGTGCAGCCAGCCAGCAAAAAGCCAAGCAAGAAAATGAGAAATAAGCGCATAGGCGTAACTATATTTCTAACTTCCTTCTAGCGCCTGCATGAAAACTTGAGCGGGCTTGCAGGAGGTTTGCGCGGCAATTTCTACCATGCCTGTCGGGCTAGTGACGTTGATTTCGGTGAGATATTCGCCAATCACATCAAGACCCACTAAAAACAGGCCTTCCTGCTTAAGTGTTTTGCCGATGGTTGTGGCGATTTCAAAATCGCGCTGCGTAAGCGGTTGTGCAACGCCGGTGCCACCCGCAGCCAGGTTGCCGCGCGTTTCTCCCGCTTTTGGAATGCGCGCCAGCGCGTAAGGCAACGGCTCACCATTGATCACGATAATACGTTTATCGCCTTGCTTGATTTCTGGCAAATAGCGTTGCGCCATGACGGTTTGTGTTTCGAATTTGGTAATCGTTTCCAGAATCACGCTAATATTAGGATCAGCCTGAGTGAGCCTGAATACGCCACTACCACCCATGCCATCAAGTGGTTTTACTACAATATCCTGATGTGTGGCCAAAAACTCGCGAATTAGGCCATTGCGGCTTGTGACTAGAAACTCAGGCGCAAATTGTGGAAATTTAGCGATGGATAATTTCTCATTCCAGCTACGCACCGCGCTGGGGTTGTTAGTCACACGAGCGCCTTGCTGAACGGCCAGTTCAAGTAAATAGGTGCTGTACAAGTATTCGTTATCAAACGGCGGGTCTTTGCGCATTAAGATTGCGTCAAAATGCTTAGGTAAAACTTCTTCAGGTTCATTGAGCGCATACCAATTTACCGTATTCGAAAATTGAAACTTTTTGGCATTAACCTTGACCGATTCATTACGCAAAAACACATCATGCTGCTCGCACACATACAAGGCATGCCCGCGCCCACTGGCCTCGCGCATGATTGCCAGGCTGGTGTCTTTATAGCTTTTTAGACTTTCCAGCGGGTCGAGAATGAATAGTAGTTTCATAAATAGTTATTGATTTAGCGGATCATTTTCCTGCAGCTCAATGGCTGCCGCAAGCAAAGCTAGGCGGGCAACCACGCCGTAAGCATAAAAACGGTTTGGCGCTGTGTCCGGCGCGTCAGCACAGTCCGGCAGAGTGCAGGGCTTTTCAAACGCCAATGGAACAAAGTGCGAGCCTGGCGCATTAAGGTTCTCATCCACACCGCGCCCAGTATGCACGCGGTAAAAACCGCCAATCACAAAGTGATCCATCATATACACTACTGGCTCGGCAACCGCCTCATTGATACTCTCAAAGGTATACACACCCTCTTGAATAATCACCTCCGAGACTTGTAAACCCTCTTTAACCACCGACATCTTATTGCGTGCCTTGCGGTTTAAATCGCGCACATCGTCGGGAGATTTTACCGTCATAATGCCCATGCCGTAAGTGCCGGCATCGGCTTTGACAATCACAAACGGGTCTTGTGTGACGCCATATTCTGCATATTTGGCCTTGATTTTAGTCAGCAATTGTTCAACTCTTAAGGCCAGACATTCTTCACCAGTGCGTGCGTGAAAATCAATTTCACCGCAGGTCTCAAAATAAGGGTTAAGCAGCCATTCATCAATTTCTAACAACTTGGCAAACTCAGCAGCTACGCGGTTATAGGCGGAAAAATGTTGCGACTTGCGGCGCGTGCTCCAGCCGGCATGCAGCGGTGGAATTAGATTTTGCTCCAGATTTTTAAGGATGTCCGGAATACCTGCCGACAAGTCGTTATTCAGTAGAATCGCACAGCTGTCAAAGTCGCCAAGCGCTTTGTGAATGAGCTTGATGCGGTTGCCAACACGCACTACAGGCTCAAGCAACAAGTGATGTCCATCGTGCGTTTCCAGCGTGGTAGGCTGGGTAATTTCGGGCGAAATACTGCCAACACGCACATCCAGACCCGCCGCTTTCATGATATTGACCAGCTCAACCACATTGCGCAGATAGTAAGTGTTGCGTGTATGATTTTCGGGGATGATGAGCAAGCGGTGCGCCTCAGGGCATACTTTTTCAATGGCCACCATCGCCGCTTGTACGCTTAAGGGTAAAAATTCCGGGTTGAGGTTGTTAAAACCGCCAGGAAACAAATTGGTATCGACCGGAGCGAGTTTAAAGCCGGAATTCCGCAAATCGACACTGGCATAAAACGGCGAGGCGTATTCCAGCCACTGTGTACGAAACCAGTGTTCAATCATCGGCATCGCTTCCAGCATGCGCTTTTCCAGGCTAAGCAGCGGGCCGTTCAGTGCGGTGGTTAAATGTGGAACCATGTTGTCTTTCTATGTTAATTGATGCGCTTGCAAATCCGCATGATAGCTACTTCTTACCATGGGGCCGCTGGCGGCATTATTAAAGCCCATGGCGTGAGCTTTTTGTTTTAATGCATCAAAAATGGCAGGTTCAACATAACGCGTCACCGGTAAATGATGCACACTGGGTTGCAGATATTGGCCCAGCGTGAGCATGCTGACGTGATGCGTGCGCAAATCCTGCATGACCTGTAAAATCTCGTCATCAGTTTCACCCAGGCCAAGCATGAGGCCGGATTTGGTGGGAATGTGCGGGTACATCTGGTTAAAGGTTTTAAGCAAATTAAGCGAGTTCTGGTAATTCGATCCTGGGCGTGCTTGCTTGTACAGGCGCGGCACGGTTTCAAGATTGTGGTTCATCACATCAGGCGGCGCCTTGCGCAGTATTTCCAGTGCGACATCCAGCCGGCCGCGGAAATCCGGCACTAGAATTTCAATTTTGATGTTGGGTGATTGTTCACGTACGGCGTGGATACAATCGACAAAATGCTGCGCACCGCCGTCTTTTAAATCGTCACGGTCGACACTGGTGATGACCACGTACTTAAGCTGCATTTGGGCTATAGTACGGGCCAGATTTCCGGGCTCTGCAGAATCAGGCGGCAACGGCTTGCCATGCGCCACATCGCAAAATGGGCAGCGGCGAGTGCAAATGTCACCCAGAATCATGAAAGTCGCGGTGCCGCCGCTGAAGCACTCGCCGATATTGGGGCAGCTCGCTTCTTCACACACGGTGTGCAGGTTATTGTCGCGCAATACGCGTTTGATCTCCTGAAAGCGCGCCGAATCCGGCGCTTTCATGCGTATCCATTCCGGTTTGCGCAGCATGGGCTGCGGAACGATTTTGATGGGGATACGCGCAGTTTTTTCAGCATCAATCTGTTTGACGCCTGCGACTTTCTTTAAGGTTGGTTCGGTCATTGATTCAAATTCCCGGATAATTTTTGCAGCAATTGTTTGCCTAATTCCTGCGCGGTTTTGGTAATGCCTAAGTCTTTGGCTTGCGTCATTAGCAGGCCCGCATAGCCACAAGGATCAATGGCTTCGAATGGGGATAAATCCATGTCCACGTTCAAACTCAGCCCATGATAACAGCAATTATTTTTTAGGCGTAAACCAAGCGAGGCGATTTTTTTACCGTCAATATAAACTCCCGGTGCGTCTTTTTTGGTGACAGCATTGATTTGATATTGAGCTAATAGCTCAATGATAGTCGTTTCGATGAGATTGACGAGCTGCCGCACATTCAAATTGCGGCGCTTTAAATCGATGAGCAAATAAATAACAGCCTGGCCCGGTCCGTGGTAAGTAATTTTACCGCCTCTATCTACCAATACGACTGGTATATTGTTTTTCGGGAAACGTATATCCCTGCGGTTTAATCCGAGCGTATAAACTGCATCGTGCTCTGTAAGCCATATTTCATCAGGAGTTTGAGGAGTGCGGCCGGTGGTGAACGCTTGCATAGCCTGCAGCGTATTTTGGTAATCGGTGCGGCCCAGATCCCGGCTAATGACTGCCATGGCTAAACTGTTAAAGCACGACTTTTACCATGCTATGGCGGGTCAAAGCGCGGTAGATATCATCCAGTTGCGGCTTGGATGTCACGTAGACGGTGCAAGTCAGGCTGATATATTTGCCGCCAGAACTACCGCGCATTTCAATCTGGGTTGCATTAAAGCCTGGGTTAACCATTTGAATGGTTTTGATAATCTCAGTGCTGAAATCTGCATGCGTTTCACCCATGACCTTAATGGGAAAATCGCAGGGAAACTCGATTAATGTTTCCTGGGGCATTGCGTTTTCATTGGTTTTTTTGTCTGTGGACATATCGGTTTTATTGAACAAGCAATCTAATGCTATCAGGTATTCTGCCAAAAAAGCCTGCCTCATCCACTGCCGTAGCGGCTACCAGTTTTTGTTCGTTAATGGTTTTTCCATCCAGAGTGAATCTTACTTTTCCGATTTCCTGCCCGGCTTTAATGGGTGCGATTAAGGGTTGCTGGCTGAACATGCTGGCCTTCACGCGCGCGTAGTCGCCTTTAGGTAGCGTTAAATAAAAATCTTTAGTAACCGTGCCTGCCACCGTTTTACTTTGACCTTTGTAAACTCGCAAGGTATTGATGGTCTGCGCCTGTTTATAGACCAAAGTGGATTCGTAAAACTGAAAGCCGTAATTGAGCAGTTTTTGGCTTTCAGTCGCGCGCATGGCTTCCGAAGCAGCACCTAATACCACGGAAATCAAGCGTGAGTGGTCACGTTTTGAAGAAGCAATCAGGCAGTAGCCTGCAGAATTGGTATGTCCGGTTTTCATGCCGTCCACGCTGGCATCCAGCCATAGCAGGCGGTTGCGGTTTGGCTGAGTAATTTTGTTGTAAGTGTATTCTTTTACCGAATATAGCCGCTGGTATTCTTGTGGGAAATCGCGGATTAACGCGTTGGCCAATATGGCTAAATCATTCGCGGTGGTATAGTGGTTTTGGTCTGGCAGGCCAGTGGCATTCATGTAATGCGTATTGGTCATGCCTAGTTTTGCCGCTTGCTTGTTCATCATATCAGCAAACTGTTCTTCTGACCCTGCTACACCAATTGCTAATGTTACTGATGCATCATTACCAGATTGAATAATCATGCCATGCAAAAGCTCGTCTACGGTAACAGGCTTGTTTGGCTCAATAAACATTTTTGAGCCCTCTGTTTTCCAGGCCTTTTCGCTTACTGGCAATATTTGATCGAGCTTCAAATGTCCATGCTTAATCGCGTCGAATGCGAGGTAAGCAGTCATAATCTTGGTAAGCGATGCGGGTTCGACACGCTCATCTTTTTGATAAGAGGCAATGATATTGCCACTATTAAAATCGCGTAGTAAATAAGCTTTTACTGCCAAGTCAGGCGGTGGGGCAATTTGTGCTGCCAATCCAGACAATGGCAACATGAGCAGGGAAATAAAAAATGAAATACTAAAAGGTAAGCGCATAAGTTGAATGGTCAGTTATTGATTAGTCGTGATTGTGGATATATTAAGTTGTCTGCGAATACTCGCGGCAACTTTATCGGCCTCTAGCTTGTTCTCGTAAGGCCCAAGCTTTAAGCGGTACAGGCCGTTATTATACACTTTGTTGATGCCAGCATTTTGCTCAATATCCAGGCTCTGGATTTTTTTTACCAACAATTCTGCGTTAGTTTCGTTTTTGAACGCACCGGCTTGTACAAAGTATCCAGCTGCTTGCATGTTTGAGTTGTTATTAGCTGGCAGCGGGCTGGCTGGTTTCGTGGTATCCGTTTGTGTTGAAGCAGCTGTGGCTGGAGTTGAGGATGATGTTACTGGTGCAGACGTTGTATTGGATTGTGTATAGCTAGCTATGTAGCCTGGAGAGGTATTGTTCGCGTCAATGGCCTCCACTTGCACCACCGTGCTGCCTTGTGCCGAGAAGCGCAGTTTATAGGCTGCCGCATAAGACAGATCAATGATGCGGTTGTTTTTGAAAGGCCCCCGGTCGTTCACACGCACAACCACAAAGCGGCCATTGGCCGGGTTGGTAACCTTGACGTAGCTGGGCAATGGCAGCGTGGGATGTGCCGCCGACATGCTGTACATATCGTACACCTCGCCACTGGAAGTGTTTTTACCGTGATAGCGTTTGCCATACCAGGATGCAACCCCAACCTGCTTGTAAGGCTGATAGCTGGTCATGGGCGTGTAAACCTCACCAAGCGCTTTGTACGGTTTGTTGGAGCGCTCCGATAAAGGTTCTTTTTTGGGGACGGCATTGGGAATGCTGTCAATATCGTTAGGCGGATTGTCGCCAGGGCCATCGTCCAGATAGTACCCGCCCGGTTTGGTTGTAGCAGGTTTGCTGGCAATGTCGGGCGGAGCGGGTGTAGGCTTTACAGCGCGCGTTCCGCCACAAGCGACTAAACATATACAGCAAAATAAAACAAAATACGTTTTTACTTTCATTTTTAAATTCTCAACTTGTGATTTTTTCCGAGGCTGCTTTATCCTGAAGCAACGAGCTTCTTATGCGTTTGTATACTCATCAAAATACCAAAGCCTAGCAATAAGCTTACCATAGACGTGCCACCGTAACTAATCAGCGGTAAAGGCACGCCAACTACGGGCAATATGCCGCTGACCATGCCGATATTCACAAACGCATAAGTAAAAAAGGTAAGCGTTATACTGCCGGCTAATAATCGCGTGAATGTGCTCTTGGCCTGTGCGGCGATCATCAGGCCGCGTCCGATAATCAGGCTGAATAATACCAGCAGCATGAGATTGCCCGCCATGCCAAACTCTTCGCCAAATACTGCAAAAATAAAGTCAGTGGTGCGTTCAGGTAAAAAATCCAGCTGGGACTGAGAGCCGTTGAGCCAGCCTTTGCCTGTCATGCCGCCCGAGCCCAGCGCAATGGTTGCCTGTATGGTGTGGTAACCCGCACCCAGCGGGTCCTGTGATGGGTCAATCAAAATTTCGATTCTTTTTCTTTGGTAATCGTGCAGCATTGACCAGAAAATTGGCGTAAGCGCACCAATGAGAACCCCTCCGCCTATTATAAATCGCCAGCTCAGGCCGGCTAAAAATATCACAAAAAAGCCAGATGCGCTAATCAGTAAAGCTGTTCCCAAATCTGGCTGTTTCATAATTAAAGCGACTGGAATCAACAGCAGCAGGGCAGCGATCACAAAATCAATAACGCGTGGGTTGGCTTCATGTCTGGAAAAAAACCAGGCCAACATCATAGGAACTGCGATACGCATAATTTCTGAAGGCTGAATCTTGGTAATGCCTAGATCCAGCCAGCGCCGCGCGCCGTGACTGATATCTCCAAACAACGCAACACCAATTAGCAAAATTACTCCCAACAGATAAACTGGCACAGCTACGCGTTCAAGTAGTTGTGGCTGTACGTTGGCTACCAGCCACATGATACTCAATGCAATGGCTATGTTGACCAGTTGCGCGCTGACACGTTCAAAGTTTTGTCCAGATGCGCTATACAGCACAAACAGTCCCACTAATACCGTAAACAGCAGACAACCCATCAAAAATGAATCAATATGCTTGAACAAACCTTGTAACAATTGACTAATCATGGTGTCTCTCAGTCATAGGGTTCTTCCTCGGGTGCATTTTCAGCGGGCTTAAGTGGTGCAGTAGCCGTATTTTCATTGGGGGTTGCTGCATTTTGTGCTTCCGCTGAAGGTTCAGCCATCGGCAATTTTCCAAGTAAATAATAATCCATGACCTTGCGCGCAATCGGCCCTGCGGCAGAGCCGCCATGGCCGCCATTTTCCACAATCACAGCCAGCGCGATTTTCGGGTCGTCTGCAGGAGCGTATGCAATAAATAAGGCGTGGTCACGGTGGCGTTCATGGATGTTCTTCTCGATATATTTTTCGTTTTGTTTAATGCCTATCACTTGCGCCGTCCCCGTTTTTGCAGCAATGCTATAGCCCGCATTAGCACCGACATTCACCGCCGTGCCTCCAGGCAGGGTAACGTCTATCATGCCGAGTTTAACAATCTCCAGATTTTTTTCGTCCACCGATATTTTGTCGGTCACCACGGCTTTGGTAAGGCTGGTTGCGCCTGTTTTAGCGTCCGTAATAGCCGAAACTAGACGCGGGCGCATGGTGACGCCTTTATTGGCCAGAATGGCCGTGGCTTGGGCTAACTGCATTGGTGTAACTAGGGTATAACCCTGGCCGATTCCGGTAATGACCGTTTCGCCCATATACCAGGGTTGTTTGAAGCGGCGCATTTTCCACTCAGGCGTCGGTAAGAGGCCACCGATTTCGTGAGCAATGTCGATGCCGCTTTTTTGGCCAAATCCGAAATGGCGCACGAAACTGGCTAATCTCTCAATACCTAACTCCATCGCCAACCCGTAAAAGAAAGTGTCGCATGAAACGGTAATCGCACGGCGCATGTCCACATTACCATGGCCCCCGGGCTTCCAATCGCGATAGCGGTGCCTGCTGTTTGGCAGCGTGAAATAACCTGCATCGCTGATGCTAAAGGGCGGCTGGCGCTTGGCATTCTCCAATCCTGCCAATGCCACAAAAGGCTTGAATGTTGAGCCCGGCGGGTACACGCCTCGCAAAGGCCGATTAATCAAGGGTTTGTCCAATGAATTATTAAGTGCATTCCAGTTTTCGAAATCAATGCCGTCCACAAATAAATTGGGATCAAAAGTTGGCATGCTGGCAAAGGCCAGCACTTCACCGGTGCTCGGTTTAATGGCGACCAGTGCGCCTCTGCGTTCTCCGAAAGCGGTTTCGGCAATCTCCTGTAATTTGCCATCTATAGATAGGATGAGGTTGTTGCCTGGAATGGGTGTCTGGCTGGAAAGTATCCTGACGGCCCGGCCATCTGCATCGATTTCGACCTGCTGGAAACCTGTAGTGCCGTGCAGCACAGCTTCGTAGGACTGTTCTATACCACTTTTGCCAATATGGTCAGACCCTTTGTAGTTGGAAAGGAGGTTGGTTTCTTCTAAATTTTTCAGATCTTTATCGTTGATGCGGCCGATATATCCTACGATGTGTGAGCCCTGCTTGCCTAAGGGATAGTGCCGGAACAGGCGCGATTTGAGTTCTACTCCGGGAAAGCGGTAACGGTTAACTGCAAATCTGGCAGCTTCAACCTCATTGAGGTGCGTACGGAGCAGAATGCTCTCGAAGTTATGGCTTTCGTTTTTCTGCTTATTAAAACGCTTAAGATCGGTAGGGCTTACTTCTACTAATTTTGAGATATCAGAGATGGTGGCTGCTAAATTTTCCACTTTAGAAGGCGTGATCTCCAGGGTGTAAACAAAGAAATTATGTGCAAACACCACACCATTTCTATCGGAAATTAGGCCGCGATTGGGTGCAATCGGCACAATGGAGATGCGATTATTTTCGGCCAGTGTCTGGTAGTAATCGTAGCGCTGGATTTGCAAATAATAAAAGCGGATTGCCAGCAAGCCAAATGCGATGAGTACCAGCAAACCAAGCACGCCAAGTCTCAGCTTGAAATTGTGTTGTTCGTTCTGGTAGTTTTTAAGTTCGCGACTGGATTTCATCAGCATTGGCAAAGGTTAAGGCGCTAGTTGGTCTTGGGACGTGTAAGCCCGCCAAACATTAATATCATGAATTGCCACAATAATAAGCCCGTGATGATGGGCCAGAAATAATGCCAGCCAGGATTTTCGTTGCCTTCAAACAATTTAAGCAGCAGTATGACAACGCGCTCGATCATGAGCAAAGCAAACACGTAGCCGGCCAGTTGCCAACTGTTAAACAAGACCAGTCGACGCTGATAGCTCAATGCAACAAATGCGGTGATGCTGAAGCTTAAGGCGTGCTGACCTAATAGGCTGCCGGTAGCCAAGTCTACCAATAGGCCGGCAAACCAGGCGGTGCCTATATTGCACAGATGCGGCGCACGCAAAAGCCAGTACAAGATGACTACAAGCATGAAATCAGGGCGGAAAATAATTCCCTGCCCAACCCAGGGAAAGAGCTGGCATAACATCGCAATTAACAGTGTCAGGTAGACGGTAACAGGGCTAGTGTGGCGCATTGGTTTTTGCCTTATTGTTACTGTCGTTGATATTGTCTTTTTTGTGTTCGGTAGTTTCCGCTGCGGCTGGTTGGGGGACAGCACTTTCTTTTGCGTCTGGCAATTGCAGCAACAAAAGCTGTAAGTGGTTGCTAACCCCGGCCACTGGCGTACTGACAATTTTGGCGAATGGCGATTCAGGATTTTGCTGCACTTTTGTGACGATAGCAACGGCCAGGCCCGCCGGGTAAACTCCATCAATCCCCGAAGTCACTAATTTATCGCCCACCTTGATATCTACATTGGTAGGCAAATAGGGAATATCCAGCGTGTTATTGCCCTCACCAAAGGCAATCGCGCGTAACTGGTTGCGCTCAATCTGGATCGGGATCGAAAGTTCTTTATCGGTGATCAGGGTGACTTCGCTGGTGAAAGGATACACACGCGTCACCTGGCCGATGACGCCTTTGGAATCTACGACGGCCTGGCCCGCTTTGATATTGTGCCGGCTGCCCCGGTTGACGACAACGACATGCGTAAATGGGTCGCGCCCCATGTGCGAAATCTCTCCAAGCACGGCATTGGGTTGAAGGGGAACATTGCCGTTGAGCAAACTGCGTAAATGCTGGTTTTCCGCCTGGATAGTGTCTAATCGCTGCAACTTGACCTGCTGCTCAAATGCCTGTTGCTTCAGAGCGTAATTTTCCTGTACCAGCTGATTATGCGCAGAAAAGTATTTCTTGATATCGCGATACCAATCGCTGGGGGCGTTGGCCATGACTTCCAGTGGATGCAGCGCGGCAATAAAGGCCTGGCGCAAATGCGACAGGTAATTAAAACGTGCGTCTATCGCCATAATGCTGACAGAAAGCGCACAAAAGAATATCACTCGGGAAAATAGACTGGGTCCGCGAACGAAAAAAGCTGGAGTCTGTTGTGCTTCTAGTTTTTGATGAACGCCCTTAAGCATGCCAACGCGATAGAATGATTTTTTTGAATGAAAAAGCCTTATTCATACGCGAATACATTACCCAATTTATCCATTTCCTCTAAAGCACGGCCACAGCCGCGTGCTACGCAAGTGAGCGGGTCTTCGGCCACAATCACTGGCAAGCCAGTTTCTTCCATGAGCAATCTGTCCAGGTCACGCAACAGCGCGCCGCCACCAGTTAGCACCATACCTTTTTCGGCAATATCCGCGCCCAGTTCGGGCGGCGTTTGCTCCAGTGCAGACTTTACCGCACCCACAATTGCGTTGAGCGGCTCGGTCAAGGCTTCTAAAATCTCGTTGCTGGAAATGGTAAATTTACGTGGCAGGCCTTCAGCCAAGTTGCGTCCTGTGACTTCCATCTCCAACACTTCTGAGCCAGGGAAAGCAGAACCGATTTTCTTTTTGATGGCTTCGGCAGTGGGTTCAGAAATCTGCATGCCGTAATTGCGGCGAATATAATCGATAATCGCCTGGTCAAATTTATCGCCGCCAACGCGCTCAGATTTCGCATACACAATACCGCCAAGCGAAATCACACCCACTTCAGTGGTGCCGCCGCCGATATCCACCACCATTGAGCCTGTGGCTTCAGCCACAGGCATGTCTGCACCGATCGCCGCCGCCATGGGCTCTTCAATCAAAAACACCTGTTTTGCACCTGCGCGCTCGGCAGATTCTTTAATCGCGCGGCGTTCTACCTGCGTTGAACCAACCGGCACGCAGATGATGATACGCGGGCTGGGTGAAAACCAGCGCGCGTCATGCACTTTGCGGATAAAAAATTTGAGCATTTGCTCGGTGACGGTAAAATCGGCTATCACGCCATCCTTCATGGGGCGAATGGCCTGAATGTTGGAAGGCGCACGGCCAAGCATGCCTTTGGCATCAGTGCCTACGGCTAACAACACTTTTTTGCTGTTAGGCCCGCCTTCCAAACGAATGGCGACAACAGAAGGCTCGTCCAGTACGATGCCACGTCCGCGTGAATAAATGAGGGTGTTGGCCGTGCCTAAATCAATGGCTAAATCATTCGAAAAATAACTATTTATGAAACCGAACATATTGTTTTATCCTGTGCTTTGAGCAAACGTTCGCAAGCCTTCACCAGCAACTCAGGGCTTGCCTTAAAATCAAGGTATAATAGCGTATATTGCAGCTAAAATTAAGATGCATTTACATATTGTTACAAACAAAGTTACAAACAAGTTAAATTGGTTTAAATAAAAATTTGAAAATTCGTCATGGCACTCAATATCACCGATATTAAACGCATTGCGCACTTGGCGCGGCTCGAAATTAACGAGCAGGAAGCCGCCGCAACACTCACCAAACTTTCCGGCATTTTGGGCTTAATCGAGCAGATGCAGGCTATCGATACCACCGGCATTACGCCAATGTCGCACTCGCAGGATGTGGTGCAGCGCTTGCGCGAAGACGTTGTTACCGAAACTAACCAGCGTGAAGCGTTTCAGAAAATTGCACCCGTTCTAGGTAATGGTTCGGCTAAACAGGCGGTAGATGGGGGCCTGTATCTTGTACCACAGGTCATTGAGTAAGAAATAACATGATTAATAGTAGCCTAAAAACGCTTAGCCAGATGTTGGCTAAAAAAGAGATTTCCAGCGTTGAAATGACGCAGACTTTTTTAAATCGCATCCATCAATTTAACCCAGCGATCAATGCTTACATCGCACTGGATGAAGCTAAAACGCTTGTGCAGGCCAAAGCGGCTGATGCACGCATTGCGGCAGGAAATGCCGAGCCCCTAACCGGGATTCCGTTCGCGCAGAAGGATATTTTTTGTGCTAAAGGCTGGCGAACTACCTGCGGCTCAAAAATGCTGGAGAATTTTATTGCACCGTATGATGCGCATGTGATTTCTCAGTTTGATAACATTGGCGCGGTGAATTTGGGCAAAACCAATATGGATGAATTCGCCATGGGTTCGTCGAATGAAACCAGCTATTTCGGCGGTGTAAAAAACCCTTGGGATTTTGACCGCGTGCCGGGCGGCAGCAGTGGTGGCAGCGCAGCGGCAGTGGCGGCAAGGCTTTGTGCGGCTGCAACAGGAACGGATACCGGCGGCTCGATTCGCCAGCCAGCCAGCCTTTGCGGCTTTACCGGTTTAAAACCGACCTATGGCCTGGTTTCGCGTTACGGCATGATTGCGTTTGCGTCTTCACTCGACCAGGCCGGGCCGATGGCGAAAAGTGCCGAAGATTGCGCCATGATGCTGAACGTAATGGCGGGTTTCGATGAGCGTGATTCTACCAGCCTGAATCGCCCCAAAGAAGATTACACACGCGGCTTGGTAGGCATGTCAGGCGACAAGCCGCTCAAAGGTCTTAAAGTTGGCTTGCCAAAAGAGTATTTTGCCGATGGCCTGAATGCGGGTGTGGCAAAAGTGGTGCAGGACGCGATTGCGGAATACAGAAAACTTGGCGCAGAAACGGTGGAGATTTCACTGCCTAACACCAAGCTTTCTATTCCGGTTTATTACGTGCTCGCACCGGCTGAAGCCAGCTCTAACTTGTCACGCTACGATGGGGTGCGTTACGGGCACCGTGCCGCAGAATATACCGATTTAACGGATATGTACTGCAAAAGCCGTGCTGAAGGATTTGGGGCGGAAGTGAAGCGGCGCATCCTCATCGGCACTTATGTATTAAGCGCTGGCTATTACGATGCCTATTACCTTAAAGCCCAGCAAATTCGTCATTTGATAGCGGATGACTTCAAGCAGGCGTTTAAAGAATGTGACATCATCATGGGGCCAACCGCGCCATCAACCGCGTTCAGGGCGGGCGAAAAAGCTGACGACCCTGTCGCCATGTATCTGCAGGATGTGTATACCATCGCCACCAATCTGGCTGGTTTGCCGGGCATGAGCATTCCAGTGGGCTTTGATAAAGGCTTGCCCGTTGGCCTGCAGTTGATGGGAAATTATTTTGATGAGGCACGCATGCTCGATGTGGCGCATGCTTATCAACAAGTGACAGATTGGCATATGCAAATGCCTGATTTAAAAGCGCCAGAAGGTTTGAAATAATATGGAATGGGAAGTCGTCATTGGGTTGGAAACGCATACCCAGTTAAAAACCAACACTAAAATATTCAGCGGTGCCAGCACGGCGTTTGGTGCAGAACCTAACACCCAGGCCTGCGAAGTGAGCATTGCATTGCCGGGCGTGTTGCCTGTGCTGAACAAACAAGCCGTGGAATGTGCGATTAAATTCGGGCTTGCAGTCAATGCGGAAATAGCGCCGCGCTCGGTGTTTGCGCGTAAAAACTATTTTTATCCGGATTTACCAAAAGGCTACCAGATCAGTCAGTATGAGCTGCCAGTAGTGGGTAAAGGCGCAGTCATCATTCAAGTGCCGGCTGTAGGTAAAAATGCCGCATATGAGAAAGTCATTAATATCACGCGTGCGCATCTGGAAGAAGATGCGGGTAAATCTGTTCACGGGCTTTCTAATCAAAGCATAGAAGGCATGAGCGGCATCGACCTAAACAGAGCAGGTACGCCGTTGCTGGAAATTGTGACCGAGCCGGATATGCGTTCTGCGGCTGAGGCAGTAGCCTATGCCAAAAAACTGCACGAGCTGGTGCAATGGATCGATATTTGCGACGGCAATATGCAGGAAGGCAGCTTCAGGTGTGACGTGAACGTGTCAGTCCGCCCAAAAGGCGCGGAAAAATTGGGTACGCGGCGCGAGATTAAAAACCTCAACTCGTTCAAGTTCATGCAGCAGGCCATCGAGTACGAGACACGCTGGCAGATTGAAACGCTGGAAGATGGCGGCACAATTCATCAGGCAACAGTACTGTTTAACCCGGATACCGGCGAAACCCGCGCCATGCGCAGCAAGGAGGAAGCGAACGATTACCGCTACTTCCCTGACCCTGATTTGCTGCCGCTAGAAGTGACAGAGGCGGATAAAGCGCGCGTAAAAGCAGAAATGCCGGAGTTGCCGGAATTGATGAAAGCAAGGTTTGAAGCGGAATACGGCTTGACCAGTTACGATGCGAGCGCATTGACCTCAAGTCGTGATCTGGCAGATTATTTTGTAGCAACCGTCGACGCGGGTGCTGACGCCAAGCCTGCCGCGAACTGGGTGATGGGCAGCGTTTCAGCAAAATTGAATGCAGAAGATAAGCCAATCAATGCTTCGCCGGTGACAGCCTTGCAGTTGGCGCAACTGCTCAAGCGTATCAATGACAACACAATTTCAAATAATGCTGCCAAGCAAGTGTTTGAGGCGATGTGGGCGGGTGAAGTTGATGTGGACGCGATTATTGAGAAACTTGGCCTTAAACAAGTCTCCGATAGCGGCGCGATCGAAGCGATGATTGATGAGGTGTTAGCCGCAAACCCAGCCATGGTGGCCGAGTTTAAGGCGGGCAAGGAAAAAGCCTTTAATGCGCTAGTGGGTCAAGCCATGAAAGCCTCAAAAGGTAAAGCCAAGCCGGCGCAGGTGAATGAAATCTTGAAGAAAAAACTGGTTAATTAATTAGCTTATTTTTTAGTTGGCTGGTCCGGTGTTACCGCACCAGCAGCGGTCGGTGCTGCGGTGAGTGTGGCCTCTAGCGAGCCTGCTCCAGAATCAACGCTGGCTGGCTGTTTTAATGCGATAAATCTTTCTTTATCCTCTACGTAGCGCTTACGCGTGGCTTCCATGTTCAATTTACGTTGAGCCATTTGTTTGTCGATATTGGCAGACTCTATTTTTGACAGCAGTAATTCCTCACTTAAGTAAGGCGGCAGCGGCTTGTTGCGCGCGCGAAAACTTTGTGCAGTCTTGTTGTTGCGCGCGGCTCTATTCGCGGTGCTTATTTTTTGCTGTGAAAGTGCCTGGATAGCAGCCAAGTCAGTTTGTAAATTGCGGTCACGTGCCAAATCAATCTCTTCGGCATTGGTGTAAGAGGCTAATAAGATTTTGTCTTTACGTTCTTTTTCAAGTTTTTGTTGATCCAAAACTTCATTTTTTTGGTCAATTTTTACATTGTGTTTTAACACAATACCCTGGCCATTCATCTCAGAGTTATTACGCCCGGCTTCCTGCGCAGGCAATTTGTCGCCATAATGCGTCACGCCGTTGCTATCAACCCATTTTACGATTTTTTTGCCGCTGCCAGCGCTTGAAGACGCGGCTTCATTTTTATTGGCAGCATGCGCAAAATTCGAAATTGCAAATGCGGTCGCAATTAAAGTAAAAAGTATTTTTTGCATTTAAACTTAACCATTTATATTACGCCATACCGTTGGCGATATTGCTGAATGTTAAGCAAGTGTTGTGCCATATCTTGTTGACTTGATGCAAATTCCAGTAAATCTTGCAAATTGGCAATGGCGCAAACAGGTAAATGATGCAGGGTTTCTACTTCCTGTACGGCCGAAAGTTCACTTAAGCCTTTCTCTTGCCGGTCCAGCGCAATGGCCACGCCGCAAGGCTCTGCGCCGTGCTGCCGGATTAAATCAATGGATTCACGCACCGAAGTGCCTGCAGAAATAACATCATCAATGATGAGTACTCGGCCTCGCAGTGGTGCCCCGACAATGATGCCGCCTTCCCCATGGCCTTTGGCCTCCTTACGGTTGTAGGCATAGGGGAAATTGTGACCATTTTTGGCAAACGCGATGGCAATACTTGCTGCCAAAGTGATGCCTTTGTAAGCAGGGCCGAACAGCATGTCGAACTGAATGCCTGATTTTTTAATGCTATTGGCGTAGAATTCGCCTAGCTTAAGCAGGCTTTCGCCGTCATTGAACAGGCCCGCATTGAAGAAATACGGGCTTAGGCGGCCAGCTTTAGTTTTGAATTCACCAAATTTTAGCACCTGTTTTTTGATTGAAAACGCGATAAACTCTTGGCTGATTTGTGACATAACAGAATGAATTGAAAGTAGATAATGCGCATTATAACTGCGAATTTGAATGGAATACGCTCTGCCGCTAACAAGGGTTTTTATGGCTGGCTGCAAAAGCAGCAGGCTGATGTGGTTTGCCTGCAGGAACTCAAGGCGCAGGCGGCTGATATGACGCCAGAGATGCTGGCGCCCACGGGCTATCATGGCAATTTTCATTATGCGGAAAAAAAGGGCTACAGCGGCGTAGGCATCTACAGCAAAACAAAACCTGACGCGGTAATTGAGGGATTGGGCATTGGCGACATTGATAGCGAAGGCCGCTATCTGGAGTGTCAGTTTGGCAACCTGAGCGTGGTGTCGCTGTATTTGCCATCCGGCTCAAGCGGTGAAGAGCGCCAGGCGTTCAAGTTCAGCGTGATGGCGCGCATCCTGCCACATCTGGAGACACTTGCGAACAATGGTCGTGACGTAGTGATTTGTGGTGACTGGAATATCGCGCATCAGGAAATAGATCTGAAAAATTACAAGGGCAATAAAAAGAATTCGGGTTTTTTGCCTGAAGAACGGGCCTGGCTGGGCGATTTATTCAGCCGTGTCGGTTGGATTGATGTCTATCGCAAACTGCATCCTGAAACCACGGATGAGTGCTACACGTGGTGGAGTAACCGCGGCGCGGCTTACGAGAAAAACGTGGGCTGGCGGCTTGATTACCAGGTTGCAACACCAGACTTGGCAAAAAGAGCTTTTCAGTCAACTATTTACAAAGAGGAGCGTTTCAGTGATCATGCTCCTTTGATCATTGACTATCAATAATTGATACTTTGCTAACAAAGACCTCAAAAAAACAAGCCGGTTGTATTTCTTTGCTGTTGTTCGCGATGCTGCAATTTGCGACTGAGCATGCAGTGGCTGGTGCAGCAGATATACCCTCGGGTATTAGCGATGTGTATTCAGATATCGACATGCGGGTCAGGCTTTCTGCAAAATCGAGCGCGCCAGCCTGTACAGCTGAGCGATGCGCAGAAAACCTGACCTTTGATGCGCGCGTGCAGTCTTTGGGGCGCTACCTGCGCAAGGCCGCTGCCGTGCTGTATCCGCAGCATGAAAAAGTCATCACCAGCTTTAATTTCGAGGTAGCTGAAAAGCGGGAGGCCGGCACGGCTTCTAATAACAGAGGGCTGGTGGTCGTGTTTCGCGGCATACAAGATCTACAGTTGAGCGATGATGCGCTGGGCTTCGTGATTGCGCGTGAGATGGCACATGTTATCGCCGGACATCACGTGACCAACACCTCTACCAAGCTCGTTATTTCTGCTTTGGCAAGCGTGCTGTTTCCTGCTGTGGCGATTATTGGCGCCTCTAGCGCCGCTGCTCAGGCCAGCACGGCCACCTCACTCATTACCAGTGCGGCATCCACCGCCACATCGATGGTGGGCAGTGAGGTCGCCATGGCAAAAATGAAGCCAACGCAACTCAGTCAGGCTGACGAAATTGCATATACCATTATGGAAAAATGTGAATGGGACATGCGTTCAGCTGAAAGTGTGCTGACACAAGGCGATGTGCCAAAAACCCCATGGATGCTGGATTTGCAGGCAAGCCAGAATTATTTGCTAGGTGTCATTGAAAAAGAAGATGCCGCAAATTTGCCGCTTGTGGAGGATGCTCCAACGGAATTAGCTGAAATCAGCAAAACAATGTAAGTTTTTTTTAGTGGCGCATGACCTAAGTTCAGCCTGAGGCAATGGCTTAGGAATTACAGAATTTCAGCGCCAGACTCTGCAGAATTTCCCCGGTTTGGCTGTTCTGCACAAAGATCACCGCGCCCAGGTTTTCTAATTTATAGCCGCGATTTTTCCATTCCGGACTCAGCGTAAAGTTTTTGCGGAATTCATTTTGGTTATTGATCTGATATGCACCAAAAAACTCGCGCACTACGTAATCATGCTTGAGCTCGCGGCCACTGTTTTCACCCGTATTTACTTGACTCGCTAATTTGTTTTCATAAATTGCTACAAAAACATCGGCATTTTTTGCATCAGCCGGCTTCACCGCTTGTGCGCTGGCTTTTAAGGTAATCTCACCGCTGGCTTGAGTAACAGCGTCCAAGCTTAAACTGGCGCGCGATGCCAATTTTTGCGTGGCTTCAATGCGTTGATTCAGGCGTGAATTGTCCCAACTCTTGAAATCCCGGCCGTTGAATACAAGCTGCGGGGTGTACACATACCCGCTGCCTGCAAATGCCGCAGTTTTGCGTTGCCGCTCGCTGTATTCGGCTTTAGCGAATCTGTCTTTCCAACCGATGTAATCCCAGTAGTCCACATGAAACGCCAGTGGAATCACTTGATTGGAATTGTGCTTCAATCCGCTTAGCCATTTATCGGCAGGTGGACAGCTGCTGCAACCTTCAGAAGTATAAAGCTCCAGCAAGGGAACGGTTTGCGCGCCGCTTTTGGCGCTACATTCGGCGGCTATTGCAGATTCGTTCATTCCTAGCGTGCTCATCACTATCACCGCCAATAATTTTTTCATCATATTGCCCAAAAAGACTAATGAGCATTAGTCGCTAAAATCAACGGAGGCTTACAAATTATTCTACGCAGAGCTTAGGTACTTTCGTTAGAATATGTTTTTAAGTCTAAAAACTAGAATAACGCTACTCATGTTAAATCAAATTCAGCGCATACAACGGCTTACCGCAACATTGTTTCTAGGGATTGCTTCTGGCCTGCCGCTGGCGCTCACAGGGCAGGCGATGCAGGCCTGGCTTACCATGGATGGCGTGGCTATTGCTACTATCGGATTTTTAGCGCTGGTGGGAGTGCCTTATACATTCAAATTTTTATGGGCGCCGTTGATGGATCGTTTTGAGCCGCCATTGCTCGGCCGGCGCCGGGGTTGGCTAGTGCTCACCCAGCTGGTGCTGGCTGCCAGCATCTATTATCTTTCAACAATATCCTATGTAATCAACCCCGTCGCATTCGCGGCGGTGGCATTATTAGTGGCGTTTTTATCTGCTTCGCAAGATATAGTGATTGATGCTTACCGCACGGATTTATTGCCGGTTAATGAACGCGGCATCGGCGCATCCATGTCAGTTTTGGGATACCGCATCGGCATGATTTTATCCGGGGGCATTGCCCTGATATGGGCAGATCAATGGCATAGCTGGAACCGCGTTTATGCCATGATGGCAGGCATTATGCTGTTTGCAGCCATATTTTCCTTTGTGTTTTTGCCAGCTGTAAAAAGTGATATTAAAGCGCTGAATTCGGACCCCAAAAAAGAATTGTTAGGTTTTTTTGCGCTGGTGGCAGGGGTGCTGGTCGGAGTATATCTCACGCGGCTAGCCTTTGTTTTTGCTGGAGTGGATTTGGATGGCGCAAATAAATGGATGCAACTGGCTTATGTGCTGGTCAGTCTGTGCGTGGCACTGCCCATGGGTGTAAAAGCGGCGCAAAGCGTAGGTTTCGCTACGCTGACGCAATCGCTGTCTAATTACTTTAACCAAAAAAGCGCATGGGCGTTTCTGATTTTAATTATTCTCTATAAGCTCGGTGACGCTTTTGCCGGCAGCTTATTTACGCCATTTTTACTTAAAGGCATGTTGTTTACCCAAGTTGAAGTGGGCATTGTAAATAAAATTATCGGGATATGGCTTACCATTATTGGCGCATTTCTTGCCGGCCTGCTGATGATGCGCCTTTCGCTGTTTCAGGCACTCATGAGCTTTGGTGTGCTGCAATTAGTCTCGAACTTTGGCTTTTACGCATTGGCGATATTGGGCAAGGGGGCGTGGGGCAGTTTTACATTAATGCCGTTTGATTTGGGCTTTGTGGCCGTGGCTACTGCCACCCCGATTGATGGTTTGCTGATGAGCGCGATTGCACTGGAAAACATTACCAGCGGTATGGGCACGGCAGCTTTTGTGGCGCTGCTGATGAGTTTATGTAGCAATCAATTCAGCGCCACACATTATGCGCTGCTTTCGGCACTGGCAGCCGTGGGACGCATTTACGTGAGTCCGGTTGCCGGCGTGCTGTCAGAAAGCTTCGGCTGGCCAAACTTCTTTTTGTTTTCAGTCGCAACGGCTGTGCCAGGGATCGTGATGCTCTGGTGGATGCGGCAATCCATCCATCAAATCAGTCAAAAATCCAGCTAATTTGACCTCAGGCGGTACATCGCCAGATTGCCCAGTAAGTTCGGCATGAAGCTCACTTCATCGCCATCGGTAATCACTTTGCGTTCTAGAATAGAAATTTTGTGATTATTACAAAATTGGTCGAAATCATTTATCGTGCAAAGGTGCACATTGGGCGTATCGTACCATTGATATGGCAGGGTTTTTGAAACAGGCATATTGCCGCTGATGATTTGCAGGCGATTGCGCCAATAGCCAAAATTCGGGAAAGTGACAATGATTTCTCGACCAACGCGCAACATTTCCTGCACGATTTCTTCAGTTTTGTGCATGGCTTGCAGGGTTTGCGAGAGAATTACGGTGTCGAATGACTGGTTTTCAAAACCAGACAACCCGTCTTCCAGGTCCATTTGGATCACATTGGTGCCGTTTTGCAGGCAAGCCAGCCAGTTGGCATCATCCTTTTCTACGCCATAGCCTTTTACTTCAAGTGAATCACGCAAGTAGACCAGCAACTCACCATCGCCACAACCCAAATCGAGCACTTTTGAGCCAAACCCGACCCATCCTGCGATAATCGCAAAATCCTGCCGGTATTTCTGGTTTGTATTTGTAATATTTACATTATTTTGCATGGTTTATAGTGTTGACGTGTCAATTTTTTGTAAATAATTGCGCAAAATGCTGTGATAATGTGCATCCGGCATCAAAAACGCATCGTGGCCATGCAGTGCAGTGACTTCGGCATAGCTGACAGTCCGCTCATTATCCAGCAAGGCTTTCACAATCTCGCGCGAGCGGTCAGGTGAAAAGCGCCAGTCGCTGGTGAACGAAACGACTAGGAACTTGGCTTGAACCTTGTTCAGGGCTTTGCTCAAATCGCCGCCGTATTCAAGCGCAGGATCGTAGTAATCCAATGCGCGCGTCATGCGCAGATAAGTATTGGCGTCGAACTCGCCGGCAAATTTATCGCCTTGATAGCGCAGGTAAGATTCCATCTCAAACTCCACATCAAAGCTATATTTGATGGTGTCTTTAAGTTTTCGGCCGAATTTTTCGCCCATCGCGTCGTCACTTAAATAGGTGATGTGACCAAGCATACGCGCGATGCGCAAGCCTCTGCGCGGAACCGTGTTGTGCGCATAGTAATCACCATCGTAAAATTCCGGATCGGTAATAATCGCCTGGCGCGCCACCTCGTTAAACGCCATATTCTGCGCAGTCAGGTTGGGTGCAGAGGCGATGACCAGTGCGTGCTTTATTCTTTCCGGGTAAGCAATCGTCCACTGCAAAGCCTGCATGCCACCCAGACTGCCGCCGATGATAGCGGCCAATTGCTGAATGCCCAACAGGTCTAACAAACGCGCTTGCGAATTAACCCAATCTTCTACTGTCACGATGGGAAAGCTGGCGCCATAAGGTTTTTTGCTGTCAGGATTGATGCTGCTGGGGCCGCTGGAACCATGGCAGCCACCCAGATTATTGACGCCGATCACAAAAAATTTGTTGGTATCCAGCGGCTTTCCTGGGCCGACCAAATTATCCCACCAGCCAGCGTACTTGTCGCCTTCAGCGTGCTTTCCAGCGACATGATGGTTGCCAGAAAGTGCATGGCAGACAAGCACGGCGTTGCTTTTTGCGGCATTGAGCGTGCCATAGGTTTCATACACCAACTCGAATTGCGGCAATACTTCTCCGCTTTTTAGCGTGAACGGTTCGCTAAAATGGGCAGTTTGCGGTGCGACGATGCCAATAGAGTTATTTTCAGCCATTTCGTGATTATACTATGTGTTATGGCACAAACTAACGCTCACAATATACAAAGCTTTCAAGGTCATACACCACAACTGGCGGCCGGGGTTTATGTACATCAAGCCGCAACCGTGATCGGTGAGGTTGCGCTGGGTGAGGATGTCTCCGTGTGGCCAGGAGCGGTGATTCGCGGCGACATTAACTTTATTCACATTGGGGCAGGCTGCAATATTCAGGATTGTGCTGTATTGCACGTGAATCACAAGTCTGCCCAAGACCCAATAGGGGCGCCGCTGGTGATAGGCAGCAATGTTACCATCGGCCACAGCGTGATTCTGCATGGCTGTACTATTGAAGACGAATGTTTAATCGGTATGGGCAGCATCGTGATGGATAAAACCATTGTGCAAAAACATGTGCTGGTGGCAGCGGGTAGCCTCGTGCCAGCGGGAAAAGTCCTGGAAAGCGGTTATCTTTATATGGGCAGCCCGGTCAAGAAAATACGTGCTTTAACGGAGCAGGAAGTCGCATTTTTTATGACATCGGCAGAGGGCTACCTGAAGTTAAAAAATGCATACTTGCGGGAAGATTACAAGGCAGGCTAAAAAATATTAAAGCGGCGTGAAGTGTTAAAGCAGGATATTAGGCAAAACCGCAACAGAGTCAAGCAGCAGATCCGGCTTAATAGCTGAAGCCTCAGCGTAGGCTTGGCGATATTTCCCCGTGCGTACCAATGCACTCTTGATGCCAGCTAGCTGTGCGCCGCCGATATCGGAATCGATATCATCCCCAATCATCAATGCTTGCCCGGCACTTAACTGCATGTCCGCCAGCGCAATGTTGAAAAAATCTGCGGATGGCTTGCCGATCATCATAGCCCGGCTGTTGCTGGCGTACTCAAGCCCATGAATAAAGGCGCCAATGTCCATTTGCAAGCCATGCTCAGTCTGCCAGAAACGATTTTTATGAATGGCGATGAGTCTCGCGCCGCGCATCAGGCAGGCAAACACTTCGTTTAACATCTGGTAAGTCCAGGCATTGCCAATATCGCCAACGACAATATATTCTGCCTCGGTGTCCGATTGCTTAAAGGCTACAAAATCTTTTTTAACGTCATCTGCAAGCAGAAAACGGCATATCGGATCACTCTGCGTTTTAAGAAAATTAAGCGCTGCCTGGGGTGCGCTGATGATTTCTGCTTGCGGAATATCAAAGCCAAGCGCGTTGATTTTCTTTTGCAGCGATTGCAGAGAAAGCGTGCTGGTATTGGTGATAAACCGACATATAAGTGCACTGTTGCGAATTCTATTGACTGCCTCAATCGCGCCAGCCACAGGGGTGTTGCCTACATAAAGCACACCATCCAAATCGAACAACACACCATTTATTGATGTAAAGTCTTTCATTACACACCTCACCGCCTAAGTACAGTCGTTTGACAGTACATGCTTCATTTTATCAATAAATCTGACAAAATTTATACAATGCAGCCCTGGGTGACACGCTCGTTGCCGCCGAAATCCTTTACTGAGCTAACGGCCATGAACCCGTGTTGAGTAAGCAGCTTTCTCACTTCACTTGCCTGATTGTAGCCATGCTCCAGCATCAGCCAGCCATGCGGGTCTAGGTGTCGCGGTGCGGTTTTTACAATATGGCGGATAGCATCTAAACCATCCTTGCCCGAGGCCAGCGCGCTGATTGGTTCAAAGCGCAAGTCGCCTTGTTGCAGGTGCACGTCATCCTGCTCGATATACGGCGGATTGCTGACGATCACATCATATTTTTTATCATTTAATGCGCTAAACCAATCGCTTAAAACAAAGCCGATATTCGTGATATTTAAGTTTTGTGCATTCTCAAGCGCTATATTTAATGCGGCCTGCGAAGTATCTGTGGCTATTACATATGCTTGTGGGCGATGTTTGGCAATTGCCAGCGCAATCGCGCCGGTGCCGGTACCCAAGTCTAAAATGCGAGAGTATTTATCTTGCGGAATTTTCGCTAAAGCCGCTTCCACCAAGGTTTCCGTGTCAGGCCGTGGAATCAAAGTATCGGGTGTGACCTTTAGATGGAGTCCATAAAACTCACGATAACCCAAAATATACGCAATCGGCTCACCATTCAAGCGCCTTTGCAACAATGCCTCAAAAGCCGCATGGATATTGGGCTGCAGAGCATCGTTTTCATGCGCTATCAACCATGCGCGATTGACGTTGAGGATGTGCTGAAGCAACAGTTGGGCTTCAAGTCCACCTTCATCTGAGTTCAAAAGAGTGATAGTTGAGGTGAGTGCAGATTTAATTGAAGGAAGGGTGGTCATTGAGAGCGAGCCCTTAATTGACTAAGTAGTCCAGGCCAAGTGCCTACTTCAATTACCAGCTTTGGCAGTAAATCAAGGAACAGGCGAGCACCATCATAAAATTCACCAGAAATCCTAAGCACCTCCATCTCGTCGATTTGAGTTATTGATTGGTACTGTAAGAGAGCATCTGAGTCTCTGTGCGCAATAGTGGCGTTACGCAAAAATGCAAATTGTTTTTGTGCTTTTTGCTGTGCAGAGCGTACGGTTCTTAGAGCCTGTTTAACTTGGTGCTTGATATCCTCTGAGACTCCCGCATTAGCTAATGCGACTTGCAATTTTCTGCCAGCCACTTTGCCCATGTCGAGTTCATGAATCGTGAGGAGAATGATTCGAGCATAAAGCGAGCGTTTCCATGTGTCTGGATGTGTGAGTGCATCGATTTTGATTGCCTGAATATCTCTCTCGGCGATAAGAAAGAAAAGACCTAGGTTTAATAGAGTCTCTGATGACTTAAATCCATACCTAAGACTTTTTGCAGCCTGTTTTGCAAACTCGGCAAGCGTGCTTGCTAAAGCTTTTTCTTTTTCTCGTTCTCTATATGTAAGTAATCGTCGCATGACGAATCTAGATAGTCGTTTAGCTTTGCTGTGCATTCTTAGGCGCACATACCTCTCAATGAGGCGTGGCTCTTGTTGCAATAACTTCTTTCGCTCAACAGTCATTTGCTACGCATCTAAGCTACCATATAAAGTAGCCATCAAATCAATTGTCTTCACCCAGGCTGGCCAGCAAATCTGCCTGATGCTCGGCAGACAATGCATTGATGAGTTCATCCATATCGCCCTCGGTAATCGCATCGATTTTATACAGCGTGAGGTTGATACGGTGATCGGTGATTCGGCCCTGCGGGTAGTTGTAGGTGCGGATGCGCTCACTGCGGTCTCCGCTGCCGATCAGGCTTTTGCGCTCGCTGGCGATTTTCGATTGCTGCTCATCCACCTGTGCGGCTTTGATGCGCGCGGCCAGCACGGCCATGGCTTGCGCCTTGTTGGCATGTTGGCTGCGACCTTCCTGGCATTCCACCACAATGCCAGTTGGGGCATGGGTAATGCGCACAGCAGAATCGGTTTTGTTGATGTGCTGGCCGCCTGCACCTGAAGCCCTATAAGTGTCAATACGAATATCAGCCGGGTTAATCACCACATCGTTAATTTCATCGGCTTCCGGCAGCACCGCCACGGTACACGCGCTGGTATGGATGCGGCCTTGCGTTTCTGTATCCGGCACGCGCTGTACGCGATGGCCGCCGCTTTCAAATTTCAACTTGGAATACGCGCCATAACCGATAATCTTGGCGATGATTTCCTTGTAGCCGCCCATTTCACCTTCGTTGGCGGACATCACTTCTACCTTCCAGCCCTGACGCTCGGCGTAACGCGAATACATGCGGAACAGATCGCCCGCAAACAGGCCGGATTCGTCGCCGCCTGTACCTGCACGGATCTCTAAAAAGATATTCTTCTCATCGTTAGGGTCTTTAGGCAGCAACAGTTTTTGCAGCTCAAGCTCAACGGCCTCCAGCTTGGCTTTTCCTGCTTCAATTTCCTCCTGTGCAAATTCCTTCATGTCCGGGTCGCTCAACATCTTTTGCGCTTCTGCCATGTCGGCTTCGGTTTGCTCAAAAACGTGATATTGCTCGACGATTGGCGTAATTTCAGCGTGCTCTTGGGTAAGTTTGCGATAATTATCCATATTATCGGTCACGCCCTCAGAGCTCATCAGGCGGTTCAGTTCTTCTAAACGCTCGCTCAACGTGGCGAGCTTTCTAATCATGCTGGGTTTCATTGGCGGGCTTTGTTAAATTAATTTTTGATTTGATAGAGATTACGTAACAGTGCTTCCAGTTTTACGTGTTCGTCACCATGCGACTGGTGCAATGCATGACTGGGGGCATGCAGGAATTTGTTGGTCAGTGCGTTGCTTAAGGTTTCCAGCGCTTTTTCCGGGCTTTCGCCTTTTTGAATGAGTTTGAGCGCTTTTTCAAGCTCGGCTTTGCGCACTTCTTCTGCCTGGTCGCGCAAAGCTTTGATGGTGGGCACCGAATCGCGTTTTTTAAACCAGTGCATAAAGCTTTCAACGCGCGCCTCCACTATCTTTTCGGCGCTCATTGCGGCCTCCTGACGGTTTACCATGCCGTCATTCACTACCTGTGCCAAATCGTCTACGGTGTATAAAAACACATCGTCCAATTCAGCGACTTCAGGTTCGATGTCGCGCGGCACGGCCAGATCGACCATAAACATAGGGCGGTGGCGGCGGGCTTTGACCGCGCGCTCTACCATACCTAAGCCGACAATCGGCAATTGGCTGGCGGTGCTGGTGATGACGATATCAAAGTCGGCCAGATGGTCAGGTAAATCATGCAGTAAAATGGCTTTTCCGCCGATTTTTTCGGCTAAATCAGAGCCGCGCTCGATGGTACGGTTGGCCACCGTCATGGATTTTGGTTTTTGTGCGGCAAAATGATCTGCGCAAAGTTCTATCATCTCTCCCGCGCCGATAAACAGCACGCTTTGCCCGCTGAGGTCACCGAAAATGCGCTGTGCCAGCTTGACAGCTGCAGCCGCCATCGAAATGGAGCTGCTGCCGATGTCGGTGTTGGTACGCACTTCTTTAGCGACTTCAAATGTGCGCTGAAACAATTTATGTAGCAATGTGCCCAGCGTGCCCGCATCCTGCGCGATTTTGACCGATTGCTTGAATTGCCCCAGAATCTGCGGTTCGCCCAGCACCATGCTATCGAGGCCGGAAGCCACGCGGAAAGCGTGTTTCACCGCATCCTGGTTGCTTAGCGTATATGTATAAGGTTGAACATTGTTTAAATCGAGGTGGTGATACTGCGCGAGCCATTTGACGACAGTCTCAGGCGTACTCGATTGCACGTAAATCTCCGTGCGGTTGCAGGTGGACAAAATCGCCGCTTCGGTGGCGTTTTTTTCGGTTAAATCGTTGAGCGCATGGCGGATAATCTCATTATTAAACGCCACGTGCTCGCGGATGGAAATAGGTGCGGTGTTGTGATTGACACCAATCGTATAGAGCTGCATAAGCGTATTTTATCAACTCATTAATAAAGTTTTAAATTTTATTGCTATTAAATCAGGCATGGAGTAAAGAAATCTTCGAGATAGTCGGCAGCAATGAGTTGATGAAATTACATCGCGTATTTTGGCTTATCGGCTTATCTTAAGCAAGAAATAGCGTTAAAATAACGCTTTATCCATTAACTAGATGACAGGATTAGCCATGAGTAAAACTTTTAGAATCGCCCCCAGTATTTTATCTGCTAACTTCGCCAAACTTGGACAAGAAATTGACGATGTGATTACCTCAGGTACAGATCTTGTGCACTTTGACGTGATGGATAACCACTATGTGCCGAATCTGACCATTGGCCCATTGGTTTGTGAAGCGATTCGTGAGACCGCCAAGCGCGTGGGCGGCATCATCGACGTGCATCTGATGGTAAAACCAGTCGATCGGATTATTCCTGATTTTGCCAAGGCGGGTGCGAATATTATCACTTTCCACCCGGAGGCGTCTGAGCATATCGACCGCAGTCTGGCCATGATCCGTGATTTGGGCTGTAAATCCGGCTTGGTGTTTAACCCGGCTACGCCTTTAAACTATCTGGATCACGTGATGGATAAAGTGGACATGGTGCTGTTAATGTCTGTGAACCCGGGCTTTGGTGGGCAAAAATTCATTCTGGAAACACTCAATAAATTACGTCTTGCACGCGCCAAAATTGATGCTTATACCAAGGCGACCGGCCGTGAAATCTGGCTGGAAGTAGATGGTGGCGTGAATGCGCAGAATATCGCAGAAATCGCGAAAGCGGGTGCAGACACATTCGTGGCGGGTAATGCCATCTTTACTCAAGGTAAAGATACGGATAAAAATCGCTATAACAGTATTGTGGCAGATTTGCGCGCGGCTTTAGCTACGGTTTAGAAAGCTTGGAAAACCAATGCGAGCAGGTTTTCGCGTTAAAGCCGTCATGTTCGACCTTGATGGCACCTTGGTTCACACGGCGCCGGAGATTGCGGTAGCGGCAAATTTGATGCTGGCTGATTTGAATCGGCCGGCATTGCCGTACAACCAAATCGAAGGCTACATAGGTGAAGGCGCACAAACTTTGATTAAGCGCTGTTTAGCAGAAAAACCAGGCTTAACAGAACAACAAAACGCAGAATCCGATGCAGCGTTATTCGAACAGGCGGAACATTTGTTTTTTATGCATTACGCCAATAATGTGGTGGAAAGCAAGCCGTATGCCGGTGTGATAGAGGGCTTGCAAGCCATATTTAATAAGGGTTTCAGGCTGGCCTGTGTGACGAATAAACCCGAAAAGTTTACTTTGCCTTTGCTGCAGAAATGCGGATTGGCCGATTTTTTTGAAATGGTGGTTTCTGGAGATACGTTGCAAAAAAAGAAGCCAGACCCTATACAATTACAGCACATTTGTGCAAAATTCGATGTGCCGGTGTATGAGGCGATGCTGGTAGGGGATTCGGCTACCGATATACGCGCAGCGCAGGCAGCGGGTTGTTTTATTGTGACAGTGCCTTACGGTTACAATCAAGGCAAGGCGATTGACACATCGCAAGTCGATGCATCGATTGAAGATTTAACGGATTTAACTACACTCATTTATACGTAAACAATATGATTTTTCTAAACAATAATTTTCTAGGTTGGCGTCGCTCTTGGTGAAGCTAGGACAAAGTCTGCCTAAATGAGGCAGAGCGATACTGGCGGTTAGCAAAAATCTTTAACCGCGAATTTAAGAAAATTATCAGGAAGAATTATGTTTACCACCATCAATCAAATCGAGTTCAACACGCTAGCCCAGCAAGGCTACAACCGCATCCCGCTGGTGTTGGAGACGTTTGCCGATCTGGATACCCCGCTATCGCTTTATCTTAAACTTGCCAATGTGCCGTTTTCCTACTTGCTGGAAAGCGTGCAGGGCGGCGAACGTTTTGGACGTTATTCTATTATTGGCCTGCCCGCTAAAACACGCATTGTCGCGCATGGTTTTACAGTGCAGGTGTTGCAAGAAAACAAAGTATTAGAAACGCACGAAAATGCCAATGCGCTGGACTTTGTAAAACAATTTCAAGCACGTTTCAAAACCCCGCCTTATGAGGGGTTGCCGCGCTTTACCGGCGGTTTGGCGGGTTATTTTGGTTATGAAACCATCCGTTATATTGAAAAGCGCTTAGCTAACACACAAAAACCTGACGCAATAGGCACGCCGGATGTATTGCTAATGGTGTCAGAAGAAATAGCTGTGGTGGATAACTTAAGCGGCAAACTGTATTTTATTGTTTATGCCAACCCGAGTGACGCCGATGCGTATGAAAACGCGCGCAAGCGCTTGAACGATTTAGTCGCGCAATTGCGCAAAACGGTGGCGATTCCAGAATCCGCGCCCACAGCAAGAACGCAAGCCAACTCCGAATTTGGCGAGGATAATTTCAAAGCAGCCGTTAAGCGCGCGCAGCAATATATTCTGGATGGCGACATTATGCAGGTGGTGCTGTCGCAGCGCATGACGCAGGAATTTTCTGCGCCGCCATTGTCGCTGTATCGCGCGTTACGCAGCTTAAATCCATCTCCTTACATGTTTTATTATGATATGGGCGATCACCACGTGGTGGGTGCGTCACCGGAGATTCTGGTGCGACTGGACGACGGCGTGGTCACCTCGCGCCCGATTGCAGGCACGCGTCCGCGCGGCAAAACACGTGAGCAGGATCTGGCCTTGGCAGATGAATTGTTGGCCGATCCGAAAGAACGTGCCGAGCATGTGCAACTGATGGACCTGGGCCGCAATGATGTCGGCCGTGTCGCGCAAATCGGCACGGTAAAAGTGACCGATAACATGACGATAGAGCGTTACTCGCACGTGATGCATATTGTGAGCAATGTAGAAGGCAAACTCAAGCCGGGCATGGATGCGATTGATGTGCTGAAAGCAACCTTCCCCGCAGGCACGGTTTCGGGGGCGCCAAAAGTACGGGCGATGGAAATCATTGACGAGCTGGAGCCGAGCAAGCGCGGCATTTACGCCGGGGCAGTGGGTTATCTCGGCTTTAATGGCGACATGGATGTGGCGATTGCGATTAGAACGGGTGTGATCAAAGACAACAAGCTTTATGTGCAGGCTGGGGCGGGTATCGTGGCCGATTCTGTACCGCTCTCGGAATGGATTGAAACGCAAAACAAAGCCAAAGCCGTGCTGCGTGCGGCCGAACTGGTGCAGGCTGGTCTGGATTCAAATTCAGAGCCTGATTCGAAAGAAGGTAATTGATATGTTACTCATGATAGATAATTACGACTCTTTTACCTATAACCTGGTGCAGTATTTGGGCGAGCTTGGGCAGGATGTGCAGGTATACAGAAACGACGAAATTGATTTAAAAAAAGTCGCTGAACTCAAACCGCGCTATATCGTGATTTCGCCTGGCCCTTGCACACCGAATGAGGCAGGTATCAGCGTGCCGCTGATTCATGAATTTGCAGGCAAGATTCCACTGCTGGGCGTGTGTTTGGGGCATCAAAGCATCGGCCAGGCTTTTGGTGGCAAGATTGTTCATGCTAAACAGCTCATGCACGGCAAAACCTCGCTCATTCATCATAAAAATATCGGCGTGTTTAAAGATTTGCCTAACCCTTACACAGCAACACGCTATCACTCGCTGGTGATCGAGCGTGAAACGATTCCAGATTGCCTGGAAATCACTGCATGGACGGATGATGGCGAGATTATGGGCGTGAAGCACAAAACGCTGGCAGTAGAAGGCGTGCAGTTTCATCCGGAATCCATCCTTACGGAGCATGGGCATGATTTGCTCAACAACTTTTTGAAGGCCTATTAAGTGGTTTTTAAGCAAGCATTAGAGCAAATTCTGGCTGGCCAAGATTTAAGCCATACCGACATGCTTTCGCTGATGCAGCAAGTGATGGGCGGCGAGCTCACGCCGGCGCAAATCGCCGGCCTGGTGATTGCGTTGCGCCAGAAAGGCGAGAGTGTCGATGAAATCACCGCCGCTGCGACTGTGATGCGCCAGCTTTCAACTAAAGTGGAAATCCGGGATAGAACGCATCTGGTGGATACCTGCGGTACCGGAGGCGATGGCATTCAAACTTTCAATGTTTCCACCGTTTCCGCGATTGTCGCAGCCGCTGCAGGCGCAAAGGTCGCCAAGCATGGCGGGCGCTCGGTGTCATCCACCTGCGGCAGTGCCGATGTGCTGGAAGTGCTGGGTGTGAACGTGAATTTAACACCAGAACAAGTTGCCAGATGTGTGGATGAAATCGGTATCGGCTTTATGTTTGCACCTAATCACCATAGTGCCATGAAACACGCCGCGCCTGTGCGCCGCGAGCTTGGTGTACGTACCATTTTCAATCTGCTCGGCCCGCTTACCAACCCCGCCAATGCTAAACGGCAAGTGATGGGTGTTTTTCACAAAGACTTAACATTAAAGCTCGCCCAAGTATTGCAAAAACTAGGCTCCGAACACGTGCTGGTTGTGCATGGTGCGGATGGTATGGATGAAATCTCATTCACAGGTGACACTTTCGTGGCCGAACTCAAGGACGGAAAAATTGCGGAATACACAGTTAACCCTGCCCAGTTTGGCTTGAGTTTACATGCCTTAAAAAGCATTCGCGTGGAAAATGCGGAACAATCAAAAGCCATGATCCTGGATGTGCTTGACGGCAAAACGAGCGCAGGTAAAAGTAGCGCAGCACGCGACATTGTGTTGATGAACGCGGGTGCTGCGATTTATGTGGCGGGAGTGGCATATAGCTTGCAGGCAGGCATCCACAAGGCGGCAGCCGTCATCGACAATGGTGCGGCACTTGCCAAACTGGAGGCGCTTAAACAAAGCACCGCAGCATGAAAAAACATCTTTTCTATTTCTTGTTACTTAGCCTGCTGGTTGCCTGCAAGCAATATGAGGCAAGCAATGCAGATGTTGGTGAATCCCAAAAATCTGCGCAATTACAAGGCGCCGCCCAATCACAGGACGATAATGCCGCCCTTATTCAGGCATTTCAAAACAAAAAGAGCAATATTTTTGTAGAAGGCCGCGGAGTCGTTAAAAAGCGGCTGCCTGATGATAGCAAAGGTTCGCGGCATCAAAGGTTTTTAGTCAGTATTTCACCGGAGCAAACATTATTGTTTGCGCATAATATCGATCTGACCTCAGTGGTTCCATTGGCTGTGGGAGATAGTATCCAATTCAGAGGTGAATACGTCTACAACCCCAAAGGCGGCGTGATGCACTGGACGCACCATGATCCCAAAGGTGAAATCGAAGGCGGCTGGATTAAACATAATGGAAAGACCTACCAATAAACAATGAGTGACATTTTAAATAAAATTTTAGCTACCAAGGCATTAGAAGTCGCGGCCGCAAAAGTTGGCATCCCGCTTGAGCAAATGCAAGTGCTGGCAGAGGCACAGGCCAAACCACGCGATTTTGTGGGCAGTATTCGCAACAAAATCGCAGCCGGTAAAGCAGCCGTAATTGCCGAAATTAAAAAAGCCAGTCCATCTAAAGGTGTGATCCGCGAAGATTTTAAGCCTGCAGAAATCGCCAAAAGCTACGAGGCGGGCGGTGCAACGTGTTTGTCAGTGCTCACTGACGTTGAATATTTTCAAGGCTCGGCAGAATACCTGAAACATGCGCGCGCGGCGTGTAGTCTGCCGGTGTTGCGTAAAGATTTCATGATAGATCCGTATCAAGTGTATGAAGCGCGAGCGATGGGTGCAGATTGTATTTTGCTGATCGCGGCTGCGATAGATTTATCCAAAATGCGCGAGCTGGAAAACATTGCTCATTCACTTGGCATGGCTGTTTTAGTAGAAGTGCATAACGGCGAGGAGCTGCATTTGGCCTTGCAGCTTGAAACGCCTCTGCTGGGCATTAATAACCGCAACTTGCGCACGTTCGATGTCACACTACAAACCACGCTGGATCTACTTGCCCGCATTCCGGCAGGCAAAATTGTCGTGACTGAAAGCGGTATTTTTACAGCAGATGATGTAAAGCTGATGCGTGACAATAACGTACACACTTTTTTAGTGGGCGAGGCTTTTATGCGTCAAGCAGACCCGGGTGTAGAATTAGCAAAAGTGTTTGCTTAAAGGATAGAGCGATGACCAATCAATTTCTTGCAATCCGCCCGCGCCGCATGCGCAAAGACGAGTTCTCGCGCCGTCTGATGCGCGAGCATGTACTTACTACCAATGATCTGATTTACCCTGTTTTCGTGCTGGATGGCGAGAGCCGCACCGAAGATGTTGCCTCCATGCCCGGCGTACAGCGCCAGAGTATAGATGTGCTGCTTAAAACCGTAGGCGAATGCGTCAAGCTGGGTATTCCGGCAATTGCGCTCTTTCCGGTTGTAGACCAACAACATAAAAGCCTGGATGCAGCCGAGGCTTACAATGCAAGTGGTTTAGTGCCGCGTACGATTAAAGCGCTAAAGGCCGCTTATCCTGAACTAGGTGTGATTACCGATGTGGCGCTCGACCCTTACACCACGCATGGACAAGACGGCCTCGTTGACGATAGCGGCTACGTACTGAATGATGAAACGGTAGAAGTGCTGGTAAAACAGGCGCTATGTCACGCCAAAGCGGGCGCGGATATTGTCGCCCCGAGCGACATGATGGATGGCCGCATTGGCGCGATTCGGGATGCTTTGGAAGAGGCCGGCTATATACACACCAAAATTTTGGCTTACTCTGCCAAATATGCATCAGCGTTTTATGGGCCTTTCCGCGATGCGGTCGGCTCTTCTGTTAGCTTGGGCAAAGGCAATAAATACACTTACCAGATGGATCCTGCCAATTCTGACGAGGCGATTAAAGAAGTCGCGCTGGATATTGAAGAAGGCGCGGATATGGTAATGGTGAAACCTGGGATGCCATATCTGGATATCGTGCGTCGCGTGAAAGAGGAGTTTGGCGTGCCGACTTATGCATACCAGGTGAGTGGCGAATACGCCATGCTGAAAGCCGCCGCGCAGAATGGCTGGCTGGATGAAAAGGCTTGCGTGTTGGAGAGTTTACTGGCGTTTAAACGCGCAGGCGCAGATGGGGTGTTGACGTATTTTGCGATGGATGTAGCGAGATGGTTGAAAAGTTAAAAATGATACATCGCGAAAACTTTTTTGTTTTATTTGGACTATTGCTTTGTTTCATTGTTACACATGTTCATGCTTTAGAAAGCAAAGAGTTTACTGAGAAAGAAATGGGTGAAATAAGTCAGAAGCTAGTTTCTTGTAACAAAGAGTTGGCTTCTGAAGCCTTAGACAAATTGATAAGCAAGCAAGAAAGTCAATATCTTCAGATTTTATCTGGGAGATTTCCAATAGATTTTTACTGGGTCGGACGGAAAGATGAGGCTGTGTTTTGGCTAGAATTATATTTGCTGAGAAAAAGACAGGAAATTGAATTGCGTCAATTAAAAGATACAATCAAATTTTTCGATGGGCCAGCACCATACTTAACGATTCACAATTATTCAAGGCAAAATTTATATAATTACATCAATATCACTGAAAAAGTTGTCGATTGGGATAAGACCCATTGGTCATATTTGAGCAAATACAAAGGGTACAACGAATTCTCTAAACGGGCAGAAGAAATTCGAAGAGAATTTCTGAGTGAAAAGCGAGGATTGCTTCAGTACAAAAACAACATCGAAAGTTACGAGAAACATGATAATGATATTATGTAAACCCAGTTAATGCATGAGTGTATGAAATAGGTATTTTTCGCCTTTAGGCGAGTTTCTTTCTTTTGCTTAGCCAAAAGAAAGAAACCAAAGACAACGAAGTTGCAGTGGAGACTAACCTTTAGGTTATGTCGTAACTAAAAGGCTACCCCGCTGCCGCTTGTTTCCTTCGGTCTTAGCGCCGCATCCGCGTGGTGACTGCGGAACTCGGATTTTCAATCCTCAAACAGTCCTCGTCACCTTGCATCTGCCGCTCAAGCCGAAGGCGCGGCAAGGGGATTGAAAGTCAAAACCATGTGAATGCTGCGATAAATAGATGCCCTGTAAGCCGCATGGATAATGCCTTGCAGGGCATGTTTTAAGAGTTTAAAAGTGCTTGTAAATCGCTAATATCTGCGCGTTCGGCATTGCTGCCATCACTGGTTTTTTTGGTGGCGATGCGCATGTCATCTACATCAAACACGCTGATTTTCTGGATTCCAAATTCAGTTTCCAGCGTAAATACAGGCACGGTTTTGTGGACTTTTTCTTTTTTTTCTTTACTGGGTTTGTCAGAGAGTCGGTACGATTTTTCGCTGCTTTCAAACGGGATTTGCTGGTTTAGCAGAAACATTTCCACGTCTTTGGCGCTATCGGCAAACAGGTGAATATCTGTTTGTGAGTACTTGCTTGCGGTGCCATCCAGTACGCTGCCGGTGAGGTGCGGGTTAAAGCGTTCGAACAGTTGCATGGTCATAAGCGCGGCTTTTCTTAGCTGTCCGAGCATCAGCGGTTGCTCATCGGCGTTGTATATTTCGTGATACAGCCGGATTTCTTCTTCAATCTCTGCATTGGTGGGCAATACGCTGTTTTCGCTTACACCTAATTGCCGCCCGGCTTTCTTTTTGGCATAGGCAAAATCATGTATGCCCTCCTCCGCCATCATACGTGCGGCTTGCTGGGCGATCATTTGCCGGATATGGTCTAAATTTTCACGTGCCATGGTAATTGCGAAATAAAGCTAAAATCAAAACCCGGATGGATTCAGCATGCGCGAGACAGAATCGGCATTGTCGGAGCTGTCGTTATTGGGACTTGGATGCTGTCTAACAGGACGTTCTGCATTGTTTTCAGACGGTGCCGGCCTTGATGGCGGATGCGGCTGCAGCGGGTTATCGATCATACTGTCGGGAAAATATGACTCACCCGGGTCTTCCATGGCAGGCAGAAAGGTATCCACTGATGGTGGAGGATTTTCATGATAGAAGTATTCATACATGCCTTCTTCATCTTCATTGATCAGCGTTCCTGTGAGGGGATCAATTTTGACTTGCATCACACCATCCGGCATTTTGTAAGACACGTCCGGCACGCCTTGCAGCGCGGTCGCCATGTAACGTATCCAGATCGGCAATGCAGCTCTACCGCCGGTTTCATCTCTGCCCAGTGTACGGGGCTGGTCGTAGCCTATCCACGCAATAGCCACCTGTTTCGGGTTATAGCCTGCAAACCATGCGTCAACCAGATTGTTCGTGGTGCCCGTTTTGCCGGCCAGATCCTGGCGACCCAGCTGCCTGGCCCTTGTCGCCGTGCCTCTGGTCACCACATCTTGCATCATGGAGGTCATCAAAAACGCGTTGCGGCCATCAATGACCCTCGGCGCATCCTGGCGAGCGCGTGGATAGCGCATTTCTTCAATCACCTTGCCGTTGCTATCGGTAATTTTGCTGATGATGTGCGGTGTAATCCGATAACCGCCATTGGCAAATACCGCATAGCCACCCGCCATGCCCCAGGGAGTGACTGCACCCGCCCCCAGCGCCATGGTGGGGTAAGCAGGATGGTCTTTGCGTGAAAAACCGAATTTGGTGACGTAATCCTGTGCGTAACGCGCGCCGATGGCCTGCATTACGCGGATTGACACCATGTTTTTCGATTTGGTGAGCGCGGTGCGTAAGCGAATCGGCCCGTCGTAGTGGCCATCAAAGTTTTTGGGTGCCCAAACCTTGTCGCTCCCCGTTTCGCTTGCCGACATCAATAACGGCTCATCTTCTACGATGGTGGCGGGTGTAAAGCCTTTTTCCAGTGCGGCCGAATAAACAAATGGCTTGAAGCTGGAGCCAGGCTGGCGCCAGGCTTGTGTTACATGATTAAATTTGTTTTTATTGTAGTCAAAGCCGCCTACCAGGGCGGTCACCGCGCCATTTTCCGGATCAAGCGCTACAAGCGCGGATTCCACTTGCGGCAGCTGCACGATGTGCCATTCGTTCTGGCTTTTAATTACGCGCACGACAGACCCGGGTTTGATTTTATGGGCTTTAGGATCTTTATCTGCCAGGTTCTTTTGTAATAAGCTTAAGCCTGCGCCGCTTATATCAAGGCTGTCACCGTTTCTGGTGAATACTTTGACCAGTTTTGGAGAAGTTTCGGTGACAATGGCAGGTATAAAACCGTTATATACCTCAATATCATCTAATGCGATTTGCATGCCTTCAGTAAGGTCGGCGGATTTAAGTCGGCCTAAATCAATATTTTTCTCAGGTTTTTGATAACCCTGCCGGCGCTGGTACTCCAGAATGCCTTGCAGCACAGCCTTGTTAGCTGCCTCCTGATTGGCTTTTTTAATGGTGGTGTACACTTTCATGCCGCTGCTGTAAATGGCATCTTCATAACGCTCATAGAGCATCTGGCGCACGATTTCAGCCACATAATCTGCATTAAGATCCCGTGATTGCTTGGAAGCCTTGAATGTCAATTTTTGTTGCATGGCTTCGTTATACTTGGCTTCATTAATAAAGCCATAGCGGTGCATATCACGCAATACCTCATGCTGCCTGTCCATTGCGCGCTTGAGGTTGACGTAAGGATTGTAGCCGGAAGGCGCTTTAGGCAGGCCCGCTAGAAGCGCTGATTCAGCCAGTGTCAGCTTGCCCAACGGTTTGCCGTAATATACCTGCGCGGCGGCGGCAAAGCCATACGCACGTTGGCCTAAATATATCTGGTTCAAATAAAGCTCAAGAATCTGGTCTTTACTTAGAGCCCTTTCAATCTTCATGGCCAGCAGTGCTTCTTTGACTTTGGTCACAATGGTGCGTTTTCCGCCGGGTACGGTAAAAAAGTTTTTGGCCACCTGCATGGTAATGGTGCTGGCACCCTCGTGGCTTCTGCCGGTCAGATTGTTCTTAATGGCGCGCGCAATCCCTTTGGTGTCTACGCCGCCATGTTGGTAAAAACGGCGGTCTTCAATGGCCAGAACCGCATCTTTTAAATTCTTTGGAACGTCCTGAATTTTGACAAAGGCACGGCGCTCTTCACCAAACTCGCTGATTAAATAGCCATCAGCCGAATATACGCGTAACGGAAGTTTGGGCTGATAATTGGTCAGCGCTTCCAGCGAAGGCAGTGTTGGGTAAATGAGCGTAATAGCAAGCGCGGTAAGCGCAGTCAGGGTAAGACTGCCGACAATCACAAATAATATAAGGAAGTGCCACCACTTTTTTGGAGTCATAAAAGAGCTTTTACGAATGGAATCATTGCTAACGACAGCATTGTAACACTATATAGAGAGATGCCAATTAACCTAAGCTAGGTACGAAGAACGTTGACTGAATCATTCACCAGAGGTTCCCTAATGAGTTGTATTAAAAATGGTACATCTGTTGTAAATGTGATCATGGAATAAATATTAAATAAAAATTTGCTTTACAGGGCGGAAAGTTGTTGCTAGGATTTAATGTAAATTATCACTATTGTGCATAACTAACGAATATTGAAAGAGAATTTTAATTTGAAATTCGATTTTTTTAATGAAAGTACACCGCCTCTGATTGGGGTTGATATCAGTACTTCGGCGGTCAAAATGGTCGAGCTCTCGTCTGCTGGCAAGGGTGCGTATCGTCTTGAAGGCTACTCGGTTGCCGCAATCCCTAAAGATGCGATTGTAGACGGCAATGTCTCGGGGCTTGAACAGGTATCAGATGCGGTGAAGCTGGCCTGGAAATTACTCGGATCGCGTGAAAAGCGCGCTGCGCTTGCCTTGCCTTCAGCCGCTGTGATCACCAAAAAAGTGTTGATGACGGCCGGGCTGCGCGAAGAAGACATGGAAGCGCAAGTGGAAGCAGAAGCCAACCAATATATTCCATTCCCATTGGAGGAAGTGAATATCGACTTTCAAGTGATAGGCCCCGCCCCTAACAATGTTGACGAGGTGGAGGTGTTGATTGCGGCAGCGCGTAAAGAAAAAATAGAAGATCGGGTCGCAGCGGCCGAAGATGCTGGTCTGAAAGTGATCGTGATGGATGTGGATACCTACGCAACCGAAGCGGCCTATAGCAGTTTTGTGGCGAATCAATTGCCTAATGCGGGCAAAGATCAGACCGTGATGATTGTAGATATCGGCGCTGTGATGATGCATATCAATGTGCTGCATGACAAGGTTTCGGTTTATACGCGTGAACAGGCATTTGGTGGCTCACAGCTAACACAGGAAATTCAGCGCCGCTTCGGTCTGTCTGTAGAAGAGGCCGAAATCGCAAAACGTAAAGGCGGCCTGCCGGATAGCTATGAAAGCGAAGTTCTGCAACCATTTATGCAGTCGTTGTCGACCGAAGTGGCGCGGGCGTTGCAGTTTTTCACTAGCTCTACGCAATATAATCGTGTGGACCATATTGTGCTCGCGGGTGGATGTGCCGCGATTCCGGCAATAGATGTCATGGTGCAGGACCGCACGCAAGTCAACACTATTGTGGCCAATCCCTTTCAATCAATGTCATTAGGTCCCAGAGTAAAGCAACAGCAAGTCGCAATTGATGCGCCAGCTTTGATTATTGCCTGTGGTCTTGCCATGCGCGGGGTAGATTAACATGATGCGTATTAATTTACTACCACATCGTCAGATAAAGCGCGCAGAGCGGCAACGCCAGTTTGGTTTGATGGCGCTGATGGCTGCAGTGGCCGCTGGTGCGGTCGTGTTTATGGGATGGACATATCTCGGCGCACAAAAAGAGTCACAACTTGAAAGAAACGGCCGCCTGGAGAAAGCCATTGCGAGTCTGGATAAAGAAATTGCGGACATTCGCAATTTAAAAGACCAGATTAACAATGTGCTGGAGCGCAAGCAAATCGTTGAAAACCTGCAAACGAATCGCAGCCAGGCGGTGGTGATTCTAGATGAGCTGACGCGCCAGTTGCCCGAAGGCTTGTATCTTAAAAGTATTAAGCAACAGGGCAATTTAATTACCTTGACAGGTGTTGCCGATACAAATGCACGTGTGGCGACATTGGTAAGAAATTTGAGCGTCTCGAATTGGATGGAATTGCCCAATCTGGTTGAAATTAAATCATTCACTTTGAATGGTATTAAGCAAAATGAATTTACCTTAACAGTAAGCTTGAAAGTACAAAAAGCAGAGGAAGCTCCTGTAAAGAATAAAATCAAAGGCGCTCAATCATGAAATTAGATGATTTTAATAATATCGATTTTAAAAATGCAGGCAGCTTGCCGGTGCCGGTCAAACTGGTTCTGCTGGGTATTTTGTTTGTCATCATTGTTGGACTTGGCTACTGGTTCCTGTGGCGTCCGGAAATCGATGCGTATGACCAAGCACAAGCCAAAGAGCAGGAATTACGCCAGACCTTTTTGGCAAAAAAAGCGCAAGCAGTCAAAATTGATGCTTACAGGCAGCAGATGATCGATATTGAAAAGACCTTTGGTGCCTTGTTAAAGCAATTGCCAGACAAATCGCAAATGGATGGCTTGCTTACCGACATCAATCAGGCAGGACTGGGACGCGGCCTGGAGTTTGAGTTGTTTAAGCCCGGTCAGGAAGTAGTCGCGGATTTTTATGCTGAAATGCCGATACAGATCAAAATTAAAGGCAATTACCACGACATGGGTGCGTTTGCGACCGATATTTCCAAATTGTCAAGAATCGTTACCTTAAACGATTTATCAATCGCACCCGTGAATAAAGATGCCAAAGATAGCGTGCTGGCAATGGAGGCGGTGGCAAGAACTTATCGGTATTTGGATTCTTCAGAGGTTGCAGCTAAAAAGGCGGCAGAAATGAAGGACAAGAAGGATAAGAAAAAATGATGCCCACAAATTTTATGATGAAGTTTGATTACTCTCTAAACCTTGTGTTAGTAGTGGTTTTGATCAGTTCTCTTGCCGCCTGTAGTGGTGGCAAGGGCGATGATCTTGATAAGTTCATGGCGAGTGCAGCTAATGATATGAGCAAAGGCGTGGAACCCTTGCCGGAAGTGCTGCCTTATTCGCCATTACAATATAATGCCGATGGTATTTTGACTGATCCCTTCAGGGCACGTAAGGCCGCGAGCAAATCCGGTGGGTTGCAGCCCAATACCAACCGTCCGAAAGAGGCGCTTGAAGCCTATCCACTGGAGAGTCTGAAATATGTGGGATCCATGAGCAAACACAAGCTGACTTATGCACTAATAAAAACACCGGACAATACAATTCAGCAGATAAAAGTGGGAAATTATATCGGCCCCAATTTTGGCTTGGTAACGCAAATTAACGAGAGTGATATTGCAATTAAAGAAATTGTCCAGGATGACCTGACAGGTGATTGGGTAGAACGTAATGCAAGTATTAATTTGCAAGAATAGGTGACGGGAATGAACATGATTAAAATGATGACAAAACTATTTGCATTCGTGCTGGTAATCGGCATGGGTTTATTTGCTAATGCGTTTGCGGCGGAAGATGAAAATCTTTATAGCAACAAAATTGAAAATATTGATTTTTCCGCGCTTTCCGGCGGACGCGTCAGTATTCGCATTCAAATGCAAGAGGCGCTTGCAAACCCGCCCGCTGGCTTTACGCTCAGCAATCCTGCGCGCATTGCATTGGACTTTCCAAAAACTGCAAACGGCTTAGCAAAAAATAACATTCCAAGTGAACAGGGCGCACTGAAAAGTGTTTCTCTTGCACAAGCCAAAGATCGCACACGCATGGTGCTGAATCTGTCTAAAAAAGTGGGGTATAACACGGTATTAAATGGTAAGGATGTAATTATTACCTTGCAAGGGAGTGAAGCAACTGCCGGGGCTGCTGCTGAAACTCGCTTTGCGGAATCGCGCGCCGCAGATCAGGAGCATGCGATTTCCAATGTTGATTTTGCACGTGGCAAAAATGGCGAAGGCCGCATTATGGTGGATTTGTCAGACGCCAACACCGGCATCAATATCAAGCAAAAAGGCAAACTCATTATTGTCGATTTTATAAATACCGATGTGCCTGCTGAATTGCAACGCCGCTTAAATGTCATAAATTTTAATACCCCGGTGTTATATGTTGATACGATGAAGCAAGGCAAAAATGGCCGCATGGTGATTGAGCCCAAAGGCAACTGGGAGCAATCCGCGTATCAGGCTGATAAGAAATTCATTATCGATGTTCGCCAGGTGATTGAGGATCCGAATAAGCTGGTTAAAGGTTCCAAACCAGGTTATGCGGGCGAAAAATTATCACTCAATTTCCAGAACATTGAAGTGCGTTCTGTCTTGCAAGTGATTGCAGACTTCACGGGCTTAAATATCATTGCCAGCGATACCGTAACAGGCAACATCACATTAAGATTGAAAGATGTGCCTTGGGATCAAGCGCTGGATATCATCATGCAGAACAAGGGCCTTACCATGCGCAAGACGGGCAATGTGGTAATGGTGGCGCCTGCAGAAGAAGTAAATGCCAAAGAAAAGGCACAGCTAGAAGCAGTGCAGGCAATAGAAGACTTGGAGCCATTAAGAACTGAAGTATTTACGCTAAGGTACCAAAAGGCCGAAGCATTCAAAAATATTCTTACCGGCACATATTCTGGTAGCGGTTCGGGCGGATCTGCTAGTCAGAATAAAAGCATCTTATCTAAACGCGGCAGTGCGGTTTGGGATCCTAGGACTAATACATTATTTGTTCAAGATACGGCTAAAAAACTTGAAGAAATTCAGGCCATCATTAACAAAACTGATGTGCCGGTAAAACAGGTAATGATCGAATCGCGTCTGGTGCTGGCTGATGAAAGATTTAGTAAAGAGCTGGGTGCGAGATTTGGCATTACACAAACAGGTAAGCCGGGCAGTAGTGTCTTCACAACAAGCGGCACATTGGGCAACAGGCCAACTGAGGTGACAGCTGCTACAGCCACGGCGCCTGCCAAATTAACACAGGGTGAGCATAATGGATCTGTTCAAACGGCTCTTACAGGTGGTAGTGTTTTAACAAGCTCTGATGGGCTGCCAGACTTAATGTCGAATTTGCCTGTGAAAAGCGCGTTTGGCAGTATTGCATTCAGTTTACTTAGACTGCCAGCAGGATTGCTGCTTAATTTGGAATTGTCAGCTATGGAAAGTGATAGTCGTGGCAAAATCGTTTCCAGTCCGCGTGTAACCACAGCCAATCAGCAAAAAGCAAAAATTGCACAAGGTACAGAGATTCCATATTTGCAGGCCTCCAGCAGTGGCGCAACTAACGTGGCATTTAAAGAGGCGGTTTTAAGTCTAGAGGTAACGCCACAAATTACGCCAGATGACAAAATCATCATGGACTTGGAAGTGAAGAAAGAAAAAGTCGGCCAAGTATTCTTTGGCGTGCCTTCGATCGACACACAGCGCGTCAACACGCAGGTTCTGGTGGCCAATGGAGAAACGGCTGTGCTTGGCGGCATTTATGAGCAAGAACAACTTAACGGCGTAGACAAAGTACCTTTCTTTGGTGACTTACCTATTATCGGTAATGTATTTAAGAAAAGGTCTAAAACGGAAAATAAATCAGAACTGCTTATTTTTATCACGCCAAAAATTATGGATGAGAGTTTAGGTTTGCGGTAATTAAAAATTAAGCCAAGCCTGACAGAACGCTCGCTTTCCCTTAAAATGCCTATCATTAACGTGATAGGCATTTTTTATTGTGGCAACAAATACAGGCAACATTTTTTTTATAGGCTTAATGGGAGCCGGAAAAACCACCATCGGTAAATTACTGGCCAAACATCTGGGCAAGGATTTTTATGATACCGATCATGAGATTGAAAAGCGCACAGGCGTTAAAATTCCGGTGATTTTTGAACTTGAAGGCGAGGCTGGTTTTCGCAAGCGCGAAACTGCCGTTATTCAGGATCTTGCTAAATTAAACAATATCGTCATGGCTACGGGCGGCGGTGCGGTAATTGCAGAGGAGAACCGGCAATTGCTGCAGGCCAATGGCACGGTGATTTATCTGCGCGCCAATGTCAACGAGCTTTGGCACAGAACGCGTAATGATAAACATCGGCCATTGCTGCAGAACGTGGATATTCGCGCTAAACTCGAGAAACTTTATGCAGAGCGCAACCCCTTATACACACAAACGGCCACACTTATCTTCGATACCGGCAATCAGCCTGTAGCGAATATACTCAATCAAATAGAAAAATCGTTAGCCGAACAAACCATATGAAATTTACAATGCAGACCTTACAAGTAGCCCTCGGTGATCGTGCCTACCCCATTCACATTGGCAGCGGTTTAATCCAGAATGCAGATTTGATTCTGCCGCACTTGAAGCGCAAACAGGTGGCGATCGTTACTAACACTATAGTCGCTCCGTTATACCTGGAAAAACTTGCCAAACCCTTGCGTGATGCGGGCGTTAGCGTGATTGAAATTATTCTTCCCGATGGTGAGGCGTATAAAAACAGCGAAACGCTTAATTTAATTTACGATGCTTTGCTTAAAAACCGCTGCGAGCGCAGCACCACGCTCATCGCGCTTGGCGGGGGTGTGATTGGCGACTTAACCGGCTATGCGGCGGCAACCTATCTGCGCGGCGTGTCATTTATCCAGATTCCCACCACGTTGCTGTCGCAGGTTGATTCAAGCGTAGGCGGCAAAACGGGCATCAATCATCCGCTGGGCAAAAACATGATTGGCGCGTTTTATCAGCCTAAACTAGTGCTGGCTGACATAGATGTGTTGCAGACGTTGCCCCAGCGCGAACTTTCTGCCGGTGTGGCGGAAGTCATCAAGTACGGCCTCATTCGAGATGCCGATTTTTTCGATTGGCTGGAAGTCAATATCAGCAAGCTCATGGCGCTGGATGAGGTCGTAACGACGTATGCTATTTACCGCTCCTGCCAGAACAAGGCGGAGGTGGTCGCGTCAGATGAACATGAAACTGGCGAACGTGCCCTGCTTAACTTGGGGCATACGTTTGGCCATGCCATTGAAAACGCCATGGGTTACGGCGTGTGGCTGCATGGCGAGGCCGTCGCAGCAGGCACCATGCTGGCGGCAGATCTGTCGCGTCGCATGGGCTGGCTGAACGATTCTGAAATTCAGCGCATGCATGCATTGCTAACCGCAGCCAGGCTGCCTCTGCATGCACCTAATCTGGGGGTAGAGAAATACCTTAGCCTGATGCAATCAGATAAAAAAGTAGCAGACGGAAAAATCCGGCTGGTGTTGCAGCAAGGCATCGGAAAAGCGGTGATTACTAGTGATTACGATGCCAATAAACTTAGAGAGGCCCTGGAGGCGATTGTCTAGCCAATGTTTGCAATATACGCAGCCAATCCGGAAAACTCTCTAGGCCGTCACTACGACGAGCCACCTTCACAGCTTGTCAACGGCGTGCCGGTTCGCAACGCCTTTCAGCGCGACCGCGACCGCATCATCCACTCCACCGCGTTTCGCCGCCTGGAATACAAAACGCAGGTGTTTGTGAACCACGAGGGTGATTTATTTCGTACGCGCCTAACGCATAGTCTGGAAGTCGCGCAGCTCGCACGCGGCATTGCCCGCACCTTAAATCTGCATGAAGACTTAACCGAGGCCATCGCGCTTGCGCATGATCTTGGCCATACGCCATTCGGCCATGCCGGGCAGGATGCCTTGAACACCTGCATGCGCGACTACGGCGGTTTTGAGCACAATCTGCAGTCGCTGCGGGTGGTCGATAAACTCGAGCAGCGCTATGCTGAGTTTGATGGCCTGAACCTCACGTTTGAGCTGCGCGAAGGCATCCTCAAACATTGCTCGGTCAAAAATGCCAGGCAGCTGGGTGATGTCGGGCTGCGTTTTATTCAAAAAACCAACCCAAGTCTGGAAGCGCAAATCACCAACTTTGCCGATGAAATCGCCTATAATAATCATGATGTGGATGATGGCCTGCGTTCCGGCCTGATTACCATCGAACAATTGCAGCAGGTGGAGCTGTTTGCCTCACAGCTCGATATTGTGAAAAGTAAATATCCAAAGCTCGAGCAAAAGCGGTTGATTCACGAAACCATACGGCGCATGATCAATGTGCTGGTGGTCGATCTATGCACACAGAGCACAAAAAATATCGCCAGCCTAAACCCGCAAAGCATACAGGATATTCGCCAGGCGCCTTATTTGGTAAGCTTTAGCGAGGATATGGCGGCTAAAAACCATGCGCTCAAGCAGTTTTTGCGCAAAAATCTGTATATGCATTACAAAGTCAACCGCATGAGCGCCAAAGCCGAGCGCATCATCCGCGAGCTTTTTACGGTGTTTCTGGGCGATACTGGCCTCATGCCGCACGAGTTCCAGCAACATGCCAAAGAAGATAAGGCGCGCGCAGTGGCAGATTATATTGCCGGCATGACAGACAGATTCGCCATCCGCGAGCATCGGCGGCTGTTCGCGGTGGAAGAATATTTATGAGATGCCACGATCACAAATGAATCCGCGCTTACAAACCACGGCAATCCAACCCCTCCTACGCAAACCTCAATGTTGTGAAATTACAACACTTGCATAATGTAAGTGCCATAAAGCCACAAATAGCTTGCCCTTAGAAGTCCCCCTTTGGCATACTGTCATCACCTTCTTAGTAAAAAAAGTAATTTGTTTTATTGGGAGAGTTCGCGAACTTTCTCGTTTTTGTGGTTTGGTTAGTAGTAAATCAGCAATGATTTGTATTAAGTATAATTATAAAGATGAGGGTAAATTTAGTAGTAAATAGCAGCAAACTTTTTAGTAACAAAAACTTTGGAGATTTATATGAAAACGAAATTAAGTTTAGCAGTTGCATCAGCTTTATTAGCTGCAGCTTCAAGCGCTAACGCTGGCATCATGATTCCGGCAGGCGATTGGACATTAGACATCGGTGGCGTTGTAAACGCTTACTACACACACACAAACGCTAGCGGCGACGCCGTTGGTTTGGGTGGTGCAACAGAGCGTGGCGATAAATCAGTTTCAAACATCACAACTGGTCTGTTACCTAACTACCTGTCAGTTTCTGGTAAAACACGTCAAAACGACTTGGATGTTGGTTTCACCATCAGCATCAATCCAGGCGCATCAACAAAAAATTCTGGTATCCAATCAGCTAACCAAGAAAACCGTCAAGCATTCTTGACTTTCGGCGATAAATCATGGGGTTCTATCAAATTAGGTAAAGACTTAGGCATTTATGCTTCAGACGCTATCTTGAACGACATGACATTGTTAGGCGTTGGTTCAGGCGCTGGCTTATTGGCTGGTAACACAACAACATTAGGCCGTATCGGTACTGGCTTCATGTATGCTGACTGGAAATCACAAATCGCTTACTCATCACCAAACTGGAACGGCTTCAGCTTTACAGCAGGTGTAACGCAAGCTTGGAATGCAACAGCGTTAACTACTACAGGTGGTTCTCCAGTATTTGGTAGCGCTGCAGGTACAGGCCGCGGCGGTTCAAGCCCAGCATTCGAAGCTAAAGCTTCATACGAATGGGCTGGCGATTTCGGCGGTAAAGTGTGGGCTTCTGCTTTAACGCAAAAAGTTGAATTCGACGGCACTACTTTAGGTAGCGATCGCGCATCAGCATGGGACTTGGGTGCAACAGTAAACGTAGCTGGCTTCGGTTTAACTGGTTATTACGGTCAAGGTAAAGGTACTGGTACAACAGTATTGTTACGCGATGGTTTTGATGCAGCAGGTAACAACCGTGATTCAGATGACTGGTACGTTCAAGGTACTTACACTATTCCAGGTGCAGGTACTAAATTGGGCCTAAGCTACGGTGAATCTACATTAGACGGTAACAGTATCGATGGTTTCGATGAATACCAAAACCGTATGTGGACAGTTGGTGCTTACCACCCATTGACCAAGCATTTGAACTTGGTTGCTGAGTACTCAGACGTTAAATCTGAAGTTAAAGTACCAGGTCCTGGTGATCTTGATGGTAAATCAAAAACTATCTCTTTGGGCGCGATCTTATTCTTCTAGGATAAGGCAGGGCTTACCCTGCAGTGCTTAAAGTAATAGCTAAAAAACGGCAACTTAGGTTGCCGTTTTTTTATTGATAAATGATAATGCAACACATATATTCCGTTAACTTATGCGCAATAAAATCAGCAAATGACTAAGAATATCTTTATCCAGCACAGTTTAGTAAATCCTGCCGACAGACAGCAGCAGGCAGGCCATAAATCTGTGATTCTGTGGTTTACGGGGTTATCCGGCGCAGGAAAATCAACACTTGCACATGCGGTGGAGAAAGCCTTATTTGACAGGGGTTGCCGGACATTCGTGGTTGATGGCGATAATGTCAGGCATGGACTGTGTGGCGATTTGGGCTTTTCAGACCAAGATAGGCAAGAAAATATCCGTCGTATCGGTGAGATGAGCAAGTTATTCTTACAGGCAGGGGTGATTACATTGACTGCTTTTATCTCGCCCTTTCAGGCTGACCGAAATCGTGTGCGTGATTTGGTAAAGAAAGAAGGATTTATAGAGATTTATTGCAAAGCAGATTTGAGTATATGTGAGCAGCGCGATGTAAAAGGCTTATACGCTAAAGCCAGACGCGGCGAGATTGCAGACTTTACCGGCATTTCATCACCTTACGAGCCGCCGTTAAATCCTGAGTTAATAGTAGACACAGGGATTGAACCATTAGAGCGTTGTGTTGAGAAAATAATCAGCTATCTTAGAACTGCTGGTGTGATAAATCGCTAACGGGTCATTAAAATATTTACTAAATTAAAGTTTAAATCAAATTCACTTAATTAAGTGCGTTAATCAGTGGCTGTATAAATGCTTCATAACTCTTCCAGCGCTGTACAGAAGTTTTATAGATCGGTTGCCTGACTTGCCAGTGCGAAGCGGTTTTTACGGAACGTTCAAGCTTATGTGGCGCCAGGCACGCATCGTCCCACTCAAGACCTATGTAATCGATGAGTTTTCTAGACCAGAACTCCGGATCAGCAATCGTATCAGCGTAATTAATATCCAGTATGCGGCCCGGAAGCACTTTGTGCCAGTGCTCCATTATGCGCAGGTATTGCTTGTAGTATGTACCTAAATTGGTTAGATCGAATGCATAGGGATGTGCATCATTAAAAGCTTGAAAGTAAATGGACAAACAAGTATCAATCGGGTCACGTTTGGTATGGATAATCTTGGCATTCGGGTATAACAATGCAATAAGGCCCACATTTAAAAAGTTATGCGGCATTTTATCGGTGATGTGCTTTGGCATGGATTTGGCGCCAGAAATCTTTGCCAAGGTTTGTTCGTAATTTGCCGCGATATCTTTGGCATGAGATGCCTGGATATCAGCCATGCAGTCAGGGTAATCTGCTTGTGAATGCAATGTATAACGCAATCCTTGTATCGTATTAGGCCAGAATGTCGCTTCACCAGCAGCCAAAACATCAGGGTGACTTGAAATGATTTGTTCAGTTAAGGTGGTGGCAGACCTTGGCATCCCGACGATTAAAACTGGAAAATCACTCTCTACACCAACGTGCTGATGTCGTGCAAAAAAATCTACATTAAATACTTTGATCAGATTATCAAATTTGGCTTTATCTATATCTATATCATAATTAAGGTGTTGGTTTCGTAGCGTATTAGCGATTTCATAATGCTTGAATGCTTGCTGGTAGCTATTCTGATCATCAAAAATCTTGCCAAGTGCAAAATGAATATCAGTTTTATATCCTTCCAGTAAATCTTGTTGATCTGCGAATTGCAATAGCTGGCCTGCTAGGCCGTCATCGGATTTGTTCTTCCTAACTTTGGATTTTAAAATATAGCCTATAGGCTGGCTGGCATCAATACTGATAATTTGGTCACAGATGTTTGTTGCTGATTCCAGTTTCCCAGTTTCCAGATAGGTTTTTTCTAAGCCAACCAGCGATGATATGCGATTCGGTTCTTTTGCCAATGCGGCATTAAAATTGTCGATGGCTTTTTCCGTATCTGCCATGCCCAGATAGGTATTGCCTATGTCATCTAGAATGTCCAATTGTTCTGGCGCGAGCATGTGTGCATGGCTATAGCATTCAAGCGCTTCAACAAAATAACGATTTTTGGTCAACAGGTCACCGTAAGCAATAAAAGCATCCAAGAAATTCGTGAATTTGCTACAGGTGTGGTGATATTGAATATCCGCTTCGTGATAAAGCTCTGCACTTTCCAATGCTTTGGCCAGACTAAGGTTAAACTCCATATTGTCTGGAGCCAGTTCAACCGCTTTATTCAGGCACTCAAGCGCGCGCGAATGCTCCTTCATTTCAGCATAGGTAATGCCCAAGCCGTGTAAAACTTTAGCATTTGATTTGTCCAGGTTGAGCGCCTTATTAAAATAATCGACAGCTAAATCGAAATTTTTGAGCTTGCGTTGAACCAGGCCGCACTGAGTATATGAGTCAACAAAATTAGGGTTAAGTTTAATCGCTGTCTGGTAATGGTTAGCAGCTTCATCATATTGATGATTTTCTGATAAGTTATTTGCCAGGTTATGATGGACATTAGCGTCATTTGCATTTATTTTTAGAAGCTCTTCTAATTGCGTAATCGCCTTAGTGTGCTGCTTGCTAACAGTATAGACAAAAGCTAGGGCGTTTTTAGCATCAATAATTTCGGGGGCAATTTTAAGGATATCCAAGTAGTGCCTTTCCGCTCGGTTGAAGTTGCCAATCTGAATCGCTTTTTGGCCTTGCTGAAAGTTTTCGGAGATGAATTTTATTTGTTGTGGTGTGTATTGCTTCATGATTCTATTCAAAAAGTTGTATATATAAGTAATTTTACCTTGAAACTAAACTATTTCATGAATGCGAATCACCAAAATGGTCTTGGATAATCATTTTCTTATTATGAATCTAATAATGTGATAAGTCTTAGCAGCCTATAATTTGAATTAGTGCCTAGATCTTAATTGATTTGGTGCGGTGTAACGGGAAAATATCATAACTTTTGGCATCGATTTTATTAATAAAAAATACTTGTGCCATTCTGCTGTTTTGTAATGTGTCGCCAAAAAACTCATTGGCGGCGTGATAAGTTTGCGCGTTAAATAAAATAAGGGTGTTGTAAACGTTATTTACTCTTACTGTTTCATCAAACATGTTATGAAATTCGGTTGATACGGGTTGATTGGTTCTGAAGTTAACTTCAGATTGCTTCAAAGCTGCTTGATATTTGACTTCATCAAACAGTGCGTTGGGTTTGAATAAAGAAGTGCCCGTATTTAACGGAGCATTGGGTGTTAAATACAAAACGCCGGCAAAAATCGTATTGGTATCCTGGTGGAGTACTCCGCGCTCAAATTTACCTTCTACTACCTGAAAGCTAGTTGTGATAGCCCAGCGCATATGGTCATGTCGCGTGTTATGAAATACTGACACCAACTTTTTGCAGACTTTCTCATACAAAGTCTTATCAAGTTCGAATAGATCTTTTGTTCTACAGCCCGGGTAAACGTAGTCGATATTTTTTAACTCGTGGCAGTAGGTGAATTTTTGTTTTAAAGCGAAGTTTCTAATCTCGTCTGGATTCTCGTAAAAATTCTCAATAATCGTTACGGTAGGGTATAGGTTCATGCCTTGGCTTCTCTGTCTGTAATCTCTGTGAAATGCAGTTTATATTTTTTAGCTAGCAATTCTGATACATATTTAACAGGGCGTCTAGTCAGGGCGGTTATTCGTTAATCCCTAGTTCCTGAATTTTGCGCGTCAAGGTATTGCGCCCCATGCCGAGCTGGTTGGCGGCTTCGATACGGCGGCCGTCAGTATGCTGCAGGGCTTTCACAATCATCACGCGTTCAAAGTCTTTGGTACGCGCTTCCAGCACGTTTTGCTCGCCACGGTTTAACGCATTCGCTACTTCAGCGGCCAGCGCCTCCTGCCAGGAGTTGGCAGAGGTTGATTTGGCGGTGTCTTCTTTGAGCTCGGGCGGCAAATCAGCCACATCTACATTCTGCCCCGGCGCCATTACCGTGAGCCAGTGGCATACGTTTTCCAGCTGGCGTACATTGCCGCTCCAGTTGACAGCGGTTAAATAGCGCAAAGCCGCTGTCGAGAGTTGTTTTGGCTCTACGCCTAATTGCAACGCGCTTTGCGCGAGAAAATGCTTGGTGAGCAATGGAATGTCTTCGCGGCGCTCACGCAGGGGCGGCAAGCGCAGCCTGATCACGTTCAACCTGTGAAATAGATCTTCACGGAACAGCCCCAGTTTTACGCGTTCTTCCAGATCCTGGTGGGTAGCGGCAATCACGCGCACGTTCACTTTAAGCGGTTGATGACCGCCGACACGGTAAAACTGGCCATCGCTCAATACCCGCAATAAGCGTGTTTGCAAGTCGGCAGGCATATCGCCAATCTCGTCAAGGAACAAAGTACCATTGTCAGCCTGTTCGAAGCGACCGCGCCGTGCCGCCGCCGCGCCGGTAAACGCGCCGCGTTCATGGCCAAATAATTCAGATTCTAATAAATCTTTAGGGATAGCCGCTGTATTGATGGCAATAAAAGGCTTGTCTGCGCGCGGGCTGTGTTTATGCAGCGCGCTGGCGACCAGCTCCTTGCCGCTGCCTGATTCGCCGTTAATCAGTACGGTGGCGTGCGAACGGCTCAGGCGGCCAATGGCGCGGAAAACCTCCTGCATGGCAGGCGCCTGGCCGATAATCTCCGGTGATTCTTCCAAAGTCACGTTTTCTACCGCCTGGCGCATGCTTTCTTCTACCGCGCGTTTAATCACGTCGATGGCCTGGTCAACATCGAAAGGCTTAGCCAGGTATTCAAAAGCACCACCCTGAAAAGCGGCCACTGCGCTTTCCAGGTCGGAATAGGCGGTCATGATGATGACGGGAATATCAGGGTATCTTTGTTTGACTTCAGCCAGGAAATCAAGCCCGGAGCCATTCGGCATGCGGATGTCGCTGACTACCACCTGCGGTTGCTCATGGTTTAAGGCATTTAGCGCCTCTGCCACCGAGGAAAAGGTTTTGAACTCCATATCGGTACGCGCCAGTGCTTTTTCGAACACCCAGCGAATCGATTTGTCGTCGTCTAAAATCCAGATTGGTTTCATATGGTTCTCGTTAATATATCTAATTTCATGTTATTGCAGACATAATCCGCAATTTTGTATCGCTGTTATTCCGTGCTTGATTCGAAATCTGTAGAGATGCAGAATCAAGTTCAGCATGACAGTTGAGATTGTCACTGCGCAATATGGGCATGCTTAATCGCAGTGGTTTCAACCGGCAGCAATATGGTAAAACACGTGTTGCCGGGCTGGCTTTCGCAATCGATCATGCCATGGTGCTGCGTAATAAAAGTTTGCGCCAGAGCAAGTCCAAGGCCAGATCCACCTTCGCGCCCCGACACCAGCGGATAAAAAATCCTGTCGCGAATATCTGCCGGAATGCCCGGCCCGTTGTCGATAATCTGCAGCTTGATGGCGACACGGTAGCGCTTTTTTGAAAGCGTTACCTGACGCTCCGCCCGCGTGCGCAGCGTGACCTGGGCATTTGGCGTGCCGCTTGCCTGCATGGCTTGTACGGCATTGCGTGCGATATTCAGTACGGTTTGAATGAGCTTTTCACGGTCGCCGATCAAATCTGGCAGGCTGGTGTCATAATCGCGGCGGACGATGATGTTGTTGGGCGATTCGGCCAATAACAGGCTGCGCACGCGCTCCAGCACCTCATGGATATTGGTAGGCTCATACTTTGGTACACGGTGTGGCACCAGCAGCCGGTCCATGAGGCTCTGCAGCCTGTCCGCCTCTTTGATGATCACTTGCGTATATTCGCGTAAATTGGGTTGCGGCAGCTCGTGCTCCAGTAATTGCGCTGCGCCACGCAGACCGCCCAACGGGTTGCGGATCTCGTGTGCCAGATTACGCAGCAGCTCGGAGTTGGCTTGCTGCTGAATCAGCATGCGTTCTTCGCGCGCAATGCGAAGCTGCTGATCCATCTGCTGGAACTCAAGCAGCAAAGCAGCCTTGCCAATATCGACAGGCGTAACGGTACAAGTGACCGCAAACGATTGCTGGCGCACGGTGCTGAGTGCAAATTCGTGTTCGCGATACGGGCTGTTATTTTTAACTGCATTATCAATGGCGATTTGCAGAATCTCGCAATTCAGGAACACTTCGGAAATATGGCTGCCATGAATCTGCGTGGCGCTTAGCGCAAATAAAATCTCCGTGCTGGGGTTGGCATAGACAACGCGATGCGACTGGTCGAGCAGCATCACTGCAGTGGCGAGGTGCTCTAAACCGGCAAAACCAGAAGGGATATTTTGTAACATAGCTTAAGCTTAAGATCGCATAGAGATTGTATAGCAATTGATTCGTTGCTTGTGTTTGTACTTAAAGCTTAAGCAAAAGATAAGCCAGCTTTTAAGGCTGGCCATGTGGGATTTAATCTGTGTTTCCCTAGATTAATTGAGGGCGTTGATTTCTTTGGTAAGTAAATCAATATTGCGCTGGTGAGCGTCCACTTCGTCTTGTAATGCTTTCATTTTCTCTTCGAATTTAGCAACATTGCGGAAGGTTTTTGAGGTGCCGTCTTTATTTTTCTGTTGATAAACTTCTGGCTTTTGTGCGCCTTCATCATAAGCCTTTTTAGCTTCTTCAAGGGCTTTTTTCTCGCTCTCTAATTCTGCCTGCAAGATCTCTTTGCGCTTGCCGTCACGCTGATTCTGCGTGCCTGCATCTACCTTGGGAAAGCTTGCCGGGCTTTGCGTTTTCGCCTGTGGCACGTGTTTTTTCTCGCCGCTGGAGTCTGTGCCGAAGCTGGTATCAGCCGGCTCCAGATCAAGTTTTTTTGCGCCTTTGATCTTGACGTTAGAATACGTGACGCGTCCCTCGGCATCCACATGTTTATAGATTTCCGCATGCGTCAAAAATGGCAGCATCAGAAGGGGTAATAAAATGCTCAAAAAAGTAATTTGTTTAGTCATACCAATAGTTTAGATGAGAGTCTTATAGTTAGCAACGAAGTATTGGCTATTGTCGTTGACTGTGACAGTGTGAAATAAAATAAGTGCAATTCTTGCAACAGCTTAAAAATAAAAAAGGGCAGCCTAAGCCGCCCTTTTTTGGTGCATAAATTTTGCTTAGCAGGAGTAATACATGCCAAATTCAACAGGATGCGGTGTGATGCGCATTTTGTTGACTTCTTCCATTTTCAGGTCGATGTAAGCATCAATCCAGTCATCGGTAAATACACCGCCGCGTGTGAGGAACTCGCGGTCATTATTCAAAGCCTCAAGCGCTTGTTCTAATGAAGAGCATACGGTTGGGATTTGTGCGTCTTCTTCCGGTGGCAGATGGTACAAGTCTTTTGTCGCTGGCTCGCCTGGGTGAATCTTGTTTTGTACGCCGTCCAAACCGGCCATCAATAATGCAGAGAAAGCCAGATATGGGTTGGCGATCGGGTCTGGGAAGCGCGCTTCGATACGGCGTGCTTTGTCTCCATGCACAAATGGAACGCGGATTGAAGCAGAACGGTTTTTAGCTGAGTAAGCTAATTTCACAGGTGCTTCAAAGTGCGGTACCAGACGTTTGTATGAGTTAGTGCCTGGGTTGGTGATCGCGTTCAAAGCACGGGCATGTTTGATGATGCCGCCGATATAGTACAGTGCGAATTCGCTTAAGCCTGCATAGCCATTGCCTGCGAACAGGTTTTTACCGTCTTTCCACACAGATTGGTGCACGTGCATGCCGCTGCCGTTATCGCCTGCAAATGGTTTAGGCATAAATGTGGCTGTTTTGCCGTAGGCGTGTGCTGTGTTCAGGATGACGTATTTTTGAATTTGCAGCCAGTCTGCACGTTGTGTCAGTGTGCTGAATTTAGTACCGATTTCACACTGGCCAGCCGTTGCCACTTCGTGGTGATGCACTTCTACCGGCACGCCCATGGCTTCCAGCGTCATGCACATCGCAGAGCGGATGTCTTGCAATGAATCGACGGGAGGCACCGGGAAATAGCCGCCTTTGATGCCTGGACGGTGACCAGTATTGCCGCCTTCAAATTTTTCTCCTGTTGACCAGGCCGCTTCTTCTGAGTTGATCTGCACGCTGCAGCCGCCCATACCAACATTCCATTGAATGCTGTCGAAAATAAAGAATTCCGGTTCAGGACCGAAGTAAGCGGTGTCGCCCAAGCCGGTTGATTTCAGATAAGCTTCAGCACGTTTTGCCAGGCTGCGCGGGTCACGCTCGTAGCCTTTGCCATCGGTCGGGTCTACCACGTCGCAAGTCAGGATAAGGGTTGGTTCATCCATGAATGGGTCGATATTGGCGGTAGATGGGTCCGGCATCAACTGCATGTCTGATGCTTGAATGCCTTTCCAGCCGGCGATTGAAGAGCCGTCAAATGCGTGGCCTTCGGTAAATTTATCTTCATTGAAGTGTGATACAGGCACGGTCACGTGCTGCTCTTTACCGCGCGTATCGGTGAAACGAAAATCAACGAACTTGATGTCGTTATCAATCACCAGTTTCATTACATTTGCAACAGACATTAATATCTCCTAGTCTAGATTTTGGACAAAAACAATTTAATTGAATAAATTATCAACACGTAATATTAGCAGGAACCATGCCAGCGAAAAATAGCAAAAATCGTTTTTTAGTCATTCACTTAGCAAAAGTATGAAAATCATGAGGCACAATATTAGTGCTAACGGCTAAAAATTGCACCAAAATAGTGCATCTCAAATTTATGCATTAATATGCTAATTGTTTCGAGTTATACTTCTTGCAATGAAATAATCTGTACAGCCAAAAAAAGGATTCCATATGACGAATATCACTCAGATTTTACAGAGCGCGCAGCAAAGAGCTGCGCAGGATCGGTTACCTTACTCCGGGGCGCTTACGCCGCTTGAGGCATACGAAGTGCTGCAAAAAACACCGCATGCAAAATTGGTAGATGTGCGCACAACTGCTGAATTGGAATTGGTTGGTAAAATCCCGGGAGCAACGCACATAGAGTGGGCGTTTTATCCCGGCATGGTGGCTAACCCCGATTTTGCAGCGCACCTGGAGATGCAGGTTGATAAGGAGGCGCTGGTTATTTTTATATGCCGGACCGGCGGGCGCTCGCATAACGCTGCTGCAACAGCCGCTAAGCTGGGCTTTACCGAAGCATACAATATGCTTGAAGGCTTTGAGGGCGATGTTAATGAGAAAAAGCAACGTACCCTCATCAATGGCTGGAAAAAAGCCGGCTTGCCCTGGACAAACTGAATAATGACGGATAAGTATGCTGTCATCGGCAACCCGATTGCGCATAGTAAATCACCTTTAATCCACGCAGCGTTTGCCAAGCAAACCGGGCAGGATATTAGCTACGAGGCTATGTTGGCGCCGCTCGATGGTTTTACAGCAAAGGTGCTTGAGCTGATTGCGCAGGGTTACAAAGGTGCCAATGTGACCGTGCCATTTAAGTTTGAGGCATACAATTTATGTGATGTTTTGACTGAGCGCGCTCAACATGCAGGGGCAGTCAATACGTTGATTTTTACCATCAACCATATCAAAGGTGACAATACTGATGGCGCGGGTTTGATTAGAGATATTGCAAGTAATTTCGGCATCGCCCTGCAAGACGCGCGAATATTGATACTTGGTGCTGGCGGCGCGGCTCAGGGTGTTTTTCAGCCAATATTGGCACAACAGCCAGCCGCGCTGGTGGTGGCAAACCGTACGCTGGATAAAGCACAAAAGATGGCGAATCAGTCTGCTAATAAAATCGCTGCATGCACGTTTGAAGGCTTGAAAAATCAGTCGTTCGACATCATTATCAATGCAACATCAACAGGATTGACCGATACCGCCTTGCCAATACCCGACACGATATTTACTAAAAACTGCTTGGCTTATGACATGATGTATGGCCGCGAAACGCCGTTTATTGTGCAGGCCAGGGCGGCGGGCGCGCAAGTGGCGGATGGCTTTGGCATGCTGGTAGAGCAAGCCGCCGAAGCATTTTACTTGTGGCGCGGCGTGCGGCCGCAAACCGCGCCGGTTATTGCTCAATTACGCAAAGCATGATTCGCTGGCTATTTAACACCAGGCCAAACGCGCGCCCAATGGGCTTGGGCGGTATATTCAAGCGCGCTTTCGTACTGTTTTTTGCTTTTGTGCTGTTGTATCAACTTTGGATTTTTCTACACATTTGCTGGTGGATCAAATTCAACCCGTCTTCCAGCGCCTTTATGGAAGACCGTCTGGAAACTATTCAGGAAACCAGGCCTGATGCCGAGCTGAAGCATAAATGGGTGGACTACGCAAAAATCTCTAATCATCTGAAGCGCGCGGTGATTGCCAGCGAAGATTCCAAATTTAGTCAGCATGACGGCTTTGACTGGGAAGGCATCGAAAAAGCCTACGAAAAAAACCTGAAAAAAGGCAAAATCGTGGCAGGCGGCTCCACCATCAGTCAGCAGCTGGCCAAGAACCTGTTTCTATCCAGCAGGCGCACGCCCTGGCGCAAGGCCGAAGAGGCGGTTATCACCGTGATGCTGGAAAAAATGCTCACCAAGCGCCGCATTTTAGAAATTTATTTGAACGTGATTGAATGGGGCAATGGCATATTCGGTGCAGAGGCGGCAGCGCGGCATTATTTTAAAACCAGTGCCGGAGGCTTGGGTAAAACGCAAGCTGCAAAGCTGGCAGCGATGATTCCCAACCCGCGCTTTTATGATAAACACCGCAGCACGCGCTATTTGAGCCGCCGCACAGCGACGATTCAAGCCAGAATGCGCTTTGCAGAGATTCCTTAAATATTCTCACATGAGGTTCCGCTGATGGAATGGTTGTGGGTAGTCGCAATAGTGCTGGTCATGATTGGTATTCTTGGCATGCTGCTGCCCATGCTGCCCGGCGTGCCACTTGTGTTTGCAGGGTTGTTACTAGCCGCCTGGCTGGATGGGTTTGCCAAAGTCAGCATTTTGACGGTGTGTGTTATTGGCGTGCTTGCAGTTTTGGCTTGGGTGGTAGATATCGCTGCTTCGGTGGTGACTGCAAAAAAAGCCGGTGCCAGTAACTATGCGTTATGGGGCGCAGGTGTTGGCGCATTGGTTGGTATTCTGGGCGGTATTCCTGGTTTGATTATCGGGCCTGCGATAGGTGCGATTATTGGTGAGCTCATCGCGCATAAAGACTCAAGCCGCGCAACTACAGTAGGTTTGGCTGCCGGTTTGGGTTTTGTTCTGGCTTTGGTTGTGAAAATCGTACTCACCATCACGATGCTGGCGATTTTTGCCTATGCTTACTATGCCTAGTGCGTAGCATATAGATACTCTGCAGGCCAATATCCATGGGCCTTCCAGAGCATCACTTTAAAAGCGGTTTCAAGTATTTTCCGGTATAACTTGCTTTGTTCTCTGCTACTTGTTCCGGCGTGCCTTCCGCAATCACCATGCCGCCGCCATCGCCGCCTTCCGGGCCCATGTCAATCAGCCAATCCGCCGTTTTGATCACATCCAGATTATGCTCGATAATGACAATGGTATTGCCTGCATCACGCAGACGGTGAATGACGTCCAATAACAGCTGTATGTCTGCAAAATGCAGGCCAGTCGTTGGCTCGTCCAATATGTATAGCGTCCTGCCTGTATCGCGCTTGCTCAGTTCTAAAGAGAGCTTAACGCGCTGCGCTTCGCCGCCGCTTAATGTGGTTGCGCTTTGCCCAAGTGTAATATAGCCCAGGCCTACATCCAGCAAGGTTTGCAGCTTGCGTGCCACGACGGGAATCGCTTTAAAGAAATCATGCGCTTGTTCCACAGTCATTTCTAATACTTCATGAATATTTTTGCCTTTGTAATGGATTTCTAAAGTCTCGCGGTTATAACGGTGGCCTTTGCAAACATCGCATGGCACATACACATCCGGCAAAAAGTGCATTTCTACGCGAATCACGCCGTCACCCTGGCAGGCCTCGCAGCGGCCGCCTTTGACGTTGAACGAGTATCTGCCAGGCCCATATCCTCGCGCGCGGCTTTCCGGCACGCCGGCAAATAAATCGCGAATCGGCGTGAACAGGCCAGTGTAGGTCGCCGGGTTGGAGCGCGGCGTGCGGCCAATCGGGCTTTGGTCGACATCGACCACTTTGTCAAAAAATGCCAGGCCATCTACCTCGCCAAACGGCGCGGGCTCCGTATTGCTGCCATATAAATGCTGCGCGACTACTCTATACAGCGTGTCGTTAATCAGGGTGGATTTGCCGCTGCCAGAAACACCGGTGACGCAGGTCAGCAGGCCGACCGGGATTTCGACCGAAACATTGCGCAAATTATTGCCGGTTGCGTTGCTGAGTTTTAGCCAGCGTGCCGGGTCGGCTGTGGTGCGTATTTTTTTGTATTCGATTTTCTTTTTACCGCTTAAATATTGGCCGGTAAGCGATTGGATGTTGGCCTGAACTTCTGCCGGCGTGCCTTCGGCTACAATTTGCCCACCATGCTCGCCCGCGCCAGGGCCAATATCTACGACGTAATCTGCAGCCAGAATCGCATCGTGGTCGTGCTCCACCACAATCACCGTGTTGCCAATGTCACGTAAGCGTTTCAGCGTTTCCAGAAGCCGGTCGTTGTCGCGCTGATGCAGGCCGATCGAGGGTTCATCCAGCACATACATCACGCCGGTTAAGCCGCTGCCGATTTGCGAGGCCAGACGGATACGCTGCGCTTCGCCGCCCGATAAAGTCTCGGCCGAGCGCGAAAGCGATAAATACTCCAGCCCGACGTTGGTTAGAAATCTCAGACGGCTTTGAATCTCTTTTACGATCTTATCGGCAATGGCAAGCTTTGCGCCTTGCAATTCAAGTGCTTCAAAGAAAGTGAGCGCTTGCTTTAACGGCACCTCGCAAATCTGGTGAATGTTTTTATTGCCCACTTTGACGTGGCGCGCCTCTATCCGCAAGCGTGTGCCCGTGCAATCCGGGCAGGGCGCGCTATTGATGTATTTAGAGAGTTCATCGCGCACCGCAAGAGAGTCGCTTTCACGGTAGCGGCGTTGCAGGTTGTTTAGAATGCCTTCGAAATTATGCGTTTTGCCAAAAAAAGTACCACGCTCGTTTAAGTATTTAAATGCGATCTGTTCGCGGCCGGAGCCATTTAGCAACACGTCCTGGATATGTTCTGGCAGGTTTTCAAAGGGGGTTTCAGTATCGAAGCCGTAGTGTGCCGCCAAACTTAGTAGCATCTGGAAATAAAACTGATTGCGCTTATCCCAGCCTTTGATTGCGCCGCTTGCCAGTGATAAATGCGGAAAAGCTACCACGCGCTTCGGATCGAAAAAGTTGACATTACCCAAGCCGTCACACTTTGGGCATGCGCCCATCGGGTTGTTAAATGAGAACAGGCGCGGCTCCAGTTCTGCAAGTGAGTAATCACACACCGGGCACGAAAATTTGGCCGAAAACAGATGCTCCTTTTCGGTGTCCATCTCCAGCGCAATGGCTTTGCCATCGGCCAGGCGCAATGCAGTTTCGAAGGATTCTGCAATACGCTGCTTCATGTCTTCTTTAACTTTCAGGCGGTCTACCACAACATCTACGCTGTGTTTGGTGGTTTTGGCGAGCTGCGGTAACGCATCAATTTCATAAATCTTGCCGTCGACACGCAGGCGCACGAAGCCTTGCGCCTTTAAGTCCTCAAACAAATCAAGCTGTTCACCTTTGCGGTTAGCCACTACCGGCGCAAGTATCATCAGCTTGGTGTCTTCCGGCAGTTTGAGTATCGCATCCACCATTTGCGAAACGGTTTGCGCTTCCAGTTTGATGCCATGCTCCGGGCATTCCGGGTCGCCGGCGCGTGCGTACAAAAGCCGCAGGTAATCATGGATTTCGGTGACCGTGCCAACAGTGGAGCGCGGATTATGCGAGGTGGATTTTTGCTCGATTGAAATGGCGGGAGACAGCCCTTCAATCAAATCGACATCGGGCTTGTCCATACGAGCCAAAAACTGACGTGCATAAGCCGAGAGGCTTTCTACATAACGGCGCTGGCCTTCTGCATAGAGCGTATCAAAAGCCAGTGACGATTTTCCAGAGCCTGAGAGCCCGGTCACAACTATCATTTTGTTGCGCGGCAAATCGAGTGAAATATTTTTAAGATTGTGGGTACGGGCACCACGTATGCGTATAAAATCCATGAGGCTTTTTTCTAAATTTTGGGCAACCTGTTAATATACCGCCTTTAGCAAAATAATTTCAAATATTTAATGAGTTCAATCGAAAAAATGCCCCAAAGCGAGCTTAGAGCCAGCGTCAGCCTGGCTTCTATCTACGGCTTGCGCATGCTGGGCATGTTCTTGATCTTGCCCATTTTCGCTATCTACGCGACGCATTATCAAGGCGGTGACAACAGTATTCTGGTGGGCGCGGCGTTGGGCGCATACGGGCTGACGCAGGCTTTGTTTCAATTGCCTTTTGGCATGGCTTCGGATAAATTTGGGCGTAAGAATGTGATTTATATCGGGCTGGCGATGCTGATTATCGGCAGTATTGTCGCAGCCTTGGCAACGGATATCACTACGGTAATTATAGGACGTGCCATGCAGGGCGCGGGGGCGGTTTCAGCGGCTGTGACCGCGTTATTGGCGGATTTGACGCGTGAAGAAAACCGCACCAAAGCCATGGCGATGATAGGCGCAACAATTGGAGTGACTTTTGCGATTTCACTGGTGCTGGGCCCGGCTCTGGCCCATTGGACAGGCATCGCGGGCATTTTCTGGCTCACAGCGGTGCTTGCTGTTCTGGCGATACTGGTGATCAGATTCATTGTACCCAACCCGATTGCCAGCCACTTTCATTCCGACGCCAGTGCTGCGCCTGCCAAATTAAAAGACGTGCTGAAAAATGCACAGTTATTGCGCTTGAATTTTGGTATTTTTGCGCTGCACGCCGCACAGATGGCGATGTTTATTGTGGTGCCTTTTGCGATTCAAAACACCAGCAGTTTAGATGTGAATCATCACTGGCAAGTGTATTTGCCCATTTTATTAGGCTCGTTTATTCTGATGATTCCTGCGATTATTGTGGGGGAAAAACGCGGTTTGTTGAAGCCGGTTTTTATTGGCGCGGTGGCGTTGATGCTGATTGCACAGCTGTGTTTTGCAGGTTTGATCGCCAGTTTCTGGGGTATTGTGTTCTCATTGTTCGCCTATTTTGTGGCATTTAACATATTAGAGGCCAGCCTGCCCTCGCTCATTTCTAAACTGGCTCCGGCAGCAGCTAAAGGCACTGCAATGGGTGTTTACAATACCTCGCAATCGCTAGGGGTGGCTGCGGGAGGCCTGGCGGGAGGCTATTTGGCGCATCATTACAGTTATTCAATCGTCTTTATGTTTTGTGCAGTGCTAATGAGTGTTTGGTTATTGCTCAGTTTTAGTATGAAAACTCCCCCGGCCGTTCGTACAAAGATGTATCATTTAGGAGAAATAAGTGAAGCGCAAGCGAGAGCGCTGAGTAAAGCAATATCCGCGTTGCCTTATGTGCATGAGGCGGTGGCGATTGCCGCTGAAGGCATGCTGATTGTAAAAATAAAAAATCAGTATGCGAAAAGTAAACGGGAAATAGCAGACGATCAGGAAATATTAGCAATTATTGGGAGTACATAAATGGCATCGGTAAACAAAGTAATTTTAGTGGGAAATTTGGGACGCGACCCGGAAGTGCGCTACATGCCCAATGGCGAAGCGGTGTGCAATTTCAGTATTGCCACGACTGAAAACTGGAAAGACAAATCGGGCGTGAAGCAGGAAAAAACCGAGTGGCACAATATCGTGATGTACCGCAAATTGGCCGAGATTGCGGGCGAGTACCTTAAAAAGGGCCGCCCGGTGTATGTGGAAGGCCGCTTGCAAACGCGCAAATGGGAAAAGGACGGTGTGACACGTTACACCACCGAGATTGTTGCTGACAATATGCAGATGCTGGGTTCGCGCGAAGGCGGCGGTTCCAACGCCAGTTATGACGGAAACATGAACCAAGGCATGGACCAGGGCGGTGCGCCTGAGGACTTTAATCAGGCGCCACCACGCCAATCTGCGCCGCAGCAAGCGCCGGCTAAGACGGGCGGTGGATTTGATGACTTTGAAGACGACATTCCTTTTTAAAAGTCACCTGCGACAGAAAGCGTAAAGTATTAAAATCTAAGCCCCTGTTTCAGGGGCTTTTTCATTGCTAATAAATTGTTTGATTGGCGATAGAGTAAGCCGGAGCGCTAAGTGAGTTCGCGCCGAATAGCATCGAAAATTTGGATTGGATTCAGGTATAATAAGCGGTTATCTAACTGATATAGCGGTGATTTATGCCAATTTACGATTACGAATGTACAAGTTGCGGCCATAAGGCCGAGGTGATGCGCAAAATTAGCGAGCCCAATGTGACAGCCTGCCCTGCATGTGGCAAGGAAACGTTTGCCAAGCAAGTATCCGCGCCCAGTTTTCAGCTCACGGGCAGCGGTTGGTATGCAACGGATTTCAAGGGTGGCCAAAAGCCTGAGGCCAAATCTGCGGAAGCTGGTACCACTGAAGCGAAGCCCGCGGCCTGCAACCCAGGCTGTGCCTGCCATTAACAGCCTGTATTAACTAACTGAATTAAAATGAAAAAATATTTTATTACCGGCCTGCTGGTCTTGGTCCCTTTGTTTATCACCATCTGGGTCATCAGCACGCTTATCCAGACCATGGACCAAAGCCTGCTGTTGTTACCTGAAGCCTGGCAGCCCAAAAAGGTGTTTGGTTTTCACGTGCCCGGCCTGGGCGCGCTGCTTACTTTATTGATTATTTTCGTCACGGGGCTGATTGCGGCCAATATCTTTGGCCAGCAGCTTATTGTCCTGTGGGAGAAGTTGCTGTCGCGCGTCCCGGTGGTTAAATCTATTTATTCCAGCGTCAAGCAGGTTTCGGATACACTATTTTCAGATTCCGGCAATGCGTTCAGAAAGGCGCTGCTGGTGCAGTATCCACGCGAAGGCAGCTGGACCATTGCTTTCTTAACCGGTACGCCGGGCGGCGATATAAAAAATCACTTATTTGGCGATTATGTCAGTATTTATGTGCCGACGACACCCAACCCTACTTCGGGCTTTTTCTTAATGATGGCGAGAGAAGATGTTGTCGAGTTGGATATGAGCGTGGACGAGGCTCTGAAATACATCATCAGCATGGGCACGGTCACCCCAAAAGAACATTTCACACAACAACTTCGTTTTCAACAAACAACACAACAACTATAGATTGCTTTTTTATTATGATGCGTACACATTACTGCGGTCATCTAAACCGCTCCCACATTGGCCAAACAGTGACTTTATGCGGTTGGGCACATCGCCGCCGCGATCATGGAGGCGTGATTTTCATCGATTTGCGCGACCGTGAAGGCATGGCGCAGATCGTGATTGACCCGGATACGCCGGAAGCGTTTAAAAATGCCGAAACCGTGCGCAACGAGTTTGTGCTTAAAGTGGTGTGCAAAGTACGTGCGCGGCCTGAAGGCACAGTCAATGCGAATATTCCTACGGGTGAAGTGGAAATGCTGGCGAGTGAGATTGAGATTCTCAATCCGTCACTTACCCCGCCGTTCATGCTGGATGATGATACCCTCACAGAAACCGTGCGTCTGGAGCACCGCTACATCGATTTGCGCCGCCCTGCGATGCAAAAAAATCTTATGCTGCGTTATCGCGTAGCCAAAACCCTGCGCGATTACCTGGACGAAAACGGTTTTATTGAGGTGGAAACGCCGATGCTCACGCGCAGCACGCCAGAAGGCGCGCGCGATTACCTCGTGCCAAGCCGTGTGCATGCCGGGCAATTCTTTGCGTTGCCGCAATCGCCGCAGTTATTCAAACAATTGCTGATGGTGTCTGGTTTTGACCGCTATTTCCAAATCACCAAATGCTTCCGCGATGAAGATTTGCGTGCAGACCGCCAGCCGGAATTCACGCAAGTGGATATCGAAACATCGTTCATGACTGAGAATGAAATCATGGACATTGTCGAAGAGATGATTCGGCAAATGCTCAAAAAAGTGCAAAACGTCGATTTGCCAGCGGCTTTCCCGCGCATGAGTTTCGCCGAGGCGATGAACAGATACGGTTCTGATAAACCGGATATGCGCGTGACGCTTGAAATTACCGAGCTTTCAGATGTGATGAAAGATGTCGATTTCAAAGTGTTTGCAGGCGCTGCCAATATGGCGGGTGGCCGTGTAGCCGCCCTGCGCGTGCCGAATGGCGCGGCGATTAGTCGCTCCGAGATTGATGCCTACACCGAGTTCGTGAAGATTTACGGTGCTAAGGGCTTGGCATACATCAAGATCAACGACATTACCAAGCTGAATGAAGAAGGCCTGCAAAGCCCGATTGTGAAGAACATTCACACCAAAGCCCTGCAAGCGATTATCGACCGCACTGGCGCGCAGAATGGCGATATCGTGTTCTTTGGTGCAGATAAATTAAAAGTGGTGAACGAAGCTTTAGGCGCGCTACGCCTTAAAGTCGGTCATGATAAAGGCCATGTTGATGGTCGCGCATGGGCGCCATTGTGGGTGGTCGATTTCCCCATGTTTGAGCATGACGAAGAAAATGACCGCTGGGCGGCGCTGCATCATCCGTTCACCGCGCCAAAAGATGGCCACGAAGATTTGCTGGTATCTAATCCGGGCGCGTGCTTATCGAAAGCCTACGACATGGTGCTCAACGGCTGGGAAGTCGGCGGCGGTTCAGTGCGTATCCACAAGCAGGAAGTGCAATCCAAAGTGTTCGATGCGCTTAAAATCAGCAAAGAAGAAGCGCAGGAGAAATTCGGCTTCCTGCTTGATGCGCTTCAATACGGCGCCCCACCGCACGGCGGCCTGGCGTTTGGTTTAGACCGTTTAGTCACGCTGATGGCTGGCGCAGAGTCGATCCGTGACGTGATTGCCTTCCCTAAAACCCAGCGCGCGCAGTGTTTGATGACCAATGCGCCGAATGAAGTGGATGAGAAGCAGTTGCGAGAGTTGCATATACGCGTTCGCTCACAAAATCCAACTGCCTAATATGTCAAATAAACCACTCGCCCCTTCTAGAGCTTTAGCCGCAAAATTACTTTTTGCTACTTTTAACATCCTTAAAGATGCAGGTGGTTCGCTAACGGGCAAAGAGGTAATTACCAAAATTGAGTCATCCGTCGAATTGGGTGAGTGGGATAAGTCTGTATATGAAAAACAGGTAACACGCGCTGGGTATCCATATTACATTTCTTCACTATCGATGCGATAAAAGCTGGTTTTCTAATTAAAGAAAAAGGTACATGGACTCTATCTAACGCTGGCAAAGAAGCAATTAAATTAGGTGAAGTTGGTTTGCTAGAGGCGTGCAGTGAGGGTTATGCTAAATGGAAATTAACTGTTCCAGCAAAACAGCAAACTGAAACTGTAGTTGCAAAAGAGCTTAAAGACGAACCCCCAGAAGAGCTTTTAGAAAGCATCATTTCTGAAATTAACGATAATTTAGCACGTGAAATTTTAGATATTGTCAAAAACTGTTCTCCCGTATTTTTCGAACGCCTTGTCGTGGCATTGCTTGTTAAAATGGGCTATGGCGGTACGTTGGCGGATGCTGCGCGCGTTATTGGGCGCAGTGGTGATGGAGGTATTGACGGTATTATTGATGAAGACCGTTTGGGTTTAGATGCGATTTATATTCAAGCTAAACGCTGGGAAGGCATTGTCGGCCGCCCTGAAATTCAAAAATTTGTGGGTGCTTTGCAAGGGCAAAGAGCGCACAAAGGTGTTTTTATTACTACATCCGATTTCACTAAAGAAGCACAAGAATACGTTAAAAATATTAGCAATAAAGTAGTGCTAATGAATGGTTTTGCATTAGCAAGATTGATGATAGAAAATAATGTAGGTGTTTCAGTAGCTGTGACTTATGAAGTAAAGAAAATTGATTCTGACTATTTTGTGGATGAATAAACGCACTTAGCCAACTTATCCCTACATTCCGCAAACGCTTTAATCGCAGCATCTAAATCTTCAGTCGTATGTGCAGCAGAAATCTGCGTTCTAATTCTGGCCTTGCCTTTTGGCACCACGGGAAAGAAAAAGCCGATGGCATAAACCCCTTTTGTGAGCAGCATTTTGCTCATTTCCTGCGCTAGTACCGCATCGCCCAACATAATCGGGATAATCGGATGGTCGCCTTCTTTTAAATCAAAACCGGCGGCTTGCATGCCCGTTCTGAAGTAACGCGTATTGCTTTCCAGTTTGTCTCTAAGCGTTGTAGATTTGGAAAGCATGTTCAACACGCTTAGCGTAGTAGCACAAATGCTCGGTGCGAGCGAGTTAGAGAATAAATAGGGTCTGGAACGCTGGCGCAATAGATCGATTATTTCTTTGCGACCCGATGTGCAGCCGCCCGATGCGCCGCCCAGCGCTTTACCAAAGGTGGTGGTAATGATGTCTACACGATCCATTACACCGCAGTATTCATGAACACCCTTACCATTTTTACCCATAAAGCCAGTGGCATGCGAGTCATCATGGTGTACCATGGCGTCAAATTCATCGGCTAAATCGCACACCTGGTCGAGCTTGGCAATGGTGCCATCCATCGAGAATACGCCGTCTGTGGTAATCAGTATGCGGCGCGCATTGTTTTTCTTTGCCTCGACCAGTTTTTCTCTCAGGTCTTGCATATCGTTATTTTTGTAGCGGTAACGTGCGGCCTTGCAAAGCCGCACACCATCGATGATGGATGCATGATTCAACTCATCCGAAATAATGGCATCTTGCTCGCCTAAAATTGTTTCAAACAAACCGGTGTTGGCATCGAAGCATGATGAATAAAGGATGGTTTCTTCCATGCCCAAAAAGTCGCTCATGGCTTGCTCTAACTGTTTGTGGATGGATTGCGTACCGCAAATAAAGCGCACCGAGGCTAGGCCAAAGCCCCATTTATCCAAACCATCTTTTGCAGCCTGAATAAGCTCTGGATTATTCGCCAGCCCAAGATAATTATTGGCGCACATATTGATGACAACACGGCCATCAGCCAGCGTGATGCGATTGTTTTGGTCAGAAGCCAGGATGCGCTCGGTTTTATAAAGTCCCTGCGCCTCGATGTCTTTTAAGTCCTGTGCGAAACCCTGTTTTGCTGCCTTAAAACTCATGCTTATTCTTCCCAGTTGAGTATAACTTTGCCAGAGTTGCCGGAGCGCATCACATCAAAGCCTTTTTGAAAATCGGTATAGTGAAAGCGATGCGTGATGATTTTCTCTAACGGCAAGCCGCTTTGCACCATCATCGAACCTTTATACCAGGTCTCAAAAATTTCTCGGCCGTAAATGCCTTTAATCGTTAGGCCTTTGAACACCACCATGTCCCAATCGATCCCCGATCCTGCAGGCATGATTGCCAGCATGGCAATGTGGCCGCCGTTAATCATTTTGCTGAGCATATCGCCAAAAGCCATGGGTGAGCCGGACATTTCCAGACCCACATCAAATCCTTCAAAAATGCCTAAAGAATCCATCATTTCTTTGGTGATGCTTTCTTTGGCTACATTGACCGTGACTATGCGTGGCAAGATACTTTTGATTAAATCCAAGCGATACTGATTCATGTCTGTAATGACAATGTTTCTGGCGCCTGCGTGATTGGCTACCAGCGCTGCCATGCTGCCAATGGGGCCGGCACCGGTAATCAGCACATCTTCGCCTACCATATTGAACGATAATGCGGTGTGTACCGCGTTTCCGTAAGCATCGAAAAATGAGAGTAAATCGGTATCAATTGGGCGGCTGGGCTTGAACACATTTTTGGCGGGAATCACCAGATATTCTGCGAAAGCGCCATGCCGATTAACGCCCACGCCAATGGTGTTGGGGCACAAGTGAGTGCGTCCGCCCAGACAGTTGCGGCAACGTCCGCAAGTCAGGTGGCCTTCGCCGGAGACGATATCGCCGATGTTTAACCCATCTACATTTGAACCAAATCCGGCAATCTCACCCACATACTCATGGCCGGTAATCATCGGCACGGGAATCGTTTTTTGTGCCCATTCATCCCAGTTATAAATGTGAATATCGGTGCCGCATATGGCCGTTTTTTTGATTTTAATGAGCACATCATTATTACCAACGGCGGGCTCGGGCATGTCTTCCAGCCACAAGCCTTCTTTTGCATATTTCTTAACTAAAGCTTTCATCGTGTATATCCTTCCGGGATGGCGATTTAACGACACACGTACTTTTGTTGATTAAATACTCAGCAAAGTATCTCACATGGTTTCGTATTATTCAAACTGTTAACCTGAATTGGATTCAGGTATGATTCCTACCCAATCAATATGAACCCGTAAGTAGTATAAGCATATGCCTGTTACCGAAATCAATCATGTTAATCTACGCACGCCTTACGAGACGATGCTTAAACTTAAAGACTTCTACTGCGATGTAGTGGGGTTAAAAGTCGGGCCGCGTGAGGGGTTCACCAGCCGCGGCTTCTGGCTTTATATTGGCGATAACGATGTATTGCATCTGGCCGAGTATCGCGGCGAGGGCGAGCCACTGACCAACGTGCTCACAACCCTAGACCATGTGTCGTTTACCTGTACCGATATGCCCGCGATGGAGGCACATTTGAAGGCGCATAATATTGATTACTCAATCCGTGATTTGCCTGTGTTGAATGTCAAACAAATCAACTTCAAAGACCCGGTTGGCAATGGCATTGAGCTGTTTTTTCATATGGAAAATGAATAATGTGACGAGAGTCACATACAGGCGGTTGAATAAAACTAAAATAGCGCCTTGTAGTCATAATTTTAGTTAATGCGTTAACATGGCATGTATATAAATTGCGGGTTTGGGGGATGTATGAAATTGAGTAAAATGATTTTTGCTGCTTTGTCAGGCGCTATTCTATTAGCTTCTAGCCTGCCTGTTTTTGCCGAGGCGGATCCTAAGTTGTGGCCGGTGATGAAAGAGGCTTTTTTTGCTAAACGTGAGATGACAGAAGCCAATTTCATTAAGATTGACGCGCCGCGCCGAGCCGAAAGCGGCGCTCAGGTGCCAGTGACCTATAGCATAGATAATGCGGCTGCAAATGGTGTAGTGATTAAAAAGCTCTATGCGTTTGTAGATGCAAACCCGATTCCGCTTACGGCCACATATCATTTGACCGATGCACTCGGCAATTTCCAACTGTCGACACGCATTCGCTTTGAAACTGACGCGTTTGTGCGTTTGGTGGGTGAAACGGCCGATGGCAAGCTGTATCTGGCTTCACGCGAAATCCGCGCGGCGGGCGGCTGCGGCGGTACGGTAGATGCGGATGAAGCGGCAATTCGCGCATCAGCTGGTAAAATCAAATTCAAGGTGGATGACCCGGTAAAAATCGGCAGTGCTAGTTCGACTACTTTTAACATCAAACACCCTATGCGCACCGGGCTGCAGCGCGAATTGGTGTCGCAAGGATTTATTCCTGCGTTTTACATTAACAAGGCTGCGTTTACCTATAACGGTAAGCCTGTCATGACGATCGATGTGGGCGTGGGCACGGCGGAAGACCCTTATTTCAAATTTAATTTTGTGCCGGATGCACCTGGCAAATTAGAGGTGGTGGCGACTGATAATGAAGGTAAAAGCTTTACGGAAGCTGTAGAAGTAAAAAGCTAAGCGCTAGCAGTGAATTAAAGGCCTCCCAGTGGAGGCCTTTTTTTATTGGATTTATCACTAAAATCATTAAGTGTTAAAATAGCGCTATTAATTTTTGGGGACAAAAAATGAAAAGTTACCGTAAAGAGCTTTGGTTTAATCCGCCAACCCGCGTTGCTTTTATCCGCATTACTGAGCAAGTGCGAGAGTGCTTGCGCGAGAGTGGTGTCCGCGAAGGCTTGGTGCTGGTAAACGCTATGCACATTACTGCCAGCGTGTTTATCAATGACGATGAGCGTGGCCTGCACCACGATTACACGCAGTGGCTGGAACGCCTTGCGCCGCATGAGCCGGTGAGCAGCTATCGCCATAACGATACAGGCGAGGATAACGCTGATGCACATATGAAGCGCCAAGTGATGGGGCGCGAAGTAGTGGTAGCGATTACCGATGGGCAGCTGGACTTTGGCCCTTGGGAACAGATTTTTTATGGTGAGTTTGATGGCAGACGTAAGAAGCGTGTGCTGGTAAAGATTATTGGTGAATAAGTGAAGATTCCCGAACTATTAGCCCCGGCGGGTGATTTGGACCGTATGCGGACCGCATACGATTATGGTGCCGATGCCGTATATGCAGGGCAGCCACGGTATAGCCTGCGGGCGCGTAATAACGATTTTACGATGGTGAATCTGGAAATCGGCATTAACGAAGCGCATGCACGCGGCAAAAAGTTTTTCGTCGCGAGTAACATCTCGCCACATAACGCCAAGGTGAAAACTTACATGGCGGATATGGAACCGGTCATCAACATGAAGCCAGATGCGCTGATTATGTCGGACCCAGGCTTGATTATGATGGTGCGGGAAAAATGGCCGGAAATGCCGGTGCATCTATCGGTGCAGGCCAATACCGTCAATTTCGCTACGGTAAAGTTCTGGCAAAGTCTGGGGCTGACGCGCGTGATTCTGTCGCGCGAATTATCATTGGATGAGATTAAAGAAATCCGTCAGCTTTGCCCCGATATGGAGCTGGAAGTGTTTGTGCACGGCGCCTTGTGCATCGCCTATTCTGGCCGCTGTTTGCTTTCAGGCTATTTTAATCATCGTGACCCCAACCAGGGCACATGTACCAATAGCTGTCGCTGGGATTACAAAGTGCACGATGCCACAGAAGATGCTGCAGGTGTGATTCGCCTCAACGAATTTGATTTTAAGGCGGAGATGGAAAAATCCAGCTTATCGGGATGCGGTAGCCTCCCGCGCCATCCTTTGGCGGAAAATGTGTATCTGATTGAAGAGAAGGGGCGGCCAGGCGAATTGTTGCCGATTATGGAAGACGAGCACGGTACTTACATCATGAACAGCAAGGATCTGCGCGCGATTGAGCACGTGGAGCGCTTGATTAAAATGGGTGTGGATTCATTGAAAATTGAAGGGCGCACCAAATCACGTTATTACGTGGCGCGTACTTGTCAGAATTACCGTAAAGCCATTGATGATGCGCTCGCTGGCCGTCCATTTGACTGGAGTTTGTTAAGCGATTTGGAAAACCTCGCCAATCGTGGCTATACCGATGGTTTTTATCAGCGTCATCATACGGCTGAGCATCAAAATTATAAACAGGGCTATTCAAGTTCTAACCGTAGCCTGTATGTGGGCGATGTAGTGGCCTATGATGCGGAAAAAGGCTTGGCCGACATTGAAGCACGTAACAAGTTTGCAGTGGGCGATCGCCTGCAAGTGATACATCCGGCAGGCAATCATGAGTTAGTTGTTGAAGAAATGTTCAACAAAAAAGGCGAGCATATCCAGGAAGCTTCCGGCAGCGGTTATTTTGTACGCCTGCCAATTGCCGCAAATGATTTAAGCAATGCGATGGTGGCCAAGTACCTTTAAGGCAACCAGAATCTATTGCCCGCGAATATAGTTTTCTAGCTGTTTGATTAAATATTGCTGGTGGGTAATCGTTTCCTTGACCAAATCGCCCAGGGAAAGCATGCCGAGCACTTTGTCGCCATCCATTATTGGCAAATGGCGAATGCGTTTTTCGCTCATTAAACTCATGGCCGCGTCTACCAAATCATCTGGTTTGCCTGTAATCAGTTTAGATGACATGACTTCGTGTACTTGCGTGGTCTTGGATGAACGGCCTTGCAGCACAATTTCCCGCGCATAGTCGCGCTCCGAAAATATCCCCACCAGTTTGTCACCTTGCATGATGGCCAAAGCACCAATTTTATATTCAGCAAGAATAACAAGCGCATCAAACACAGGCCGGTCGGGAGCAATGGAGATAAGCTCTTTATGTTTTTTTTCGTTTAAGATTTGTTGTAATGTTTTCATGATTCTCCCCACCCCTTAAGCTTAATAAAAAATATACATCTTATAATGACTATACCAACATTCTAAATCAACTTTTGAAGCTCGGACCATGCAAAAAAATATTGTCATGAAGGCTTTTGCTGCACTTTTTATACTTACCTTGATTTGGGGCTATAACTGGGTAGTAATGAAGCTGGCCGTGCAGTATGCCAGCCCGTTCCAGTTTGCCGCGCTACGCACATTTTTAGGTGCAATTATGTTGTTTATTGTGCTGTTTCTTATGAAAAGACCGCTGGCATTAAAGGAGTTTCCTACTATGCTTGCGCTTGGTTTGCTGCAAACTTGCGGTTTTACGGGGTTGCTGATTTGGGCGTTGGTGGAGGGCGGCGCGGGTAAAACAGCCGTGCTGTCTTATACCATGCCGTTCTGGGTGATGTTGTTTGCGTGGCCTATGCTGGGTGAAAAAGTGCAGGGCTGGCAATGGCTGGCGGTTGCGTTTGCATTGTTTGGCATTGTGCTGATATTCGATCCTCTGCATATCAAATCTGACGCCTTTAGTATGCTGCTGGCGTTATTTTCCGGAATTTCATGGGCAATCTCTGCAATAGTTTCTAAGAAACTGCATCAGCGTGCACCGCATCTGGATTTACTCAATATCACAGCCTGGCCTACGCTGCTGGGATCTCTCCCCATCATTTTCATCGCGCTCACCGCGCCTGCGCCGCCGATTCAATGGACAAACACCTTTGTGTTAACCATTGTGTACAGTATTTTCTTGAGCGGTTCGCTCGCATGGGTGCTGTGGTTGTACGCCTTGCAACGCTTGCCTGCAGGCGTTGCAAGCATGACGAGCATGCTCGCACCTGTAATAGGTGTTATTTCCGCCTGGATTCAGTTGGGGGAACGGCCGGGTAATATCGAACTTGCCGGCATGCTGTTTGTTGCATTGGCGCTGGTGATTATTTCGCTGGTCACCATGAAAAAGCATACACCGGTCGACCCTGCGATGGGACAGGAATAGACGTGGTAAAATCAAACTTCAAATTTTTTAGAATTAAGGGTTAAGCAGCATGGCTGGACATAGTAAATGGGCAAATATCCAACATCGCAAAGGCAGACAGGATGCCAAACGCGGCAAGATTTTCACCAAACTGATTAAAGAGATTACGGTAGCAGCCCGTCTGGGCGGCGGTGATCCCGCCATGAATCCGCGCCTGCGTGCGGCGGTGGCAGAAGCCAAAGAAGAAAATATGCCGTCTGACAATATCACCCGTGCCATTAAAAAAGGTACCGGCGAACTGGAGGGCGTGAACTACGAAGAGATTCGCTACGAAGGTTATGGCATCAATGGCGCGGCAATTATTATCGATTGCCTGACGGATAACAAACAGCGTGCGGTGGCGGATGTACGCCATGCTCTCACTAAATTTGGCGGAAATCTGGGTACCGATGGCTGTGTTGCGTTTATGTTCAAGCATTGCGGCAGCCTAGTGTACGAGCCTGGCACGAGCGAGGATCAGGTGATGGAAGCCGCACTGGAGGCAGGTGCTGAAGATATTGTGACGGACGAAGATGGCAGTATAGAAGTGATTACAGCGCCGAATGATTTTTTGACCGTGAAAGAAGCGATGGAAGCCGCAGGCCTTAAAGCGGTGGTGGCAGAAGTCACCATGAAACCTTTGAACGAGGTGGAGTTTGCAGGGGATGATGCGGTAAAAATGCAAAAAATCCTGGATGCGCTGGAAGATTTGGATGATGTGCAGGATGTCTACACCACAGCATTGATAGAGGACTAGTGAGCGAAATTAGAATCCTCGGCATCGACCCCGGCCTGCGCATAACGGGTTTTGGTGTCATTGAAAAAATAGGTGAAAAAATCACTTATATTGCAAGCGGTACGATTAAAACTGCTTCAGCAAAAAAGAATAAAAATGCAGATGAGGATGATAGAGAAGAGTTGCCTGCGCGGCTGAAAGTGATATTGGACGGTCTGTTTGAGGTGATTGATACTTATCAGCCCAATCAGGTTGCGGTGGAAAAGGTGTTTGTGAATGTGAACCCGCAGTCAACGCTGCTGCTGGGGCAGGCACGCGGCGCAGCAATCAGTGCGGCGGTAATCCGTAATCTAACCGTGGCAGAATACACCGCTCTACAGGTGAAGCAGGCTGTTGTTGGTAACGGCCATGCACAAAAAGAACAGGTGCAGGAGATGGTCAAACGCCTGCTAAATTTACCTGCCGCACCCAAACCAGATTCGGCAGATGCTTTGGCTTGCGCGATTTGCCATGCACATGGCGGGCAGGGTTTAGGCAAGCTGGCAACAGCTGGGTTTCGCGTAAAAAATGGACGCCTTGTCGGATGAGTAAGTCTGCAATCGAGCCCATGCCGGTAAATTTTTCTAATCCGTTTGTTCGCTACTTTGCCGCTACCCGGCCCGCATTTTTAATGGCGACTTTAGCGGCCTGTTTGCTAGGGCAGACAGGCGCAATCTATTCCGGCATTCAAATTCAAGCGTCAACCGTAGTGTTAACCATATTACTTGCTTTACTGGTACACGCGGGCGTGAATGTGCTTAACGATTATTTCGACGCCCTCAGTGGCACAGATGCGATCAATACCGAACGCTTGTATCCATTTACTGGTGGCAGCCGCTTCATTCAGAACGGGGTGTTGACGCCAAAACAGACGGCGTATTTTGGCTACCTGTTATTGGGCGCTGCTATGCTAGGCGGGTTGTGGCTGTCGCGGCAGGTCGGGGTTGGCTTGCTGATCATAGGCGCTGTAGGCACGCTTATCGGATGGGCCTACTCTGCGGCTCCGTTGCGCCTGAATGGTCGAGGTTTGGGCGAGTTATGCGTGCTGTTGGGTTTTCTTGGCGTTGTGATGGGTGCGGATTATGTGCAGAGAAGGGCGTTTTCGTTGCTGCCGCTAGTCGTTGGCGTGCCTTATGCTTTGCTGGTGACCAATTTGCTTTACATCAATCAGTTTCCGGACCGAAAGGCAGATGCAGCGGCAGGCAAGCGTCATCTGGTATTAAGGCTGCCGCTGCAGAAAGCTGTATTGGCTTATCCTGTTCTGGCCGGGCTTGCGTTTGCCTGGTTGCTATTCGCGACCGCAATCGGAAAACTGCCCATGCTGGCAATGTTATCCGCGCTGCCGCTGTTGTTTTCTGCAAGGGCTTCCTGGTTGCTGCGACGTTTTGCAGCAAGACCGGCGCATCTGCGCCCTGCTATTCAGCTAACACTTGCAGCCATGCTGAGTCATGCGTTACTGTTATCAATTATCATGTTTTGGAAGACGCCATGATTGGACGCCTGAGTGGAATTCTGCTGGAAAAGACGCCGCCATTGGTTTTAATCGATTGTAATGGCGTGGGCTATGAGGTTGAGGTGCCCATGAGTACGTTTTACAACTTGCCTGAGCTTGGTGCAAAAGTAAGTTTGCTGACGCATTTTGTCGTGCGCGAAGACGCGCAGCTGCTGTATGGTTTTGGTTCGGAGCAGGAAAAACATACGTTTCGGCAGCTGCTTAAAGTCAACGGCATCGGGGCAAAATCCGCACTTTCTATTTTAAGCGGCGTAAGTATTGAAGAGCTTGTGCAGGCAGTGAGTATGCAGGAGGTTGGCATGCTTACACGCATTCCTGGCATCGGTAAAAAAACGGCGGAGCGTTTATTGCTGGAGTTAAAAGATAAATTCGGCGCGGCAGGCGCTGCAGCCGTGGGCAATCAGCCCAAATCCGCTACGCACGATGTACTCAACGCCTTGATCGCATTGGGTTACAATGAACGTGAAGCATTGCAGGCTGTTAAACAACTGTCGGCAGATGCAAGCGTAACAGATGGCATTAAACAGGCGCTTAAATTGCTTTCAAAATAACCAATTGGGTTAAAAAGGTTGCATATGAAACAAATTTACTTGGCTTTAGTGATGCAATTTTTTTTAGTGGCGTGCGGACAGCAAACGCCAGAAACCGCTCCAGCACCAGCGTCAGTTTCTATGGGGCGCGCCATGCCGAAAATGATGGCTGATGCTTCGGGCGGCGCCGAGCAAAGCTTAACGGAGATTTCCGAGCCGGCGGTGACTACGCATCCGGAAAGAAAATACATCGCATTACGCCATCATCTGCAAATTGAAACCCCGGCTAAAAAAATGCAGGCGGCTTTTGATGCGGCAGTAAGACACTGCGAGGCGCTGAATTGCCAGTTGCTGAGTGCCTATTTCAACAAGGAAACGCCCTACAGCCCGCCATCGGCGTCCTTAAGCGCACGGATTCCGCTGAGAAATGTGGAGATATTTTTAACCGGTCTTGCAAAAAGCGGCGAGATTTTACAGCACGGTCGCGATAGTGAGGATAAGACCAACCAGGTAGTGGACACCGATGCACGTATTAAAAACCTGACCGAGCTGCGCGACCGGTTGCGCTTGATGCTGACCGATAAAACTGCCAAATTCAAGGATATTATTGAGGTGGAGCGCGAGCTGGCTAATACGCAAAGCCAGCTCGACAGCATGATGAGCATGCGCAAAATCTTGTCGCAGGAAACCGACTTGGTGGCCGTGAATATCGATTTCACCGCCGCGCAAGGTATCACAGAACAAGGCTTTTTTGCGCCGGTGGCACGCGCGCTTAAAGATGCAGGCCGGGTGATGATGGAAAGCCTTGCGGCAGTCATTACTTTTGTCATGAGTGCAATTCCGTGGCTGTTGATTGGCATTCCAGTTATATGGCTGGTACGCCGGTATTGGACAAAAATTAGAACTAAACTAATGTGACTCTGAGAATGTATAAATCAATATAATGGCTGATGGTAATGGTTAATTTCAGACATCCTGCATTGCTTATATGGCTATTGTTCGTTAATAGCCAACTGGCTATTGCCGAAGAATCTGTTGCAGACAGCACAGGCGAAAAAGATGTCTGGCCGCTGGCTGTTGCTGCACAAAGTCTAACTGAAGACGACTATCTTGGCGAAGTGCCGAAAGCGCTTACTGTATCCAGGTTGTCTCAATCAGCCTCAGATGCGCCTTCTGCTGCTACAGTAATTGACCGCGAAACTATTCGCGCTTCAGGCATTGTTGATTTGCCGGAGATTTTTCGCCTGGTGCCAGGCTTTTACGTAGGCACCGATGCCGGTTATGTGTACAACACCAATCATACGGTGAGTTATCACGGCATGACGACCGCTTATTCCGGCGCGATGCAGGTGATGATTAATGGCCGCTCGGTATACAGCCCTTTGTTCGGCGGCGTCAACTGGAGCGAGTTGCCGTTGGCCATTGCCGATATTGAGCGTATTGAAATCACCCGCGGCCCCAACGCCGCCAGTTATGGCGCCAACTCATTTTTTGGCGTGATCAATATCATCACGCAGAATCCATCGGATCCGGCTGGCTCCAGTGTCATTGCCACGCACGGCGAAGAACGAAACGAAGTGTTTTACCGAAATGCGGGCAAGTTAAACAATCTGAACTACCGGGTTACCGCGGGGTATCGACAGGACGGGGGGCTGGATAATCGCAATGATTTTAAGCGCACGCGAATGTTGAATGCGCAGGCAGATTATCAGGTGAACGTAAAAAACGGCCTGGAGTTTGAGTTCGGCCTGGCGGATGGCGCGCGTGGTGAAGGTAACATTAATGAAGATAACATCGTGTTTCTGCCGCGCACCAAGCAAATTGACAACCATTATGCATTGATGCGCTGGCGCCATAATGTGAGTGATACCAGCGATTTCTCATTACAGGCATACCACAGTTACGCCCGCTCGGATGATCAGACGACATCAGTAAACATACTGCCCTTGCTCCCGGCTTTTGCACCATTTTTGGCAGTCGATAGGCTGCATATTAAAAATGAGGTTATTCAAAAGCGTACTGATATTGAGGCGCAGCATACATTTTCCGTAGGCAATAATATCCGTACGGTTTGGGGCGGCAGTATCAGGCGAGACAGCATGTATGCGCCTTATTATCTGGCTTCCAAGAAAACGGATTACTTTGATTTGCAGCGTCTATTCGGGCACGTGGAGTGGCGACCATCTGAAAAGCTGACTTTTAATACCGGGGCCATGGTGGAGCATAACGACTTTACCGGTACGGATATTTCACCGCGTGCCAGCATCAACTTTAAGCCGAACCGGAACCATACGTTCAGGCTTGGCATCTCGTCTGCTTTGCGTACACCAAATTATCTGGAAGAGAAATTTCAGGATAGGCTGCTTATCCCTATGACACTACCTAATCCGCTAGGCGTAAATGCATTGGTTGTCCAATTCAGGGCCAATAAGGGGAATGTTAACCCAGAGCAGATAATTTCGCGCGAGCTGGGATATATGGGAAAAATCGGCCGCTTGCAGCTGGATGTGAGGGCATTTAGCGACCGAATTAATGACGTGATTCGCTTCGACGGACGCACAGACTTTACGACTCCTGTCAACACGTTCTTGCTAAACCCGTTACTAGATATTGAAGCTGATTCAGCCAATAATATGGGCAGTGCCGCCGTAGAAGGTCTTGAATGGCAAGCAAACTGGGCGTTTAGCAATAAAACCAAACTGATGTTCAACCATGCTTATGTACATATTCGTGAAACCCAACCAGACCTTAAACGCAACTTTGTAAACTCCATGCCCCGCAATACAATCAGCGCCATGGTGACGCACCGGTTTGACAAAAACTGGGATGCAAGCATTGCCTATTATCAAACCAGTAAAACTACCCTTTTGGGGGATGGCGATCCGGTGGATTTAATAAGAAAATGCGATGTCAGATTGGCGCGCAAGTTTAACGGCAGAAATTGGAATGGCGAAGTTTCTGCGGTGGTTGAAAATCTGTTTAATAATCACTATCAGGAATTTGCCGATTACAATACGCTGGAGAGGCGTGCCCGTGTTAATTTAAGGCTGGATTTTTAGTTTTTTTTAATTATTTTAATTGTTGGTTGGAAAATAGAAGTAGCTTATTTTGTTGAGTAATACATATAAAAATAAACGGGTTGTAAAGTTGTTGGCGCTGTTAGCGTTAATCTCAGGTTTTGTGCCTTTTCTGGCGCAAGCCTACACTGGCGTTACCGTTGTGGTAAGCGCTGAAACGCCCGTGAACGCAGAGTTTGTAGAAAGCTTTAAAGAGGCACTTGCCAGTGGTAAAAATGGCAGACTGCGCGTTAAAGTGATTGATCTGCAAGAAGTGGAAAAACTGGTGGTGGCTGAAAATAGCGAACTGGTTGTTGCTTTGGGTGTGAAGGCGCTTGAGGCAGCCAGTAAATTAAAGCACACTACGCCTGTGCTGGGCGTGTTTACGCCACTGCCAACGTATAACAATTTGTTGGTATCTAGCAAGCGTGTTTTGGGTAACTTTAGCGCGATTGTGCTTGATCAGCCTTACACGCGGCGCATGGCGCTTATAAAAACGGTTTTACCCGATGTCAAAAACCTGGGTATCCTGCTGGGACCGACTTCATCACAAGATAGCGAGCTTTTAAAAGACATAGGTGAAAAAAATACACTTAACATCTTGCACGAAAATGTTACCCAGGAAGCAGACTTGATTCCAAAGTTGCAAAAACTGCTGGATTCAACCGATGCGTTAATGGCGATACCTGACCCACTTGTGTATAGCCGCGAAACTGCACAACCCATCCTGTTGACCAGTTACCGGCATCAAAAGCCTGTGTTTGGTTATTCTCAGTCGTATGTGCGTTCTGGCGCCTTAGCTGGCGTGTATAGCAGCACCAAGCAAATGGCGCAGCAGGCTGCAGAAATCGCGGTTAAATCGCAGCAGGCACCTAGTCTTTTGCCGCCCCCACAAACGCCTAAGTACTTTTCGGTGATGGTCAATTATCAAGTCGCTCGCTCCCTCAACATTCAGTTGGAAGATGAAGAAGCCATTTACAAAAGAATGCTTGAGCTAGAGGCCGTACAATGAAAAACCTGGGTATTAAATCAAGAGTCATTTTTTTGGGAACAATACCCGCATTGCTGTTTGCCATGATTTTAGCAGGCTATGCTATTTCCAATGTGTTCGGCGTTTTGAACCAATCGCTGCGAGACAGGGGAAGGATTATTGCTGAGCAACTGGCGCCTGCAGCCGAATATGGCGTGATCTCAGGCAATACCCAGATTTTGCAAAGACTGGCCCAGCAGGCGCTTTCAAGCGAGCAAGATTTGAGATCGGTGTTGATTATAGACAGCAACGACCATGTGCTGGCACTGAGCGGGCGGGAACTGCCCCAGGCCTTAATGGCGGAATTAAAAAGAGAAAACATTCAAGAATATAAACTGAAGGGTGGCATGATTTTTATATCGCCCATATACCGGAGTCTGGTAGAAGTTGATGACTTTAGCAGCCTGCGTGAAAACGATAAGACATTTAAGAGTGAAAATTCCCAACTGGAAATCGGTCGTGTGTATGTGGACTTGAGCAACCAGACCTTGCGTAGTCTCAGGCAGGATTTAATTACAAAAATGCTGTTGATAGGCCTGTTCGGCCTGGGGTTGAGTGCTTTGATTGCATGGTGGATAGGCCGGAATATCACCAAACCGATACAGGAAATCGCCTATGCGGTGAATAAAGTCGGTGAGGGTATTTTTGCACATACCATTACCGAAAATTCAAGCGGGGAATTAAAAACCTTGCAAAGAGGCTTTAATTCAATGTCCAGCAGCCTGAAACAGGCGTATGAAGTGATGCAGGATAAAATTAATGACGCCACTTCCATGCTGCGTCACCAGGCACAGCACGATGATCTGACAGGCCTGATTAATCGGCGCGAGTTTGAAATCAGGCTTGAGCGCAGCCTAAAAAGCGTGCATGAAAATGGCGCACAGCATGTGTTTTGCTATCTGGATCTGGATCAGTTCAAGCTGGTCAATGATACTTGCGGGCATTCTGCTGGTGACGAATTACTCAAACAAGTCAGTGTGCTGCTTGCCAACAGGATGCGTGACCGGGATACCTTGGCGCGCCTGGGTGGCGATGAATTTGGTTTGCTGCTCGAAAATTGCAGTCTGGCCGATGCCAATCAGATCACTAATACGCTGCTTAAGCTGGTGCGTGATTACCGGTTTATTTACGAGGAGAAAATTTTCAATATCGGCGTCAGTATCGGCCTGGTAGTGATTAACTCCGGCTTCGACAACGTCAGTGATATTATTCATGCGGCAGATATGGCTTGCTACTCAGCCAAGCAAGCGGGGCGCAATCAGAGCTTTTTGTATAGTGCAGGCGATGTTGAGGTGACGCAGCGCCGGATTGCTGTGGAGGCGGTTTCTGATATTACAGATGAAATTAATGACGAGCAGTTTATGTTGTATTGCCAGCCCATTGTGCCGCTTTCGTCCAGCGTTCCGCAACAGCACCATTATGAGATTTTAATTCGAAAAATCAATCTTGAAGGCGACATCATGTTGCCTACCTCGTTTATACCCTCTGCAGAGCGTTATCTGCTCATGCCGAATATTGATAGATGGGTCATTAAAAATACTTTCGCAACCTACCGTGAGTTGCTCAATAGGAGCAATGAAAGATGCAGTTATGTGTTTTCAATCAATTTGTCTGGAACTTCGCTTGGCGATAAAAGTTTACTCGATTATATTCGAGAACAATTTGTCATATACTCGGTTCCACCGGAATCCATTTGTTTTGAGATTACCGAAACCGCAGCCATCGTCAATTTGAAAAACACCATTAATTTGTTTGGTGCATTAAGAAAGATAGGTTGCAGTTTTGCCCTGGATGACTTTGGCAGTGGTATGTCATCATTTATGTATTTGAAGAATTTTGAAGTGGATTTTCTTAAAATTGACGGTTCATTCGTAAAAGATATGCATACCAATAAAATCGATCACGCCATGGTGCGCTCAATCCATAGCGTGGCGGAAGCCATGAACATTAAAACCGTGGCTGAATTTGTTGAAAATGAAGCCATATTAAAAGAGCTGAAAAATATAGGCGTACACTATGGCCAGGGTATGTATTTAGGCGCTCCGCTACCAATCAAAAAACTGATTGAGAACTTATCGGTATAATGACCATAACATAGGCGCTATAAAGCCAATTGCTTTAGAATAACCTCATAAAACATGATAGAAACAGACCGCCTTATTGCCCCCGCTTCAGAAAGTCCTCAAGAAGAGGCCATAGAGCGCGCGCTGCGCCCGAAAGTGCTGGACGAGTATGTCGGGCAAGAAAAAGCCAGAAGCCAGCTGGAAATCTTTATTCATGCCGCGCGCGGCCGTAATGAGGCGCTGGACCATGTGCTTTTGTTTGGGCCACCCGGGCTGGGTAAGACAACGCTGGCGCATATCATTGCCCGCGAGATGGGCGTTAATCTGCGCCAGACCTCAGGTCCGGTGCTGGAGCGCGCGGGTGACCTGGCAGCCTTGCTGACTAATCTAGAGCCCAACGATGTACTGTTTATTGATGAAATTCATCGCCTTTCGCCCGTGGTCGAAGAGATTTTGTATCCGGCGATGGAAGATTATCGCCTTGATATCATGATAGGCGAAGGGCCGGCCGCCAGATCGGTCAGGCTGGATTTGCCGCCATTCACCTTGATAGGCGCCACAACGCGTGCAGGCATGCTTACCAACCCATTGCGCGACCGTTTTGGCATTGTGTCGCGGCTGGAGTTTTATACCACTGAAGAACTGGGACGCATCGTGCATCGCAGCGCTGGCTTGTTAGAGGTGGAAATGACGGAGTCAGGTGCATTGGAAATTGCCAAGCGTTCACGCGGTACGCCGCGCATTTCCAATCGCTTGCTGCGTCGCGTGCGTGATTATGCGCAGGTCAAAAGTGATGGTGTGGTGAGTTCCGAGATTGCTGATGCAGCGCTTAAAATGCTGGATGTGGATAAACTGGGATTCGATGTGATGGACCGGAAACTACTGCAGGCAGTGCTGGAGAAATTTGGCGGCGGGCCGGTTGGCCTGGATAATCTGGCGGCGGCGATCGGTGAAGAGCGTGATACGATTGAAGACGTGCTGGAGCCGTATCTGATCCAACAAGGCTACCTCATGCGCACGCCGCGCGGGCGCGTGGCGACCAGTCTGGCTTATCAGCACTTTGGTCTGCAAGCGCCAAAAACATTAGCTGCAGGTGAGCTTTGGCAGCAATAAAGCATTTCGAGTGGCAGGTGCGCGTCTATTATGAAGACACCGATGCTGGCGGTGTGGTGTATCACAGCAACTATCTTAACTTTATGGAGCGCGCGCGTACCGAGTGGCTGCGCCAAATGGGGTTCGAGCAAACCTATCTCAGGGATGTGCTCAATATTGTCTTTGTGGTGCACAGCATGCAGATTGCATTTAAAAAACCTGCCAGATTTAATGATTTGTTGACCATCACCAGCAATTTGGATAAGACTGGCCGTGGCAGTTTTGAATTTTTTCAAAAAATTACAATCAACCAACAAATATTAGTCGAGGCGCAAGTGAAAGTGGCCTGTGTGGACGCAATATGTTTTAAACCTGTGGGAATCCCTGAACAAATCAGATTGAAAATGGAGTAAAAATGACGGTAGCCAATGATATGTCTTTATTCACGCTCATCACCGGCGCAAGCCTGCCTGTGCAACTGGTGATGCTTATATTGCTCATCACATCGCTATTTTCGTGGTGGTATATCTTCATCAAAGTGGCCACGATCAAGCGCGCTGAGGCTGAATCAGAGAACTTTGAAAATGCGTTCTGGACCGGGGGCGACTTAAATAAGTTATATGAGGGCGTCACCGCCGGTCGGCGCAAGCCGCAGGGCATGGCAAGCATATTTGAGGCGGGCTTTAAGGAATTTATCCGCCATAAACAACAAGCCAAAATGGAAATCAGTGATGTGATGGAGGGTTCGCGCCGCGCCATGCGGGCTGCCTACAACCGTGAGCTGGATGACCTGGATGCACACTTGCCATTTTTAGCTTCGGTAGGCTCGGTAAGCCCGTATATCGGCCTGTTTGGCACGGTGTGGGGCATTATGAATGCGTTCAGGGGCTTATCTAATGTGGCGCAAGCCACACTGAGCCAAGTCGCGCCGGGCATTGCCGAGGCGCTTGTAGCGACTGCTATCGGCTTGTTTGCAGCCATACCTGCCGTGATCGCCTATAACCGCTTTGCTTCGAGTGTGGACAGGCTCTCGGTGCGTTACGAGAGCTTTATGGAAGAGTTTACCAACATTCTCCAAAGAAAATCCTAAGGGAGTCATGCGATGAGCAGAACCCGCAAACGCCGCATGATGAACCAGATTAACGTCGTGCCCTATATCGACGTAACGTTGGTCCTGCTGGTGATTTTTATGGTGACGGCACCGATGACCAACCCCGGCGTGGTTGAGTTGCCTAAAGTCGGTCAGGCGCTTAAACAAACAGGTGCGCCCATTATTGTGACAGTCAGAAAAGATGGTACTGCGGAAATAGAGGGCAAAAAACTGCATCGGGATCAGTTGCTGTTTGAGATTAAAAATCAGCTGAAAAAAGCGCCGCGTGCGGTGGTAGTGGCAGCAGATGAGAAAACCCAATACGGCAAAGTGATTGAAGTGATGGATTTGCTCAAGCAAGCTAAAGTGGACAAAGTTGGCTTGTTATTCAAGCCTGCTCCATAAGCCAAAGCAATCACAAAGCATGATTAGAAAGCACGAAAATTCAGATTCATGGAAAGCGGGCATCTATGCCATTGCAGTCCATCTAGCCTTGCTGGCGGGCATGCTTATTTCATTTAACTGGAAAGCGGCGCATCCTGTACTGAATGTGACAGAGGTTGAGCTGTGGGATAAATTGCCTGCTGCAAAACCGGTGATTAAAGAAGAGCCGAAGCCTGAGCCCAAGCCGGAAATCAAGGAGGAACCCAAGCCTGAGCCAAAACCGGTAGTAGAAGAAAAGCCAAAACCGGAAGAGCCGAAAGTCGATATTGAGCTTGAGAAAAAGAAAAAAGAACTGGAACAAAAAGAGAAATTGCTTGAAGAAAAACGCAGAAAAGACGAAGCGCTTGAAAAACTGAAACAGGAAGCACGCGAAGATGAGTTGCGCGAGAAAAAAGCGGCCGAGAAAGCCAAGCACGATGAGGCATTGCGCAAGTTAAAAGAAGACATGCTGAACGAAAGCGGTGCTGATGATACGAAAGCGGCAAGCGCCGCCAATGCGAGTTTGATCGGTGAATATACCGAGAAAATTAAGGCAAAAATTCGTGGCAATGTAAATAAGACGCTTTGCGGCGACGGCAATCCGGAGTTAAGGTTTGAGATCAGCGTGCTGCCTACCGGACAACTGAGCGGTAGTCCAAGATTAATTAAATCAAGCGATAATTCCACCTGCGATGAAGCCGTAGAGCGTGCCATTATTGCCTCGGAGCCGTTGCCGTTGCCTGATGAGCCTAACCTGAAAGCGCAATTTAAAAATTTGAAATTAAAATTCCGGCCTAATGATTAGTTTTTTTAGGATGTTAACAAAGCGTAAAAGTTGTAATTAAAATGTAAATCGTGTGGTATCTCGGTAGGTTTGCAGTAGAATTTAAATGAACTTTTTAGAAATAAGATACTAACTGGCTTATGAGAATAATTTGTTGGATATTTTTTTGTGCGATTTTTTTGAGCACACCCATCGCAAACGCCGCACTGGAAATTGAAATCAGCGGCGGTGGCGCGCAGCAGATTCCTATCGCAGTTGTGCCATTTGGCGGAGCGGCCAATATTAAAGATAACATCGGCGAGATTATCGCGGCAGACCTTCATCGAAGCGGCTTGTTCCGCATATTAGAAACGCGCGGCATGGCCAATCTGCCAACATCGCCCAGCCAGATCAAATATGCGGAATGGTTGGCATTGCAAGCGCAGGCGGTTACTGTGGGAAATGTGGAGAGTGTTGCGGGCGGCCGTTTCAAAGTATCATTCCATTTGATGGACGCACTCAAACAGACGCAGCTGGCAGGCATGGATTATCAGATCGCACCCAGCCAAATGCGTGCGACCGCACATAAAATCGCCGATATTATTTACCAGAAATTAACCGGCCAGGCCGGCATATTTGCGAGCCGCATTGCCTATATCACCAAGACAGGCAAGCGCTACGCTTTACAGGTGGCGGATGCCGATGGCTTTAATCCGCAGACCGTGGTTTCCTCTAACGAGCCTTTGATTTCACCCAGTTGGTCGCCTGACGGCACAAAACTGGCGTATGTTTCGTTTGAAAAGAAGAAACCGATTGTTTTTGTGCAGTCGCTGACGAGCGGCAACCGAGTCATACTAGCCAACTATAAGGGCAATAACAGTGCACCAGCCTGGTCGCCGGATGGCAGCAGACTGGCGATCGTGCTCACTTACGGCGCTAACTCGCAGATTTATACTGTAGATAGCGATGGCGGCGGCCTGAAACAAGTCACTAAAAGCAACGCCATTGATACCGAACCGGCATTTTCGCCGGACGGCAACTGGATTTATTTCAGCTCCGACCGCGGCGGCAAGCCGCAAATTTACAAAGTGCCCGCTGATGGCGGCAGTCCAAGCCGTGTGACGTTTGAAGGCGGTTATAATGTTTCGCCACGTTTTTCGCCGGATGGCAAAAGTTTAGCGTATATTCGCAACGATGGCGGCAAATTCAGAGTGGCGTTGCAGGATTTGGCCAGCGGCCAGGTACAATTGCTCAGCGAAGGATCGCAGGATGAATCGCCCAGCTTTGCACCGAATGGCCGCGTAATTTTATACGCAACCAAGGTACGCGGACGTGGCGCATTGGCTGCAGTATCAAGCGACGGAAAAGTGCGCCAGCGTCTAAATGACTCGTCGGGCGGCGATGTGCGTGAGCCTGCCTGGGGGCCGCTTGCCAACTAAGCTGGCGGCTGGAAAAGTAGAACAGATTTAAAACTTGTGTGAATCAACCCGTTATTGGGGATAATAAAAGGAGAGAAAGATGAAACATTTACCGAATTTAAGTGGGAAAATCATTGCAGTTGCAATCGCTTCGATATTCTTGGTGGCCTGTAAAAGTACACCGATGAAGGATAAACCGGCAGGCGTTGAAGATAAAAGCCCGACAGCGGCAACCAAGCCTGCTGACAGCGGCGCGGACACCAGCGGCGTAAAAGAGGTGGTGGTTGATAGCAATGCCAATAATGCAGGCAATAACCCGCTTAAAGATCCAAACAACATTCTCTCGAAACGCAATATCTATTTTGATTTTGATAGCGACGCTGTAAAAGCCGAATACCGGCCGATCGTCGAAGCGCATGCTAAGTATTTGTTGGCACACGCTGATGCGAAAATGGTGGTGCAAGGCAATACCGATGAACGAGGCACGCGCGAGTATAACCTATCGCTGGGCCAACGCCGTTCAGTTGCAGTGAAAAAAGCGCTTAATTTGCTGGGCGTGCAGGATAAGCAAATCGAAACAGTCAGCTATGGCGAAGAAAAAGCTGCAGTGAATTGTGTAGATGAAGATTGCTATCAAAAAAATCGTCGTGCTGACATCGTTTACGAAGGCGATTAATTGATGGCGGTAATAAAAAAACTGGTGTTTGCAGGCTTGACTCTTTTTACGCTTGCTTCTTTTACTTCAGCGCACGCTGCGCTGTTTGATGACAAAGAAGCACGCAAAAAGATTCTGGAACTAGAAGCCAAGCAGCAATCTAATCACGATGCCAGCATGGCGGCGATTGCGGATCTAAAAAAACGCGTCGCCGCGATTGAGGCGGTGGTGCAAGGCCAGGGATTGGCGGACATGTCAAACCAAATCGAGGCTTTGAAGCAGGAAGTGGCCAATCTCAAAGGTGATTTAGAGGTGGCCTCACACGCGCTCGATACCACGCAGCAGCGCCAAAAAGATCTATATACCGATACCGATACGCGCTTGCGCAAGCTGGAGAGCAGTGCGCCCGTGGCAGCAAATGGGACACCGGCAAATACCTCGCAAGCTAATGCACCTGCGCAACCACCGGCAGATGAAAAGGATGTCAAAGCCTTTGCAGATGCGGATAGTTTAAGCAAATCGGCAAAACATAAAGAGGCGTTCGCAGCTTTCGATAGTTTCTTAAAAGAATACCCTAACAGCAAGCTGGTGCCGGATGCGCTCTACGGCATGGGCTATTCGCAATTTGCGCTTAAAAACTACAAATCCTCTATCGCCACGCAGCAGAAAGTGGTTGATTTGCACCCGGCAAGCGCCAAAGTGCCGGATGCGATGTTTAACATGGCCAATAGCCAAATCCAGCTTGGGCAAGTAACAAATGCCAGAAAGACCTTGCGTAGCTTGATCGAGAAGTTTCCCGATGCGGAAGTCACACCAAACGCGAAAAAGCGTTTGAAAGCACTCGAGGCGATTAGGTAAAATATTAATTATTAAACATTTTTCACGGTAAAATAACGCCAACTTCTACAGTTGGCGTTATTTTTTCAAGCGCCTTATTGCAAATTTATGGCTTTAAAAATCTACGAAATTTTCCATTCACTACAAGGCGAAACAAGCCGTATCGGCTTGCCGACCGTGTTTGTACGCCTGACAGGCTGCCCGATGCGCTGCACCTATTGTGATACCGAGTACGCATTCAGCGGCGGTAGCAATATGGAAATTGCAGATATTCTGGCAAAAGTGGCTACATTCGGCACCAAATATGTCACAGTGACAGGCGGCGAACCGCTGGCGCAAAAGGAATGCCATATGCTGCTGAAAGCCTTATGTGATGCGGGTTACAGCGTGTCGCTTGAAACCGGCGGGGCAATGGATATTGCGCCTGTGGATGCGCGGGTTTCGGTGATTCTGGATATCAAGACACCTGCTTCGAACGAGGAAAAAAACAATCTTTGGAGTAATTTGGATCATGTAACAGCCAAAGATGAAATCAAGTTCGTGCTGTGCAGCCGCGCTGATTATGACTGGGCGAAAGCAAAAATTGCCGAATTACAATTGACCGAAAAATGCCCTGTAATATTCTCACCAAGTTTTAGCCAATTAAAGGCGGACGAATTGGCAGGCTGGGTGCTGCACGACCGATTGCCCGTGCGCATGCAAGTGCAGCTTCATAAAATACTCTGGGGCGAAAAGCCGGGCGTATAATTTTGTTGAAATTAAAATCTTGCTTTGCTAGCCTTGCCTTGCCTTGCAACATGCACTCTCTGCGGTTTGCTTTCGTGTAATTTTTTATTTTCAACAGAATCATATTTGATATGACTAAAAAAGCGGTTGTTTTACTTTCAGGCGGACTGGATTCAGCCACCTGCCTGGCCATAGCCAAATCTCAAGGCTATGAGTGCTATTGCTTAAGCCTGGATTATCATCAGCGCCATATTGCCGAGTTGCAGGCAGCCAATAATATCGCACAGAAACTCGGTGCAGCGGCACACAAAACCGCACAGCTGGATTTAAGTTTATTTGGCGGTTCGGCATTAACGGACAATAAAATTGACGTGCCGGAAAGTGGCGAGAATGACATTCCTGCCGGTATTCCTGTGACTTACGTGCCCGCGCGCAACACTATTATGCTTTCGCTGGCATTGGCGTGGGCGGAGGTGTTGGGCGCGCAAGATATATTTATCGGCGTCAACGCGCTCGATTACTCGGGCTATCCCGATTGCCGCGGTGAGTATATAAAATCTTTTCAAAAAATGGCGAATCTGGCCACCAAAAGCGCGGTAGAAGGCCAAAAAATCACTGTGCATGCTCCTTTGATCGACATGACAAAGGCACAGATTGTTGCCTTGGGAACCAAGCTGGGCGTGCCTTACAGCGAAACGGTTTCCTGTTATCAGGCTGATGCGCAAGGCCGCGCCTGTGGCAAATGCGATTCATGCCGTTTGCGTAGAGAGGGCTTTGATAAAGCAGGCATACAAGACCCTACGCGCTACGCTTCGTAAAAGTCGGCAAAGTATCATTTTACTGCTTGCTAAAGCATTCAAAAATAACGTATAATCCGCGCCTTTCTGCAGAAAATTAATTTTTAAGAGAACAAGATTATGGTCGTTATTCGTTTATCACGTGGTGGTTCCAAAAAGAATCCATTCTATAACGTTGTAGTTGCTGATTCGCGCAATCGCCGTGATGGCCGCTTTATTGAGCGCGTTGGGTTTTACAACCCATCCGCAAAACTGGCGACTGAGGCTTTGCGTATTGATGAAGCGCGTGTGAGTCATTGGAAAAACAATGGTGCACAGCTGTCTGATACAGTAACGCGTTTGGTTAAAACGCATGCCAAAGGCCCAGAGGCGATGATTGCCGCTAAAGCTAAAGATGCAGCTAAAGCAGACGCCGCCAAAGCTAAAGCCGCAGCTACTGAAGCTGCAAAAGTAAAAGCGGCCGCTGACGCTGCAAAAGCTGAGGCCGATGCCAAAGCTGCCGCTGAGGCAGCGCAAGCCGCAGAAGCAGCTAAAGCTGCTGAGGCAGAAGCCGCTGCAGTGGTTGAAGAAGCGCCAGCAGAAACTCCTGCAGAAGAAGCTTAAGTTTTATTTCTAGCCTTTACTTTTGAGTAATTTGGCTTCTAGTGATCTGGTAGTCGTGGGACGAGTAGTCGCAGCTGACTTAGTTATAATGGGGCGGATTCTCGCCCCATATGGCGTTTTAGGGTGGCTTAAAATACATCCGGATACCGAAATGCTGGACGGTTTGCTGGATTATAAGACATGGTGGATTGGCAAGGACGATAATTGGCGCGAACTCGTTGTTGAGTCTGCCAAAATTCATAACGATGTATTGGTCGCCAAGCTGCAGGGGATAGATGGCCGGGATGCGGCATTTTCCTGCAAGGGCAAGCAGGTAGCGGTTCCCAGGGCATTGTTGCCACAGCCTGAAGAGAATGAATATTACTGGTCTGATCTAATCGGACTGGACGTCAAAAATCAGCAGAATGTTGATTTTGGCAAGATAACGGATGTACTTGAAACCGGCGCTAATGATGTGATTGTCGTGAAAAGCGATAAAGCGCATGGGGATAAAGAGCGGCTGATCCCGTTTACGGCACAAGCGATTTTAGACGTAGATTTAGACGCAAAAACGATGCTGGTGGATTGGGACGCAGAATTCTAATGATGGATTTTCAGGTCATTAGCCTGTTTCCTGAAATGTTTGATGCAGTCACCAGGCACGGCATCACGGCAAGAGCGCTGGAAAAGAAGATTTATAGTGTGAACGTGATTAATCCGCGCGATTTTACGCAGGATAATCACAAAACGGTGGATGACAGGCCGTACGGCGGAGGGCCAGGCATGGTGATGCTAGCAGACCCGCTGGAAAAAGCGATTAAAGCAGCCAAGCAACAACAAGGCAACATCAAGTCGCATGTGATTCACCTGTCACCGCGAGGTGTTCCGCTTAATCACAAAAAGGTGATGGAGTTGAGCAGCCAGCCAGGCTTGATTTTGCTGGCAAGCCGCTACGAAGGTGTGGATGAGAGATTGCTGGAGTCACTGGTAGATGAAGAAATCTCTATCGGGGATTATGTGTTAAGTGGCGGTGAATTGCCCGCCATGGTGCTGATTGACGCGATAGTCAGACAATTGCCCGGTGCGCTGGGGGATGCGGATTCAGCGGTTGAAGATTCGTTTGTGGATGGATTGCTGGATTGCCCGCACTATACGCGCCCGGAAGAATATGCAGGAATGAAGGTGCCGGAAGTATTGCTTTCTGGTAACCATGCAAAGATTAGAGAATGGCGGTTAAAACAATCGCTGTTGCTAACAAGGGCGAAACGCCCGGATTTATTGGCCGCAAGGTCGTTGACGAAAGAGGAAGCACGGCTGCTCAAAGAACTCGATACAGAGTTAAGTGCGCAGGAACAAGCATCTTCATAATTAAAAGGAGCACAAAGTGGCAGATATTATTAAAATGTTAGAGCAGGAAGAAATTGCGCGTTTAGGCAAAAAGATTCCTAGTTTCGCACCGGGCGATACCGTCGTGGTCGGTGTAAACGTGGTGGAAGGTACGCGTAAACGTGTGCAGGCTTACGAAGGCGTGGTTATTGCAATCCGTAATCGCGGTTTAAACTCATCATTCATCGTACGTAAAATCTCTTCTGGCGAAGGTGTTGAGCGTACATTCCAAACTTACTCACCGCTCATTGCTAGTATCGAGGTAAAACGCCGTGGTGATGTACGTCGTGCAAAACTGTATTACTTGCGTGAGCGTTCGGGTAAGTCAGCGCGTATTAAAGAGAAATTAACTGCGCGCGATAAAGAAGTAATGGCGCCGGAAGCCGCTCAAAATTAAGCGCTAAAGCACCAGATTTAAAGCCCCAAAAATTTAATTAAGTTTTGGGGCTTTTTTCTTGCCAATCGCCTTATATAGCCATTAGTTATTTGCATTGCCATCAAAATTCAAGTTAAATTAGCGCATGAAAACCAAAAACAAACTCCCTCCTCAGTACGATGCAATTGTTTCCGCTCCATTTGGCGCAGTAGGTATTTCGGTGCGTGGCGTACAGGTTTTTATTGAGCTATTATCCGAGAATTATGCCCAGAAACCGGCCGAGCATAAAATCGCACAAAAGGTTGCTAAGCAGATCGAGGCCTATTTTGATAATGCACGTAATGATTTTAACTTGCCGCTTGTCTACAAAGGTACGCCGTTTCAGCGCCGCGTATGGCATGCCATTAGCGCGATTCCGTGTGGGCGAGTGCTCACTTATGGCGAAGTTGCCGAGCAGATTAGGTCTGGTCCACGCGCGGTGGCCAATGCCTGTGGCGCAAATAATTTACCTTTGGTTGTGCCCTGCCATCGTGTCGTCGCCAAAAATGGCTTGGGCGGTTTTATGCAGGGCAATAAAGACGGCCTTAAAATCAAGAAATGGTTGCTCAAGCACGAAGGCGTTGTGTTTGAAAAAGGGAAGCAGGTGTGATTGAAGCCGTAAATAGCCAACTTGATACGTTTATCGATCATCTTTGGCTGGAAGATGGCTTGTCTAAAAACACGCTCGAAAGTTACCGCACAGATTTAAACCAGTTTGATGTGTGGCTTGCAAAACACAAAAGCCAATTGCTTGAAGCCAATCAGGCTGATATTCAGCAATATCTCGCGGTTAAATTTCCGCAAAGCAAACCGCGTAGCATTAGCCGGCTGATTGCAAGCCTGCGGCGTTTTTACCGCTATGCGCTGCGTGAGAATTTAATCAAAACCGACCCCACGCTGCAAATCGAATCGCCCAAACTCCCGCGCAGTTTACCCAAAAGCCTTAACGAGCAAGAGGTGGAGGATTTGCTCAATGCGCCCGATATTAACCAGCCCATCGGCCTGCGCGACAGAGCCATGCTGGAGTTGCTGTATGCCAGCGGCTTGCGTGTTTCGGAACTTGTCGGTGTAAAGGTGAACGAAGTCAGCACGCAGGATGGTGTGGTGCGTGTGACTGGCAAGGGAAGTAAAACCAGATTGGTGCCGATGGGCGAAGAGGCGGCCGATTGGATCAACAAATACCTGAAAACGGCCAGGCCGGAAATTTTACAAAAGCGTCTTTGCGATGCGCTTTTTGTAACGGCACGGGCAGAGGCGATGTCGCGCCAGGCCTTTTGGTATTTAATCAAGCGCTATGCGCTAGTAGCGGGCATCACTAAACACATGAGCCCGCATGTGCTGCGGCACGCGTTTGCCACACATTTATTGAATCACGGTGCGGATTTGCGCGTGGTGCAGATGCTGCTGGGGCATGCGGATATTTCGACTACGCAGATTTATACGCATGTGGCGCGGGAGCGGTTGAAGCAACTGCATAGTGTGCATCATCCGCGAGGGTGATTCAGTTTAAAATTGATGCCCTGTAAGGCGCATGGATATTGGGCTGCAGGGCATGTGTTTTGAGCCGTCATTCCCGCGAAGGCGGGAAAACAAGCCGCTAGCGCGAAGTTTCGAGCAAGCGTAGCGCAGTGGCCATCCAGCTAGAAGAAAAACAAGTCGGGGGTAGCCCGACAGCTAGTTACTTTCTTTTAACTGCCTGAAAAGAAAGTAACCCAAGAAAACGGCACCCCGCTGCCGCTTCATCCTTCGGTCTTAGCTCGGCGACTGGGGCGGCTGCGGAACTCACTTCGTTCAGACAGTCCTCGCCGCCTGCCATCTGCCGCTCAAGTCGAAGGCGCGGCAAGGGGCTGCGTTGTTACAGGCTCAAGGTGCCATTGCAAGAAGGGTATCTAGAGCAACCATAAAATTGATTGCCCATCTTGGAGCCTTTTTTGGCAGTTCTTAAGACCATATCGCTACCGCATTTAGGGCAAGTAACTGTATTCTCAGGAGCTGTTTTTTGAGCTGATGTGTAAGCAATGGTTTTGCTTCTACGTACCTCATTTATGAGATTGTATAAAGTGTTCCCATCTATAAGTTCAATAGGTTTGCCTTGAGCAAATGCCAAGGCTTCCTGCGTGTAATTTCCTGAACTTACAAAAATACAATTTGACGCATGCTCTGCAACCATAACACCATATAGCTCACGTACAGGAGCAACGCCTACCTGTACGATTTTCCAACGCTTACATTGAACAATGGTTTTTTGACTCGCTTTTGTTAGAACCAAGTCAATGCCGCCATCAGCACCACCGCCACCATTTTCAGTAACTGTATAACCATTTCTTCTAAAGTATTCCCCGACAAGGAGCTCGAATTCCTGCCAGCCTAACCGACGAATACTTTCCATCTTATCTATATTGTCCAGCAACTTCTTTCGTCGTAGGCTTCCGATGAAAGATAAAACAGCGCCAACCAAAAACAGAAATGAAAATATTCCTGCCAAATTGGGGAAGGCGCTCGCAACGGTCTGAGTAATCCGATTATCAAATTGGATTAAAGGTAGTAAAAATTTTAAAAAAACATAGACTAATACAGCTAATGCCACATTTACCCACCAAGGTATTGCCGTTAATACGTCAAGTAAGCTTTCATTTTTTCTTCTTGCCATTGACTGCTCCATTATTGTTGTTAATTGGTTCTTTCAATCACCACTCCCAACGCTTTCAATCCAGGTAATATCGCAGGTTTGGCGACTTTTATTTTTACGCTCAGCGCGCCAAATTCTTTTAAAATTAATTGGCACACATGCTCGGCAAGGCCTTCTACTAATTGAAAGCTGTGCTTGCTTAAAGTGTCGCGGATGCGCGTAACGACTGCACCGTAATCGATGGTGTCGGTAATGGCGTCGCTTTTGCCTGCTTTGCTTAAGTCGTAGCCAATCTCAATATCCAGAATAATGATTTGCGGCACCATGCGCTCCCATTCCGGCACGCCGAGTTTGGTTTGCACTTTGAGTTCGCTGATAAAAATGGTGTCCATAGCTTTAACAATTATCGTATAAAATAGTATTAAATCATTTTAGAGCATCTTAATATGAATGAGTTAGGTTTTATACCCGTCGCCCTTGTGCCAATGGTTTGGATTGTCGCCGCATATTTTCTTGGGTCGGTTTCGTTTGGTATTTTGGTGAGCAGGTTATATGGTTTGGCAGATCCGCGTACGGTAGGCTCCGGTAATCCGGGCGCGACCAATGTGCTGCGCAGCGGCAGAAAATCTGCCGCGGCACTCACCTTGCTGGGCGATGCTTTAAAAGGCTGGTTTCCAGTCTGGTTGGCATTGCAGTCCAATATGCTGATGTGGGTGGTTGCTGCGGTTGGTTTGGCTGTTTTTTTCGGGCATTTATACCCGATTTTCCATCGTTTTAAAGGCGGTAAAGGCGTGGCAACCGCGCTGGGTGTGATGCTGGCCGTTTCTCTCTGGCTGGGTCTGGCGTGTTTGCTGGTGTGGGCGGTTGTGTTTGCCATTAGCCGCATTTCCTCCCTCTCGGCAATTGTGGCGGCAGCTTTATCGCCATTTTTGGCCGCCTGGTTATTGCTGCCGTACAAAGATTATGTGCTGATGGTGTTGGTGATGGCCGTCATGCTGTTGTGGAGACATCGAAGCAATATTCAGAAGTTGCTGGCTGGTACAGAGTCAGGTTTTGGCAAGAAGTAATGTCATGCTGAACTTGATTCAGCATCTTGTTTTTATATAACTAGAATCCTTGTCAAGCGCAGAATGACAGTCAAGGTTTGGTGAGTTCCGCTAAATCCCAACGTGGTTTTACACCAAAGCTGTAATCTTGGTTTTTGTTTATTTTGGCTCTAAGCCGCATCGCGCCTGCAAACGCAATCATCGCGCCGTTATCAGTACAAAATTCCAGGCGCGGATAGCTCACTTTACACATCTTTCGTTTTGTCGCCGCGTTTAAGCGCGCCCGCAGCCTTGAATTGGCGCCTACCCCGCCTGAAACGATTAAATTATCCAAGCCGGTTTCACGTAGTGCGCTCATGCATTTTACAGTGAGGATTTCGGTCACGGCTTCTTGAAATTCCCAAGCAATATCAGCCCTAACATCATCCGTCAGTGGCAAGTTGTTATTCACCAAAGTCAACACCGCTGTTTTTAACCCGCTAAAGCTGAAGTTCAAATCGCCGCTGTTTAACATGGGCCGCGGTAACTTGAAGTGAGCTTTGCCCTGCTCTGCATGTTTTGAATCAGCAAGTTTCGCCAGTGCAGGGCCCCCAGGGTAGCCCAGTCCTAGCAGTTTGGCGGTTTTGTCAAACGCTTCGCCTGCCGCATCGTCTAAGGTATCGCCCAGCAAGGTGTATTCACCGATGCCTTCTACACACATGAGTTGCGAATGTCCGCCAGAAACCAGCAGCGCGACGAACGGAAATTCGGGAGGATTTTCTTCCAGCAAAGGCGCAAGCAAATGTCCTTCTAAATGATGGACTGCGACACTGGGCACATTGAGCGCAAACGCCAGTGATTGTGCAATGCTGGTGCCCACCAGCAACGCCCCTGCCAAACCCGGGCCTTGTGTATAGGCGATGCCGTCAATATCTTTAAGCGACTTATTGGCGTTTTTCAGCACGATTTCAGTTAATGGCAAAGCCTGCCGAATATGGTCGCGCGAGGCAAGCTCCGGCACTACGCCGCCATATTCTGCGTGCATCTCGACTTGCGAGTGCAGCGCATGCGCCAGCAAACCTCGTTCAGTATCGTAAAGTGCGACACCTGTTTCATCGCAAGAAGATTCAAACCCCAAAACCAGCATCTGTTTAAAACCTTAAGGCACTTTTAAGTACAAAAAACGTAAAAGTGATTGAAAAAAAAGGATTATACGATTAAAATGGCGGACTTTTCTCAAGTTTGTCGCTTGGGTATCATTTTGATAAGAGAGAACGAATGTCTAGTGTACGTGTAAAAGAGAATGAGCCGTTTGACGTTGCATTGCGCCGTTTTAAACGCCTGATTGAAAAAACTGGTTTGTTGAATGACCTTCGCGCACGCGAATTTTACGAGAAACCAACATGGGAACGTAAGCGTAAAGCGGCTGCAGCGGTTAAACGTCAATATCGCCGTTTGCGCAATCAAACGTTGCCTGCAAAACTTTACTAAAAGCCAATAGCATGGCCGATTCTAAGCAAGCGGCAAACGCCGAAATCAACCCAGAAGATGCGTTTTGGCGCGTGGCAGATACCTTTATCGGCCTTGCTAATGAGCAAGCAACTGAAATTGACCGTGGTGTAGTAAGTGCGGGGTTTTCGTATGCCTCGGCTCGGTTTAATACGTTTGTAATCGCGTCGCAATGCGGCAATAAAGAAGCTTTTGAAGCCGAAAAATCAGCAGCGATTGATTATTTTGTGAATCAATACAGAATGGCGTTGACTGAGCATGTGGCTGATTATCAAGCCAATTTCGATAAATACATCAGCAATAACGCTTAAAGCCAGAAGACTTAAGGCACATGAGCTTAAAGCAACAAATCTCCGAAGACATGAAAAATGCCATGCGCGCTAAAGACAGCGTGCGTTTAGGTGCAATTCGTTTGTTGCAGGCTGCCATCAAGCAGCGCGAAGTGGATGAGCGGATCGATCTAGATGATGCGGCAGTGGTTGCCGTGATAGAAAAAATGCTCAAACAGCGCCGTGATTCAATTGCGGCGTATGAATCAGCCAATAGAACCGATTTGGCGGATGTAGAAAAGTTTGAAGTCAGTGTGCTGCAAACCTACCTGCCGCAACAACTTACCGAAGAAGAAATCAAAGTTATATTAGAAAAAGTTGTGACCGACACTGGCGCCGAAGGTGTAAAAGATATGGGCAAAGTCATGGCCGCCATCAAGCCGTTGGTAGCTGGCAAGGCTGATATGGGAAAAATATCAGGATTGATTAAAGTGCGGCTAGGCTAGTTTTGAAGATGCAAAAAATCAAAGGAGCGAACAGCTCCTTTTTTGTTTTCTTAATTAAGTTAAAATCATCAGTTGGCTTTGTAAGCAGATAAATTTTGATACCTGAGAGTTTTATCCAAGAGTTACTCAATCGCGTCGACATCGTGGACGTGATTGACAAAAGCGTCCCGCTTAAAAAAGCTGGCGCAAACTACTCTGCCTGCTGCCCGTTTCACAATGAAAAATCGCCCAGTTTTACCGTTAGCCCCACCAAGCAGTTTTACCATTGTTTTGGCTGCGGCGCGCATGGTACGGCGATTGGTTTTCTGATGGAATACGCGGGTTTGAGTTTTGTGGAAGCCATTCACGAGCTAGCCAAAAATGTCGGCATGATTGTGCCGCAGGAGACGCGCGACACCGAACGTGTGCCGCAAAAGGTCGTGCTTGGACTGCAGGAAGTATTGCAGCAAGCCGCCAGTTATTACAAAGTCGAGCTTAAAAAATCGCAGCGCGCGATTGATTATTTAAAAGGACGCGGCTTGAGCGGACAAATCGCGGCCAAGTTTCAAATTGGTTACGCGCCTGCGGGCTGGCACAATCTGCAAAGTGTTTTTCCGCAATACGAAAGTGAAGTATTAAACACGGCGGGTTTGGTGGTGGAGAATGAGCAAGGCCGCCGTTATGACCGCTTCCGCGACCGCATCATGTTTCCCATTCACGATCAAAAAGGTCAGGTCATTGGCTTTGGCGGGCGCGTCATCAATCCGGAAGATACGCCTAAATATTACAACTCGCCGGAAACGCCATTGTTTCAAAAAGGGCATGAGCTGTACGGCTTGTTTGTAGCGCGGCGCGCCATACGCGATGCAGGCCGCGCACTGGTGGTGGAAGGCTATATGGATGTAGTTGCGTTGGCGCAATACGGCATCGAATACGCGGTGGCCGCGCTGGGCACAGCCACCACGCCGTTTCACATTACCAAGCTCATGCGGCAAACCGATGAGATCGTGTTTTGCTTCGATGGCGATAATGCAGGTCGCACGGCGGCCTGGCGCGCGGCAATGAATGCCTTGCCGGCCTTAACAGATGGTTTGAAGCTGCGCTTTTTGTTTTTGCCTAAGGAGCATGACCCGGACAGTTACGTGCGCGAATTTGGCAAGGAAAAGTTTGAAGCCGAGATGGAACATGCGATGCCGCTTTCGCAATACATTGTGCAGCATTTGAGTGAGGAAAACCCGCTCAACTCTCAAGAAGACAAAGTGAAGCTGCTGAATGAGGCCGAGCCGATTTTGCGGCAAATCCAGGCGCCGCGTTTTGCCTTGATGCTAAGAAAACGTATTGCCGAATTGGCAGAGGTGACAGATACAGAAATGCAGGGCTTGCTGAAATTGCCCACAATCAATAAATCACCAGCCAAGGCCACACAGCGTCAATCACGGGCACCATTATCGCTTAAAAAACGTTTTGTGTTGATGCTGCTGATGCAGCCTGGTTTGGCGAAAACAGAGCATTTAAATTTTGTGCAGGGGTTTGGGGAGGAAGATGTGTTGCTAAAAGCCGCGTTGAATGCAGCGTTAGCACAGCCACAATCGAGGCCTGCAGCCTTATTGCATACGATAGCGCCGCAGATTGACACAAGATTGCTCCATGAAATCCAGCGTGAGCTGCATTTGCTGGATGAAAGTTTGGATTTTGCGCTTGAATTTGAAGGTGCGCGTACCCAACTTGCTGAAATGACGCAGCAGAGGCAGCATGGAGGTTTGCTTGACGCATTGAAGGAAAAACCTTTAAACACACTGACAGTCGAAGAGCGTGAAATGCTAAAAAATTTAACCGTCAAGAAGATTTGAAATAAAGGGCATACATAAAAAAGATCTGCGCAGCAGGGCATAGATTGATTAAAAATTAAGCAGACAGGGATTAAAATCAAGCGCATTTTAAGGTATAATTTAGGGTTTTCCGTAACGGTTAGATTGTTACAGGTATGTGACTCATAGATAGGATCAGGCATGGCCAGACCAAAATCAGACAAAACATTAGAAAAAGAGCGGATTAAGCTCGCAGCAGAGGCGTTACAAGATCCGGCCGCGCAAGCGATAGATGCCGAAGCACGCCGCACGCGCCTGAAATCGCTCATTATCCTGGGCAAGGAGCGTGGCTATTTAACCTATGCCGAAATCAACGACCATTTGCCGGATGATGTGCAAAACTCCGAGCAGATCGACGGCATTATTGGCATGATCAACGACATGGGTATTCAGGTGTACGAAGAAGCACCTGATGCCGAAGTGTTATTGATGTCCGATGCCCCGCCTCCAGTGACCGACGAGGATGCCGTAGAAGAAGCCGAAGCGGCACTTGCTACAGTTGATTCTGACTTCGGTCGTACGACCGACCCGGTGCGTATGTACATGCGCGAAATGGGCACGGTCGATCTGCTTACGCGCGAAGGCGAGATTGAAATCGCCAAACGTATCGAAGATGGCCTTAAACACATGGTACAGGCCATCGCAGCCTGCCCGACTACCATTGCACAGTTGTTGGCGATGGTGGAGCAGGTAGAAAAAGATGAAATCAGCGTCGATGACTTGGTAGACGGCTTGATTGATAGCGACATCGGCTTGGAAGACGCTATTGCAGCTGAAACAGCCGAAGAAGAAGAGCTTGAAGCTGATGAGGATGAAGACGGCGATGAGGACGGCGCAAAAGCTGCAGCCATTTCCGCCGAGGCGCTGGCCAAGTTAAAAGAAGAAGTGTTGAAACGTTTCGCGGTCATCCGCAAGGCCAATGCCGAGATGAACGCGATTCGCGAACAAAAAGGTTCACAGGATCCAGAATATAAAAGACTGCATGAATCTGTGCTGGAAGAGCTTACAGCGTTTAGATTTTCTGCCAAGCAAGTGGAGGCCCTGTGTGAGCAAGTGCGTGTCCTAGTAGAAGAAGTGCGGGGCCACGAACGCAAAGTGATGGATTTCTGTGTAGACAAATCCGGCATGCCGCGCGCGCATTTTATCAAGAGTTTTCCGGGCAACGAAATCAATCTGGCTTGGCTGGATGAGGAATTGAGTCTGGACAAACCGTATGTCGAGCGTCTGGCACGTTACAAACACTCTATTGTGGATCAGCAGGATAGACTTATCGCGCTACAAAACAAAGTGGGCATCCCGATCAAAGAGCTGAAAGAAATCAATAAGCAAATGACCACAGGCGAGGCGCGCGCGCGCCGCGCCAAGCGCGAGATGATCGAGGCCAACCTACGTTTGGTGATTTCGATTGCCAAAAAATATACCAACCGCGGCTTGCAGTTTTTGGATTTGATCCAGGAAGGCAATATTGGCCTGATGAAAGCGGTGGATAAATTTGAATATCGACGTGGCTACAAGTTTTCTACTTACGCAACATGGTGGATTCGCCAGGCTATTACGCGCTCGATTGCGGATCAGGCGCGTACCATTCGTATCCCAGTGCACATGATTGAAACGATTAATAAAATGAATCGTATCAGCCGCCAGATTTTGCAGGAAACCGGCATCGAGCCAGACCCGGCCTTGCTTGCAGAGAAGATGGAAATGCCTGAAGACAAGATTCGCAAAATCCTGAAAATCAGCAAAGAGCCCATTTCGATGGAAACGCCTATTGGTGATGATGAAGATTCGCATTTGGGTGATTTTATTGAAGACAATACAACACTGGCGCCGATGGAAGCAGCGGTTTATGCCAGCTTGCGCGACGCGACTAGTGAAGTGTTAGAATCGCTTACCCCACGTGAGGCGAAAGTGTTGCGCATGCGCTTCGGTATCGAGATGAATACCGATCATACGCTGGAAGAAGTAGGCAAACAGTTTGACGTAACACGCGAACGTATCCGCCAGATTGAGGCAAAAGCATTACGCAAACTGCGCCATCCAACGCGCTCTGAGCGCTTGAGAAGCTTCCTGGAAACTGGACAGGATTAATTGGTTTATTGTTTTGGCTCAACTTTATCATTGTCATTCTGCGCTTGCCGTACTAGATGTACTGCCAGCATTTGAATTACTTGATATTGTTTTTTAATACAATAACCTATACAGAATTATATGTTTTATGTTTTGGTTATACCAAAACATCACGGCCCCTTAGCTCATGCTTGGTTAGAGCAGCGGACTCATAATCCGTTGGTACTGTGTTCGACTCACAGAGGGGCCACCAATTACCAAGCGGCTTGGAGGGTAAAATCTCCAGGCCGTTTTACTTTTTTTGCAGAATAGCTTTAGAACTACCTTTCTCCATCCTCACGAAGGGATTCAGCATGCACACAACTCCAATTCTCCAATATCTGAAGCAACATGGTCAGTTAGCCGACTGGGAAATAGCGGCAGCAATGGACATACCACTTTCCAATGTCCGTTCTTCTCTGACAGACCTGTCGGCACGCGGTGAGATTTCTCGATGTAGCGTGACCAGATTCACTGACGGGAAGCTCGTTGAAGGGATGCTGTGCCGAGTGGCTGGAACTATTCCGCCCAAAGCGCCGGGAAGGAAGTCTGCGCCGTAACACTAACTTGAACCATGAACTCTGACGGATTTCAGGTTGACTTTACTATTCACTAGCCCCTTTTCCATGTGTGATATTTCTCAACCCAATTAAGAATCCCATGCGGCACATGCGCGCGCTTCCATTCACCAGCTGCATATTTATTGGCTTCTGACCAAGTTGGGTAGGTATGGATGGTGCCGAGGATTTTGTTTAAACCCAACCCGTGTTTCATTGCAAGCACGAATTCTGCCAGCAAATCGCCAGCATGCTCGCTGACGATGGTCGCACCCAAGATTTTATCTTTACCCGGCACAGTTAGCACTTTGACAAAGCCATGCGCGGCCTCGTCGGCAATGGCGCGGTCAAGATCATCCAGCCCATATTTCACCACTTCATAAGCGATACCTTGGGCTTTGGCTTCATCTTCAGAGAGCCCAACCCGCGCGACTTCTGGGTTGGTGAAGGTCGCCCATGGAATGACTGAGTAATCGGCTTTAAAGCGTTTCAGGCTGCCAAATAAGGTATTCACCGCTGCATACCATGCCTGGTGCGCTGCGGTGTGCGTGAACTGATAAGGCCCCGCCACATCACCAGCGGCGTATATGTTGGGGTAGAGGGTTTGCAGCCAGGCATCGACTTCGACTGTACGGTTTTTGGAGAGAGGGATGCCTAACTCTTCCAAGCCGAAGCCTTCAGTACGCGCTGCTCTGCCTACAGCGCACAGTAAGGCATCAAAAGGGATGGCTTCTTCGACGCCATCCTGATGTTTAACAATCAAACGTTGCCCGATATCATCACGCTCGCAACGCACTGTATTAGTATGGGTCAGCACGCGCACGCCATCGGCAATCAGCGCTTGTTCTACCAGCGCAACTGCATCGGCATCTTCTTTGCCCATCAAGCCGCTACGCGCCACTTGCGTGACCTGGCAACCGAGGCGTGCAAATGCCTGTGTCAGTTCGCAGCCAATTGGCCCGCCGCCCAGCACTACCAAGCGCTCAGGGCGCTCGGTGATAGTCCAGATGGTGTCTGAAGTATAATGCGTGACAAGGTCCAGCCCTAGAAGGTCAGGAATCGCCGGTCGTGCACCTGTGGCAATTACAATGGCGCGGGTGGAGAGCGTTTTGCCGTTTACCTCTACTGTCCACGGTGAAGTAATGTGTGCATGGCCTTGCACCACATCTACGCCCAACTTGGCATAGCGCTCCACCGAGTCATGCGGTTCAACCGTGCTAATCACGCGATGCACGCGCTTCATCACATCGGCAAAATTATATTCGACATCGGCTTTGGCGATACCCAGTTTATCCGCGTGTTTGGCTTGATTCATGAAAGCAGCTGAACGGATGATGGCTTTGGAGGGTACGCAGCCAAAATTCAGGCAATCACCGCCCATCTTGTGGCCTTCAATCAGTGTGACTTTGGCGCGTGTGGCTGCTGCGATGTATGACGTTACCAAGCCTGCAGCACCTGCACCGATAACTATTAGGTTGCGGTCAAACTTTTTCGGTTTTGGCCAGCTTGCGTATAGCCGGTGTGTTTTATAGACATTGACCGCCCATTTTGCCAGCCAGGGGAAAATGCCGAGCAAGGCAAATGAGCCGATAAGCGATGGGGAGAGGATGCCGGACAGGCTGGTCAATGCGGCCAGTTGGGTGCCTGCATTCACATAAACCGCCGTGCCAGCCGCCATGCCGACCAGACTTACCCAAAAATAGGTGCCGGTTTTAATCGGGGTAAGCCCCATCAATAAGTTGATGAGAAAGAATGGAAACACGGGCACCAGACGCAAGGTAAACAGATAGAACGCACCATCTTTTTCAATGCCTGCATTGATGGCGGAAAGCCTGTCACCAAAACGTTTTTGCACAAAATCTTGTAGTACGAAGCGAGCCGCCAAGAAAGCCAATGTCGCGCCGATAGTTGCAGAAACCAGTACCACCGGCACGCCCACCCACAGCCCGAAAATGGCGCCGCCTGCCAATGTCATGATGGTGGCACCGGGCAGTGACAACGCAGTAACCACAATGTAAACGATTGAAAAAACCGTTATCACCAATAGCGGATTGGCTTGATAGGTTTGCAGCAAACCATCCCGGCTGGCCTTGAGTGCATCCAGGCTTAAAAGTCGCCCGAGGTCGAAGGCAAAAAACAGCCCAATTAACACGACGATGAGTGTAATAATCCATACGCGATTTTTCATATTATTTTCCTGATTTTTTATTTTTAGTCGCTACTTCATTTCGCTACAGGAAGCACCGTACCTGAAGCAGCTATAACAGCGATGGTGCTTCATGCTGACGGGTTCAGCCATGCTGGCAGTCAGTGTTTCGCCCAGCGCATAATCTTGGTCATCATCCACTAAGGTACAGGCATACACGCGCATGCGGCCTTTCTCTTTCACCACCATTTTGCTGAATGCACACATATAGGCGCGACGCGAGTCTTCTGTCTGGTAACTCACCATGCAGTTTGCGCTGATCTGCGGCGTGGTGACATCCAGGCCAGGTGGATGAAAGTCCGGAAATTCAACGCGATGCAAATTTTCGGGCAAGCCTGCATTTCTAAAAATTTCAGCAAAACGTTGCGCTGTTTCGGCTGGCGTGCTGTCAGCCAGCATCTGGTTAGCGACTGAAACGGAAAAGCCCATTTCATGCAGCTGCTTTAAACCTTTCAATGCCAGTGCAAACATGCCCTCGCCACGGCCAATATCATGTTTGGCCGCGTCAAAGTGATCCAGACTGACACGAAAATGTAGTTGATTGGGATGATTCAGTAAGGGTTTGAGCTGCTTTAGGCGCTTAATTAAGGGCTCGGTGGCGTTGGTAAGCACCATGCACGGGCGAAATTGTAATGCGTAATCCAGGATGCGCACCATGTCTTTGGCGACAAACGGTTCGCCGCCTGTGAATGAAAACTGCTTCACCCCTAACGTAAGCGCTTCATCAATAAATGGCTTGGCTTCAGCAAATCGTAGCAGTTGCAAGCGATCGTCTCCGGGCTTGGAGCCTTCCAGACAAAACGGACAGGCGAGGTTACAGGCGGTTCCGGTATGAAACCAGAGCTCATCTAAAGCATGCGGCTGGATAAAGCCGCGTGGTTCGCCAGCGGGCGTTTGATACCAGGCGGGAGATTTTGCTGGCTGCGCTACTTGAATCGGAATCACTTTCATGTCCATAAAATTGCTTAGCAGCAGCCCCCGGTTTGGTCGCTTGCATGGCCATCATAAGGAAGTGAAGTGCCGCAGCCCGCGAAAATACCAAAATGCTTATCGAAATTTCCGTAGAAATCGAAATGTCTGGCAAAACGCGTGTCGTGCAGCATGCGCCAGGTATTGCCGCATACAGGGAAATGTTTGCCTGTTTCTATGAAATGATGCTTATCCAATACAAACGCATGTGGATGGTGCGGAATGGTGCCGCGGTATACCACCGATTGCCCGTAATCTTCGCATGATGGTTCCAGGCCTTCTAACTTGAACAACCGATAAGTGGCGGAGAAAAATTTGATATTGCCGGTACGCGCGGCGAGTTCCGGGTTGCCAATAGTGATCGGGCGGTCAACCACCAGACGCGGATCATCGAACCCATGCGCTTTGGCCAGGTTGTGAAAGTCGTTCCAGTACAATGCACCGCTCAAGCATTCACCATATAAAACCGGGTCAAGTGTGAGTGCCTTAGGAATGCGTCTATCGGCATAAACGTCAGAAAAATACAGTTCACCCCCCGGTTTTAACACACGAAACGCCTCGCCCAATACTGCCGCTTTGTCCACGGCCAAATTGATGACGCAATTGGATACAATGATGTCTACGCTGTTGTCGGCCAGTTCCAATTCATGCAAGCGTTCTATATAGCCATGCAAAAACAGCACGTTGCTTTCGGCATGGCCAAATACTTGACGGTGATGATCCTGATGCTGGCGCGCTACCGCCAGCTGTTCTTCGGTCATGTCGACACCAATGACACTGCCTTGCTCGCCCACCAGTTTAGAGAGCACGTAAACGTCGCGCCCGGCACCGCAACCCAAATCCAGCACGGTCAGGCCATCCAGAAGTTCCGGCAGCACCAGGCCGCACCCGTAGTAGCGCATCATTACCTCATCATGCACCTGTGAGAGGATGGGTTTCACATATGCCGGCAAACCGGCGTCTGTGCAGCACGCGTTGGTTTGCAAATCTACCGAGCCCGTTAGCGTTTCGCCGTAATACTGGCGTACGTTATTCTGTATCTCGTTTTGATCTTTCTTGACTGTGGTTTCCTGCATATCATACCTCGTTGTTTTCGTGATTGAAGTGGGTAATGTGGCTACGGTAGCGTGCTGCCAGCTCGTCTGGAGAATGACCCCACGCAAAGGCGAGTGCCAGCCTGCGATTCTCACAGGTGCGGCGCCACCAGCCATCCCGCTGCCAGCGGCGTGGGTCAACTAATATGGGTTCATCCAGAGCGACAAAATTCCCCAATCGCCTTAAGCCTTTCACCAGGGGCACTTCCTCAAACAACGGCCAAGGCGCATGGCCGGCAGCGGCAACATAAGCTTGTCTTGACATAAACAAACCCTGGTCGCCATACGGGATGCCGAAGCGGCAGCGCAGGGCGATGGCAGGCTCCAGAAAGACTGCCGGCCAGGCACGCGGCGCATCAAATCTGAACTTGAAGTAGCCGCCTATGGCGCCTTTTTCAAGTTCAGATTTGATGATGGTGATGGGATTTTTCGGCAAGCGGGCGTCTGCATGCAGAAACCACAATACATCACCTTGCGCCATTGCTGCGCCTGTCAGTAGCTGCTTTCCTCGGCATGACTCGCTCGCCAGCCAGTTCGCGCCGTACTCATGGCAAACTTCCTGGCAACTTTGGCTGGCCGCACCATCCACTACAATCACCTCATGTGGTGTGTGCGGCAAATGCTGAATTTGCGCTAATAGCTGCGCCAGCTTTTGCTCGTCGTTGTAGCAAGGGATAATAATGCTTACGTTAGACATAGCGACTTTCGGTTTGCATCATTACTTTTTGCTTAGAGGTTTTTTGCTGAATAACTTGGAGCGCTAATTTGCAGAGAGATCGCCTGGCAGGCCGTTGGTCTTGTGCAAGTTTTACCACTAAATAAGATAGATCCTCAATCTCATCCACGTCAAAGCCTTCTGGTAATCTGGCAACAGAATGCCCGCTTTGCTGGCAGAGCATAGATAATCGGTCGCCCAATCGGGATGTGCTCCATGGCAAACCAGCCAGGTCTGGCCACGGTTTGCGGCTCGCCATGATGGATACGCCGCCATCCATAGTGGGTTTGAGCACGTTATCAAAATCTGAAAGCATTCTGCTTGCAGTAGTAAGGTCGACCAGGCCGATGTCCGGCGCATCGCTGCCGATATAAATCAGTTGGTTTAAACCATTTGCGCGTAATGTTAGGTCGAGCGCATTCAGGCGCTGACCGAGGTTGCCGCCCGTTTGCGGCAGTACATGAACTTCGGTTTGTGCTAGTTTGAAAAGATCGGCTGCCCATGCGCAGTCTTGTGCATCGGCTGGCGCGATCACCACCCTGCCAGGCCAAGTGCTCACATCTTCCAGCGCGCAGGCCAGCAGCGCTTCTGCGATTTGGTATGCAATAGCTGGCCCAAGCCTGGCGGCAAGGCGTTGTTTGCCGACGCCAGGAGCAGGCCGCTTGCAGACGAGAACTAATGCAGCTTGCGTCATATCGTATTCTGCAACATGTAGTGAAGGAATGTTATCATCAATGGGTATTTTGTTGGCACATGAGCGAAAATTAACAAAACCGTATACTGAATTAGACGCATGTCTGGCCAGTTCCTTACAAAATTTTATCCTCTGGCGATAATTTTTTATCTTGCTTGCAAGACGTGGTTTAAAGTTTATAGTGATTGACGTGTTTTTTAAGCATTTGGTTTTATTGAGCTGGGGGTGATTGCTTATGGAAGCTTATTTGCGATTCGGTATTTTCCTGAGCGTTTATCTGCTTGCGGCATTGCTGGAATCCTTCTTTCCCAAACGGCCGCCAACGCAAGCCAGAGCGGAGCGCTGGCTCATTAATTTCAGTCTGGTGGGTATCAATATTGTAGTGCAGCGGGTTACGCTAGGCGCAGCTGCGTACCTGACGGCGGTATATGCGCAAGACCATGGCTGGGGCATGATGGGCGTGCTCAATCTGCCTTTTTGGGCGGAGGCTTTGATTGCGTTCTTACTGCTGGATTTCGCCATCTATTTGCAGCATGTGATGTCGCACGCCTTGCCTATATTCTGGCGGCTGCATAGTGTGCATCATGCCGATCTGGATATTGATGCCAGCAGCGGGTTGCGTTTTCACCCGATTGAAATCCTCGTTTCGATTGTTTATAAATCCTTGATTGTAGCGGCGTTGGGTGTTGATCCCTGGGTGGTAATAGCATTCGAGGCCACGCTCAATGGCGCTGCCCTGTTCACTCATGCCAATATCCGCTACCCGGACAAGCTGGATACGCTGCTGCGCTGGCTGTTCGTCACTCCGAATATGCACCGCGTGCATCACTCCGTTAACCGTGATGAAATGGATACCAATTTCGGCTTTTTTCTGTCTATCTGGGATAAGATTTGCGGCACCTATCACCTTGCACCGCCACGCGCCGGGCATGAAAAAGCACTACTGGGGCTACCTTATATTCGTGAGCAATCCCGCTTAGGGTTGTTACAGCTGCTCATGATGCCATTCCGAGTTACCAGGCAAACTGCGAGTTTGGGTCTGTCTCCCGATGTGGTGGAAGGTGAAGTCAAGCGCTGAAACAAGCTTCGCAGAAAATATTAATGCATGGTTATGACTATGACAACGCGTTTATTGTGCGCTAAACCACATGTCGCCATACCATGCCGAGGCCATGGCGCCTGTGTTATCGGTGTCCGTCATAATCGCCACCGCTTCTACATTGTTAGGCTCGGTACCAAAGAGTTTGCGGTAATCCGCAAGTACATCGTGCTGCTCTTTCACCCATTCCCCTACGCGTTCCGGGCCTGACTGCACTGCGATCATTTGTGCGTTTTTAGTAAAGGCATTAGGCCAATGGCTGTTAACAGGCTGATTGTTTGACCATACATAATTAATTGCACGGGTGCGCCAAAAAGCCGCGCCGCCTGAAAACACCACGTAGACGCGGGCAGGGTAGTCATCGCCGGCTTTGGTGCGTTCATCTGTACCCACCAGCATGTTATCCACCTTCCAGGACCAATGGAGAACAGGAGTTTTTCTTAGGTCTATATTGATCTTACGAAATAGCCCGGAAGCAGCTTTAGAACTGCTGGCGTGTAAGGCGGTACGTCCACTCGAAGATGCTGTACTGTAACGTGTTTCTCCTGAAAAAACCTTGGTCTTCCAGCCACTAGTCTCCCCTTGCGAAAAACGGGCGACGTCGATACGTTCTCCATCAGCAAAAATGATGATGGGCAGAAGCAGCAAAAAACTACATAGTGATTTTTTCAGGTTACGGTTCCAGATGTTGAGCATGCGGGCTGCTTCCTTCAATGCAATGTACCCCATACTTCACTTATCCGGGCATCGCGTCCGCAACTGTTCCTGTAGTACTTGTAGCGAATCGGATTCTTTTTATAATAATCCTGATGATAGTCCTCAGCGAGATAGAATGGGCCTCCAGGGACGATTTCGGTATAAATACGGGCGAACTTCTTACTTTTCTCGAGAATGACCTTGCTGGCTTCTGCGGTTTTTCTCTCAGATTCATTCTGATAAAAAATAGCGCTGCGGTATTGGTTGCCAACATCGCAGAATTGCTGATCCTTGACAGTTGGGTCGATATGGCGCCAGAAATAGTCCAGCAATTTTTGATAGCTGACCTTTTCGGGATTGTAAGTTACTAGCACAACTTCGGCATGACCGGTGCCGCCATGACTGACCTGCTCATAAGTCGGGTTTTCTAGCTGGCCGCCGGTATAGCCGGATTCTGCCTTCACCACCCCAGCCAGTTTTTCAAAGTCTGCCTCAATGCACCAAAAGCAGCCGCCGGCAAAGATGGCTGTTGCCACCTGTGCGGCGGGTGGCTTGGCAGGCGGCGCGTCTCCTGCCCAGCAGGAACTGGCCAGTAAGAGCGTGGCAACCGCGCAAGTGAACCTGGTGTAAGCGGTTCCAAAAAAAGTCTTCATGATATTTTCCTTTATGTTCTCAGCGCAGGCAGGGCTTCGTTTTCTGCAACGAACTGCAGCGCCAGACCATTGTTGCAATAGCGCAAGCCGGTAGGTTTCGGCCCATCATTGAAGACGTGACCCTGATGACCGCCGCAACGTATGCAATGATATTCCGTTCTTGGCCAAACTAATTTGAAATCCTGTTTAGTGGCGACAGCCCCAGGCAATGTATCCAAAAAACTGGGCCAGCCGGTACCACTGTCATATTTATGGCTGGATTTGAATAGCGGCAAAAAACAGGCCGCGCAAATGAAAGTGCCTTTGCGTTTTTCATGGTTGAGCGGGCTGCTGCCCGGGCGCTCGGTATCCTCTTCAAACAGCACGCCGTAACGATCCGGGGGCAATAGCGCCTTCCAGGCGGATTTGGATTTTATGAGCGGCTTCAATGTAATAACCTCCTTGGCAAAAGCGGGCAATACGCCGGCCAGCCATAAACCTGATAACTGACGGATAAACTGACGACGATTCATGATGGCTCCAATCTCTTAAAAATTGACATTTTCATGACTTGGTCGGGTTGACATTAGATTCCTTACAAATATTAACCGGGGAAAATGTATAGTCATTATCCACCGTATTTGATTGCCACATGCTTGCATTTTACCAAGTATGCTTGCTGCGAGAATGGTTGACCCAAAATTCTGGAGCGATAGTGTGGGAAATTTATACACACTGATTTCGATGCCAAAATCAAGTTCTATGGCATAATGCCGCAATTAAGAAAGAAGTGGATTATGAGATGGTGATGGTTGGGAGTAGATGGGGTTTTTAGCGAAAAATCATGTGCTTGCTGCAACCGACTTGGTTGGAGTTCGTGGTGAAAGGCTATTGTTTGATAAGCTGAATTTCAGCCTGTCAAACGGCACCGTGCTGTATCTTCAGGGTGCGAACGGCACCGGTAAAACAACACTGCTACGTACAATTTGCGGACTATCCAAACCATATGAAGGCAAAGTGAACTGGTGCGGTGATGATATTCATGAACTGGCGGAAGACTATTACAAACATCTGCTGTATATCGGACACTTGCCCGGGATTAAAGAAGATTTGACGGCGCTGGAAAATCTGCAGTTTTCTTTAGCGTTATCTGGAACACCATTTGATTTGACACAGGCAACAGAGGTGCTTCATTTGCTTGGCCTGGAAAAAGGGTTGAATTTACCTACACGCATGCTGTCACAAGGTCAGAAAAGGCGTGTCGCGCTGGCGCGTTTATGGCTGCAGGATTTGCCGTTGTGGGTGCTGGACGAGCCGTTTACCGCTTTGGACGCCAATGCGACTGACATGCTGAAGCAGAAGATTGAGGCTTTTGCGAACGAAGGCGGTATTGTGGTGATGACGACGCATCAGGAAGTGGCGATGCACGTGCCCAAGTTTGAGCAATTGCGCTTAGGTGCATAAAAAATGTGCAGAAGAATTAGCCCGGATTTTTAATGACAGAAAACAGCCTAGAAGTTAAACCAGCCAAAGCGCTCAGCACCTTTTCTGTACTTTACCGGATATTAGCGAGGGATATTCAGGTCGCGTTGCGCCGACAATCGGATGTGGCTGCGGTGTTTTTCTTTTTTATTATCGCCGCAAGCCTGTTCCCGCTGGGTTCGGGCGCGGATCCGAAGTTGTTGAGCGCCATGGCACCCAGCGTCTTGTGGGTCATGGCATTGTTGTCATGCATGCTTTCCCTTTCGAGAATGTTTTCGAGCGATTATGCAGACGGCACGCTGGAGCAGATGATGATTTCCAATCAGCCCGTTGTGCTGATTGTACTGATGAAAATATTGGCGCACTGGATACTCTCGGGTTTGCCTTTGGTTTTTGTTGCGCCCTTGATTGGCCTGCAGTTTAATCTAGGCGGCGCAGAATTGCAGATTTTAGCTGCTTCATTGTTGATGGGTACACTGGCATTAAGCCTGATAGGTAGTATTGGCGCGGCATTGACGCTGGGCATCCGTGGCACGGGCGTGCTCATCGCTATACTGGTGCTGCCGCTATATATCCCGGTATTGGTGTTTGGCGCAGGTGCAGTGAATGCCGTTTCTATCGGCATGAGTCCCAATGGCGCGCTTTCGCTGCTGGGCGCGGTGCTGGCTATGGCTTTAGTATTTGCACCGCTAGCGTCAGCCGCCGCATTGAGGATTGCGTTAGAATAAACTGGTATGATTTTTAGAACACGGCAATGACAAATATGGAAACAAAGACGGGCACCAATCGGCCCAGGATTAACTGGCTTAAGTATGCTTCACCCAAAACTTTTTACCCGCTCGCCGGCAAACTGATTCCATGGTGCGCCGTAAGCGCTGCGGTGCTGATTGCGTATGGCTTGTATATCGGGTTGCTGGTGGCGCCGACAGATTTTCAACAGGGCGAAGGCTACCGTATTATTTTTGTACACGTGCCAGCCGCCTGGTTTTCCATGTTTTTATACCTGCTCATGGCCATGTATGCAGGCCTGGGTCTGGTGCTTAATGCGCGCTTATCCTACATGATGGCGACCGCCATCGCCCCTACCGGCGCCATGTTTACTTTGGTCGCGCTCGTAACGGGCTCGCTTTGGGGCAAGCCCATGTGGGGCGCGTGGTGGGTGTGGGACGCCAGGCTGACATCTGAGTTGATATTGCTGTTCTTATATATCGGCTATTTTTCCCTGCAAGCGGCGATTGATGATAAAAACCGTGCGGATAAAGCCAGTGCGGTACTGGCGCTGGTGGGTGCCATTAATGTGCCTATTATTTATTTCTCGGTAAAATGGTGGAACACCTTGCATCAAGGCGCCTCTGTCAGTCTTACTCAGGCCCCTGCCATGGCCGCGATTATGCTAAAAGGCATGCTGATCATGGCGGTTGGCTTCTGGCTATACAGCATCGCGGTGATTCTGATGCGCGTGCGCAGCGAGATTTTAGAGCGTGACAGCAAAACCGCCATGATTAGACAAGATTAACGCAGAGGATAGAGTATGCATTGGCAAAGTTTTAGTGAGTTTATCGCAATGGGCGGATACGGCTTTTATGTCTGGGGCTCATTTGCCTTTACTTTTTTAGCGATGGGATTAGAACTATGGCTGGTGAACAAGCGCCATCAGCGTATTAGCCAAGCAGTAAAACAAGAAGCAATTTAATTATAGGTTCCAATTATGAAAGCACGTCATAAACGATTTGGTTTAATTGCAGTGGGGCTGATATTACTCGTTATCGCAACAGTACTCATCACCAAGTCATTCCGCAGTAATCTGGTATTTTTCTTTTCGCCTACACAAGTGGAGAAAGGCGAGGCCCCAAAAACTGGAAGCTTCCGGATTGGCGGACTGGTTGAAAACGGCAGCTTAAAGCGCATGCCCGATGGCCTGCATGTGCAATTTAAAGTCACCGATACCGCAAAAAGTATACCGGTACAGTACAAGGGTATTCTGCCGGATTTATTCAAGGAAGGGAAAGGCGTGGTGGCAGAAGGTAAACTCAATGAAAATGGCTTGTTTGAGGCGAGTCAAGTGCTGGCAAAGCATGATGAAAATTATATGCCGCCAGAGGCTGCCGCAGCGATTGAAGCTGCTAATGCCGCCAAGGCCAAGGAGAGTGTAAAGTGATACCGGAATTAGGTCTGTTTTCGCTCATCCTTGCATTTTTCTTTGCCATCATTCAAGGCACATTGCCTTTGGTTGGTGTGTGGAAAAATAACGCTACACTATCAAACTTTGCCGTGCCTGCCGCACGCGCGCAATTTGTGTTTATTGCACTGGCTTTTGTTTGCCTGGGTTATTCATTTTATGCCAATGATTTTTCGGTATTATATGTCGCATCCAACTCCAACTCGCACTTGCCGTTAGTCTATCGCCTGGCAGCGGTGTGGGGCGGTCATGAAGGCTCGATGCTGTTATGGGTGAGCATACTGGCGGTGTGGACGATGGCGGTGACCATGTTTGCCAAGGGGCTTCCCACGAGTTTTAGAATCCGCTTGATCGCCGTCATGGGTTTGGTGAGTGTCGGCTTCCTCGCTTTTATCATATTTACTTCCAACCCATTCGAGCGCCTGATCCCGGCCGCAGTGGATGGTCGCGATCTGAACCCCTTGCTGCAAGATCCCGGCATGGTATTCCACCCGCCCGTGCTCTATATGGGCTATGTCGGTTTCTCAGTCGCCTTTGCGTTTGCGATCGCAGCGTTGCTGGATGGCCGTTTGGATATCACATGGGCGCGCTGGACGCGGCCTTGGACCACCGTCGCCTGGGTATTTTTAACGCTGGGAATCGCCTTTGGCAGTGAGTGGGCTTATTACGAGTTGGGCTGGGGCGGTTGGTGGTTTTGGGATGCGGTTGAAAACGCTTCGTTTATGCCGTGGCTGGTGGGCACGGCGCTCATTCACTCATTAGCGGTTACCGAGAAGCGTGACGCATTTAAGGTATGGACGGTATTGCTTTCCATCTGCGCATTCTCCTTAAGCCTGCTAGGCACGTTCCTGGTACGCTCGGGCGTGCTGACCTCAGTGCATGCGTTTGCGACGGATCCAGGACGCGGCTTGTTTATTCTGGTTTATCTGGTCGTTGTGATAGGCGGCGCTTTGCTGCTGTTTGCCTTAAGAGCGCCAACAGTTGGTTTGGGCGAAAGGTTCGATGTGGTTTCACGCGAATCCATGCTGCTAGCTAATAACGTTGTGCTGGCCGCCGCTGCCGGCTCGGTTCTGCTCGGCACGATGTATCCCTTGCTGATGGACGCGCTTGGCGCAGGCAAAATTTCGGTAGGGCCACCGTATTTTGATGCGGTATTTGTTGCCATTATGGTGCCGGGAATTTTTCTGATGGGCCTGGGGCCACTGGCCAAATGGAAAAAAGCCAGTTTGCCAGAAATCGGCACGCGTCTGCGCGTGGCAGCAGTGATCAGCGTGGTTTCTGCATTGTTAGTGCCTTCCGTCATGGGTAAACTTACCTTAATGGCGGCTGTAGGCGTGTTTTTGGGCATTTGGGTGATGAGTACCAGCTTGATTCTGTTGGGGAATAGAATCAAAACGAGACAAACGACTACGCCTGATTTAATCAAAAACCTCAAAGGAATTCCACTGGCGTTTTACGGCATGTTGCTTGCCCACATTGGCATTGGCGTATTTATTTTAGGCGTGACCTTGGTAAAAGGTTACGAATCGGAACAAGACTTGCGCATGGAAGTGAATGATGTTGCACACATAGGCAATTTGGCATTTCGTTTTGAAGGTGCGAAAGAGGTGGCAGGGCCGAACTATTTGTCTTCGCAAGGCAAGTTTATAGTCACCAGCAACAGCAAGGAAGTCGCTGTGCTTTATCCTGAAAAACGTTTTTACCCGGTGCAAGGCGCGATGATGACCGAAGCGGATATTGAGCCAGGCGTGCTAAGAGATATATATGTTTCACTGGGTGAGCCGCTTGAAAATGGCGCCTGGAGCGTACGGATTTATATCAAGCCATTTGTGCGCTGGATCTGGGGTGGCTGTATATTAATGGCGCTGGGCGGCATTTTAGCGCTCATGGATCGCCGTTATCGTATTGTCAACAAAAAGGAAGCAAGAGAAGCACAAGAGGCTTTTGAGGCATAACCGGGGCTATTAACTAATGAAAAGAACGATTAAATTTTTATTGCCGCTGGTTTTGTTTCTCATTGCAGTTGGGTTCTTATTTAAAGGCTTGTTTTTGGATCCTCGCGAAGTGCCATCGCCACTGGTAGGCAAGCCCGCACCCAGGTTTCAGGCACCTGTTTTGGGTGAAGCGGGCAAAACCTTTAATAGCGATGACATGAAAGGACAAGTGTGGCTGCTCAACGTCTGGGCGTCATGGTGTGCCGCTTGCCGCGAGGAACATCCTGTGTTGATGGCGATGGAAAAGACAGGTCAAATCGCCACTTATGGGCTGGATTACAAAGATACCGATGCCGAAGCGCAGGCGGTGCTTAAGGAGCATGGCAATCCATATAAAGTGGTTGCGACCGATGCAGATGGTAAAATCGGCATTGATTACGGCGTGTACGGTGTGCCGGAAACTTATGTGATTGATAAAGCAGGTGTGATTCGTTATAAACAAATCGGCCCAATTACAGCAGAAATTCTGCTTACAAAAATTGTACCATTGTTAAAAGAACTGCAACGATGAAAAAACTGCTCATACTATTCTTGCTGGTTTTTAACTTTTTATTAAGTACAAGCGCCGCATTCGCAGGCGAAGCCAAGCCCCTGGCCGAAGACCCGGTGCTGGAAGCGCGGCTTAAGGCTATGTCGCATGAGTTGCGCTGCCTGGTTTGCCAGAACCAGACACTTGCAGATTCAAACTCACCGCTGGCAGAAGATTTGCGTAAGGAAATCCGTACGCAAATGCGAGCGGGTAAAAGCGATCAGGAAGTCGTCGATTACCTGGTAGCTCGTTACGGCGATTTTGTGCGCTATCGCCCGCCTGTGAATAGCCACACGGCATTGTTGTGGTTTGGGCCTTTTCTGCTGTTGCTCATTGGTGGGTTTGTGCTGTATAGAGTGCTTAAAAAACAGGCAAGCGGCGAAGATATTCAGGCAGAAGAATAGCATCAACAAAATAAAAAAGCTCACCTCGGTGAGCTTTTTTGTTAATGCCTAAGGTTAAAAGTTGTGCGTTAGCTGCACGCTCAGAATATCCACGCTGCTATCATAATCACCTTTTAATGTGTCTTTTAGTGCGGCCACTGTCGTATCATTCACTTTATTCACATTAGAGTCTTTGACGAAAATATGGGTATAACCCGCATCCAAACTAGTTGTAGGGGTAAATTTGTAGTTTGCGCCGAATGATAACCAAGTGCGGTCGCTATCAGGAATGCGCGGAGTACGGAATTTAGAAGGCACTGGGCTTTCATCGTAAGCTAGCCCAGCACGTAACTTCAAGGCATCATTGTAACGATAGCTCACGCCAGTCGAAACTCGGTATGTGTTATCCCAATTTTCAGGCACATTTGTCACCACAGCGCCTGTGTCGCGCGCAGCCTTCAACTCCTCAAACTTACTCCAGTGTGTCCATGTTACATCGCCCATAATATCCCATTGGTCATTCACTTGATGAAATGCTGAAGCTGAGAAACTATCTGGCAGTGTGATTTTTGCATTAATAGAACCGCGTGCAAAATTAGGGCTGGCTGTTAACAGTGCTGGAACGTTGCTATATTTCACAGTGCCATCTAATGTTTGGTGCACTTGTGAGCGATAAGACAAGCCGATTCGAGTATCACTGGTGACTTGGAACAAGGCGCCCGCATTCCAACCCCAGCCCCAATCATCACCTTTTAGTGTTACTTTTCCATCGTTTCTTTGTGGTAATGCACCAATGCCACAACCGCCAAACGCGCCACAAATAGTTCCAAAATCAACAGCACTGGTAAGGTCTGCTTCAGCGCGCATGGCTGAAATACCAAAACCTAAGGATACTTGGTCGCTAGCTTTAAATGCGATGGAAGGGTTGATGTTAATTGTTTTAAGCTCAGATTTGAGTGCATGATAACGGCCTACCCAACTGTTGGTGTATTCCGTTTTGAGACCAAATGGTGCACTAATACCTAACCCAAGGCGCACATCGGGCGTAATTGATTTGGCGAAAAAGATATTAGGCACAAATGCTAAGTCACCCGCATCACCACCGTCGCCGCCTCTGGTAGTACGAAATGGAGCCGGAACTAAAGTAGATAGATGAGAGCCATCATTATTAAAATCTGCGGATGGCCTTATTAAATGTCCTGCAACTACAAGTTGCGTGTCTGGCAAGTAAGTCATGCCTGCCGGGTTGAAAAATATAGTACTGGCATCTTCAGCCACTGCCGCTGCACCAGCGTAAGCGTTACCCATTCCGCTGCCGCTTTGTTCAATCAGCGCAAAGCCGGCGGCTTGTGCTGCAATGGGTGTTGTAAAAATCACAAAACTTATAACTATTTTTTTCATGGCACACGCTTCCCTGAGGTTGGATTATATTTTTATATATAAATGAATATTACATCAATGAGTTAGAAAATGTTGTTAGAGTGATTTATTTGAAATGAAAAATATCTTTTCAAAAATAATTGTTGCTATATGCCAACAATCTACCTGAAAAGAAATATTTTTTCAAAATTATCTTCTTGAGGCAATTAATTATTAAGCCTATAGTTTTAGCTGTATAGGTTTATTTCATAATAACTATATGATTTGAATTCAATAAAAAGAATGGTTGTTTAGACTAACGGATAATAACTTTACTAGGAGAATAGCATGAATACCGTAGTAGATTTTCAGCTAACGAATAATGCAACACTTACCCAAGTAAGAACACGTTTTGAAGAAGAGTTTGGGGTGATGACTTATTACATGAACCCTGAGCCAAGGCCATGTTTTAATAAAACTTGCATGTCAGAGCTACATCAAAGCCAATCCACGCTGGAAAAAATGCAAGGCGAGGTGATTGCAAATGGAAAATTGAATCAGGCACATTATTTGGTACTTGCTTCCGATGTGCCGGGCATATTCAACCTGGGCGGCGATTTGTCTGTGTTTGGGGAGCTAATTCGTGCTAAGGCGCGCGACCACTTATTAAACTACGCTAAGTTGTGCGTCAATAATGTGTGGACTTTTTATAATATGCAAGCACCTGTGACTACGATTTCACTGGTACAGGGTCAGGCGATGGGTGGCGGCTTTGAGGCAGCGCTTGCCGCGCATGTCATGGTGGCAGAAAAGAGCGCTGTAATGGGCCTGCCGGAAGTGCTGTTCAATCTGTTCCCCGGCATGGGGGCGCTGAGTTTCTTGTCACGTAAAATCGGTATGCCTGCAGCAGAAAAAATGGTGCGTTCCGGCAAAATCTATACCGGTGAAGAGCTTTATCAATTGGGCGTGGTGGATGTGCTGGCAGAAGATGGACAAGGGGAATATGCGCTCAATAACTGGATTAAAAAGCATCATCGTTCGCTTAATTCTTTCCAGGCGATTAACCGTGCAAAACAGCGTGTGAATCCGCTCACCATTGAAGAGCTTTACGATATTACCGAGATTTGGGTAGATGCGGCGCTTCGGCTGGATGAACGTAACCTGAAAGTGATGGAGCGTTTGGTACGTGCACAGAACTCGAAAGTCGGCACAGACGTTACGCATATCGGCGAGAAACAATCTGCCTAAACTTTAAGCTCTTTGGCCGATACCATCGTTGGTTTTGGACTTTCCTGTGCGGGACGCCGGAGATAATCCTCTACCGCAAGGGTGAGTTTAGAAAAGTCGCTATTCAAATTATCAAGCATTTCTAATGCTTGTTTCGAAGATATTGATGCATTCAGCCTGCCAATCATTTCGGTGGTTGTCGCAAGCTGGGTAGCGCCCACACTCAGGCTGTTTCCTTTTAAGGCGTGGCAGTAATCGTGCAGTTCGCCGAAGTGTTTCTGTTTGGCAGCGGCTTCGATCTTATAGATCAGCTTCAGGGAATCAGCCAGGAAATTTCTCAGCAAGCGGTGCATGAACAATTCATCGCCAGCGCCGATTTTCTCAAGTTCTTTCAGGGTGTGCAGATCTAATTCCGTATTGTCTGCCTCAAGATCGGACTCTATGTTGACCGGGTTATTCAGCGCATTGTTCATCCACTGCGCGGCAGTGTTCGGAGCAAGGTTGAGGATGCGCTCGATCGTATTGAACAATGTTGCGGCATCGATAGGTTTGGTCAGGAAAGCATCAAAGCCGGCATCGCTGGCCGCTTCTCTGGCTGTTAATGTAGCGTCTGCGGTAAATAAAATAAAGCGCGTGGCCTTGTCGTCCGGCTGGATAAATCTGTAGATTTTCAGGGCATCCGTACCGCTCATTCCTGCCATATTGAGGTCGGTAATGACAAGGTCGAATTTTCGTTGCTCAAGAACATTTAGCATTTCATCACCATTGCTAACAATTTCGACGTGGTGACCAGGCAGTGAGAGCAGGCGGGTGATGATTTTCTGGTTAGTGCTTTCATCTTCACATACCAATATATCCAGCGCTTTGGTATTTTTGCCGGCTGTAGAGATGGGCGCTATTACAGCAATGGCAGGCGTTTCTATTGCGGGTTCAGCGGTGCTGACTTCTTCGGCGATGACTTTTTCCAGGCTCAGGTCGAACCAGAAGCGGCTTCCCACGCCCTCTGTACTTTGAAAATTAAGCGACCCGCCCATTTCTTCGACCATGTGTTTGGCAATCGTCAGGCCTAAGCCGCTGCCGCCAAATTTTCGAGTTGTTGATGAATCGGCCTGGGTAAAGCTTTCAAAAACTTTATGCTGTTTGTTAGCAGGAATGCCGATGCCGGTATCCGCCACTTCAAAACGTACTGTTGATTTCTTTGCATCTTCCTGTAGTACGGTGGCCGATATTGTGACGCTGCCTTCCTGGGTGAACTTGATAGCATTGCCCAGCAAATTGGCCAGCACTTGGCGTAATACGAAAGCATCGCCTTTCAGGCTGCCCAGTGCATTTGATACGCTGGCACCCAACTGAATGCCTTTACTATTGGCTTGGGAACGGAAAATTTCCAACGAATCATGCACAGCTTCTTCAGGTGAGAAAGGAACGTTCTCAACAGTGAATTTACGCTCTTCGATCTTTGTAAAATCCAGCACGTTGTTGAGCAGAGAGAGCAGCAGTTTCGATGAACTCTCCAGCGATTTAAGCAGGTCCTTCTGATCTGCATTGAGCGGTGTGGTCTTAAATAAAGTGCTGATGCCGATAATGCCATTGAGCGGGGTGCGGATTTCGTGGCTCATATTGGCAACGAAATGTGTTTTGGCCAGGCTGGCTTCCGCTGCTTTTTGGCGCTCTATTTCAGCCTTATGTGTCGCTTCGTGCATTCTTTCAATCAGCTTGGCCACATAAAGCGGTAAAGCAATCAGGATAATCAAAAAACCATATACGATGGACTTGTGATCCATCCAAAACGGATTAACCTGGGTAGCAACTATAAAGCCTAGAATACTGATAATCTGCGAATGGTATAGATACTTTTTGCCGAAACGAAAACCGTTGCCAAAAGTGACCCAGAGGTAGACGCCAATCAATACAACACCGACGTCACCAGCCAGAGATAAAAATGTCGAGGTGCCGATAACGTCAAGCCAGTTGCCTAATAGCCGTCTGACCGGCGATTTTTGTTTGGCTATGCTTACTGCAATCAGCAGCATGATCGTAAAAACATCAAAAGCCATAAGGCAATAGAAACCGATCATCTCCCCATGAGGGATAACTTTGTCGGTAGCAAAATTACTGAGCAAATATAGCGTAAATATTGTGCCGATGGCGAGCCGGGTCGTCGCCTGCTCAAGCTCCAGCGGATCGCAGTGGCTAGCAGAATTTTTGTACCAGGTTTTGAATAATCTCAGCATGATGGATGGCCTATTTAATGAGTCCTAAGCCGTAGTACTTTTTGCTTTGTTCCAGCAGGGTTTTAGCGATTTTTGCTAGTTCCTGAGTCTGTACCGGCTTGGTCAGGCAGGCCGAGGCGCCTGCGGAAATCAGCTCTTGATGCGTAGCTTGGTCTTTTAATACGGTAACAACAACAATGGCATGGGTCTGTACATTGTCTGCATTTTTAAGCGACTGCACAAATTGCATGCCATTCATTTTGTGCATCCGAAAATCCGTAATGATCAAATCCACCTGTTTGTTCTGCAACCAGGCGAGCGCTTCTACCGGGTCGGTCATGGTGACAATCTTAAGATCCATTTTGAGGGATTTTAAAATCGCTGTGTGAATATCCAGTACGGTCGGCTGGTCATCAATCAGCAAGACGGTTTGTCTAAACTTTGGTGCACTTCGTATGTTGCTTACTTTTGTCATGATGTTTGCTTGGCGCTAGTGGATAGCCATTGCGTGTTCTCTGCAGATTTTGTCCAGCTCATTCCGCAACGAAAGCATGGCAGTAACCAGTGCTGGGTCAAAATGCTTGCCGCTTTCTTCACTGATATATTCAAGCGCCTTATCGATGCTCCAGGCTGCTTTGTAGGGGCGGATACTGGTCAGAGCATCGAACACATCTGCGATTGCCACAATGCGCGCAGAAAGCGGGATGTCATGACCTTTGAGGGCATAGGGGTAGCCGCTCCCATCAAAGCGCTCATGGTGGGCTAACGCGATTTCGCTGCCTTTCTGTAGATATTTTGATGGGCTATCCTGCAAAATTTCATATCCTATGATTGGATGCCTGCGCATCATTTTCAGTTCCTGGTCATTCAGAGCATCTTTCTTCAGCAAAACACTATCCGGAATACCGATTTTGCCGATGTCATGCAAGGGCGCTGCCAGTTCAATCACTTCGGCTTCTTCTTCGCTTAAGCCAATGGCGTCAGCAATGGCCCTGCTGTACAGCGACATGCGCTGCAAATGCATGGCGGTGTCATAGTCCTTATACTCGCCAGCGCGCGCCAGTCGCATCAAGGTCTCTTTTTCGCGTGCTCTAATCTCAGCCGTCGCCGATTTCACCATGCCTTCAAACACGTTGCTTCTGTTTTGCAGTGCGATATGCTGCTGATGCATGGTCATTAAGTTTTTGCTGCGCGCCGTGCATTCGTAGATATCGACAGGTTTGCTTAAAAAATCAGTGATGCCGGCATCCAGTGCGGCGTAACGGGTTTCTGCATCCTTTTTGATCGTAATCATAATGACGGGTACGGATTCATAGTGCGGCAAGGTTTTAAGCAAGCGCGCAAAATCGATCCCATTCATCTCCGGCATTACATAATCTACAAACACTAAATTGGCCGTGTGTTCGGTTGCCCATTCCAATGCTTCTTCAGGGTTGGTTTTTTCAACCACCTTGATTTTAGAGTTGATACTTTTTACGACATGCGTAAGTATCGTCCGGCTGGTAGACTGGTCGTCTACAATCAGCACCGAGCAATTGTCGAATAATTCAGCATCCGTCATGGAGTGTTTTCCTCTGGTATAAGCTCATTCATGGCTTATTACTACTTTGTAAAGCAATGTTTAAGCCAATTTCAAAAAAAATTGGTGGGATAAAAAATAAAGCACACAACAGATAAAATTATTTAATAAAATCAATCACTAAGCTGTTTTGTTAAATTATATGTTGTGTGACTTATTTTTTAGTTGAACGTTTTGTTGTTAAAGTTGAAATTTGATTGTTGCAAATTTTCGTCAACTAAGTGAATTATTTTGACACATTTATAGCGTGTTGTAAGGAAAAGTTTAGTAATTCGATCTGATAAAAATATCGCCATCCGGCTTCAGGTCGAAAGCAACGCAAATGCGTATCTCGTCGGAGCTGAATGGGATAGTGCGGTGAAACAGGGAGGACGGGAATAGTACAATGTCTCCAACTTTTGGTGTCGCAATCCCTACCGGGAAGTTGTCGTGTTTTTTCGGATAATTGTCTCCGTGTATGCCATACTCAAAACACCCTTCGGTAGGGTCTTTTTTATCCGTGGGAAGGGCAAGGTAAACCGCACCGCTAATCCAGCCGACTTCATGGATATGCCTGTCCACATAGCCGCCTCGGCGGATCCTGACATACCACGAGCTAGTGAATTCAAGCTCTTTAGGGAAGGATCTGATTAGCTCGCAATCTGCACCTGCAAAACGGTTTTTGTAATTCACAAACTCCTGCCTTACCAGCTCACCCAGTCTGCGGAATGAAGGTTCCGGCCTTTTGAACAGATTGCCGGCTGATTGTTTGCCATTGTAAAGCATGCCTTGCACGCGTTCCGCGATGTCGGTGTGTTCTATATCATGGAGCAACTGCCTGAGTAGCGGGCTATCAGGCTCGGCAAGTTCTGAAATGCTGTTTTGGTAAACAAAATCAAAACCATTCTTGCAAAAATTGTATGGGTCTTCCACGCCGAAGTTAATGGCGTAGTGTGTGGCCAATGTGGCCATAAAGGGTGCGGTATGGCGCGTGGTGCGGACGATTTCATCAAGATTGGTTTTGAAGTCATCAAAGCGCTCGGCTTTATAAAGGCAATACATGCTGCGCGCTTGCCAGTCATCCAGTTGCGAGCGCTCAAAATAGGCCACCGCCTCATCAAAGCGATGGGCAAGGTATAAGAATTCGCCCATGTTGTAATTGGCACCAGGATGGTTGGGGTTGAGCGTTAAGGCCACCTGATAGTTTCTGACGGCGTCATCCATATCGCCCCGGTCGCGCAGTGTTTCGCCCAGGTTATTGTAGGCATCGGTGTAATTGGGGAATAGCCGGATTGCCTGCTGGTAGCTGCTGACGGCGTCATCCAGCAAACCTTCATCCCGCAGCGCCGTGCCCAAATTAAAATAACCGCGCGCATCCTGCGGGTTGATTTTTAAACCATGCTGATAACAGGTGATGGCTTCACCCAGCTTGCCTTGCCGTTGCAGCACCGTGCCCAAATTGCCGTAAGCTTCAAAAAAGTTCTGGTTTAGCCGGATCGCCTGCCGATAGGCTGTTTCGGCTTCATCGAACCTGTTTAAATTGCTAAGGGCGATACCTAAATTAAACAGCAAGTCTGGCGTGTTAGGTTGCAGTTTGAGCGCATTCCGATAGCTTGCAACTGCTTCGGCATATTTCTGCTGGCCATCCAATGCCAAGCTCAGCACATGGTGCAGAATAAAGGTGTCAGGATGCTTGCTGATCAGGCTTTTAGCCAGCTGTTCAGTTTGCGCAAGCTGGCCATTATTAAGCGCATTGATTAGGGTTTGTACCTCAGCCTGGCTGGGTTGGGATAACGGATTTGCCATATTAATTATTGCCCTTGAATTAATATTAACTGTAACTGTTTTGCAATCTGCTTGCCATATGTTTTAAAAGCCGCATTGCCACTTTAGGCTCATCGGCCAGCAGGGTATCGATATTCTCTGCATAAATCACGATGATGCGCGCTTCGTCCGAGGCCACCACAGCATCCGCAGTGGTCGGATTTTTAGTAAGGATGGCCATTTCGCCAAAGTAATCGTTGCTGTTTAATTCGCGGAGGATTTTATCACCACTGGTCAGGTGCACCATGCCATCTACCAGATAATACAGATTGCGCTCGGTATTGCCGCGTTCAAAAATATATTCGCCGCGCCGCAGCACAATTCCATAGCGGCTCATGAGCGCTTCGATATAGTTGGCTTTGTTGGGCGCGTCATCAAACAAGCCTTTAAGCAGAAGCACATCTTTTTTACGCAAGGTACTGATCAGTTCGGTGCCCAGCAAAAATACTGCAAAGTTGAGATACAACCAGGTAATCGAGACAAACATGGTTTTCATGCCGCCAAACATGGCGCCATAATTTGGATTGATCGATAAAAACAGGCCAAAGGCGGGTCGCATGATGAGCCACAGCAGGGCCGTCAGGAAAGCGCCCAGCAGCAAATGTACAAAGGCGATGCGCAACGGAAAAAAGACTTTGTAAAAAACAGCAATTAATAAGGTGGTCAGCAGCAGGGTACCAAGCGTGCCGATGAGGCTGAGTTGCGAAGCCGCTAAATGTGCAGCCAGAAAACGGATGCTGCTTTCAATCACAAAGCCGGCTGAAGTAAACAGGAAAAACAGGAGCAGAATGCCCAGCACTGAAATCACATCTTCGAGTTTGCGTTTGAAAAATGATGGCGCCTCTATTTTGGAGGCAATGGTATAAAAGGCCGAGCGCATGGCGCGTGCAAGCGGGGTGATTGTCCACAGCAATACAAGCAAGCCCAGCACGCCCCAGGCGGCTTTGGTTTGTGTAGCGCTGTAGACCTCTACCATTATCTTGCTGCTGAACTCGGGCACCAGGTTTCCCATGAGAATGGCCAGTTTGACGATAGTGTAATCAGACGAAAACACCAGGTGGCTCAATAGAAAGAAAATCAGTAGCACCAGAGGGATCAGCGCGAATAGCGCATAAAAAGATAAAGACGCGGAAATGCCGAATATATTGTGGCGCACGAAGGCAGCCAGCGTTTCGCGCAGCACAAACAAAGGTGTGGCGTACTCTTGTCTGGCATAGGCGTTCATGGGCTTATCAAGCGCGGGGTGACGTGCCAGATTTTTGATTTTTGCAAGCTTTTCAGGGTTGATTAATGCCACACGATTTCTCTGGTTAAATGTTCCTTATATATTCTTGACATATTATAGTGCTTTAAATTTTTCGGTGGCAGCAACCAGTGCGCGACTGATGCCCGATTCCGTAGCGGAATGTCCCGCATCCGCCACCATCGTAAATTCAGCATGCGGCATGGCGCGCTTCAGCTCCCACGCAGTTTGCGGCGGGCACACCATGTCGTAACGTCCCTGAATGATCGTGGTGGGAATATGTCCGAGCTTCTGATTTGCTTCTTTCATCAAGTCGCGGTGCCCCACAAAGCAGTGGTTCTGAATATAGTGTATCTGTACTCTGGCGCGCGCCAATTCAATTTCACCGTTGACTTGACTGTCATTACCTGGTTCCCGGGGGAGCAAACACATAATGCTGCTTTCAAACGTATTCCAGCGAATGGCAGCGGGAACGCTCAAGGCGGTGTCATCAGAAAATACCAGCGCTTCATAAGCATCAATGGGATTATGCCTTTTATCTGCTGGCAGAAACTCGCATAGCTTTTCCCATGGCTCCGGAAAAAACAATTGAACTTCACCTAAAAACCAGTGCAGCTCGGTGGGGCGGCTTAGAAAAATGCCCCGCAGTACCAGGCTTTTTACTGCTAAAGTAAATTGCAGCGCGTATGCCAATGCCAGCGTGCTGCCCCAGGATCCGCCAAATACGTGCCATTTGGCGATATTCAAATGCTCGCGCAAAGCATCGATGTCGCTTGCCAGGTCATCGATTGTGTTTTCGCGCACTTCGCCTAGCGGCGTGCTGCGCCCACAGCCGCGCTGATCCAGCAGGATAATCCGGTAATGATCCGGGTCGAAAAAGCGGCGCTGCGACGGGTTGCAACCGCTGCCTGGGCCGCCATGTAAAAAGATGACTGGCGCGCCTTCCGGGTTGCCGCATTCTTCAAAATAAATCTGATGCAAATCGCTTACCTTTAACCAGCTCCTGTTAAAGGGTTCGATTTCAGGATACAAATTGTAATTGGCTTGACTCATCGCTCTGCTAGCTCTTTCTATTTGATTTTATTGGATATTTTACACCGTAAAAAAAGCGTCATCAAATCACCAAATTTTTTTCTAATTATTTGTAAATAAATTGTAACCAAAGTGTTGCAATTAATATTCACTTGATTTATATTGCAGTTCGCACATAAAAATGTGACGAAAAGTACGCTTAAATTTGTGGCAATTGATGCAGTGAAAGCTGTTTTAAGTTGGGTACAAAATTCAAGTTTACTTTTAATTAACCCTTAGTAATATAACTTTGGAGATCAATATGCAAATTAACAAAATCAAGCTGGCTTTAGGTTTAGTTGCAGGTTTATCAGTGGCAATGCCAATGGTAGCATCAGCAGCTGCAGACCAAGAAGCGGCAATGAAAGACGCAAACAACTGGGCACATCCACGTGGTCAGCATAACAACCAAGGCTACAGCACACTGGCGCAAATCAACAAAGGTAACGTTAAAAACCTTAAAGCTGCCTGGACATTCGCAACCGGTGTAAACCGTGGTCACGAAGGTGCTCCATTGGTTATCGGTAACATGATGTATGTACATACAGCATTCCCAAACAACGTATACGCGCTTGACTTAAACGACAATCAAAAAATCGTATGGTCATATTTCCCTAAACAAGACCCATCAGTACAAGCTGTATTGTGCTGCGACAACGTAAACCGTGGTCTTGGTTTCGGCGATGGCAAAATCTACCTGCAACAAAACGACGGTAACTTAGTTGCTTTGGACGCAAAAACCGGTGCTAAAGTATGGTCAGTGCAAAACACAGACCCAAAAGTCGGTGCTACTAACACTAACGCTCCACACGTCATCAAAGACAAAATCATCACCGGTTGTTCAGGTGCTGAGTTCGGCGTACGTTGCTTCTTGGCAGCTTACAACGCTAAAGACGGTTCATTGGCATGGAAAGCCTACTCAACAGGCCCAGATGCTGAAATGTTGATTGGCGATGGCTTCAATAAAGATACACCAGAGTACAGCGCTTTGTCAGTTTACAAAGACATCAACGGTGGTAACAAACAAGGCGGTTCTTTTGAAGCTTTAAAAGCCGGCGAAATCAAAATCGGTGAAAAAGAACTGGGTACACGTACATGGTTGAAACCACAAGCAGTTAAAGATGGTTGGCAACATGGCGGTGGCTCTACTTGGGGCTGGTGGCCGTATGATGCAAAAACCAACTTGCTTTACTACGGTACAGGTAACCCATCTGTTTGGAACGCAGACGTACGTCCAGGCGACAACAAATGGTCTATGACTATTTTTGCACGTGATTTAGATTCAGGCATGGCAAAATGGGGCTACCAAATGACTCCACACGATGAGTGGGATTATGACGGTATCAACGAAGTGATCTTGTTTGACAAAGGTGGCAAAACATACGCATGGCACCATGACCGTAACGGTTTTGCGTACACATTCCAAGCTGGTAACGGTAAATTAGTTGCTGCTGAGAAAGTACACCCATTCGTTAACTGGGCAACTGGCGTTGACATGAAAACTGGCGTTCCACAAAAAGTGGCGACAGCTTCAACTCACCAAGACTACAATGCTAAAGGCATCTGCCCAGCTGCATTGGGTACTAAAGACCAACAACCAGCGGCTTACTCACCAAAAACTGGTTTAATGTATTCACCACTCAACCACGTATGTATGACATACGAGCCAGTTGAGTCTAAATACACGGCCGGTCAACCATGGGTTGGTGCTACATTGACCATGTTCCCAGGTCCAGACGGTGTAATGGGTGGCTTTGCTGCTTATGATCCTATGACCAACAAAAAAGTATGGTATAACAAAGAGAAATTCTCTGCTTGGGGCGGTGCTTTAACAACAGCATCAAACCTGGTGTTCTACGGTACTTTGGATCGCTGGTTCAAAGCATTGGATGCACAATCAGGTAAAGAACTCTGGAAATTCCAAGTGGGTTCAGGCGTGATTGGTAATGCATTCACATACGGTCACAAAGGTAAACAACACGTTGGCGTGCTATCAGGTATCGGTGGCTGGGCTGGCGTTGCGATGAACCTTGGTATGACTAACCCAACAGACGCACTTGGTTCTGCTGGTGGTTATGCAGAACTAACTAAATACAACGCTGCTCCTGGCGGCGGTGCATTGACAGTATTCAGCCTGTAATTAGATTGATCTAATTAGAAGCTAGTACAAGTTAGTACCAAATAAGCACCCCACTTCGGTGGGGTGTTTTTTTATACAGAGCTATCAGATGTAATTGAGAAGAGATATATACCGGTGGGTATGCCTAAAAATGAAAATTTAGTTACAATGCCTGTGGTTGAAATTTAATGGCAAAGAACTTTTATTTTTAGTCACACTCTCATGCTATAAGCGATATAACAGATCGCTATTTTTTATAAGGAATAACAATGTCGAAATATATTAAACAGCCCGGCTTGTTTAAGGGTTGGGTTGCAAGTTTATTCACGGTTTTGGCCATCACAGCAAATGTCAGTTACGCTGAAGATGATATAGCAAATGTAGATTTGAATTCCGGGCGCGGTGGAGAGCCGCAGCGTGTGGATGATGGTACGGAGTTTAAGGTATGTGCTGACCAGGATAATATGCCTTACTCAAACGCTAAAGGTGAGGGTTTTGAGAACAAAATTGCAGAGGTGCTGGCCCAGGATTTGGGTTTAAAGCTGACCTACCAGTTCTGGTACGACCGCATGGGCTTCCTGCGCAATACTTTGAACGCAAAGCGCTGCGATGTGGTGATGGGTACTACCCCTGATAATGATGCTTTACGTACTTCAAAACCCTATTACCGCTCTGGCCATGTGTTTGTTTGGCGCAAAGACAGCAACTACAACATCACCGATTGGGATTCACCCGATTTACGTAAGGGGGTCATTGGCATTGTGGGTCAAAGCCCTGCAACGATTCCGATGAATGAAAAGGGTTTGATTACAAATGCACGGCCTTACCGCATGCAGCGTGACTTACATTTGCCGCCAAGTTATTTGATTGATGATCTGGCTAAAAAAGAAATTGATATTGCCGTGGCCTGGGGTCCGATCGGCGGCTATTTTGCAAAAAACAGCCAAGTACCTATGGAAGTCAGAATGATCCCGGAATACACAAGTTCAGATGTAGTTAGCCAGGCAAAAGGCAAGGAATTCTGGAATATATCAGTTGGTGTGCGCAAAAAGGATAAAGAGCGCATGGCCAAGATTGATGCCGCGCTGGAGCGCAACAAAGACAAGATCGAGAAGATCCTGAATGATTATGGAATCCCGCATGTGCCGGTGGTAGAGGGTGATACTGTGCTGTTAAATAAGAAAGCAGATTCTGATAGGCCACGTGGTGCAATCGTGCCTAAAACCGAGTAGAATAACAATTTTATTTCGTGACAAATTGATGTCAACCAAGTAAAAAGAGGCTCGTTAAATACGCATACGTTAAACAACGCAAGATGCTTGTAAGACGTTGCTCATATTGTATAAAAGATTAGGAGATATCATGTTTGGCAATAAAGCATTAAAGTCAACTTTATTTGTTTCTATGTTGGCGTTAGCAGGGCTTACACTTTCATTACAAGCAAATGCAGCGTGTAATTTGGTTTCGACAGTAGATAATAAACCTTTACCAATTAAAGTGGTGGATACTGATACCCCAGAAGCTAAACAATTCTTAGAAACCTGCGTAAACCCATACACAAAGATCTATGCGGCAGATGCAGAGGCGGCTAAAAAAGGTAAGAGAGAGTATAACTTTAACAACTGTACTGGCTGCCACGGCGGTAAATTAGAAGGCATTATGGCGCCATCACTCAGCAAAAACACGCAAGGCGGTCAAGGCGCGTTCGACCAGAAATGGGTATATGCAAAAAACGCGACAGACAAAGGCATGTTTGAAACGATTGCCGGTGGTACGCCAGGTGTTTCAGGCGGCACCATGTTTGTCTGGCACAACCAGTTGCCAGGCCATACCGGCGATGGCTTGTCGACGGATCAAATCCTTAAGGCAATTGCTTACATTCGTACCCAGTACAAAGGTGATGGCGAAAAAGCCTGGTTAAAATAATATTGGCCATAAGCTGATGTGATTTAACTAAAATGTAACAAATTAAAACGGCTATTGTATAATTACAGTAGCCGTTTTTTATTGTATGAATATACTACTTGGGGATGGGAAATGAATCAGGTGAAATTAAGTATTGTTTTAGCTTTGATGCTATCTGCACTGGTGGCATGCGATAAAAAAGATGCAGGCACAGCAGATTCAGCCGCATCGGCAGCAACCGCTTCTGCAGGTACATGTGAGTTGGTTTCGACAGTAGATAATAAACCTTTACCAATTAAAGTGGTGGATACTGATACCCCAGAAGCTAAACAATTCTTAGAAACCTGCGTAAACCCATACACAAAGATCTATGCGGCAGATGCAGAGGCGGCTAAAAAAGGTAAGAGAGAGTATAACTTTAACAACTGTACTGGCTGCCACGGCGGTAAATTAGAAGGCATTATGGCGCCATCACTCAGCAAAAACACGCAAGGCGGTCAAGGCGCGTTCGACCAGAAATGGGTATATGCAAAAAACGCGACAGACAAAGGCATGTTTGAAACGATTGCCGGTGGTACGCCAGGTGTTTCAGGCGGCACCATGTTTGTCTGGCACAACCAGCTGCCAGGCCATACCGGTGACGGCTTGTCGACTGACCAGATACTTAAGGTGATTGCATATATTCGCACTCAGTACTTAGGTGACGGTGAAAAAACCTGGTTAAAATAATCGTTTAACTCATCCAATCAGTCAAGTTGATTGATGCCCTAGGTGCTGTAATAGCAAACTAACTTAGACGGCTGCTGTATAATTACAGCAGCCGTTTTGTTATATTTTTCTGTTTGATAAATAGTCTATTTAATTTAAGGTTTGCTTTTGGAAAATACCGAAAATAATTCATTGCATCATATTGTGATTGTGGGGGGCGGGGCTGGCGGTCTAGAGCTGGCAACCAGGCTGGGTGATAGCCTGGGAAAAAATAAGAAAGCCGCAATTACGTTGATTGACAGCACGCGAACGCATGTCTGGAAGCCCTTGCTGCATGAAATCGCAGCCGGCAGCATGAACCCGGATAAGCATGAACTGGAGTATCTTGCGCAGGCGCACTGGCATCACTTCCGGTTCAGATTAGGCCGCATGGATGGGCTGAATCGTGCGGAAAAAGAAGTGTATGTCGCACCTTATCATGATGAAGATGGTATCGAAGTGATTCCGCGCCGCTCTTTTAAGTATGATACTTTGGTGATCGCCATAGGCAGCACGACCAATGATTTTGGCATTAAAGGCGCTCGAGAGCATTCCATTGCGCTGGACACGCAAGGCCAGGCGGAAAAGTTTCATCGGCGCTTGCATAATGCCTTACTGCGGGCACATACGCAGGCCGCTCCTGTGCAGCCAGGACAACTGGAAGTGGTCATCGTGGGTGCAGGTGCAACGGGCGTTGAGCTGGCTGCGGAGCTGCATAATACAACACGTGAATTGACCGCCTACGGTTTAGATAAGATTGATGCTGACCGCGATATCAAGATTTCTATTATTGAGGCCAGTGACCGTCTGTTGCCGGCGCTGCCGCCTAAGTTATCGATGGCGGTTGATCTGGAACTTAGAAAACTGCGTGTGCATATCTATACGGGCGAGCGGGTCACCGAGGTTAGCAATAAAGGTATTCATACGCATAGTGGCAGGTTTATTCCTTCAGAACTGGTTGTTTGGGCAGCGGGCATTAAGGCGCCAGATTTCCTGAAGGATCTCGCGGGCTTGGAAACCAATCGCATTAATCAATTGGTGGTCAGACAGACACTTCAAACCACCGTGGATGACAATATTTTTGCTTTCGGCGACTGCGCCGCATGCCCATGGCTGGGTCATGATGGCAATGTGCCGCCGCGTGCGCAAGCTGCACATCAGCAGGCTTCGATGCTGGTCAAGACGATGAAAAAACGCGTGGCAAATAAACATAATCTGCCTGACTACCATTATCGCGATTATGGTTCGCTGGTCAATCTTGGCAGATATTCCACTGTGGGCAGCCTGATGGGGGCAATTGCCGGCGGCAGCATGTATATCGAAGGCCTGTTTGCACGATTGATGTACCAATCGCTCTACAAGATGCATTTAATGGCGCTGCATGGATTCTTTACAGTGTTCCTGCAAACATTAGCCAGGATGATTACGCGCCGTACAGAAGCGCACGTAAAACTGCACTAAAAGGCGCGTGATGGCATATGAATCCCCTGTCAATCCGGCAGGGGATTTACTATCTTTATCAGTCGATAGCGACGATAGATAATCGTCATGCACCCGCTGACAAACAGTCCAAACATGATGACAATAAGATGGATGGAAATCTCGGCCCTGACCATCAGCAGATAGGCGCCCAGCAGCAACAGAATCCCGATATGTTCGTTGAAGTTCTGTACTGCAATCGAGTGCCCGGCGCCAATCAGCTCGTGCCCGCGATGCTGTAGCAGGGCATTAAGCGGTACAACGAAGAAGCCAGCCAGGGTGCCGATGATGAACAGGAGCCCGGCGGCCAGTCTCCAGTCCTGTACGAAAGCCATCGCGACCACCATTATCCCCATGACAATGCCAGCCGGCAGTACCCTGGTGGATTCTTCCAGCCTGATATAGCGTGCTGCGAAAACAGAGCCTACTGCAATGCCTACCGCCAGCAGGGCCATGAGCTGGGTGGCTTGTTCCAGTCCGAAGTTGAGTGCGCTGGCGGCCCAGGTAATCACAACCAGGCGCAAGGTAGCACCTGCCCCCCAGAACAGCGTGGTCACGGCCAGTGAAACCTGCCCTTGGCTATCCCGCCATAATGCTTTGAATGAATGCCAGAAATCCTGCAGCATGAACAGTGGGTTTTTCTTTGGCAGCTTATGGTCGATAGGCAGTCTGGGGATGTAAATGTTGACCCCGGCTGCCGCCATATAGAGTGCAGTGATGATGATCATGGCGAAATGGGGATCAGAACTTGCCATGTATCCGCCGAGAATGGCGCCGAATATGATGGCCATCACAGTGGTTGCTTCCATCCAGCCGTTAGCTTTAACCAGCATATTGGGAAGTAGGTACTCGGTGAGAATACCGTATTTGGCGGGTGAGTAGGCAGCAGCCCCTATACCGACAATGCCGTAAGCATACAGCGGTGGCATGCCCAGCAGCATTGCCAGGCTGCCGATGAATTTGATGGCATTCGAGATGAACATGACGCGCCCCTTGGGCAGTGCATCGGCGAATGAGCCGACAAAAGGTGCCAGCGCGATATAAGAGATGACAAAAAATTGCTGCAACAAGGGGGTATGCCAGTCAGGCGCACTCATTTCCTGCAGCAAAGCGATGGCAGCAAACAGTAGCGCGTTGTCTGCCAGTGCAGACAGAAACTGCGCTGTCAGTATGGTATAAAAGCCTAAATTCATGCTGTTTGTGTCACCAAGATAATTGGTAATTATCTCGTCCCCATGGTCGTATGTTTTCTTGCCCGCTTTTCAGGCAAGTTGTATCTTGCTTATTAAATGCTGTTATAAGGCTTCTGCAGCAAAATCCGCCAACCTCGAACGTTCGCCGCGCACCAATGTTACATGACCATTATGCGCCCAACCCTTGAAGCGGTCGACCACATAGGTCAAACCGGAGCTTCCTTCAGTGAGGTAAGGGGTATCAATCTGCGAAATATTGCCTAAGCATACCACCTTGGTGCCGGGACCTGCGCGCGTAATCAATGTTTTCATTTGTTTTGGCGTCAGGTTTTGCGCTTCATCGATAATCAAGAACTTATGCAGAAATGTGCGGCCACGCATAAAGTTAAGCGATTTCACCTTGATGCGCGTGCGGATCAAATCCTGCGTCGCGGCACGTCCCCATTCGCCTGCGTCCTCATCCGTTTTATTGAGCACATCCAGATTGTCTTCCAGTGCGCCCATCCAAGGCGCCATTTTTTCTTCTTCGGTGCCGGGTAAAAAGCCAATATCTTCACCCACAGGCACAGTCACGCGGGTCATGATGATTTCTGAGTAGATTTTTTTATCTAAAGTCTGGGTTAGTGCAGCGGCAAGCGTGAGCAACGTTTTTCCGGTGCCTGCCTGGCCAAGCAGGGTGACAAAATCGATGTCTGGATCCATCAATAAGTTCAGTGCATAGTTCTGCTCGCGATTACGCGCTGTAATACCCCATACGTTGTGTTTGGGATTAGCATGGTCATGCACCACTTCCAGCACTGCAGTATTGTTTTCGAGCTTGCGTACGATGGCGTGAAACGGCTTGTCAAACTCATAAAACACAAACTCATTGATTAAAAATGTTTTAATGAGCGGACCGGAAATGCGGTAAAACATGCGTCCGGCTTCCTGCCACGATTCCATCGCTTTGCTGTGTTTATCCCAGAAATCCTGCGGCAACTCTTTCATGCCGTTATAGAGTAAGTCGCTATCCTCCAGCACTTTGTCATTAAAGTAATCTTCAGCGGGCACGCCCATGGCGCGTGCCTTGATGCGGATGTTGATGTCTTTGCTGACTAAAATAACCTGGCGATTGGGATATTGCTTTTGAAGTGCCAGCACTACACTGATGATTTGGTTGTCGGCCTTGCTGCCAGCCAACCCCGGCAGTTCGATATGGACTTGCGAGGTTTGTAAAAACAGGCGGCCCGGCAAATGCTTGTTGCCATTAATCGCGAGCGGGCAGCCAAGCTCCAGATTGGTGAGGTCGGTGCCTACAATTTCTTCTAAATACCGGCTGGCCTGGCGCGCGTTGCGGGCAACCTCAGTTACACCTTTTTTGTTGTTGTCCAGTTCTTCCAGAGTCACCATTGGCAAATAAATGTCATGCTCTTCAAAGCGGAACAAGCTAGAAGGGTCATGCATCAATACATTGGTATCAAGGACAAAGAGCTTGGTGTCGGTTGTAGGTTTTTTCGCCATAATTTTTAGTTAATCATTATTTGGTTATAAGGTTTTAATAAAGTTAAGCACTTCCTGCGCGTGGCCATCCACCTTAACGCCACGCCATTCATGTAACAATTGGCCACTTTTATCAATAATAAAGGTGCTGCGTTCTATGCCGCGTACTTGTTTGCCATACATGTTTTTCATTTTTATCACGCCGAAAATGCCACAGGCAAGCTCCTCGGTATCGGCCAGTAATTCAAACGGAAAACCAAACTTGGCTTTAAAGTTTTCATGAGATTTCAGGCTGTCGCGTGAAATGCCAAAAATTTCGGCATTCAAAGCCTTAAAATCTTGGTAACTATCACGAAACTGTATGCCCTGTGTGGTGCAACCGGGTGTATTGTCCTTCGGGTAAAAATAGATTACGAGCGTTTTGCCACGGTGGTTTGAAAGCTTAAAAGTGATGCCGCTGGTAGCGGATAATTCAAAATCTGGAACGGTTTGATTAAGCATAGTCATTGTCATATGGATAGTTCTCATTGTTGTTAAAAATTGACATTTAGGCAAGCTTAAATTTATGCAGGCCTAAAAATATTATTTGCAAAATGTGACAGACGCTCAACGCTTTAGTTGAGTTTGATGAAAAGATATTATTGCGGTAGGGTCAGTGTGATGCGTGTGCCCTGTGGTGATGCGGCTTCAAACACGATATTGCCACCCAGCACTTCGCACACTTTAAATGCGAACGGGATACCGAGTCCAGTGCCGAAGCGCTTGGTGCTGGGCCCCGGGCTGATTGCATGCGGGTCTGGGGTGAATGGCATACCAGTACCTTCGTCGCAAATGGTGCTGGTAAACACATTGTTACTGATCTGCGCATCAATGGTTATATTGCTGCCTTTCGGTGAAGCATCAATTGCATTTAAGATTAAGTTGTAAAAAACCTGCTCCAGCAAGTGCTCATCAGTAACTATCGCTGCATCAGGATGGTCAATGTGCTTAACTATATTGATTTGCTTATCCCGAATTTTTTGCGCTAAAGGCAGTAGTGCGCCATCCAGAATGCTATCAAAGCGCATAGGTTTCAACTGAGGCTTGACCGGGTGCAAATAGGCCAGCAGCGCGCCAGTCCAGCGCTCCAGCCTGTCCACTGTATTAATAATGCCGAGCAGCGATTCACGTGTATCTTTATCATGCGCGGGGTCATCCATCAACTGTGCGGTGGCGCGGATACTCGCCAACGGGTTGCGGATATTATGCGCCAGCATCGGCACCAAAAGCCCCATCGCAGCCTGTTTTTCAGTGCGCACAAGTGCATCGCGACTGGTTTGCAACTCGTCTGCCATTTTGTTAATTTTTTGTGACAGAGTGGCCAATTCCGCGGCACCAGTTTCCGGGACTTTGTGCTGCAAATTTCCTGCGCTGATTTCACTGGCAGCTCGCATCATGGCGTGAATCGGGTGCACAATTTCACGTTTTAAAAACAGCCTGGATAAAATCAGCAGTAGGCCAGCCAGCAAAATTGGAATAATCAATACTACAATAGATATATGTTTGGCATCCTCTAGGCGTGCCTTGAGCTCGTTTTGCTTCAGTGTGAGTAAATCTTCTGCATGCTTGGAGACTGCTTCATAGCGGCTGAAAATGCCAGTTTCCATATCCTGGTAAAGCAATTTGCGCGAGGCTTCATTCGGACTGGCTTGATAGCGGTAAAATAAGGCAGGTGCTTCGTTTACAAAGCTTTTATAATTATTTTCCAAATTGCTAATCGCCAGCTTTTCTTCCGCGCCAATCGCCAGTTGGTCCAGTTTCTCAAAGTGTTTTAATATCGATTGCGTGTAGGTAATGTATTCATTTTTGGCATCCGCTTCATCCAAAAAAAACGTATCAAACAGCTCTTTCATTTGACGATACAGATCGCCGCGCGTTTGTTGGATTTCTTGAATAAGATGATGAATGCGCTGTGATTCTTTGGCAGATTTGTCCCATAGATAAATACTATAGCCGCCGCCAGCCACTGCAAGTAAAATGAGGGCAATAAAAATAAGCTCATGCACAAGCAGTAAATCACGGAGCGATCTTGGTTTGCTTGCTAAGAGCTGGCGCATGTGCGAATTATTCTAGTTTGAATGATACGGGTACAGTGATATCGAAGCTGCGGCCGCGTAGCGCTTCAGGCGGCGCTGGGAAAGGCGAGGCCTTGCGCACCATCTCGAGCGCCTGCTTATCCAGCGCCTCAAAGCCGCTGGATTCTTTTACATTGGCAGACAGCACATTGCCGCTGCCGTCAATTTTTAGATCCAGCAGGCAATCACCTTGCCAGCCACGCATTTGCGCAATTTTTGGGTACTGTTTATGCTTGGCAATCGCGCGGCCTAGGGTGCCGCCATATTGGCTTAAAGCCGCACTGATATCGGCCTCATCCGGCTCTATTTTTTTAGGCGGTTCTGGCGGGGGCGGTGGAGCGGTAATAACCGGGGGTGCATCTACTTTAGGAGCAGCGGTAATCACGACAGGTGGCGGTGGAGGCTCAGATGTTACAGGCTCCGGCTTGATGTCCTGCACCGGAATGGGATCGGGTTTAGGCGTTTTTTTGGGCAATGGCTTGATCGGTTCCGGCACCGGCTTTATGGGTTCCACTGGTTTGGGCGGTTCAGGCACCACTACTGGCTCAGGCGGTTTTGGTTGTTGAATTTGAATGGTGAGTTCTTGAGGAATTTCTTTAATCGCATCAAACTTAAAGTTGGGGATGGCGGCTAGCAACAGCAGGTGCAGCAGAATAGAGCAGATAATTGCCCAGATGAGCGTGCTTTCATTCGCTCTGGCGTTGCTGCTGGGGTTTTTGATAGAGATGTCCAAAGCGATTAAGTGTAAACAGATTATTTTAGGCTAAGCCTTTGATTATACTACAGCTTATGTTTGATTGATAAGGCTAAATTACGGTTGATAGCAACCATAATTCACGTATTATGTTAAGTGCGCTTGTTAAATCATGCCTTCTAGAACTTGTATTTTCACCAGTTCACCCGCAGCATGGTTGCCTGCTGCTTCATCCAGCACAATAAAACAGTTGGCGGCACTCATGCTGCTGAGGATGCCGGAGCCTTGATTGCCAGTGGGTTTGACCTTCCAGACGCCGGCATCATCATACAAAACTCCACGTTGATACTCAGTGCGGCCAGTGGCTTTTTTAATTGGCTCCGTGCATTCGACCATCAGCATGGGCAAAGGTTTGGGTGATGCACCCTGCAACATAAGTAATGCCTCGCGTACAAACTGATAAAACGTCACCATGGTTGCCACCGGGTTGCCTGGCAGACCAAAATAGTGCGCACTAGCTATCTTTCCGTAAGCTAAAGGACGGCCGGGTTTCATGTTCATTTTCCAGAACAGTACTTGGCCGTGCTTGGCAAGCAAAGCTTTCATGTAGTCTGCCTCACCTACCGAAACGCCACCGCTGGTGATCACGACATCGTTATTTTGTGCGGCTTGAAGCAAAGTTGCTTCCAGTTGCGCCGGGTCATCCGGCACATTGCCTAAATCGCTGATCTGTGCCCCCAATCTGGTGAGCATGCCATACAGCGTGTAGCGGTTGCTGTCGTAAATTTGGCCTTCTTGCAGCGGGTTTTCTACGCCAACCAACTCGTCGCCTGTGCTAAAAAATGCGACTTTGAGTTTGCGGTAAACTGGTATTTCAGCGATGCCGAGTGATGCCACCAAACCCAAATCCGCAGGTTTCATGAGGTGGCCTTTTGTCAGAACCGTTTGGCCAATTCTCAAATCTTCTCCGGCTAAACGTACGTTTGCACCTTGTTTAGTCTCTTCAAGCAATGTAATCTGATCGCTTTTTATCGCGATTCGTTCTTGCATTACAACTGTATCCGCGCCTGCTGGAATTACCGCGCCTGTCATGATTTTTACGCATTCGCCGGCGTTCAAATTGCCCATAAAAGGCTGGCCAGCAAAGGCAGTGCCAATGATTTTAAGGGTTTTTAAATTTGCAGAAAACTTAAAGGCAAAGCCATCCATAGCAGAATTGTTATGGTTGGGCACATTGCTGGGCGAGACAATATCCTCCGCCAGCACACGCCCCAAACTCTCGCGGATGAGCAGGGTTTCCGCTTCACGTATCGGGCTTAAAAACTGTTTTATAAATAGCCGCGCTTGCGCGACTGACATCGCGTTCGGGTCGTAATCATCCATGCACGAAGGGTTGGCGATTATTTCGGAAAGTGTGGTTTTATTTTTCATCATTTTTTAATTTTAATTCCAACGCTGCCAAATCTTCAAATGTATTCAGATTAGTAAACCCATCAGGATTATCACTAAAATCCACCTCTACGTATTGTTGGCTTTTTTGCCAGGCGCTCACTTTACGTCCGCCCTCTGCTAAATGGTCTGTGAGGCTTGGCAGCACGCTTTTTTTCATCAAACAGAATACTTGATGCGTGTCGCCATTGGTGCTTGCAACGGCAATATCGGTGCGGCTTTCCAGCATGCCTTTTAACAATCTTTCTGCCAGATCCAGTGGCAGTAACGGTGAATCGCACGGCACAGTGAGTACCAAATCATGCCTGGCATGCTCTAAGCCCAACTGAAAACCCGCCAACGGTCCCAGAAAGTCATCCGTTTCATCTTGCAGCACTGGCAAACCAAAAGATTGATATTGCGCTAACTCGCGGTTCGCGTTGATGAGAATTTCATCGGCTTGCGGCTTCAGGCGTGCGATCACATGTGCAATCAGCGGCTTGTTTTGTAGCAGTACCAAGCCTTTATCCACGCCATTCATGCGGGTGGCACGGCCGCCAGAGAGGATGATTGCTGAAACGCTCATTACCCGCCGGTATGCGACATAAACCGTACCACCGCCGGTTCTGCACGGCGCAGATCGAAATCGTGACCTTTGGGTTTAATCATCATGCTGTCTAAAATCGCTGCGATTAAAGGTGCGTCGTTATTGGGATTTGCGCGCAATAATGGCATTAAGTCTATTTTATCTTCTTGACCCAAACACAAATACAACTCGCCTTTGCAGGTGATGCGTACGCGGTTGCAGCTTTCGCAAAAATTGTGTGAGTGCGGAGAAATGAAGCCGATTTTTGTCTTGGTATTCGCCACGCGCCAGTAGCGCGCCGGGCCGCCAGTTGTCTCGGTGCTTGGCAGTAGTGAATACTTACTTTGCAGTAATTTCAGTGTATCCGCATTGCTAACAAAGGTGCTGTTGCGCGCGTGATTCACTTCGCCCAGCGGCATTTCTTCAATAAAGCTGATGTCGATTTTTTTGTCGATGGCAAACTGTACCAAATCCATCGCTTCGTCATTGTTGCTACCGCGCATTAATACCGTATTGATTTTAATGCCCTCAAAACCCGCGTCAATACTGGCCTGCAGGCCACCTAAAACTTGCTTTAAATCACCCGTGCGGGTGATTTGCTTAAATCGCACCGGGTTCAGACTATCCAGCGAGATGTTGATGCGCTTAACATCTGCCCGTTTGAGCGCTTCAGCTTGTTTCCATAGCTGGCTGCCGTTGGTAGTGAGCACTAACTCTTTGAGGCCTTCCATCTGGCCGATTTCTTCAAACAGCCACAGTGCGTTCTTACGTACCAGCGGCTCACCGCCGGTGATGCGCACTTTAGTCACACCCAGGCTGACAAATGCTTTTACCAGCCGTGCGCATTCTTCCAGGCTTAGCACTTCGTCTCGCGGCAAAAACGTCATGTCCTCCGCCATGCAATATATACAGCGGAAATCGCAGCGATCTGTAATTGAAAGGCGGATGTAATCTACTGTGCGGCCGAACTGATCCGTAAGTTTAGAATCGACAAGCTGCGGGGTTTTTAGTGTCATATCCATAGGTGGAATTATGCAATAAAAACGCGGTCTTAGTTAAACATTAATGCGCTATTATTGGCTTTAACTGGCGCTTAATAAGGTATATCATACGCAGGTTGTATTTTAGGCCACAAGCATAAGTTGGAGACTTTTGTGACAACCGCATTATCTACAGAAGAATTAACAAAAATAGAGGCGCATATTACTGCGCATAAACACATGCCGGGTGCGCTGTTACCTTTGTTGCATGCCATTCAGGACGATATTGGCTGGATTTCGGAAGAGGCTTACTTGCCGATTTCGAAAGCTTTGGCCTTATCAGTGGCCGAGGTGCATGGCGTTGTCACTTTTTATCATCATTTTCGCCGTCACCCTGCAGGCAGGCACGTGTTGCAGGTCTGTCGCGCTGAGTCTTGCCAAGCCATGGGCGCGGAAAAACTGGAAGCGCATATCAAATCCACGTTAGGTGTGGATTACCACCAAACCACGAAAGATGGCGCAATTACGCTGGAGCCGGTGTACTGCCTGGGCAATTGTGCATGCTCACCTGCGGTGATGATGGACGACGAAGTTTACGGCCGTATGGACAATCAAAAAATGGCTGAGCTGATCAGTGAAGCGAGGGGCGCATAATGGTGAAAGTGTTTGTACCTTGCGATTCCAGCGCGCTGTCTCTAGGTGCGGATCATACGGCCAAAGCTATCGTGGCAGAAGCGCAAAAACGTGGTCTAGAGATTGAGCTAGTCCGCAATGGTTCGCGCGGGCTGTTCTGGCTGGAACCGATGGTGGAAGTGACCGCAGACAAAGGGCGTGTGGCTTATGCGCCGGTGCAGCCTAAGGATGTACCCAGCCTGTTTGACGCAGATTTTCTCAATGGTGGTGCACATCCCTTGAATCTTGGACTCACCGAAGCGTTGCCCTGGCTCAAAAAACAGCAACGTCTCACTTTTGCGCGTGTTGGTATTACCGACCCAGTTTCGCTGGATGATTATCTGGCACACGATGGCTACAAAGGCCTGAAAAACGCGCTAAAAATGACGGGCGCAGAGATTGTAAAAGCAGTGACAGATTCTGGCTTGCGCGGCCGCGGCGGCGCGGCTTTTCCTACCGGCATCAAGTGGAATACGGTATTGGGTTGTGAGTCTGACCAGAAATACATTGTCTGCAATGCGGATGAAGGTGACTCCGGCACTTATTCCGACCGCATGATTATGGAAGATGACCCATTTGTGCTGATTGAAGGCATGACCATCGCGGGTATTGCGGTCGGGGCAACACAGGGCTATATCTATCTGCGCAGCGAATATCCGCATGCCTTGAAAACTTTGAATGAAGCCATCAATAAAGCTGAAGCTGCCGGCTACCTGGGTGAGAAAATCTGCGGTTCAAACCATACGTTCGACTTAGAGGTTCGCCGTGCCGCGGGTGCGTATGTGTGCGGTGAAGAAACTTCGTTATTGGAAAGCCTGGAGGGCAAACGCGGCCTGGTGCGCTTTAAACCACCGTTGCCTGCTATTGAAGGCTTGTTCGGCAAGCCGACGGTGGTGAACAACGTGATTTCGCTGGCTACGGTGCCGATTATTCTGGATAAAGGCGCAGCTTTTTATGCAAACTATGGCTTGGGACGCTCCCGCGGCACGCTGCCGATTCAGCTGGCAGGCAATCTCAAGCACACTGGTTTGGTCGAACTGGCGTTCGGCGCGACATTGCGAAAGCTGCTGTATGATTTTGGCGGAGGTTCTGCCTCAGGACGCCCTATCCGTGCGGTGCAGGTAGGTGGTCCGTTGGGGGCGTACTTGCCTGAGAGCCAATTTGACACGCCGCTGGATTATGAGGAATTTACCAAGATATGGGCAGTGTTAGGCCACGGTGGAATCGTGGCGTTTGACGATACGGTGGACATGGCAAAAATGGCGCGTTATGCCTTTGAGTTTTGCGCCATTGAAAGCTGTGGCAAATGTACGCCGTGCCGTATTGGCTCAATACGTGGCGCGGAAGTGATCGATAAGATTGTGACAGGTAAAGATCATGCGAAAAATATTCAGTTAGTGCGCGATCTTAGCGATACCATGCTGAATGGCTCGCTGTGTGCATTGGGCGGCATGACGCCGTACCCGGTATTGAGCGCGTTGAATCATTTTGCTGAAGATTTTAAACCAAGAGATTTCGGTTCACAGAGTAAGAAGGTTGCTGCCTAAGCGGCAGGAGGTGCATTATGGATGACATTAAATATAAAGCAAACGTAGATTACGGCACACCAAAAAGTGTGGCAGAAAAGCAAGTGACGCTGAATATTGATGGTGTAGATATCAGCGTTCCTGAAGGTACATCTATTATGCATGCGGCACAGTTGGCAGGCGTGACCGTGCCTAAATTGTGTGCGACCGATAGCCTGGAGCCGTTCGGTTCTTGCCGCTTGTGTCTGGTGGAAATTGAAGGCCGCCGTGGCTACCCTGCCTCTTGCACCACATCCTGTGTGGAAGGCATCAAAGTTCATACGCAAACGCCGAAACTTGCGGATATTCGCCGTGGTGTGATGGAGCTTTATATTTCAGACCATCCGCTGGATTGCCTGACCTGCGCGACCAATGGTGACTGCGAGCTGCAGGATATGGCAGGCGCAGTGGGCCTGCGCGAAGTGCGCTATGGCTATGACGGTGAGAATCATCTTAGCTCGGCCAAAGACGAAAGCAATCCTTATTTCACCTTTGATCCCAGCAAATGTATTGTTTGCAGCCGATGCGTGCGTGCGTGCGAAGAAACGCAGGGTACCTTTGCATTGACGATTGAAGGCCGCGGCTTCGGCAGTAAGGTTTCTGCAGGTAATAAAGACTTTCTGGAGTCTGAGTGCGTATCCTGCGGCGCTTGCGTACAAGCCTGCCCAACGGCAACGCTTATTGAAAAGACCGTGATTGATGCGGGCGTGCCGGAGCATAGCATCACCACGACCTGTGCCTATTGCGGCGTGGGATGCAGCTTTAACGCCGAAATGAAAGGCGAAGAAGTCGTCCGCATGACACCCAATAAAGACGGCGGTGCCAATCATGGCCACGCATGCGTAAAAGGCCGCTTTGCTTGGGGCTATGCGACCCATAAAGACCGGATGACCAAGCCGATGATACGTAAACGTATCACAGACCCATGGCAGGAAGTAAGCTGGGATGAGGCGATTAACTACGCTGCCAGCGAAATTAAACGCATTGGGGCGAAATATGGCAAAGATGCGATGGGCGGTATCACTTCATCGCGCTGTACTAATGAAGAAGTCTATGTCACACAAAAGCTGGTGCGTGCCGTATTTGGCACCAACAACGTGGATACTTGTGCCCGCGTATGCCACAGTCCAACCGGCTATGGTTTGAAACAAACTTTGGGTGAATCAGCAGGGACGCAAACATTCGATTCCGTAATGAAATCAGACGTCATCATGATCATCGGCGCTAATCCGACCGACGGTCATCCCGTATTTGCCTCGCAGATGAAGCGCCGCCTGCGTGAAGGCGCGAAGCTGATTATTGCCGATCCGCGCGCGATTGATCTCGTGGAAAACTCGCCGCACATCCGTGCCGATTATCATTTGAACTTACGCCCAGGCACCAATGTTGCATTGATTTCCGCCTTGGCGCATGTGGTGGTGACCGAGGGTTTGGTGAAAGAAGATTTTGTCAAAGAGCGCTGCGAGTGGGATTCGTATGTGGTATGGCGTGATTTTGTGGCGAAACCGGAAAATTCACCCGAAGCCTTGGAAAAAGAATTAGGCGTTAAGGCGGACACTGTTCGCGCAGCTGCAAGGATGTACGCTACAGGCGGAAATGCGGCGATTTATTACGGCTTGGGCGTGACCGAGCATAGCCAAGGCTCGACCATGGTGATGGGAATTGCCAACCTTGCCATGGCGACAGGTAACCTAGGCCGCGAAGGCGTGGGCGTGAACCCATTGCGTGGCCAGAACAACGTGCAAGGCTCATGCGATATGGGCTCAATGCCGCACGAGTTTACCGGCTATCGCCATGTGTCGGATGACGCCACGCGCGCCTTGTTTGAGGCGGCCTGGGGCAGGCCATTAAGCAGTGAGCCTGGTCTGCGCATCCCGAATATGCTGGACCTTGCCAGCGAAGGCAGATTTAAGGCGCTGTATTGCGTGGGTGAGGATATTGCGCAATCTGACCCTAATACGCAGCACGTGACGCATGCATTGGAAAATATGGAATGCGTGATCGTGCAGGACTTGTTCCTGAACGAGACCGCGATGTATGCGCATGTGTTCTTTCCCGGCGCGTCTTTTCTGGAGAAAAGCGGCACGTTTACCAATGCGGAGCGCCGGATTTCGCCTGTGCGCCGTGTGATGGCGCCAAAAAACGGCTTCGAAGATTGGGAGATCACGGCCAAATTATCTGAAGCGCTGGGTTACCCAATGAGATACAGCCATGCCAGTGAGATCATGGATGAAATCGCTGCATTGACACCCACTTTCAAGGGCGTTAGCTTTAAGAAAATAGATGAGCTGGGCAGCATACAATGGCCTTGTGATGACGAGAATCCAGCGGGTACGCCAACCATGCATGTGGACGAATTCGTGCGCGGCAAAGGCAAGTTCTTTGTGACCCAGTATGTGCCAACGACCGAAAAAGTGAATGCGAAATATCCGCTCATTTTGACGACTGGACGTATATTGTCGCAATACAATGTGGGTGCGCAAACCAGACGTACCAAAAATGTGGAATGGCATAAAGAAGATGTGGTGGAAATTCACCCCCATGATGCCGAAGACCGTGGTATTCACGAGGGTGACTGGGTAGGAATTACCAGCCGGGCAGGAGAAACTGTGCTGCGCGCCAAAATCACGGAACGTGTGCAGCCGGGTGTGATTTACACGACTTTTCACCATCCTGAATCTGGTGCAAACGTGATTACGACGGACAATTCGGATTGGGCCACCAACTGCCCCGAGTTTAAAGTCACTGCAGTGCAGGTGACACGTGTGAACCAGCTTTCGGACTGGCAACAACATTACAAAACGTTTAGTGAGGCGCAGATTGCGTTTGCCAATAAAAAATTGAGCAAAAATACCCAGCAGCCTGCTTAACCATTGCGTAAAACAAGTTTTATCGTTGCTGATGCCGGGCTTACCGAAGTCAATGTCACGCGTTGGCATCAAGGTGAATTAAGTGCAGACCAGGACAGAATTGCCGAAGAAACGCCAATTGCCCTGATTTATAACGGAATTTCACACGTGGTGATGCTGGCAACCCCGCAGGATTTAGAGGATTTTGCGCTAGGATTTTCGTTAAGTGAAGGCATTCTGCAAGACAAAAGTGAGTTTTACGGCATTGAAATTATCAGGCAGGAACAAGGCATCGAGTTACATTTAGAAGTGGCGACAGAATGTTTTGTGAAGCTAAAAGAACGGCGCCGTAATCTGGCGGGCAGAACAGGTTGCGGCCTGTGCGGTGCTGAAAGTTTGGAGCAGGCATTACATTTGCCGCGAAAGCATGCCCTGCAGGCCAGTATCCATGCGGTTCCTGGAGCATCCTTTCAGGCCGCGTTCCATGCAATCAAACCATTGCAGGCATTGCAGCTTGCGACAGGTGCCACACATGCGTGTGCGTGGGTGACTGCGGACGGTGAAGCGCAGTTGGTACGTGAAGATGTGGGGCGTCATAACGCCATGGATAAATTGATCGGCGCGCTCGCCAAACTGCCGCCACGGAATAATGGGTTTGTGCTGACTTCAAGCCGCGCCAGTTACGAGATGGTACAAAAAACGGCCGCTGCGGGCTATTCCATACTTGCCGCGATTTCAGCCCCGACAGGGCTTGCGGTGCGTATGGCAGAAGCCTATGGCGTGACATTGGTCGGTTTCCTGCGCGATAATCAATTTGTGATATACACACACCCGCAGAGAATTAAAAATTAGAAATCAACTTTAACAATACAAACCAAGACTATGCAAACAGAACAATTAATTAAAATGGCCAACCAGATTGGCGATTTTTTTGAGGCTGAACCGAATCAGTCACAGGCGCAAGAGGATATTGCCAACCACCTCAACCGATTTTGGACTTTGGACATGCGCCGGCAGCTTGCGGCTTATGCGAAAGAAAAAAATGGCACAGGCTTGCATCAACAGGTGATTTCTGCTATTTCCACACACCTTAAAGTTTAGCGATTTTGTCTGAAGTCATTTTACTGATTCCGCTTATTTTTTTCGCGGCACTATTGTTCTCGTCTGTGGGCCATGGCGGGGCATCGGCGTATTTGGCGGCATTCGCGCTGGTCAGCATGGCACCTGATAGCATGCGGCCGGCAGCTTTATGCTTGAATGTGCTGGTGGCTTCAATCGCGCTGTATAAATTCTACAAAGTGCGGGCGTTTGACTGGCAATTGTTCTGGCCGATCGCGCTTACTTCAATTCCATGCGCGTTTGTTGGCGGACAAATCACTTTGCCAAATCATGCATACAAATCAATTGTAGGGCTATGCTTGATCTATGCGGCCTGGACGATTTTTTACCGCGCCAAAATCACTGACGATGTCACAGTTAAGCCGGTAGCCAAGCCGGTTTTATTAGGCGTAGGCGCAGGGCTTGGTCTACTTTCCGGCCTTACCGGAATAGGCGGCGGCATCTTTTTAAGCCCGATACTATTATTTTTCGCCTGGGCAAAAACCAAAGTGATTTCGGGTGTGGCGGCGGCATTCATTCTTGTAAATTCTATTTCCGGTTTGCTCGGTGTGCTCACGAAGTCACCTGCCTTGCCAGCAGGCTTGCCCTATTGGGCGGCGGCAGCCATATTGGGCGGCTGGATAGGAGCAGAATTTGGAAGCAAGCGATTGGCGAATCCAACCATCAGAAAACTGCTGGCAGTTGTGCTGGTGTTTGCCGGTGGCAAAATGTTGTTTTCTAGTTAATGCGCTGATACAACCTGAAGCTTTCGCGCCTTTCACTTACGCGCTTGCCGCTCCAAATGAGTTTCCAGTCATAACCAGGCTCAACTTTTTCACGTCCCTTTTCATCCTGAATCAGATACAGGTCACAGTTGAGAGTTCCCTCAGTCTCGGAAGACTGTGTTTTTACATCCGCAAAATAATGCAGCAGATCGCGCTGCGCATCGTTCAGGCGATTGCTGCTGATACAGGCGTATTGTGCAGGCAGTGCTTTTTTAAGGTTGGTGAATATGTCGCGATAACTGCGCGCAGAGTCTATCATCGGTAGCCATAACGTCATCAGAAGCGTCCAGACGCAGGTCATGCCAATCGCCCAGTTGGTGGCGCTGGAACGGTTGGAATGCTGTGAGCGCAAGATGGCAAACAGCCAGACCAATGTGACGGCGACCGCGATTGCAAAAGCGATCATGCTGAAATTGAGGTGCTGCATGCCAGACAGAAATACCAGTCGCGTCTTGATTCTGGCGGGATTGCCAGTGAGCATCGCTATCCAGCCTAGCCAGATCAGACCGCTCATCAGGCCGAACAAAATGAGCCCGAACCAATTTAACGCGCTGGCAGTGCCGCGTTTGAGGGTTTCGATACTGCCGCCCGCCATGGCGGTGAGCGGGATGAGCAAGGGTAAGGCAAAGACTTCTTTACCGTCCCCCAAGCCAATTACTGTCCATGCAATTATAAAAAAAGTAATTGTGAGCTGAAATCTGGGTTTGCCAAGCAGTTGTGTTCGATAGCGCCATAGACCCCATGCGGCTAGTGGCAGCGCGGGCCAAGCGTACCATAACAATGTTCTAAGAAAATACAAATGATGGCTTTGTTTGAACTGTTGCAGAGAAAGCGTCCACCACTGATTGAACATGTCTGGGTAAAAAAGGTAACACAAGATCGGCCAGGCCAATAGAAAAGGACTGGCAAACAAAAGAGATAAGCCGAATACGCTGGTGAAACTTTTGTTGCGCCAGGGAGCAAACAAAGCAGGCAAAGCCAGACAGGTGGCCAAAATGAGGGCTAACGGCTGTAAGCCTGTGGATAGAAAACTCACGCCCATGCCAGCACCTAATAGCGCACTGGCGCGATAAGGACGCCTTTTGGCAAGGCTGAGCGCATAGAAACTGGTCGTAATTCCAGCGAGTGCAGATACCGCTGGCATTAAAGTATGGGCGCTTAATGCCAGCCCCAGTGAGCCGATGAACACGAAAGTAGTTTGTCGCCCGAAACCTTTTCCCCATAATTCACGACCGGTCATGCCAATCATCATCAAGGTAATGACCATCCACAAGCCGGTAACGACGCGTGCCGCGTCATGCAAGGGTAATATCGGGCTTAGAACTTTAGCGACAGCAGAGGCGCTTAAATAATAGAGTGGGGGATTAATGATTTGGCTGTTGCTGGCGGAAACTGGCGCGAGCAAATTGCCGGTGTCAAATATGGTTTTAATGGTGCTGATAGCATGTGATTCAAAAGGCTTCCAAGGCGCATGGCCGATTAAACCCATGCATAACCAGACAGCACATAACACAATCAGCAAATGTGTTTTGGCCCGTTCACCCACTTTTGCGCGCGGAGTAGACATATTGCCTTGCCAGTCGTGGTCGAGATCGAAACGCATGTGTGTGTAAAATAATTAAATAGCTTTATTAAATTAATAGAAGTTTAACATTGTGGGCGAGCAAAAATTAAAAAAGGCAGCCAGGCTGCCTTTTATGCCAAAAATAGACCGTTGTGTAAAACTTACATGCCGTATTTTTGTTTGAATTTCTCAACACGGCCTGCCGTGTCTAAAATTTTCTGTTTACCTGTATAAAATGGGTGGCACAGGGAGCACACCTCGATATTCATGTCGCGGCCATGGGTTGAGCGCGTTTTGAATTTATTACCGCAGCTACAGGTAACGTTGATTTCTGGATAGTTTGGATGAATGTCAGCTTTCATGCTTTTCTCTCTAAATTTAAGCAGTTGCAGTAAACCGCGCATTATGAATTAAATCGGTAAAAATAGCAATAATTAGCCCACGGCAAAAAACAATATTGTGTAATCCTGATTTAAAGTTGCGAAAACAAGTGCCGTTAACTCATTTATAGCACTTAGGAACAACGATAAATTGTTACGATAAACCAGGACGGAAAATTAAATGAAAATTACAGATAGAAATGCGTGTATGGAAGCATTCCAAACATTATGTGATGAAGCGCATGACAATGCAGATATGGATTTGCATGACTGTCAATACTGGGTTTTTGAGCGTGGCTACAGGGCGGCCGTTCAAGAACTGATGGACATCGCTGAAACTGGAGTTCAGGTTAAAAAGTTCGTATCCCCTAAACTCCAGAGCCTTGCGGAAAAATTAATCTGTGTGACCGACTGTGTGTAAGTAGTTGTTATTACTATCCACGGCGCATGCTGTCAAAAAAATCAGCATTGTTTTTGGTCGCTTTGATTTTGTCCAGCAAGAATTCCATCGCTTCCAGATCATCCATCGGGTAAAGCAGTTTGCGCAGCACCCATATTTTTTGCAGCACATCTTTTTCGATGAGCAGTTCTTCTTTACGTGTGCCGGATTTGTTTACGTTAATCGCAGGGTAGAGGCGTTTTTCGGCCATACGGCGGTCGAGATGAATCTCCATATTGCCGGTGCCTTTAAACTCCTCGTAGATCACATCGTCCATGCGCGAGCCGGTATCCACAAGGGCCGTCGCGATGATGGTCAGCGAGCCGCCTTCTTCGATATTACGCGCTGCGCCAAAGAATCTTTTCGGTTTTTGCAGCGCATTGGCGTCCACGCCACCTGTAAGCACTTTGCCCGAGGATGGAATCACCGTATTGTATGCGCGCGCCAGGCGGGTGATAGAGTCTAGCAAAATTACCACATCTTTTTTATGTTCAACCAGACGCTTGGCCTTCTCCAGCACCATTTCAGCCACTTGCACATGGCGCGTTGCTGGCTCATCAAAAGTAGAGGCAACTACTTCGCCCTTCACAGAGCGTGTCATTTCGGTCACTTCTTCGGGGCGTTCGTCAATCAGCAAAACAATCAAGATCACATCAGGATGGTTGGCAGTAATAGCGTGTGCGATGTTCTGCATCATCACCGTTTTACCACTTTTAGGGCTGGCAACCAATAAACCGCGCTGGCCACGGCCAATAGGCGCGATCATGTCAATGACGCGACTGGTGATGTTCTCTTCCCCGCGCATATCGCGCTCCAGCGTGAGCGGTTTGGTTGGAAACAGCGGAGTCAGGTTTTCGAATAAAATTTTATGCTTGGTGTTCTCTGGCGCTTCGCCATTCACCATGTCAACTTTTACCAGCGCGAAGTAGCGTTCACCGTCTTTTGGGGTGCGAATCTCGCCCTGAATGGAGTCGCCTGTGTGCAGGTTAAAGCGGCGGATCTGTGATGGCGATACATAAATGTCATCCGTGCCCGCAAGGTATGAGGTATCCGGCGAGCGCAGGAAGCCAAAGCCGTCCTGTAACACTTCCAGCGTACCATCGCCATAAATGCTGTCGCCTTTTTTAGCCTTATTTTTCAGAATGGCAAAAATCAAATCCTGCTTGCGCATGCGGCTCGCATTTTCGATTTCGTTGGTAATTGCCATATCGACCAATTCGGTCACTGGAAGGTGTTTAAGATCGGATAGATGCATGTGAGAACTCGCTAGAAGGGAATTACAAGAGAAGAAACAAAAGTTAAAGGAGGCTGACTTCTAGTTAAGAAATCAGCGCGGGTAAAAATCAAATATTGCTATCAATAAACGCCGTTAATTGAGATTTGGATAAAGCGCCTACTTTAGTCGCTTCCACGCTACCATTTTTAAACAGCATCAAGGTGGGAATGCCACGAATGCCGTATTTAGGCGGTGTCTGCTGATTGTCATCAATATTGAGCTTAGCTACTTTCAGGCGTCCAGCATATTCTTTTGAAATGTCATCCAGAATTGGTGCAATCATTTTGCATGGGCCGCACCATTCGGCCCAGTAATCCACCAGAACAGGTAATTGCGATTGCAACACCTCTTGCTCAAAAGCGGCATCGCTTAAATGGATAATATTTTCACTCATTATGACCTCTATATTGAAATTTTATGAATTGCAGGTGTTTGTAATAACCCAATAATCAAGCCAAGTTATGGTTGTTTGATGATTGCTAGGTTTTGGATTAGGAAACTATAACGATAATTTAGCATAAGTATAGCAATATCGCCTGAGTTATATCAAGCTGTATTGAAAGCGTTCAAATCTTGCTGTGCGCTCGACTAATTTCTTGATCAGTATAATGCTGAAACTTTTATCAACGCTAAGTCTTAGCACATCGCCTGCTTTACAGAACCCGCGTGCCGTAATAATGCTTGCTGTTTGTTTGATGCTGCCAAGCTCTGGCAACATCAAGGCCTCACCTTCCAAAGCGCTTTTTTCGAATTTTGCGCTAACGGCGGTAGCGCTGGGCGAAATCAGCTCCAGACCCACATCAAGCTGATTCAAGTCATTGATATGTGCCCAGCGCAACACAGCCAGTTCCCACTGCTTGCTTTTGCTGTTTTTCATCGTGACTACGTCGCCAATGCGCGCTGATGCTTGGGATGAGCTGAATTTACGCAGGGCACAGCCGCCTGCACTGACATTTAAAACCTGCCAGCGAGAAGGCTTGATTTCACCGATTGTATTTGCATGCTGGGCAAAGGTGCTGCTGTCCTCATGTAGTAAATGATAGGCTGCCATTAATCCGACGCCTAATTCTACACCGTCACTTTTCTTGATTCTGGAAAACACGCGCTGTTGCGCTTTACCAAAATTTTTAATGAGGCGCGCAAGCAAATCTTCATAATGGCTCTCACGAGCGTTGACTGGCAGGCTGCCGTCATCTGGCACAATGCCTTCTTGCAGCAGTTTGATGTGGTGATGGATTTGCCTGGCCACATTCACTGTAATGAGAAGAATATCTGTCGCATCGTTCGGAATATCCTGATTCTTGGCAAATGGAACAGGTGGCTTATTACCGTCAAGTGCGATCAGGAATACCCCCGCAGGGTTTTCTATCAGGCCAAGCGGTCGCAGTTCTGCATGCTCAGCTATGTTGGAAAGATAAACGTCAGCTTTTAATATATCCGCATTTGCAAGATGTTGCGGATCTGTCAGTGCCATCAATAACACTTGTTTGAAGATCAGGTTGACAGAGCTTGTGTTATTTACAGAAAATTGATCTGCAACCGGTAACGCTTCCGCAGTTTGTTGCAACGCGCAGAAATATAGCTGATGCACTTCTGACCATAGGCTGGCGGGCGGAGTGCGGTAGCTTAGATGGTGAACTAAAGCGATTTCTTTAAGCGCATGAATTGCCCGTTGCACCACTTGCGCAGTGCTTTTGCTGTTATTCAGATTTAAGATTTTGTTTTGCAAATCCACTAAAGCAAACTTGTAACCGTAGGCGAATTCTTGCCACAGTTTCATGGCGGCATCGACAAAGGCTTGCTCGGTTTTGGAAATAGGCAGACTGGCACTGCTAAAATGCGGAATCAAGTCTTGATAAATCTGAATGGCAGTCGGGCGATATAACTCCAGCGCATTAAAGCGGTTTGCAAATGCCACTTTCTGGCTGTTTAAAATTTGCAATTCGTCGATTAAGTCTGTTGCGGCAGAGATGGGGTCACCCAATGGGAGTTTCTGGATGAACTCGTTGATTTTATGCGCACGTGTTTCCGCCAATAAAATTGGATTTTCATCTAAATTTGGTAGCTTAAGGCTGATTGGCATATAAACTCCGCTAGTAATGCTTTATATTAGAACCTAATTTTAAATTTGTCACTTTTTTGCTTATTTTTAGATTATAAAAAGCCCATGCTATATAAAAAATCACTTTTTTGCTTAATTTTAACTGCGGTTTTGCTTAGCTCACCTATCTTTGCACTGGCTGCAAATAGTTTTGCGCTAAAAGATACAGAGGGTAAAAAGCATACGCTGTCCCAATATAAGGGCAAATGGGTGATTGTCAACTACTGGGCAACTTGGTGCCCGCCTTGCCTGGAAGAGGTGCCCGATCTGGTCGCGTTGTATGATAGCCGCAAAAACAAAGATGTCATGATTATCGGCGTGGCTTTTGATTACCAAAGTGCAAAAGAGGTGGCCGAGTATGTGGATGACATGCTGATGTCGTACCCTATCGTGCTGGGGGATGATGAAGTAACCAAGCAAATTGGCAATGCAGAGGTATTGCCCACCAGTTACATTTACAACCCGCGTGGCGAACTCGTTAAAACCAAGCGTGGCTTGGTCACCAAGCAATATCTTGAATCGTTAATGGCGCGCGAAAAGTAATAACCTGGTTTTAGCTTCTCGCGGTTGCGGGTTGATGCCGTTGGTTAGGCAGGTACAGCAATACTGTTACCGGCTTCGTCCAGAATATTGAGCTGGTTCTCTTCGGCAAAGTGCATCAGCTGCTCAAAGCCTTCCGGATTGCGCTCTTTCAGCTTCATGTCGACTGTCAGGCAGCGTACGCCATTAACTACTTCCGGCCTCAGGTAAGGCGAGTAGCGTAATTTCCGGTTTTCGCCAAACGTGGCAAAGGTGCTGCACATACGGTCTACCCAGTCACTTGGGCGAAAAGGTTTGCCGGCACGTGTCAGGCCTTGAATTGTAATTTCTACAGGTTTTTCTGTTGTCATGGTGTTCATTTCCATAATGTTTAGTTCACATGCTTAATTCATATACTCAAATACTTTAACCACTTTGCTCACGCCATCGGTGTTGCGCGCGATCTCCACAGCGGCATCTGCTTCTGCTTTGTTAACAATGCCAAGCAAATACACTACGCTATTTTCAGTCACGACTTTCACGTAGTTGGCTGGAAACTGGTTTTCCGTCACAAACTTTGTTTTAACTTTAGAAGTTAAATACGTGTCGTTGCTACGCGAGCTGAGTGAGGTTTTTGGCCCAACCGCAATTTCGTTCGTCACTGCGCGTACATTGGCAATGTTTTTTACGAACTCTTCGGCCTTGGCTTTGATCGCTTCATCAGGCGCTTCTCCGGTAAGCAGCACATTACGGTTGTAGCTGGTGACATTCACATGTGTATTCTCACCTAGTGTGGTTTCCATATATTTAACTGCTTTCAGCTCAATATTTTCATCTTCCACATAAATGCCGGAGGTGCGCCGATCCACCGCCAAAGCGCCGCCAGCCGCTGCCCCACCTACTACTGCAGGCGCGCACGCCGTTATAGATGTAACAACGGCGATACATAGAAATACTTTAGCGATGATATGTTTGCCTGAATGGCAGTGAGCTGGATTCATTGACGACTCCTTAAAGAATGAGGGCAGTTGAAAAATATGGGAATTATAATTTGTAACACATCAATTTGTGCGAATGATACGCCCTTTATGCGTCAAATGCATTACGTATCCATTCGATACTTTGCAAGTCGTTCGTGCGCATTAAAATAGCATCAAAACGACAAGCGCTTGAGCCATGTTGCTGTAAGTAATGTTGAGCTGTCAAAATCAGTTTTTTCTGTTTTTGCGGCGTAATGCTGCTGGCCGCGCTGCCAAACTGGCTGTTGCTTCTTAGCCGCACCTCAATAAACACAAGGGTTTGGGCATCATTCATGATTAAATCAATTTCACCAAACCGGCAGTGATAATTCTGCGTTACAAGTTTAAGGCCGTGGTTCGTCAAAAAAGTTGCAGCTAATTTTTCCGCTTCCAGACCGGCGTTGTTTTTGTTTAATAACATAGGCGTTATGATGGCTTTAGCTTAGAATTAAAAAAATGAAGCAAGAAGGCATATTATATGTGGTCGCTACACCAATCGGCAATTTGGGCGACATTACCCTGCGCGCGCTGGAAATTTTAAAAAGCGTGGATGCGATTGCGGCCGAGGATACACGCCACACCTCAGGGTTATTGTCGCATTTTGGCGTCAGCAAAAAACTCATTGCCGTGCATGAACATAACGAGTTTCAATCGGCTGAAAAACTATTGATGCAACTGAAAGCGGGTGAAAATATTGCGCTGGTGACGGACGCAGGCACGCCCGGCATTAGCGACCCGGGCGCGCTGGTCGTTGATTTGGTGCGTAAGGCCGGGGTGAAAGTCGTGCCGGTTCCTGGCGTAAGCGCGGTGATTGCTGCTTTGTCGGCCAGTGGCATCACGCAGAATGGTTTTTATTTTCATGGATTTTTGCCTGCCAGTGGCGCGGCGCGGCGCAAGATATTACAAGAATTAGCGGCTCAATCCGTGACTTTGGTGTTTTACGAGGCGCCGCACCGCATTGTGGAATGCGTTGCAGACCTGAATGCGATATTGGGTGGCGAACGCCGCATTACCTTTGCACGCGAGCTGACCAAGACGTTTGAAACGATTTACACCTGCCCGCTCAGCCTTGCCTGTGCTTGGCTGCAGGCCGATGCCAATCAGCAGCGGGGCGAGTTCGTGTTGCTTGTCGAGGCTGCACCTTTGCAGGAAGCAGCAGAGATTAGTGAGGAAGCGCAGCGTGTATTAAAATGCCTGCTGGTGGAATTACCACTGAAACAGGCTGTTAAATTGGCGACAGAAATTACGAATGAAAAGAAAAATGCGCTTTACGACCTGGCTTTAAAGATTAAAAATGAAGGATATATCGATGACAAAAAACCTCACCATCACGCGCCCTGACGATTGGCACTTGCACTTGCGTGATGGCGCTGCGCTTCAGGCTGTGCTGCCTGATACGGCACGACGATTCGCCCGCGCGATTGTGATGCCCAATCTGCGCCCGCCGGTGACTTCCTCCGAACTAGCGGCCGCTTATCGCCAGCGAATTCTGAGCACCCTGCGGCAGGGGATGGTTTTTGAGCCGCTGATGACGCTGTATCTCACAGACAATACCAGTGCTGATGAAATTAAAAAGGCCAAAGCAAGCGGCATCATTCACGGTGTAAAGCTTTATCCAGCTGGCGCTACGACCAACTCGGATTCCGGCGTGACAGATTTGCTTAAATGCGATACCGCGCTGCAAGCCATGCAGGAAGTCGGCATGCCATTGCTCGTGCATGCAGAAGTGACCGATGCGGATGTGGATGTGTTCGACCGCGAAAAAGTGTTTATCGACCGCCACATGGCGCCTTTGATTAAACGTTTTCCATCGCTGAAAGTGGTGTTTGAGCATATTACCACCAAAGATGCGGCAGATTTTGTGACAAGCGCGCCTGGTAACGTTGCCGCGACCATTACCGCGCACCATTTGCTGATGAATCGTAACGATATGTTTATCGGCGGCATTCGTCCGCATCACTATTGCCTGCCGGTTTTGAAGCGCGAAGAACATCGGTTGGCTTTAGTCAAAGCGGCAACGTCCGGCAACCCAAAATTTTTTCTGGGTACGGATAGTGCGCCGCACGCCAAACACACTAAAGAAGCTGCTTGCGGTTGTGCCGGCATCTATACAGCGCATGCGGCGATCGAGTTATATGCCGAGGCCTTTGAAGCTGCTAAAGCGCTGGATAAACTGGAAGCCTTTGCCAGCTTTTATGGCGCGGATTTTTACAATCTGCCGCGAAATACCGATAAAATCACGCTGCAAAAATCCAGCTGGCAGGCGCCAAATGAACTACCGATGGGCAGCGACAGTCTAGTACCTCTAAGGGCGGGACAGCAGGTGCACTGGAAGTTACTTTAAATATTGAGGTGAAATATGCGTTTTTCTAAAACAGAACTGATGCTTGTTGGTTTGGCTATCGGCTTTGCAAGCATGCCAGCGCTGGCAGCCTTGACGGATGAGATCAATCAGACCAGCTATCAGCGCGATTTTAAGCGGCTAGATGTGGATGGCGATGGAAAAGTAAATGCCAAAGAAATTAAAAAAGACAGCCTGTTTGATTTCAGCGGGTTCAGCAAAGCGGATACAAACCACAATGGCAGCCTGAATGAAGACGAATACGCCACTTATAAATCGGCCGTGCAGCAAAAAGAAGCTAAGCAAGCCGCCACTGATAGTGCTATTACCGCGAAAATAAAGTCCAAATACTTACTTGAAAAAGGTATTAAAAGTCTTAAAGTCAGCGTAGAAACCAAAGATAATATTGTCGTGCTAAGCGGCTTCGTGGATAACGAAGCGACTAAAGTACGTGCGGGACAAATCGCCGCGAGCGTGAAAGGCGTTAAATCGGTCAGCAATGGTTTGGTTGTTAAGCCTTAAAACGGGTATTAAGCAGATAACATAAGGCTTATGCATTTCTGATTAAATGCATTAATTACTTTTTTGCTTTAAATTTATTTTGATTTATAAAAAAGTATACGTCTAAGGCATATATAAAAAAGACTAGTGGAATAAACAGCTCTTTGTATTCAGTAACCTCCCATGTGCGACTGAACTTTTCACCATTTAATAGGAAGATGACTTGCGTTGCAATAACAACAAACAATGTAAATAAAACGATATATCTTTCTTTTTTGCGGTGACTAAATATAGCAAATGCCAACAAAATTGAGATGCTACCCATATAAGCGATTTGTATAAAAACTACATTCCAATTATCAAAATTATAAGCACATGCGATCGTTCCTATTGTGCCAATAAATGGACGTGGCAAGAACGTTTTTAGATAGTTCTGTTTTATAGTTTTTGGAAATAATAAGCGGATAAAGGGTACTGCTACCAGGAATATAAATGAACCAAAATAATATAAATTTTCAGCAATGCTGGTGCTAAAGTTATGTAGATTCATTTCGTGTTGTGCATTTTTGGCGAATGCATTTGGTGTTTTTATATCTCCTAGGCGCTGAAACCATGAAATTTCTTCCATTGACATAAAGAAAAATACTAGAGCTAGAATGAGAAAAGACGTCCTGGTCAATATTGTGATATTTGAAATATGAATGCTTTTAATGTAAGTGGCAATAAAAACAATTGAGCTGGCTAATAGCAGAAAATAAGACCCCCATTCAATTGGGTTGTCTTCTAGTGATAAATTGCTAAATGTTGATGAGTCAAAAATAAATAATAGTAAAAAGCTCATTGAGAGGGAGAGTAATCCAAATATACTCAATTGTTCGAGAGGTAATTTATTGTTTTCGTCTAATATGAGCTTTATGGACTTTGATCTGGCAGCTCCAATCAAACCCCAAACTATGGCTAGAATGGAGAGAAAGATTGTAGCGCTGCGAATTAAATGCCCTAAATGAAAGTCTGGAGGTCCTTTTTTAAGTAAATTTGTATTCCAATAATGTTTATCAAGAATCATTACTGAGGCAATCCCAATAATACCTAATACAAACAAAATTGTTTCTAAATAACCATCTTTTTCTTTGTTTGCGACTTGCAATTGACAATCCTTACATTTGACTACGCCTGACGATAATTCTATCAGTAATCTCATTTTTTTAAGACCCATTTTATTTGTGTTAAAATAGCACTTGAGCTAGCCAGACAGTCGCCGCTTAGAAATAAGGGGAGGAAAGTCCGGGCTGCACAGAGCGGGATGACGGCTAACGGCCGTACGCCATAAGTCCTAAGACTGAAAAGTTTTATGATAAAAGCGAGGAATAGGGCCACAGAGACGAGTATGCAATTACTTCGGTAGTTGCGGACGTGAAACGCGGTAACCTCCATCTGCAGCAAAACCAAATAGGCCAGTGAGCTATGAAAATAGCTGGGCGTGGCTCGCGTCACTGGCGGGTAGGTTGCTTGAGCGCACGAGTAATTGTGCGCCTAGATGAATGACTGTTACGTGCAGCAATGCACGACAGAACCCGGCTTATCGGCTAGCTCCTTTTCCTTTCGATGCAATTCAAACACATAGTCAACAGCGCTCATAATTTACATTCACTTAATTTTATAACATATTGATTATTAACATGTTTGTTTTTAACACAAAAATGCGCTAAGTCTTTGTCTTATAAAGAAAAAATCTTAATAAAGTGCTTGCAAAGCGCTTTTTTTTTATCTATAGTGCAATTTAGTGGAGAAAAGTGGGTTTTTGTGGGGAATTTCTTGCTTTACTAAGGGCGGTTGGTGGTTCCTCACTTTTTAATCAAATCGACATTGAAAATTATAAGGTTTTTAATCAAACATGTTTCGCGGTGCAACAAATTTGAGTATGGATGCAAAAGGCAGACTGGCGGTGCCGGCCAGGCATCGTGAAGCGCTTTTGACGCAATCTGCGGGCAATGTGGTGTTGACCGCACATCCGCATCGCTGTCTGTTGTTGTATCCTCAGCCCGCGTGGGAGCCGATTCAGGCCAAAATGATGGCGCTTTCCAGTTTTGACAGGCAGTCTTCCAGCTTGCAGCGTTTGTTGGTGGGGTATGCGGAAGACATCGCGCTTGATAGCGCAGGGCGCATGCTGGTTTCGCCGGTTCTGCGCGAATTTGCCGGGCTGGAGAAAGAAATCATGCTGGTGGGCCAGGGCAGCCATTTTGAAATGTGGAATATGGAAGCATGGCGCAAGCAGCTTGAAAATGTAATGAGCGGCGATGGCATTGAAATGCCCGCAGAGTTAGAAGGTTTCTCACTATGATAATGGGCGCGACGTCGGCGCCCGCAGCAGCCCCAGCGTCTTCAGAAAAAGTGTCAGCAGCAGCTATGCCTCCAGTTTCTTCGCATATCACGGTTTTACTAAACGAGGCAGTCGATGCGCTCAACATCAAGCCGGGCGGCACTTACATTGACGGTACATTCGGGCGCGGGGGACACAGCCGAAAAATATTATCCAGATTAAATGAACAAGGCCGCCTGTTCGCTATGGACAGGGATTTGGCGGCTTTGGAAGTTGGTAAACAAATACGCGATGCGCGATTCAAAATCGAGCATCGGCACTTTTCAGAAATCAATCAATTGGCAGCAGAAAATCATTTGACGGGCGTAGACGGCATATTGCTGGATTTGGGGATTTCGTCGCCGCAAATTGATGAAGGCGAGCGCGGCTTCAGTTTCAGGCATGACGGTCCGCTTGATATGCGCATGGATCAAACGCGTGGCAAAACAGTGGCAGAACTGTTAGCCACGATTTCAGAACAACAACTAGGGAAGGTGATAAAAGACTATGGTGAAGAACGGTTTGCTAAGCAGGTTGCAAGGGCGATTATTAAGGAGCGCACAGACGGGCGCGCCATCACCACTACCGGACAACTTGCCAAGGTCGTGGCAAGTGCAATCCCCAAGGTCGAACCGGGGCAGAACCCTGCAACGCGCACCTTTCAGGCTTTACGGATTTTCGTCAATCAGGAGCTTGAGGAGTTATCGCTGATATTGCCGCAATGCCTGAATCTGTTAAATGCAGGCGGCAGGCTGGCAGTGATCAGCTTTCATTCGCTGGAAGACAGGATCGTGAAGCGGTTTATACAAAGTGAAGGAAATCGCGATGATCTGCCATCCGATTTCCCTATCAAAGCCAAAGATCTGCCTCAAGCGCGGCTGGTTTCAATTGGCCGCGCCATCAAGCCGGGCGCCAATGAAATCAAGCTGAATGTGCGTGCCAGAAGCGCTGTAATGCGCGTGGCAGAAAGAACGGCGATAGCATGACGCGCTTAAACCTGATTCTATTCTTTGTGCTTATCGCCGTGAGTCTGGGCGTGGTGACTTCGCAGCATAAGGCGCGCAAATTGTATTTCGAGTTGGAACAACAGCAAGACCAGACTAAAAAATATGAAACCGAATATGGTCAGTTGCAGCTTGAGCAGAGCACATGGGCAATGCACTCGCGAATCGAAGAGCTCGCCACAAAGAAATTGCAAATGCAAGTGCCTGATGCAAAACGCATTCAGGTGATTTCACTAGAAGACATGGCTCAATGAACATGGCATATAGTCAAGCACAACATCATATCGTCAAGTTGCCAGCATGGCGCAGGCGCGTGCTGCTCATTCTTGTATTGCTTGGCTTTGCCGCTCTTCTGGCGCGTGGCATTTATTTGCAAAGCTTACATAAAACCTTTCTGCAGCAAAAGGGCGACGCACGCTATAGCCGTACGCTCGTGCTGCAGGCGCATCGCGGCAAGATTACCGATAGAAACGGCGAGCTGCTAGCAATTAGCAGCCCGGTTGAATCGGTATGGGCAAGTCCGCCAGATGTTGAGATGAATAAACAGCAAAAAATCGCGCTGGCGAAATTGCTGACGATTAAAACCAAGGATATTGACAAAAAGATTGCCAACAGAGAGCGCGAGTTCGTTTATTTGAAACGGCGCATTTCCCCGGATTTGGCAGCCAAGGTGATGAGTCTGGAAATCCCGGGCGTGTTTTTGCAGCGCGAATATAAGCGTTTTTATCCCGCAGGCGACGTGACCGCGCATTTGGTGGGATTTACTGGTATTGATGACAACGGTCAGGAAGGCTTTGAGCTGGCACAAAATAGCGTGCTTTCGGGAAAGCCTGGCAGTCGCCGCGTGATTCAGGATAGAAAAGGGCATATCGTTGAGGATCTGGAAGCGGTCAAAGTGCCGCAGGATGGCCGTGACCTGGTATTGAGTATAGACCGGCGAATTCAGTATTTGGCCTTTAGAGAGCTTGCTAAAGCGGTTGAGAAGCATAAGGCTGCTGCAGGAGCTGCAGTGATTTTGGATGCCAAAACGGGTGAAGTGCTGGCGATGGTGAATTTGCCTACCTACAATCCAAACAACCCCGTCAATATTAAAGGTAAAACGCGTAATCGCGCGATAACGGATATTTTTGAGCCAGGCTCAACAATGAAGTCAATAACCGCAGCCGCCGCTTTGCAGTTTGGTGATTATACTCCTGCCACTGCCATTCAGACTGCTCCGGGCATGATGTCCATTGGCCCCGCAATGATACGTGATGCCCATCCGCATGGTGTGCTGACGGTGGCGGAAGTGATACAGAAATCTTCCAACGTTGGAGCAGCTAAAATGGCGCTTAGCCTAAAAAAAGAAGAGCTCTGGAGTACGTTTAATCAGCTGGGTTTCGGCGCATCTACCCGTATAGGCTTTCCAGGCGAAGCCTCAGGCAAGGTGCGGCCCTATAAAACCTGGCGTCCGATTGAGCAGGCCACGATGTCGTATGGACATGGCATCAGTGTGACCTTGCTGCAATTGGCGCGTGCCTATACGGTTTTTTGTAACGAGGGCGAACTCAAGCCTGTTTCTCTTGCAAAATTAAAAGAAGCACCAGTAGGGCATCAGGTCTTTTCTGCACAGGTCGCGAATGATGTGAAGGATATGCTGGAGATGGTCGTGCAGCCGGGTGGCACGGCACTCAGGGCGCAGGTGGCAGGCTATCGTGTGGCAGGCAAAACCGGTACGGCGCACAAACTGGGGCCAGCTGGATATGAGCCGGATAAATACGTGGGCTCTTTTGTGGGATTCGCGCCTGCATCCAATCCGCGCCTGATTATGGCTGTAATGATAGACGAGCCCAATATAGAAAAAGACCAATATTACGGTGGTGTCGTTGCCGCCCCGGTATTTAGTGCCGTGATGGCTGATGCGTTGCGCATGCTGGCGGTGCCGCAGGATTCACCAAATGACAATGTCGTGATTCCACCTGACGCGACCGAAGATGTAAAAGAGGTGGTATGACAAACTATCAAATCAAAACCCCGGTAAAGAATATCACCGTAGATAGCCGAAAAGTGCTGCCAGGCAGCCTGTTTCTGGCGTATCCAGGCGAGAAGTCGGATGGTCGCCGCTATATTGCGGACGCCATTAAAAATGGTGCCAGCGCAGTACTTTGGGATCCGGAAGGATTTGGCTGGAATATGGACTGGGATATTGAAAATAAACCGGTTAAGCAGCTGCGGCTGCAAGCCGGTGATATTGCAAGCCAGTTTTACAAAAAACCATCGACAAAAATGTGGATGATAGGCGTGACTGGCACCAACGGCAAAACCTCGATTACGCAATGGCTGAGCCAATGTTTCAATTTTTTGGGGCGCAAAACAGCGGTGATCGGTACCCTGGGAAACGGGTTGCCAAACCAATTGAGCCCAGCTTCAAACACCACACCGGATGCGGTGTCGCTGCAGGAGATGTTGGCAGATTATGTCAAACAGGAAGTCACAACCGTTGCGATGGAAGTGTCATCGCATGGCTTGCATCAGGGTCGCGTCAGGGCGGTGCATTTTGATGTGGCAGTGCTTAGCAATTTATCGCGCGACCATCTGGATTATCACGAGACTTTTGAGGATTATGCCGCTGCGAAGCGTCGCTTATTTGATGCGAGTGACCTGAAATATGCAGTGCTTAATGCTGATGATGCGTTCGGACGGGAAATCGAAAAAGATTTGACGGCTGTCGGTACACCGGTGATGACTTATGGTATTGAGCGTGGCGATGTGAGGGCGACCGAATTGCATTTTGAGAACACGCATTTTGCATTTTACGTCATCACGCCGTTTGGCAATGCGCCTGTGAAGGCCAATTTGATCGGGCGTTTTAATGTGTATAACGTGCTGGCGGTACTGGCGACTTTGCTGGTTTCAAAAGTAAGTCTGGATGAAGCGATAAACGCGATTTCGCATATCCAGTCCGCCAGTGGCCGTATGCAGCAGGTTGGAGGCGGCAGCCTGCCTTTGGTGGTGGTGGATTACGCACATACACCGGATGCGCTTGAGAAGGTGTTGTCTACATTAAAGGCGCAGGCAGGTTCCAAATTAATTTGTGTGTTCGGCTGTGGCGGTAATCGCGATGCAGGCAAGCGTGAATTGATGGGCAGGATTGCCAGCGAATTTGCCGATGCGGTGGTGGTGACCTCGGATAATCCGCGTGACGAAGCGCCTGAAAAAATCATTCAGGATATTGTCAGCGGGATGCACGGTAATTTTGCAATAGAAGAAGACCGTGCCAAGGCCATCTCGGTTGGCATACTGTCAGCCAAGCCGGGCGATATCGTGCTCATTGCTGGCAAAGGCCATGAAGACTATCAGGAAATAGCAGGTAAAAAACTCTATTTCAGCGATGTTGAGCAAGTGAAAGACGTGCTCAAGATATATGAAAGGGCATTTGTATGATGATGCTCTCCGAGATTGCCAACGCGGTGGCTGGACGCATGACAGGCGCGGATGTGCTATGCGAAAGCGTGGGTTCTGACAGCCGTCATATTGCGAAAAATCAATTGTTTGTTGGCATCAAGGGCGAGCGCTTTGATGGCAATACCTACGCGGCAGAGGCCATCAAACAAGGCGCTGCCGCAGTGCTGGTGTCAGATGCTAACACGCAAGCCAGCCCGGCAGTTATCGTGTCGGACACGCGTTTGGCATTGGGACAGTTGGCAAAATACTGGCGCAGTAAATTCAACCTGCCGCTAGTGGCGGTGACTGGCAGCAATGGCAAAACTACAGTCAAAGAAATGATCGCTGCGATTCTGGCAGCCACGAATCAAAGCGTATTGGCCACACAGGGCAATCTTAATAACGACATCGGCATGCCGATGACTTTGCTGAAATTGCGCCAGGAACATACTTTTGCGGTGATTGAAATGGGCATGAACCACGAAGGCGAAATCCGCTATCTGACAAAGCTGGCACAGCCGGATGTTGCTGTTGTTAACAACGCCAGTACTGCACATATTGGCGAAGTAGGCTCACGCGAGGGGATAGCGCGTGCCAAAGGCGAAATTTATGAGGGTTTGGCTCAAGATGGCATAGCCATTATCAATGCAGATGATGTCTTTGCAGATTATTGGAAGTCGCTCAATAAAAACAGAAAAATCATCACATTCGGGTTGACAGATATTGCGGATGTCAGCGCAAGTTACCAGGCACGCGGGAATCTGACGCAAATCCACCTGAAAACACCTAACGGGGAAACCCCTTTCGAGTTGCATGTGCTGGGTATGCACAATGTTCATAATGCGTTGGCGGCAAGCGCAGTCTCGGTTGCGCTGGGAATTTCCAATGCGGATATCGCCACAGGGCTGGCCGGGTTCCATGCGGTTAAAGGCCGCCTCAATTGGCTGCAAGGCTGCAATGGCGCTGTGCTGATTGACGATACTTACAACGCAAATCCGGATTCGATGAAGGCGGCGATTGACGTGCTCGCAAGTCAGAAAGCCACACAAATTTTTGTGATGGGTGATATGGCGGAACTGGGCGAGGATGCGCCGCAAATGCACGCCGACATTGGTTTGTACGCCAAACAAAAAGGCATCGATCAATTGTTTGCTTTTGGCGAACTGGGTCAACTGGCGGCCAAGGAGTTTGGCGCAAATGCACAGCATTGTTCTACTTTAGAAGCATTGGTTGCTAGCTTAAAACCTCTCATGCAAAAAGACGTAACGGTACTGGTAAAAGGCTCACGTTTTATGCAGATGGAGCGCGTTGTAAATCAACTGATAGAAAAAAATGAAATGGAGAAAAAGTCATGCTGCTAGAACTCGCTCGCTGGTTGGCACACGATATTCGCGGCTTCAATGTGTTTAATTACATCACGTTGCGCGCGGTTCTGGCAACGCTGACAGCGCTTATCATTTCATTCATGGTGGGTCCGAAAATGATTCGCAAGCTGACTGAGTACAAGGTTGGCCAGGCTGTACGTGACGATGGCCCGCAAACGCATTTAATCAAGGCTGGAACGCCGACGATGGGCGGTGCGCTGATACTGGTGGCGATTGCGATTGCCACCTTGTTATGGGGTGATTTGCATAACAAGTATATCTGGGTGGTGCTGGTAACCACGCTAGGTTTCGGCGCGGTAGGCTGGGTGGATGATTACCGCAAAGTGGTTCATAAAAACCCTAAAGGCTTATCGGCCAAGGCCAAATATTTCTGGCAAAGCGTAATCGGTTTTGGCGTGGCGATCTTTTTGTTCAAAACTTCCGTAACGCCGGTAGAAACTACGTTGATTTTTCCCTTTTTCAAACATCTGGTGCTGCCTTTAAGCGCTGTCGGCTTTATTGTGCTGACCTATCTGGTGATCGTCGGCAGCAGCAATGCGGTGAATCTTACCGACGGGCTGGACGGACTGGCGATTATGCCCACCGTGATGGTAGGCAGCGCGCTTGCCATATTTGCTTATGTGGCAGGGCACTTGTATTTTTCGAAATATTTGGGCGTTCCATACGTTGCGGGCTCCGGTGAATTGATGGTGTTCTGTGCCGCCATGGCGGGTGCTGGCCTGGGTTTTCTGTGGTTTAACGCCTATCCGGCAGAAGTGTTCATGGGCGATGTGGGTGCGCTGGCCTTGGGCGCCGCGCTGGGCGTGGTGGCCGTCATTGTCCGGCAGGAAATCGTGCTGTTTATTATGGGCGGCGTATTTGTGGTGGAAACCTTCTCGGTCGCGCTGCAGGTCATGTATTTCAAGTACACCAAACATAAAACGGGAGTAGGGCAGCGTATCTTCCTGATGGCACCGCTGCATCATCACTACGAGCAAAAGGGCTGGAAGGAGACACAGGTCGTGGTGCGGTTCTGGATTATTACCATGATGCTGGTGCTGGTAGGGCTTTCAACGCTGAAACTGAGATGACCAATACAAAAAATGAAAGTTGAACTTAAAAATAAACGTGTCTTAGTGCTGGGTCTTGGTGAAACAGGGCGGTCGGCATTGCGCTGGCTTGCCTCCAAAGGCGCTATTCTGTCGGTGGCTGATTCGCGTGAGAATCCGCCCGGCGTAGATGACGTGATCAGACGCATGCCGCAGGTAGAAATTCATACAGGGGCGTTTCAGCCGGAAGTGTTATTGCAGGCCGATTTGATCGTGATTAGCCCGGGCGTGGCTTTGAGTGAGCCTGCCGTGCAGGCTGCGGTTAAGCAGGGTACTCCGGTGATTGGCGATATCGAGTTGTTCGCGCAGCACCGGCCGAAAAACGCCAAAGTCATTGGCATTACCGGCTCAAACGGCAAAACCACTGTGACAACTCTGGTGGGTGAGATCTGCAAGGAAGCAGGTCTAAAAACGATTGTTGCAGGCAATATCGGCTTGCCAGTGTTAGATGCACTACAGATGGAAACGCCGGATGTGTATGTGCTGGAACTTTCCAGTTTTCAGCTGGAAACTACGCATGGCTTAAACCTGGATGCCGCAACGGTATTGAATGTGTGTGAAGACCACATGGACAGATATACCAGCATTGCCGATTATACAGCTGCCAAAGCTCGCATTTTGGCGCATGCAAAAACAAGCGTTTTGAATCGTGACGATGCCGTAACGCTGGCCATGCATCACAAACATACAGTGACTTTTGGATTGAACGCTGCGCCTACGATGAGTGATTTCGGCTTGACTGAGTGCAAAGAAGAGCATTACCTGGCGAGTGGGCAGCGCAAATTATGCAAAGCGAGCGAACTCAAAATCGCGGGTCAGCATAATGTGGCCAATGCGCTTGCCGCGGCCGCGTTATGCAGCGCAATCGGCATTGATAAGACATCGATTGTTCAGGCGCTGCGCCATTTTAAAGGGCTGCCGCACCGCGTGGAATGGGTTGCCAATATTGATGGGGTTGATTTTTACGATGACTCAAAAGGCACCAACGTGGGCGCGACTTGCGCAGCGATTGCGGGCATGACTAAAAACGACAAACCGCAAAAAGTAGTGCTGATCGCAGGCGGTGATGGCAAAGGGCAGGATTTTTCGCCCTTAGCTCCCGCCGTGCAGGCCAATGCGCGTGCCGTGGTGCTGTTTGGCCGTGATGCCGCATTGATTGAAGCAGTGTTATTGACAACCCCTTCAGTAGAAAAACAAGTGCCTTTATACCGGGTGGCTGATTTGCCGGAAGCTGTCAATATCGCTAAAAGAATTGCCAGTGCGGGTGATGCGGTATTGCTGTCCCCTGCCTGCGCCAGTTTTGATATGTTCAGAAATTATGTACATCGCGCAGAGGTGTTTGTGGATGCGGTGAAGCAGTTGGCACAGCAAAGTAAGAAGGTGGCCGCATGCTAGCGCCTGTCATGAATAGTCGCGAGCGCCTCAACGCGCCAAATTATGACCAGATGTTGCTTTGGGTCGTTTTCATTCTATTGGGATTGGGCCTGGTCATGGTGTATTCCGCCTCAATCGCTATCGCCGAGGCGGATAAGGCGGTTGGACATCAAAGCACCTATTTTCTTGTTCGGCAGACCATTTTTATCATCATAGGTTTGGCGGCGGCTTTTGTTTCGTTTCAAATCCCCATCGCGATCTGGCAAAAAGCAGCACCTTATCTGTTCTTGGCCGGGTTGGCGCTGCTGGTGCTGGTATTAATTCCAGGTATCGGGCGTAATGTAAATGGCAGCCAGCGCTGGCTTTCGCTGTTTGTCATCAATTTGCAGCCTTCTGAATTGATGAAGCTGTTTGCTGCCATGTATGTCGCGGATTATGCTGTACGCAAAGCTCCGCAAATGGATAGCATCGTGCGCGGCTTTTTACCGATGGTAGCGGTGATGGTGCTGGTCGGTTTTTTACTGTTGCGCGAGCCTGATTTTGGGGCATTTGCGGTGATTGCGGCGATTTCTATCTCCATCCTTTGGCTGGGAGGCATCAATGCCAAAATCTTCGCTGGCTTGCTGGCTTTATTGCCTGTGGCCATTTATGTGTTGATCTGGAGTTCGCCTTATCGCTTACAGCGCGTGATTGGGTTTCTGGATCCGTGGGCAGACCCGTTCGGAAAAGGTTATCAACTTTCGCATGCGTTAATTGCCTTTGGGCGTGGTGAATGGTTCGGCGTGGGTTTGGGCGCGAGCGTTGAAAAATTGCTGTATCTGCCAGAGGCGCATACTGATTTTCTGCTGGCGGTGATCGCCGAAGAGCTTGGCTTTGTTGGTGTGCTGACAGTACTGGGTCTGTTCGTCTGGATTGTGATCCGCGCCTTTGGCATCGGCAAAGAGGCTGTGGCGAATGAGCGCTATTTTGCTGCGTTGCTGGCCCAAGGCCTGGGCGTATGGATTGGCGTGCAAGGCATTATTAATATCGGTGTGAATATGGGCGTGTTGCCAACCAAAGGCCTGACGCTACCGCTGCTTTCGTTTGGTGGCAGCGGTATTCTGGCTAATTGCATCGCGATGGCGGTACTGCTGAGAATTGATTATGAAAATCGCCGGCTGCAGAAGGGGTTGCCAGCATGATGTTTTCATCGCCAATCACCCAATATGGCTCAGGTACGCTGATGGTGATGGCAGGCGGCACGGGCGGCCACGTCTATCCCGCCATGGCAGTGGCGGATTATATGAAAGAGCATGGTTGGAACGTCGTCTGGCTGGCCACAGAGGGCGGCATGGAGAATAGGTTGATTGAAGGCAAAAGTTACAGCAAGGCCATGATAACGATGCGCGGCGTACGCGGCAAAGGCTTACTGGGGTGGCTGTTGTTGCCGGTTAAATTGGCCATTGCTTTTAAACAGAGTTTTGCTGCCATTCGTAAACATAGGCCCAATGTAGTGCTGGGAATGGGTGGCTTTGCAGCCTTTCCGGGTGGATTGATGGCGAAATTGCTAGGCAGGCCTTTAGTGATTCATGAGCAAAACTCCATTGCAGGGTTAACCAATAAAACTTTAAGTGTAATCGCCAATAAAGTGCTGGCAGCGTTTCCATCTGCATTCGGTAACAAAGCAGAGTTGGTTGGCAATCCGGTGCGGCACGACATCGCTCAAGTGGCGTCGCCAGAGCAACGGTATGCCACGCGCTCTGGCAAGCTCAAGTTGTTAGTGGTCGGTGGTAGCTTAGGCGCAGCGGCTTTGAATGAAGTGCTGCCAAAAGCACTGGCTGAATTGCCAGAACAAGAAAGACCAGAAATAGTGCATCAAGCGGGTGAAAAACATATTGCTGCCTTGCAGGCCAATTACCAAGCAGCTGGCGTGCAGGCAGAAATCAAAGCTTTTATTAACAATATGGCCGAAATGTACGCCTGGGCAGATGTGGTGATTTGCCGCGCTGGTGCTCTCACGGTTGCTGAACTGGCCTGCGTAGGTGTGGCAAGCGTTCTGGTGCCTTTTCCGTATGCGGTGGATGACCATCAAACCTATAACGCAAAATATTTAAGTGATGCGGGCGCAGCCAAGTTGATTCAACAAACGGAATTTAATGTACAGAAAGCGACAGAAATTTTGCGCAGTTTATCCCGTGAGGTTTGTCTGGAGATGGCAATCAAAGCCAGAGCCCTTGCCACGCCAGAAGCCACGCAAATAGTTGCGAAAATATGTATGGAGGTGGCCGCATGAAGCATAAAGTAAAGAACGTGCATTTTGTTGGTATTGGCGGCGCCGGCATGAGCGGTATTGCCGAGGTGCTGATTAATTTAGGCTTTGAGGTTTCGGGTTCTGATCTGACCAGCAATGCCACTACGCAGCGCTTGGCGGATTTTGGCGCCAGGATTTATCAGGGCCATGCTACTGAAAACCTAAGTACGGCAGATGTGGTCGTGGTGTCTTCTGCAGTGAATGAGAAAAACCCTGAAATTATCGCTGCACGCACCAAAAATATTCCCGTTGTACCGCGCGCACTCATGCTGGCGGAACTGATGCGCTTTAAACAAGGTATTGCGGTAGCAGGGACGCACGGTAAAACGACTACGACCAGCCTGATTGCCAGTATCCTAGCGGAAGCGGGCATGGACCCCACCTTTGTGATTGGCGGAAAGCTCGAAGCTGCCAGCGCCAATGCGCGCCTTGGTAGCGGTGAATATATTGTCGCCGAGGCAGATGAATCAGACGCTTCGTTCCTGCATTTGACACCGGTGATGGCGGTGGTGACCAATATTGACCAGGATCATATGGATACCTACGAGCACAGTTTTGACAAGCTCAAAAGTGCGTTTGTGGAGTTTTTGCAGCAGCTGCCGTTCTGGGGCATGGCGGTGATGTGTGTGGATGACGCCAATATCCGCGAAATTTTGCCGCGCGTAACCAAGCCTGTGATGACGTATGGCTTTTCTGAGAATGCGCGTATTCGCGCCAGAAATGTGCGCGCAGATCACGGCAAGATGCACTTCACAGTAGACCGTATTAACGGTGTGACCACGACATTTGATGTGACTTTGAACCTGCCAGGCAACCACTATGTGTTGAACGCTTTAGCCGCGATTGCCATTGCCAGTGAATTGAATATTGAGGATAAATTTATTATCAAGGCGCTCGCAGACTTTAAAGGCGTAGGTCGCCGCTTTGAGCGTTATGGCGAAATTGCGGCAAGAACGGGCGGTACGTTTACCTTGATTGATGACTACGGACATCATCCGGTTGAGATGCAGGCGGTGATTGCCGCAGCGCGTGGTGCGTTTCCTGATCGCAGATTAGTCATGGCGTTTCAGCCACATCGTTTTACCAGAACGCGGGATTGCTTCGAAGATTTTGTGCATGTGCTCTCCACCGCCGATGCAGTGTTGTTGACCGAGGTGTATTCCGCAGGCGAGGCGCCGATTGTCGCGGCAGATACACGTGCCCTGATCCGTGCGATTCGCGTGGCAGGCAAGGTAGAGCCGCTATTTGTGGAAACCACGGACGCGCTACCGGAAGCTATTCTGAATACAGCGCGAGCCGGCGATGTGGTGGTTGTGATGGGCGCTGGCTCCATCGGGCACGTGGCCGCTAAAACCAGGGAGTTGGCAAATTGATAGCGCAACCGGAAACACAGTCACAGTTGCTTAAGAACGAACCGCTTGCCCGTTATACCAGCTGGCGCGTGGGAGGTAGTGCAGATCGCTTGTTCATAGCAGAAAACCTGAAGGAATTGCAGGCCTTCATGCAAACGCTGGATCAGGCTGAACCTGTTTATTTTATGGGCTTAGGCAGTAATCTGCTGGTGCGCGACGGCGGCGTGCGCGGTACTGTGATCGTGATGCACCAGGCACTGAGTGATTTGAGAGTGGATGGTAAATATATATATGCCGAAGCGGGTGTGACGTGTGGAAAGTTAGCCAGATTCTGCGCAGGCCAGTTCAGGCAAGGCGCAGAGTTTATGGCGGGCATCCCCGGCACGGTGGGCGGTGCTTTGGCCATGAATGCGGGGTGTTATGGCTCTGAGACCTGGAACATCGTACACCAGGTATTGACCATCGATCGACATGGAAACACACATGTGCGTAATGCCTCAGAGTTCATTCCCAGCTACCGCCATGTGGAAATGCCCGTGCCTGACGAGTGGTTTTTGGGTGCCTGGTTCAAGCTGGAGCCTGGAAACGCTGGCGAATCACTGCAGAAAATTAAAAACTTGTTAGCAACCCGGTTGGCCAGCCAGCCGCTTAATTTGCCAAGCGCAGGGTCTACCTTCAGAAATCCGCATGGCGATTTTGCGGCAAGGTTAATCGAGGCCAGCGGCTTAAAAGGCTACCAGATTGGCGGGGCGCAGGTGTCACCTAAGCATGCTAATTTTATAGTGAATCTGGGTAATGCTACTGCGCTGGATATTGAACTGCTGATTCGGCATATGAAGGACACGGTATTAGAGAAGCAAGGTGTGGCGTTGCAGCAAGAGGTAAGGGTAATAGGCGAATATGCATAAAGAAATAAATAAATTTGGAAAAGTAGCTGTACTGTTCGGTGGCAAATCAGACGAGCGTGAAGTTTCGCTTAAAAGCGGCGCTGCAGTATTGGCGGCTTTGCTGCGTCAGGGCGTAGATGCATACGCATTCGATCCGGCGGAACTTCCGCTGCATGAGTTGGAGGGGTTTGATCGCGCATTCATCTCGCTGCACGGCCGTTACGGCGAGGATGGCACGATACAAGGCGCGCTGGAACTGATGGGCATTCCGTATACCGGCAGCGGCGTGATGGCTTCCAGCCTGGGCATGGATAAATGGCGCACAAAACTATTATGGCGCGTATTGAATATTAAAACACCAGATTTCGAATTGGTCGATGCGCAAGGCGATTATGCTGCGATCGAGCAGAAATTAGGCTTGCCGCTGTTTGTGAAGCCTGCTAATGAGGGCTCAAGCATCGGCATTACAAAAGTGAAACAAAAAGGCACTCTGCAAGCCGCATATCTATTGGCTTCCAAGGCGGATCCTTTGGTGATTGCAGAGAAATTTGTGGGCGGTGGCGAATACACCGTGGGCATTCTGGAAGATTCCAAGCTAGGGCTAATGCCATTGCCTATCGTGCGCATTGTGCCGAAAAATGAGTTTTACGATTACGAAGCCAAGTATTTACGTGACGACACCGAATACCTGTGCCCATGCGGCTTGAGTGCAGAAAAAGAAGCCCAAATCCAGCAAGAGGCATTACAAGCCTTTCGAGCCGTGGGCTGCCGGGGTTGGGGACGGGTGGATTTTTTAATGGATGAAGCGGGCAATCACTACTTTCTAGAGCTAAACACCAGCCCAGGCATGACCGACCACAGCCTGGTGCCGATGGCGGCCAAAGCGGCTGGCATGAGTTTTGATGAACTGGTGATAAAAATTTTGCGTATGACCCTGGAAGAAAGCCATGTGGGATAAGCCAAGACTGCTCAACTGGATTGCAAATTTTCTGTTTGCACTGGCCGTTGTGTTGATGCTGTATGCAGTGCTGTTTGTGGTGGTGCATCTGCCGATTTTTCCGATCCACGAAGTGAAGGTGGATGGGCAGCTAACGCATGTGAATCGCGAGCAAATCAAGTTGATTGTAGCCAAACATTTGAAGGGTAATTTTTTTACATTGGATTTAATTAAAACACGCGATGCGTTCGAAAAACTGCCGTGGGCGCGTAATGTAAGCGTGCGCCGCCGCTGGCCGGATAAGCTGGATGTCGCGATTGAGGAGCATCAGGCATTGGCGCGCTGGGGCAATATCGGGCTGGTCAATACGCATGGTGAACTGTTCCAGGCAGCCACCGATGCAGATTTGCCGGTGTTTTATGGCCCGGGCGATGGCGTGATGGAAGTCACTAAAAGCTATGGCAGCTACAGCCAGATTCTGAATAAAGCGGATATCAGAATCGCACAGGTGACATTATCGCCGCGCCGTGCCTGGGAGATTAAAACGGATAAAGGGCTGCTAATCGCGCTGGGACGTGTGGACATGGAATCTAGATTGAATAAATTTGCGGGGGCATATAAATCCACGCTCGGCCAGTTGAATGTGAAAGTGGTGTATGCAGATTTGCGCTATCCAAATGGTTTTGCGGTGCGTAAGCCGATTGGATTGAAGCCTGCCACAGCTAAGCCATTACCAGTAAAAGCAATACCAGCGGTGCCTGTCAAGGCATGACTTAAAGAATGAAAAAGGGAGTAAGACATGAGTAAAGTTCGTGAAGATAAAAACCTGATTGTCGGGTTAGATATCGGCACATCTAAAATTGTGACCATCGTGGCCGAGCTGCTGCCGGAAGGCACTTTGAAGGTAATCGGCCTTGGCCAGCACACCTCGCGTGGCTTGAAAAAAGGGGTGGTAATCAATATCGACTCGACCATGCAGGCAATTCAACGCTCGCTGGAAGAAGCCGAACTGATGGCGGATTGCAAAATTAAAACAGTATTCACTGGTATCGCCGGCAGTCACGTCAAAAGTCTGAATTCACATGGCATGGTGAAAATTAAAGATGCGGAAGTCTCGCAAATGGATGTGGATCGCGTGGTTGAAACCGCGCGGGCTGTTGCTTTGCCGGCAGATCAGCAGATTCTGCATATTCTGACGCAGGAATTCATTATCGACGGGCAGGACGATGTGCGCGAACCGCTGGGCATGAGCGGGATGAAGCTGGAGGTGAAAGTACATATCGTGACTGGCGCAGTCGCGGCTGCGCAAAACATTGTGAAATGTATCAAACGCTGCGGCCTGGAAGTGAGCGACTTGATCTTGCAGCCGCTTGCCTCAAGTATTGCGGTACTGACTGAAGACGAGAAAGAACTTGGCGTATGCCTGGTGGATATCGGCGGCGGTACCACAGATATAGCCGTTTTCAAGAATGGCGCGATTCGCCATACCGCGGTAATTCCTATCGCGGGCGACCAGATCACCAATGATGTTGCCGTTGCTTTCCGCACGCCTACACAATCAGCCGAAGATATCAAAATCAAATATGGCTGTGCGCTTAGACAGCTTGCAGATGCGCGTGAAGTGGTGGAAGTGCCAGGCGTGGATGGCCGCGAGGCGCGTCAGTTGTCGATACAAACGCTGGCAGAAGTGATTGAGCCGCGCGTGGTAGAGCTCTATGAGCTGGTGCTGCAAGAACTGCGCCGCAGCGGCATGGAGGAGATGATCGCTTCGGGCATCGTGATTACGGGCGGTTCGGCGATGATGCGCGGCATGATGGAACTGGGCGAAGAGATTTTCCACATGCCGGTACGCATGGGTATGCCGCGCTATGTTGGCGGCTTGTCTGAAGTGGTCGGTAATCCACGGTATGCCACGGCGGTGGGCCTGATTTTAATGGGTAAACAGCAACTGGAGCGTCATTTGAGTGGGCAGTTGGAGTCCAGTTCGATTGGGCGCATGTTCGAGAAAATGAAAAGCTGGTTCCAAGGAAACTTTTAAAGAATTTTTAGCTGTAAGAGGTTGTAGTAGAGCAGTAGGCGTTTAGTTTAAAAAACAGGGCAGAGCTTATGCAATTAAGCTCAAAAATTAAGGCAAAAAAAGGAGAGTAAAGATGTTTGAAATTATGGAAAAAGATTCACAAGAAGCCGTGATTAAAGTCATCGGCGTGGGCGGTTGCGGTGGTAACGCAATCGAACACATGATTACCAAGAACTTGAGCGGCGTCGAGTTCATTTGCACCAATACCGATATGCAAGCGCTTAAGAAGAGCCAGGCAAAAACAGTATTGCAAATCGGTTCAGAGATTACCAAAGGCCTGGGCGCTGGCGCGAAACCTGAAATTGGCCGTGATGCCGCGTTGGAGGACCGTGATCGTATCGCTGAAATCATTGATGGCGCCGATATGCTATTCATCACTGCTGGCATGGGTGGCGGCACGGGTACTGGCGCTGCGCCTATCATTGCCGAAGTGGCTAAGGAAATGGGCATTTTGACGGTAGCGGTGGTTACCAAGCCGTTCGCGTTTGAAGGCAAGCGTACCAAAGTGGCGACAGAGGGCTTGGAAGAGCTTTCACAGCACGTGGATTCCTTGATTGTGATTCCGAATGAAAAACTCATGGAAGTGCTCGGTGAAGATGTACCGTTCCTGGAAGCTTTCCGCGCTGCGAACGACGTGCTGCATAATGCTGTCTCAGGTATTGCAGAGATCATTAATTGCCCGGGTTTGGTGAATGTGGACTTTGCTGATGTGCGCACGGTAATGAGTGAAATGGGTATGGCAATGATGGGTTCAGCTGAGGCGAGCGGTCCGGAGCGTGCACGTATTGCGGCAGAGCAGGCAGTGGCTAGCCCATTGCTGGAAGACGTCAACTTAGCTAACGCACGTGGCGTTCTGATCAACATTACCGCAAGCGCCAGCTTTAAAATGAAAGAGTATTATGATGTGATGAACACCATTAAAGAGTTCACTGCTGATGATGCGACCGTGATTGTGGGTAATGTGATGGACGAGACAATGGGTGACAAATTGCGTGTGACCATGGTAGCGACCGGCTTAAATGGCGCGATTGCACGCCGCCAGCAAAAACCGGAACTACGCGTGATGACTACGGTCATGAATGGAACGACTAATCAGCCGATGTTTGTGGGCGGTGAAGTGGAAGACGAAGCACCTGCCGTGTTTAGTCAGAACAACCGTCGTGCACAGGTAGAGGCGATGAAAATGTCAGGTGTCGAGGAATATGACATTCCTGCGTTTTTGCGCAAACAAGCGGATTAACCTGCGGCTAATTTGCTAGAATATCAACAGGATAGATATTGGTTGAACAGTAAAAGGAATTAGGTGCTAGACCTATAAAATGTTAAAACAAAGAACTTTGAAAAAGCAGGTGAGTGCTACCGGGGTTGGTTTGCATAATGGTGAGAAGGTCACGTTGACTTTAAAGCCGGCTGCGACCGATACCGGCATCGTATTCAGGCGTACCGATTTGCCCGGCGCGCCCGAAATACAAGCGCAGCCTGAAGCAGTGCGTGACACGCGCATGTGTTCTGCCCTAGAACACGATGGTGTGCGTGTCGCCACTGTTGAGCACCTGATGTCCGCGCTGGCCGGCCTAGGCGTTGATAATATTATTATCGAAGTCACGGCGTCGGAAATCCCCATCATGGATGGTAGTTCCGGGCCATTTATCTTTCTGTTGCAATCGGCTGGCATCGTTGAGCAGAATTCTGCCAAAAAATTTATAAAAATCAAAAAGTTAATTGAAGTAAAAGAAGGTGATAAGTGGGTAAAGTTCGAGCCTTACCACGGCTTTAAAATGGATTTCACCATTGATTTTGCCCATCCCGTTTTCGAGCACTCTGGTAATAATGTCAAAATTGATTTTGCTGATAATTCTTATATTAAAGAAATCAGCCGCGCGCGCACATTTGGCTTCATGCACGAAGTGGAATACCTGCGCGCCAATGGTTTGGCGCGTGGCGGCAGCCTAGACAATGCAATTGTGCTGGACGAATACCGTGTGTTGAACAGCGACGGTTTACGCTACCAGGATGAGTTTGCCAAACACAAAGTGCTGGATGCAATTGGCGATTTATATATGCTGGGCCATCCTTTGCTAGGCGCATTTACTGCGTACAAATCAGGCCATGCGCTAAATAATGCACTGCTACGAGCGCTCCTGGCTGATGCGTCAGCCTGGGAGTATGCGACATTTGAACGTATTGAAGAAGCACCGGTTGGCTTTCAGGAGCAAACTGCGTTTTTCACGCCCGATCTCATGCCGCATTTTAGTTAAGTTATCGGTCATCCGAAATGCCAATCATCCGCTTAACGATCATATTGGTGTTTATCGCAAGTTTGGTGTTATTGGCAACTTTTGTTGTTACGCGCAATCGAAAGTATTTGGCCTATATTAAACAATTACTTAAATACACGGGCTGGGGTTTGCTTATGGTCGTTGTGCTCTATTTAATTGCGCGGGTCATTCGTTTATAACGGTATGGATATGGCCACTACATTCATCAAACAGTTGGTTTTCTCTGGCTTTTTTATTGTGTTTTTTGCAATAAAGAGCGGTTTTGCAGCCTCTGGTGATGACGAGTTTTTACAGGCGCGTGCCGCTTACGATAAAAAAAATGTCATTGCTTTGTCCGATTACGTTGAACAATTACAAAGCCAGAATTATATTCTGGCACCTTATGCTGACTATTGGCTGATGCTGCTTAATCTCAAAGATGCTGATAATCAGTCGGTAGAGAACTTCCTGAACAAGTATAGTGAATATCCTTTTGCGGATCGATTGCGTGGTGAATATCTAAAAAAATTGGCTAAAAATCTGGACTGGCTGAGTTTTTCAAATGAGGTTGTGAATTACCAGTTGGAAGATGTGGCCGTTGCCTGTTATGCGGCAGAGGCAAACTCGGTTGCGGGTGACATTTCTACGCTGGAAACTGCAAAACCGCTATGGATGCAGGCTAAAGAACAACCCGGCAATTGCGCTGATTTGTACGACCGCATGCAGGTGGCAGGCGTGCTGACAGAGGAAGATATCTGGGCGCGCTTTCGCCAGGCGCTTGCTGATAGCCGCATTAACCTTGCTAAAGCCATCAGCAAGCGGTCGAATACATTTGACCCCGGTTACTATAAGCTAATAGACAAGGCTTATGCGTCGCCACAACTGGTGCTGAGTAAAAAGCTCATTTCGTTTAAGAGCCGGTTTGGCCGTGAGCTGAATCTGTTCGCGCTCAATCGAATAGCAAAAACTGATTCGCAACAGGCGTTAAGCGCGTTCAAAAAAGTAGAGGATTTGTTCCGTGCGGAAGATCGGGCATATTTTTATGGCAGACTGGCGCTACAGGCTGCGTTGCGGCATGAGCCGCAAGCGCTGCAGTGGTTTAAGCTGGCAGAAAATACCCCGCTGAATAAGGAGCAGTTGGCTTGGTATGCGCGCGCAGCGTTACGTGAAAAAAACTGGCCTGTGGTGCTAAGTGTTGTTTCCAGAATGCCGCCAGAGCAATCTGAAGAAGGCGTCTGGCGCTACTGGAAAGCGCGTGCATTGAAGGCGCAGAATCAAACGCTGGAGGCGAATACCCTGTTGGCCAAACTTTCCACCGAGCGTCACTACTATGGTTGGCTTGCACAGGATGAGTTGGATGGTTTCATATCGGCTCCACTGAGTGAATACAAGGTGGCAGATTCAGAGGTGGAGGAAATCGCGAATGTGCCTGCGTTCCAGCGTGCTGAGGCGCTGCAAAGGCTGGGGCTCAGATGGGAAGCAAAATCGGAATGGGCGCAGGCTACCAAAGACTTCGACGACAAACAACTGCTAGCTGCCGCTGCGTTTGCTGCGGACAGAAGTTGGCACGATCTGGCGGTTATTACGGCGGACAAAACCACTGAAATGCACGATTTCGCACTGCGATATCCGACCCCTTATCGCAATTTAATGAAGTCGGCAGCGCAGGAACAGGCTGTTGATGAGGCCTGGGTATATGGCATCACACGGCAGGAAAGCCGGTTTATGCATTATGCCAAATCCGGGGTAGGCGCTTCTGGCCTCATGCAGCTGATGCCCGCCACAGCCAAATGGGCGGCCCGGCGCGTTGGTATCGATGATTATCATCAGGGCATGATCCATGAGCTGGATACTAATATCGCGCTGGGCACTTACTATATGCGCTACACGCTTGAATTAATGAACGGTCAGGAAACCATGGCGACAGCAGCGTATAATGCAGGCCCTAGCCGCGCTAAAAAATGGGTTGCGGCAGTGCCGCTGGAGGGGGCTATTTATGCGGAGACCATTCCGTTTAGCGAAACCCGCAGTTATGTACAGAAAGTAATGGCAAACGCGCATTTATATGCGCCACGTTTGGGTTTGAAAACCATGCCACTCAAGCAGAGATTGGGTGTTGTTCCCGGTAGCTATAGTGCGCTTAACGATCAAACTGAGGATAGTCTTGAATCTCAACCGCAGTCTGATCAAACTTTGCCAATCGGACAGGTTGGATCAATTGAATAAGCAGGATAAGAAAAAAATGACAATTAAAACAATCACAGTGTTGGGTGGGGCAGGGTTTGTAGGTAGTTGCCTGGTAGCCAAATTAGACCAGGCAGGTTACAAGGTTAAAGTGCTGTCGCGCCGTCGTGAGGCTGCCAAGCATTTGATTATACTGCCGAATGTGCAGGTACAGGAATGTAATGTAATGGATAATCACGCGTTGAAAGAGGCGCTTAAAGGTAGCGATGCGGTGATTAACCTAATTGGTATTCTGCATGAAAGCGGCAAGAATACGTTTGAGCTTATTCACCATCAATTACCGCGCCGCGTGGCACAATGTTGCGAAGAGCTGGGTATTCACCGGCTTTTGCACATGAGCGCCCTGCAAGCCAGCACCCATGGGCCAAGCCAATATTTGCGCAGCAAGGCTGCTGGTGAGGCGGCCATGAATGAGTTTAATAAAAAGCTGGACATCACCATTTTTAGACCGTCGGTGGTCTTTGGTCGAGACGATCATTTCCTAAATCTGTTTACACGTTTGGTTAAGTTTCTGCCGGTTATTTTTTTGGCAAAACCTGATGCAAAGTTCCAGCCGATCTGGGTGGAGGATGTGGCGCAGTGCTTTGTGAACGCACTTGAAAACACAGCTACTTATGGCAAATGCTATGAGCTGGGTGGCCCGGATATTTACTCTTTGCGAGAATTGTTGCAAAAGGTAATGACAATTCTGGGTAAACAACGGCCTATAGTTGGCCTGAATGATGCGCTTTCCTATGCGCAGGCGTTCATGATGGAATGCCTGCCCATCAAGCTGATGTCGCGCGACAATGTGCGCTCGATGCAGGTAGATAGTGTGTGCAATGTACCACTTGCAGCCGAACTTGATGTCACGCCTGCCTCACTGGATGTAGTAGTGCCGGAATATTTGCTCAATATTTCGCAGCGCGCAGCTTATGACGGTTTTCGCAGCGCGGCAGGTCGTGCCATTCGTGCCAGAAGGTAACGCATGAAGACGTATTGCGTAGGCGGTGCGGTGCGTGATGAGTTGCTGGGTTTTCCGATAAAAGATAAAGATTTTGTTGTTGTGGGCGCTACGCCACAAGCCATGCTGGATGCGGGTTACAGGCCGGTCGGTAAAGACTTCCCTGTTTTTCTCCACCCCAAAACGCATGATGAATATGCGCTGGCACGCACTGAACGTAAAACCGCTAAAGGGTACAAGGGGTTTACCGTACATGCCTCACCCGACGTTACGCTGGAAGAAGATCTGGCGCGCCGCGATTTGACTATCAACGCCATCGCCAAAGATGCCGACGGCAAACTCATTGATCCTTTCAATGGGCAAGCAGATATTCAATCTAAAATCTTGCGCCATGTCAGCAGCGCCTTTGCAGAAGACCCGGTGCGTATTCTGCGCGCGGCGCGCTTTGCGGCGCGGCTAACAGAGTTTAGTTTAGCGCCGGAAACGCTTGCTTTGATGCGGCAAATGGTGGCTGCGGGTGAGGTGAACGCGCTGGTGCCGGAGCGTGTATGGCAGGAGCTATCGCAAGGCTTGATGGAACAAAAACCAAGCCGCATGTTTGAGGTGTTGCGCGCTTGCGGTGCGCTGCAAAAGATATTGCCCGAGCTTGATAAGCTATGGGGCGTGCCGCAGCCGGCGCAGCATCACCCGGAAGTGGATACCGGTGTACATATGATGATGGTGATTGATTACGCCGCTAAGCAGAATTTTAGCCTGCCGGTACGCTTTGCCGCGCTGATGCATGATCTGGGCAAAGGTACCACGCCCGTTGACATTCTGCCTCGGCATATCGGTCACGAAGTGCGCAGCGTGGACTTGCTGAAAGATGTTTGCAAACGCTTGCGCGTGCCAAACGATTGCAAAGAACTGGCACATATCGTGGCCAAGTTTCATGGCAAATTGCATCAGGTGGGCAAAATGCGGCCAAACACCTTGCTGGAGTTTTTGATCGAGTTGGATGCGATTCGCCAGCCAGCCAGGTTTAATGATTTTCTAAAGGCCTGTGAGGCCGATTCTCGCGGTAGAACCGGTTTCGAAAATTGCGCGATACCCGAGGCAGATTTAATGCTAAAGGCACTGGATGCAGCATTGCGTGTAGATGCGGGCGCGGTTGCCAGCGCATTCAGTGAGCCGGAAGGAATCAGAATTGCGGTCTATGAGGCGAGGCTGGCAGCGGTAAAACTGGTTTTATAGTGCGCTATTGGATACCGAGTTTTAATTTAATAACGTATTTTGCCACATAGCCTAGCAAGCCAAAAGCAAGGCCGATAAATAAGGCAAAGGTGCCGAATTTCCCTGCTTTTGATTCCCAGGCCAAGTGACCGACAATGAACAGCATGAGCAGCATCAACCCACTTACACCATAGGTCATGCCAAATTCGGTAATCTGCGCTTCGGTAAAACCAAAAACTGTGCCTTGCAAGACATTCTCCTGTGCCTAAGTTACTGTGCAATAACCTGCAATCCTACTCACATTGTTCTTGATGGGCAACTGCCTGGTGATGATGCGTTCCGCCGCAGGTTCAAGTTTTGGTGGATTGTATAAAAGGGTCGTCAAAAGTACGATCATGCTCTTCAAACAGACCCAAAAGGCTTTTGTAGAACAGGTGATATATTTCAGCGGTGGTTTTATGCGTGTTCAAGGTAAAGCAATTACTCACTAGCGCATCCAGCTTTCTCACGATGTCGGCATGTGCCTGCTGGTGAATTCGAAAGTATTCATAATTTTCCGTTATGTTTGGCCTGCTCAGCATGATTTTTTCCTCATGCTCAAAATGATTCGCTACAAGTTCTGTGATATATAGCAAGAAAGTGGGTAAGCGACCGCTATAAGAAGCCAATGCTTCACGATCACTGACCTGGTCAAGTTTATCTAAAGCCAAGCATGCATCACGCAAATCGTGCAGAAATTTTTCCAGCAGCGCGTGCTCTTTTTCAATCGCCAGATAATCAGCGGGCTTCAGCGCTTTGATTGCTTTGTCATGAATCGACATGGCTTCCTTTCCGGTGCTTATTGGTTATATAGCGTAAAGCCAATGTCCGAATACGACAAATCAACTTGAGTCTAGTTCAAAAAAAGCAGCTGTGCCTGGGAAAGCTCCAGCGGCTTACGTTTGAAACTGCTTTTTGCAAATTGATGCCAGCGGCCAATCACATAGCAAACGAGCAGGTTGGCTTGCGCTTCCGGCATGATTTTCTTGCCGGATACGGCAACAGCAATTTTCAGGCTTTGTCTGAGACTGGCTTCCAGCCTGTCGAAAAGCTGGTTAATGCGCGTCTGAAGCCATTCCTCCTCATTTACTAATGCATCGCCAATCAGCACGCGCGTCATGCCCGGGTTTTTTTCGGCAAATTTGAGCAGCATGGTGATGATGAGTTGCACCTGTTTAGCCCCGTCATGTTCATCGGTGGTGATTTTGTTGATCACGCCGAAAATCGAGGTTTCGATAAACTCGATCAAACCTTCGAACATCTGTGCCTTACTGGCAAAGTGACGATAAAGCGCAGCTTCGCTCAAATCCAGTTTGGCTGCAAGTGAAGCGGTAGTGATTTTCTCGCGCTTCGGGTTTTCCAGCATTTTGGCGAGCGTTTCTAATATCTGTTGTTTGCGGTCTGAAGCCACATTGTCCTCCTTAGAAATATTTTTTATGATTTATTATAGCTTAATGTGAGTAAGCGCTAACACGTTGCTTAGCCGATAATCCACAAAATTTGGTTTTTGTAGTTTTTTAGTAATCCAGATCGTCTGCATGCCAAGCCGTTTAGCTGTCATCAGCGCGGATAGATTGTCTTCCAGCATTACACAGTCACTTGCTTTGGCCTGCATGCTTTTAAGCAACAATTGAAAGCCGCGCACACTGGGCTTGGCGTGGAATTTTGCAGATTCCACGCTGAATACCAGTTCAAAGCAATCAGCGATGCCAAGTAAATCAAGCACTTGTAGCGCATAGTTACGCGGCGCATTGGTAAATACTGCTTTGCGGCCGTGCAGACTTTGCAGCATGTGGCGCAAGCGTTTGGTTTGCAGCACCATTTCAGGCAGCTTGATTAGCTTGTGCGTTTCATGCAGAAAGTGATAAGGATCAACGCCATGATGACGCGTGAGGCCTTTAAGCGTGGCTCCGTAAACGTGCCAGTAGTGCTGGCGTAGCTGGTGGGCGGCGTGTTCTTCCAATTCCAGATGCTCCATGATGTACTGCGTCATGGCGCGGTTCATCACCGGAAATATATGGGCGGAAGCGTTATGCAGCGTGTCGTCTAAATCGAATATCCAGACGCGACTCATAAATTTATTTTGTGGGCGGATCGCGGCGTTGCGTGCGCGCTCATTCCTAGTCTATGCAATTCGATATGCCTTCGTCATTCGCTGTGCGGCGCCTAGCGCTACATCCCACAAAATACAATTTCTGTAGCCGCGTTACTCTGAGTTTAATTATTTGGCTTTTATCAGCGTCCCAACACCTTCGTCAGTCAACACCTCAAGCAGCAACGCATGCTCCACACGTCCGTCAATGATGTGCACCGACTTAACGCCGCTACGCGCCGCATCAAGCGCAGAGCCAATCTTAGGCAGCATGCCGCCGGAAAGCGTGCCATCTGCAACCAAATCATCAATTTGTTTTGGGGTGAGGCCGGTCAGCAAATTGCCTTTCTTATCCAGCACGCCTGGCGTATTGGTGAGCAGGATTAATTTTTCCGCGCCTAAAATTTCCGCCAGTTTGCCTGCCACCACATCGGCATTGATGTTGTAGGTTTGGTTGTCCGCACCCACCCCGATCGGCGCGACCACCGGGATAAAATCGCCGCTATCCAAGAAGTTAATAATGCTCGGGTCAATGGCGCTGATTTCGCCCACTTGTCCGACATCAATCGTTTTTGTGGGGTCGTTCATGTCTTCCATCAGCAGCTTATGCGCATGGATAAAATTGCCATCCTGCCCGGTTAAACCCACCGCCTTGCCGCCGTGGCGATTGATGAGGTTGACGATTTCTTTGTTCACCTGGCCACCCAGCACCATTTCCACCACGTCCATGGTTTCTTCGTCGGTAACACGCATGCCCTGGATAAACTCACCTTTTTTGCCGAGCCTATCCAGCATTTCATTGATTTGCGGGCCGCCGCCATGCACCACGACCGGGTTCATGCCAACCAGTTTGAGCAGAACCACATCCTGTGCAAAGCAGTGTTTAAGATGCTCGTCCGTCATGGCATTGCCGCCGTATTTAATGACGATGGTTTTATCGAAAAAGCGTTTGATATAAGGCAGCGCCTCGGCCAGGATTTGCGCTTTTTGTGCAGGTTTGATGTCTGTCAGCATAGTGTATCTCGTTAATTTATTCGTATTGTAACTAAAAAGCCTGTCAATGATATGAATCTAAAGTGTTTTAACAAACACTTTAGATCTTCGTTGAAAATTGTATAGTTGTTGCTTTTCCTGCGGTAGATATTCAACGGGTTTTTCGATAAAGCCGCGCTCCAGAAACCAGTGTTCGGTGCGCGTAGTCAGGCAAAACAGCTGCCTGAACCCCAGCTCTTTGGCCCGGTTCTGGCAGTAGTTAAATAGCTTGTCGCCGCGTCCGCCGCCTCTATAGCTCGGGTCAATCGCCAAACAGGCAAATTCGGCCATACCATCAGCTGCAAATGGGTGCAGAGCCGCGCAGCCGATGATGCGGTTATCGTGCACCATCACATAAAAATGGTTGATCTCCGTTTCGATACGCTCACGTCCGCGGCGCACCAAGAAGCCCTCATTTTCAAGCGGCTCGATTAATATGAGTATGCCGCCCACATCGTCAATATTGGCTTGGCGCATGGTTTCCAGCGATTGTTCCGTCACCATCGTCCCAATGCCATTATGGGTAAACAGCTCTTGAATGATGGCGCCATCAATATGCCGCGAAATCAGATGCGTGCGCGCTACACCTTGCTCGCAGGCGCGCACTGCGGCTGGCAAGTAATAATTCACATCCTCAGAAACATTTATCGGTGCATCATTGTTTTGCACATTGTGTAATAAATTCTTGGCTTTTTCTGTGGTCATTTCGCGCAGCAATTCTCCGCGTAAATTATGCACACCCTCACTATCCATTAAAAAAATGAGCTTGTCCGCATCAAGCGCAATTGCGGTGCTGACAGCCACATCTTCCAGGCTTAAGTTAAACGCCTCGCCTGTGGGCGAATACCCCAGCGGGGAGAGCAGTACCAGTTCGCTGTCGTCCAAGCGCTTTTGGATGCCCACAGCATCAACTTTGCGTACTTCGCCTGTGTGCTGCAAATCAACACCATCGCGCACGCCAAGCGGCTTGGCGGTGACAAAATTGCCGCTCGCCACGCGAATGTCTGCGCCCGCCATCGGCGAGTTGGCGATACCCATCGACAGCAGTGCTTCAATCTCTACGCGCACGGCGCCGTTGGCTTCTTTGACGATTTCCATCGCCTCGTCATCGGTCACCCGCAAACCGTTGTGCAGCGTGGGCGTGAGTTTGGCACGCTTTAAGCGCCGTTCAATCTGTGGACGCGCGCCATGTACCAGCACCAGCCTCACTTCCAGGCTGGCAAGTAGATTCAAATCATGCGAGAGTGCGATAAATTGTTTTTCATCGACCACCTCGCCACCAAACGCAATAACAAACGTGCGGCCGCCAAACGCGTGAATATAGGGCGTGGCAGAGCGAAACCACTGCACAAAATCTTTTGTGCTGTTGGTTTGCGACGGATTGACGAGATAAGGCTGCAGGCTTTCTTGTGCGGTTAATTGTGCCGGAGGCGCATCACTTTGCGCGTATAAATATGCCGGCGTACAGTCGAGCGCTGCAGCCACTTTCCGCAGCATGGTTTCGTTAATACCTAATTCACCACGCTCGATACGCGATAAATTTCCAGCATCAGCATCTACCTGGTTGGCAAGCGTTTGCAGTGTGATATTCAGCGATTTGCGTCGCTGGCGTATAAAATTACCAAGTGACATAGAGAACAAGGTTCGTGGAATATGTAAAATTTACATAAATATAAAATATATTTGTAAATAATGCAAATTATTTTTTATTCTAGACCTAAATCTTTAACGATTAAATGTTCTCTTTTAATTTCCGTATCAGCGCTAAGAAAGTGTTTGTGAAGTATCTGCTTGAGTTTTAAAAACACTTGTTCTTCATCAATGCTACTGCCTTGATTTAATTGTAATTTACTGTGGCATAACCTTGAAAATTGGCCAATGGTATAGATTTCACCAGCTTCTTCATCGGAAATTTTTATGTTGAATTCTTTTTCGGCGTACAACAAAAATTCGACTGTATCTAGGCCCACTAAAAGTCTCCCCAAAGCGTGTGCATGACGCTCATCGCTGCAAGCGCCGCAGTTTCAGTACGCAAAATGCGTGGGCCTAAAATCACAGATTGAAAACCGTGCGAGATGGCTGTATCAATCTCAGTGTTACTTAAACCGCCTTCTGCGCCAATCAGCAGTTGAATTTCGCCATCCGGCTTTGCCATTTCAGCCAAGTGTTTGGCGCCTATCGGGTTGAGCAGGACTCGCATGCTGGTGGCTTGCGGATTGGCTGCCAGCCAGTTCGCCAGAGTCTTTGGTGCGGAAACTATGGGAATGGTCGCGCGCCCACATTGCTCGCAGGCGGAAATCACTACATTTTGCCAATGCTCGACACGTTTTTCTGCGCGCTCGGCAGAGAGCTTCACCACGCTGCGTTCGGTAGCGATTGGTTGAATGTGCGTTATGCCCAGCTCAACCGCTTTTTGGATGGTGTAATCCATGCGGTCGCCGCTGGAAATGCCTTGCAGCAGCGTGATGTTGAGCGGCGGTTCATTGTTAATTGCTGCGCTGCTTTTCACCTTGGCAAGCACTTCATTTTTTTTTACCAGGATTAACTCGCAGGCGTAGTCGAAACCATCGCCATTAAATAGATTAATCACATCACCCTCATTTAAGCGCAGCGCGCGTGTGGCATGGGTAGCGGCGTTTTCAGAAAGTTTGACGGTTACACCAATAATCAAATTTTCAGCACTGTAAAATCGAAGGTTGGACATGATTCAAACTTAAAGTGATAAGATTTGATTATAAAGTTTTTGGAGCCCAAGTTGGGAAATTAGCATGGCAAGTTTAAACCCACCGGTGTGCGATTTTGGTTGGAAAGCACCCGATTTTAATCTGCAAAATGTGGATGGCAGCATGGTTTCGCGCGACCAAGTTATGGGCGAAAGTGGTCTGTTGGTGATGTTTATTTGTAACCATTGTCCTTACGTAAAAGCCATTTTGCCACGGCTGATTGCGGACGTGCGCGAGCTGAAAATGCTTGGCATCAATACGGTGGCGATTATGTCCAACGACCCAAAAGAGTATCAGGAAGACAGTTTTGATAACATGCAAAAAATCGCATACGAGATGGATTTTCCGTTTCCGTATTTGTCGGATAGAACGCAAGAGATTGCTAAAGCCTATGGCGCGGTGTGTACGCCAGATTTTTTTGGCTTCAACAACAAGGCCGAGCTGCAATACCGCGGCCGCTTTGACGAATCACGCAAAGAAACCGCGCCGCAAAGTACGCGCGATTTATTTAAGGCGATGAAGCAAATCGCAGAAGCTGGGCAGGGGCCGAAAGAGCAGATTGCCAGTATCGGGTGCTCGATCAAGTGGAAAACTTAAGGAGGCAACATGATGAAAAACAACCCTGTGGTTTGGTTTGAAATATATGTGCAAGATATGGCGCGCGCCAAAGCGTTTTACGAATCCGTTTTTCAGACCAAGCTGGAAATGATGAGCGAAGGTGAGATGGTAATGTGGGGTTTTCCCAGGGGTGAAAATAGCGAATTCGGTATTACCGGTTCGCTGGTTAAGATGCATGGTGTGCCTTCGGGCGGCAACAGCACAATAGTGTATTTTAGTTGTGAAGATTGTGCAGTAGAAGGCAAGCGGGCTATAGCAGCTGGCGGTAGCATTTGCCAAGAAAAAATGTCAATTGGGCAATACGGTTTTTTTGTTCTCGCGGTAGATACCGAGGGCAATACGATCGGCCTACATTCAATGAAGTGAAAAATATGACAACTCAAAAACTCAAATGGGGCATCCTCGGCGCAGCACGTGTGAATGAGCGCTTGCTACCGGCGATTATCGAAGCACCGAATTCGCAATTGGTCGCAATTGCCAGCCGTCGCGCGGGCGCCGCGAAAGCCACGTTGGAAAAATATGCGCCTTGCTATGCGAATAGCGTGACTTGTTATGACGACATGGATGCGCTCATCAACGATAAAAATGTCGAAGCGATATACTGCCCGATGGCGAATGAAGAGCACGCAGAATGGGCGCTGAAGGCCATTAATGCGGGCAAGCATGTGTTGATTGAAAAGCCGATGGCATTAACTGTAACGGATATTGATGCAATTGAAACCGCCGCAAAAAAAGCCAACGTAAAGGTGATGGAAGGCTTTATGTACCGCTTTCATCCGCAGCATGCCCGCGTTAAGGAAATCGTGGAAAGCGGTTTGATCGGCGACGTGCTCTCTGCGCGCGCTTCGTATTCGTTTTTAATGAAGCCAGCTCGCATGTATCGTATTAATCGCCCCATGAGCCAAGGTGGAGGCGCGCTGTGGGACATCGGTCCGTATGCAATTCATAGTATGCGTTGGTGTTTCGGTTCCGAACCGAAATCTGTCATCGCACACGCCAAGCTTAACGAACACGGCGCAGATACCGTAATGAGCGGCGTGCTGGATTTTGGATTGGATAAAGAAGGGCGCGCCAGATTCGGGCATTTCGACATCAGCTTTGAGCGCAGCCGCAAATCGGAATATGAAATCATCGGCACCAAAGGCTGGGTGAAATGCCACGCTGCATGGGTGTTCCAGAACGATGAGCCGGTGATCAGCTGGGCGACGGAGGACGGCAGGTATTGTGAGGAGCGTTTTGCGCCAAGCAACCACTTTACGCTGGAGATCGAGTACTTCAGCGATTGCGTGCTTAACGACAAAGCACCTTATTTAACGTTTGCCGATGCAAAAGCAAATTGTGCTGCCCTGCAAGCCAGTATGGAAGCGGCTTCCAGAGGTATCAAATGAGCGTAAATAAAGACTTTCTATTAGACGCACTACTACAACATAATTATTTACCAACACAACGTAAAGCTCGCGAGGAATTGCCTCCAAATTTTTCTACACAGCTATTTACTTCCGAAGTCGCTAAAAAGCTAGCTGTTATACCAAATCGAAAAGGAGACTTTTCAGGATACGACCAATGCGAATATAAACTCACCAGATTTGATAATGCTAGCCGTCGTCTGTCTCTTCCACACCCTTTAGCACATGCAAAATTATCCATATGTATTTATGAGCAGTGGGAACATCTCGAATACATAACGTCAAATCAGAACAGCGTAATAAAACCTCAGAGCCATGCTGACGGAAGAATTATCGTTATGGATTATGAGGCAATTGTACTTAAGTCTATAAGGCTACTAAAACAGTCTTTTGGTAAACGATTTAGGGCGCATGCAGACATCTCTAATTGCTTTCCAAGCATCTATTCACACGCCTTGCCTTGGGCTTTGATTGGCTTTGATACTGCAAAAACGCATAAACCTCCAAAATTCGCAAAAGAATGGTTTAACTTGATTGATGAATCTTTAAGGCTTACTAAGCGAAATGAAACACAAGGCATTGCAATTGGTCCCGCCACTTCCAATGTTGTGACTGAAATTATTTTGGCAAGAATTGATGAAAAACTTTCTGTCAAATATAACTTCGTAAGGTTTATTGATGACTATACGTGCGACTGCACTTCAGAAACAGATGCTCAAGACTTTATTCGAGACCTTAGCCATGAACTGGCATTTTTTAAGCTTACGTTAAATGTAAAAAAAACAAAAATTAGAAAACTTCCAGATTCTATGTCTGATGAGTGGGTGCTTGAATTGGCAACGAAATCTCCACAAGGTGAGGAAGTCAATTCCTTTCAAGCTGTTCAATATCTAGATTATGCCGTAGCACTTTCAGTGAAACATCCTGAGGGTAGTATTCTTAAATTTGCATTCAAGTCGCTGACTAATAAAAAACTAACATTCATGGCTAAGCATGATGTGTTACGTTTTGGACTTATATTAAGTTTTCATCACCCAGTTTTACTGCCATTGTTGGAGTCTCTTTTAGTAGACACATGGTTCTTTAGTCAATTCGATGCAACGCGGTATTTGAATCCTATAGTGCTGGAGAATGCACGACTTTTTCGTTCTGATGGGATGTGCTGGGGCTTGTATTTGTTAGCGAAATTCGAAGTTGCTATTGAAGAGGATGTTGCTACTAGTGTGATTGCAACAAAAGATGCATTTTCAATTTTAATGTTGTATTGGTCTAGAAAGCATACTGATAAAGTCAAGACGTTCTGTAACGCTCTCGATTTAAACGATTTGTATACGCTGGATTGTTATTGGATATTGCTTTACCAACTTTATTTCGATGGAGTTATTGACGACCCTTATAAAGATGGCGTATTTGAAGTTTTGAAAAAAAATCAAGTTTCATTTCTTGATATAGATAGTGCAACTCCATATGCTTTAGATGCATTTGGGCTAGCTACTTAATAACGTCAATATTATGCCTTGAAAATCTAAATTTTAGACCTGCGGATTTCTAATAACAATGCTCCTAAGAGGCAATCTTCATGCGGGTTGCAGGGCAGGTGTTTTTGACTGTATTTTGGCATGCAATAATTAGTGGATTACGTTGCGCTCATGCCTTGCCTGATGGCTCACGTTTGAAAATTCAAAAATAAGCTTTTCAAGGTATCAATTACAGGCCTAAGCCCTTGCCGAATAGGGCTATTTAAGCAATAATTAAGTCTTTGCAAAAAGCCGTACTTAAAAGAGGCTTTTTAAGAATTCAATCAGAGTTTTATAGCCTTTCATATAAGACTTCAAGTTTAATCATTAGGGAGAGAATCATGGCAACACGTAACGATTTATGTAACGCCATCCGTGCGTTATCTATGGATGCAGTGCAAAAAGCTAACTCTGGCCACCCAGGTGCGCCTATGGGCATGGCAGAAATTGCAGAAGTATTGTGGAATCACCATTTACGTCACAATCCAACCAATCCAAACTGGGCTGATCGCGATCGTTTCATTCTCTCTAACGGTCACGGCTCTATGCTGATTTACTCCCTGTTGCATCTTACCGGCTACGACTTGCCGATGGATGAAATCAAGACTTTCCGTCAATTGCACTCAAAATGTGCAGGCCACCCAGAGTACAGCTATGCGCCAGGTGTTGAAACCACGACTGGTCCACTAGGCCAGGGCATTACCAACGCGGTTGGTTTTGCGATGGCTGAGAAGTTATTGGCAGACCAATTTAACAAACCAGGCCACGACATTGTTGACCACTACACCTACTGCTTCTTAGGTGACGGCTGTATGATGGAAGGCGTATCGCATGAAGCTTGCGCATTGGCTGGTACATGGGGCTTGGGCAAATTAGTGGCTTTCTGGGATGACAACGGCATCTCTATCGATGGTCATATCGAAGGCTGGTACACAGACGACACCGCTAAACGCTTCGAAGCGTATGGCTGGCACGTGCAATCAGTGGATGGCCATGATTCTGACGCGATTAACGCGGCTGTGATTGCTGCGAAAAAAGTAAAAGACAAACCCTCATTGATCTGCTGTAAAACCATTATTGGTAAAGGCTCACCAAACAAAGCCGGCAGTCATGACTGCCACGGCTCTGCATTAG